>JAESFO010000034.1_pt1 | contig 582836 bp, 578 predicted proteins | sample 9269421 | NCBI WGS metagenome assembly JAESFO01 (sample SAMN14502839, study PRJNA617101) | algae metagenome | isolation source: Nostoc desertorum CM1-VF14 and co-occurring heterotrophs from rocky... | place: USA: Clark Mountains, San Bernardino, California | collected 2000-06-05 | reverse complement strand
CGTTCACGGCGTATGACCAGATCGACAAGGCGCCGGAAGAAAAGGCGCGTGGCATCACGATCTCGACGGCGCACGTCGAATACGAGACGAAGAACCGCCACTATGCGCACGTCGATTGCCCCGGCCACGCCGACTATGTGAAGAACATGATCACGGGCGCGGCGCAGATGGACGGCGCGATCCTGGTTGTGTCGGCGGCCGACGGCCCGATGCCGCAGACGCGCGAGCACATCCTGCTGGCGCGCCAGGTCGGCGTTCCCGCGCTGGTGGTGTTCATGAACAAGGTCGACCTGGTTGATGACCCGGAACTGATCGACCTGGTCGAGATGGAAGTGCGCGAACTGCTGTCGAAGTACGACTTCCCGGGCGACGACATTCCGATCACCAAGGGTTCGGCGAAGTGCGCGCTCGACAACACCAACCCGGAAATCGGCCATGACGCCGTTCTGAAGTTGATGCAGACGGTCGACGAATACATCCCGCAGCCGGAGCGTCCGATTGACCAGCCGTTCCTGATGCCGGTCGAAGACGTGTTCTCGATCTCGGGCCGTGGCACGGTTGTGACGGGTCGCGTCGAGCGCGGCATCGTCAAGGTGGGTGAAGAAGTCGAGATCGTCGGCCTGAAGGCGACGGTGAAGACGACGGTGACGGGCGTTGAAATGTTCCGCAAGCTGCTCGACTCGGGGCAGGCTGGCGACAACGTGGGCTGCCTGCTGCGCGGCACGAAGCGCGAAGACGTCGAGCGCGGCCAGGTGCTGTGCAAGCCGGGTTCGGTGAAGCCGCACACGAAGTTCAAGGCTGAAGCCTACATCCTGACGAAGGATGAAGGTGGCCGCCATACGCCGTTCTTCACGAACTACCGTCCGCAGTTCTACTTCCGCACGACGGACGTGACGGGCATCGTGACCCTGCCGGAAGGCACGGAAATGGTGATGCCGGGCGACAACGTGACGATGGACGTGGCGCTGATCGTTCCGATCGCGATGGAAGAGAAGCTGCGCTTCGCCATCCGTGAAGGCGGCCGCACCGTCGGTGCCGGCGTCGTCGCTTCGATCGTCGAGTAACAAAAGGTTTTCGCCGCGGCGTCGCAAGGCGCCGCGGGGAGTTCCGGGGGCCTATGTCCCGGTTGTTTTGAGAGAAGCGCCGAGACCGACGGCTGCAAGGGAATGAGAAGATGAACGGCCAGAATATCCGCATACGCCTCAAGGCGTTTGACCACCGGATCCTCGATACGTCGACGAAAGAAATAGTTTCGACGGCGAAGCGGACCGGCGCGCAGGTGCGCGGCCCGATTCCGCTGCCGACGCAGATCGAGAAGTTCACGGTGAACCGTTCGCCGCACGTCGACAAGAAGTCGCGCGAACAGTTCGAAATTCGTACCCACAAGCGCGTCCTCGACATTGTCGATCCGACGCCGCAGACGGTCGATGCTCTGATGAAACTCGATCTCGCGGCCGGTGTGGACGTCGAGATCAAGCTCTAAGGTTGAACCGGGCACCTCTTCAAGAAATGTGCCCTTAAGGACGAGAACAATGCGTTCAGGTGTCATTGCACAGAAGGTCGGCATGACCCGCGTCTTCACAGACGCTGGCGAACATGTGCCGGTCACGGTTCTCAAGCTCGACGGCTGCCAGGTCGTTGCGCATCGGACCAAGGATCAGAACGGCTATACCGCCGTGCAGCTCGGTTTCGGCCGCGCCAAGGTGAAGAATGTTCCGAAGGCGGAGCGCGAGCGTTTTGCGCGCGCGCAGGTCGAGCCGAAGATGAAGCTCGCCGAATTCCGCGTGCCGGAAGAGCAGCTGATCCCGGTCGGTGCTGAGATCACCGCCGATCATTTCGTTGCCGGCCAGTATGTGGACGTCAGCGGCACGACCATCGGTAAGGGCTTTGCCGGTCCGATGAAGCGTTGGAACTTCGGCGGTCTGCGTGCCACCCACGGCGTGTCCGTCTCGCACCGTTCGCACGGTTCGACTGGTCAGCGCCAGGATCCGGGCAAGACCTTCAAGCAGAAGAAGATGGCCGGTCACCTCGGTGCCGAGCGCGTCACGACGCAGAACCTGCGCGTTGTCCAGACGGACGTCGCCCGTGGCCTCGTGCTCGTCGAAGGCGCCGTTCCGGGCCATGCCGGCGGCTACATCTATGTGCGCGACGCGGTGAAGAAGCCGCTGCCGAAGGATGCGCCGCAGCCGGGCAAGTTCAAACTGCCGGAAGCAGCAGCCCCCAGCGAAGAAAAGAAGGAGGGCTGAGCCGTGAAAATCGACATTCTGTCCATCGACGGCGCTCAGTCGGGCTCGATCGAACTCAACGACGAGATTTTCGGTCTCGAGCCGCGTGCCGATCTGATCGCGCGCATGATCCGCTACCAGCTGGCGGCGCGTCGCGCCGGCACGCATGCGGTGAAGAATCGCGCGGACATCAACCGCACGACCAAGAAGATGTACAAGCAGAAGGGCACGGGCGGCGCTCGTCACGGCTCGATGCGCGTGCCGCAGTTCCGTGGCGGTGGTCGCGCCTTCGGTCCGGTCGTTCGCAGCCATGCGCATGATCTGCCCAAGAAGGTGCGTGCCCTGGCGCTGCGCCATGCCCTGTCGCAGAAGATGCGCGACGGCGGCCTGGTGGTGTGGCAGTCGGCCGATATCACCGAAGCGAAGACCAAGGCGCTCGCCGCCTCCTTCGCCAAGGCCGGTCTCAACTCCGCTCTGATCATCGATGGCGTCGAGCCGCAGCAGAACTTCTGCCTGGCGGCCCGCAACATCCCGAACATCGACGTGCTGCCCGTGCAGGGCATCAACGTCTACGACATTTTCCGCCGTGAGAAGCTCGTGCTGACCAAGGCGGCGATCGAGGCGCTGGAGGCGCGATTCAAATGAGCCAGGCAGCCCGTTTCGCCGATGCTCGTCACTATGACGTAATCGTTTCGCCGGTGATCACCGAAAAGGCGACGATGGCGTCGGAGCAGAACAAAGTGGTCTTCAAGGTCCGCAAGGAAGCCACGAAGACCGAAATCAAGCTCGCGGTCGAGCGGCTCTTCGACGTCAAGGTCGAGAGCGTGAACACCAATGTCCGCAAAGGCAAAAACCGCGTGTTCCGCGGCCGCCGCGGCATTCAGGGCGACGTCAAGCGTGCCGTCGTGACCCTCGCTGAGGGCCACCGGATCGACGTGACGACCGGTCTGTGAGCGGAAAAGGATTGGATCGATGGCACTGAAATCATTCAAGCCCGTCACGCCTAGCCTGCGCCAGCTGGTGATCGTTGACCGCTCTGACCTGTGGAAGGGCAAGCCGGTCAAGACGCTGACGGAAGGCAAGTCGCAGAAGGGTGGTCGTAACAACCACGGCCGCATCACCGTGCGCTTCCGTGGCGGTGGTCACAAGCAGTCGTACCGTCTGGTCGACTTCAAGCGTCGCAAGCTTGATGTCACGGCGACGGTCGAGCGTCTGGAATATGACCCGAACCGCACGGCGTTCATCGCGCTGATCAAGTATGCGGACGGCGAGCTGTCCTACATCCTGGCGCCGCAGCGCCTGTCGCCGGGCGACACCGTCGTCTCCGGCAACCAGGTCGACGTGAAGCCGGGCAATGCGATGCCGCTGTCGAACATCCCGGTGGGCACGATCGTGCACAACATCGAGATGAAGATCGGCAAGGGTGGCGTTCTGGCCCGTTCGGCCGGCACCTACGCCCAGATCGTCGGTCGCGACCAGGGCATGGTGATCATGCGCCTGAACTCGGGCGAGCAGCGTCTGGTCCACGGCCAGTGCTTCGCGACGATCGGTGCGGTGTCGAACCCGGACCACATGAACATTAACCTCGGCAAGGCGGGTCGTAACCGCTGGCTCGGCCAGCGTCCGCACAACCGCGGTGTCGTCATGAACCCGGTCGACCATCCGCACGGCGGTGGTGAAGGCCGCACCTCCGGTGGTCGCCATCCGGTGACCCCGTGGGGCAAGCCCACCAAGGGCAAGAAGACCCGTTCGAACAAGTCGACGGATAAGTTCATCGTGACCTCGCGTCACAAGAGCAAGAAGAAGGGCTAAGCCATGACGCGTTCGATCTGGAAAGGTCCGTTCGTCGACGGCTATCTGCTCAAGAAGGCAGAAACGTCGCGCGCCTCCGGCCGCTCCGAAGTCATCAAGATCTGGAGCCGCCGCTCCACGATCCTGCCGCAGTTCGTCGGTCTGACGTTCGGCGTGCACAACGGCCACAAGCATATCCCCGTGAACGTCAACGAGGACATGATCGGCCATAAGTTCGGCGAGTTCGCGCCGACCCGTACTTTCCATGGCCACGCCGCCGATAAGAAGGCGAAGAGAGGCTGATATGTCGAAGCCGAAACTGGAACGTAAGCTCGGCGAGAACGAGGCCAAAGCGGTGGCGCGCATGCTGCGCGTCAGCCCGCAGAAGCTGAACCTCGTTGCCCAGCTGATCCGCGGCAAGAAGGTTGAGACGGCGCTCGCCGATCTCGAGTTCTCGCGCAAGCGGATTTCGGGCGAAGTGCGTAAGGCGCTGCAGAGCGCCATCGCTAACGCCGAAAACAATCACTCGCTCGATGTGGACGATCTGGTCGTCGCCGAAGCGCATGTTGGCAAGGCCATGGTCATGAAGCGTTTTCATGCCCGTGCTCGCGGCCGCGCCGGCAGCATCGAAAAGGCCTTTTCGAACCTGACGATCGTGGTTCGCGAAGTCCCCAGCGAAGCGAAGGCCTGAGGAGAGAACGATGGGTCAGAAAGTCAATCCGGTCGGCCTGCGCCTCGGCATCAACCGCACCTGGGATTCGCGTTGGTTCGCGGGCCGTGGCGAATATGCCAAGCTGCTGCACGAAGACCTCGCCATCCGCGAGACGCTGATGAAGGCGCTCAAGCAGGCGGCGGTGTCGAAGATCATCATCGAACGCCCGCACAAGAAGTGCCGCGTGACGATCCACTCGGCTCGTCCGGGCGTTGTGATCGGCAAGAAGGGCGCGGACATCGACAAGATCCGCAAGATGGTGTCGAAGCTGACCGACTCGGAAGTCGTCATCAACATCGTCGAAGTGCGCAAGCCTGAAATCGACGCGACCCTGGTCGCCGATTCGATCGCTCAGCAGCTCGAGCGCCGCGTCGCCTTCCGTCGCGCCATGAAGCGTGCCGTGCAGTCGGCCATGCGTCTGGGTGCCCAAGGCATTCGTATCAACTGCTCGGGCCGCCTCGGCGGCGCCGAAATCGCCCGTCTGGAGTGGTATCGCGAAGGTCGCGTGCCGCTGCATACGCTGCGCGCGGACGTCGACTACGGCGTTGCCACCGCGCACACGGCTTATGGCACGTGCGGCATCAAGGTGTGGATCTTCAAGGGCGAGATCCTCGAGCATGATCCGATGGCGCAGGACAAGCGCCAGAGCGAACTGGATGCCGGTGGTGGTGGTGGCGAACGCCGTCCGCGCCGGGAAGGTCGTGAAGGCCGCGAAGGCCGCCATAACCGCGACGCTGCGTGAGCGCGAAGCGGATACTGAGAGCTTAAGTCATGTTGCAACCCAAGCGCACCAAATTTAGAAAGGCCTTCAAGGGCCGCATCCATGGCAATGCCAAGGGTGGCTTCGAGCTCAACTTCGGCCAATTCGGCTTGAAGGCTCTTGAGCCGGAGCGTATCACCGCGCGTCAGATCGAGGCGGCCCGCCGCGCGATGACCCGCCACATGCGCCGTGCAGGCCGCGTGTGGATCCGCATTTTCCCGGACGTGCCGGTGTCGAAGAAGCCGACCGAAGTGCGCATGGGTAAAGGCAAGGGCGCGCCGGAATTCTGGGCCGCGCGCGTCGCGCCGGGCCGTATCATGTTCGAGATCGACGGCGTGCCCGTTGAGCTCGCTCGTGAAGCGATGACTCTTGCGGCAGCCAAGCTGCCGATCAAGACGCGCTTCGTGCAGCGCATCGCTGAGTAAGGGGGACGAGATGAAATCCAACCAACGCGTCTCCGATCTTCGCGCCATGACGGAAGATCAGCTCGTGGACGAAGTGCTGAAGCTGAAGAAGGAGCAGTTCAACCTGCGCTTTCAGCGCGCTACCGGCCAGCTCGACAACACGTCGCGCGTCCGCGTCGTGCGTCGTGACATCGCCCGCGCCAAGACGCTGGCGGCGCAGAAGCGCAGCGGAAAGTAAGGACAAACGAGATGCCGAAGCGAATTCTCCAGGGCGTCGTCGTGAGCGACAAGCAGGCCAAGACGATCGTCGTCAAGGTTGAACGCCGTTTCACGCACCCGCTGCTCAAGAAGACCGTGCGTCGTAGCAAGCACTACCATGCGCACGATGAGAACAAGGCTTACAAGGTCGGCGATACCGTCTCCATCGTGGAGTCGAAGCCGATTTCGAAGCTGAAGCGTTGGACCGTCGTCGAGGCGGAAACCAAAGCTTAAAGAGTGGTCAAGGGAGCCCCGGCTCCCTTCAGGCGTAGTCCGGGGCGGGTAGCCGGTCCGGAAACCGATCTGAGAAGGAAGGCTTGAAGCCATGATTCAGATGCAGACCGCCCTCGATGTGGCGGATAATTCGGGTGCACGACGTGTAATGTGCATCAAGGTGCTCGGCGGCTCAAAGCGCCGCTACGCCGGTGTGGGTGACATCATCGTCGTCTCCATCAAGGAAGCCATTCCGCGCGGTCGCGTGAAGAAGGGCGACGTGATGAAGGCCGTTGTCGTGCGCACCGCCAAGGACATCAAGCGCGCCGACGGTTCGGTGATCCGCTTCGATTCCAATGCCGCCGTTCTGATCAACAATCAGAGCGAGCCGGTCGGCACCCGTATCTTCGGGCCGGTTCCGCGCGAGCTGCGCGCCAAGAACCACATGAAGATCATTTCGCTCGCGCCGGAGGTGCTGTGATGGCCGCGAAGATCAAGAAGGGCGACAAGGTCGTTCTCCTCACCGGTCGCGACAAGGGCCGTTCGGGCGAAGTCGTGCGCGTGATGCCGACCGAAGAACGCGCCATCGTGCGCGGCGTCAACATGGTCCGCCGTCACCAGCGCCAGACCCAGACCCAGGAAGGTGGCATCATTTCCAAGGAAGCCTCCGTCCATCTGTCCAATCTCGCCGTCGCCGATCCGAAGGATGGCAAGCCGACGCGCGTTGCGTTCAAGATTCTCGACGACGGCCGCAAGGTTCGTGTCGCCAAGCGTTCCGGAGAAACGATCGATGGCTGAAGCTACGACCGAAAAGCCCGCAAAGGGTAAGGCGAAGCGCGGCGAGGCCGCGGCTCCCGCCAATGTTGCGACGGCTGAATCGCTGGCGGTGCCGAAAGGCTATACGCCGCGCATGCGCAAGCACTACGACGAAGTCGTTCGTCAGCAGATGATCGAGCAGTTCGGTTACAAGAACGCGCTCGAAGTGCCGACGATCGAGAAGATCGTCATCAACATGGGCGTTGGCGATGCCGTCAACGACACCAAGAAGGTGACGACCGCGGCTGGCGACCTCGCCCTCATTTCCGGCCAGAAGCCGGTGGTGACCCGGGCCCGCAAGGCGATCTCGACCTTCAAGGTGCGCGAGAACATGCCGATCGGCGCCAAGGTGACTTTGCGCAAGACGCGTATGTACGAGTTTCTGGACCGTCTGGTGACGATCGCGCTGCCGCGCATTCGTGACTTCCGCGGCCTGAATCCGAAGTCGTTCGATGGCAATGGCAACTATGCCATGGGCATCAAGGAACACTTGGTGTTCCCGGAGATCGACTACGACAAGATCGATTCGGTGATTGGTATGGACGTGATCGTGTGCACGACCGCCAAGACCGACGACGAGGCGCGCGCCCTGTTGCGCGCATTTAACTTCCCGTTCCGGCAGTGAGGCCTGGGAAATCCCTTTCGGGTCTCAAACGCGGAATCAAGAGGTAGGCTCATGGCAAAGAAGAGCGCAGTACAGAATCAGAAGCGCAAGGAAAAGCTGGTGAAGAAGTTCGCCGGTCGCCGCGCGCGTCTGAAGGAAATCGTGAATGACGAATCCCTCAGCATGGAAGAGCGGTTCGAGGCATCCCTGAAGCTGGCGCAGGTGCCGCGCAATTCGTCGGCGACGCGCTTGCGCAATCGCTGCGAAGTGACGGGCCGTCCGCGCGCGTTCCATCGCAAGATGAAGATGTCGCGTATCGCCGTCCGGGAATTGGGCTCGAAGGGCCTGATCCCTGGCTTGGTCAAGTCAAGCTGGTAAGGGAGCGCGATCATGAATGATCCTTTGGGCGATATGCTCACCCGTATCCGTAACGCGCAGATGCGCCGCAAGAGCTCGGTCAACACGCCGGGTTCGCGCCTGCGCGCCAACGTGCTCGAAGTCCTGCGGGACGAAGGCTACATCCGTGGCTATTCGACCACCGACTACGGCAATGGCCGTTCGGAGTTCGAAATCGAGCTGAAGTATTATGAAGGCGAGCCGGTGATCCGTCAGATCCAGCGCGTCTCCAAGCCCGGCCGGCGTGTTTACGCCGCCGTTTCGCAGATGCCGCGTGTCGCCAACGGCCTCGGTATCACCATCGTTTCGACTCCGAAGGGCGTCATGGCCGACCATTCTGCGCGTGAGCAGAATGTCGGCGGTGAAGTGCTCTGCCGGGTCTTCTGAGCGAGGACAGATCATTATGTCTCGTGTCGGCAAGAAGCCCGTCGCCATCCCCACCGGCGTGACCGCCAAGGTCGATGGCCAGAATGTCGCCGTAAAAGGCGCCAAGGGCGAACTGAAGTTCGCGGTTCCCCAAGAGATCTCCGTCGCCCTCGATGGCGGCGCGATCAAGGTTGATCCGCGTGGCAATTCCAAGCGTGACCGTGCCATGTGGGGCATGTCGCGCGCCATGATCGCCAATCTGGTGACCGGTGTGACCAGCGGCTTCGAAAAGAAGCTCGAGATCACCGGCGTCGGTTACAAGGCGGCCGTGGTTGGCAAGAACCTGCAGCTGTCGCTTGGTTACAGCCACGACATCAACTATCCGATCCCGGCTGGCATCGCGATTGTGACGCCGCGCCCGACGGAAGTGACGATCACGGGTATCGATCGTCGTCAGGTTGGCCAGGTTGCCGCCGAAATCCGCTCGCTGCGTGGTCCCGAGCCCTATAAGGGCAAGGGCATCAAGTATGCCGGCGAGTTCATCTTCCGCAAGGAAGGCAAGAAGAAGTAAGGAGACGCAGCGATGGCGAACAATGCTACGGCCACCGCCCGCCGCAAGGCGCGCGTCCGCCGCTCAATCCGTGCCCGGGCTTATGGCAAGCCGCGCTTGTCCGTGCACCGCACGTCCAAGCAGATCTACGCGCAGATCATCGACGACGAGAAGGGTGCGACGATCGTCGCCGCTTCTTCGCTCGAAAAGGATCAGCGTTCGGCTCTCAAGACCGGCGCCAATGTGGATGCCGCCAAGGCGATCGGCAAGCTGATCGCCGAACGTGCCGCCAAGGCCGGCATCAAGGACGTCGTGTTCGATCGCGGCTCCTATATGTATCACGGCCGCGTCAAGGCGCTGGCCGAAGGCGCCCGCGAAGGCGGCCTTAACTTCTAAGTGTTTCCCGCGCCGGAACGGTGCGGGCGATCCCAGCGAGCGGTTCAGACCGAACCGCGCAAGTGACGGAAAGAGAATATGGCAAGAGATTCTGAAGGCGGTGGCCGCCGCGATCGCGAAGAGCGCGATAGCGAGTTCGTCGACCGTTTGGTTCACATCAACCGCGTTGCCAAGGTGGTGAAGGGCGGCCGTCGTTTCGGCTTCGCTGCTCTCGTCGTCGTCGGCGACCAGAAAGGCCGCGTCGGTTTCGGCCACGGCAAGGCGCGTGAAGTGCCGGAAGCGATCCGCAAGGCGACGGAAGCCGCCAAGCGTGGTCTGATCCGCGTGCCGCTGCGCGAAGGCCGCACGTTGCATCATGACGTGCGTGGCCGTCACGGTTCGGGCCGCGTCGTCGTGCGTGCCGCTCCGGCCGGTACCGGCATCATCGCCGGCGGTCCGATGCGCGCCGTTTTCGAAACGCTCGGCGTTCATGACGTCGTCGCCAAGTCGCAGGGGTCGTCCAACCCCTACAACATGGTGCGCGCCACGTTCGACGCATTGAAGCATGAGGATTCGCCGCGCACGGTTGCCGCGCGCCGCAACCTCAAGGTTTCGGTCTTGCAATCGCGCCGTCAGGGCGTCGATGCAGACGCGACCGACGCGTGAGGAGGGCAGTCCCATGGCAAAGTCTTCCAACAAGCAGATCACGCTCGAACAGACCAAGAGCCCGATTGGCCGCCCGCTCGAGCAGCGCGCGACCTTGAAGGGTCTCGGCCTGAACAAGATCGGTCGCCGTTCCTCGGTTGAGGACACGCCGGCGGTTCGCGGCATGGTCGCAAAAGTTGCGCACCTCGTGCGCGTCGTCGACGGCAAGTAAGGAGTCCGGGCGATGAAACTCAACGACATCAGGGACAATCCCGGTTCCTCCAAGGAACGTACCCGCGTCGGCCGTGGTATCGGCTCTGGCAAGGGCAAGCAGTCGGGCCGCGGCGGCAAGGGCCAGACCGCGCGTTCGGGCGTGCGCATCAAAGGCTTCGAAGGCGGTCAGATGCCGCTGCATCGTCGCCTGCCGAAGCGGGGCTTCAATGCGCCGTTCAGCACCGACTACAACGAGGTGAATCTCGGCCGCGTGCAGCAGGCGATCGAAGCCGGCAAGCTCGACGGCGCCAAGACGGTGACTTTGGAAGCGCTGATCGCGGCGGGCGTGTGCTCGAAGGCGCGTGACGGCGTCAAGCTGCTCGGCAGCGGCGAATTGAAGGCGAAAGTGGCCTTCGAAGTGGCCGCCGCCTCGAAGTCGGCCATCGCCGCCATCGAAAAGGCTGGCGGTAGCGTCAAATTGTTGAACGCAGCCCCGGCCGAAGGCGCTTGATCCGCAGTTTTGCGGGCTTTTCAATCAAGCCCGGAACCGCCATATGAGTTCGGACGGGGCGTAAGGTTGAGGCCTTTCGCCCCGTTCCCGTGTTCTAAGGCAATCATGCTTTCATCGAAACGCGATTGCCGGGAATCTTGGGTTTGACGCGTCTTCAAGGCGTTTGGCGGTTCCGCCAAACTTTGAAACGCTATAGCGACACATTGCATTTCGGCGCCGGTCCGGCGCCATCGGAGCGGAAATATGGCATCGGCAGCCGAGCAGCTCGCAGCCTCCATCAACTTTTCGGCCATCGGCAAGGCCGAGGAACTGAAGAAGCGAATTTGGTTCACCCTCGGCGCGCTGATCATCTATCGGCTCGGCACCTATATTCCGCTGCCGGGCATCGACCCGGTGGCCTTTGAACAGAGCTTCACCGGCCGTCAGCAGGGTGTGCTGGAACTGTTCAACATGTTCGCCGGCGGCGCCGTGCAGCGCATGGCGATCTTCGCCCTCAACATCATGCCTTACATTTCGGCATCGATCATTCTGCAGCTTTTGACGTCAGTCGTTCCGTCCTTCGAAGCGCTGAAGAAGGAAGGCGAGCAGGGCCGCAAGGTCATCAACCAATACACGCGCTACCTGACGGTGGTGCTGGCGATTTTCCAAGCCTGGGGCATTTCCATCGGCTTGCAGGGGCAGGAGGGCGTGGTCGCCAATCCGGGCCTGTTCTTCCAGATTTCGACGGTGATCTCGTTGGTCGGCGGCACCATGTTCCTAATGTGGCTCGGTGAGCAGATCACCGCGCGCGGCATTGGCAACGGTTCTTCGCTGATCATCTTCGCGGGCATCGTGGCAGCCTTCCCATCGGCCATCGTCTCGACCTTGGAACTGGGACGGCAGGGCGCGCTCAACACCGGCCTGATCATCTTCGTGATCATCATGGCGCTGTTCGTCACCGCCTTCATCGTGTTCATGGAGCGCGCGCAGCGCCGTCTGCTGATCACCTATCCGAAGCGCCAGGTCGGCAATCGCATGTACGAAGGCCAGACCTCGTTCCTGCCGTTGAAGATCAACACTGCCGGCGTCATTCCGCCGATCTTCGCCTCGTCGCTGCTGCTGCTGCCGACGACATTGGCGAATTTCTCGGCGCCGGAGGCGACCGGCTGGCTGGCGACGATCAACGCTTATTTCGCCCATGGCCGGCCGCTCTACATGCTGTGCTACATCGGGCTGATCGTCTTCTTCGCCTTCTTCTATACGGCGGTCGTGTTCAACCCGACCGAGACGGCGGACAATCTGAAGAAGCACGGCGGCTTCATCCCCGGCATCCGCCCGGGCGAGCGCACGGCGCAATATATCGACGAAGTGCTGACGCGCATTACGGTGATCGGTGCTGCCTATCTTGCGGCGATCTGTCTGTTACCAGAAATGCTTATTTCCTACGCAGCGCTGCCGTTCTATTTCGGTGGTACGTCGCTCCTGATTGTCGTCAGCGTGACGATGGATACAGTGGCGCATATCCACGGTCATTTGCAGGCCCAGCAATATGAGGGTCTGGTGAAGAAGGCGAAGCTGCGGGGAAGAAGGCGATGAGATTGATTCTGCTTGGTCCGCCTGGAGCCGGTAAGGGCACGCAGGCTGAGCGGTTGATGAAGAAGCACGGGATACCGCAGCTCTCGACGGGGGATATGCTGCGGGCTGCCGTGAAGGCGGGCACGCCGGTCGGTCTCAAGGCCAAAGCCTTGATGGATGCCGGCAGCTTGGTCCCCGACGACGTGGTGGTCGGTATCATCGCCGACCGGCTGAACGAGGACGATGCCCATAACGGCTTCATTCTCGACGGCTTTCCGCGCACGGTGGCGCAGGCCGAGGCGCTGGACAAAATGCTGGCGCAAAAGGACATGGCCCTCGACGGTATTGTCGAGCTAAAGGTTGACGAAACGGCTCTGCTGGCCCGAATCGAGAAGCGGGCCCGGGAAACCGTGGCGGCTGGCGGGACGGTGCGGGCGGACGATAATGCCGAGGCGTTCAAGAAGCGCCTGCAGGACTATCGCGCCATGACGGCCCCGGTTTCGGCCTATTATGCCAGCCACGGCGCCCTGAAGGCTGTCGACGGCATGGCGGCCATCGACAGCGTGTCGCAGGCGATCGACGAGGCCCTGTCGGCCAAGGCCTAAGGAACGCGCAAGCCGGCCTGGCAAAACCCCGTTTTCGGGCTTGACAGGCGGCTTTTTGCGTTGACGAGGGCGCTCATAATCCTTATATGAGCGCCATCATCGAAACCGAATGGTCCGGTGGCCTCTGGCATGAGGCTGCGGGACTGTTTGCACGTTGAAAATCCCCTGCAAGGGCCGGCCTCCACCGGACGCAGGATCACCCAGTGCCAGCCACGGCTGGCCGACATGGAGAGAGCAATGGCACGTATTGCCGGTGTAAATATTCCCACGAACAAGCGCGTTGTCATCGCGCTGCAGTACATTCACGGCATTGGCGCGAAGAACGCCGGTGAGATCTGCGAGAAGGTCGGCATTCCGGCCGAGCGTCGCGTGTCGCAATTGACCGACGCGGAAGTGCTGCAGATCCGTGAAACCATCGACCGCGATTACATGGTCGAAGGTGATCTGCGTCGTGAAGTGGCCGTCAACATCAAGCGTCTGATGGACCTTGGTTGCTATCGCGGTCTGCGTCATCGTCGTCAGCTGCCGGTTCGCGGCCAGCGCACGCACACCAACGCCCGCACCCGCAAGGGCAAGGCGAAGCCGATCGCCGGCAAGAAGAAGTAATTCCGTTCGGCGGCGCCTTTTCGAGGCGCCGCTTTTTGCCGGCTTAGCCGGCCAACAGTGAGCCCTAGCGCCTGGAATGACGGGCGCGCCAGAAGGACAGAGAGTATCAATGGCTAAAGAAGCACAGCGCGTTCGTCGTCGTGAACGCAAGAACATCGCGTCGGGCGTCGCTCACGTGAACTCCACGTTCAACAACACCATGATCACCATTTCGGACGCGCAGGGCAATACGATTGCCTGGTCGTCGGCCGGCACGATGGGCTTCAAGGGGTCGCGTAAGTCGACCCCCTATGCCGCGCAGATGGCGGCGGAAGACGTGGCGCGCAAGGCCTCGGAACATGGCGTGCGCACCGTGGAAGTTGAAGTTTCGGGTCCGGGTTCCGGCCGTGAATCGGCTCTGCGCGCTTTGCAGGCCGCCGGCTTCACCGTCACCTCGATCCGCGACGTGACGCCGATCCCGCACAACGGCTGCCGCCCGCGCAAGCGCCGCCGCGTTTGATTTCCATTTGGCTGCGCCATCGACGGGTGGCGCGGTCTTTATGCCCGACACCGTGAGGCCATGGTCGACGGACCGATATGCCCACGGGCCATAGAAAGGCGCAGTCGTGATTCAGAAGAACTGGCAAGAACTCATCAAGCCGACCAAGCTCGACGTGACGCTTGGCGACGATCCGAAGCGTTTCGCGACGGTCGTGGCCGAGCCGCTGGAGCGCGGTTTCGGTTTGACGCTCGGCAACGCCCTGCGTCGCATTCTGTTGTCGTCGCTCCAGGGCGCTGCGATCAGCTCCGTCCATATCGACGGCGTGCTGCACGAGTTCTCCTCGATCCCCGGCGTGCGTGAGGACGTGACCGACATCGTCCTCAACATCAAGGACATCGCCGTCAAGATGCAGGCCGATGGGCCCAAGCGCATGATCCTGAAGAAGCAGGGTCCGGGCGCCGTGACCGCTGGCGACATCACGCTGACCGGCGACGTGCAGGTGCTCAATCCCGAGCTGGTGATCTGCAACCTCGACGAGGGTGCGGAAATCCGCATGGAATTCACCATCACCGGCGGCAAGGGCTATGTGCCGGCCGACCGCAACCGCGCTGAAGATTCGCCGATCGGCCTCATCCCGGTCGACAGCCTGTTCTCGCCGGTGCGCAAGGTCAGCTATCGCGTCGAGAACACCCGCGAAGGTCAGATCCTCGACTACGACAAGCTGACGATGACGATCGAGACCAACGGCGCCATCAACCCGGAAGATGCTCTGGCCTATGCCGCGCGCATCCTGCAGGACCAGCTCAATGTCTTCGTGAACTTCGACGAACCGAAGCGCGAAGAAGCTGCCCCGTCGATTCCGGAGCTGGCGTTCAATCCGGCGCTGCTCAAGAAGGTCGACGAGCTCGAGCTTTCGGTGCGTTCGGCCAACTGTCTCAAGAACGACAACATCGTCTACATCGGCGACCTCATCCAGAAGTCGGAAGGCGAAATGCTGCGCACGCCGAACTTCGGCCGCAAGTCGCTCAACGAGATCAAGGAAGTGCTGGCGCAGATGGGCCTGCATCTCGGCATGGAAGTGCCGGGCTGGCCGCCGGAAAACATCGAAGAGCTGGCCAAGCGCTTCGAGGAACATTACTGATCCCTCTCCCCGCATAGGGCGGGGAGCATAAGGAACGGCCGACCCTTGGCACGGCGGCCGTAAAAACGAAGGAGTAGAGCCATGTATCACGGACGCGCTAAGCGCCGCTTCAATCGGACGGCCGAACACCGCAAGGCGATGTTCGCCAACATGTGTCAGGCGCTCATCAAGCACGAGCAGATCGTGACCACGCTGCCGAAGGCCAAGGACCTGCGTCCGGTCGTCGAGAAGCTGGTGACGCTGGGCAAGCGCGGCGACCTGCACGCCCGCCGTCAGGCGATCTCGCAGATCAAGGACGTCGATCTCGTCAAGAAGCTCTTCGACGTGCTCGGCCCGCGCTACAAGACCCGCAACGGCGGTTATACGCGCGTCCTGAAGGCTGGCTTCCGCTATGGCGACAATGCCGCGATGGCCGTGATCGAATTCGTCGATCGCGATCCCGATGCGCGCGGCAAGGATTCCGGCCCGGTCGAAAGCGAGCGTGAAAACGCCGCCGCCGCTGCCTGATCTCAGTCGGTATCAAGAATTGAGAGAGCGGCCACTGGCCGCTCTTTTCTTTTGTGGAGACTTTGATGCAGATCAGAAGTGCGCAGGCCCGTGATCGCGCCGACATCTGGCGCATCCTAGAACCGGTGATCCGCGCCGGCGAGACCTACGCACTGCCGCGCGACATGAGCGAAGACGATGCTCTGGCTTATTGGCTCGGCGATGATCGCAAGACCTTCGTTGCGGAAGAGGATGGTGTCGTTCTTGGCACTTATTATCTGCGCGCCAATCAGATGGGCGGCGGCGCCCATGTCGCCAACTGCGGTTATGTGACGGCGGCGGAAGCGACAGGGCGGGGGATTGCGCGCCGCATGTGCACGCATTCCTTGCAGCAGGCGCGCGAGCTTGATTTTCGCGCCATGCAGTTCAATTGCGTCGTCAGCACCAATGCAGGTGCCGTGCGTCTGTGGCAGGCGATGGGTTTCGAGACCGTCGGCCGTTTGCCAGGCGCCTTCGCCCATCCCGTTCACGGTTTTGTCGACGCGTTTGTGATGTTCCGCGCGTTGTGAAGAGTGGATCGCAATGCGATGATCATGGCCGAGAGGGAGCCATGAAGTTTGCGATCGTTGTCCTATCGTTTCTTTTCGCGCAGGTGGTGATGGCGCAACCTGTTTCGCCCCAGCGTTTGCATGAGGCCGTGACCCGCGGCGACATGAAGGCGATCGCCGCTACGCTCGATAGCGGCACGCCTGTGGATGCAACCGATCGCAGCGGCCAGACGGCCTTGCTGCTGGCTGTTACCGCCGGACAGACGGAAGTCGCGCGCCTGCTGTTGCAGCGGGGCGCCAGCGTCAATGCGCAAGCGGTCAATCACGATACGCCTTGGCTGCTGGCGGGCGCTTTGGGGCGCACGGCCATTCTGGAACTCATGCTGTTGCACAAGCCGGATCTGTCGCTGCGCAACCGCTTTGGTGGCAGCGCCCTGATTCCGGCCTGCGAGCGCGGCCATGTGGAAACCATCCGTCTGCTGACGACCAAGTCGGGCATCGACGTCAATCTGGTCAACAATCTGGGCTGGACCTGCCTGCTCGAGATCGTGATTCTGGGCGATGGCGGGCCCCGGCATGTGGAGGCGACGCGGCTGGTGCTCGCGGCCGGCGCCAACGTCAATCTGGCCGACCGGGATGGGGTGACGCCCTTGGCCCACGCCCGCCGTCGGGGGCAGTCAGCCGTGGCACAACTGCTGGTGGCCGCCGGCGGCAAATAGCTGCCTGTCAGGGGGCCTGACGGAACGTATTTTTGGCTCGCGCGATTGAGCGGGCAGGGGTTCAAACCTATATTTTTCGAATCGATCTTTTGGGAAACCGCTCATGCTGTTGCGTCTCGCCGTCCTCCTTTCGCTGCCGTTGATTGTGGTGCCTGCCCTGGCCCAAGCCCCGGCGCCGGCTCCAACACGGCAGGTTCCCGAAAGCCGGCAGCAACTGGTGCTGTCCTATGCGCCGATCGTGAAGCGCACGGTGCCGGCGGTTGTGAACGTTTATGCGTCGCGCACCGAGAAGCCGTCGTCCAATCCGCTGTTCGACGATCCGTTCTTCCGCCAGTTCTTTGGGCAGGGCGGCCGGCCGCAAACCCAGCAGTCGCTCGGCTCCGGCGTGATCGTCGATCAGGAAGGTCTGGTCGTCACCAACAACCACGTCATCGAAGGCATGACGGATGTGAAGGTGGCTCTGTCCGACCGGCGTGAGATCGACGCCGAAATCGTGCTGCGTGATCCGCGCACCGACTTGGCGATCCTGCGGCTGAAGAGCGGCAAGGATTTTCCCGCCCTAGACATGGGCGATTCCGACGCGCTCGAAGTGGGCGACGTGGTGCTGGCCGTCGGCAATCCCTTCGCCGTTGGCCAGACGGTGACGCAGGGCATCGTCTCGGGGCTGGCGCGCACTCAGGTCGGCATCACCGACTACGGCTTCTTCATCCAGACCGACGCGGCGATCAATCCGGGCAATTCCGGCGGTGCGCTGGTCGATATGGAAGGGCGACTCGTCGGCATCAACTCGGCGATCTATTCGCGCTCCGGCGGTTCGGTCGGCATCGGTTTCGCGATTCCCGTGAACATGGTGAAAGTGGTGCTGGCGACGGCAAAGGGTGGCGGGCGACAGGTGCGCCGCCCGTGGCTCGGCGCCACCTTGCAGAGCGTATCGCGCGAGATCGCCGAATCTATTGGCCTCGACCGGCCCACGGGTGCGCTCGTCGCCGATGTCATCGGCAAGAGCGCGGCTGAAGCTGCCGGCTTGAAGCGCGGTGACGTGATCGTTTCGCTCGATAACCAGCCGGTGGTCGATCCCGAAAGCCTGGGCTTCCGTCTCGGCACCAAGAGCGTGGGTGGCACGGCCTCTCTGAGCATTCTGCGTGGCGGCAAGCCGCTCGTCCTGCCGCTGAAATTGCAGGTCGCGCCGGAAGATCCGCCGCGCGAAGAGGTCAAGATCGGCCCTGGCCGGTCGCCGTTCGTCGGTGCGACGCTGGTCAATTATTCGCCGGCGATCGGCGAGGAATTCTCCGTCCATGGCGTGCGCGAGGGCGTGGTTGTCATCGATGTCGAGGACGGCTCCAACGCGCAATCGCTCGGCTTGCAGAAGGGCGACGTCGTCGTTTCGATCAACGATGTGAAGATGCTGCGCACCAAGGACATGCAGAGCGCCACGTCGCAGCGGCGTCTGTTCTGGCAGATTACGATTGGCCGTGGCGGCCAGCTCTTCACCACCGTCATCAACGGTGGTTAGGGTCTTTCACCGTTTCTTGGAAACGGTGAAAGATTTCCAGCACCCAGTTCGCAAAAAAAAGCCGCTATAAACGAAAAAAGCCCGGGCCGTGGCCCGGGCTTTGCCGTTCTTGAGGGGATAGGGTTAGGCCGCGCGACGCGCGGGCGTGCTCTTGCCGACGCGGCGCTTGAGCGACGACCAGAGCTTGCGGATCTCTTCAGCCGCTTCGCTGGAGGGATGCAATTCGGTGACGCCGAGACCGAGGCGCGAAGCTTCCTGATAGTCGACGCGCGAGGCGATCATCGGATTGAGCAGGCCGCCCATGGCTTCCAGTGCCTTGGCACCCTGTTCGACTCGGGCGCTCTGCTGGGCTGGCGGACATTGATTGAGCAGGAAGGCATATTCCCGGCGCAGCGCACGCAGCTGCTTGCGGGTCGTTTCGCTGGCCCACAGGTCGAAGACATTGGGACGAGCCGGAATGATGCAGATGTCGGCGACTTTCATGGCCGCCTGGGAGGCAGGCGAATCGGTGCCGGGCGTATCGATGATGACGGTGGTGACGCCGGCCTTTTCCATGGCGGCAACGGCGCTCGCCAGCTTGCCAGGCGTGAATGTGGTGACGCCGATGTTCTTTTCTTCGCGAACCTTGGCCCAGCGCGTCAGCGAGGCCTGCGGATCCATGTCGACGACGATGACTCTTTCGCCGGTTTCCGCCGCCGCGACTGCGAGAGACGAAGCAATGGTACTCTTACCCGAACCGCCCTTTTGGGTGACCAAAGCAATAATTCGCATATTATGTCCCCTGTTTCCTGACATCCCTTATGGCGCTAGGTCCCTGGGAGACGGCGCCCCTCGTTTTCGATCGCGTCCAGTGCGAAGGAAATATGGTTAACTTGATTAAAGAATCTAACTGAAACGTTAACAGTTTGTCGCAAAATGAGCCAGCACCGGTCAAGCTATGTCTGATTTGTTCGCGGAACCAACGCCGGAAAGCCTTGCGCCACGGCCACTTGCTGATCGCATGCGGCCAAAGAAGTTGGACGAGGTTGCAGGGCAGGATCACCTTTTGGGAGCCGATGGCGCGCTGACGCGACTGATTCGTTCGGGCTCGTTAGGCTCGTTGATCTTCTGGGGACCACCGGGCACCGGCAAGACGACGGTGGCGCGATTGCTGGCGCAGGAGACCCGCGCCGACTTCGTGCAGATCTCCGCCATCTTCTCCGGCGTCGCCGATTTGAAGAAAGTGTTCGAGGCGGCGCGCCGTTCCCATGCTGCCGGGCGCACGACCTTGTTGTTCGTCGATGAGATCCATCGCTTCAATCGCGCCCAGCAGGATTCGTTTCTGCCTGTCATGGAAGACGGTACGATCACTTTGATCGGCGCGACGACCGAGAATCCATCCTTCGAACTCAATGCGGCTCTGCTGTCGCGCGCCCGGGTGATGACCTTTCGATCGCTCGACGAGGAAGCGATCGGCAAACTGCTGGTGCGCGCCGAGACGCTGGAAGGCAAGTCGCTGCCGCTCGATGAGGGCGCGCGCGCCAGCCTCGTGCGCATGGCCGATGGCGACGGCCGCGCCGCGCTCACTCTGGCGGAGGAGATTTGGCGGGCCGCCGGCGAAGGCGAAATCTTTGATACGGAACATCTGGGCGAGATCGTGCAACGCCGGGCGCCGATCTACGACAAGGGGCAGGAGGGGCACTACAATCTGATCAGCGCCCTGCACAAATGCGTGCGCGGCTCCGATCCCGATGCGGCGCTCTATTATCTGGCGCGCATGCTCGACGCGGGTGAGGACCCGTTGTTCATCGCGCGGCGCGTGGTGCGCATGGCCATCGAGGATATCGGCCTGGCCGATCCGCAGGCGCTGCTCGTCGCCAATGCCGCCAAGGACGCCTATGACTTTCTCGGCACGCCGGAAGGCGAATTGGCCCTGGCCAATGCGGTGCTCTATGTCGCCTCGGCGCCGAAATCCAATGCCGCCTATATGTCCTGGAACAAGGCGATGGCGCTGGCCAAGAGCTATGGCTCGCTGATGCCGCCGCACACCATCCTGAATGCGCCGACCAAGCTGATGAAGGAAGAGGGCTACGGGGCCGGCTATCGCTACGACCACGACGAGCCGGACGCCTTCTCGGGCCAGAACTACTGGCCCGAGAAGCTCGGCCGCCGCAGCCTCTACGAGCCGGTGGAGCGCGGTTTCGAGCGTGAAGTGCGCAAGCGGCTGGAATACTGGGCCAAGCTGCGCCAGGAGCGCGGCGAAGCCTAGAACCTGGTTAGGCGAGCGCGGCCTGTTGCGATGCCGGCCGCCGCAGGTTGTCGAGCGCCCAGGCGCCACCGCCCGCAAAGGCCAGATAGAGGAAGATGAAGCAGAGCAGGATGGCGGGTTCGCCCATGTTGAGCGCCGGCCAGAAGCTCATGGGCGCATGGGCCATCCAATAGGCGGCCGCCATTTCGCCGGCGGCAATGAAGGCGGCGACGCGGGTGTAGAGCCCCACGGCAATCAAAGCCGAGGCCACGACCTCGATAGCACCGGCGACCAGCATGATGGCGGGCAGCGGATAGGCGACGCCAGGAATGGCGGCCGGGAATTGCAGGAATTTCATCGTCGCGTGTTCAAGGAACAAGAGCGCGGTGACGACCCGCAGAACGGCCAAGACGCGCGGTGCCCAAATGGATGTGTTCAGCATGTTATTTTCTCCTGGATGATGAGATGAGCGGTCAGGCAGCGAAGCAGCCTTTAGGCCGTGGGCGGATTGCCGAAGCGGAAACTCGATGCGGTGAGTCCGCCGGCGAAATCGGTCTGGTGATAGGTGACCGCGCCGGGCTCGTTCTCCGCCGCACCGACAGCCACCATGAGCGGGATGAGATGGTCCTCGCGCGGGTGTGCGGCCCGGGCCAAGGGCGCCTGTTCCCATTGGATCAGACGCTCGGCGCGTTCCTTGGGCGATGCGTGGATCAGCGTCTGTTGCAGCCAGGCATCGAACTGGCGCGAGGGTTCGTATCCGCCGGTGCCGCGCATAGCGCCGAGATTGTGATAGCTGAGGCCGCTGCCGATGATCAGCACGCCTTCGTCGCGCAGCGGTGCCAATGCCCGTCCGAGCGCGAGATGGAGTGCAGGATCGAGCCCTGCATCGAGCGAGAGCTGGACGAGCGGGATGTCCTCGCCGGGATAGAGCGGCTTCATGATGCTGAAGGTGCCGTGATCGAAGCCACGGGTAGGATCCAGCTTTGCCGCGATGTCAGCGGTGCGCAGCACGTCCTGCACATGGCGCGCGAGTTCCGGCGAGCCCGGCGCGCCATAGCTGATGCGGTATAGATATTCGGGAAAGCCGTAATAGTCGTAGACCATGCCGGGCCTGGCGCCGGAGGAGATGGCGAAACCCTGCTCCTCCCAATGGCCCGAGACGACGAGCACGGCCTTGGGCAGATCATGAAGCTCGGCCCGCATCTCGACGAGCGACTGTTCCAGTCTGTCGAAGTTGCGGCGGAACTCGCCGGTCATATACGGCCAGGGGCCACCACCGTGGCTGATGAAATAGGTCGGGAGGCGAACGTCGGTCATGATACGTATCCCTTGCGTCATACCGTTTAAGCCGGGCCGAACTGGCCGTGGGCAGGCGGTTGGAGGCGGTTCGCCCTAGACATGATTGTTTCTGGAGGGCGCATCAATCGGCCTCGTATTGAGCCAGCGTTTCCTGTATGTTGATAATCCATGGATACGCTGACGAGTTTGCGGGTGTTTTGCACGGTGGCCGAGCTGGAAAGCTTCACGGCCGCGGCCGGCCGTCTCGGCTTATCGGCGGCGATGACCAGCAAGCATGTGATGCACTTGGAGGATCGGCTCGGCATCCGGTTGCTCAATCGCACCAGCCGCCATGTCAGCCTCACGGAGGCTGGCGCGCTCTATCTCACCCAGGCCAGGCAGATGCTCGATGGGTTGGATGAGGTAGAGGCGGCGCTCTCCAATGTCGCGGTCTCACCGCGCGGCACGCTGAAGCTCAGCGCGCCCGTATGGATCGCAAGTAGCCCGATCGTCCGGATGTTGGCCGACTACCACCAGCGCTTTCCGGACGTCTGCCTCGATATGGATCTGAGCGGGCGGATCGTGAATCTGGTGGACGAGGGGTTCGATCTCGCCTTGCGTGCCACGGCGCCAGACCGGCTTGATGCCAGTCTTATTGCCCGTCCCTTGGCGCAGATCGAGTTTTGCCTCATGGGCGCGCCGGCCTATCTCGCGCGCACGGGCCACCCAACGAAAATAGTCGACCTGAACGGTCACGCCTTGCTGCTCTACAGAGGCATGAATGCCAGCGGCAGCCTTGTTCTCGCGGGCGAGGACGGACCCGAGACGGTGAAGTTCCGGGCGGTGATGCAAAGTGAGAACGAGACCCTGCTGCATCTGGCCGCTCTCGAAGGCATGGGCCTTGTTTTCCTGCCCGTCTGGATGGTCCAGTCCGACATTGCGGCGGGACGCTTGGAAACGGTGCTGCCCGATGCGGCGAAGTTCAGCACGACGCTGCATGCGGTCTATCCCAGTCGCAAATACTTGTCCGCGAAGGTTCGCACCTTTATCGACTTCCTGGCTTCCCAAAGCGGTCTACCCGTGAAGGAAGCAAAACCTCTCGTGTCTCCGGCATAGATGGGTGTTTTGGCTTCGATTTGTCCTGGGTTGGGGTGATGACGGGGCTGGTTCCGCCCTCTATAGAGGGGGCATGACGGGTTTTTTGATCGTATTTTTGGGCGCCGGCATAGGCGGCGCGCTCCGGCATGGGGTGAATTTGGGCTGCGCGCGCCTGTGCGGCACCGATTTCCCCTGGGGCACGCTGACCGTCAATGTGGTCGGCTCCTTCATCATGGGCGTTTTCGCGGCCTGGCTGGCCTTTCGGGCCGGTGAAAGCTGGACGCAGCACACGCGCCTGTTTCTGACCACGGGCATCCTTGGCGGTTTCACCACCTTTTCGGCTTTCTCGCTCGACACCATGCTCTTGTGGGAGCGGGGTGCGATCACCACGGGCGCGCTCTACGTGCTGAGTTCGGTCGTCGCGTCGGTGCTGGCGCTGGCCGCTGGCCTGTCGCTCATCAGGTGGTTGTCATGAGTGCGCAAGGTACGAACACGCAAGGCACGTCGGTCCAAACATTGACCGTGAGTGCCGATGAAGACGGCATGCGGCTCGACCGCTGGTTTCGTCGGCGCTTTCCCGCGCTGTCGCTGGCCCATCTCAACCGCATCGTGCGCAAGGGCGAGGTGCGGGTGGACGGCAAGCGGGCGGAAACCTCCACACGCATCGCTGAAGGCAATGCCATCCGTGTGCCGCCGCTGAAGCTCGAGGCGCCCGCCGCGCCTGCGGTGAAGAAGGCACGGCCGGCCTCGCCCGATGACGTGCGCATGCTGAAAGAGCTTGTCCTGTTCGAGGACAAATATCTGATGGCGATCAACAAGCCCTATGGGCTTGCGGTGCAGGGCGGCTCGGGCACGACGCGGCACATCGACGGCATGTTGATGGCCATGGCGAACGAGAAGGGCGAACGGCCGGTGCTTGTCCATCGCCTCGATCGTGACACGTCGGGTGTGCTGCTCATCGCCAAGTCGCGCAAGATCGCTTCCGATCTCGGCGAGATTTTCCGCTCGCGGCAGACGCGCAAAATCTATTGGGCTGTCGTCGAAGGTGTGCCCAAACCGTTCCAGGGTCGCATCTCGCTGTTCCTCGCCAAGGGCGCGGGCATGGGCGACAAGCGCGGCGAACGGGCGCCCAGCTCTTCGCGTGTCGACCCGGAGAAAATGCGCGTCGCCAAGCATGGCGAAGAGGATGCGCAGCATTCGGTGACCTTCTATGCGACCGTCGACAAAGTGGCGCCGCGTCTCGCCTGGCTGTCGATGAAGCCGATCACCGGCCGCACGCATCAGTTGCGTGCCCATGCGGAAGCGATCGGTCATCCGATTATCGGCGATCCGAAATATGGACTCGATCTGAAGAGCAACGATCCGCGCCGCACCGATCCGATGCGCGCCATTCCCGCTGAGATCGAACGCAAGCTGCATCTGATGGCGCGGCGTCTTGTTCTGCCGCATCCGCGTGGCGGCACGCTCGACGTCACCGCGCCGTTGCCGCCGCATATGCAAAAGACGTTCGATCTGTTCGGCTTCGATGTGAAGCAATACGATCCGATCGAAGATGCCCCACAGGAGTAGTTCGTGAGCGAATGCCGTCTGCCCCCTCTCGCTGAAAACCAATTCACGCCCGAACAGAAGCAGGCGCATGACGAATTCGTCGCCGAGCGCAAGGTCGGGTTTTCCGGGCCGTGGCATGTGTTCGTTCGCTCGCCGGAACTGCTGACGCGCACGCACCGGGTCGGCGAATTCCTACGCTACCGCTGCTCGCTGTCGGGCCGGCTCAGCGAGTTCACCATTCTCATGGTGGCGCGCCACTGGACGCAGGATTTCGAATGGGGCGCCCATCGCAAACATGCGCTGGCGGCCGGCGTGACCGAGGCAACGGTGGCGGCCATTCGCGACGGCCGTCGCCCGTCGCCGCTGATCCCCGAAGAAGAGATCATCTGGGACTTCGTTTCCGAACTGTTGCATACGCGCCGCGTCAGCGATCCGACCTATGATCGCGCCAAGGCGCAATTCGGCGAGACTGGCGTGGTCGAGCTCTGCGGCCTCGTCGGCTATTATTCGCTGCTGGCGATGACGATGAACGTGGCACGGGTCGCGCCGCCTGCCGGCGAAACGCCGTTGCCGCGCTTTCCGGAATGACGATGGGCGAGGATTCCAAGCAAGATCCCAAGCGCGATCTTTTGCGCGACCTGCTGCCGTCCACCGGGGAGAAAATCGATCCGGTGGAAATGGCGCGTCGCGATCAGCGCAAGGCTTTGCCGCGCCGTTTCTACAAGAGTGCTTCAACGCGGGACGAGAACGGTCAGTTTGCTCTGCTGCTCGATGGGCGGCCGGCGTTGACGCCGGCGCGCAATCCGCTCGCCGTGCCGAGCGCCAAGCTTGCGCAACTGCTGGTCGATGAATGGGAAGCGCAGCAGGAAGTCATCGATCCCTCCGCCATGCCTGTGACGCGCATCGTCAATTCGGCGCTGGATGGCGTGGCCCGTGATATCGAGGCCGTGCGCGCTGAAGTGGTCAAATATGCGGGCTCCGATCTGCTCTGCTATCGCGCGGGCGAACCGGAAGCCCTGGTGGCCGAACAGCGCAAGGCCTGGGATCCGATCATCGCCTGGATGCGCGAAGCGCATGATGCTCATTTCGTGCTGGCGGAAGGCGTGATGCATGCGGCGCAGCCCGACGAGACGATCGCGGCCGTGCGCAAAGCCGTGAATGCCTTGACCGGCGAGGGCGCGGCGGCGCCGCTGAAGGCGGCGGCGCTGAGCACCGTGACGACCTTGACCGGCTCGGCGCTGCTGGCGCTGGCGCTCGCTTCAGGTAAGCTGGCGGCCGACGACGCCTGGGCGGCAGCGCATGTGGATGAAGATCATCAGGCGCGCGTGTGGGGCGTCGATGCCGAGGCGATGGAGCGTCAGGCGCGGCGCAAGGTCGAGATGGATGCGGCGGCCGCCGTTTTGGCGGCACTGTCGTAAGCAGATGAGCCGGAGGAACGTTCGTGAAACATATCATTGCTGATCTGAAACAGCGGCGGACCAAGGCGGCTCTCGGCGGCGGCCAGGCGCGTATCGATGCGCAGCACAAGCGCGGCAAGCTGACGGCGCGCGAACGGATCGATCTGCTGCTCGATCACGATTCCTTCGAGGAATTCGACATGTTCGTGCAGCACCGCTCGACCGACTTCGGCATGGACAAGGCCGAAAAGATTCCGGGCGACGGCGTCGTCACCGGCTGGGGCACGGTGAACGGCCGCACCGTCTTCGTCTATGCGAAGGATTTTACGGTCTTCGGCGGCTCGCTGTCGGAAACCCACGCGCAGAAGATCATGAAGATCCAGGATATGGCGCTGAAGAACCGCGCGCCGATCATCGGTCTTTTCGATGCTGGCGGCGCGCGCATTCAGGAAGGCGTGGCGGCGCTTGGCGGCTATGCGGAAGTCTTCCAGCGCAACGTGCTGGCCTCTGGCGTCATTCCGCAGATCTCGGTGATCATGGGGCCATGCGCTGGTGGTGACGTCTATTCGCCGGCGATGACCGACTTCATCTTCATGGTGCGCGACACGAGCTATATGTTCGTCACCGGCCCCGACGTGGTGAAGACCGTCACCAACGAGACGGTGACGGCCGAAGAACTCGGCGGGGCCTCGGTGCACACGACCAAGTCTTCCGTCGCCGATCACGCTTATGACAACGATGTCGAGGCGCTCTTGCAGATGCGCCGGCTGATCGACTTCCTGCCGTCGTCGAACCGCGACGATGTGCCGGAATGGCCGACATTCGACGCCGCTGACCGCTTCGACATGTCGCTCGATACGCTCGTGCCCGACAATCCGAACAAGCCTTACGACATCAGAGAACTGATTTCGAAGGTCGCCGACGAGAGCGATTTCTTCGAAATCCAGGAAGCGCATGCGCGCAATATCGTGACCGGCTTCGGGCGTATCGAGGGGCGCACGGTCGGTTTCGTCGCCAACCAGCCGATGGTGCTGGCTGGTGTGCTCGACAGCGATGCCTCGCGCAAGGCGGCGCGCTTCGTGCGCTTCTGCGATGCGTTCAACATTCCCATCGTCACCTTCGTCGACGTGCCGGGCTTCCTGCCGGGGACGGCGCAGGAATATGGCGGCCTGATCAAGCATGGCGCGAAGCTGCTATTCGCCTATGCGGAGGCGACGGTGCCGAAGGTGACCGTCATCACCCGCAAGGCGTTTGGCGGTGCTTATGACGTCATGGCCTCGAAACATCTGCGCGGCGATTTCAATTATGCCTGGCCGTCGGCGCAGATCGCGGTGATGGGCGCCAAGGGCGCGGTCGAAATCATCTTCCGAGCCGACATCAAAGATGCCGAGAAGATCGCCGCGCGCACCAAAGAATACGAGGATCGTTTCTTGTCACCCTTCGTCGCCGCCGAGCGCGGATATATCGACGAAGTGATCATGCCGCACGCGACGCGCAAGCGCATTGCGCGGGCGCTCGCCATGCTGCGTCACAAGGATTTGGAAAATCCTTGGAAGAAGCACGACAACATCCCGCTGTAATTCAGAAGCGCATCATTGCGCCGCCGCGCATGGCGAAAATGGCATTCTTGTCGTTGTGCCACTCGCCTCTGAGATTGGCGAACAGGCTGTAGGCGCCTTGGCCACGCCATTCCAGGCCCGCGACGGCGAAGAGGCCGACCGTCGTGCGCGGCCCCGTGGGATCGATGTTGACGGCCGAGCCAGCCAGTTGCGCCAGCACATTTGAGCCGTTTATCCGACGAGAAATGACGCCCAAGGTTTCGTACACGTGCAGCGTGCCGTCGAGATAGCGATAGGTATGGCTGCCGGTGACTTCGGCGCGGAACTCGCTGGTGCGCGTGCTGCGGCCGCCATAGGCGAGGCCGACGGTCGGATCGTTCTCGTTCATGCCGTTCCAGCCCGTCACCGTATAGCGGTAATGGACTGATGGTCTGATACTCGTCGTATTGTCGATGGCGATGTCGACACCGGCGCCGATCTCGGGGCTCAAGAACTTGCCGCTGGTGTGGCCGGTGACGCTCGTCTGACCGTTGGGCAGCAAGTTGCTGACGACCGTGCGCGTGCCCTGGCCTGAGGTGATGCCGCCGGTGACCGCTGCCTCGACGAAGAAGATGTCGTGCGAATAACGGCCATAGACGCCGGCAATGCCATAGGTGGCCTGATGCGAAAGCGGATCGCCGGTGTTGGCTTTCGAATTGCCCATGGCACCGCCGACGAAGGCGCCGATGCGCATGGGCGCCATTTCGACGCTCTCGACACCGATCACCGCGCCGGCATTGGTTGCCGTATAAGCGGCGGTCCGGCTGGTTTCGCTTTGCCGGCGCGTACCGCCGAAGGGCTCGATATAGAAACCCGTATTGCTTTGCTGGCGATTGACCGGTTGGCTGATGCGGCCAAGCGTAATGTCGCGCACCGCATCGGTGACGTCGGCGACGCCGCGATCGGCCATTTGTTGCGTCGTCGTGTCGACGACAACGATGGCATTGCCGACACGCTGCCACACCGGCGCATTGCTGACATTGACCTGCGCGCCCTGCAGCGTGTCGAAGGCCAGAACCTGCGAGCGATGGCCGCCGGCGTCGAGATTGATCGTATCGCCGCCGCCACCGATGGCAATGAGACCGCTGATGCGCGAATTGCGGCCGATGGTCAGCGTATCGGCTGCGCCCGTGAGCTGAATGGCGGTGCCCGACGTGCCGACGATCGTGCCATTGTTGTTGATGACGGAGCCTGTGGCCGGTGTCGATGCGGCGTTCACCTGAATGCCGGTCGCACCCGAAATGGAGCCGGTGTTGGTGATGTTGACGGAACCGCTGGCAGCGACGCCCGCCGCCGTGCCGGAGACCTGGCCGCTGTTGTTGAGCGTGGCGGTCTGACCCGCGAAGAAGCCGATGGAGCCGGCGCCATTGGCCAGCACCGCGCCGGTGTTGATCAAGCTCATATTGCCGGCGCCCGTCACTGCGGCCGCGCCGCTGCCGTTGACGGAGATGCGGCCTTTGTTGGTGACCGTGCTGTCGCCGGTGCTGTAGACGCCATAGGCGGCGCCGCTGCCCGTGCCGCCGGCTTCGATCACGCCTGAATTGGTGATCGAAGCGCTGTTGCCGATGGCGACGCCAATCGAGGGCGTCGCCGCATTCGTCGAGACATCGGCGGAAATCTGGCCGGTGTTGGAAATCGTGGCATTGCGGCCGACGTTCACCGCCACGCCGTTCTTGGCGGCCGAGATCAATCCATTGTTGGTGATTGCTGCATCGTTGGCGGTGCGAATGCCGGTTGAGCCATCGCCGCTGGCCGAGACCTGGCTGTTGTTGGTGAGCGACAGATTGGTCGCGGAAATCGCCGTGCTGCCGTCACCGGTCGATGTGATCGCGCCACCGTTGTTGATGGCGGCGGAGCCGTCGACCGCAATGGCGCCCGTGCGCCCGGTCACCGTGCCGTTGTTAGACAGGTTGAAAGGGCCGATGCTGTAGAAAGCCGCGCCGGCCTGTCCATCGATCGTGCCGGTGTTAGTGCCGTTGATGCCGAAGGCGCTGATGCCGCCAACGATACGGGCGCGGTTGGTAAGCTCGAGATTGCCGGCGGCGCGGACGGCGAGCCCCGATGCATTGCCGACGGAAATCGTGCCGTCGTTGACGATCTTGGCGTTGCCCGAAGCGGCACTGGTCACGTCGACGCCGACATTAAGGGCATCGATGGTGCCGTTGTTTTTCAGGTCGAGCGATTGCGACTGCGTGCCGATGCCACCGGTGATGCGGCCATTGTTTTCCAATTGCAGGGACGAGGACGCGGAAATGCCGAACGTTTGCCCCTGGATCAGGCCGTTGTTGGTGCCATTGACGGCACCCTGGCTGGCGATGCCACTTATGCCCGCGCCGCGAATGACGCCATTGTTGTTCAGGGTCAGCAGGCCTTCGCTGGTGACGCCGCTGGCGTTGCCGGTGATGGAACCGTCGTTCATCAACGTGCCTGACGGGCCCATGGACACGCCGGCGTTGGTGCTGGCGGTGCCGCCGACGACGGTGGTGCCATATTGAATGTGGACGTCGCCAATGAGACCGGCGTTGTCGACACCATTGGGGCTGATCGCGCCGCTACATTCCAACGTGCCGTTGCCCGACAGCACGCAGTCGGCCCGGGCCGTATTCAGCGGCAAGGTGGTGGCCAGCAGAACGGTGGCATAGCCCGCGAACGGCACCGCGCTTTTTCCAAGCCGTCGCTGATCAGCCTTCGAACCTGAATGCATACCCAATTCCCGATGCCGACGCGTTGCGCCGGCTTCTCTGACACCGCGCTTCCTAGAGGCGGTATCGGGGCTTAACGGACTTATAAATCAGGGCTCTTTGCATTGTAGCGATCGTGGATTCAGTTCGTTTACCTAAACAAGACGTTACGATCCTTTTCGAGGGGCCGGCGCGCGATGGAACCCAGGTTATGGAATCGGCAACCAAGCCTGTTGCCCGGCGCTTAACCCTGTGCCGCGAAGCCGTGGTCGCGTTCACCGGATGGCAACGGCCATGACTTAGAGGTTAACGCCATCAAGACGGCGTCGTTCAAGAAGCCGCAGGAGCGGGGTTGAGCAAATGGATATGAACAGGACGGGTTTTGGTGAACATCTCGATCGCGGCCGCGCCGCCGTCGTGTCCTTGACCAATGCCAACGAAATCACGACGGAAGACGTGGTACGGTTGCGCCGGCTGATCTTCTCGCAAACCAGCGTCGGCCGCGACGAGGCTGAAGCTTTGTTTCATCTGGAGCGTTCCGACGCGCTGAAATGTCCGGAATGGACGGCGTTCTTCGTCGAGGCGATCACCGATCATATCGTGTGGCAGGCGCGCCCGACGGGTGTCGTCAACACGCCGCAAGCGGAATGGCTGATCCAGCAGGCCGATCAAACGCGCACGCTCAACACGTTCGCGGTTCTGGTCAATGTGTTGGCCGAGGCGCATCGGGTTCCGGCCTGGTTGCCGGCGGCGGTTCGTGGCCGCGCGGGCGCCGGTTGGCAGGGACTGGGAAATGTCCTGGAAGAGGCGGTCCGGAAGGCGGCTTGAACCGCATTTTCGGCAAAATAGACCTTGGGGCGTTTTCGAGCGAAGTGGACACCTGTTCGCGTGAAGAAAACGCGTTAAAACAAGAGCCTGAAGTCTTTTCACCGTTTCGGTGAAACGGCGAAAGACTCTAGACGGCTGTGTCTCCCCCTTTTAGAACAGTTGGGTAGGGTCGGCGCTCTCCTTCGCCGGCCGTCGGGGCCCGAATGTTCAAAAAGATCCTCATCGCCAATCGGGGCGAGATCGCCTGCCGTGTCATCAAAACCGCTCGCCGCATGGGAATTGCCACGGTGGCGGTCTATTCGGACGCTGATCGCGACGCCTTGCATGTGGCGATGGCCGATGAGGCCGTCCATATCGGTCCGGCGCCCGCCGCGGAATCCTATCTCGTCATCGATCGGATCGTGGCCGCCTGTCAGCAGACCGGGGCCGAAGCGGTTCATCCGGGCTATGGCTTTCTTTCGGAGCGTGAGGCCTTCGCCGAGGCGCTGAAGAAAGCTGGCATTACCTTCATCGGCCCCAATCCGCGCGCCATCGCGGCGATGGGCGACAAGATTGAGTCGAAGAAATTCGCCAATGCCGCCAAGGTCTCGACCGTGCCGGGCTATCTCGGCGTCATCGACAGCCCCGAACATGCGGTGAAGATCGCCGACGAGATCGGCTATCCGGTGATGATCAAGGCGTCGGCCGGTGGCGGCGGCAAAGGCATGCGCATTGCCCATGCGCGCGATGAAGTGGCGGAAGGGTTCGAGCGCGCCAAGTCAGAAGCGCTATCGTCCTTTGGCGACGATCGCGTCTTCATCGAAAAGTTCATCGTCAATCCACGCCACATCGAAATTCAGGTGCTCGGCGACAAGCACGGCAATGTCATCTATCTCGGCGAGCGCGAGTGCTCGATCCAGCGCCGCAACCAGAAGGTGATCGAGGAAGCGCCGTCCCCATTGCTCGATGAAGCAACGCGCCGCGCCATGGGCGCGCAGGCTGTGGCCTTGGCCAAGGCGGTCGACTACGATTCCGCCGGCACCGTTGAATTCGTCGCCGGCCAGGACCGCAGCTTCTACTTCCTGGAGATGAACACGCGTCTGCAGGTCGAGCATCCGGTGACCGAACTTGTTACGGGCATCGATCTGGTGGAGCAGATGATCCGCGTCGCGGCCGGCGAGAAACTGGCGATCCGCCAGAGCGACGTTCATCTGCGGGGATGGGCGGTGGAAAGCCGCGTCTATGCGGAAGATCCGGTGCGCGGCTTCCTGCCGTCAACCGGGCGGCTGGTGAAATATCGGCCGCCGGCGGAAGGCCACTTCGATGGCGTCACCGTACGCAATGATACGGGCGTGCAGGAAGGCGGCGAGATTTCGATCTACTACGATCCGATGATCGCCAAGCTCGTCACCCATGCGGGGGATCGCGAGACGGCGATTGATGCGCAGGCTCAGGCGCTCGATGCCTTCGTCATCGATGGCATCCGTCACAATATCCCTTTCCTGTCCTCGCTGATGCAGCACAAGCGCTGGCGCGAGGGACGTCTGTCGACCGGCTTCATCGCGGAGGAATATCCGCACGGTTTCGCCATGCCGATGCCGGAGGGCGAAACACGCTTCGCGCTGACCGCCATCGCGGCTCATGCCGATCATGTCGCCAATGAACGCAAGCGGCGTATTTCGGGACAGATGCAGACCCAAAATCCGGTGGTGTTCCTGCGCGAACGTTCCGTCATTCTGCATGGCGAACGCATCAATATCGTCGTCGACGAGGCGGACGATGGCCTGCTGGTGCGCATCGACGATGCGTCGGCGCGGGCGCTGCGCGTGCAGTCCGATTGGGTGCCGGGCGAATTGGTGTGGCATGGGCTGATCGACGATACGCACTATGCGGCGCAGGTTCGTCCCGTGCTTAATGGCATGGCGCTGACCAGTCGCGGCACCGCCGCGACCATTCATGTCTATACGCGACGCGAGGCGGATCTCGCGGCGATCATGCCGGAGAAGAAACAGGCTGATACGTCGAAGGCTTTGATCTGCCCGATGCCTGGATTGATGAAGACCTTGTTCGTCACGGAAGGGCAGCAGGTCAGCGCCGGCGAACCGCTCTGCATCGTCGAGGCGATGAAGATGGAAAACGTGCTGCGGGCCGAACGCGATGTCACCGTGCGCAAGCTGTTGGCCAAGGCCGGCGACTCGCTGGCGGTCGATGCCGTGATCATGGAATTTGCCTGACGGCGATCGTCGTTTAGAAATCGGAATCCTTATGCCGCTTTATTTCGCCTATGGCTCGAACATGGATGTGGCTGCCATGCAGCAGCGCTGTCCGCGTTCCCGGCCGGTGGGCCGGGCGATTTTGCCGCGTCATCGTTTCGTGATCATGGCCGAGGGCTATGCCTCGGTGCTGCGTGATGGCACGCGCAGCGTGCATGGCGTGCTGTGGGACGTGGCGCTCGGCGATGTGCGGGCGCTCGATGCCTATGAGAGCATCGGCACGGGTCTCTACACGAAGATTTCTCAGCCCGTGTTGCGTACCGAAGGCGCGTCGGTGCGGGCGCTCGTCTATGTCGGGCGCGGCAAGGGCGGTGGTCGTCCGCTCGACGGCTATATGGAAGCGGTGATGTCGGCCGCGAAATCCTGGCAGCTGCCGGAAAATTACCTGCGCGAACTGTCGGCTCTGACGCCGGGCACGGGGCAGGCGACGAGCCCGGGCTTTGTCCAACCGACGGTGGCGCCGAAAGTGCGGCCGCGCTTCGCCACGCCGCACGATCGGCGCTGATTTACGCTGTCGGCCCGAACACCGTTTCGAACGTATGGCGCATGACGCTGTCGACCTCGGGCATGGTCACTGGAATGCCGAGATCGACCAGGCTCGTCACGCCGAAATGAGCGTTGGAAATGCCGCAGGGCACGATGCCGGCGAAATGCGAGAGGTCCGGTTCAACGTTCAGCGAAATGCCGTGGAATGTCACCCAGCGGCGCACGCGAATTCCGATGGCGGCGATTTTATCTTCGGCCATCGCACCGTCGAAACCACGCGGCTTATCGGGGCGTTGCACCCACACGCCGACGCGATCGGCGCGCCGTTCGCCACGGATGTTGTAGGCGGCGAGCGTGCCGATAATCCAATCCTCCAAAGCGCAGACGAAGGCGCGAACATCCGGCCGGCGGCGGCGCAGATCGAGCATCACATAGCCGACGCGCTGGCCCGGCCCATGATAGGTGTACTGACCGCCGCGCCCCGTCCGGTGGACCGGGAAACGGGCATCGAGCAGATCGCCGTCCTTGGCCGATGTCCCGGCCGTGTAGAGGGGCGGGTGTTCGACCAGCCAGACGCATTCGCGCGCTGTTCCGGCGGCGATGGCATCGGCCCGCTGTTCCATGAAGGCGACGGCATCGTCATAGGCGGTGAGCCCGTCGGCGACGATCCATTCGACCGGCGGGGCATTGGCGGGGGCCTGCATCAGGTGGGAGAGACTGCCGCGCTGGGGGGCCTCGGAATCTTGCGCCACTGGGCAGGCGGGAGCGGCGGGGGCATCCAAAACGCTATTTTGCATGGTTCCATTTTGCCACGGATGCCGGTCGTCTGCCAGAACAGCAATAAGGGCTCTCAGAACCGTGATTTACCCCCAACCTGCGCTTGTCACCCGCCGATTGATTTGTTAGACGGCTGCCTGTCTCGCGCCCCCGCATCCCGGCGGCGCAGCCACCGGGTCTGCGCCCGGTTTTTCTACCAGCGGCCATGGCGGAATTGGTAGACGCGCTAGCTTGAGGTGCTAGTGGGGAGACCCGTGGAGGTTCGAGTCCTCTTGGCCGCACCAATCACTATCTTGCTTCGGCAAGATATTGATTTTTTGGGTAGATTTATTCTCACCCCATCGTTTGAAGCTGGTTTTGCCCGTCAATGCGGCATCAGCTTGGCTATAACCAAGATTGATGGTTCCGGCGGGAAAAAATCCCTGGGCAATGGGCTGGCAAAAAAGCCGCCATCACGTTCAGCGCCGAACCCGCTTCATGTTCCAAATCCGGGTCAATTCCGGATGTTCCGGCTCAGCCAACAGGCCATCGGGCGATTCGCCCAAATGTTGCTCGGCCACCCGGACGACAACTTCATGGCCGTGTTTGATGGCCACGGATGCGGCCGGCATCGCCGCCTCGAAAGCCGCTTCCTTGCTGACATATTTGCCTGATGTTTCGCCATCATGGCGGACGCCCCAGCCGTCGGCGTTGCGAACGATATCGTAGAGCGCTCGAGCCATTGTCTCTCTCCCAAGCAAAAGAATTTGCACAGCCGGCGAGCGCCGACTTGGGTTTCCTGTTCTGGCTCAAGTTCAACAGGTGGGGGCCGATAAGGTTCCTGGGCCGCTGGCTCTCGGGCGCGACATTCTCTTCATTTTCCTATCGCTTGGACTGACGCGTCGTTGTGGCGCGTCAGCCCGAGTTTGAGGGCCTTATTGCGTCAGGCGCGTGCCGACCATGTTCACGTTGGGATCGCAGCTATCGGCGGTGATCGAAAACATGAAATCCTGCGTCAGCCACCCGCTGTTGGGGTCGTTCAGATTGCTGGGCGGAGACCCGGAGGTATCTTCCCAGCCATAATAAGTGGTCGTGGCCGGAGTGCTGCAGGGCACGATGACCTGGAAGGATTGCTTGTCGGCAAAGAGCGTCCGATTGTTGCCGTCCGGACTGCCGTCGGCTTTCTTGCCGTACTTGACCATATGCATGATGCCGTCCTTCGTATTGGTAACGAATGTCCACGACGGCGCTTTCGCGGTCGAGTTCTTGCAATACAGCGGATTATTCCCGCCTGAACTGGATGCTTTGCTCGTATCGACGACCTGATCGAGAGGGCAGCCGTCCGTATCGACTTCCATGGTCAGGTAAGCATCTTTGTAATTTCTGCCCAGCGTGATGGAGCCGCTTGGACCGGTGAGCGTGCCGACGCCGTTGCCGGAGTTGCCCTTCGAATAGAAGGTGTTGGTCATGGGCCAGGACAAGTTGCTCACTTGCGTGCTGGTGAAGGCATAGTTCTGATTGAAGGGTTGATAGACCCATTGAGCGAGATTGTTCGTCTTGCCACTCGCGTCGACGACATAGAGGGTCAGGCGCTTCCAATACCAACCCTTGGCCACGCGCATGGTGAAGGTCGCGGTGGTCGGTGTCGGTGTCGGCACGAGAAGGGACTGACTGCTGACGGTGACCGACGGCACGGATGAAATACCGGCCGCTTTCATGAACTGGGTCGGCACGGAGGCGGTGACTGTCGCCGTAATGCTGCCGTCGGCATTGGTGGTGAGTGTCGGGGTGAGGTTGGACGTGTCGCCCAAGACCGTGTGCCCGGTGAGAATAGCCCGGAAGCGGCTAACCAGAACGTTGGTTTGCGCGGCGCTTCCGCTGGTCGTTTGCACGGCCGATAAAACGGCGGAGTCGAGAGCATTCTGCAACAGGCCACGGCCGGTTAATGTGACGCTGTAATCAATCGCGCCGCCGATCGTGATGATCGTTGACAGGGTGACCATCGCCCATATGGCAGCGACGCTGCCGCGCCGATCTTCCATGAATGACTTGAAAGAACCCGAAAAAGGAAAAGCGGATGACGACATGATGAAGTTCTCGAATTGTCGATTTGTCTTCAATAACCGGAAACTCCGAAGGATCGGTTTCCCTCATTCCGGAGAATCCAGGGGGCCGTTTTAACCTTTTGGAAAACCGGAAAGCATGGCTGTATGCCGCCGCATCTTGCGGCTGTTGGGGCCAAGTCTTTGACAAAGCCGGAAACTTTGCGCGCTGATCGGAGGCGTCTTGTCTTTTCGCGATTCCTCCCTATTCTCGCGGCCATCATGATGCGTCTTTTTCGCTCACTGGTGATGTTCCTGACACTGCTTGGCCTCTCGGCCGGCGGCATGTGGGATGTTGCCAATGCGCATCAAGGCAAAGTCCATGCGCCCCAGACGCAGGGCATGGAGCATCATCATGCAGCCAAGGTCGATCAGGGCGGCGACCACAGCGAGCGTCATCGGCACCAGGCGGTCCAGACCAAACTGTGTCTCGATACGTCTTCGCCCTGTGGCGGCGATATGCCCGATCACATGGGCGGCACGTGCTGCGCGGCGATGACCTGCCATATGGCGGTGTTGCCGCAGATAAGCCTGGACGCTTCGGCCGTTGCCATTGAGGCCGTCAATCCCCTGCCGCTCGAAACGGATGTCGAGGGCACGATCGGTCCGCGTCTCGAACGTCCGCCAAGATTGCTCGTCGCTTAACCGCTGGCGAGACCCTTGAGCGGGCAGTGATGTCCGTATCCCATTTTCTTCTCGGGTTCGCGCCGGCGATCCCTGCCGCTTGAAATCTCGCGGCATGGGCACGTTCGACGACACGCGGCAATGCCGCCGAGGCCGTCTGGCCTAATCCGAGGAAGATGATGAAATTCGCCGTTCTGGGCGCCATCGCTGCCACCCTTGCCGGGTGCGCCGCTTGGCCCAATCTCGACACGGTGCGCGATCCCGCTGATCCCACAGCGAAGGTTCCCCGCCAATCCTATCAATCGGTCATGACGGGCATGGTCGATTATCGACCGGTTCAGCCGAAATCGTGGATCGACAGCAATCAGCGTGTCGCGCCCAAGGGCAGGGGGCAATGATGGCCGTGTCCTTGCTTTCCCGGCCGGGCCGGCGGCTCGCTGCCGTCGCAGTCGCCACGCTTGCTCTGGGCGGTTGCGCGACCTTCACGCCCGACGGCGGCATGCAAGCCGTCGCCACCCAGGTCTCGGCGACGATCAGTGCCGATGCGGTCAAGATCGCCTCGCAGGATGAGGCGATGATGGCGACGGGGCGCGTCAAGGCGCTGCTCGCCAAGCCGTTGACCGCCAATAGCGCGGTCCAGATCGCTCTGCTCAGCAATCGCGGGCTGCAGGCCGAATATAATGCGCTCGGCCTGTCGGAAGCCGATTTCGTCGAAGCGAGCCTGCCGCCCAATCCGGCCGTCGCTTTGAGCCGCACGGTGACGAATGGCGCACTTGAAATCGAGCGGCGTGTTGTCGGCAGCCTTCTGGCGCTACTGACGCAGCCGACGCGACGCGCGATCGGCGAACGGCAGTTCGAGGCGGCCCGCTATCGGGCTATCGACGCCACGTTCCGCACCGCTGCCACGGCACGCAAAGCCTATTATGCGGCGGTCGCCGCGCGGCAGAAGGTGGCCTATCTCGAGCAGGCGCGCTCGAGTGCCGATGCCGCCGCCGACCTCATGCGCAGTCTCGGCGAGACAGGCGCGGCCAAAAAACTTGATCAAGCGCGCACGGCTGCCTTTTATGCGGAAGTCTCCAATCAACTGGCGGCGGCGCGCCTGGAAGTGGGCACGACGCGGGAAGCCTTGACGCGCAGCCTCGGCCTGTGGGGTGGCGACATCAATTATAAATTGCCCGGCCAGATGCCGGCTCTGCCCGGGCAGCTTGCTTCGAAACAGCTCGTCGAAACCGAAGCCATTCGCAAGCGCGTCGATCTCATCGCCTCTCGTTTCGATCTCGATGCGCTGGCGACGTCGCTGCGTCTCTATGAAGCGACGCGCTATGTCTCGGCCTTCGAACTGGCGGGTTTTTCAAGATTTGAGCGTAGCAAAAACGACGGTATCGTCGAGAAGACGAGATCGGCGGGTAATGCGCTGGATCTGGTGATCGAAATCCCGATCTTCGATTTCGGTGAGACGACGCGACGGCGTGCGGCTGAAACCTATATGCAGGCGGTCAACCGCTTTGCCGAACAGGCGGTGAATATCCGCTCCGAAGCACGCGCCGCCTATCTCACCTATCGCGCCGCCTATGACATCGCGCGGGCCTATCGCAACAAGATCGTGCCGCTGCGGCGCACCGTCAACGAGCAGTCCCTGCTCGAATACAACGGCATGCTCATCGACGTCTTCGTGTTGTTGACGACGTTCCGCGAGGGCATCGACAGCAATCTCGCGGCGATCACAGCGCAACGGGATTTCTTCATCGCGCGTGTCGATTTCGACGCAGCCATCCAGGGCGGCGGTTCGGGGGCGGGTGCGGCAGCTCGCGTCGCCTCAGGCGCCAGCGAATAATCGGGAGAAGATCATGTCAGTATCACGTCGCAATTTTCTCGGTGCCGCTGGCGGCATAACGCTCGCGAGCGCCGGCGCCGTGTCGGGGCGAACGGCCTTCGCCTCGGTGCCGGAAGCGCCGATCATGAAGAGTGCCGATATGCAGCCGCCGCTCGTGCCCAAAACCGGGCCTGACTACAATCCGGTGGTGACGCTCAATGGCTGGACCTTGCCATGGCGCATGAACGGCGAATGGAAGGAGTTTCATCTCGTCGCCGAACCGGTGCTGCGCGAATTCGCGCCCGGCATGGTTGGGCATCTATGGGGCTATAACGGCCAGTCGCCAGGGCCGACCATCGAGGCGGTGGAAGGCGACAAGGTGCGCTTGTTCGTCACCAACAAACTACCGGAACACACGACGATTCATTGGCACGGTCAGCTTCTGCCCTGCGGCATGGATGGTGTCGGTGGGCTCACGCAGCCGCATATCCCCGTCGGCAAGACCTTCGTCTACGAGTTCGAGCTGCAGAAGAGCGGCACGTTCATGTATCACCCGCATGCCGACGAAATGGTGCAGATGGCCATGGGCATGATGGGGTTCTTCGTCGTGCATCCCAAGGACCCGGCTTTCCGCCGCGTCGATCGTGATTTCGTCTTCCTGATGGCGGCTTACGACATCGAGCCCGGCACCTATGTGCCGCGCGTCGCCGAGATGACAGACTTCAACATGTGGACGTGGAACACGCGCGTGTTTCCCGGCATCGACCACATCGTCGCGGCCAAGGGCGACAAGGTGCGCATCCGCTTCGGCAATCTCACCATGACCAACCATCCGATCCATATGCACGGCTACGATTTCAAAGTGTCGTGTACCGATGGCGGCTGGGTGCCGGAGCATGCGGCATGGCCAGAAGTCACTGTTGATTGCGCGGTCGGACAGATGCGCGCTTTCGATTTCGTCGCCGACAAGCCGGGCGATTGGGCGATCCATTGCCATAAGTCGCATCACACGATGAATGCGATGGGTCATGACGTCAGCAACTTCATCGGCGTCGACAAGAAGAAAGTATCGCAAAAGATCAAACGGCTGGTGCCCGGCTATATGCCGATGGGTACGGCCGGCATGGCCGACATGGGCGAGATGGAAATGCCGCTGCCGGAAAATACGCTGCCGATGATGACCGGCTGGGCGCAATTCGGCGCGGTCGAAATGGGCGGCATGTTCTCGGTCGTCAAAGTGCGCGAGGGCCTGGCCTCCGGCGATTACAAAGATCCTGGCTGGTACAAACATCCCGAAGGCACGGTGGCTTTCGAATGGAAGGGCGAAGCCAGGAAGGCTGAACGCGCACCGCAGCCGACCATCGACACATCGACAACCACCGAGGTCAACGTCGTGAAGCCTCGCGCGAATTCAAAACATGGCAACCACTGAAGGAGATATCCATGGCATTCAAAATTTTGATCGGCGCGCTTGTGGCGTTGCCTTTGGCTACGGCGGCTCTGGCCGATCCGGGCCATTCGCATGGTGATGTCCGTCCCTATGGCGAGCCGGGTGACCCCAAAAAGCCGGCACGTGTGGTGCAAGTTCTCATGCGCGATGCTGAGGGCAAGATGGAATTCATTCCAGGTCGCATCGAAGTCAAGAAAGGAGAGCAGATCAGGTTCCTGCTGCAAAACAACGGCAACACGGACCATGAGATCGTCATCGGCACGCTTGAGGAGAACCTCAAGCACGCCATCGAGATGCAGAAGAATCCGGACATGGAGCACGACGATCCGAACGCCAAACGCCTGGCGCCGAGAAAGTCCGGTCAAATCGTTTGGAAGTTCACGAAGGCAGGGGAGTTCGACTTCTCTTGCCTGATCCCGGGCCATCGCGAGTCCGGGATGTTTGGCACCATCGTCGTGAAGTGATCGCGTCCGGAAACGGTCGCAACGCGAAGCAGATTTACATCAGTATAGGAGAAGAACATGCGTAAATGGATTGCCGCCGCCACGGTTTCCCTCGTGGCCACCATCGCGCTGGCGCAAAGCGCCCGGGTTTCGGGCGAGGTGACGAAGATCGACGAGGCGCAGGCCAAGATCACCCTGAAGCACGGGCCGATCAAGAACCTCGACATGGACGGAATGACGATGGCCTTCGCCGTCGCCGACCCGGCCGCTTTGAAGAAGCTCAAGGTCGGCGACAAAGTGACCTTCGAGGCCGACCGGGTGAGCGGCCGCATCACGGTCACGAAGATCGACAAGGCTAAATAGCCTGTCGCGGAGATACTGGCGGAGACCTACGGTCTCCGCCCCATGGCCTTGATCGACCAAATCTTTTTTGCGATCCGGATCGGCTCTGCGGGGGGCCCCTTACGAGACCGTTGATTTTGGGTCGCCCTGATTCACCTTGATTGCTAAAAATGCGCGTCGTTTACGAGACGTTACCAAGCTGTGATTTATTTAACGCGCATGCGAATTAATTTTGATCAGTTGGGCCTCAAGGCCGTTCTACCGGTGGCGGCTTTGGCCGCCGCTTTGATGCTTGCCGCTTGCGGCGGCGGTGGTGGCTCGGCCATCCCGCTGCTCGACGGGGCGGGCGAGGGCGGTCGTGCCGGTGCCGGCAATGAGCATTTCGTCGGCCTGCATCCGAACAATTTCAGCATCCACGGGATCGACGTTTCCAAATACCAGGGCGACATCGACTGGCAGGCGGTGCGTGCCTCGGGCGTCAAATTCGCCTGGATCAAGGCGACCGAGGGCGCCGACCATGCCGATTCTAAGTTCCAGCAAAACTGGGCTGGGGCGAAAGCCGCTGGCGTGCCGCGTGGCGCCTATCATTTCGTCTATTGGTGCCGGCCGCATCACGAGGAGATCGGCTGGTTCAAGAACACCGTCCCTGTCGATCCCGAGGCGCTGCCGCCCGTGCTCGACGTCGAGGCGACGCCGACGTCGCGCACCTGCAAGCGCACGCTCTATAAGGATGAGGTCGTGCGTGAAATGCGCGAGATGCTCGTCGACATGGAGCGGCACTATGGCAAGCGGCCGGTCATCTATGTGACGGTCGATTTCTATCAGGCCATTCTGTCGGATGGCGAGTTCAGCGACTATCCGATGTGGGTGCGTTCGACCAAACATCCGCCGTACGTGCCATACGGCAGCCGGCGCTGGGTGTTCTGGCAATATCAGTCCGATGGTTATGTACCGGGCATTCGCGGCAAGGTCGACAAGAACGCTTTCGCGGGCAGTGAATCGCAATGGCGGGCGTGGCTGGCCGGTAAACCGTATTGATCAAATTCGGCTGCGATCCTTGGCCTCTCGAAGGCTGAGGATGTGCTGCCGAAACGCCGAGCAGAGGTGAATGCGCAGAGCGAGTTCGGTTTCGATCTTGATGGACGTGGCGTCAAACCTGTCACCGAGCTTGCGGGCGATGATGTCCAATATGTCGAGCGCTTCAAGCGCATTGCGCCACTCGCCTGGTGTGACGGTCACGCCAGGCTTCTCTAATTTTCGCATATCTGCGCCCCGCAGCCCTTAACCGATCGAACCGATGCGGCGGGGATACGCTTCACGCACTGAACGCAGCTAGATGCCTTTGGTCATATGCGACGAACGGCCTCGACGTTGTCAGCGCTTGTGACTGCCGTCGGCGCAAAGCGTCGTGCGTGCCGAGCAGCCGCGCTCCGCATTGGGTTCGTCATTGCATTGACGCAAGGCTTCGCTGATCGCATCGGACAGTTGCGGTCGCAGCGCCACCATGGAGCCGAAATAGACGCGGCGGCGGTTCTCGGTGCGATAGCTCGCCATCGCCATGCAGCTTGCATCAGCGCCGGCCATCAGACGGCAATCGGCGCGGCGGCCGGCGCGCCGCTGGCATTCGCGCAAAGCTTCTTGTTCCGCTTCTTCGCGGCTTGCCCGATTGAACGTCGAGCCATAGGCGCCTCGCGCCGTATAGGCGATGGCGCCCCAGACCGTCGAAAGTTTGGCGCCGTTCAAGCGTCTCCACTGCTCGTCGTTGATCTGGCCGGTGGTCGGCAGACCAACCGTTTTCTGCCAGTCGCGAATGGCATTCTGGGTGGAGGAATCGAAGACGCCATCGCGACGCGTCACACGGTAATTGAGACTATAGAGCTTGTTCTGCAATTCGCGGATCTGCGCCGGATTGGAAAGATCGAAGGCGCGCGTCTGTTGCGGAATGACAGGCACGGGGGTTGATGCAGGAGAGGATGCGGCGGCTTTCTCCAGGCCTTCGATCCGGACCTTGGCGAGTGGCGCGAAGACGCCAGTGGGAAAGGCTTGCAGATAGGCGCGCAGCTCGGCCGGATTCTTGGAATCCTTGACGCTGTTCCAGAAGGCGATCTCGGCGGCATTCTCGGATGGTGCGGGTGTGGAAGCGGTCGCGCCGCCTTCCTTCGGCGATGACTGGGCCCAGGCCGCCTGGCCGATCGGAAGGCACAGCAAAAGCGAAAGGGCGGTCCACAAATGCGCGCGACGCGTCATGTCATCTCCTCCGATCAGATGCCAAGATGAAGCATTGTCGGGCAAACGACGGGAGGCGTAAAGTTTGTGGTGGAAAATTTAGAACCAGCGGCGGACCGCCGCGCTGTATTCGCGATAGGCGTCGCCAAATTTTTCAGTCAATTGAGCCTCTTCCGGCGTGATGGCGAATTTTTTCACGGCGAACATGACGACCGGGATGGCGAGAAACGGCCACAGGGAATCGGCGATGAAGCCAACGCCCAAGAAGATCAGCGTCGCGCTCAGATAGATTGGATTGCGTGCAAAACGATAGGGGCCGCCGGTCACGAGGTTGCGCGCGGGTTCGTCGGGACTGATCGGCGTGTCCGCCATCTTCAAGGCCAGGGCGGCCCAAGCCGCGAGCGCCAGGCTGGCCAGAACGATCAGCCAACCCAGGAGAGATCCCATCTCGCGTCCGGTGCCGGCGCCCAGGAAGCGCATCGGTATGATCAGTTTCAGGATCAGCGCGATGATGAGGGCGCCGCCGAAAATCTTGGGCGGCAGCAGGCGCTGGCGGGGCATATCGTCATTTGGTTGCATGGATTTCATGGGTAGGGCGGTTCAACGTAGGCTGGACGCATGCCACAATGGCAGTCCGCGCCGAGGCAGACAACCGGGCGCGTATGTGGGTGGTGGAGGAATGAATGATCGCCAACCAGGGTCCAAGCTTCAATTTCGATCTCGGCGAAACCGCCGATATGATCCGCGCCACCACCCGCGATTTTGCCCAGGACGAGATTGCGCCGCGCGCCGAGGAGATCGATCGCACGAATACGTTCCCGCGCGATCTGTGGCCGAAGATGGGTGCGCTGGGCCTGCATGGCATCACGGTGGAAGAGGACTATGGCGGGTCGGGGCTTGGCTATCTCGAACATTGCGTGGCGATGGAAGAGGTCAGCCGCGCGTCCGCCAGTGTCGGCCTCAGCTATGGCGCGCACTCCAATCTCTGCGTCAACCAATTGCGCCGCAACGGTACCGACGACCAGAAGCGGCGTTATCTCGGCAAGCTGATTTCCGGTGAGCATGTCGGCGCGCTTGCCATGTCGGAACCGGGCGCGGGTTCCGATGTCGTGTCGATGAAGACGCGGGCCGACAAGCGTGGCGATCGCTTCGTTCTCAACGGCAACAAGATGTGGATCACCAATGGGCCGGTGGCTGAAACCTTGATCGTCTACGCCAAGAGCGATCCATCGGCCGGGCCGCGCGGTATCACCGCTTTCATCGTCGAGAAAGGCATGAAAGGGTTTGGTACGGCACAGAAACTCGACAAGCTCGGCATGCGGGGATCCGACACCTGCGAACTGGTGTTCGAGGATTGCGAAGTGCCGGAGGAAAACGTGCTCGGCAGTCTCGGCAAGGGCGTCAACGTTTTGATGTCGGGGCTCGACTACGAGCGCGCCGTTTTGGCGGCCGGGCCGCTCGGCATCATGCAGGCAGCGATGGATGTGGTCATGCCCTATATCCATGACCGCAAGCAGTTCAATCAGCCGATCGGCGAGTTCCAACTGGTGCAAGGCAAGATCGCCGACATGTATGTCGGCATGAATGCCTGCCGCGCCTATGTCTATGCGGTGGCGAAGGCCTGCGACCGTGGCGAGACGACGCGCGAGGATGCCGCCGGCGCCATTCTCTATGCGGCGGAAAAGGCGACCAAGATCGCGCTCGATGCGATCCAGCTCCTCGGGGGCAACGGCTATATCAACGATTATCCGACCGGGCGGCTCCTGCGCGATGCGAAACTCTATGAAATCGGCGCGGGAACCAGTGAAATCCGCCGGATGCTGATTGGCCGGGAATTGTTCATGAAAACGGGCTAAACCCCAGCCTATTTCCTTACGATTGACCTTTTGCGAAGGGGCCAATACCTCTGCCTCATCCAAGGAGCATGATGATGATCAAGGTCTGGGGCCGCAACAATTCGCTCAACGTCCAGAAGGTGATCCTGACCCTGGAAGAGATCGGCCTGCCTTACGAGCGTACCGATGCGGGCCTGCATTTTGGCGTCGTCAATACGGCGGAATATCGGGCGATCAACCCGAACGGCCGGGTGCCCACCATCGACGACATGGGATTCACCTTGTGGGAGTCCAATGCCATCGTCCGCTATCTGTGCGCGCGCTATTCGGAAGGCAAGCTGTGGCCGCTCGACGCGCGCCGTCGTGCCGATGCCGATCGCTGGATGGATTGGCAGCAGACGACGCTGCTCGATCCGATCAATGCGATTTTCCGGCCGTTGGTCCGCAAGGATGTGGAAGCGAAGCCGGAAGTGATCGAGGCGGGGATCAAGACGGCGGAAGGCAATGCGGCCGTGCTCGATGCCTTGTTGTCGGAACGCCCGTGGGTTTCCGGCGGCACGTTCGGCATGGCTGATTGCGTGATCGCCACCGTCGTCCACCGCTGGATGCATCTGCCGATCGAGCGGCAGCCGCGACCGCATCTGGAGCGCTGGTACAAGGCGATCTGCGAGCGTCCGTGGAGCAGCAAGGTGCTGATCCTGCCGCTGAGCTAGCCTGGGATGTTCTTCTACCTGTCCAAAATATTGTGGTTCTTCGCCGCGCCATCGAATCTGATGGTGGTGGCTACGGGCCTGGCTTTGCTGGCGCTTTATTTCGGCTTTCGCCGCATCTCGCGCGGCTTGCTTTGGATGGTGGTTATCTTCGCGGTCTTTTTCGGGCTCGGGCCGGGCGGGCAGATTTTGCTGTCGCCGCTGGAAAACCGCTTCCCGCAACTGCCGGCTGATTTTCCCGCGCCCACCGGCTTCATCGTGCTGGGTGGTGGCGTCGATGAAGTGGTGAGCACGGCGCGCGGATCGGCGGAGCTGTCGGAGGCTGGCACGCGCATGACCGCCTCGGCCGCCTTGGCCTATCGCTATCCGAATGCGCGGATCGTCTTCACCGGCGGTTCCGGGCGCATCCTGGGCGGCGACGTGAGCGAGGCGGAAGTGGCGCGGCGCATCTATACCAGCCTCGGCATCGCGCCTGAGCGCATGACCTTCGAGGAGGAATCGCGCAACACCTGGGAAAACGCGGTGTTCACGCGCGATCTCCTCAAGCCGAAACCGGGCGAGGTCTGGGTGCTCGTCACCTCCGCCTATCACATGCCCCGTTCCATGGGGCTGTTCCGCAAGGCGGGTTTTCCGGTCGTGCCGGCGCCGGTCGATTATGCGACGCGCGGCACCTGGTATGATTTCATCCGGCCTTCGGCCGAGACGTCGCTTGGTCTGCGCCGCACCGATCGCGCCGTGCGCGAATATATCGGGCTCTTTGCTTACTACTTGTCGGGCAAGAGCGAGGCGCTGTTTCCGGGTCCGTGACTGATTATTCGCTGCGCGGCAGGCCGAGGCGATAGACGCCCCGGAAATCGTCCGGGTCGGCCGGCTTGCCCTTGCGGTAGATCACCAGATCGCCCTTGCGGGCCATGCCGATGGCGGCGGCGCGCACGCGGGTGAGCCAGGAGCGCCAGGCGAGATCGTCGCCACCTTTGGCGGCGGCGATGGATTTGGCGGCATCCGTCGGGCAGATCGTCTTGCCGGGGCCGGCTTCGACGCAGAGATCGACGATCGTGGCTTCCAGCGTTTTATTGGGGGCCGAATCTTCGGCGACCATAACCTCGTTCATCCGGGGCCTATGCGGCGCGGAGCGTTTCGCGTCAAGCCGCTTGGCGTCTGTCCGTTTGGCTTCGGGCCGTTTGGAAGGCGGTTTACGAGGCATCGGAATCGGACATGTGTTTGGTCGGATCGATCGCGTCATGCGCTTCCGAGCGGTATTGGCGCGACCACATGAAGAACAGCACGATCGCCGTCGTGATCATCAGAACATAGGGGCCGAGGAACCAGCCGAGATAGGCGAGGGCGAAGAAGAAGGCGCGCTGGCCGCGGGTGAACTGCCGCGCGGCGGCGATGTTCATGCGGCCGGCATAGGTGGCGATGCGGCGGCGTTCGTCGTCATTCTCCGATTTTGCCGGCGGCGTGGCGCCGATCAGGATGGCGCAATAGTTGAACAGCCGGTAGGCCCAGGCGAATTTGAAAAAGGCGTAGCCGAACAGGATCAGCAGGCCGACGACCTTGATCTCGAACATGGCGCGGGTCGGCACGAAGCCGAAGGGCAGGTCGGTGGCGACGCGCATCATGTCGTCGCTGGAGCGCAGCAGGGCGGCGGTGCCGCCGAGCGCCAGCAACGAGGTGGAGGCGAAAAAGGCGGTGCCGTTCTGCAAAGTGGCGATGATGGCGGAATCGACGATGCGGACATCGCGGTTGGCCATCTCCTGCATCCAGCGCAGGCGATAGTAGGACATCTGCGCGTTCAGCGCCGTGCGGGCATGGGTCCGGAGCATGTGGTGATAAATCACCCAGGCCGCCGCGAAGAGGCAGATGGCGATCAGGTCGGCAAGAACGAATCCGGACATGGGGCAAGTCTATAACGCTTGCAGGACGGCGGGAATGTGCCAGTTTCGTCTTTGTCGACCGTTTGCTAGACATAAACTCCACGAACGTCGGATTCAGATGCAGATTCGTCCCCCCATTCCGCAGGATGAGGCGCGCTGGCGCGAGCTTTGGGCCGGCTATGTCGCCTTTTATCGGGGCGAGGTGCCCGAGGTGGTTACGGCCGACCTTTGGGCGCAACTGGTGCGCGGGGAAGGCCCGGTGCGCGGGCTCGTCGCGGTGGGAGATGACGGCCTGGTCGGCTTCGCCACATTTCTGTTTCATCCCTCCACCTGGAGCCTGAAACCGAGCTGCTATCTGGAAGACCTGTTCGTCGACCCGCAGGCGCGCGGTTCAGGGGCCGGCAAGGCGCTGATCCTGGCGGTTGAAACGGTGGCGAAAAAGGCCGGCGCCTTCCGGCTCTATTGGCACACGCAGGAATTCAACGCGCCGGCGCGCTCGCTCTATGACACGCTGGTCAACCGCTCCTCCTTCATCGTCTATCGCAAGGCCCTTTGACTCATGCTGACCCTCGTTATCGGTAACAAGGCCTATTCCTCCTGGTCGCTGCGGCCGTGGATTTTGCTCGCGACCCTGCACATTCCGTTCGAGGAGAAGCAGGTCAATCTCTATGACGAGCCGGGCAAGAAGAAGCTGAAGCGGCTGTCGCCGACGGGGAAAGTGCCGCTCTTGATCGACGGTGAGATCGAGGTTTGGGAATCCGTCGCGATCTTCGAGTATCTGGCGGAAAAATATCCGGCCAAGGGCATCTGGCCGAAGACCCGGGCGGCGCGCGCCGAGGCGCGGGCGCTGGTGGCGGAAATGCACGCTGGTTTCATGGCCATGCGCCGGCACCTGCCGACCAATTTCCGCCGCGAGGTGCGCCTGCGCGAGCTGACGCCGGAAGTGGTGGCGGATGTGGCGCGGATGGAAGCGGCATGGGCCGGCGCACGCCGCAAATTCGGCAAGGGCGGGCCGTTTCTGTTCGGCAAATTCAGCGCGGCGGACGCCATGTTCGCGCCGGTGGTCAACCGTCTGCATATCTATGATGTGAAGGTGAAAAAAGAGACGCGGGCCTATATGGACACGATCATGGCGCTGCCGGCGTGGCAGGCCTGGATCAAGGATGCTTTCGCCGAAAAGCAAACCCACGAGATTTATGACGCGATATGATCCTTTCCGCCTAACGGCCGGCTTGATTCAGCGGTATTTCGCGCCATAGTCGCCGAAACGGTAGACGGGGGCGAGACACGTGGCGGTCCTGAAATCGAACTTCGATCCGGTCGGGCCCGATGCCACCGCCAATCGTCAATCCTGGGCGCAGCTCGTCACGCAATTGCAGGAGCGCCGCGCCACGGCGGCTCTCGGCGGCCCGGAGCGGGCCCGCCAGCGCCATGTCGATCGCGGCAAGCTGTTGCCGCGCGATCGTGTGCTGGGCCTGATCGATCCAGGCTCGCCGTTCCTTGAAATCGGCGGCCTCGCAGCTTTTGGCATGTATGAGGGCGATATCCATGGCGCCGGCATGATCGCCGGCATCGGCCGCGTCGAAGGGCGAGAGGTGATGATCGTCTGCAACGATGCGACGATCAAGGGCGGCACCTATTATCCGATCACCGTGAAGAAACATCTGCGCGCGCAGGAGGTCGCGCAGGAGAACCATCTGCCTTGCGTCTACTTGGTTGATTCCGGCGGCGCCAACTTGCCGCATCAGACCGAGGTGTTTCCCGATCGCGAGCATTTCGGCCGCATCTTCTTCAACCAGGCGAATATGTCGTCGCGCGGTCTGGCGCAGGTCGCGGTGGTGATGGGCTCCTGCACGGCCGGCGGCGCTTATGTGCCGGCGATGTCGGATGAGACGATCATCGTCAAAGGGCAGGGTACGATCTTTCTGGCAGGACCGCCGCTGGTGAAGGCCGCGACCGGCGAAATCGTCTCCGCCGAGGATCTCGGCGGCGCCGACGTGCATACGCGCATCTCCGGCGTCGCCGATCATCTGGCGCAGAACGACGAGCACGCCTTGGCGCTGGCGCGGCGCGCCATCCGCAATCTCAACACGGCCAAGCGCGCGCCGCCGGCGTCGCGGGCGCCGCTGCCGCCCCTGCATGATGTCGCCGAACTCGATGCCATCGTGCCGACGGACCTGCGCAAGCAATATGACATTCGCGAAGTGATCGCGCGTCTCGTCGATGGCTCCGATTTCGATGAGTTCAAGGCGCGCTATGGCACGACGCTCATTTGCGGCTTCGCCCACATCGAAGGATTGCCTGTCGGCATCATCGCCAACAACGGCATTCTGTTTTCCGAAAGCGCGTTGAAGGGCGCGCATTTCGTCGAACTGTGCTGTCAGCGCGGCATACCGCTGCTGTTTCTGCAAAACATCTCAGGCTTCATGGTGGGCCGCGAATACGAGAGCGGCGGCATCGCCAAGGATGGCGCCAAATTGGTGACGGCGGTGGCCTGCGCGCGCGTGCCGAAGATCACCGTGATCGTCGGCGGTTCGTTCGGCGCCGGCAATTACGGCATGTGCGGACGGGCTTATGGGCCGCGCTTTCTCTTCACCTGGCCCAATGCGCGCATCAGCGTCATGGGTGGCGAACAGGCAGCCAGCGTATTGGCGACCGTGCGGCGCGATAATATCGAAGCCGAGGGCAAACAATGGAGCGCTGCCGAGGAAGATGCCTTCAAGGCGCCGATCCGCGCCAAATATGAAGAAGAGGGTTCGCCCTATTATGCGACGGCGCGGCTTTGGGACGATGGCATCATCCTGCCTTCGGAAACCCGGCACGTGCTGGCATTGGCGCTGTCGGCCACGCTGAACGCGCCGGCCGAGGCGACCAAGTTCGGCGTCTTCAGGATGTAGCGGAGCGTCACCATGTTCAACTCCGTTCTGATTGCCAATCGCGGTGAAATTGCCTGCCGGATCATCCGCACCGCGCGGCGCTTGGGCCTGCGCACCATCGCCGTCTATTCGCAGGCGGACAGGAACGCTTTGCACGTGCGCCTCGCTGACGAGGCGCATGAGATTGGCCCGGCGCCGGCGGCGCAGTCCTATCTGCGCGGCGACGTTGTTCTTGATGTGGCGCGCGCCACCAAGGCGGCCTGTCTGCATCCGGGCTATGGCTTTCTGTCGGAAAATGCCGAGTTTGCCGAAGCCTGCGCCGCAGCGGGTGTCGTGTTCGTCGGGCCGCCGCCTTCAGCCATTCGTGCCATGGGCCTGAAGGACGAGGCCAAGGCGCTGATGCGCAAATCCGGCGTGCCGGTGGTGCCGGGCTATGACGGGGCGGAGCAGGCGGCGAAGCATCTGGCGGATGAGGCCGGGCGCATCGGCTATCCCGTTCTCATCAAGGCGGTGGCTGGCGGTGGCGGCAAGGGCATGCGCAAGGTGGAGCGCGCGGCTGATTTTGCCGATGCTTTGGCCTCGGCGCAGCGCGAGGCGCAGTCGTCCTTTGGCAATCCGCGCGTGCTGATCGAAAAATATGTCAGCGCGCCGCGCCATATCGAGATTCAAGTGTTCGCCGACAGTCATGGCCATGCGTTGCATCTGTTCGAGCGCGATTGCACCCTGCAGCGCCGGCATCAGAAGGTGATCGAGGAAGCGCCTGCGCCCGGCATGAACGATGAAACTCGCAGCGCCATGGGCGAGGCGGCGGTCGCTGCCGCCCGCGCGGTGGGCTATGTCGGCGCCGGCACGGTGGAATTCATTGCCGATGGATCGCGGCCGCTGTCGCCGGACAGTTTCTGGTTCATGGAAATGAACACGCGGTTGCAGGTGGAACATCCGGTGACGGAAGCCGTGACGGGACTTGATCTGGTGGAGATGCAGTTTCGTGTCGCCGCCGGCGGCCGTCTTGGGCTGCAACAGGCCGACATCAGGCTTTCAGGCCACGCCATCGAAACACGGCTCTATGCCGAAGACCCGAACAGTGGCTTCCTGCCGTCGACGGGACGCATTCTGGCGCTCGATCTGCCCGCGGGAGAGGGCGTGCGCGTCGATGCGGGTGTCGCCGCTGGCAATGACGTGACACCGTTCTATGATCCGATGATTGCCAAGGTCATCGCCCATGCGCCGACGCGTGAAGAGGCGATCAAACGGCTGGCCGATGCTCTGGCGGCGACGAAAGTCTTTGGTCCACGATCGAATGCCGGCTTCCTGCATCGGCTCGTGACACGGCCGGAATTCGCCAGCAATCACTACGACACCGGTTTCATCGAGCGGCACCTTGCCGATCTCGGGGCCGTGCCGCAGCCTTATGATGAAGGCGCCGTGGCCTTCGGTGCGGCGGTCGCGCTGGCTTACGCCGGACAATCGCCGGCCGCTCGCTTTACCGACCCGTGGGGGCGTGGCGATGCGTTTCAACTTGGCGCCGTACGCCGGCAGAAGATCGCCATTGCGATTGAAGGAGAACGCGCAACGGCTGATATCGAATGGCGTGCTGGCGAGATGGTGGCGACTTATGCGCAGACGCAACAGGTGGTGCGATACGAGAATGGTCGCTGGAGCGCGTCCGATCCGCTGCTGAGTGCCTATGCCGGCGATCACGGTGTGTTCGTTCTGCGCGAAGGGCGGCAGGTTCACATTGCCTTGTTCGATGCGCTCGATCATGCGGACGAAGCGTCCGGCAGCGATGGCAATGTGGTGCGCTCGCCGATGCATGGCAAGCTGGTCGCGGTCTTCGTCGCGGCTGGCGAGGCGGTGGAGAAGGGCCAGCGCCTGGCCATTGTCGAGGCGATGAAAATGGAGCATGTGCTGATGGCGCCGGTGGCGGGCCGTGTGGGTCCGATTAGCGTTCATGCAGGCCAGCAGGTGGCGCAGAATGCCGCTTTGCTGACAATCGAAACAGAAACGGGAGACGCCTGAATGTCAGATCAGAAAATCGCTTTGGTGACCGGCGGCGGCACGGGCATTGGCCGCGCGGCGGCGCTGGCGCTGGCCGGTATCGGCTATACGCTGGTGCTCGCGGGCCGGCGTCAGGAGCCGTTGGACGAAGCGGTCGCGGCGATCAAGAAGGCCGGCGGCAAAGCCATCGCGGTGGCGTGCAATGTCGGCGACCCCAAACAGGTGGATGCGCTGTTCGGCAAGATCAAGTCCGAATTCGGCCGCCTCGATCTGCTCTTCAACAATGCCGGCATGGGCGGCGCGCCGTCGCTGTTGGAAGATCTGCCGTTCGAGAGATGGCAGGACGTGGTCAACGTCAATCTCAACGGCGTGTTCCTGTGCACCCAGGCGGCCTTCCGCATCATGAAGGATCAGAAGCCGCAGGGCGGTCGCATCATCAACAATGGCTCGATCTCGGCGCATACGCCGCGCCCGAATTCGATCGCCTATACGGCGACGAAACATGCGGTGACCGGCATCACCAAGACGGCGGCGCTGGACGGCCGCAAATATGACATAGCCGTCGGTCAGATAGACATCGGCAATGCGGAGAGCAGCATGGCCGACAAGATGAAGAAAGGCGTGCCGCAACCGGACGGATCGATCCGGCCGGAAGCGACGATGGCGCTCGATCATGTCGGCCGCGCCATCGCCGCCATGGCCAATCTGCCGCTGGAGACCAATGTTTTGTTCATGACCATCAAGGCCACGAAAATGCCCTTCGAGGGCCGCGGATGATCCGGGCTTCTCTCGTCGCGACAGGCGTGGTTGGCCTGTCGCTTCTGGCGGTGGGGCAGGCTTCGGCTTGTTCCTGCGTCAAGCAATCGCGCGAACAGGCGGCGCAACAGGCCTCGCTCGTGATCACCGGGCGCGTGCTGAACGTGCGCCGCGACGGCGCCAATAGCTATGCGCGCATCGAAACCGTGCAGATGCTGAAAGGTGCCGCGCCGCCGGTGGTGGAAGTGATGACGCCGGCCTCGTCGGCTGCCTGCGGGTTCAATTTCGAGCGGGGCAAGACATTGGCGATCGCGGCGCAATTGGCCGAACAGCAGTTCCGCACGACGAGCTGTCTGATGAACGCTATCAACAGCCCCGCCGGCAAATAAAGCCGGCTCGGGATACCCGAAAGCCTGTTGATTCTGCTGGTCAAATCGTAGGCCGGAAGCCGGGTCGGCACAGCGCGGCCCGAGATCGCGCGGCGCCTGGCTTGTTCCGCGCCGGCAGGGGCGCCAAAATGGCTCCATGGCACTGCATTTGATCAAATTGTCGGTGGGGGCGGAGTCGATCCGCGACCACGAAGAGTGGGTTCAGCAACGGATGGCCGCCAAGAAAAAAGCTGGCGAGCCGCAGGAACACACGCATCGCACTCGCATGGTTCCCAAGCGCGTCGCGGAATTGCTCGACGGCGGCTCGATGTACTGGGTCATCAAGGGTCAGATCGCTGCACGTCAGAAACTCATCGATATCAGGCCTTTCACCGACGACCAGGGCATCTCGCGCTGCTTCATCGTGATGGAGCCCGATGTCATACCGATCATGCCGCGTCCGTGCCGGCCGTTTCAGGGCTGGCGCTATCTCAAGGACAATGAGAAGCCGGAGGACGTGACGGCCGGCTTCGGCGAATTGGCACAAATGCCGGAAGAGCTGCGCCGCGAATTGCGCGAACTTGGATTGCTTTAAGCGGATTGAGAACAGCGAATGCCTGATCAGCGTCTCGCGCCTTGGATTATCGATCTCCCGAACGATCTGACAGTGGAACAGGGGCTCCAGCTTGCGCGTGACCGCATTGCCTGGCGCGCAGCGGGGCGACCCGATCCAGCCGACATGGACGAATGGTCGGATGATGATCAGATCGATTTCTATGTGGCCGGCCGCCACACGCCGGATACGCTCGATCTCAACGCGCTAAAACTGCGCGCTATTCCTGAAGAGATCGCGACGCAAGAGGGGCTCGACTATCTCTTTCTCATGGGCAATCGCATCGAAACCATTCCGGCCGCTTTCGCCGAGACGTTTCGCTGCATCAGCCTGCATCTGTTCGGCAATCCCTTGCGCAACGTTCCCGCCGCGCTTTTTCATATGAAGGGGCTGACCGATCTTTATCTCGGACGCAGCGCTTTGGTGGATTTGCCGCAGCTCGATCGCCCGGCATCCCAACTCAAAATTCTGGGGCTCGACCGCACCGAATGGCTGGATATTCCCGACGGCTTCCTGCGCCAGTTTCCCAACCTGCGCACGCTCTTGCTGAATTCTTCCTTTCGCGATGCGATTCCGCCTGACGTCTTCGCACTGCCGGAGCTGATCCAACTCGATTTCGAGGAAAATCCGTTGGAAGTGCTGCCGGCTGAAATCAGTCAGTTGCGCAAACTGATGATCCTCAATCTCACCAACTGCCAGTTGAAGAGTTTGCCGAAAAGTCTCGGCGCGTTGACGATCTTGGAGGAGAAGGCGCGCGGCGGTCCCTTCGGCCTGCGGATCGGCGGCAATCCGTTCAAGGATAAAGAGCTGCGACGCATCGGCAAACTGAAGAACCCGCAGATGACGATTCAAGCCCTGGAATGGGCGCGGGCTAATGGCGACTAGAGCGTTTTCGAGCGAAGTGGATTCCGGTTCGCGTGAAGAAAACGTGTCAAAACAAGAGCCTAAAGTCTTTCGCTGTTTTCGTGAAACGGTGAAAGACTTTAGGCCTTCGCGCGCTCCCGCATTCGCAGGACGAACGGGATCGAGCCGAAAAACAGGCACAGCGCCGCGCCGACGCCGGTGACGATGATCATTGGCTTGATGGTGCCATCGGCCATGGTGCCGTAGATCTGCGTGAAGACGGCGCCGAAAAAACTCTGAGAGAAAATGGCGACGCCTGCGGCTGTGCCGGCGAGACGCGGCACGATCTGCATCGCGGCGCTCTGCGCATAGGGCATGGAAATGCCTTGGGCGAAAGGATTGAAGAAGCCGGGCAGAAATATTGCCAGCGGATGCACATAGCCGAGCATCAGTAGCGTCAGAATCGTGGCGACGGAGGCGGTCAGGATCAGCGAGCCGGCGAGCACCATGATTTCATGAGGCACGCGATTGCCGATGCGGCTGGAAATGAAATTGCCGCTGAAGAAGCCCAAGGGGAAGAGAAAGAAATACAGGCCGAACTCGGTCGAGGGCCGGTGCAGCATGTCCTTCATCACATAGGCCGATGCGGCGGCGATCGAGAAGAAGACGGCGGTGCTGAAGCCGGGTTGCAGGGCATAAGCGATGAAGCGCGGGTGCGAGAACAGTTCGCGATAATTGCCGAGCACGCTTTGCCCGGCTTCCAGCTTCACGCCCGGCCGGGTTTCCGGCACGAAGAAATAAGTGCCGAGCATGATGATGGCGCCGGAGGCGAAGGAGAAGATCATCACCGCCCGCCAGGTGAAATGATCGAGCAGCAGGCCCGCGACGGTCGGCGAGACCATCGGTCCTAGTGTGTAGAACATTGTGAGATAGCTGATCACCTTGACCAGTTTCTCCGGGCCATAGGCGTCGCGCGCGATGGCGCGCACCAGGGTGGTGCCGCAGCCGGCGCCGATCGCCTGGACGACGCGGGCGATGATCAGGGTGGTGATCGTGTCAGCCAGCATGCCGAGCAGGCTGCCGAAGAGGAAGAGGGCGAGACCTGAGAGCAGCACCGGCCGGCGGCCGTAGCGGTCAGCCAGCGCCCCATAGACCAGATTGGCGAAGGCCATCACCAAGAGCGGCAGGCTGAAGCTGATCTGCGCCAAGGCATCGGAAATGCCGAAGGCACCTTTAAGGACCGGGGTGACCGGCAGAAAAAGGTGGATGGCGAAGGGCGTCAGCAGGCCGATGGAGGCAAGCGCCAGCGCAAATATTCGACCCGGTTCAAATGCCATTCGTCAGCCTCCGCGCGCCTTCTCACATGCGGTTGGATGGCAGGCAATCGGGGCTCCCCGCATGGCGGCTGTGCACGAATATTTGTGTCAGAACGCCAACCATTCGTTGACAATCTTGGCCTTATAAACACAACATATGGTGTTCACGGTCCGCAGATTCGTCTGCGGTGAAAAGGGAACCCGGTGCAAATCCGGGGCTGCCCCCGCAGCTGTAAGTGGTGAAGCTTCATCCGACTATGCCACTGACGCCAAAAGGCGTTGGGAAGGCCGGAGGAAGCAGCGACCCACGAGCCAGAAGACCTGCCGGGAACATGGATCGACCACGGGCGGGGTGCCGCGTTGGCCGTTGCGAAGTGCCGAAGGCCCTAGGTCTCGTCGGTGCGTCGTCGCGCCAGCGTTCATCCCAGATCGAACAGCGGGATTTTCGCATGGGGCAAGCAGCATTCGACTTCGACAAACACGGCCATCTGGTTCCGCTTCCGGAGCCCGTTCAGCGCACCATCCTGCGCGAGACCGTGCGTACGGTTGAGCGTCCGCGTGAACTGCATGCCCCGCCGCCTTATCCGCTGGCGCCAAAGCCGAAGCCGGCGGACCTCCAACTCGATCGTTCGCGCGATGGCCTGCTGACGGCCTTCGGCAAAGCGACCCTCGATGACCGCTATCTGATGCCGGGCGAGAGCTATCAGGACATGTTCGCCCGCGTGTCCTGCGCCTATGCCGACGATGTCGCCCATGCCCAGCGTCTTTATGATGCGATGTCGCGCCTGTGGTTCATGCCCTCGACGCCGATCCTGTCGAACGGCGGCACGACCCGCGGCCTGCCGATTTCCTGCTTCCTCAACACCGTTCCCGACTCGCTCGATGGCATTGTCGCGACCTGGAACGAGAACGTGGCGCTGGCCTCCAACGGCGGCGGCATCGGCACCTATTGGGGGAAGGTGCGCTCGATCGGCGAACCGGTGAAGGGCAATGGCGCCACTTCGGGCATCATTCCGTTCATCCATGTGATGGACGGTCTCACCTTGGCGATCAGCCAGGGGTCGCTGCGGCGCGGTTCGGCCGCCGTCTATCTCGACATCCACCATCCGGAGATTGAGGAATTTCTCGAAATCCGTAAATCCTCCGGCGATTTCAACCGCAAGGGGCTTAACCTCCATCACGGCATCAATGTCACCGACGAGTTCATGGAAGCGGTGCAGGCCGGCACCAAATTCGCGCTGAAGAGCCCGAAGGACGGCAAGGTGATGCGCCATGTGGATGCGCGCCAGCTCTGGCAGCGCATTCTCGAAACGCGCATGCAGACCGGCGAGCCGTATCTCTTGTTCATCGATGCGGTGAACCGTGCCTTGCCGAAGCATCAGCGCGATCTCGGCCTGAAAGTCTCGACCTCCAATCTGTGCAGCGAGATCACGCTGCCGACGGGCAGGGACCATAACGGCGAGGATCGCACGGCGGTGTGCTGCCTGGCCTCGCTCAACATCGAGACCTGGGATCAATGGGGCGACGATCCGGGCCTGGTCGAGGACGTGCTGCGCATGCTCGACAATGTACTGACCTCGTTCATCGAGAGCGCGCCCGACAGCATGTCGCGCGCCCGCTATTCGGCCTTGCGCGAGCGTTCCGTCGGCCTCGGCGTCATGGGCTTCCATTCGTTCCTGCAATCGCGGCGCATTCCGATGGAGAGCGCGCTCGCGAAATCGTGGAACCTGCGCATCTTCAAGAAAATCCGCCGCGAGGCGGATTCCGCCTCGGTGCTTCTGGCCAACGAGCGCGGTGCTTGTCCGGACGCGCAGGAGCGCGGCATGCGGGCGCGCTTCAGCCACAAGATCGCCATCGCGCCGACGGCGTCGATCAGCATCATTGCCGGCGGCACCAGCGCCTGTATCGAGCCGATCCCGGCCAATATCTATATGCACAAGACCTTGTCGGGCGCCTTTGCGGTGCGCAACATCCATCTCGAAAAGCTATTCGAGGAAAAGGGCGTCAACACCACCGACACCTGGCAGTCGATCGTCGCGCAGGAAGGGTCTGTGCAGCATCTCGACTTCTTGACCGACGATGAAAAGGCGGTGTTCCGCACGGCCTTCGAGATCGATCAGCGCTGGGTCGTCGATCTGGCCGCCGATCGCGCGCCCTATGTCTGTCAGAGCCAGTCGATCAATCTCTATCTGCCGGCCGATATCGATAAATGGGATCTGCACATGCTGCACTGGACGGCCTGGAAGCGCGGCATGAAGAGCCTGTATTACTGCCGCTCGAAGTCGATCAGCCGCGCCGCTTTCGCCGGCGATGGTCAGCAGAAGGTTGCGTTCACCACGTCCGCCAGAACCGACTATGAGGAGTGCCTGGCATGTCAGTGATCGATCTTGCGCCTCGTCTGCTCGATCTCGGCAAAACCGATCCGCGCGATCTGATCGGCACCGGTCAGGTCGGACTGCTGACGGCGACCGGCACCTATAATGTCGATCGCTACCCCTGGGCCTATGAGTTCTGGAAGCGCCAGCAACAGACCCATTGGATGGGCGAGGAAGTGCCTTTGGGCGCCGACATCAAGGATTGGGCGTCCGACCGGGTGACGGAAGGCGAGCGCAATCTGCTGACGCAGATTTTCCGCTTCTTCACGCAGTCGGACGTGGAGGTCGGCGACAATTATCTGAAGCGCTACATCCCGATCTTCCAGCCGCTGGAAGTGCAGATGATGATGGCGGCCTTCTCCAACATGGAGACGGTGCATATCGATGCTTATGCGCTGCTCCTGAAGACGCTGGGCATGCCGAACACCGAATTCGCCGCCTTCCGCGACTATGCAGCGATGCGCGACAAGGCCGACTATATGCACACGTTCGGTGTCGGCACGGTCTCGGACGTAGCGCGCACGCTCGCCATGTTCGGGGCCTTCACGGAAGGCATGGCGCTGTTCGCCAGTTTCGCCATGCTGCTCAACTTTCCGCGCCACAACAAGATGAACGGTATGGGTCAGATCGTCAGCTGGTCGGTGCGCGACGAGAGCCTGCATTGCGAGGGCGTGATCAAGCTCTATCACGAATGGAATCGCGAAACCGGCGCGGTGACGCCGGCCGTGCGTGACGACATCGTCGATGTGGCGCGCACCATGGTCGGGCTCGAGGAGCGTTTCATCGATCTCGCCTTCGGTCTTGGCGATATCGATGGCATGACCCCGGAAGACATCAAATCCTATGTGCGCTACATCGCCGATTGGCGATTGTCGCAGCTGCATTTGCCCGGCGTCTACGGCTATTACACCGAGACGGCCACCGGCCATAAGCAGGTTAAGCCGCATCCGCTGCCCTGGCTCGTTGAAAGCTTGAACGGCGTCGAGCACGCCAATTTCTTCGAACAGCGGGCCACCGAATATTCGAAGGGTGCGACGCGCGGTGCCTGGGACGGTGAGGATGGCGTGTGGGCGGCGTTCGATCAGCAGGTCAAGCGTGGCGAAGCGGCTCATTAGCCTCATCGGGTTCGTCAAAAAGCAAACCCTCGGTTCGCGGGAACCGAGGGTTTTTCCGTGTCGCGACGACTTCGCTTATCTGATGAAATAATAGCTCATGGCACCGCTCGAACCGGCGGCGCTGATCGTCTTGGCCGAACTGGCGAACGTCCAATTGAGCGTGTTCAGGATGAGCTGATTGACGACGATGGTGATGTTCTCGGACGAGACGTTGGAGACCGAATTGAAGGTGATGTTGCGGCTCGGCAGATAGATGAGACCGGTGAAGGTGTGGCCGGCCGAGCCATTGATCGAGAAACTCGACTTCGACAGATTGGCCGCTTCATATATCAGCAGATTGGCATAGGTGCCGCTGGTCGGCGCGGAAATGTTGATGGCGACGCCGCTGTTGACCTGAATGTAGGAATTGGAGTCGACGAAATAGAAGGTGACGCCGGTGCCGTTCACTGTCCAGCCGCTGTTGAGATTCCAGCGCGTGTTTTTGAACACGTAGACGCCGGGCTGCAGGTTCAGCGTGCCGGAACCGTTGAAGTTGAAATTGCCGCAATAGACGCCAGGCGACAGCGTGTTGGTGCCGCTGTAGTTCTGATTGCTGACCGTGCAGGTGGCCGAAGCCGGGGTGGGCAGGGTGCCGGCGAAGGGATCGCTGGCGGTCGTGCAGCCGGTGGAAAGCGCGGCGACGGCGCCGCCGTTCTGGATCACGTTCGTGCCCGCGACGCAGATTTTCGAAACCTGGAAATTTCCGCCCGAATTGAAAATTGCCGCAGGGGCGCCTTTTGAGGCGACGTCGATTTCGCAGGTCGGTGCATTGAGGGTGACGCCGCTGTTGACCAGCAACGATTGGCTGGACGTCGGGTCGAGCACCAGAATGCAGACATTGTTGGCGGCGGAGCCTCTGGTGGCGACTTTCGAGGCGACCGAAATCGTCAGATTGGCGCGGTTGATGAAGCTCAGGAACGTGGTGCTGATCTGAGCGGTCGCCGAACCCGTGGTCGTGCCGTCGGAGCCCCGGCTCCATGACCCTGAGAGGATGGAGAACCGGTTGCTGGCGGCTGCGGCGTTCAGCGAAGCCGTGCCAATCGTCGTGGCATCGCCGCTGGTTTGCGCGACTTGCATCGTCGCGCTGTCGAGCGCGTTCTGCAGACTGGCTTGGGCGGCGAGGCTGGAGCTGTATTCGACGGCAACGCCCGTGGCGATCACCAGAGGGACGGCGGCCAGCGCGAAGGCCGTGGCGACGGTGCCGGAACGATCACGTTCGAAAAGGGCCGTCCATGCGGCGAGGGGGCTGAGAAATCGGCCCCTGAGTTCAGTCTTACGCATAGATGGCAGCTCCAGACCCAAGTCGAACGGGAGGAGCCTGTTGTGTACGGGAACCTGATAAAGGAGTGGTAAGCGAACTCGCCGCGAATCGCTGAAAAGACATTAATTTTTGGATTTTTGGCTGGAGTCGGCGGCAGGTGGCCGGCCGGCGCAATTCCGAGGAGGCCACTCCTGAACCACGACCGGCCGGCCTGCCCCACGGACCCAGGAGATGCGGCGGACCTGAGCAACCCGTAGGGTATTTGAAAGCTGCGGTGTCAGACTCATCGCTGACGGAGAGGACGTTATCGTGACAGCCGGGTCGAGCGCAATCGCTCAAAGTTCCCGTCCTCTGTTAAACGACTGTTTACCTAAAGGAATGCGGTTAACGCCCAAGCCTTGAGCTTGGGTTTACCGCTCAGGCGGCGTCCGCTGTGACGCGATTCCGACCTTCGTTTTTGGAGCGATAAAGCGCTCTGTCGGCCCGGCGGAACAGCACGTCGGGGTCGGTATCGTCGATGGACAGGGCAAGGCCGATCGAGACGGTGATCGGGATCAGCTTGGCGCCTTCGCCGATGCCGAACATGCTTTCTTCCACGGCGCAGCGGACGCGTTCGGCGATCCGGTGCGCGACGGTCATGCCGGTATCGGGCATGATGACCACGAATTCCTCGCCGCCGAGCCGGCAAATGAGATCGGCGCTGCGGATGACGTTCTTCACGCGATGCGCGAAGCCCTTGAGTACGTCATCGCCGGCATCATGGCCGTGGGTATCGTTGACGGCTTTGAAATGGTCGATGTCGAGGATCATCAGCGACAAGGGGCGGCTGCGGGCCGTTGCCTGGTCGAGCATCTCAGCCAGATGCATTTCGAGATAGCGGCGGTTGTAGAGGCCGGTGAGGGCATCGACCAGGGCGAGCTCGATGGAGGCCTGGACATTGTTGTTGAGCGCATCGGTATAGCGCTTGCGGCGCACCTGGGTGCGCGAGCGGGCGATGAGTTCGTTCTGGTCGACTGGGCGGCTGATGTAGTCGTTGACGCCGAGATCGAGGCCACGCAGCACTTTCGTGCGATCGTCGAGGTCTGCCACCAGCAGGATCGGCAGATGGCGCGTGCGTTCCAGCGAGCGAAGCTGGCTGCACAGGCGCAGGCCGTCGAAATCCTTCAGCGACAGGCTGACGACCACCAGTTCGAAATTGCCTTCGGCGGCACGAAAGAGGGCGTTCTGCGGCTCGTGTTCGAGTTCGACGTAATGGATCTTTTCGAACGAGCGCAGGATGCGTTCCGACGAACTGGCCCGGTCATCGACCACGAGGATGCGGGCGGCGGTGCCTTGGTCGGCGATGGCGGCCGACAGGCCGGTGTTGGCGCCCATGCTGGCGGCAGTGCGGGCGCGATTGCGCAATTCGTCGAGGGTGACTTTCAGGCGCGCCAGGGAGCGCACGCGGGCGATCAGCGCCACTTCGTCCACCGGCTTGGTGAGGAAGTCGTCGGCGCCCATGTCCAGGCCCTTCACCCGGTCGGAGGGTTGGTCCAGCGCGGTCACCATGATGACGGGAATGTGCGCGGTCGTCGGATCGCTCTTCAGGCGGCGGCAGACTTCGAAACCGTCCATTTCGGGCATCATGACATCGAGCAGCACGATGTCGCACTGGCCGCTGGCGCATAGGGCCAGGGCGTCCAGCCCGTTGGTGGCCGTGGTGACGTCGAAATATTCGGCCGTCAGCCGGGCTTCCAACAATTTGGTGTTGGCGAGAATGTCGTCGACAACGAGAACGCGCGCAGTCATGCCGGGCCCCTTACTTGTCGCCCGTATAGTTGCGGATGGTTTCCAAAAATTTCACGACAGAAATCGGCTTCGACAGATAAGCCTCGCAGCCGCCCTGGCGAATCTTCTCCTCATCACCCTTCATGGCGAAGGCGGTGACAGCGATCACCGGAATATCGCGCAGGGTTTCGTCGTCCTTGATCCACTGCGTCACCTGCAGCCCGGACACTTCCGGCAGCTGGATGTCCATGAGAATCAGGTCTGGATGGTGTTTACGCGCCAATTCAACGGCTTCCACGCCGTTGCGCGTCTGAACAGTCTGATAGCCGTGGGCTTCGAGCAGATCGTTGAAGAGCTTCATATTCAGCTCATTGTCTTCTACGATCAAAACCGTTTTTGCCATATCGGATGCGTGTCCCCGGTGCCGGCTCGCCAGATCGCGAGGCTTGAGCACCCCTTGTCGTCTTGTATCCCATGAACATTTACGAAAAGAGAATCCAACCAACAAATGCCGGGGCAAATGAGTCGTCAAATCAATCATCAAGCTGCTGAATCCTTAGCCATAGAAGCACTGGCTTTCTTGGCGGCGGACGAGGAGCGGCTGTCCCGCTTCTTGGCCTTGAGCGGCATCGATCCGGCCAATATCCGGCAAGCCGCCGCCGATCCGGGCTTTCTTGCGGCGGTTCTGGACTATCTGGCGGGGGACGAGCGCCTGTTGCTGATGTTCACCGAACAGGTGGGGCGCGACCCCGGTGACGTTAACAAGGCCTTAATGGCGTTGGGCGGGAAGTCGCCGGAATGGAGCTAATCGGCTTGTTGAAGGCCTGAATCCAGATTTCGTCGCATTCATCTGATAGCTTTTGGAAATCCCCGCATATTCTTGGATACCGTCCTGGTCGTTCGGGCCAGCTTTCGGGCGGTGTGCGGGGCGAAAACGGTGGTCTGCCAGCCGCCTGTGTTGAAAAATCAGACAGCGTGGATTAGCTCCGCGTTGTTGAGGCGGTGGTGGAGACCGCGCTTATTGGAGAACAAGTGAGTAATTTTTTAGAACCGAATCTGAGACAGCGCCGGGACGCGGCCGCTGCAGCGAAAAAAGCGACGCTGGATAAAATTCGTGCCTTAGCCAACGATCCCGCACTTGAGGCGCGCCGCGCTGAACGCGAGGCGATCGTCAAAGCCCGTATGGCGCGCGAAGCCGAACGAGAGGCCGCTAAGAAAGTCCGCGAGGCTGAGCTTGCTGCCCAGGCTGCTCGCGATCTCGAACTGGCCAAGCAGGCCGAGGCGAAAGCCAAGGCCGAAGAGGAACAGCTGAAAGCCGAACTGGAAGCCGCAGATGCCGCGCTGAAGGCCGAGCAGAAGGCCGCTCGCGATCGGCGCTATGCGGAACGCAAGGCCGCCAAGAAAGAACGCCGCAAGGGTTGAGCAAGGGTTGATATCTTGCGGCTGCGGTGTGGCCGCCCTGAGTTTGAGCCCCGCTGTCCGGTGCTTCCGGCGGCGGGGCTTTTCGTTTGCCTGGCCGAAGCCCGACACGGTCCCGGACTTTTTGTCAGGATCCGGCAGAAGGCTGCGCCCGGGCTTGGGGGCGCGGGGGATATGTGCCGGTGCGTTCTTGCCGGTTCTCGCTTTGTCCGCCAATGTTTGCGGCATGGATAAGATGATCCTGTGCCGCGACTGTCTTGCGCGAAGCCCGGCGGGCGGGCGGCGCTGCGCGGCCTGTGGTTCGCCGCGAATCGTCAGCCACGACGAACTAGATCAGCTCAGCGTCGCGCATATCGATTGCGATGCCTTTTATGCCGCGATCGAGAAGCGCGACAATCCGGCCTTGCGGGATGAGCCGCTGATCGTCGGGGGCGGCAAGCGCGGCGTGGTCTCCACCTGCTGCTATATCGCGCGCACCTATGGCGTGCGTTCGGCGATGCCGATGTTCAAGGCGCTGGCACTCTGTCCGCAGGCGAAGGTCGTGCGCCCCGACATGCAGAAATATGTCACCGTGGGACATCAGGTGCGCGAGCTGATGCTGGAATTGACGCCGCTGGTCGAGCCGCTGTCGATCGACGAGGCGTTTCTCGATCTCGGCGGCACCGAGCGTCTGCATCAGGCGAGTGCTGCCGCCGTACTGGCGCGGTTCGCCAGCCGGATCGAACGGGAGCTGGGCATTACCGTGTCGGTTGGTCTGTCCTACTGCAAATTCCTGGCGAAGATGGCGTCCGATCTCGACAAGCCGCGTGGCTTCGCCGTCATCGGGCAAGCGGAAGCCAAGGCGTTCCTGGGCGCGCGGCCAGTATCGGCCATCTGGGGCGTCGGCAAGGTGGCGCAGGAGCGTTTCGAGCGCGAAGGTCTGCGCATGATCAGCGACATCCAGGCGCTCGAGGAAATCGAGATGTTCCGTCGCTTCGGCCCCGAAGGACGGCGGCTGTGGCGTCTTTCGCACGGGCTGGACGATCGCACCGTGTCGCCGGAGCGTGAACGCAAGAGCGTGTCGGCGGAAACCACCTTCGAGGAAGATATCTCCGATCTCACCGTCCTGTCGCAAAAACTGTTTCTGCTCAGTGAGAAGGTGTCGTCGCGCCTGAAGGCGCAAGGCATTTCCGGCGACAGTCTGACGTTGAAATTGAAGACGGCGGATTTCCGCATTCTGACGCGCGCGCGCATGCTGTCCGAGCCGACGCAGCTTGCCAGCCGCATTTTCGAGGCGGCGCGCGACCTTCTCGCCAAGGAAGGGAACGGCCGGCGTTATCGTTTGATAGGCGTCGGTATTTCAAATCTGGTCGAGGCGGCCCAGGCCGATCATGGCGATCTCGCCGATACGCGCGTGGTGCGGGAGAAGGCGACTGAGACAGCCATCGACAGCCTGCGCGAAAAATTCGGACGAAGCGCGATCACCAAGGGTATCGTCTTCGGTAAGCGTTAATCGCTCGCCGCGTTTTTGCCGCGCCGCGCGCCAGGGGATTGCCCGGTCGAACGTTTGAAGGCCCGGCTGAAGGCGGCCTGCGACGCATAGCCAAGCCGCTCGGCGACCTTATCGATCGACATGCGATCACGCTCGAGCCATTGCGCGGCAAGGCGCATGCGCAGGTCCGTGGCGTAACGCAAGGGCGGTTGCCCGACGATGGCCTGGAAGCGGTCGGCGAAGACCGAGCGTGAGGTGCCGGCTTCCGTCGCGAGATCGGCCACGGTCCAGTCGCGGCTGGGATTGCGATGAAGCGCCGCGATGGCGCGGCCCAGGCGCGGGTCGTGCAGAGCGACAAACCAGCCGGTGCCGTCGCGGCAGTTGCATTCGATCCAATCGCGCACGATCGAGGCGGCGACCACATCGGCGAGACGCGCGGTGATGCCAACCGAACCGGCACGCGGCTGACAGGTTTCCCGTTCCATCGCGTGGAGCATGGGCCTGATTTCCGGCTGCCGGTTCAGCAGGTCGTCGACTTGCATCACGTCGGGCATCTGATCGATGAGGGGACGCATGCCGCCGAGATCGAAATCCATGCAGGCGCTGAAGATCAGCGCATCGCGATGCTGGCCGGTTTCGTCAACGCAGGCAGACGTGACGCTGATGTTTTCGCACAGAGGCTTCGTGGTGAAGCTCTCGACGGGCCGGCTCGGTTCGTCGGGTGTCGAAACCAGGTCATGAGGGCCGCCGCGCGGCATGAGCAGGGCGTCGCCGCTGCGCAGAGCGATCGGGTCCGCCCCATAACCGCGCAGAAATAGCGTGCCCTCCGCCACGAAGTGAAACTGCGCCCGTCCGACGTGGGTGTCGAAGCGCAGGCCGAACGGCTTGGTCACCTGGGTGCGCCGATAGGTGACGCCCAGGAGCCGCATGCCCAGCATGATCTCGCTCACCAAGTCATGGGCGGTGTTCACAGCGTCTCCGGACGAATGATCAACAGTTTGAGATTTTATGGCATATATCGTCCGGACTGTCGATCTTATTTATGTTGCAACGCAGCGCAAAGGAGCTGGTCGCGACATGAGTGCGAATACGGACATAGACATCAATATAGAGCCTTTTACGGCTGTGCCCAAGCCAGCCGTATGGGCCGGCGTGGTCGCCATGATGCTGGGCGTGACGGCCCTGCTGACGGCGGAATTGTTGCCGGCGAGCGTTCTGACGCCCATGGCGCAAGGCTTGGGCGTGACCACAGGGGTGGCGGGCCAGGCGGTGACGGCAACCGCGTTTGCCGGCCTGATCGGGGCGCTGCTGAGCGCCACGGTGACGCGCCGCTTCAACCGCAAGCCAGTTCTGCTGGCGTTCTCGCTGCTCCTGATCGTGTCGAACCTTCTGGCGGCAGTCGCGCCGAATATCGAGCTTCTGCTGGCGGCGCGCATCGTGCTCGGCCTGGCCATCGGCGGCTTCTGGACCATGGCGGCGGCGACGACGATCCGCATGGTGCCCGAAGCGATGGCGGCCCGTGCCATAGCGATCGTCATGAGCGGCATACCGGCGGCGATGATCATCGCCATTCCTGTCGGCGGCTATTTGAGCGATCTCGTCAATTGGCGGGTCATTTTCGCTTTGGCAGCGGCTCTGGGTGCCTTGGTGCTGGTGTTGCAGATGTTGTTTCTGCCGCGTGTCGCGCCCAAAGGACATGCCAGTCTTGCGGTGCTCGGCGACATCATTTCGCGGCCGGGAATCGGTTTTGGATTTGCGGCGGCGATCTTGGTCTTCACCGGGCACTTCGGTTATTTCACCTATATCCGCCCTTATCTTGAAACCGTGACCACCGTGAACGTTGGCACGATGGCGATGATCCTCTTCGTCTTCGGTGTTGGCAGCTATGTCGGAACGTTTGTGAGCGGCGCGGCGGTCGAGCGCAGCCTCAAAGGCACGTTGATCGTGGCGGCGTTGGGCATGGGGGTGCTTGGTCTGCTGCTCGCCGCATTCGGTGGTGCGCTCGCTTTCGATACGGCTCTCATCGTGATCTGGGGCGTTCTCTTTGGCGCCGTGCCCGTGGCCTTTACCACGTGGATCACGCGCGCGGTGCCAGACGAGGTCGAGAGCGCCACGGGGCTCCTCGTTGCCTTGATCTTTGTTGGGATCGCCGCTGGCGCCGCCGGTGGCGGGGCGATCTTTGATCTGAACGGCGTGCGGGGTGTGTTTCTGGTGGGCGGTCTTGCTCTGCTTGGCGCGGCCGTGCTGGTCGCGGCCCGCGTGCAAACCAAGGAAGTATGAAGAACCTTGTCAGGGGCAGTGTTCGCTGCCCCTGACAGATTAAGGGCAAGAGATTAAGGGCAGGGGCTCGCCGGCAGCATTTCCAGCTTCGACATTTTGCCCTTCAGCGCGAAGTCGCCGTAGTCGAGCGTGAGATCGCTGGAAATGCCATTGTCCCACATCTGGAAGGCCATTTTGTAATTCGGATTGGCGTCGGCCTTGGCATTGTCGAAATAGCTGACATTGACGCGCCAGCGCGCCATGCCCTTCATTGCCTCGACATCCTTCGTCGGATCGTCGAGCGGATCTTGCGAGCGGTGACCGAAAATGTTGAGCGTGTGATAGATTTTATCGCCGCCATCGGTGCCGTCGTAGATTTTCATTTCCATCGCCGTCTCGCCGGCGCGCGCCGCCGCGATGGAGCGCACCATCTGCATCGTCGGGAAGGTAACTTCCACGTCCGCATCGGAGCGTTTCGGCATCGGCTGCTTGACGTTGATCGACAGCGCGCCGTCGTCGGAGCGGGTGGCCTCGCCTTCGTTGGTGCTGACCACGCGATCGGCGATCATGTTCTCGATGCGGAAGTTCAACGTTTTGCCATCGCCGCTCTCAAAGGTGGTGGAGCGTGTGTCGGTCATGCGCGGCTCGCCTTCCGACGGCGTGATCTCGGTGATCTGGCGGAACGACACTTCGTAGCCTTTGCAGGCCGAACCGTTGAACTCGTAGACGATGCGGCCGCGCACGGCGATCGGCGCGGCGCTGCCCGTGCCGCGCAGCAGCGACAGTTCATAAACCGCGCGATGGGGTGACAGATGCACCGGCTCGGCGGCCATGCCGACACTGGCTTGCAACAAAACCGCGACGCCGGCCAGAGTGGCGAGCTGGGACATGCGGACGGCGCAACGCTGTGTCATGAAAGGCCTCTAAGCAGAATCGATGCCGGATAGGCGGCTCTCGTGGCGAAATTAGGGTTTCGGCAGGGGGCTGCAACCGGCATAATCATCAAATCGACGTGCTGTGGGCTGAACGCGGCGGTCGTCCAAAATTTCGTTTTACGAGGTCCGTCCATGTCCACGGTTGAAGGGCGTCTGAAAGCATTGGGAATTGAGCTGCCGTCGCCGGCGGCACCGGTCGCCAATTATGTGCCTTGGACCATCTGCGGCTCGATTTTGACGATTTCCGGCCAATTGCCCTTTGGTGTGGACGGCAAGCTGCCGCCGCAGTTTCTCGGCCGCGTGGCGGGCGAGGTTTCGGAGGAAAATGGCCGGGCCGCCGCCCAGCAATGCGCCGTCAACGTGTTGGCGCAGGTGCGTGCGGCGCTTGGCTCCTTCGAACGGGTCAAGCAGTGTCAGCGGCTCGGCGGTTTCATCGTCGCCGCGCCGAATTTCTTCGCTCTGCCTGCCATCATGAACGGTGCCTCCGATTTGATGGTGACGGCTTTGGGTGAGGCCGGCCGGCACGCCCGTTCGACGGTCGGCGTGGCGCAACTGCCCCTCAATGCCGCCGTCGAAGTGGAAGCGGCATTCGAGATCGCGGCCTGAAATGCCGGCTCCATCCTGGCTCGTCGCTCGCCCGATCGCTCACCGGGGTTTGCATGATCGCACCGCCGGCGTGATCGAGAATTCATTGTCGGCGGCATGGCGCGCCGTGGCCGGCCGTTATGCAATGGAATGCGACGTCCAACTGACAGCCGATGGCGAGGTCGTCGTGTTTCATGATTTCACGCTCGATCGATTGATCGGTCGGGAGGGCCGGGTGGCCGACATAGCTTCGGCTGACCTCACGCAAATGTCCCTGCGGGGCAGCAACGACAAAGTGCCGACGCTCGCGGCTCTGCTCGATGTCATGGGCGCCGAGCACACGCTGGTGATCGAGATCAAGAGTGCCTTCGATGGCGACATGCGCTTGGCCGAGCAGACGGCGCGGGTCGTTGCGCGCCATGGCGGACAGGTGGCCTTGAAGAGTTTCGATCCACAGGTGATGACGCATCTGCGCGCCAATAAGGATGCGCTCGGCATTCCGAATGTGCCGCTCGGCATGGTTGCGGAAGCGCATTACGACGATGCGGAATGGAGCTTTCTCTCCGATACGGACAAGCGGACGCTCAGCAATTTCCTGCATTGGGATGCGACGCGGCCGGATTTCCTGTCCTATTACGTCAACGATTTTCCCCATGCGGTGCCGCATCTTCTGCGCCGCGCGTTGGGCCTGCCGGTGATGACATGGACGGTGCGCACGCCGGCGCAGAAACAGGCAGCAGCGCAGTGGGCCGATCAGATCGTCTTCGAGGGGAATATCGCGTAGAGGCGTTCAGCGATCACACGGCGCCGCGCATTTTCGCCAACCACCACCGCAGGCCGACGAAGAGAAACCGCCAGTCGCGGAAGAATTCCGGCGGCTTGTGTTCGTAGAGATGGCCGACGAACTGCAAGACCCAGCCGAGGAGGAAGAGCGCCGCGGCCCAGATCCACAGATGGGTGACGAAGGGCGAAAAGACGAACAGGACGATGGCGACGACGATCATCGGAATGCCGAATGTGTGGCAGATCCGGTTGCGGGGATCGCGATGGCTCGTTTCATATTCGGCGATCCATTCGCTCCAGGGGCGACCGAAAAACATGACACCCTCCTCAAGCCATTGTGATCTTAGAGTCTCATAGGGGCGACAGTGGGGTCAATGCGGCTTTCGGCGCGGTTCCGGCTTGCGTAAACCCAGCCCCGTACTACATTTCCAGCACTACATTTTAGGCATGGCCCGCCCTGGGCGTGGCCGCTCGCCGGTTCTATATTCCTCGCTGATGTCCGAGTCCGCCTTCCAGATTCGAATTGCCCGCTCCATGGCCGATATCGATGCGGCCGGCTGGAACGCGTGCGCCAACCCGCCCGACATCGACTGCGATCCGGCCGATCCGCAGCGGGAACGGTTCAATCCGTTTTTGACCCATGCCTTTCTCAACACGCTGGAGACCTCCGGTTCGGCCACGTCGCGCACCGGCTGGTCGCCCGTGCATCTGGTGGTCGAGGACAAGGGTGGGGCGATCCTGGCTTGCGCGCCCTGCTATCTGAAGACCCATTCGCAGGGCGAATATGTTTTCGATTATGCCTGGGCCGATGCGTTCGAGCGGGCCGGCGGTCACTATTATCCCAAGCTGCAAGTCAGCGTGCCGTTCACGCCGGCGCAGGGGCGGCGTCTGCTGGTGGCGCCGGGCACCAATATGGCGGCGGCGCACGCGGCGCTGGTCGAAGGCTTTCGCGCCTTGCAGGCACGCACCGGAGCTTCCTCGACGCACATCACCTTTCCGTTGAAGCAGGAATGGGATGCGCTCGGACAGAACGGCTTTCTGCGCCGTACCGGCAAGCAGTTCCATTTCTTCAATCGCGGCTATGACGATTTCGACGGGTTCCTTGCCGATCTTGCTTCGCGCAAGCGCAAGAACATCCGCAAGGAGCGGGTGGAGGCGCTGGCGCACGGCATCGAGATCGAATGGGTGACGGGCCGCGACATCACCGAAGCCCATTGGGATGCCTTCTTTGCTTTCTATATGGACACCGGCTCACGTAAATGGGGCCGGCCTTATCTGACGCGCAGCTATTATTCGCAGGTTGGCGAAGCGATGGCGGATCGCATCCTGCTGGTGATGGCCAAGCGCAATGGCCGCTATATCGCCGGTGCGATTAATTTCATCGGCGACGACGCGCTTTATGGCCGCAACTGGGGCGCGATCGAAGAGCATCCCTTCCTGCATTTCGAGGTTTGCTACTATCAGGCGATCGAATTCGCCATTGCACGCAAGCTGTCGCGTGTTGAGGCTGGCGCACAGGGCGAACATAAACTGGCGCGTGGCTACGGCCCGGTCGAGACCTATTCGCTGCACATGTTCGAGGACCCACGGCTGGCCCGCGCCGTCGATGGTTTCTTGCAGCAGGAACGGGAAGCGATTAGCCAGTCGATCGAAATTTATGGCGAGCATGTGCCATTCCGCCGCGATCTGGAGCGGGAGCTGGAGTGAGTTCGCCTGATCGGGGATACATCATGTCTGACATGCAACCGAGCCAAAGCGCCGATCTGATCAGCGCCAATATCATCGTCAATTTGCCTGTCGATGCCCCGGTGCATGAGATAGCGGACTTCGCCCTCTACAAAGAGGAAGTGGTGAGTGGGTTTCGCCACGTTTATTACATGAGTTCCATCGGTGACGAGGATGAGCTCTCCGTGCAGGACGGGCTTGATCTTCTCGTTGGGGCGATTGAGCACGCGCGCGACGATCTCACGAAGATTCTGAAGCTTGAAGGCGCCACGGTGACATTGGACGTGGCGCTTTTTCCAAATCCTGGCTTCGCCACGGTTTCTTATGCGCTACCGCCGGCTTTGGCGCGTCAACTCGTCGAGCTGGGCATCCTCTTCAGCGTCATGACGGTGATCCCCACCGAAATGCCCCAGTGATGTAAGCCAGGGCTTTCAGTTCAGCAGGAACTCTTGATCGCACATGCGCAGCTCTGCCGGCTTGATCAGTCGGGCATGGGCTATTCTCACCGAATAGAGGCTACCGTCGAGCTTGGTCGTCCAGAATTCCAGGAAACGCGTCAGTTCCGGAAAGCGCGGGTGCAGATCGTAGTCCTGCCAGATATAGCTTTGCAGGATCGCCGGGTGGTCCGGCATGCGGTACAGGATTTCCGCCGTCGTCAGACCGTAGCCAGCAAGCTGACGTACAAAATCACGAGATGCCATCAGGTCCTCCGCGATAAGGCCGAGGTGAAGATGATAGGGCCGACTCTGTCACAACAAAGTTAAATATTAATAAAATCCACGTGAAAACAGTTTGTTAGCAGCGCTCTCCCGTGAGTGCCAAAAGTCGAATGGCAGCCATTCCCTTGACGGGCGTGAAACGACAGGTTTTTGCTGCGCGCGGAGATGCCAGCATGCCTTACCGTCTTGAATATCAACCCGATAATATCTTTGCGAAGATCCTGCGCGGCGAAATGCCGTGTCATAAGGTATTCGAGGACGACGTCGCCTTTGCGTTCATGGACATCATGCCGCGCGGCGATGGCCACACCCTGATCATTCCCAAGGTCGAAGCGCGCGGCCTCCTCGATATGCCTGCCGCGGCACTTGGTCCGTTCATGGAGCGGGTGCAGCGTGTCAGCGCTGCCGTGGTGAAGGGGATGGATGCGGAAGGCCTGACATTGCAGCAGTTCAACGAGACGGCTGGCGGCCAGGTGGTGTTCCATCTGCACTTCCATGTCATCCCGCGCTGGGAAGGCATCCGATTGCGTCCGCACACGGGCGAGATGGAAAAGCCCGATGTGTTGCGTCAAAACGCCGAGCGCATTCGCGCGGCTCTTTAACCGGCAAACCACCAGGCCGCGCCGACGATCGCTGCTTCTCCGGCTGCCACGCCGGCGATGACGGATCGGCGGGTGAGAGCGAACACGCCAAGACCGATGACCATCGCGCCAGCACGCGCCAAGAGCGGCACGGTGGCGAGCGCGCCAGACGGTGTCAGCAGAATGTTGGCGACGACACCGGCGAGCAGGGCTGTCGCCACCGCGCGCACCCATTCCAGCAGTTCCGATTTCTCGTCGATGCCGCGGCCGACGATGACCGAGAGCATGCGCCAGATCTCACTCGGCAGGAAGCCAAAGAGGATCAAAGCGAAATAGGGCCACAGGCCGCCGCTCCAGGCTTCGGGTGTCATAGATGGGCTCCGTGCCGGCGAATGCGCTTTTGCCATAGCCAGGCGGCGGTGCCGCCGACGAGGCCGATGATCATCAGATCGAAACCGGCGCTGACGATGCCCTTGAGCAACGGCGCCAGCACGAAGCCAGACGACAAGGCGATCCAATCGATCGGCTCGCGGGCATTGCGGGCGAGGGTGGAGGTAAAATAGATCGGCGTGATGAACAGCAGGCCGGCGGCGAAAGCATGCGGCAGGGTGGCGGCGAGCGTGTAGCCGATCCAGGTGGCGATCAGAGCGGCAACGACCAGGCTATGCGCCAGACCCATGAACCAGGGCATGCGACCGTGCGGTGGAATCTGGCGAATGGCTTGAATCGATTCCGCCCAGACCGTCACCGCCACCTGATGCATGGCGTAAAGCAAGGTGAGGCGCGATCCGGCCGACTGGCGCAGCACCGGCAGCAAAGACACGCACATGGGCAGCAAGCGGATCGATGACAGCGAGATCGACAAAGCAATCGCGGGCAAAGCGACGCCATTGATCAAAGCGCCGAAATAGATCACCTGCGCCGGTCCGGCCCAGATCGTCACCGTGGACAGCAGCGCCACGCCAAGAGGAACGCCGGCTTCACGCGCCAGGCCGCCGATGCCGAGAAAGGTGAAGGCCATGACGAAGATCGGCAGGCGGGCGGCGACCATGATGCCCCGGCGCAGCCAATAGGCCCGGCCTTGGGTTCCTGGGGTTTCGCTCTCCTGTACCGACATACCGTGTTAGGTGCATAAGCGTCGCGTCATGTAAAGTCAGTCCATCGTCAAGCAACAGAGAATGGACGAAGAGGGAGGTTCGCCGATGATTTCCGTATGCATTTTTTCACCGCTCCGAACGTGGACAGTCGCATTCGGCTTCGCGTTGGCCGTGATCGGGGGACATGGCGCCGCCGAGGCGCAATCGACGACGGAGCTGTTCAGCCGGGCGAACACCCAGCAGATGCTGATGCGGATGGAAGTGGCGCTGGCGCGCGTGCAGGCGCGCCGTGGCATCATTCCGAAAGCCGCGGCCGATGAGATCGAGCGGACGGCCAGCATCGATTTCGTTTTGCCGCAACGGGTGGCGGAAGAGCAGCGCCGCGTCGGCCATCCGCTCGTCGCCCTCATCAATGTCTGGGCGAAAGTCACGCAAGGTGATGCGGGCGAATACATTCATTACGGCGCGACGACGCAGGACATTTACGACAGCGTGCAATTGGCGCAATGCCGCGAGGCGGCGCGGTTGTTCATCGCCGATTTGCGGCGGGTGGAAGAAGGGCTTTTGAACCTGGCGCAGGAGCATCGCGCCACGCCGATGATCGGCCGCACGGTGGGTCGCCATGCACTGCCTTTGACGTTTGGCGTAAAGGTCGGGAGCTGGTTGTCCGAGAACCGACGCAATATCGAGCGCTTGAAAGGCTGGATCGAACGGTCGAATACGGCGATGCTGTCGGGCGCCGTCGGCAGCTATGCGGCTCTGGGGCCTGATGCCTTCGCTGTCGAGGCGGAAGTTGCCAAGGAACTTGGCGCCGGCACGCCCTTTACCGCCGATTGGAAGGGTGCGCGCGACATGCATGCCGAATATGGTGAGCTGCTGGCGATCACCGCGCGTTCGCTGGGGCGCATGGGGCAGGAAGTCTTCCTGCTGCTCGGCGATGATTTCAACGAGCTGGAAGAACCGACGGAAAATGTCGGTTCATCGACCATGCCGCACAAGGTCAATCCGAGTTATTCGCGCACCGTCGTGCAGATGGCGCGCGTTGTGCCGGCGCAGGCGCAAATCCTGCTCGACTGGATGATGACCATCTATGAGCGCGATCAGATTTCCAACGCCGATACGCTGGGCGATATTTCCATCGCGATGGAACGATCGACCAAGGCCGCGGCGCGCATGGTCGCGGTGCTGAAAGTTCACCCCGAAAACATGGCCCGTAATATCGATCGTACCCGCGGGCTGATCATGGCCGAAGAGGCGATGTTCATTCTCGGCGAGAAGATCGGCAAGCATACGGCGCATGAGGAAGTGCGGCTGGCGGCGCGGGCGGCCTGGGAGAAGGGTACGACCTTGATCGAGGAGATCAACGCGCGGCCGCAGCTCGCGGGCGTCGCCAAGGATATGAAGCTGGAGGAGCGTCTCGATCCCAAGAAATATATCGGCCTGTCGGCTGAGGCCACTGATCGAACCATCGCCTTCATCAAGCGGGCCCGAGAAACAGACGCGTCGGCGTTGAAGCCGGAGCGAGGCTGAAAACGCAAGTGGCGCAGGCATTTTCTGCCTGCGCCACTGGATTGCTTCGCTACGCTCGCGATGACGACATCGCGAAGCATTTTCGGTTCTGATCTTTGATCAGAACCGAAAAGCTCTAGCTCTTGAGCGGTTCCGGCGGGGTGACGTCGGGCTCGTCGTTGTTGGTGGCGCGCTGCTTGGCGCGGCGCACTTCCGGTTCCTCGCGCGGGGTACGCTTCTTGCGGCTGGCCTCGACCACTTCGCGGTCGGGCTTGGGCAGAACCGGGCCTTCCGGATAGATGAAGGCCAGCTTCTTCTTGCCGTTCTCGTCGTCCTGCACGACGACCTGCACCGTGCCGCCGCCCTTGAGACGACCGAAGAGCACTTCGTCGGCCAGCGGCGTCTTGATGTGCTGCTGGATGACGCGTCCCATCGGCCGGGCGCCCATCGCCTGGTCGTAGCCGTTGTCGATGAGCCAGTTGCGGGCTTCGTCGGACAGTTCGATCGTGACGTTGCGGTCGCCGAGCTGGGTCTCGAGCTGGGCGATGAACTTGTCCACCACCTGCGCGATGACGCTGCGCGGCAGATGACCGAACTGCACGATCGCGTCGAGACGGTTGCGGAACTCCGGCGCGAACAACCGATTGATCGCTTCCAAATCTTCGCCTTCACGCTTGCTGCTGTTGAAGCCGAAGGCGGCACGCGCCATGTCGGCAGCGCCCGCATTCGTCGTCATGATCAAGATGACGTTGCGGAAGTCGATCTGCTTGCCATGGTGGTCGGTCAACTTACCGTGATCCATGATCTGCAGCAGGATGTTGAACAGGTCCGGATGGGCCTTTTCGATCTCATCGAGCAGCAGCACGCAGTAGGGATGCTGGTCGACCGCATCGGTCAGCAGACCGCCCTGGTCGAAGCCGACATAGCCCGGAGGCGCGCCGATCAGACGGCTGACCGTGTGGCGCTCCATATATTCGGACATGTCGAAGCGGACGAGCTCGACGCCAAGGGCGACGGAGAGCTGGCGTGCCACTTCGGTCTTGCCGACGCCGGTGGGGCCCGAGAACAGGTAGCTGCCGATCGGCTTCTCGCCGTCGCGCAGGCCGGCACGGGCCAGCTTGATCGCCGCCGACAAAGCTTCGATCGACTTGTCCTGGCCGTAGACGACGCGCTTCAGCGTCTCTTCCAGATGCTGCAGCACTTCCGCATCGTCCTTCGACACGGTCTTGGCCGGGATGCGCGCCATGGTCGCGATGGTGGCTTCCACCTCCTTCGTGCCGATGGTCTTCTTGCGCTTGTTTTCCGGCAGCAGCATCTGGCTCGCGCCGGTTTCGTCGATTACGTCGATCGCCTTATCCGGCAGCTTGCGGTCATGGATGTAGCGCGCCGACAGTTCGACGGCGGTCTTGATCGCATCGTTGGTGTAACGGACGCGATGGAATTCCTCGAAATAGGGCTTGAGGCCCTTCATGATTTCGATCGAATCCGGGATCGAGGGTTCGTTGACGTCGATCTTCTGGAAGCGACGCACCAAGGCGCGATCCTTCTCGAAATACTGGCGGTATTCCTTGTAGGTGGTCGAGCCGATGCAGCGCAGCGCGCCCTGCGCCAGGGCAGGCTTCAAGAGGTTCGAGGCATCCATCGCACCGCCCGAGGTGGCACCGGCACCGATGACGGTGTGGATCTCGTCGATGAACAGGATGGCGTTCTTGTGCTGCTCGATTTCCTTGATCACCTGCTTGAGGCGTTCTTCGAAATCGCCGCGATAGCGCGTGCCGGCGAGCAGGGTGCCCATGTCGAGCGCGAAGACGGTGGCGCGCGCCAGCACTTCGGGCACTTCGCCCTTGATGATCTTGCGCGCCAAACCTTCGGCGATCGCCGTCTTGCCGACGCCGGGATCGCCGACGAGCAAGGGATTGTTCTTCTGCCGGCGGCAGAGAATCTGGATCGTGCGCTGCACTTCGGCTTCGCGGCCGATGAGCGGATCGATGCGGCCGTCGCGGGCCTTCTTATTGAGGTTGACGCAATAGGCTTCGAGCGCGCCTTCCTTCTTCTTGCTGTCGCCCTGGTCGCGGGCTTCGCCGCGCTCGCGCTGGCCCTCTTCCTCGTCGGCACCGCGCGGCGCCTTGGAGGTGTCGGACATGCCGGGGCGCTTGGCGATGCCATGGCTGATGTAGTTGACGGCGTCGTAGCGCGTCATGTCCTGCTCCTGCAGGAAATAGGCGGCATGGCTTTCGCGCTCGGCGAAGATGGCGACGAGCACGTTGGCGCCGGTCACTTCTTCGCGACCGGAAGACTGCACGTGAATGACCGCGCGCTGAATGACGCGCTGGAAGCCGGCGGTCGGCTTGGCTTCGTCGCCACGGCCGTTGGTGGCGAGATTGGCGAGCTCATGATCGATGTAATTGACCAGGCTCTTGCGCAGCGCTTCGAGATCGACCGAGCAGGCACGCATGACGGCTGAGGCGTCGGAGTCCTCGATCAGGCTGAGCAGCAGATGTTCCAGCGTGGCGTATTCATGACGACGTTCGTTGGCCGTCGCCAGCGCCCGGTGCAACGTCTGTTCGAGATTTCTAGAGAACGACGGCATTGGCGCTCCTTTACTTCTTTTCCATAATGCATTGCAGCGGATGCTGATGCTTGCGGGCGAAATCCATCACTTGCGTGACCTTCGTTTCGGCAACCTCGTAGGTATAGATGCCGCATTCGCCGACGCCGTGTTGATGGACGTGCAGCATGATGCGGGTTGCCTCATCATTGCTCTTGTTGAAATAGCGGCGCAGCACAGTGACGACGAACTCCATGGGCGTGTAGTCGTCATTGAGCAGCAGCACGCGATACATGCTGGGTTTACGTGTCTGGGTACGGGTGCGGGTGATGACCGCCGTGCCGGTGCCGTTATTGTTCGCGCCGTTCCCGTTGCTTTTGTCAGCCTCGTCCGAGGCCCGAACCGGAATGGCGCGACCCTGGCTGTAAGCCAGGCGACCGGCGTGCGGGTCGACGGTTTCGCCGTCGATCGCGGAAGCGCGGGTTGCCGATATCTGCCTCGCCGGAAAACGCAAGAAGCCCTCCAAGGGATTCGACCCTGAAAGTCTACCTTCAATCTCAGGGTCGTCTACAACAGTTATTCGATGTTCCACCCGAGTAATGTAGGAGCGATGCAGGAGTTGCGCCAGTGGGGGAGATGTTATCCGCACTATTAAGGTTGCGGTTCACAAATCCGCCCCATTCGCGAGCTTTTCGCCGCAGCGAATTGCGCCGCGTCATGTCCGGGCTGGAATAAGCAGACTGGAATAAGAATGAAAAAGGTCCGGCTGATGGCCGGACCTTGACGCAGATATTAACAACTCAAGCACTCATCTCGCCACTCAAGGGCGCGATGTCGACTGCGCTACTACCTTGGTAGTGGCGCTTACGTCAGGCGCTTACTTGGCGGCGGCCTGAACTTTGGCGACCGCGGTTTCAACCGGCTTGAAGGCGTCCTTGGCGAGGGCGGTGTAAAGTTCGCCCATCTTCGTCGACTGGGCGACGAAAGACTCATAAGCCGACTTGGCATATTCGCTCTGGGCCTGGAACGCAGCGTCAACCGACTTTGCGCTGATGACCTTTTCGAAAGCCGCGGTGGCAGCTTCGAGCGACTTCTTGGAATAATCGGTGACTTCAGCAGCGATCTGCTGGAACCCCTTCGACATCGCCGAGCTGGCGGCCGAAGCGGCTTCGAACTGATCTTTGCCGAACGACTGGAAGTCTTCCACACTCTTGAACATGTTTGCCCCATGAAATTTGGGCCGTCATGCGACGCTGTTCGCGGGCGGCCGGGTTTTGCTGGCGTGCAGCCTCTTATATGTGCAATGCACAATAAAAGTCAACGAAAAAATGGTGCAGCGCAAAAATTTTCCGCGCCGCCGCCGCCTCAATGCCAAGCTTTGTATTCAAAAGCGCCTCAAATGCGGCCACCGGCATCAGGAAGTGATTAACCGGCGCGTAACCGCATTCCATTACCTTCGCCTTCTGTTGTGCGGCGGCAACACGGCGAGCTGCCTCTAAAAGCGGCGGCGCCGGTAGGTAGTGGGACATTGTGATGGCATTGCGTAGCGTTTTTTTGACAAAGCCCGCTCTTCATCTCGCTATCGGCCTTGGAATTGTGACAATCGCCGGCAGCCTCATTTCGACCGCGGAAGCCAGGCCCCGGCATCGCCGGCATGCCGCCGCGGTCTCGACCTATTCGCCGCCCTATGCAGCGATCGTGGTCGATGCCAATAGCGGCCGGGTGCTGCACGCGACGAACGAAAACGCGCTGCGGCATCCTGCCTCGCTCACCAAGGTGATGACGCTCTACATGCTGTTCGAACAGCTTGAGCGCGGCAAATATCGCCTGGACAGCGAAATTCCGATTTCCGCTTATGCCGCCTCGCGGCCGCCGACCAAGCTTGGCCTTCGCCCTGGGCAGACGATCACCGTCGACAATGCCATCAAGGCGGTCGTGACCCGTTCGGCCAATGACATCGCCACGGCGATCGGTGAGGCGATCGGCGGCGACGAAGAGACCTTTTCCGATCTGATGACCCGCAAGGCGCGGTCGCTGGGCATGAGCCGGACCCGTTTCGTCAATGCCTCCGGTCTTCCCGACGACGCGCAGGTGACCACCGCCGCCGACCTGAGCATTTTGGGCCGGGCGATCCAGGAACGCTTCCCGCGCTACTACGGCTATTTCCAGACTCACACTTTCTATTATGGCCGCCAGGCGATCCGGAACCACAACCGTCTGCTGGGCAATGTCGAGGGCGTCGACGGCATCAAGACCGGCTACACCCGGGCGTCGGGCTTCAATCTGCTGACGTCGGTCAAGCGCGATGGCCACCGCATTATCGCCGTGGTGCTCGGCGGCAAGTCGGCCGGCGCGCGCGACCGCGTGATGGCTGGTCTGGTCGAGGATTATATCGACAGCGGTTCGCGCTCGCGTAGCGCACCGATGATCGCGGAGCGTCCGACCGAGCGCGACTCCGGCGTGATCGCCGTTGCCGCCATGCCGCCGCCGCGTCCTGAGCCGGCTGCGGCCCCGTCGGCGCCGGTTTCCATCTTGCCGCCGATGCGCGCCGAAGCGCCGGCGCCGCGTCCGGTCGCGCTCGTCGCCGCCGCTTATGCGGCCGATGAGAAGCCGCGTCCGGCCGTGATTTCTTCCGGCGTCAAGACCGATGAGCGGGTGGCGACGGCAACCATTCGCGGTGGCTCGCCGACCGTGCTCGATGGATCGACGTCGTCGCGTCAGGTCGTCGCGTCTGCGGCAACGCCTTCCAACTTGCGCTGGATCGCCGGCCCTCGTGGCGTCGAAACCGATGCGCGGACGAAAGCTGCTTTCGTGGCGCCGGTGAAGCCGAACGATACGAAGGCGGAAACCAAAGTCGCCAAGTTCACACCGCCGGCGGCGATCCCCACGGCGCGTGAAACGGCGTCTCGTCCGGTCGCGACGAAGGGTCTGATGATTCAGATCGGCGCGACGGACGATCAGAACAAAGCGCAGGAGCTGCTGAGCCGCGCCAGGGCGCAGGGACGCTCGGTGCTCGGTGCCGCGCAACCGTTCACCGAAAAGGTGCAACGGGGCAAGGACACGCTGTGGCGCGCACGCTTTGCTGGATTGTCCGAAGATGGCGCGGAAGCCGCTTGCAAGACGCTGAAGCGGTCAGGCTTCGCCTGTTTCACCACGCGCAACTGAGATTAGCTTAACCAATTTGAGCGTAACGTTGGGTTACGGAGTTTGTGTATGACGGCGGACCAGAACATCCTTGGCCTCATTGACACGAGCAGCAAGGGACGTGGTGCCCCCCTGATCGGGGTGGAGCTTCTTCATCAGGTTGCGATGCGCCCGCGAAATGTCTTCGGCGCTCGCTCCCTTTTGAAGCCCAAGGACTTCGTAGGCTTCATCCTCGGTCATCGCAGCCGGCCGGACCCCGCCGGTGCTCCGGTTGCCATCAGCGTGAATTGCGTCACGCCAGCCGGGAAACCGGCGATCGAAATACGCTTCAAGTAAACGCGCGCCATCGGGATCGCTTTGCAGGCAGAGGCGAAACAAAGCCTCCGCATCGCCGCGTGACAGATCGGCAAGGCGTCGTCCGGCATAGGGGCCGGCAATCACCGATCCGTCGATCGCGCCGGTGTCGTGATCGAGCTGCATGGCGATCGTCGCCGACGTGACGTTCGACGTCTGGCTTGTCGATTGTTCCGCTGTCTTTCCCGACCTGCCGATATTCTTGGCCCAGTCCGGCGCCTGCGCCCAGCCCATCAGCCACAGACCGACGCCGCCGACGGCAACACCGACATCCCAGCGACCGCGCATGATCAAGAACGCGGCGATGGCCAAGGATCCGATGCCGCCGACCTGTTTGACGGTTTTCTTGATCTCGGCGGGCTTGGCGTTGGCGAAGCTGCGCAGCAACCAGAGACCGCCGAGAATGCCCGCGAGGACGATAAAGACAAAAGGGAGATTCATCGCGGCAGCTTACTTCATCTGTCGCAGAAGCGCTTGCGCGCTCTGGCTGCCTTGGCTGGCGATCTGTTCGAGCGCCTTGCGTCCGCCGGCCGCATAGGCGGCGGCTGCCGCCAGCATTTCGCCGAGACGATGGGGCGCCGAAGCGTCGAAATGCGCATAGGCGCCGCCGGTGAGCCGGGCGATTTCGCGAAAGGCGGCGGCGGACGTCGGCTCGTTGCCTTCGTGGAACATGAAGGCCTTGACGCCGAGGAGGCCGAGTTCGCCGGCAAGCTGGCAGAGTTCGTCGGCATTCTCCTCCATCGCATCGCCAACATAGATCAGCGCCGCCACCCGTTTGCGGTTGGTCTCCTCGCGGACATGGCGCAGCACTTTGCCGATCTGCGTATTGCCGCCGGCGACGGAGATTTTCGCCATCAGTTCGGCGAGGCCGACGCCGTTGGCGATGAAGCGCGAGGCGCGGCATTCGGCGAAGCCGCGAAAATAGAGGAGCTGCACGTCGAGCCCACCGAGGCTCGAGGCGGTCTGGAACATCCGTCCCTGCAGGCTCTGGGCAAGGTCCCAGGTCGGCTGGCGGCTCATGGTGGCATCGAGGGCGAAGATCAGTCGGCCGCGCTCGGTGCCCGCATGGGCGCTGGGCAGGCGATTCACCTGGTCGAGGAAGGCGTCGACCGTGCCGCTGGCCGCGCCGGGAACGACAGGCTTCTGATCGGAGGAGGCCAAAATCTCATACTCTCATGCTGGGTGGCGCGGTGCCTTCCCTGAAAGATCGGAAGGCTGTCACCGAATGACAAGCGTTCAGAGTCACCTGCGCGACCGGCCTGCGAAATTGATTCCGGTCATCAAGCTAAGAGTATGGAATAGCTTGATAAATTTGACCTGGGAAGAGGGTGCGCCAATTGTCATCAAGTTGAGACATTGATTCAACATCTTCAAACGGTGATTCAGCAATGGTCGCAAGGCGGCTTGGATTTTGAATCCGAAACTCTGAGCAAGTTATTGCGAAGTCAGTGAATTTCTACTCAGATTGAGGTTTGCCTGCTGGGCAAACAAAAACGGGGCGCCAAGCGCCCCGTTTTTCGTTCGAACCGGAAGATCTTACTTGATCTTGGTTTCTTTGAATTCGACGTGCTTCTTCGCCACCGGATCGTATTTCCGGTAGGAGAGCTTTTCCGTCTTGGTACGGGCGTTCTTCGAGGTGACATAGAAGAAACCGGTGTCAGCGGTCGACAGAAGCTTGATCTTGATCGAGGCGGCCTTGGCCATGTGGCGTAAATCCTGAATTGAAATTTGCCGGCAAAATACGGATTGGCGGTACGAAGTCAAGGAACGGCCGATAAATTCTGCCAATTTGCCCCGATCAGTTTAGAGTTTGCTCTTAAGCTTGACTGTGTTCTGCCGTTCCAAAGCCGGAACTGGCAGCGAATGCTGTAAAACAGACCAATTGTCATCGATGAGGGAGGCAAAGATGGCAGCGAGTTTCCTGCGCAACTGCTGGTATGTCGCCGGGTGGGCGAACGAAATCACGGAACGTCCCTTGGTTCGTACCATCTGCAACGAACCGATTCTCTTTTTTCGCGATCAGGACGGAGCGGTGAGGGCCGTTTCCGATCGCTGCCCGCACCGCAAGGCACCGCTGTCGTCGGGTTTCATCGAGAAGGGCGAGATTACCTGTGGCTACCACGGCATCCGCTTCGACGGGCAGGGGCGCTGTGTCCATGTGCCTGGCGGCCTGTCGTTCGGCAGCACGTTCGCCGTGCGTGCTTTTCCGGCGCAGCAGATGCACGGTTTCATTTTTATCTGGATGGGTGATCCGGCCAAAGCCGATGCAGCGCTCATTCCCGATTTCAGCGAAAACGAGAAGCCCGGTTGGGTGGCCGTGCGCGACATGCTGCCGGTCGCTTGCAACTACCAATTGCTGGCCGACAATCTGCTCGATCTCACCCATGTGGTCTATGTGCACAAGACGACCTTGGGGGGCAGCCAGGTGACCGATACGCCGCTCGACGTGACCGTCGATGGCGACGTGGTGCGGGCCGAGCGCTTTATGAAGAATGTCGACACGGCGCCGATCTACAAGGCGGCGCGCGGGCTCGACAGCAAGATCGACCGTTGGCAGATTTTCGAATGGCGTGCGCCGTCCTACATCAAGCTGACACTGGGCGCACGGGCGGCGGGCACCGATCTGCCCTACGGCACGCCGGTGCATCGCGTGCTCAACGCGCTGACGCCGGAGACCGATGCGACCACCCATTATTTCTGGTCGACGGCGCGCAACTGGGCGCTCGACGATCCAAAGGTCGATGCAATCTATTTCAACATGACGGTCGAGGCCTTCAACGAGGACAAGGCCATCGCTGAGCAGCAGCAGCGCTATATCGCGTCCGATACGAGCGGCGCGCCGCTGATCGCTTTCGCCTTCGACAAGGCAGGTCAATCGGCGCGGCGCATTCTGCGCGGTAAGATCGAAGAGGAAGAGGCGGCGCCTTTGGCGCGGGCGGGCTAGAACAACGAATAGCTTGCTAAAGCTCTGTGCGCAGCCAGCCCTTGGGGCCGACGCGATACCAGGGCGCCGGCAGGTGGTGGCCCATGCCGGCGGCGATGCGTCGGTCCAGCTCGCACAGGACGACGCTGGTGATCAGCGGCAGTTCGAGATCATGGGCCTGGGAGAGCGGCACCCAGACGAGTTCCACCAGTTCGCGATCCGGGCCGATGGCGCCTTCGATGGTCGTGGCGATGTCGCTGGTTTCGGCGGCCAGGAAAATCGTGTCGAAGCGGCGTGCCTGACGCGGCGGCGTCGTCGCCCGGGCGATGAAATGGATGTTGTCGATCAGGGGATAGAAACCGTGGCCGGCGAATCTCTGCCATTCGCCCGCCGGTGCGGTTTCAGGGGCGCCCATGTCGGCGGCGCCGAGCACGATGCCGGTTTCCTCGAACGTCTCGCGGATGGCGCCGAGTGCCAGGGCACGGGGCAAGGAATGGGATTTCGGGTCGATGCGGGCGAGCCGTTCCTCGACCGGCAGGGGCAGGGCGCCGGCGGCATTCATCTTACGGTCGCCGGGCTCGATGCGTCCGCCGGGAAAGACGAATTTCCCCGGCATGAATTTGCTGGCCGGATTGCGGCGGCCCATCAGGATCTTGGGTTCGGGGCCGCTGCGATCGAGCAGCATCAGGGTCGAGGCCAACCGTGGCTTGGCACCAGTCGGCGGCTGGCGCTGCAGGCGGGACCAAATCTCTTCGTTGAGAACGGCGGTAAGGTCGGAATTGCTATCGAGAATACGTGTCACATCTGCCCCGGACGTCGGGCCGGCATGGCGGTCCCGAATCCGTGCATTTTGAGCGCCCATTGCAGACCGATCAAGGCACCTTTGACGGAGGGCAGCATGATCAGACTGAGCACGACCGACAGCGTCGTCCACATCGCCATGTGAACCCACATGGAGAGTTCCGGATAGCGCTGGTCGACGACCATGAGCAGACCGACGACGATATGGCCGACGATGACGATGGTCACATAGGGCGGCGCGTCATCGGCGCGATGATGATGCAGTTCCTCGCCGCAGTTCGGGCAAGCATCATTGGGCTTGAGATAGGCGCGAAACATTTTGCCTTCGCCACAGTGCGGGCAGCGCAAGCGCATGCCGCGCTTCATCGCCAACCACCAATCGCGTGGCGCTTCCAAGGCCGTGTCAAAAGAAACACCCATCTCAGCCTCCTGGGTCCTGCCTTTCAGTTATCGACCGGACCGCCGTTTATGTGAGGCTTGTGGCTTCTTTCGGGAAGGAGGCTTCTTGTCGCGCCTGGGGGTTGCGTGCGCTTTTGTCGCGCGTGAACCTCTAACGTGACCTTTGCTGAGGATTTCAAACCGTAAGGCGCCAGCCAAGGGGGCGGCTTCAACCAATTTCACTTCGATGTGATCGCCAAGCCTGAAGGTTTCGCCCGTGCGATTGCCAACGAGCGCATGCAGGTTTTCGACATAGCGATAGTAGTCGGTGCCGATGGTGGCGGCTGGCACGAAGCCATCGGCGCCCGTGTCGAGCAGTTTGACGAACAGGCCGGCGCGCGTGACGCCGGAGATGCGTCCTTCAAACGTCGCGCCGATCTGCGTCGATAAGAAACTAGCGATGAGACGTTCGGTCGTTTCACGCTCGGCCGCCATGGTGCGACGCTCGGAGGCCGAGATGCGTGCGGCGATTTCGGCGAGTTCGTCGGGTTCCATATTCGGCAGGCCATCCGGTCCAAGCTTCAAGGCACGGATCAAAGCGCGGTGCACGATCAGATCGGCATAGCGACGGATGGGCGAGGTGAAATGCGCGTAGCGGCGCAGGTTGAGACCGAAGTGGCCGTAGTTGTCGGATGAGTATTCGGCTTGCGCCTGCGTGCGCAGCACCACTTCGTTGACAGCGTTCTCATGCTCGCTGCCTTTCACCCGTTCCAAAATGCCGTTGAACTGCTGCGGCCGCAGCACCTGGCCTTTGGAGAGTTTGACGCCAATGGTGGCGAGGAATTCGCCCAGGCCATGCATCTTCTCGACGGACGGTTCGTCATGGGTACGATAGACGAGTTGTTGTCCTTGCGCTTCCAGGGTCTCGGCGGCGGCGACATTGGCGAGGATCATATATTCCTCGATCAGCCGATGCGCTTCGAGACGCGGCGGAATGATGACGCGGTCGATGCGGCCGTCGGCCGTCAGCAGCAGTTTGCGTTCGGGCAGATTGAGATCGAGCGGGCTGCGCTTGGCGCGCGCTTCATCGAGGGCGCGCCAAGCCGCCCAAAGCGGCTTGAGAACCTTATCGAGCAAGGGGCCGGTGGTGTCATCGGGCGTGCCGTCGATGGCGGCTTGCGCTTGCGGATAGGCGAGCTTTGCGGCCGAGCGCATGAGCACGCGATGGAAGGTGTGGCGCAGCTTGCGGCCATCTTTGGCGATGATCATGCGCACCGCCAGAGCGGGGCGATCCTCATGCGGGCGCAGCGAGCAGAGATCGTTGGAGATCCGCTCCGGCAGCATCGGTACGACACGATCGGGGAAGTAGACCGAGTTGCCGCGTTCCAAGGCTTCGCGATCGAGCGATGAACCGGGCCGCACATAAGCGGCGACATCGGCGATGGCGACGGTGAGGATGAAGCCGCCGCTGTTGGCGGGATCATCATCGGCCACTGCATGCACGGCGTCATCGTGATCCTTGGCATCGGCAGGATCGATGGTAACGAGCGGCAGCTTGCGCCAATCCTCGCGGCCGGCCAGTGTCGCTGGCTGCGCGGCTTCCGCCTCTTTCAAGGTCTCAGGACGGAAGACATGCGGGATGCCATGGGCATGCAGCGCGATGGTGGTGATGGCGCGTTCGTTGTCGATGGCGCCGAGCCGTTCGCGCACACGCGCTTGCGGCAGACCGAAGCGGCCTTCGCGTCCAGCTTCGACGGCCACGAGATCGCCGTCACGTGCTTCGCCCTGGGCGCCTTCGGGGATCGCCCATTCCTTGCCGCGTGCCTTCTTGTCGACGGGCACGAGCCGGCCGCCACCGCCGGGCAGCGCACGATAGACGCCGATGAGTTGCGCGCGCGAGCGCGACAGCAATTTGATGACCCGGCCGCGATAGGGCGGCTCCTTCTTGCCGGCATCGGGATCCCGCTCGGCGCGGATCAGTGCGCGGTCACCGACGCCCGGCACCGGATCGCCAGGCCGGCGCTTGCGCGGCATGTGAATGGCGATGCGCGGCAGCGGGCCTGCCGCTTCATCCCATTCGACCGGTGTGGCGACGAGTTCGCCATCGCTGTCGCGGGTGATGATGTCGGCCACGACGACGGAGGGCAGGCGGCCATGTTCGACGATGCGGCCGTGACGCCGTTCGACCACGCCATCGGACTCGAGTTCCTTGAGCAGTTTCTTGAGCGCGATGCGGTCGGAGCCCTTGATGTCGAAGGCGCGGGCGATCTCGCGTTTGCCGATCTTGCCCGATGTGACCTTGCCCGCCTTGGTCGCCGCGTCGTTCTCACGGTGAATGAACGCGATAATGTCCTCGCGTGTCGGCAGGGGGGATTTCTTGTCGGGCTTTTTCGTCAATGCTTATTGGTTTCCATAAGGGCGGGCAGATCGGTCATTTTCCGGTCCGATCTTCCCCATATATAGTAAGGCGCGAATCTTTTCATGGGGTATGGAGAGCAAATTGCGCTCGGTTTTTGACAATCTTTTTCCGCTGGCGGGTCGCGCCCTGATCAGTTTCATCTTCATTCTGGCCGGCTACAACAAGCTGATGGGCTATGCGGGAACGGTGGCCTATATGCAGAAAGCCGGTGTTCCGGGCTATCTGCTGCCGGTCGTCATCGCGGTCGAACTGGGCGGCGGCCTGCTGCTTTTGACCGGCTTTCTGACCCGGATCGTCGCCCTTCTGCTGGCCGGTTTCACGCTGCTGGCCGCCTATTTCTTCCATCGCAATTTTGGCGATGCCGGCCAGTTCGTGCAGTTCCAGAAGAATCTGGCCATCGCCGGGGGTCTGCTGTTCGTCGTTCTTTACGGCGCCGGTCGCTGGTCGCTCGACGCCAAACTGCGCTGAGGCTTTGACATAAAAAAAACCGGCCGCAGCGATGCGGCCGGTGTTCTGTTGGCTTTGACTGGATCAGCGCGGTCGTGCTGCTCCGGCGCGTCGCAACGCATCCGCCAGCGCGCCGCCACCGCTGCTCTCCTTGCCCGATGAGAAGTTTTTCGCGGCGGGACGTGGGCCGCCTTGTGGGCGGTTGGCCGCTGGGCCGCCAGCGGGGAGTTCGTCGTCGAGACGCATGGTCAGCGAGATGCGCTTGCGCGGCTTGTCGACTTCCAGCACCTTCACGCGAACGATCTGGCCGGGCTTCACCACGTCGCGTGGATCCTTGACAAAGGTTTTCGACAAGGCCGAGATGTGGACCAAGCCGTCCTGATGCACGCCGATGTCGACGAAGGCGCCGAAGGCGGCGACATTGGTCACGGCGCCTTCCAGCACCATGCCGGGCTTGAGGTCGTCGAGCGTTTCGACGCCTTCCTGGAATTCCGCGGTCTTGAAGGCGGGACGCGGATCGCGACCGGGCTTCTCCAACTCCTTCAGAATGTCGGACACGGTCGGCACGCCGAAGGTCTCGTCGGTGAACTTGCGCGGGTCGAGACCGCGCAGCGTCTTGGCATTGCCGACGAGAACCTTGATGTCCGACTTGGTCGCTTCGATGATCCGGCGCACCACCGGATAGGCTTCCGGATGCACGCCCGAGGCATCGAGCGGATCGTCGCCACCGAGAATGCGCAGGAAGCCGGCTGATTGTTCGAAAGCCTTGGGGCCAAGGCGCGGCACTTTCTTGATGTCGGCACGCGTGGCGAAGGGGCCATTGGCATCGCGATGCATGACGATGTTCTGCGCCAAGCCTTCGCCGATCCCCGACACGCGAGCGAGCAGGGGCGCGGAGGCGGTGTTGACGTCGACACCGACCGCGTTCACGCAATCTTCCACCACCGCATCGAGCGAACGCGACAGTTTGAATTCGGCGATGTCGTGCTGATACTGGCCGACGCCGATCGATTTCGGATCGATCTTGACGAGTTCAGCGAGCGGGTCCTGCAAGCGGCGGGCGATGGAGACGGCGCCGCGCAAGGTGACGTCGAGGCCGGGCAGTTCCTGCGAGGCAAAGGCCGAAGCCGAATAGACCGAAGCGCCGGCTTCCGAGACCACGGCTTTGGTCAGTTTCAACTCGGGAAACTTGCGCAACATTTCGACGGCGAGCTTCTCGGTTTCGCGTGAAGCAGTGCCGTTGCCGATGGCGACGAGATCGACCTTGTGGCGCATGCAAAGCGCCGCAAGGATAGAGATCGCTTCATCCCAGCGCCGTTGCGGCTCGTGCGGATAGATGTTGGCCGTATCGACCACTTTGCCCGTGGCATCGACCACGGCGACTTTCACACCGGTGCGGAAGCCAGGATCAAGGCCCATGGTGGCGCGGGTGCCGGCGGGGGCAGCCAGCAAGAGATCGCGCAGATTGCCGGCGAAGACTTTCACCGCGTCGTCTTCGGCCTGCTGCCACAGGCGCAGACGCAGGTCGACGGCGAGGCTCGACGACAGACGGAAGCGCCAGGCGGCGCGCACCGTGTCGCTCAGCCATTTGTCGCCAGGGCGGCCGCTGGGATGGATGTTGAAGCGCGCGGCGATCTTGCGTTCGTAGAGGCCAGGTGTCGTGAGGTCCGTGCGGCCGGGTTCAGGATCAAAGGTGAGATCGAGAAATTCTTCCTTCTCGCCGCGGAACAGCGCCATCAGGCGATGCGACGGCATCTTGTCCATCTTCTGTGAAAGATCGAAATAGTCGGCGAACTTGGCACCGGCGGTTTCCTTGCCGGCCTTCACCTTCGAGACGAGCTGACCTTCGTTCCAGAAAGTCTCTCTGAGGTCGCCGATCAGTTCGGCGTTTTCAGAGAAGCGTTCGGTCAAAATGGCCTTGGCGCCATCAAGCGCGGCTTCCACTGTCTCGATGCCCTTCGTCGCGTCGATGAAGGCTTCCGCGACATCGCGCGGCGTGTTCTGCGGCTCGGCGAGCAGCTTGTCGGCCAAGGGCGCAAGGCCGGCCTCGATGGCGATCTGCGCCTTGGTGCGGCGCTTGGGCTTGAAGGGCAGGTAGATGTCTTCGAGGCGGGCCTTGCTGTCGGCTTCCATGATCAGGCGACGCAGCGGGTCGTCGAGCTTGCCCTGACTGTCGATGCTTTCAAGGATCGCCTTGCGACGATCTTCCATCTCGCGCAGGTAGCGCAGACGTTCGTCCAAGGTGCGCAACTGCGTGTCGTCGAGGCCGCCGGTGACTTCCTTGCGGTAGCGGGCGACGAAGGGGACGGTCGCGCCCTCATCGAGCAGTCCGACTGCTGCCGTGACCTGGCTTTCCTTGACCCCGAGTTCTTCTGCAATGCGCGCGTCGATCGATTTCATCTGTCTTCCTGATGCAGGGCTGGGCCGCAGCCTAGAGCAAACCGCGTTTCGGCAGAAACGCTTTTGCCTGATGCATCTAGGGAGAACAGACCGCGTCCGTCAAAGGCTTGACAGACGCGATTCTGTGGAAACGCAGAGCGTTATTTTTTAGAAGCCGCTTTCTTGGCTGGCGCCTTTTTAGCCGGGGCTTTCTTGGCGGCCGCCTTTTTGGCGGGGGCCTTCTTGGTGGCAGTCTTGGGGGCCGGTTCATCGTCGCCGAAGGGGGCCTCGTCGGAGTCCTCAACAGCGACTTTCTTCTTCGCCGTCGTCTTGGCGGGCGTCGTCTTGGCGGGCGCCTTCTTCGCGGTCTTGCCACCGCTCTTCTTGGCGGCCTTCTTCGGCGCCGGTCCACCCTTTTCGTCGATCAGTTCGATCGCTTCCTCAAGGGTGATGTCCTCGAGCGAAGACGATTTGGAGATCGTCGCATTGACCTTGCCGACGCTGACATAGGGACCGAAGCGGCCCTTGCGCGCGACGATCGTGCCGCCCTGCGGATGTTCGCCGAGCACACGTCCGTCACCATCGCCCTGGCCCGATTGCTTGGCGGCAATGAGGGCGACGGCTTCTTCCAGCGTCACCTTCTCGGGATCGGAATCCTTCGGCAGGGTGGCGTTGACCTTGCCCCAGCTCACATAGGGACCATAGCGGCCGGCCTTGACGCTGATGGCGCCACCTTGCGGGTGATCGCCGAGATTGCGTGCCGGCGCGGCATTGCCGAAACGGCCGCGGCCGCCGCCCTGCTCCTTGGTGACGATGAGGTCGATGGCGCGATTGGCGCCGATCTCCAACACGTCGTCGTCACGCGTCAGGCTCGCATACATCTTGCCGTGCTGCACGTAGGGCCCGAAACGGCCGATGCCGGCGACAATGGGCTCGCCGCTGGTCGGATGTTTGGCGACTTCGCGCGGCAGCGACAGAAGACCAAGCGCCTTCTCCAAGGTGACCTCGTCTTTCGACAGGCCACGGGGCAGGGAGGAACGTTTCGGTTTCTCGCCTTCGCCTTGCTGCACATAGGGGCCGAAACGGCCGTCGCGCAGGGTGATCTCGTCGCCGGTCACAGGATCGGTGCCGAGCACGCGCACGCCAGGACGCGCTGCATCCTCGCCTTCCCCTTGTTCGCCGTTCGGCGGCGTCAAGGTGCGGGTGTAGCGGCATTCCGGATAGTTCGAGCAGCCGATGAAGGCGCCAAACTTGCCGAGCTTCAGCGAGAGCTGGCCGTTGCCGCAGGACGGGCACCCACGCGGGTCACCACCATCGGCCTTGGCCGGGAAGATGTGCGGCCCGAGCAGATCATTGAGATTGTCGAGCACCTCGGTGGTGCGCAGATCCTTCGTGCCGGCAATCGCGGTGGAAAAGTCTTTCCAGAAGTCGCGCAGAACCTGCTTCCAATCGATCTCCGCGTTGGAAATGCGATCGAGCTGTTCTTCCAGACCGGCCGTGAAATCATATTCCACGTAACGGCTGAAGAAGCTTTCGAGGAAGGCGACGACCAGGCGGCCCTTGTCCTCGGGGATCAGACGCTTCTTGTCGAGGCGGACATATTCGCGATCGCGCAACACGGCCAAAGTCGAAGCATAGGTCGAGGGACGGCCGATGCCGAGCTCTTCCATGCGCTTGACCAAGGTCGCCTCGGAGAAACGCGGCGGCGGCTCGGTGAAATGCTGGCTGGCTTCGATCTTTTCTTTCGTCGCCGGATCGCCCGCCGTCATCGGCGGCAGGCGGCCACCTTCCTCATCGTCCTCGTCGTCCTTGCCCTCTTGATAGAGGGTAAGGAAGCCGTCGAAGCGGACGACCTGGCCGGTGGCACGCAGATCGATCTTGCGCGAGCCGGCTTCCGCCAGAATTTCGACCGTGGTGCGCTCGAGTTCCGCCGATTCCATCTGGCTGGCGATGGTGCGGTTCCAGATCAGTTCGTAGAGACGCAACTGATCCTTATCGAGCACCTTGGCGAGCTGGCGCGGCAGACGGGTGAGGTCGGTCGGGCGGATGGCTTCGTGGGCTTCCTGCGCGTTCTTCTGCTTGGTCGCGTATTTGCGGGGAATTTCCGGCACGTATTTCGCGCCATATTCCTTTTCGATCACCTTGCGGGCAGCGGCTATCGCCTCCGGCGCCACATCGACGCCGTCGGTACGCATATATGTAATGAGACCGACGGTCTCGCCGCCCAGGTCGACGCCTTCGTAAAGACGCTGGGCGAGACGCATGGTGATCGCTGGCGCAAAGCCAAGCTTGCGCGAGGCTTCCTGCTGCAGGGTCGAGGTGGTGAAGGGCGCCCAAGGATTGCGGCGGGCGGGCTTGGCCTCCACCGAAGCGATGGTGAACTTGGCGTTTTCCAGGGCCGCCTTGAAATCTTCTGCTTCCTTACCCGAACCGATGTCGAGACGCTGGATCTTCTTGCCGTCGGCGCCGACGAGGCGGGCGATGAACGGCGCGCCATCCTTGGTTTTCAGATGCGCGGCGATCGACCAATATTCGCGGCTGACGAACTTCTCGATTTCGAGTTCGCGGTCGCAGACCAGACGCAGAGCGACCGACTGCACGCGGCCGGCCGAACGGGCGCCCGGCAGCTTGCGCCACAGCACCGGCGACAGGTTGAAGCCGACGAGATAGTCGAGGGCGCGGCGCGCCATATAGGCGTCGACCAGCGCCTCATCGACTTTGCGCGGGTGGCGCATGGCGTCGAGAATGGCGTTCTTGGTGATGGCGTTGAAAACGACGCGCTCGACCGTCTTGTCCTTCAGGACATGCTTACCCTTGAGCACTTCCAGCACGTGCCAGGAAATGGCTTCACCTTCGCGGTCAGGGTCGGTCGCGAGAATGACTTTGTCGGACTCTTTGACCGCCTTGGCGATATCGGACAGGCGCTTGGCCGCCTTGCTGTCGACTTCCCAGCGCATGGCAAAGTCGTCCTCGGGATCGACCGAGCCATCCTTGGCCGGCAGATCGCGGACGTGACCGAACGAGGCCAGGACCTCGTATTCCTTGCCCAGATATTTGTTGATCGTCTTGGCCTTTGCCGGCGATTCGACGATGACGACAGCACTCATTGCGGGGAACGCCTCGCAGGCTAAATCATTGAAATATATTGAAAGTATCTATCCGAAGAGGACCGGGCCAAAGACGCCCGGAACCGGTCCGAACAGACATTCGATCGGCCGGGAACATGGTGTAGGGTCCGCCAAGTGTCAAATAGGCGAGGCGGCCGGCACCCCGTTTGGGGCCAGTTTAGCGGCTTTTTAATCCTCTCTAATTTATTGATTTTTATAGTATTTCATATTCCTTCTCAGGGTAGCTTCGATGTTGTCCTGCTAAGGTAATGATTTCGGGGGCCAAAACCCGTCGAAGACGGTGCGCAAGTGCTGAGGATGTCTTGCGGATTCCGCAGCTTGGCCTATAGACCAGCCGATATGACCGCCCGCGCTCCCGTCTTCCCCCATCGGCACCTGCTCGGCATTGAGGGACTTTCCCGGCCGGATATCGAAACTTTGCTCGACATGGCGGAGGAGGCTGTCAAAGTTTCCCGGCAGGTCGAGAAAAAACGCGCCGTTCTCAGCGGCCGCACGCTGATCAATCTGTTCTTCGAAGCTTCGACACGCACGCAGTCGTCGTTCGAGCTGGCCGGCAAGCGGCTCGGTGCCGACGTTATGAATATGTCGGTCGCCACATCGTCGGTGAACAAGGGCGAGACCCTGATCGATACGGCCGCCACCTTGAACGCGATGCGGCCCGATCTCATCGTCGTGCGCCACCAGCACTCTGGCGCCGTGCAACTCCTGTCGCAAAAGGTGTCATGCTCGGTCATCAATGCGGGAGACGGCAGCCACGAACATCCGACACAGGCGCTGCTTGATGCTCTGACCATCCGGCGCAACAAGGGCCGGATCGAAGGGCTCACCGTGGCGATCTGCGGTGATGTCGCCCATTCGCGGGTGGCACGCTCCAACATCATCCTGCTCACGCATCTGGGCGCGCGCGTGCGCGTCGTTGGTCCCTCGACCTTGCTGCCGGCCGGCATCGAGCGCATGGGCGTCGAAGTGCATCGCTCGATGGAAACGGGCATTCGCGATGCCGACATTGTCATGATGCTGAGACTGCAACGTGAGCGTATGCAGGGCGCGTTCATTCCCTCGCTGAAGGAGTTCGCACGCTTCTATGGTCTCGATGAGGACAAGCTGAAATGGGCCAAGCCCGACGCGCTGGTCATGCATCCGGGGCCGATGAACCGCGGCGTCGAGATCGACTCGGCCGTTGCCGACGGGCCGCGCTCCTTGATCACCGAACAGGTCGAGATGGGTGTTGCCGTGCGCATGGCCGTGCTCGAAGCTCTGTCGCAGAACTTGCCCAATGGCTGATGCAATGACCTCCTCGCCCGTCGCTCTCATCAACGCGCGCCTACTCGATCCTGCCACCGGCACGGAGACGCCCGGCGGCGTGATGATCGAAAATGGATTGATCGTCGACATCGGCGCCAAGGTGACGAAGGCGAATGCGGGCGAACGCACGCAGGTTGTCGATTGTGCCGCCGACATCGTCACGCCGGGCCTCATCGATATGTGCGCCTTCATCGGCGAGCCGGGCGCGAGCCATCGCGAGACCATCACCACCGCGAGCCGCGCGGCGGCGGCGGGCGGTGTGACGACGATCGTTGCCGCGCCCAACACCAATCCGCCGATCGATGGCTCGGCCAGCGTCGACTATCTGATGCGGCGCGCACGCGACAATGCCAAGGTGCGCGTTCTGCCCTGCGCCGCCCTGACCAAGGGACTGGCCGGCACGGAGATCGCCGAGATCGGCCTGCTCAAGGAAGCCGGCGCGGTCGCCTTCTCCAATGGTCCGACATCGGTGGTGTCGTCGCAAGTGATGCGGCGCGCCATGATCTATGCGCGCGACTTCGACGCGATCGTCATTCATCGCGCCGAGGATCCGGAACTGGCGCGCATGGGCGTGATGAACGAAGGCGAATTCGCCAGCCGGCTCGGTCTGCCGGGTATTCCGCGCGAGGCGGAAGCGATCATGCTCGATCGCGACATGCGGCTGGTGGCGCTGACCTTCGGCGAGGGACAGCAGGGCGGTCATTATCATGCGCAGATGGTGACGACGACTTTGTCGCTCGAGATCATCGCCAAGGCGAAAGCCGCCGGCCTGCCGGTGAGCTGCGCCACGTCGATCAATCATCTGACGCTGAATGAAAGCGACATCGGCCAGTATCGCACCTTCCTGAAGCTGTCGCCGCCGCTGCGCGCCGAGGAAGAACGCGTCGCGCTGGTCGAGGCGCTGGCCGGCGGTCTCATCGACGTGATCATCTCCGATCACAATCCGCAGGACGTCGAAGCCAAGCGCGTGCCGTTCTCGGAAGCCGAATATGGTGCCATCGGTCTGGAGACCATGCTGTCGGCGGGCTTGCGTCTGGTGCGTTCGGGGCAGGTGTCGCTCGGCCGTCTCATCAACGCCATGACGGTGCGGCCGGCTGAGATCCTCGGCCTGCCGCAAGGGCGTTTGCAGAAGGGCGCGCCAGCCGATCTGATCCGTTTCGATCCCGACGAGCCTTACGTGGTCGATCCATCGCGGTTGCAGTCGCGCTCGAAAAACACACCTTTTGACGAAGCCCGCATGGAAGGGGTCGTCAAGCTGACAATGGTGGCTGGCACGATCCTGTGACGCGATTTGCTCCCTCAATTTGCTCTCTTGGCGAAGCGCGTTAATGTCACCTTTGTTTTTTGGCTTTGGACCACGAAACTATGATTTTCCCGGACTTGCCGCAAAACCTGATCGCGCTGGCCATCGGTTATCTTCTGGGTTCGATCCCGTTCGGGCTGGTGCTGACGAAACTCGCCGGCACCAAAGACCTGCGCTCGATCGGTTCCGGCAATATCGGCGCGACCAATGTGCTGCGCACCGGGCATAAGGGGCTCGCGGCGGCGACTTTGCTGCTCGATGCGCTGAAGGGCACGGTCGCGGTGTTGATCGGCGCGCAGCTTGGCGAACATCAGGCCGTCATTGCCGGTCTCGGCGCGTTTCTTGGCCATCTCTATCCAGTCTGGCTCAAGTTCAAGGGTGGCAAGGGCGTCGCGACCTTCCTGGGTTGCGCCCTTGGTCTGGCGTGGCCAGGCGCGCTTGTCTTCGCTGTCGTCTGGCTCGGCGTTGCCGCCGCCACGCGCTATTCTTCGGTTGCCGCGCTGGCGGCGAGCCTGGCGACGCCGTTGGCGCTGTGGTTGATGGGCAATGGCGCGGCGGCTGAGCTCTTCATCGCCTTGGCGACTTTGCTGTGGTTCAAGCATTGGCCAAATATTTCGCGGCTGATGGAAGGCACCGAAACCAAGATCGGCAGCAAGCCGTGAACGATCGGCGCGGCGAAAGACCCCTTCGTCTTTCCGACGCGCAGCTTTTGGATTGGCTGCAGCTCGCGCGCAGCGACAATATCGGCCCGCGCACCTTTCAAAGGCTGTTGGAGTATCACGGCAGCGCTGGCGCCGCGCTCAAAGCTCTGCCGCGTCTCATCGCCAAGCAAAGCGGTGGCCGCGCTATTCGCCTTGCGGCGCGCGAGGATTGCGAACGCGAATGGGAGGCGTTGCGCCGGCAGGGCGGGCAATTCCTGACGCTCGACGATGCCGACTATCCGCTAACGCTGCGCGCCATCGATGCACCGCCGCCCGTGATCGCGGTGCGCGGGCGTCTCGATGTTCTGGTACGGTCGATGGTAGCCATCGTCGGTTCGCGCAATGCCTCGGCCTATGGTGGGAAATTCGCCGCGACCGTGGCGCAGGAGTTGGGCGAAGCGGGTTTCGTCATCGCCTCCGGTCTGGCGCGCGGTATCGATGAGAGTGCGCATCGCGCGTCATTGGCGACCGGCACCGTCGCGGTGCTCGCCGGTGGGCTCGACAGAATCTATCCTTCCGAAAATGTGCCGCTGGCGGAGGCGCTGTGCGAACGCGGCGCGCTCATTTCGGAAATGCCGATCGGATGGGTGCCGCGCGGCCGCGATTTTCCGCGACGCAACCGCATCGTTTCCGGGCTCGCTTATGGCACGGTGGTTGTCGAGGCGGCGCGTCGCTCCGGTTCGTTGATCACCGCGCGTTATGCCAATGAACAGGGGCGGGAGGTGTTCGCCGTTCCTGGCTCGCCATTCGATCCGCGCGCTGAAGGCACGAACGATCTTCTGCGCCAGGGCGCGACGCTGTGCACGCGCAGCGCCGATGTGATCGAAGCTTTGGCCTCCGTGATCGCGCGGGGACCGCAACATCAGAGCGCGACACTAACATCCGATCATGAGCCCGATCTCTTCGAGGCCGTCGCACAACCGGATGAAGCGAGCGAGGCTGCGGTTCTTCGACCGATTGCGCCTGCATTTGCCGCGACTGTCGCGCCACAAGATTTCGTCGAACGTCTGCGCGCTTTGCTCGGGCCATCGCCGGTATCGATCGATGATCTGGTGCGCGCCACGGGCCGTCCGGTGGCGGAAGTGCAGGCGGCGATCCTCGAGCTCGATCTGCAAGGCGCTATTGGCCGACAGGGCGGCAATCGCATCACCCTGATGCCGTAGAGCTTTTTCCTTGATTACAACCTGAGATTGCGGAAAAAGTGCCGCAACGCCTTGTTTGGCGAACCGTTCAACCTACATTCAGGTTCATGCCGATACGTTCAGGCCCAAATGGTCGGCCGTACGAGCCGACCTCTTCATAAAGGGGACTGCGTCATGTTTTCGAGCAAACCGATGAAGGTACTGCCGGTCTTGGCCGGCGCAGCCTTCGCTGTTGGACTGATCGGTCAGGCTTCGGCCTTGCCGGTGGATTCGTCTTTGCGCAAGGCAGCGACTGAAGCTTCGCCGATGGTGCAGGACGTTCGCTATGTCGCGAAGAAGAAGCACGTCGCGAAGCGGCACGTGGTGCGCAAGAAGGGCGCGCGCCGTTATGTGCGTCGTGGCGTCGGCCCGGCAGCCGCCTTTGGCGCAGTTGCCGCTGGCATCGGTGCGGCTATCGCGGCTGATCGCTACAACGACGGTTATTACTATGGGCCGGGTGGCTACGGCTATGGTTACGGCCCGGGCTACTACGACTATGGCTATAACTACGGATATTATCCGCCGGCCGCTTATTATGGGCCGCGCTATCGCTACCGTCACGTTCATCGTCCGCCGGTCTATCCCAATCCGGGTGGCCCGATCTATGGCGGCCGGCCGATTGGTGGTCCGGTCACTGCACCGATCGGTGGTGGCTTCGTTCGTCCGAATCCGGGTTTTGGCGGCGGTGTCGTCCGCCCGAATCCGGGCTTCGGCGGCGGCGGTATCGTGCGGCCGCAGGGTCTCGGCGGTGGCGGCGGCGGTTTCGTTGGCGGTGCCGCACCACCGCTTGGTGGTGCAACGACGATGACCGTGCGTTAAGCCGACTTCGCTTTCGAGCATACAGATTTGGCGCCGCGGCCTTGATGGGCCGCGGTGTTTTCGTTCCGTCGTTCAGCCTTGGCTGAGGTGCTGTAGGCGGTCGAGTACGCCTTGCAGAATATAAGCCGCTGCCATGCGATCGACGACTTCGGCGCGTTTGGCGCGCGAGACATCTTGCTCGATCAGTTGGCGGGTGACGGCGGCGGTCGAAAGGCGCTCGTCCTGCAAGACGAAGGGTCGCTGATCGAGCGCCGCGAGGCTGCGGATGAAGGCGCGTGTCGATTGGACACGCGGGCCTTCGCTGCCGTCCATGTTGAGCGGCAGCCCGATGATGAAGGCGGCGATCTCGTAGGTGGCGGCGAGCTCCAGCAGCCGCGCGGCGTCCTTGCTGAATTTGACCCGTCGGATCGTCTCGAGCGGCGTGGCGATGCGCCGCTCCACGTCGGAAATCGCCAGGCCGATGGTTTTCGTGCCCAGATCGATGCCCATGAGGCGCGATCGTGCGTGCAGACGTGGCAGAAGGGTGTCGGGCGTGACGATTTCGACGGTCATCGGGCCGCCCTTATCACGACCGCGCCAGCCTGTCTTGCTGATCCCGCGCCGGAATCCGGCCCGAAATGCATATTCGGCCCGATTCGGCTTAAATTTGCCCGGTGGGTGGCGCAAATGCTATAGCCGCGCAGCTTTCAACCATATGGGGATTTCATGTCGGTCGATCACGCGACCGTGCGGCGTATTGCGCATCTGGCGCGGATCGCCGTCACTGAAGAAGAGGTGCCGCATCTTGCCGGCGAACTCAACGCCATTCTGTCCTTCGTTGCCGAACTCGACAAGGTCGATGTCGGGGGCGTCGAACCGATGACGTCGGTCATTCCGATGCACATGCGCATGCGCGCCGACGTGGTCACCGATCAGGCCGGCGCCGATGCGGTCGTCGCCAACGCACCGCGCAGCGAAGAGCATTTCTTTGTCGTGCCGAAGGTGGTCGAATGAGCCAGCTGACCGACCTCACCCTCGCCGAGGCCCGCGATGCGCTGACCAAGCGCAGCCTCTCCGCGACCGAACTGACGCAAGCGCATCTCGATGCCATCGCCGGCGCGCGCGCCTTGAACGCTTTCATCGTCGAAACGCCGGAGCAGGCGTTGGCGATGGCGAAGGCTTCGGACGAAAAGATCGCACGCGGCGAGGCGGGCCCGCTCGAAGGCCTGCCGATCGGCGTCAAGGATCTTTACGCCACCAAGGGCGTGCATACGCAGGCGTGCAGCCACATCCTCGACGGCTTCAAGCCGGTCTATGAATCGACGGTCACGGCACAGCTCTGGCGTGACGGCGCGGTGATGCTCGGCAAGCTCAATATGGATGAGTTCGCCATGGGCTCGTCGAACGAGACCTCTTTCTACGGTCCGGTCGCTTCGCCATGGTTGCCGCCGAACTGGACGGTGGATCAGGGCAGGGCAGCGCTCGCCGGCGACAAGCAGGGCCTGCTCGTGCCCGGCGGTTCGTCGGGCGGTTCGGCATCCGCTGTCGCGGCGCGTTTGTGCCTGGCCGCGACGGCTTCGGACACGGGCGGCTCGATCCGCCAGCCGGCGGCCTTCACCGGCACGGTTGGCATCAAGCCCACCTATGGCCGGTGCTCGCGCTGGGGCATGGTGGCCTTCGCCTCCTCGCTCGATCAGGCGGGACCGATCGCGCGCTCGGTGCGCGACTGCGCCATCCTGTTGCAGTCGATGGCGGGCTACGACGTGAAGGATTCGACCAGCGCCGATCTGCCGGTGCCTGACTATGAGAAAGCCGTCGGCGGTTCCGTGCGCGGCATGCGCATCGGTATCCCGAAAGAATATCGTCTCGACGGCATGCCCGAAGAGATCGAGGCGCTGTGGCAGCAGGGCATCGCCTGGCTGAAGGAAGCCGGCGCCGAAATCGTCGACATCAGCCTGCCGCACACGCGCTATGCTCTGCCGGCCTATTACATCGTCGCGCCGGCGGAAGCCTCGTCGAACCTCGCGCGCTATGATGGCGTGCGTTACGGCCTGCGCGTGCCGGGCAAAGACATCATCGGCATGTACGAGAACACGCGCGCCGAAGGCTTTGGCAAGGAAGTGCGCCGGCGCGTGATGATCGGCACCTATGTGCTGTCGGCTGGCTATTACGACGCCTATTACGTCAAGGCGCAGCAGATCCGCACTTTGATCAAGCGCGACTTCGAAACCGTCTTCGCCGATGGCGTCGATGCCATTCTGACGCCGGCGACGCCGTCGGCTGCTTTCGGCATTGGCGAGAAGGGCTCCGCCGATCCGATCGAGATGTACTTGAACGACATTTTCACGGTCACCGTGAACATGGCCGGCCTGCCGGGCATTGCTGTGCCCGCCGGTCTGTCGCGCGAAGGCCTGCCGCTTGGTCTGCAATTGATCGGCAAGCCGTTCGAGGAGCAAACCCTGTTCACCTTGGCCGAGGCGATCGAACGGGCGGCGGGCCGGATCAGCCTGCCCGAGGCGTGGTGGTCATAAGTAATTTCGGAAGACAGACATGAGCGCATCCGCAGCCAAACCATCCAAGCTCGTCAAGGGCGCCACTGGCGATTGGGAAATCGTCGTCGGCATGGAGATCCATGCGCAGGTGAACTCCCGCGCCAAACTGTTCTCCGGCGCTTCCACCGCCTTCGGCGGCGAAGCCAATACTCATGTCTCTCTGGTCGATGCGGCCATGCCGGGCATGTTGCCGGTCATCAACGAGGAATGTGTCAAACAGGCGGTGCGCACGGGCCTCGGCTTGAAGGCGCAGATCAACCTGCGCTCGGTCTTCGATCGTAAGAATTATTTTTATCCTGATCTGCCGCAGGGCTATCAGATCAGCCAGTACAAGAGCCCCATCGTCGGCGAAGGCGAAGTCATCGTCGATGTATCGCCGACCGAACAGATTCGTGTCGGCATCGAGCGCCTGCACCTGGAACAGGATGCCGGCAAGTCGGTGCATGACCAATCACCTGACGCCAGCCTGGTCGATCTCAATCGTTCCGGCGTCGCGTTGATGGAAATCGTTTCAAAACCGGACATCCGCTCGGCCGATGAGGCGCGCGCCTATGTCTCCAAGATGCGCACCATCCTGCGCTACATCGGCACCTGCGATGGCGACATGGAGAAGGGCAATCTGCGCGCCGACGTGAACGTCTCGGTACGCCGTCCAGGCGAACCGTTCGGCACGCGCTGCGAGATCAAGAACGTCAATTCGATCCGCTTCATCGGCCAGGCCGTGGATGTGGAAGCACGCCGCCAGATCGAAATTCTGGAAGACGGCGGAAGCATCGAACAGGAGACGCGGCTCTTCGATCCGGCACGCGGCGAAACGCGCTCCATGCGTTCCAAGGAAGAGGCGCACGACTACCGTTATTTCCCCGATCCGGATCTACTGCCGCTCGAATTCGATCAGGCATTCGTCGATGCGCTGGCGGCGGACTTACCCGAACTGCCGGATGCGAAGATCGCCCGCTTCACGAGCGACTATGGCCTGCAGGCTTATGACGCCAACGTGCTGGCCAGCGAACGGGAGTCGGCTGAATATTTCGAAGCCGTCGCGCGCGGACGGGATGCCAAGACGGCGGCCAACTGGGTGATCAACGAACTCTTCGGGCGGCTGAACCGGGAAGGGATCGAGATCACCGCTTCGCCGGTGTCGGCTGAGCAGCTTGGCGCCATCCTCGACCTGATGGCGGCGTCCACCATCTCCGGCAAGATCGCCAAGGATGTGTTCGAGATCGTCTGGAAAGAAGGCGGCGACCCGCATGCCATCGTCGAAGCACGAGGGATGAAGCAGGTCACCGATACGGGCGCGATTGAGGCGGTGATCGATGCCGTCGTCGCCGCCAATGCCGACAAGGTCGCGCAGGTTCAGGCGAAGCCGACGATGCTTGGATGGTTCGTCGGACAGGTCATGAAGCAGAGCGGCGGTAAGGCCAATCCGCAGGTCGTGAACGACCTTCTGAAGAGCAAACTCGGACTCTGAATCGCTCGAATCAAGCTGCCCCGATTCGGGGCAGTTGCGCGATTTTGGGTTTCGAAGGCGATCGCAAGCGCCAAAATTTTCTCTGTTCCCAAAATTTTTTTTGAGGTGTTGCCGACGTGTCGGCGACACCTTTCGGCATGGTTATGCGTTGACCGAAAACCATGTGCCGACATCCCGCGACTCGGCGCCTTTAACCTCATGCATGATGCGCCGGTCCCGATGCGATGAATGGCGATGCGATTGCGAAGCATCGTCTTGCGCCGATCATGATCGGCGGGTGGGACGCTTTTCGTCGTCAATTCAGTTTTTCAGGAGAATCAATGAGTTTTCTTATTGAGTCGATCAGCTATGCCGGCGATCGATGATCTTCGCGCGCGTCGCTTGGGCGTTGTGCCCATGTATAAGGAGAGCGGGCCGAGAGGGGATGAAGATCGATGCCGATGGTGGGTTGGCGTTGTTGAATCTTGATCGACGAGTCGATGCCGCGCGCGTGTCTTTGGATGTGTTGGAAGAGGTGTCGCCGAGGCGTCGAAAGGCATCGCAACGCGCTCTCCGGCACACGGATGACTTGCACAACTAGTTAACCTCGCTAACTTATGTCTGCCTGATGCCGACGGAAGCTCGTCGGCTGTCAACTTAGAGGGGACCTCAGATGGCTAAGGCAGCTAAGCGTAAACCGGCCAAGAAGGCCGCGAAGAAAGCAGTGAAGAAGGCGACCGCCAAGAAGAAGGTTGCCAAGAAGAAGACCGCCAAGAAGAAAGCTTCTAAGAAGAAGTAAGGGGCTTTCGGGCGGACCGGCTTAGGCTGGTCAGGCTCGAAGCGCTGACCAGACTTCAGCGGTTCGGAGACATAAGCGAAATGTTTTGGTCGGTCCGTTTGCCAGGTTTTTGCCTTCAAACAGTCTAGACAATTAACAGATCGTTTCGTTCAGGTCTCATCTTCATCTCGTCCCTCGCATGGCAACATGCGGGGGACAATTGTTTTCGGGGGGCCGTTCGAGGCCGGCCCTTGAGGGCCACCCGGACAGGGCGTTCAGCGTTTATCGCGCCGGTATTGCTCGGCGCAGTCCTGGGCGAAATCGCGCCAGAGGCGTCCGCTTGCCGTTCCATCCAGCTTCATCGCCTGCCAGCGGGTGGCGCAATAACGCAGCGCTTCGCGACTGAGCGGTGGGCGGGCCGTTTGCGTTTCGGGCTGGGCAGAAGGAGGCGGTTGTTCGGTGGGCGAGACGGGCTGATCGAGTGTCTGCGGGCGTCGCGGCGGCAGCGGCACTTCGGCCGGGAGCGTCGTGCGGGCGCCTTGGCCAAGTGCGGGCGCCCCCGCGAACACGGCAAGCGCTGATCCGATCGACAGGACAAGCGGGCAAATCGCGCTGGGTCGGTACACCAGCCATCGCCGGCTGCTTGCGTTTCCCTTCATGGGTCTTTCAGGGCACAGGATAGCGCCACATGCAAGGGCCGAAGGTGTATGGCGGCTTCGGCGCGAATATCTTATTCCGCCCGACTTCGCGGTTCCGTGCGGGCCGTGCCTGCGACGTGTCTCGGATCGCGGGCCGCTTGATTGCAGGCCGTTTGATTGGAACCACTTGCGCCCCTCAAACGCCGGAGTACGATCCTCGGACAAGCGGGTGGCAAATCCGCTGTTGGGAGAACGCCGTATCAACGCAAACCGAACGCGATGCGCCGGAAGATCCCGCGACCGAGAAGGAGGGCGGCGAGATGGTGGCTGACGTGAAGACCGAAAGCATGGCGTCGGATTACCGGTGCGATCAGGTCGGCAGCCTGTTGCGACCGCCGTATCTTCTCGATGCGCGCGATGACTTCAAGGCCGGGCGGATCGATCGCGCGGCGCTACGCGCGGCGGAAGACAAGGCGGTGCTGGACGTTTTGCAGGTGCAGAAAGATGCCGGCATGGCGATCTTCACCGATGGCGAGATGCGGCGGGATTCCTGGCAGACTGTGTTCAGCGAGGCGGTCGACGGGTTTGAGGAAAACTATCCTCTGCGCGAGTTCAAACGGCCCGATGGCAGCGTGGCGCGGCTGCAAATGCACACCAAGGCGATCACCGGCAAAGTGCGGCAGAAAAAGCGCCTGGCCGATGTCGATGCGGCTTTCCTGCGCCAGCACGCGCCGGGACCGTTCAAGATCACCATGCCGAGCCCGGCGATGACCGCGCGGCAAAGCTATCGGCGTGGCGATACGGACAAAGCCTATCCCGATGCCGATGAACTACGCTCCGATATTGGTGGCATCGTCACTGGCGAGATGAGGGCGCTGGCGGGGGAGGGCTGCGCCTATATCCAGCTCGATGAGGGGTTCACCATCTATGCCGATCCGGCACGCCTCACGGTCATGACCGAGGAGGGGCTCGATGCCGATCAGGCGCTGGAGGAGGACATCGCGCTGGAAAACGCCTGCTATGACGCGGTGCGCCGGCCAGGCCTGACCCTGGCGATGCATCTGTGCCGGGGCAGCCGTTCCGGCTTCATGCGCGGCAAGGGCGGCTATGACTGGCTGGCCGAGCGTCTGTTCGACCGGCTGCATGTGGATCGTTATCTGCTTGAATACGACAGCGACAAAGTGGGCGGCTTCGAGCCGCTGCGCCATCTGCCCAAGGGCAAGGTGGCGGTGCTGGGTCTCGTCAGCAGCACCAATCCCCGGCTTGAAACCCGCGATGAATTGCTGCGCCGCATCGAAAGCGCCATCCAGCATTGTCCGATCGAGCGGCTCGCCATCAGCAGCCAGTGCGGTTTCCAGGGCGCGGCGACCCGCGACGGGGCGCATATGAGTTTCGACGATCAGCGCCGCAAGCTCGAACGCATTGGCGAGGTCGCCCAAGAAGTCTGGGGCTAAAACTCAGGCGGGGCGGATCAGCGGAGGGGAGGGCTGGTGATGCGCGTGAGATGTTTGCAAGTCTGGATCGCGGCCGTCGCATTAACCCTGGTGCCGCGTCTGGCGCTGGCCGCCTATCCCGATCACCCGATCAAGGTGATCTGCACCTATGCGGCGGGCGGCGGCGGCGATCTGATGGTGCGCTACTATGCGCGGGCGCTCAGCGAATTGGCGGGCCAGCCGGTCATCGTGGAGAACCGCGTCGGCGCCAATGGCCATGTCGGCAATCAGGCGGCGATGGACGCCAAGCCCGATGGCTATACGCTGTTGATCACCGGCGCGTCCGCCTATGTCGGCAATCCGCTGTTCATGAAGAGCGCCGATTACGATCCGAACACCGCGCTCAAGGCGGTCGCCACCTTGAACGAGCTGGGGTTGGCGTTGGCCGTCAATCCCAAGCTCGACGTTCACTCCGTCGCCGATCTGACCAAGTTCATCAAGGAGAAGAACGGCCGGGCACGCTATGGCGCGCAGACTTCGAGCGCCCTGGTCGCCGCCAGTCTCTATCTGCAAAAGATCGGTGCGACCGCCACGCAGGTGAACTACAAGAGCGCCGGCGATGCGGCCGCCGATACGACCGCCGGCCTGATCGACTTCTTCTTTCCCGACATCACATTGGCCATGGCGCAGGCCGCGCAGGGGCGGTTGCGCCTGCTGGCGTCGACGCCGGCCAATCCGGTGTCGGCGGCGCCCAATTTGCAGACCATGCAGCAGGCCGGCGTGCCGGATTTTTCCTATTCGGTGATCTGGGCCGCCTGGTTCCCCAAGGACACGCCCGATCCGATCGTCAACCAGATGCATGGCTGGCTGAACGAGATCGTCAAACGGTCGGAGACGAAGAAATTCCTGTTCGATGTCGGCGCCGATCAGCGCATCTCGCAAACCCCTGCGGATATGGCGCAGATCATCAAAGCCGAGTTCGAGAACTGGAAGAAGATCGCCGAGGCGGCGAAGATCGAGAAGCAGTAAGAGCGCCGAAGTCTCGGTGTCATCCCCGACGACCGCGCCGCGGTCGAGCGGGGAACCAGAGCGAGTGGTAGGGTGTCTGGTGACAGCCTGTTGTTGAGTTTTCCATTACGGTTAGCGTTTCGTCGTTTGCTCTGGATCCCGGATCGCCTGCTGCGCAGGCGTCCAGGATGACACGGAGAGACGTCGCAGTGCCCGCTAAGTCACCACCGATTCAAAGAAGCGCGGCGACAGTTCCGGTCCCCATTGCGCCAGGTTTTCCTGGGTGGCGGGATAATCGCCGGGTGGTACGCTGGCGTTGAGCAAGTCGCCGTCGGCGTAGTGTTCGAAAATATGGCCCCAGGGGCTGCGCCAATAGTCGAAGACCTGGCTGCCGAGGAGATGGCGGCCGACGCCCCATTCCTGCTTCCAGCCTTTGCCTTGCAGCCAATAGTGGCCGATCTGAACCGCGTCGGGATCCTGCACCTCGAAGGAGACGTGGTGCACGTTGATGTCGCCGGGCGCATGCAGGGCGAAGATGGTGTGATGGTCGGCTGGTTTATCGCCCCGGTTGCAGCGCATGAACGTGCCGAGCGTTACTTTGGGGTCTTCGGGCACATGCAGCCGGTCGGTCACCAGCATGCCGAGCGTGTTGATGAACCAGTCGCGGGCAGCGCTGCCGTCGGTGAATTTCAGCACGCAATGGCCGAGCCGAATGATCTTGGCGGATTCGTTCTTCGGCCGTTGCAGTTCGAACAGGCGGTTCTTCTCATAGCCGAAGTTGATCGCCAGCGGATCGCGGATGTCGAGCCGTTCGACGGGCTTGATGCCATGAACCAAATCGATCCGATAGTTGTCCGGGCCCTGCATGCGCACGCGCTTGCCGCCGCCCGGCGCATCGATCGTCTCGATGGCGGAAGAGCCGGGCAGGCGCGCGGCTTCATCGAGTTCTGCTTCCGAGCCAGCCAGCATGCCGACGGCGGCGAAACCCGGCTCGCCCTTTTCCGTCACGTGGATGTAGGGGTAGTCGCCGGCTCCGCGCATATAGAGCTTGTCGGGGTCACGCTGCGCCCGATACATGCCGAAATCGGTCAGAAACTGTTCCATCTTGTCGAGATCGGGCGCCCGATACACGACATAGACGATATCCTGCACCTTGATCATCAGGTGTCCTCCCTGGCGGCCCTGTGGCCTCCCTCGCCGGGCGGTAAGCTTCCATCTTTTTCCCTGGATGTGAAGGCCTTTGAGTGGCAAAGCAGGCCTGCATGGCGAACGTGTCCTGGCAGGCGTGGGCCGGCGAATTTTTGCTGGAGGAAACGATATGACGGACCCATTCATCCATCCCGAAAAGCGCAAACGCTTGGCGTTTCGCGCGCTTTTGGCCAAGGACGGGCTGACGGTGATGCCGGGCGGGTTCAGCCCGATGTATGCCAAGATCGCCGCCAGGGCGGGATTTGAATGTTTCTTCGTCGCCGGATCGCAGATGTCGGCCTTTCTGCTTGGCGTTCCCGATACGGGTGTGATCGGTCTGCGCGATATCTGCGACCATGCCCGCCATGTCGCGGCGCGTTCGGATATTCCGATCCTGCTGGATGCGGATACCGGCTTCGGCAATGCGGTCAACGTGCATTTCAGCGTACAGGAGATCGTCCGCGCCGGCGTTGCCGGCATGTCGATCGAGGACCAGGAAGCGCCGAAGAAATCCGGCACCAGCGCCGGCCGCCGGGTGATCTCGAAGGAGGAGATGGTCGGCAAACTCAAAGCTGCCGTGGCGGCGCGCGATGCCATCGATCCTGATTTCGTCATCTGCGCGCGCTGCGATGCCATCGGCGCGGAAGGGTCGAGCCCGCAAGACGCGATCGAGCGCTGCGTCGCTTATGCGCGTGACGGCGGGGCCGATCTCGTCTGGCTCAACTCGGCGAAGTCGCTGGAGCAATTGCAGGAGTTCTGCCAGGCAGTGCCGGCGCCCGTGCTGATGATCTGGGGCGGTCCGCCGCCGGGGCCAGACTTTGCGGAACTGGAGAAGACGGGCCTGCGCATCGCGCTCTATCCGACCTTGGCGGCATCCGCTGGTATGCAGGCGGCCTGGCACGTGCTGGCCGACTTCAACAAGCGCGGTGTCGCGGCGCTCACCGATTGGCGCAAGAGCATCGCCAGCCATCCCTTCGGCGCGCTCGAGTTTGCCGAGATGACCGGCTATACCGGCGTGCGCGATCTCGAAGCCAAATATCTGCCGCAAGAGGCGCAGCGCGATTACGACAGCACCTATGGCCACGTCTCGCCACTTGGCTTCGGCGACGGGCCGGATAAAGCCAAGAGGTGACGCGAGACGTGATCGTAAAGCCTTTAATTTGGCCGTAGAGCGCGTTCGCGTTTATTCGACACTCAGGCCGAGGCTTTGCACCATGGTGCGCCAGCGGGCAATTTCGCGCCGGAAATAGTCTTCGGCTTCCTGTCGGCTGGCGTTCATCGGGTCGAAACCGATGGCGACCAGTCGTTCGCGGACCGCCGGTTCGCGGATGATGTCGTCGATCTGCTTGTTGAGCGTGTCGATCTCTGCCGATTGGGTCGCGGAGGGGGCGAAGAAGCCGACCCAGGATTGGGCGGTGAAGTCCTTGTAGCCGCTCTCGTTGAAGGTCGGCACTTTGTCGATCACCGCGATGCGCTGCGGCGAGGCCACCGCCAGGCCGCGCAACTGGCCGCCGGCGACCTGGGCGGCGAAGCCCGACAGAGACGAGACGACGAGTGGCACATGGCCGCCCAGCACTGCGTTGGTCGCGTCCGGCCCACCCCGGAACGGCACGTGCTTGGCGTCGGTCTTGGCCAGCTCACGGAAGAAATATTCCGCCGCGATATGCGAGCTCGTGCCGATACCCGCGGTGGCGAAGGCGATTTCCTTGCCCTTGTTCTGGGCGACGAAATCGCTGAGCGATTGCGCCGAACTGCCGGGGTTGATGGCGAAGACTTCCGGCGTGGTCGCGACGATGGCGATGGTTTTCAATTCGTCGGCGGTGAAGCCCTTGTTGCGGTAGAGCGTCTCGTTGATGGCAAGGGCCGCGGTCGAGACGAGCAAAGTGGCGCCGTCAGGTGCCGCGCCGATGACGGCTTTCGTGGCAATATTGGCGCCGGCGCCGGGACGGTTCTCGACGACGACCTTGCGCTGGTATTTCTCTCCCAGCCGGGTGCCGACCACCCGCGCGATGGAATCGGCCGAGCCGCCCGCCGCGAAGCCGACGATCAGGGTGAGGATGGAACCTGGTGCTTGTGTTTGTGCTTGCGCGGTTGTGACCTGAGCACTTGTCATCGCGGCCAAAAGCGTCGCGACAGCGATAAAGCTCGCCTTCCTCATTCCATCCTCCCTGTCGGCTGACGCCGTTACAGGCAAGCTAGGACGAGGGGGAGGCGCGTTGCAAGCATGGCCACGGTGACATGAGCGTCACGCGAATGTGACCAGTGCCGGAGCCAAGGCTCCTCTTATTTGCCGGCGCTCGCCAGGGTGCGGGCGAGGGCTTGCTCGCTGGAGATGTGGCTTGAGATGGTGCGCGCGGCGGCCAGCACCAGATCCTTCAGGCGTCCGGCCATCTCCTCCGCCGCCACCGTGGTGTCGACGGCGGTGACGTTGATCGCGGCGACGATGCGGCCGTTGTTGTCGCGCAACGGCGCAGCGATGGCGCTGATGCCGCGTTCGAAGAACGACTGGCTGACCGCATAACCGCGATCGCGATCCTCCTTGAGCAGCTTTTTCAGAGCGGGCAGCGTCTTCGGCGTCTGTTCGCTGAAGCGTGGCAGGTTCGGTTCGGGGAAGAGTTCCCGCAGTTCCGTGTCGTCGAGTTCGCAGATCAGCATGCGGCCCAAAATGGTGCCGTGAACCGGAAAACGCGTGCCGACCTGCACGCTGCTGGCGAGCGCCGAATGGGCCGGGAAGCGGGCGAGATAAACCACCTCGCGACGATCGCGCATCACCAGATGGGACGACATGCCGGTGTCGTCGCGCAGCTTGCGCAAGGCCGGCTGCGCCACTTCGACGAGATCGAGGGAGGCGAGATAGGCGAAGCCGCGCCCGAGCACGGCCGGCCCCAGGCGATATTGCCGATCGTTGATGTCGCGTTGCAGGTAGCCCATGGTTTCGAGCGTGTGCAGCAGACGAAAGACGGTGGCACGCGACAGATTGAGTTCGCGGGCGATGTCGGGCGGCGCAAGAACCGGGCGTTCACGCGAGAACAGGCCGAGGACGGACAACCCTTGTGTCAGCGCCGGGACAATATATTTGCCCTCCGGCATCATGTCAGGGCCGTTCATCATGTCCCTCCAGAAATGAATCGATGGCGGCGTCGAAGGCGTCCGGCATTTCCACATAGACGGCATGACCGCCGTCGGGGATGGCGGTGATCGACGTGCCGGGACGGGCGGCGGCGACCCGCTCATTGGCCGCTGGCGGCGTGATCACGTCGGCGGTGCCGTAAACCACCTGCACCGGCATGGTGGCGGGCAAAGCGGTGACGTCGTCGAGCATATTGCCTTGCGACAAGGCGCGCGCCGCCTGGGCATAACCCTGCGGATCGACGCTCGCCATCACGTCAACGACCTTGCGGATCGAGGCTTCGCTGGCACGGGGGCCGAGCAGGCGCGGTCCGCGCTTTTCGGCCATGCCGCGCGGGCCAAGAGCTGCCACATCGTCGATGCGGCTGTTGAGCATGCGGGCGCGCTCCTCGGCCGGCAGTTTGGCGTGGCCGATGGCGCAGGAGGCGAGCGTGAGGGTGAGGATGCGCTCAGGATATTGTGCGGCGAAGCGCGCAGCCATCAGCGACCCGAGCGAATGGCCGATCACATGGGCTTTGGCGATCTGCAACCGGTCGAGTAAGCCAGCCAGCGCTTGCGCATAAGCGAAAACCTCAGGCGCTTCCTCGGGCAGGGGCGTCGAGCCGCCATAGCCGGGCGCATTCCAGGCGACGGTGCGATAACGTTGGCCGAAATGGGCGAGCTGCGCGGCCCAGGAGGCGGCCGAGGAGCCGATGCCGTGCAGCAGCACCAGCGGCGTGCCGGAGCCGTTTTCCTGCCAGACGATCTTTTCTTGCGTGTCCTGCATGGCTCTTACTTCAGTTCATCACAAAGCCGCCGTTCACCGGAACCAACTGGCCGGTGACGAAGCCGGCGCCGGGGCCGAGCAGATAGATCACCGGGCCGGTGACGTCTTCGGGCATCTGCTGGCGCGGGATGGCGCGATTGTTGACGTAGAGATCATGCCGCTCCTGCGGCACATATTCGGTGGATTCGCTGATGACGATGCCGGGCGCGATGGCGTTGACGGAGATGCCGTCGGGGCCGAGTTCGCGTGACAGCGAGCGGGTCATCGAAATGATGGCGCCTTTGCTCGCCACATAATGCAGAAGCCTGGGCGCGCCCCACATGGCGGTGTCGGAGGCGACATTGACGATGCGCCCGCCAACCGTCGATTTCTTCAAGAGGGGCGCGAGCGCCTTGATGACCAGCCAGACGCCGCGCACGTTGATCGACATGACGCGATCGAAGGTGGCAATCTCGATCTCGTCATAGGGCACGCCGCCGATGCCGGTGGCGAGCGCCGCATTGTTGACGAGGCCGTCGATCCGGTCGAAGCGCTCAGCCAAAGCCTTGCCGAAGGCCTCGATCGATTGCGGCTGCGACTGATCATAGGCGATGAAATGGGCGTCGGCGCCGCGCTGGCGCAGATCGGCGGCGCAGGCCTCGCCCAGCTTCACATCGATGTCGGCGACGACGATGCTTTCAGCGCCAGCGTCGACACAGGCTTCGGCGAAGGCGCGGCCGAGGCCGCGTCCAGCGCCGGTGACGACGATACGGCGTCCAGTCAGCTCCATTTTAGGCCTCTCCTACGACGCGCGACGGGCGCGGCCGGGCAGCCAATGCAGCACGCGGTTTTCGATCAGCACGATCGCGCCATAGAGCAGGATGCCGATGATCGTGAGCATGATGATGGTGACGAAGACCATCGGCGTGTTGCCGGCGCCTTCGCCGAAGGTCAAGAGATAGCCGAGACCCTGGTTGCCGCCGACGAGTTCGCCGACGAGGACGCCGATGACCGCGAGCGTGGCGGCGATGCGCAGGCCGGCGAAGAACGGCGGCAGCGAGGCCGGGAATTCGATCTTGCGAAAAATCTGCACCTTGCTGGCGTTGAACGAGCGGGCCAGGCGGACGATGTCGGGGTCGATGGCGCGCACGGCGCCGAGCACATTGATCATGATTGGAAAGAACACGATCAATATGGCCACTAAAATCTTCGGATAGACCGTGTAGCCGAACCAGATGACGAAGAGCGGCGCGAAGGCGACCTTCGGCGCGATCTGGAGGGCGAGAATATAAGGCGAAAGCACGAATTCCGCCGTCGGCGACATGCCGAGGATGAAACCGACAGCCATGCCGAGGATCATGCCCAGTACGAAACCGACGACGACCTGCATGGCGGTGATGCCCGTGTGATACATCAGGCGGTCACGCGTCAGCATCTTGAGGAATTCTTCCCAGACTTGCGAAGCCGGTGGGATGATGAATTGCGGAATGCCCAGCGCGCGCGGGCCCCATTCCCAGGCGGCAAGAGAGATGACCGCCAGTGCAAGACTGGCAAGCACCATCCGCTGCGTGGAAGGATTGCTGAGTTCGCTACTCATCTTTTGACCCCACCGGCCTTTTTGTTACTGCAAGAACTGGTTGGTGTAGAGTTCCTTCACCGGCGTCGTCTTCTCGATGATGCCTTCCTTCAGGTAGAAATCCTGAAGCGCCGACAGGCGGGACTCGTCCATTTCGCCGAGCACCTTCTGGCCCGGATAGACCAGGGTGTTGTAGGCCTTGAAGATCTCGGTCAGATCGGCTTCCTTGCCGGTGAACTCCGGCACCGCCTTGGCATAATCGACCGCCGCCGCCGCCGGATCGTCCATGAGCGCCTTCATGCCCTTGAGGGTGGCGCGCACGATCTTGCGCAGCAGTTCCGGATTCTTCTGGATGGTTTCATCGGAGGCGACGATGGCCTGCGCCATGCTCTTGAACACGGTGTCGGACGGGATGGCCTCGATGTTCATCTTCGGCGATTCCTTGCGCGCCTGGATGGTCCATTCCGGCGTGCCGGCCATCGCGTCGGACTGGCCGGCGGCGAAGAGCTTCCAGATGTTGACCGGACCGACGGCCTGGGCGTTGACGTCGTTCTTGGTCATGCCCTGGGTGGCGAGCATGCCGAGCAGCGCGAAGAAGGTCGTGTCCTGATAAGCGAGAACGGTGATCGTCTTGCCCTTCAGATCCTTGACCGAGTTGATGCCCTTGTCCTTGTTGACGGCGAGCTGCATGAGCGCACGGCCGCCGATCACTGCGATCGCCTTCACCGGCACGCCATTGCTGCGCACGATGATCGGCGTGTCGCCGATGGCGCCGCCGACGACCGCATTGCCGGCCCCGACCTGCTTGGCGACGTCGACGCCGCCGCGCGCCACCTGGAAGTTCACGTTGAGACCTTCAGCGGTGAAATAGCCGCGCTGCTTGGCGACCATCCACGGGCCGAAAGCCGGCAGGGAGCCCGGTGCGGGCAGGAGATAGGTGATGTCCTGAAGTGGCGCCTGCGCTTGGGCGCCCTGAATGCCAGCGAAACCGAAGGAACCGGCCAAGCCGGCGAATGTTAGTGCAAGCAGCTTGCGACGCGAATTCATGACCCTTCTCCTTTTTTGCGTTTTCAATGAACTTCTTCGCCGATGTGCAGAAGACTCATCAGTTGTGCAATATACGGGCCCGTTTTCGGGCTCTTACGGCGTTCCATCGGGTTTTCCCGGCCAGGAATATCGATGACGATTTCCTCGATGATCGTGCCGGGGCGCTGGCTCATCACCAGAACACGATCCGACAAAGCGATCGCTTCGACGAGATCATGCGTGACGAACAAGGTCGTCTTGCCAGTCTCGGCCAAGGTGCGGCCGAGATCCTGCTGCAATACCATTTTGGTCTGTGCGTCGAGCGCCGAGAACGGTTCGTCCATCAGGAGAACGGCGGGATCGACGGCGAGCGTGCGGGCCAGCGCGGCGCGCTGGCGCATGCCGCCGGAGAGCTGGTGCGGATAGCTTTCGGCGAAGTCCGGCAGGCGGCACTTGCGCAGCAGTTCGAGCGAGATCGCCTTGCGCTCCGAAGCCGGAACGCCGCGGATTTCCAGGCCGAATTCGACATTCTGACGAATGGTGCGCCAGGGCAGCAGCAGATCCTTCTGCAGCATGAAGGCGACATGTTCGTTCGGCTTCGTCACCTTCTCGCCGTCGACGAGCACTTCGCCTTCGCTGGCCGGATCAAGGCCCGAGCCCATGTTCAGGAGCGTGCTCTTGCCGCAACCGGATGGGCCGATCAGCGAGACCACTTCACCGTCGGCGATCTTGAAGTTGAGGTTCTGCACGGCGGTGATCGCGCCAAAGCGTTTGGCAACGTTGCGGCATTCGAGGCGGATCTGCGCCATCGGTTTCAGCTCCGCTTCTCGGTGATGAATTTACCGTCGGGCGCGGGGGCGCCGACACTCTTCTGACGGCGGGTCTTGCCGTCGATGCCACCGGAGATCGCCCATTCGGCGAAGAGGTCAGGGCCAGGCACGAAGTCGCGGGTCTTCCACTCTTCGGTCAGTACGTCCTCGTCGGCGTAATATTCGATGAGGGCGCCCGCCGGATTTTGGAAGTACCAGAAGAAGGCCGAGGAGATCGGGTGCTTGCCCGGTCCAAGCTGGGTGTCCCAGCCGAGACGCGACATATGCATGCCGCCGCCGAAGACCTCATGGATGTCGCGCACGGCGAAGGCGACGTGGTTGAGGCCGGGCTTGCCTTCCGGCGTCTGCAACAGGAACATGTCGTGGTGGCCGCCGCGCGGTGCGGTGCGCAGGAAGTGGCCACGGCCAGGATAGCGGTCCGACAGGCAGAAACCGATGTTCTCGTAGAACTTGGTCGTCTCGTCGAGCTGCTTGGTGAAGAACACGACATGGCCGACTTCGATCGGCGTCGCGTGGTCATAGCTGGCGCTGGGCGCGTTGACGCGCGAAGCTTTGTCCCAGGTGTTGGTCTGGCCGCCATGCACCTCGATGGCGCGCTTGCGGGTGACGCGCACGCCGACGGGCAGGCCGTTGGGATCGGTGCAGAACAAAGTGCCGTCCGCTTCGCGGAAGCCCGGCGCATTGCGCATCTTTTCGCGGCTGGCCGCGATGTCGGCGTCGTTTTCGGCGCTCCAGATCACTTCGCGCACGGTGGGGCCGGCTTCGATCGCCGGCGGCAGCGAGGGGTCGTCGTGCAGGCGGACGAACACTTCGCAACCGTTGAGGGTTTCGAAATCGAGCGCCGTGTCGGAATCGCGGACGAGCGACAGACCCCAGTCGAGGAAGAAGCGACGGCACAGCGCGATGTCTTCAACGCCATACGTCACGCGGTCGATGCCAGAAATGCTCACGGTCAACTCCAGATGTTCGGGCTGGGCGAGGCGGCACTGAGGCGCCGCCTCAAGCGTCAGGTCAGGCGACTTGTCGGCCGGCGTCAGCCAGCGCGTTGAGCTGCTGGATGGCCTGGTTCTTCATGACGCGACGCAAGCGCACGAGACCCATGTCGTGGGAATAAAGGTTCTCATGCTTGTTGGCGTCGGGATCGCAGGCTTCGAGCATGGTGCGGTCCTGTTCGAGCACGTGCCAGTGGCGCGCCTCGAGGCGGTTCTTGTAGAGGAAGCGCCAGGTGTCGCGCTGCCAACCGTCGACCTTGCGGCAACGCCAGTGGATGACCACGGCCTTGCCGTCGGAAATCGGCGTGTAGGAACCGATGATGTGGAAATTGCCGCCCGGGCCGCCGGTCTTTGGATAGGGGATTTCCAGGCGCAGCCACATCGTGCCGGTCTGGCCATATTCGGTCCAGTCGAAGTTGATGTTGCGCTGGCCTTCCTTCTCGAAGACGAAACCGCTCTCGGTGTCGCGGATGCGGAAGTTGGCTTGGGTTTCGCCAAACGACATGGAATGGGACTGCTTATGCAGGAAGGTGCCGTGCATCGGGTCCATCACATTGTCGATGACATAGCGATAGTCGCCGTTCCACTCGGCATAGCACAGGAAGGCGCTGAACTCGGGCGAGGTCAGTTCTTCCGGCAGGACCAGTTCCGGCGGGTCCAGATGCAGTTCGTCGCCGACATAAGCGAAGATGACGCCGGCGCGTTCCTGCAGCGGGAAGGACTTGGTCGCCTTCGAACCTTCGAGCTTGCTGCCGGGAGCGCCGGGGACGACGACGGCGATGCCGTCCTTGTTCACCTGCACACCGTGATAGCCGCATGCGATGCGATCGCCCATCAGGATGCCGCAGGAGAGCGGCACGCCGCGATGCGGGCAGCGGTCTTCAAGCGCATAGGGCGTGCCGTCAAGGCCGCGCCACAAAACCATGCGATAGCCGCAGCGGCGCAGGGACAAAGGCTTTTCGGTGACGAAATGCGTCGGGCAGATCGCATACCACTGGTTGCGAGGGCCGACGGAGAGAAGCTTTTCAACGGCGGTATCGGAAACGGCAGCCATTTCACTCTCCTACTTACGCGCCGAGGCGCTTCATTTCCTGCTGGAACAATTCAGGCGTCCACGGCTGGCCGTTGGGCGAGGGGACGCAATCGTCGTTCAGCGATTTGCAGATGCTCGGCAGATCATGAATGCCGGCAGCATAGGCCTTCTCGATGCCGTCACCGAGGAGATTTTCATAATCGGTCGGCTCGTGGTCTCGGGTCTGATGGGGATTCAGATACTGATCCATCATTTGCCTCCTTTACGCACACGTTCTTTGATCATTTCGCGCACCGGCACGAAATCGTAAGCCGGATAGCATTCGGTTGTAAAAACGCCCCAAGCCGAACGTTCCAATTCGACATTGACGAGCGGAATTTTTGATGGCGGCAGGCGTAGCGTGACGATCTGCCCGAAGCCCATGGCGACGACCCAATTGACGACTTCCACGCCTGCCGGCGGAAAGCGTTCCCACCAGTCGGCATCTTTCAGTTTCGTCTGCACGACATCGAGATTGTTGGATTGGTCATGACGGAGAAACACCGTCATGAGCATCGTTTCCGATGCCGTCTCGCTCGTCGTACCGGGCCCCTCGTTCGCCATGGCATCCCTGTTCGGTGACAGTGGAAGAGTGCGTTTCATTAGAGAAACATCATTTCATATTTGCAACAAGCTAGAACGTCGTGTAGTCTTTGTCAAAATAAAATTCCGGTGGTTGGCGGAACGAAGGCAGCGTCTGTGCCGATGCTTTTGAAACGGGCAGGCGGTGACCGCGAGAGCGGCAGAAAGCAAGGAGATTGCGTCATGAATCAGCACGCCGAGGCGAACATATCGCCTGCGACAGAGCGCGACGGCGTGATGCTTTTTGGCGGCGAGATACTGGGAGAGTCGCTCGACAGGACCCAGCAGATTTCAAGACAGCATCAACGTAACGAAGCCTGAGCGGTCAGGAGAAGCGTATGGATTTGGGGCTTGCGGGGCGCACTATCGTGGTAACGGGCGGCACGTCGGGCATTGGCCTGGCGACAGCTGGTCTATTCTTGAACGAGGGTGCGAAGGTTGCGATCTGCGGACGCGATGAGGCACGGCTGGCGAAGGCGTCGGCGGATCTCGAAGCGCGGTTCGCCGGCAAGGTGATGGCGCATCGCTGCGATGTGACGAAGAAGGAAGACGTCGAGGCGTTCGCTGCCGCCGTGCAAAAATGGGCTGGCGGTGCCGACATTCTCATCAACAATGCCGGGCAGGGGCGTATGTCGACCTTCGCCACGACCACCGACGAGCAGTGGCGCGCCGAGCTCGATCTCAAATTCTTCAGCCAGATCCATCCGGTGCGGGCGTTCCAGCCGCTGTTGGAAAAGAGCACTGCGGCGGCCATTCTCGCCGTCAATTCGCTGCTCGCCTACCAGCCCGAGCCCTATATGGTTTGCACGTCGGCGGCGCGTGCCGGTGTGCAGAGCCTCGTCAAATCCTTGGCGACGGAGTTCGCGCCGCGCATTCGCGTCAATTCCGTCATGCTCGGCCTGATCGATTCAGGCCAGTGGGAGCGGCGTTTCCAGGCGCGCGAGAACAAGGCGCAGACGCGCGACGAATGGATGGTCGAATTGACCAAGACCAAGCACATTCCCTTCGCACGCCTCGGCCTGCCCGATGAAGTAGCGCGCGCCATTGTTTTTCTCGCCTCACCGGCAGCCAGCTATGTGACCGGTGCTTCCCTTGAAATTTCCGGCGGAATTTCCCGCTACATCTGAGAGGACGCGATGAACATCGCAACCGCGACATCTTCCCTGACGACCCGTGACGAGCCGGTCGGTGATCTGATCGCCCGCACGCTGGCCGAAGCTGGCGTCACGCATGTGTTTGGCGTGATCTCCATCCACAACATGCCGATCCTGGACGCGATCTTTCGCCAGGGCCGCATCACCTTCGTGCCGGCGCGTGGCGAAGCCGGCGCCATGAACATGGCCGATGCCTATGCGCGCGTGTCGCGTTCGGTCGGCGTCGTCATCACGAGCACCGGCACGGCGGCGGGCAATGCCGCCGGTTCGCAGGTCGAGGCGCTGACCGCTGGGTCGCCTGTGCTGCACATCACGACGCAGATCGATACACCCTGGATGGACCGCGACCGCGCCGCCATTCACGACGTGCCGCGCCAGCCCGACATGCTGAAAGCCGTGTCGAAGGCTTATTTCCGTCTGTGGGACGGCAATGGCGTCGTGCCGGTGGTGCACGCGGCGATTTCGGCGGCGCTGAGCGCGCCGACCGGGCCGGTGAGCCTGGAAATTCCCGTCGACGTGCAGCGCATGCCGGCGATCATTCCGCCGCGCATCGGCAAGCCGGTCGTCGTGCGTGTCGAACCCGATGCCGAGCATCTCGATGTGCTGGCCGACATGATCAAGAAGGCCAAGCGGCCGATGCTTTATCTGGGCGGCGGCGCCCGTGGCGCCGAAGCGGCGGCGACCGCGCTGGTCGAGCGCGGTTTCTGCGCCGCGACCAGCACCAATGGCCGCGCCAGCGTGCCGGAGGATCATCCGCGCAATATCGGCGCCTTCAACATGACGCCGCAAGCGCAGGATATCTATGATCGCTGCGACCTGATGATCGTCGTCGGTTCGCGCCTGCGCGGCAACGAGACGCGCAATAACATGCTGCGCCTCGGCAAGCCGCTGATCCAGATTGATGCCGATGCGAGCCAGGGCGGCCGCAATTATCCGGTCGATCTCTTCGTCCACGGCGATGCCCGCTTGGCGCTGGAAGGCCTGCTTGCGCGTCTGCCGGCAAAGGTCGGCGGTGACAAGGATTTCGAAGCGGCCGTTCTCGCCGCCCGCATCAAGGGCGAAGAGGGCGTGGGACGTGTTCTTGGCGTCTATAAGAAGCTGGCGGACGTGCTGCGCGACCGCGTGCATGGTCAGGCGTTGCCCTTCGTGCGCGACGTGACGATCGGCAATTCGACCTTCGGCAACCGCTACGTCCGTCTCGCGGCGCCGCATCTGGGCGTCCATGCGCTGGGCGGCGGCATCGGCCAGGGCATTGCCATGACTGTCGGCGCGGCCTTCGCGGCCAATGGCAAGAAGACCGTGTCGCTGGTCGGCGACGGCGGTTCGATGGTCAATATCGGCGAACTGGCCACGGTGGTGGAAAACGCCTGCGACACCGTCATCGTGATGATGAACGACAAGGCCTATGGCGTCATCGCCAACATTCAGGACGCGCAATATGGCAATCGCCACGCCTATTGCCACCTGCATACGCCGGACTTCGGCCTGCTGGCCAAGGCCATGGGCCTGCCGCATGTGCGCATCAGCAAGATCGACGATTTCGAGCCGGCCTTCGACAAGGCCTTGGCCGAGCGTGGCCCGATCATGCTCGAAGTCGATATGGTCGCCATCGGCCCCTATGCGGAAGCCTTCGGTGGTCCGCCGGCGGGTGCCGCGGGTGGTGCGCGCTGATGCGCCTTGCCCTGATCGGATATGGCAGCATCGCCCGTCAGGCGCTCGGCGCCATAGCGGACGATCTGCCGTCGCCGTTGGATGCCGTGATCTGCCTCGCGCGGGAGAAGGGCGCCAATCGCGCTCGCGACCTGCTCGAGAGTTTCGGCAATAAATTGGCGCGTCAGCGCCATGTGGTCGGCTCGACGGCGGAGTTGGCGCAGTTGCAACCGTTGCTGGTGGCTGAAGCCGCTGGCCACGGCGCGCTGAAAATGTATGGCGCCGAAGTGCTGCAAGGCGGCGCCGACCTGATCGTCACGTCGGTTGGCGCTCTGGCGGATGGTGAATTGCGCGGACAGCTCGATGCCGCGGCGCAAAGCTCCGGCGCTTCCTATCATTTGTGTCCGGGTGCCGTTGGCGGGCTCGATCTGCTCGCCGCTGCTAAGCTCTCGGGCCTCGACGAGGTGGTCTATACGTCGCGCAAGCCGCCCAAGGCCTGGATGGGCACGCCGGCCGAAAAGGCGGTCGACCTTGCCGCGTTGACCGCTGCTCAGGTGTTTTATGAAGGGGCGGCCGCGGCCGCAGCGCGGGACTATCCGCAAAACGCCAATGTGGCAGCCACCGTGGCGCTGATCGGCGCGGGTTTTGACGCGACTCGGGTGCGCCTGATCGCCGATCCCACGGTCAGCCGGAATATCCATGAGATTTCCGTGCGTTCGAAAAGCGTCGATTTCGAACTGCGGATCGAGGGCCGGCCGTCGCCGGACAATCCGAAAACCTCGTTGACCACCGGCTATGCGCTGGCTCGGCAGATTCTCGACAACCTGAAATTGAACCGGCAATAAAACGCCGCCGGAGCTTGCGGGCTGCGGCCACGCAACTCCACCCCACCTTCGTGCGTTGTGAGTGACAGGCGCCTGCGCCTGAACCGTTCACAGTCAACGCAGGAGGATGAAATGGTTGCTCTCGACGAAACCACTTCGCTGATCGCGGCGGGCAAAGTCACCGGCACGCGCGTCTTCAACACCGATGGTGAAGCGCTCGGTGAAATTTACGACCTCATGATCGACAAGCAGTCGGGCAAGATTGCTTATGCGGTGATGTCGTTCGGTGGCTTTTTATCGATCGGCGAACGCTATCATCCGCTGCCCTGGAACAGCCTCAAATACGATACGCGGCAGGGTGGCTATGTGGTGGGTCTGACGCGACAACAGCTCGAAGGCGCGCCGACATTCGCGCAAACCGAACATTTGGGCTGGGCGGATCATGGGCCGGAACCGGGCATTCACGGGACACACAAAGCCCCGTCGTACTGGCCTTTCTGATCTCCCTCGATCCGCCAATGAAAATGCCGCAGCTTTAGGCTGCGGCATTTTCTTGAGAAAGTGAAAGCGGGATCAGAGCGAAGATTGTTGCGAGGGCCGGTTGGTCGAGAGATCCTGGCGGTCTCCCTTGTCCGAGGTCAAACGCAAGCTCACCGCATAGAGAGCGGCGGCGGCAATGCCGAGGAACAGGAGGCAGCCCACGCTGGCCATCCACATGAAATCAGTGAACTCGATAATCATCTGTCTTCCAATTCATCAATTGTGCAACGCGGTAATAAATCTGGCCGTTTAAAAGTCCTTAAATCGGACCGATGACCTGTGGGAGAAAAATCATCGCATCGCAAAAAGTTGCGGAACTCATGGTTTTTAAACTCTAAAAACCACATCATTCATCAGTGATTTGAGGGATTTGGTGGATGATATGCCTATGAAATGGGCAGTTTGGCGGGTTTAGCCATATCTTGGAGATCAACCGTCAAGGTCGGCCTAGGTTCGGGACACAGCGTGCTTCTTCAACCGCACCAGGATGGTGTCGAGCGTCGAGAGAAACGTCGATCGATCGCGCGGGCTGTAAGGCTTGGGGCCACGGGTGACAGCGCCGGCATCGCGCATGTCCTGCATCAGATTGCGGGTCGCCAGGGCCATGCCGATTGAACTGGGCGTGAATTCGCGGCCAGTCGGTGCCAGCACAGCGGCGCCGACTTTAACGCAGCGGGCGGCAAGCGGCACATCGGCGGTGACGACCACATCCCGCGCGGTGGCGTGTTCGGCGATCCAATTGTCGGCGGCATCCAGGCCGGAGGGCACGACGATCCGTTCAATCATCGGATCTTTCGGCACCATCATATAGCTGTTGGCGACGACCAGAACGTGCAGCTTATGCCGAGCGGCAACACGATAGATTTCGTCTTTCACCGGGCAGGCATCCGCATCGATGATGATGCGGGGAAGGGATTCGGGCTCTGACATCGCCCGGCAATGTGCCATTTCGCGATGGCAGATGAAAGCGCGGGGCCTTTTTAGTTGATGTCGAGTTTGGCGGCGACCGCGATGGCGTTGAATTTGTCGGCGTCGCGGCGCATGCGCTGGATCAGATCCGCCGGTGGGACATATTGCGGCACGAAGCCGACATCCCACATGGTCGGTTTGACGGAGGGATCGGCCAGGGCATTCTGCGCGGCACTGGCGAGTTTCGCGACGATCTCGGGCGGTGTTCCCACAGGAGCGAATACGCCTTGCCACCAGGTGACGTCGTAGCCCTCAAGTCCCGCTTCTTCGACCGTTGGAACATCGGGGAAACGCGGGTCTCGTTTTTGGCCGGTCGTCGCGATGGCTTTCAGATCGCCCGCATCAAGAAAAGGTTTGGCCTCGCCGATGTGGATGCAATCGACGAAGCCCGACACGACATCCAGCGTTGCTGGCGAATTGCCCTTGTAATGAACGTGCGTGACCGAAATGCCGGCCATCGATGAGAGCAGTTCGCTGCTGAAGTGATTGCCGCTGCCGGGGCCGGCCGTGGCGGCCGTCAGTTTGCCCGGCTTCTCCTTGGCATATTGGATCAGGCCGGCCAGATCCTTGAACGGCGTTTTCGGATTGCAGACGATCAAGGTCGAATACCAGAACATGCCGCCGATCGGCACGAAGTCCTTGATCGGATCGTAGCTGAGCGATTTGGCGACCGCCGGCAGCAAAGCGTGGGTGATCGAATTGGCGTAGATTAACGTATAGCCGTCGGGCTGCGCGCGCGCCGCATCGGTGGCGCCGACACGGCCGCCACCGCCGCCCCGGTTTTCGACGAAAACGCTTCCGTTCAGCTCCTGGCCCATCAAACGCGCGATGAGGCGCGCGCCGATATCGGTGCTGCCGCCCGCGGCTGCGGGCACGATGAGCCGGATCGGCTGACTGGGATAGGTCTGCGCCTCGGCGGCCGGCATGGTTATGGTGAGCAGAGCCGCGCACAGCACGCTCCCTTTGATGATCTTCATGCCGTTCCTCCCTTCGGCTTTTTAAATCGACAGCAGGCTTATGCCTGCAGTCGATCCTCGGCATCGAATGTCATTCTGATTTTTTCATAAGCGGCAATCGTCTCCTTGCCGAAGCGGCGTTCGACCTCCGCGCCGATCTTGCGCGAGAAGGAGACCGTATCGTGCATGCGGTCCGGTCCCTGGATGATGACGAGAAGGCGGGCCGGCGCGTCGCTGGTGTTGGCGAAACTGCGCATCACCTTGTTGGGCATGGCGACGATATCGAAGGGGCGCGCATGAATGACGGATTCATTGTCGAACCCGGTGAAAATGTCCCAGGTGCCGTTCAAGAGGAGAAAGGACTCTTGGGTGTCCGAATGGGCATGGGGCGGCGGGCCATCGCCATCGCCGGGTGCGCATTCGGCGATGGAGATATAGAGGCCCTGAAAGCCATAGATCGGCGCCGTGCGTGAGCGGCCGATATGACCTTCCGGCACGATCAGCGGATAGACCGAGCCGGCGGACAGCATTTCGGTGGCCTGCGGCGGGATCGCTGCCGTCTTGCTGAGCGCGGCCTTATAAGGCACCAGCTCCTTGGCGCGGGTGACGCGGGCGGCCATCGTTGCCGCGTCGATGGATAGGCCAGGGTCATCATCGAGACGCAGACCAAGATCCCGCTGTGCGTCTGCACTGAGAAGCGCCTGGACGTCGGGTGTGAAAATCGCGTCATAGGTTCCGCCGGGTTCGATGCTGAGGATCGACAGCAGGCGCACAGGCGTATCGCCCGCATTGACGAGCTGATGGCGCAGATGGGGTGGCACTGACACCATGTCGAAATCGCCGAGGCTCACATGTTCATCCAGCGACGGGCCATGGCGCACCTCAAGCCGTCCTTCGAGGCAGACGATGTTTTCGATCGCGTCTGGGTTGCGCCAGCCCTGGGACTGGCCGTGCGGGGCGATTTCCAGATAGCCGGTGCAGGCCGTCGGTGGGCAATCGAGCGCAGCTTGAGCGAAACGTCCCTTTGTCTCGCGGCTCGCCATCATCGGCCGCAGCGTACCGCCCCAAAGCTTTTGCACCTGTGCTGCATGGCGCAGCGCCGGGGCCTCGGCAGCGGTACGATAATGGGGAAAGGCGGCAAGGCGGTCGAGCATGGCCGCCTGGCTCATCACGGCCAGATTTTCGGCTGCACCCTGCGTCGGGGTCTTGTCTGTCATCGTGAACTCCTCCGGCGCCCATAGAAGGTGAGGGGATGCGGATTTGCCATAGCTTTTTGCCAATGCCATCATTGGTAAATATCAATGATGGCGGGATATCGCCCGGCCTGGCTTCATGTGAGCATCGCGGTTCATGTCGACCATCAACAAAATTTCAATCCAGCATCTGGTCCATTTGGAAGCCCTCGTTCACGAGCGCCATGTGACGCGGGCAGCGGAGCGTATCGGCATAGGTCAGCCGACCATGTCGAGTTCGCTCGCCAAGCTGCGCAAGCTCTTCAAGGATCCTCTGCTGGTCAAAACCAGGAATGGCATGGAGCCGACGCCACGCGCCCTGGAACTGACCCATCGCATTCGCGACATGATCGATCTGCTGGAAGGCCGTGGCGCCACCGAAGCGCGTTTCAATCCGCTCACCAGCGAACGCCGCTTTCGCATCATGGCATCGGACGGGATTGCGCGGATCATTTTGCCGGAATTGATGCGGCTCGCCAAGGACACGGCGCCGCGCGTTCAGTTCATGGTTCATCCGGGCGACGTGCGTCGCACCGCCGAATATTTGCGCGATGGAGATTTCGAGCTGGTGGTCGCTTTTCTGCGTCAACCGGCGCAGGAACTACACCAGACGCAGCTCTATCCGCAAAGGCTGGTCTGCATCGCCCGGCAGGGACATCCCGTCCTCAAGGGACGATTGACGCTGAAACAATTCGCGGCCTTGTCCCACGCGGTCTGGGGGGCGCCGCCCGTGCCTTATCCGACCCTGGAGGTGATGGTCGATGAGGCCTTGGAGAAATCCAATTTGACACGGCAGGTGGCTTTGCGCGTCTCAAGCGTGATGCTGCTTGGCGAAGTGGTGGCGAAATCGGATCTTCTGGCCATCATCCCCGAGCCTTTGGCTTTGACCAGCCGCCAGACCTTGCCGATCCAGATTTTTCCGTTGCCTTTCCAAGTGGCCAAAGCGGACGTCAGCATGCTCTGGCATGATCGTCTGCATCAGGATGCCGGGCATAAGTGGCTGCGCAGCACCATGCGGGCGATCGGCAAGAAGCGATCGGCGGGGTTGTCGGTCATGATGGAAGGTTGAAGCCTGACATGGCCGATCGACCATGCCGGTATAGCGCGACGACGATGGCGGCTCGTGCGGGAATTGGCATAGGAACGAGCATTCCAGCCAGATTGCCGGCAAAGATCGCCAACATAGATCGAAGGGAAACGCTCCGCATGACCAGTTCGTCACCAAGACCGCTTTCCGTGCGGCGCGCGGAGGTGGATGTGCCGGCGGTCGTCTGGTCGCCTGCTCAACCGAGCCGGGGCATCATTCTGGCTTGCCATGGTGGCAGCGGCCATAAATGTTCGCCGGCTATTCTGGCGATCGCGCAGGCCTTTCTGAGCCAGGGCTTTTCTGTGTTGGCGATCGACGGGCCGGTTCATGGCGACCGCCGCAGCGATGGCGATCTCAGTCCCGAGACGGCACGAACCAGTTTCCGGGCAGCTTGGCGCGCCGGTCTTGGCCGTCTCGATATGGCGCGCGATATGAGCGCCGCGCTGGATGCGTTGCTCGCCGAGACAGACCATGCCGGCCTGCCGGCCGGCTATATCGGCGTTTCGATGGGCACAGCCTATGGCCTTCCTCTGCTGGCGGAAGACAATCGCATTCAGGCCGCGGCCATCGGACTGTGGGGAACGACCTATCCGGCGAGCGAACATCTTGCGGCTTATGCGCGGCGCATTGAATGTGCGATCTGGTTCACGCAGCAATGGCATGATGAGTTCTTCGATCGGCAGGGCACGGCCGAACTCTTCGATGCCGTTGGCGCGGCGGACAAGCGGATGGTGGTTTATCCGGGGCCGCACCGCGAGCTGGAAGGTGAGCGGCTCGCGGATGCGGTGTCGTTTCTGGTTGGACGACTGTCGTCTACTGCACGCCACCCTTATTGACCACAGGGCCGGTATAGGCTTCGAAACGTTTACGCAGATCGGTGATCAGCGGTTCGTTCGAAACGAACTGGTTGTAGTCGAGCGCGGCGTTCGCTGACGTCAACGGTTTGAAACCAGCAGGTGGCGGCACGTCGGTGCGGGCCGAGAAGACACCGGAACGGCGCTGCTGTTCGGGTTGCATATACCAGTTGAGAAAGAGCCTGGCGGCGTTGGGATGCGGCGCATTCTTGAAAATGCCGGCGGTGAGCGTGAAGACGACGATGGGATCGTCTTGCGGAACGACGAGTTCGACCGGTGCGCCCGTTTGCTTGAGGGCACCCGTGGTTGAGGTCGTCGCATCGAAAGTCACAGGGCGTTCGCCGGAGGCAACGGCTCGGATGACGCCGAGATGGCCCTGGATGAAGCTCGGCTTGTTGGCCATGAAGCGATCCATATAGGACCAGCCATATTTCTGGACGATGGTGTAGAAGACATAGAGCGTCGCGTCGTCGTCTGCCGGATAGCAGGTGATGATCTTGCCGGAAAATTCCGGCTTGAGGAAATCCAGCGCCGATTTGGGAACGTCGCCACTCGCTATGGCATTCTTGTTATAGGCATAAGCGATCGCATTGACGCGTGCCGTGGTGAAGGCGCCATCGGGATCCTTGAAGACAGCGGCGATGTTTTCATGGCCCTCGACCTGGTAATTGAGGAGCAGATTGCGCTTTTTCCAGGCGACGAAATCCTGAGCGGTCTGGAAGAGGGCCATGTCGGCTTCCAGTTTCCCGGCCTTGAGCTGCTGTTCGATCTTCTCGTTCAGCACATTGCTGAAGCCCCCGGTGACGCTGACCTTGATGCCAGGAAACTTCTGTTCGAACTCGGCGACGATGCCTTGATAGGGCGCGACGGGGCCGCCGGTGTAAAGGGTGAGGGCGCCTTCGCTCTTCGCCTTCTCGTAAAGATCGCTGGTCATATCGGCGCTGGCGCTTATCGCAGTCATGACGACGACGAGGCTGGCAACCGGGAGGATCCCGATTGCCTTGCAAAATGTGCTCACCATGGTCCCCTCCCAGTCGGCCGGCGGCTCTCCCTGAACCGCCGGCAATCGTCTTACTTTTGCGGTGTGGCTTGCGCCGATCGCTCCGCATCAAGAACCGGCACGATGAGCTGCGACGGATAGTCTTTGCTATGGAAGAACGTGTCCGTGCCGTTTTGCCGGGCGCTGTAAGGATGAGTGAAGATCGCGTCCGTTACCGATGAATCGCCGTTGCTGACTTCAAGGCGCAGACGGCTGCCCTTTTTGAAGAAATAGGCCGTGGGCATGACGGCGATCTCATATTTGTAGACCTTGCCGGGCTCGATCGGCTGCGGGTTCTCGTGGGTGTAGTAAGGCGCGTTTTCCAGGGATTGCTTGGGATCGATCGCGCGATGGGAGGCGAGCAACCACCCCTTGGTGACGATCCGGCTGCGCGGTTGCACGCCACGGCCGCGTTCATCATCGGCTTGCGCCGACTGATCGGAGATTTTGACGATGAACTGCGTGTCCGGCTGGGTCGAGGCCGCGTAGAGAACGAGTTTGAGAGGCCCCGTCACCTGCGTGTCGCGATCGAACGGCTGCGTCACGAAGGTCAATACGCGGCGGGCCGGATCGGGACGCCCATCGGGGCCTGGACCGACGACACCGTTTCGCCAGCCGGGATCCGGATAGGCGTAGGCGGTCTTGCCGGCATCGTCTGCGGGATCGGATTTCAGGAGGCCGTCGTTCAGCGACGTCACACTGCTGCTCGGGCCATCCGCCAGATAATAGGTGCGGTAGCTCACGGCTTTCGGCGGCCAGGCATCCGCTGTGTCCATGCGATTGCCGTTGACGACGGCATAGCGAACGGTCGGTTCGCTTTGATAGGCGGTCTGCTGGCCTTTCAGGCACCAATCATAGAACGGCAGCAGATATCTTTCGTGGAATTTGATGCTGGCGAATTCGGCGACGGCCTCGTTCACGTCGGCGCCGCCCAGAACCAGAAGTTTCTTGGGGCCGGCGACCCGCTGGAAGCCGAGAATATTGCCGTTGAGGTGCAGGTCGACCTTGCCCCAGACGCCGATCGAATAGACGGGGATTTTGACCCGATGCAGATTCTCCGCCGCTGAGCGCTCGCGCCAGAAGGCATCATAAGTCGGATGGCGCCGCGTGTTCAGCGAATAGTCCCACGGCACTTCTTTCGCTGGACCGACCTGCGGGCGCTGATTGTAATTGCGGACCGTACTCCACCAATATTCCGGATAGGCGCCGGGAATGCCACCCGTATAGGCTGATTGCCGATAGGTATCGATATGTCCGTCGTAAGGGGCGATGCAGGCCAGATGCGGCGGCGTCTGCGTGGCCGCGAACCATTGCGAGCGCGCGTAATAGGATTGGCCGATGCCGCCAACCTTGCCGTTCGACCAGGGCTGTTTGGCGATCCACTCGGTCACTTCATAGAGATCGCGCTGTTCGCGCCGGCTTTGATATTGATATTCGCCGCCAGAGCGGCCTGTGCCGCGTACGTCCATATGCAGATAAGCATAGCCGTGTTGGTTGTAATAGCCGATGGGGCCGAGTTCCTGGATCGGATAGATCGAAACCGCCGGCAAGCCATCATTGTCGAAACGATAGGGCGAAGCGGCGAGCAGGGTGGGCGCGGGGCCTGGGGTTTTCGGCATATAAAGCGCGGCTGAAATGATGGCGCCGTCGCTCATGCGGATTTGCACGATGCGCGCGGGCGAGCGCTCGGGTGCCGGCTCTTTGGGGGACTCTTCAGCGAAGGCAAAAACGGGCACAAGCATCAACAGGCCAATCAAAAATTGGCGCGCATGCGATCCATGAAGACGCATGGTTTCCTCCCTGATTTCAGTTTTGGCTCCTCGATTGTAGCGAGAGGCCTTATGTGCCGCGAGGCTTATTTTACACTTGTGAGTTTAATTTTATAGGCCCGCCTGTGTCGGGTCGCGATGAAACGCCTAAAGCCCTTTTTCCTTCAGATATCTTGCCACATTGGCCGCGGTTTTTTCGATGTGGTCGACGATCAATGTCCTGGCTTTCGCGGCATCGCGCTGCAACGCGCAGTCAACGAGCGCCTTATGTTCGGCGACCGTATTGCGCGATTTGCTGCGCACGCTGGCTGAGAGGCGGCGATAGCGCTCCGATTGATCGAAATGGTTTTCGCAGGCGCTGATCAGCCGTTCCGATTGGCAGGCTGAGATCAAAGCGATGTGAAAGGTTTTGTGGAGATGCGTCCATCGATCGTCGCGCTGTGCTTCGCCGCGATTGATCTGCCGCTCGACCTTCTCCAACTGATGAAAGGCCGCGACGACACTGGCTTCCCAGGCATCGTCGCCATGTTGGATCGCCAGTTCGAAGGCGGCGGCTTCCTGAATGGTTCGGCAGCGCGTGAGATCGTTCAGATCAGCCGATGTCATGGGCGCGGTGCGGAAGCCGCGCCGATCATCTGATGTCACGAGCCCTTCGGCGACGAGGCGGTTCAACGCTTCGCGCAGCGGGCTGCTCGAAAATTTATGGACCTTCTGAAGCGCATCGATCTTGAGCTTTTCGCCGGGCGAAATCTCGCAAGCGATGATGGACGCACGCAGCGTTTCGTAAGCTTGAGAGGCGAGGGGGCTGTTGCGCGTGGCGATGTCTGATTTGTCCATGGCGCTTGATTTATGCATAAAATTATGTTTCCTGCAAGAAAAGCTTTATGGGAGGATTGTCGTTGAAGCTGAAATTGCAGATCGCCGCCGTGATGATGGCGCTCGTTTCCGGTGTGGCGAAGGCGGATTATCCGGAGCGTCCGATCACGATCATCGTGCCCTTTGCGGCGGGCGGAACGGCTGATCTGCTGCCGCGTCTCGTTGCCGAAAAATTGCGACCGGCTCTCGGTCAAGCGATCATCATCGAAAACCGGCCGGGGGCCGGCGGCAATCTGGGTGCCGCCCTCGTCGCCAACGCCAAGCCCGACGGCTATACGCTGCTCTGCGCGCCGCAGTTGAACTACAGCGCCGCCGATCTGATCTACAAAACCTTGAATTTCGACCCGCTGAAACTCGAACCCGTCGCGGTGCTGGCGCGCTATCCCAACGTCATCGTCGCACGCCGCACGTTCGAGCCGAACACGCTGAGCGAGTTGATCGCTTATGCCAAGAAGTCGCCAGGCAAGCTCACCTATGCGTCACAAGGCATCGGCCAGGTGGGGCATCTGACGTTCGCCTTGTTGGCCAAGACAGCCGGCATCGAGCTGGTGCATGTGCCGTATCGCGGCAGCGCACCGGCGATCACCGATCTCCTCAGCGGACAGGTCGATCTTCTGGCCGACAATCTGCTGCCGACGGCCTCGAATATCGATACGGGCAATTTGAAGCTCATCGCGGTCGGTGGAACGCGCCGCGTCGTTGCCTATCCCAATGTAGCCAGGATTTCGGAAACCATTCCGGGCTTTGTCTCCGATACGTGGATGGCCATCTCCGCGCCGAATGGCACGCCGCCAGAGATCGTCGGCAAATTGTCCAAGCTCATTTCCGAGGCGACCCGCTCGCCGGAGTTCCAGGAGAAGACGGCGAACCTGCAGACCGAGCCGCTGGAGGGAACGCCGGCCGAGATGACGCAGTTGATCAAGACGAGCCGGGATCAATGGGCGCCGATCATCAAGGAACAGGGCATTCAGTTGGAATGAGACCTGAGCGGCGATCGTACCCCAGGATTTGAAAAGGTGATCCATGCCCGAGGATGTCAAGAGCAAGAGCGAGTTGTTTCCGGTCGGCGGCGTGCTGCTCGAGCGCCCCTATGCGATCCGTCGTCTCGGCCATTTCGGCCTTGATGTCGACGACATTGATCGTTGCGTCGATTTCTATACGCGCATGTTCGGGCTGAAGATTTCGGATCCGATCGATTTCGGCGCCCGCCTGCCTGTTGAAGAACAAGGCAAGCATGGCTCGGGCATCGGCTATTTCATGCGCCATGGCACGGATCATCATTCCTTCGTGCTGTTTCCCCGCCGCGTGCGCCGCATGCTACTCAAGCACATTCCGTCGCATATGACGATCAACCAGATCACCTGGCAGGTCGGCAGCTTGCGTGAGGTGGTCGACGGTTCGAACTGGCTGAAGGGGTCGGGCATCCGCATCGCGCGCTCGGGTCGTGATAATCCCGGTTCGAACTGGCATGCCTATCCGGTCGATCCGGAAGGGCACATCAATGAAATCTATTATGGCATCGAGCAGATCGGCTGGGATGGCTTCAGCAAGCCCAAGGGCATGCACCGGCGCGATTATCATGACGTGCCGGCTTTGCCGCACCGTTCCGAATTCGCCGAGGTCGAAGAGGGATTGGCCTACAATATCGCCGTTGAGGATGGCCATCGTTTCAAGGAACCGCTGGAGGAGACATACGACGTCGGCGGCATCTTGCTCGGGCGGCCGTTCAAGGTGGCGAAGATCGGGCCGGTCCGTATCTTCGTTGAAGACGTGGCGGCCGTCACGGCTTTCTATCGCGAGACGATGGGCTTGCGGCTGACCGAGGAGATCGACTGGAACGGCCATCGCTGCTCTTTCCTGCGCGCCAATACGGAGCATCATTCGCTGGCGATCTATCCGGCGGCCTTGCGCGAGGAATTGGGATTGAGCGCACACACGTCGTTGTTCTCCTGCGGTTTCCAGCTTGGCGACTACACGCAGTTGCGCGCGGCGGTCGATTTCATGCAAGGGCAGGGCGTCACCGTGCGGAAGTTGCCGCAGGAGCTTTTCCCCGGCATCGACTACAGTGCCTTCGTCATCGATCCGGATGGGCATGCCATCCAGATCTATTATCACATGGAACAGATCGGCTGGGATGGCCGGCCAAAGCCAGCGGATCAGCGTCGTAAGATCGACAACGACAATTGGCCTGAGGTTTTGGCGGCGCAAAGTGATAGTTTCAACGGCGAGGTCTATCTCGGTCCCTGGAACTGAGATGCGCCGCAAGCGTAACGCTTGCGTAGAGCTTGAATGAGGCGCCGTCACGAGCGCCCCGAGCATGGGAGGAAAGGATGAGTGCATTCGATCCGATGCGGCGTGCCATCAGCCGGCGCGCCATGTTGCAACATATGGCGGCAGCTTCGGCCGCTCTTGCCGCTGTTCCAAGCCGCGTTCTGGCACAGGCGCCGGCATCGCCGCCTGCGACAACGGCGCTGCCGGCACGTGGCGAATATCTCATCCGCAACGCCCTCGTGCTGACGATGGATGCCAAGCTCGGCGACCTGCCGAAGGGTGACATTCACGTGCGCGATGGCGCTATCGTCGCGGTCGGCCCGTCTTTGCAGGCCGCAGGCGCCACGGTGATCGATGCCACCAATATGATCGCGCTGCCAGGCCTCATCGATACCCATTGGCATATGTGGGGCTCGGTGGCGCGTAACATGGCGGGCGAGGATTCTAAGACCGGCTATTTTCTGTTCGCGCGCGCGGTGGGCGATGTGTTCACGCCCGAGGACAATGCGCGTGGCGTGCGCCTGTCGTTGGCGGAAGCCATCCATTCCGGCATCACCACCGTTCATAACTGGGCGCATAATCTGCCCAGGCCCGAATTTGCCGATGCGGAACTGCAGGCGCATGTCGATTTCGGCGGCCGCGCGCTTTACGGCTACGGCTATGCGGGTGTCGGCATGACCAACCAGCCGATCAATCTCGCCGATCTGCCGCGCGTGAAAAAACAGTGGTTCGGCGATCGGTCGGGCTTGTTGACGCTGGGCATTGCCTCGCGCGGGCCGGAAAGCAATTCGGCTGAAATCTGCAAACGCGAATGGGATACAGCGCGCCAGCTCGGCCTGCGCATCTCGACCCATATCGGCACGGGTATGGCGCGGGTGAAGCAGAGCCAGGGCGTGAAGGCCTTGGCGGAGGCAGGCCTGCTTGGACCGGACGTGATCCTCGTCCACGATACGAATTATCTGCCTGAGGATCTTGAGCCGTTGGCCAAGACCGGCACGCATATTTCGATGAGCCCCTATACGGAGATGCGCACCGGCTTCGGTTTCCCCCCGATCCTGCCGATGTTGGAAAAGGGTATCAACATCTGCTTGTCTGTCGATACCACCGTGCTGGCCGGCAATTGCGATATGTTTGCCATCATGAAGGCGATGCAGAATGTCGCCAATGGCGCCAAACAGAGCGAGTTTGCGCTGTCGCCCAGGCGCGTCCTGGAAATGGCGACGATCGACGGTGCGCGAGCGCTCGGCATCGAGGATCGTGTTGGCACGCTCACGCCGGGCAAGCGGGCCGACATCGTTCTGGTGCGCATGGACGATCTCAACATGGCGCCGTTCACAGATGGCGTGCGCATGATCGTGCAGGCGGCGCAGCCGGCCAATGTGGACACGGTTTTCATCGACGGGCGCATTCTGAAGCGCGGCGGCCGGCTGCAGCATATCGACACGGCGAAGATCATGGCCGATGCGACCGAGACCATGGGCCGCGTGCGTGCCGGCGTCGAGAAAGTGCTGGAACGCAGCGGCGTCAGCGTCGTGCGCTGAGAGCAAATCGCGTTTCGATAGAAAAGCGATTTTGCTGCGAGCTTCAGAACCGTTCGCGATAGCTCTGCGGGCTGACGCTGAGTTGGCGCAGGAAGCTGCGCCGCATGGTTTCCTCTGACCCAAAGCCGCAGCGCTTCGCCGTCTGCGCGACGCTGGCGCGTTCTTCCAGCATGCGCTGAGCGGCCTCGACGCGGATCTGCTCGATGGCGCGGGCCGGGGTGCGGCCGGTGGCGCTCGCGTAATGGCGGGAGAAGCTGCGCGGGCTCATATGCGCTCGCGAGGCCAAGGTCGGCAGGGAAAGATCGCCGCGCAGGTTCTCGACGATCCAGGCATGCAGGCGGTCGAAGCGGCCGTCGCTCTCCTGCAGCGCCAGGGTGGTGCTGAACTGCGCCTGATCGCCCGGCCGTTTGAGGAAGACGACGAGCTGGCGCGCGACGGCGAGCGCCATGTCGCGGCCGAGATCGTCCTCGATCAGCGCCAGGGCGAGGTCGATGCCGGCCGTAATGCCGGCGGAGGTCCAGATATTGCCGTCGCGGATGAAGATCGGATTGGGATCGAGCTTCACTTGCGGATAAGCGCGGGCGAACTCCGGGCAGCGGCGCCAATGGGTAACGGCGCGGCGGCCGTCGAGCAGGCCGGTCGCGGCCAAGAGAAAGGCGCCGCTGCATACCGAAGCCAGGCGACGCGTCGTGCGGGCGCGCGCCTTGATCCATCGAACCAGATCGATGTCCGCGCAAGCCGTGTTGACGCCTTGTCCGCCCGGCAGCAGCAGCGTGTCGAAAGGTGCCGGGCGGGCGGGCAGGGGCGCCGTTTCCAGCACGAGCCCCGCCGTGGTCCGCACGCGTGGCTCTCGCGCCAACACCAGGGTTTCGTAAGGCCGCTCGCGCTTGGCAGCACCCGCGATGTCATTGGCGGAGGCAAAAGCCTGCAACGGGCCCGTGATGTCCAGAAGCTGGACATCGGGAAAAGCGAGGATGGCGATACGGCGTGGTGTGTTTGGCATGAAACGAGGGATTTTTGGCAATCTTGCCAAAGCCTGATCGGTTATGATCCGCTCGTCAAGACGCGAAAAAGGAAATTGCGATGACGACCCGGTTCGGAATTCTTGTCTTCCCCAATGTGCAGCAGCTCGATCTGACCGGGCCTTACGAGGTCTTCTCCGCCGTGCGCGATGCCGAGGTCCATCTCATCTGGAAGGATTTGGCACCGCTGCGCTCATCGACAGGACTGATGCTAACACCGACCGCGACATTGGACGATTGCCCGCCATTGGACGTGCTGTGCGTGCCGGGCGGTGGCGGCGTGAATCCCTTGATGGAAGATGCCGTCGTTCTCGACTTCCTGCGGCGGCGCGCCGGCGAGGTGCGCTATCTGACCTCGGTGTGCACGGGCTCGTTGGTGCTCGGCGCGGCCGGATTGCTCGTGGGTCGCAAGGCGACGAGCCACTGGAACGCCCATGATCTTCTGGCGCATTTCGGCGCGATCCCGACCCAGGGCCGTGTCGTGCGCGATGGATCGTTGATCACCGCCGGTGGCGTGACCAGCGGCATCGATTTCGGCCTCGTCGTGGTGGCGGAATTGTTCGGCCGGGAGGCGGCCGAGTCGATCCAGCTCGCGATGGAATATGCGCCCGCACCGCCGTTCCAGGCCGGCACACCCGACGAAGCGCCGCCGGCCATCCTCGCGATGACGAAGAGCAAGCTCTCGCCTTCGCGCCAGGCGCGTGAGGAGATCATCGAGCGGGTGGTGCGCAGCCGGGTGGCCTCGTGAGGCCAGCCTTGATCTTGCCACGCTGACCGCTTAGGTAGGCGCCCGTCAACGCAGAGGATGTTCGCAACGATGGATTTCAACCCGACCGCAAAGCCCATTCGCCTTGCCACCGGGGACATCCATATCCATGCCTGCATCTATTTCTCTCTCCCAGCTCACTCTGTGCGCGCCTGATGGGCGCTCCCTTCTTGCCGACTTAGATTTACGTTTCGGATCCGAACGCACGGGTCTCGTCGGACGTAATGGCATCGGCAAGACGACGCTTCTCGCGGTGATCGCCGGCGAGGCGGCGCCAAGGTCCGGCACCGTTTCCGTCAACGGTACGCTGGGGCTGTTTCGTCAGACCGTTCAAACGAATGCCGATGAAGCGCTGGTCGATGTATTTGGCGCGCGGCAGGCGCTTGCGCTGTTGCGCCGGGCGGAACGCGGCGAAGCGACCGTGGACGAACTGGCCGAAGCCGACTGGACGCTTGGAGCCCGTATTGAAGCGGCGCTGGCCCGCGTCGGGCTCGATATGTCGCCAGAGACGCCTTTGACCAAACTGTCGGGCGGGCAGAGTACCCGTGCCGGCCTTGCCGCCTTGATTTTCACGGAGCCCGATTTCCTGCTGCTGGATGAGCCGACCAACAATCTCGATCGGGTGGGACGTCAGGCTCTCTACGAATGGCTCAGCGGCTGGCGGGCAGGTGCCATCGTCGTCAGCCATGATCGCGAACTGCTCGACATTATGGATTGCATCGTCGAGCTAACTTCGCTCGGCGCGACGCGCTATGGCGGCAATTGGCGTTTCTACCGAGAACAGACGGCGCTGCAATTGGCAGCGGCGCAGCACGATCTGGCCGAAGCGGAGAAGCGAGCGGCGGATATCGAACGCAAGGCGCAGGTCGCCGTTGAGCGTCAAGCGCGCCGGGATGGCGCGGGGCGCAAGAAAGGCGCGAAGGGTGGGACGCCACGGATCGTTTTGGGTGGCTTGAAAGAGCGTAGCGAGAATAGCGGCGGCAGTGATGCGCGTCTGGCCGATGCGCGCCGCAGCCAGGCCGCGGAGGCGGTCGCGGGGGCGCGCGAACGTCTCGAAGTGCTGCAGCCCTTGTCGGTCGTGTTGCCATCGACCGGTCTGCCGAACGGCAGGGAGGTGCTGCGCCTGGAAGCGGTCGCGGCTGGTTACTTGCTCGGCCATCCCGTCATTCGTGGCTTGTCATTCGCCATCACGGGACCGGAGCGCGTCGCCATAACGGGGCCGAACGGCTCCGGAAAGAGCACCTTGCTTGCCCTGGTGACCGGGCAACTCACGCCGCAAGCCGGCACCGTGCAGGTGATGAGCGCCTTCGCCATGCTGGATCAGCGGGTCAGTCTGCTGGATTCATCAGCATCGATCAGGGACAATTTCCGCCGCCTCAATCCGCAGGCTGACGAGAACGCGTGTCGTGCCGCGCTTGCGCGCTTCATGTTCAGGGCTGGTGCCGCGTTGCAGCGCGTGGACGCGCTCAGCGGCGGGCAGGTGTTGCGGGCGGGTTTGGCCTGCGTTCTCGGTGGAGCGAAGCCACCGCCGCTCCTGATCCTCGACGAGCCGACCAATCATCTTGATATCGACTCCCTTGAGGCGATCGAGGCGGGGCTGCGCGCCTATGACGGCGCGCTGCTGGTCGTCAGCCACGACGAGGCTTTTCTGGCGGCGATCGGCGTTACGCGGCGCGTGGAGCTTACGGCGACAAAGCCTCGATGATCCGGCATTCGGCGACCGTGCCGGCGTGGCATTGGCTGACGATGCTGTGGAGTTCTCGACGCAGGGCCTGCAAGTCGGCGATCTTGCGGTCGATTTCCGTAAGATGCTCTTGGGCTATCGCGTCGACCGCCTCGCAGGGGCGTTGCCGATCGTCGGACAGATCGAGAAGGGCCCGCGGTGACCGCGCGCTTGAAAGGTGGTTTTGCTTCGGTGGGTTCGCCGCGCTACGCGGCCGAACAGACGGGCTTGGATGCGAAAACCGCCGAGACCATCACCGCGCTGGAGGGCGAAGGCAAGACGGTCGTGGTGCTACTCTCAGGCAAAACCGTCGAAGGATTGATCGCGCTGCGCGACGAGCCGCGTGAGGATGCCGCGGAAGGTGTGAAACGTCTGACCGATCAAGGCATCAAGGCGATCGTGCTGACTGGCGACAATGCGCGCACGGCCCAGGCGATCGCGGGCCAGCTTGGTCTTGAAGCGCGCGCCGAGCTGTTGCCGGATGCCAAGCTCGCCGAAATCGGCAGGCTCAAACAGGCAGGTCCGATCGCCATGGTCGGCGACGGCATCAATGATGCGCCGGCGCTGGCGGCTTCCTCGGTCGGCATCGCCATGGGCGGCGGCACCGATGTGGCCTTGGAAACCGCCGATGCGGCGCTGCTCAAAAACCGTGTGATCGGCGTGGCCGAACTGATCGCTTTGTCTCGCGCGACGCTGGGCAATATTTGGCAGAACATCACCATTGCGCTCGGTCTCAAGGCGGTCTTCCTGGCGACGACCTTGTTCGGCGTGACCACGCTTTGGATGGCGATCCTCGCCGATACCGGCGCGACGGTGTTGGTGACGGCCAATGCCTTGCGCCTGTTGTCGCATCGCGCGCGTGATTAGCCACCGACGAGCCCTTGCCCTGAATTAGTTTGCATGTCATCTAATTACATGACATGCAAACTAAATGGGAACCGGGAATGTCATCGCAAGACGAGCCGCCGAAACGGCTCGGCAGTCTGATCGGTCTGGCTGCGCGACAATGGCGGCGCGCGGTTGATCTGCGACTGCAGCCGTTCGACCTGACGGAAGCGACATGGATGCCGCTCATCCACCTGGCGCGCTCGAAAGAGCCCATGCGTCAGAAGGATCTCGCGGCGGCGCTGGCGCTCGACAGTTCCTCGGTCGTGCGGGTGCTCAATACGCTGGAAGCGGCGGGGCTGATCGAGCGCGGCGAGAATGAAGAGGATCGGCGGGCCAAGGCGATCATCATCACGAGTGCCGGGCGTGCCCTGGCCCGCAAGCTCGTCCGTCTCTCCGAAGATTTGGAGCGGGAACTGCTGGCCGGTTTCGAGCCTGGCGATGTGGCGGCGGCAAAACGCTTGTTGGAACGGATCTGCGATCAATTGCTTCATTTCAACGTCAAGGGGCGTCGCGAATGACGCTTGATGCCGGAAATGACACGCCAGTTACGCGCGCCAAGAAGCCTGTCGTACAGGCGCCGCTCTGGCTTCTCGCTCTCATCACTTTGAGCGGCACGCTGGCGATGCATATTTTCGTGCCGGCCTTGCCGCTCGCCGGGCAGGATCTGCAGGCCAGCACCGGCGCCATGCAATTGACCCTGAGTGCCTATATCATCGGGCTTTCGATCGGCCAGCTCACCTATGGGCCGATCTCGGATCGTTTCGGCCGTCGGCCAGTGCTGATCGTCGGCATCGTCATCTATGTCATCGCCAGTCTCGCGGCTCTGCTGGCGCCGACGGTGCAGGCGTTGATCGTGACCCGGTTTTTCCAGGCACTCGGGGGCTGTGCGGGTCTGGTGCTTGGGCGTGCCATTGTGCGCGACAGCGTTTCCGGCAGTGATGCGGCCAAGCGCTTATCGTTGATGAACCTGATGGTCATGGCGGGGCCAGGCCTGTCGCCACTCGTCGGCTCACTGCTTGCCGCAGTGACGGGATGGCGGTCGATCTTCGCCGCCTTATGTGTCCTTGGCCTGGTCAATCTCTTTTTGATCTGGCGGCTGCTGCCCGAAACGACGGGCGGGCAGGGACATGACGTGGGCATGGTGCTGCGTAACTATCGCCGGCTTGTGAAATCGCGCGGCTTTCTCGGCTATACGCTTGGTGGTGGTTGCGCGACCACGTCGATCTATGCGTTCATCGGTGCCGCTCCCTTCATCTTCGTTGATCAGCTTCATCGACCGGCGCATGAAGTGGGCATCTATCTGGCGATCAATATTCTGGGGGCTTGGTTTGGCAGTCTGACGGTGAACCGTTTGATCGGCGGCTTGTCGACAGGGCGTCTGATGGTGATCGGCAATCTGGTGAGCTGCATCGGCGCGATCGCTTTTCTGTCTTTTGTCTTGGCCGGTGCTTTGGGCGTCATGTCGACGGTGATCCCGATGCTGCTCTTGAGCTATGGCGCAGGTGTCGCCGGACCAACAGCTTTGTCGGAAGCGCTCGGGATCAATCCGGCGGTCGCGGGCTCTGCGTCCGGCCTCTATGGCTTCACGCAGATGAGCATCGGCGCGGTTTGCGCGGCGCTGAGTGGGGTGGGCGGCAATCCGGCGCTGGCCGTTGGCATTGTCTTGCTGTCGGCTGGACTTCTGGCGCAATTGTCGTTCTGGTTGGCGCAGACGCGTGAGATCTAACGGAATAGATCGTAACCGGATTTATTTTGATCGCTGGAAGGTGATTTGAAGAACCACCTTCGGCGCGCGAGTTGTGGCACGCGAACGAAATGTGATTTGCCCTCATCAGGAGTCCTCGATCATGGCGAATACGAGAGAGCCGAGAATTCATCCCGTCCCGATCCTGGATCTGCGGCCGACACAAATGACGGTCGGCATGCGTGAGGTGAAGGAGAAGCGCAAACGCTGGCGCGAGCATGCGTCAAAGAAGAAACAGGAAGAACTGCTGGGTAAGCACATGATCCCGGTCGTTCTGGGCCCCGATGGGCGCTACTATATCGTCGATCATCATCATCTCTCGCTTTCGCTGCATGACGAAGGCGTCAAGCATATCCTCGTGACGATCATTGGCGATCTTTCCATGGTCGAAAAAGATGCTTTCTGGGGCGTCATGGATAATAAGCGCTGGGCCTATCCTTACGACGTCAAGGGCGAACGCCGGCCGTTCAAGGATTTGCCGAAGTCGGTCGCCGATCTCAAGGACGATCCGTTCCGCAGCCTTGCCGGTGAGCTGCGGCGCGCTGGCGGATTCGCCAAGGACACGACGCCATTCAGCGAGTTTCTATGGGCGGATTTTTTGCGCCGGCAGATGTCGCGCAAACTGGTGAACGATAATTTCGATAAGGCGCTCGAGAAAGCACTGGAAGCGGCCAAGAGCCAGAAGGCGGTCTACCTGCCGGGCTGGTGTGGACCGACGTCGGACGATTAGTTTATTCGCGAAATAGTCGGAACCAAAATCGTAATATGGCGTTCTGAATTGCGTTCGAAATGAAGGTTTGATTTTCCCGCCGGCAAGCCATTGCCGGCTTTTTTTGTTGATGGATTTGCTGCCGATCTTGAATGGAACCTTTCGGTATTTGCCCGAGTTTACAAGGCAGGACGATGCAATCGTTCAACATGCAGTCAGCGATATCAGCGGCGGCATACTCAATTAAAAAGAACGCAAGGAGACACCGCAATGCGTGAATTGCCTCCGATCTATCGATTTTTTCCGGCCGATCAGTTCAGCAACGTCGATCGCCCCGGGATCATGATCTCGGCATCCAATGATGAGAACGCGGCATCCGTCGCCAAAAATCTTCTCCATCTCATTGGAGGGAGCGGCGAGCTTTGGGCCGATAATCAGATGATCCGACTGTTTCATTCGCCTGAGCCGGACGAAGTCATGGAGCAGGTCTGGTCTGATAGCAAACATGTTTGGCGCGCTGTCGAATTGTCGGCCTGAGGGGCTGGCATCTCGATGTCACGTCGATAAATCGCAACCAAAATAGTGGAGGATATCATGGGTCGCGGGATATTGCTCTGGCTGTTGGGCGTTCCAATTCCAATCATCATTCTGCTGGCTCTTCTTGGCCGATAAGGAGGGCATCATGAGCGAGGTCGTTTCGCAAAGAACCATATCGGCATCGGCGGTATCTTGGCCGGCCGTGTTCGCGGGGGCCGCCGCCGCGACAGCTTTTGCTTTGGTTCTTCTGACGCTGGGGACGGGTCTTGGCCTGTCGGCGGTTTCGCCTTGGGGTGGTTCGGTCAAAGGTTCAACGCTCGGCTATCTGGCCGTTGCCTGGCTCTTGGCCGTGCAACTCTTCGCTTTTGGTCTCGGCGGCTATATCGCCGGGCGCTTGCGCACGCGGTGGCTGACGGTCGATCGCAATGAATCCTATTTCCGCGACACCGCGCATGGATTGCTGGTCTGGTGCGTCGGGACCATCGTGTCCGCCTGTTTGGCTGCCACCATCCTGTCGAGCGCGATATCCGTAACGGCATCGACGGCGTCATCCGTCGCCACGAACGGTGCGCAGTATTTTGTCGATTCCTTGCTGCGGAGCGATAAGCAGGGTGGCGATCCCGATGCGGCGCGCAAGGAGATCGGGCTCATCTTCGGGCGCATGCTCGACAATTCCGAAGTCACCGACAACGATCGCAGCTATGCCGCGCAATTGATCGCGCGGCAGACCGGCATCAGTCAGACCGATGCGGAGCAGCGGCTTGCGCAAACGGCTGATCGCGCCAAGTCCGCCCTCGAAGCGACCCGCAAACTTGCAATGTATGCATCGCTCTGGGTTTTCGTCGCTTTGCTGATCGGTGCGTTCACGGCCTGTTACATGGCGACGGTCGGCGGCGAAGCGCGCGACGAGGTCGATTGATGCGGAGACGATGATTCTTGGCATCTCGCAAACGATGGAGTTCTCATGACCGATGACACCAAGAAAAAGTCGCAGAAGCGCAAGGAAGATAAAGAGCTGACCGAGGAGTTGAAGCAATCTTTTCCGGCCAGCGATCCGCCCACCGTGACGCGTCAGCCCGCCGATCAGCGCCACGTGGAGAGCGAGGAAGCAGAAGACAAGAAGTCCAATAAGAAGCCACAATAGCACTCGGCCCAAAATAGGAGTGCGCCATGCGGACGATCATGGTTGTTATGTTTGCCTTGGCTGCGGGCGCGGCCGGCGCGGAAGAACCTTCGATCAGCAAACCGGCCTTGTGGGGCAGTCCGACTGTCGACAACGGCACCTGCTGCAAAACGCTGGGCGAGGTGCGCGACAATATCGATCGCCTGGATCGAGAGATTGTGCGTTTGATGGCCGAACGGGGCCGATATGTCCACGAAGCCGCCCGTTTTAAGGAAAACCCGGCGCAAGTCGAGGCACCGGAGCGGGCCGAGGCCGTGGTGCGCAAGGCAATGTCGCTGGCCGAGCAGAACGGCCTGTCGCCGAAAGTGGCGGAAGCGACTTATCGTGCGATGGTACGGGCCTTTATCGACTATGAGCAGGGTGTCTTCGCCGCGGCAGCCGCTTCCGGCGATGCACCCTGGAAAAAGCGTTGACCGCATTGAGCAATCGGCCTGCGGCACGCTGCTAGCCAGTCACGCTGATACGTGTCTGCGCACTTAAAATCATAGACATTTCCGATCAATAATTTCGATTTGATCGATTTGACCGCCGGCCGAAACCAGCGCAACATTCGCTCGGTTCTAAACAAGGCCGATGCCGTGCTGAAGCCAGGAGGGTTCAAGAGGGTCATGCCCATCGGATCGGTCCGGTGATCATGCCTACACAATCGATCTTTATAGAGGGCGCCGAAGGCCATCGGAGGAGGGCACTCAAGGCCAAGCCCATCGCGGAAGCAGGAAGAGGCGTTTCTGCTTTGCAAATCGAGACGAAGATCAACTTGTCGCCGCAGTTCAGGCCATGATCATGACCTGAGTTCTGCGGTGAAGCAGACAAGACATTTGGTGGAGAGAAACATGGACGCGAAAACTGAAGACAGTGCAGGTAAATGTCCCGTCGCGCATTCCGTGATGGCGCGAATTAATCGGGATTGGTGGCCGAACCAATTGGATGTTCAGGTTCTCCACCAGAATTCCAGCCTGTCCACCCCGCTCAGCGAGTCTTTCGACTACGCCAAGGAATTCAAGACGCTCGATCTGAACGCGGTCATCAAGGATCTGCATGCCCTGATGACGGATTCGCAGGAATGGTGGCCGGCGGATTTCGGTCACTATGGCGGCTTCTTTATTCGCATGGCCTGGCACAGCGCTGGCACCTATCGTATCGGCGATGGTCGCGGCGGTGCCGGCTCCGGCACGCAGCGTTTCGCGCCGCTCAACAGCTGGCCCGACAACGTCAATCTCGACAAAGCGCGGCGCCTGCTGTGGCCGATCAAGCAGAAATACGGTCAAAAACTCTCTTGGGCCGATCTCATGATCCTGGCCGGCAATGTCGCGCTGGAATCCATGGGCTTCAAAACCTTCGGCTTCGGCGGTGGCCGCGCCGACGTGTGGGAGCCGGAGCAGGATATTTACTGGGGTCCGGAAGGCACATGGCTGGCGGACGAGCGCTATTCCGGCGATCGCGATCTGGCGAACCCGCTCGCCGCCGTGCAGATGGGTCTGATCTACGTCAACCCGGAAGGCCCGAACGGCAATCCCGATCCGATCGCGGCGGCCCGCGACATTCGCGAAACCTTCGCGCGCATGGCCATGGATGACGAGGAGACGGTGGCGCTCATCGCTGGCGGCCACACGTTCGGCAAAACCCATGGGGCGGCCGATCCCGGCAAATATGTCGGGCCCGAGCCGGAAGGCGCTTCAATCGAAGAGCAGGGCCTGGGCTGGAAGAACTCCTACGGCAGCGGTGCGGCCGGCGATGCGATCGGCAGCGGTCTGGAAGTGATCTGGACGAAGACGCCGACGAAATGGAGCAACAACTTCTTCGAGAACCTCTTCGGTTACGAGTGGGAGCTGACCAAGAGCCCGGCCGGCGCCCATCAATGGACGGCGAAGAACGGCGCTGGCGCCGGCACGATCCCGGATGCTTTCGACCCGGCGAAGAAGCATGCACCAACCATGCTGACCACCGACCTGTCCCTGCGGTTCGATCCGGCCTACGAGAAAATCTCGCGGCGGTTCTTCGAACATCCGGATCAGTTCGCCGATGCCTTCGCGCGCGCATGGTTCAAGCTGACCCATCGCGACATGGGCCCGATCGTGCGCTACCTCGGTCCGCTCGTGCCGAAGGAGAAGCTGATCTGGCAGGATCCGATCCCGGCGCTCGATCATGAAGTGATCGGCGACAAGGACATCGCCGATCTGAAGGAGAAGATCCTGGCGAGCGGCCTCACTGTTTCGCAACTGGTGTCGGCGGCCTGGGCTTCGGCCTCGACCTTCCGCGGTTCGGACAAGCGCGGCGGCGCCAATGGCGCGCGCGTGCGTCTGGCGCCGCAGAAGGATTGGGCGGTCAACCAGCCGGCTGAGCTCGCCACGGTGCTTCAGAAGCTCGAAGCGATTCAGAAGGCGTTCAATGCGGGCGGCGGCAAGAAGAAGGTCTCGCTCGCCGACCTCATCGTGCTCGGCGGCAGCGCGGCCATCGAGAAAGCGGCCAAGGATGGCGGTCATACCGTCAGCGTGCCGTTCACGCCGGGACGCATGGATGCGACCCAGGAAGACACGGACACGCATTCCTTTGCACCGCTGGAACCGATCGCCGACGGTTTCCGTAACTATTCGCGCGGCAAAGCGCGTCTGACGCCGGAAGAGCTGCTGGTCGACCGGGCACAGCTTCTGACGCTGACGGCGCCGGAGATGACTGCGCTGGTCGGTGGCCTGCGCGTGCTTGGCACCAATGCCGACAAGTCGGCCCATGGTGTCTTCACCAAGCGTCCCGGGACTTTGACGAACGACTTCTTCGTCAATCTGCTCGAGATGAGCACCAAGTGGGAACCGTCCAAGCAAGAGAATGTCTATGAAGGGCGCGACCGCAAGACCAATGCGGTGAAGTGGACCGGCACGCGCGTCGATCTGATCTTTGGATCGCACTCGCAGTTGCGCGCGCTGGCGGAGGTCTATGCGAGTTCCGATGGCAAGGAGAAATTCGTGAAGGATTTCGCCAAGGCCTGGACTAAGGTCATGAACCTCGATCGCTTCGACCTCACGGCCTAAGCAAGGTTAACGATGATGCATCCCGCCGCCCGAAAGGGCGGCGGGATTGTTTTTGTCATCGGAAATTTGAGGTTGCCGTAACTTACGCTTAGCTTGCTGATGCCGGTTCAACTGGCTGCGCGACGTCCGTCTTGTTGCTGCTTTCTGTCGTGGCTTCGAGAACCTTCGGCATTTGTGCCGCTTGCAATTGCTTCTCCAATTCGGCAACGCGTTTGTCCGACTCAGCGACGCGTTTGCGCAGTTCGGCGATGATCTTCATGTCCTCGCTGGTCGCGACGAGATTGCCGACCTTGTCGTCTCGGAACGTGCGAGAGTTCATGTGCGGGATTTTGTCCGAAATGAGCGGAGTGTCGGCTGCTATTTCGCCTTTTTTAAAAACGGCGACGAAATCGTTCCATTGGTCTTTCTCGCGATAGGCGATGAACGACTCAACCAGGTAGACATTCTGCTTGTTCTTTCTAGCCCATTTGGCCAGCACGGTTCCGCTGTCTGGATAAAACCGCCAACAATCCTGCGGGTAGCGATGAAAAGAGCCATTGGAAGGAACGTTCAAATAAATGAACCCTTCAGGCTTTGTGATGCGGCACATGTCCAGAAAAGTTTCCCAGAAAAAATCGTCATGCTCGGCCTGCGAGGACGAAACGACGATCCCGGCGAAATCATTCCTAATGGGTAAGGTGGTGCCCACGGGGACGGCCAGATCGACGCCTTTGCCGTGCTCACAATCGATCCCCAGGTAGAATGTTTGCGGGGGCGCAACCGATCGCAAAGATCCGTTCACGTCAAACGAACCGATATCCACGATGGTGGCTCCGGCTGTCGCATAGTGTTCGAAAAACAGCCGACCCAATTTTAAAGCGGTGTCATGCATTGCCATCTCGCCGAGGGCGTTCAAACGCGCAAGTGCCGTCCTCCTTGCCCCCCGGGACGGTGGCCGAGCTTAGCAGTCAATCAATCTCATTTGAACACGGAATTCTCGAACTGGTCGGGTACGCTATGGCTAGTGGGTCGACGGGATGCGAGCCGCCCGATCATGATTAACGCAACAAGATCGTGGGGGCTGGAACTCTGAGGTCATGAAGCGGGCCATGGATCGCGTCGAGTAATACTCGGCGCGATCGGGCGTAGGCGCTGTGATCTTTGGCGTGATCTGTTCCATTCACCAGCGATGGAAGCGCGGTCCATACCAGCCGTACGGGCGGTAGAAGGGGCGTGGCGCATACCAGCCATAAGGGCGCATCACCGGAACTGGTGCGACCCACATATTCACGGCACATTGTCCCCATGGGGTGATGTGCCGGCCGGGACCGCATTGCCAGTCGACCAGCGTGGTCGCACTGGCGATCTCGGGTTTGGGACTCATCGGCATGGCGGAAGCCGCCGTTACCGAAACTGTTGCAATGCCGCCGAAGAGCGTCGCGGCGATCAGGCTTTTAGGATTCATATCGATCTCCTAACGTCCATGCCCCACGCCCGAGACAGAAATTTGCGCCGCGCAGCTTAACCAAAGCTGAATGAAGATATCCCTCCAGCGCAATGATTTATGACCATATGCGATCTATCCAAGCGTGATGTCGATTGGTCACCACGATGCGGCGAAACACGACATGTTGCGAGCGGCCTGCTAGGCTGGCGCCGACTTCATTGAGGAGGTTCGTTATGATCGTTGAATTCGTACGGTTCCGACATCCGAAAGGTCAGTCTCGAGAGCAGGTGCTGGCGGATGCCCGGACGACTGTTGCGAAATGGCAGGCCAATGCAAAGCTGATCCGTAAGCATTACATCATCGGCGATGACGACATGGCCGGCGCTTTCTACATCTGGCCGACCAAGGAAGATGCGGAACAGGCGCATGATGCCGCATGGCGCGATGGTGTTGCGAAGCGAACGGGCGCGCCGCCCACCATTAGCTATTTCGATTTGCAGATGATCGTCGACAATGCCGATGGATCGGTGCGGGAATTCGCTGCCGACGAAACGCGCTGGAAATCGTGAGAAATGCGGCTTCTTTGCGCATTAATCAAAAGAGACTGAGGCGGGAACGATCGACCTATTGAGGCATTTGTTTTATATCCGTGTCTGATCACACGGATGGCGAGTATGGAACCCCCAAGGCTCAGACTCGTCGTCTCGTCGTCGCCTTGTCTCAGGACACTGGCGGCGACGAGGCAGATTTTGCGGGCGCGCTCGAGATTTATTGCGAGCCTTCGATGCCGGCCTTGCGTACGACGTCGCCCCAGCGGGTGAGTTCCGTCTTTACGAATTTTTTCAGCTCGTCGATATCACGCTGCGGTAGCGGCAACATGCCGGCCTTGCTGATGGCTTCGGCGATGTCGGGCATTTCGAGGACCGAGCGGATATCCGCGCTGATCTTGTCGAGAATGGGCCGGGGCGTGCCGGAAGGGGCGGCGAACATCTGCCAGGAGGCGACATCGAAACCGGGCAGGGTGTCGTTGATGGGAGGCACGTTGGGCAGCACGTCGAGCCGCTTGGCGAGCGAGACGCCAAGCGAGCGGACAGCGCCCGATTGCATCTGGCCGAGGCCGGGGCCGAGATCGACGAACATTACCGGCACATGGCCGGCGACCACATCGGTGAGCGAGGGCACGCTGCCGCGATAGGGCACTGGATTCATCTGCACGCCGGTCATGCTCTTGAGCAATTCCATGTAGAGATGATGCGGCACGCCATAACCGGCCGTCGCATAGCTCAGCGGTTGCGGGCTGGCCTTGGCATAGTCGATGAATTCCTTCACCGTCTTGGCCGGCACCGATGGATTGACGACCAGAACGAACGGCGTTGCCGCGGCCATGGCCAGCGGCGTCAGTTCCTTTTCGGGATCGTAGGGCAGGTTCTTGTAGAGGGTGACGTTGACCGTGAATTGCGGACTGGCGCCCAGCAACAAAGTGTAACCGTCAGGCGCGGCGCGCGCGACGGCGGTCGCGCCGATATTGCCGCCGGCGCCGGCACGGTTCTCGACCACGACGGGCTGTCCCCATTTCGTTTCGAGTTTGGCACCGACCAGCCGCGCCAGAATATCGCCGCTACCGCCGGCCGCGAACGGCACGACGATGATGACGGTCCTGTTCGGAAAAGTCTGCGCTTGGGTCGATCCGTTGATGAATATCGCGGCTACAAAAGCGGTGATGACGAATGTGGCCACGCGGCCGATGCCGTTACGGATCATGTCTCCTCCCAGATGCGGTTCGTTTTTAACTCGCTGTGCGACAATAACCGTGCGTGGAAGAGATGTTCAAGCGGTGTTTATCTGTGCCATGGGGCGAGAAGTGCTGAAGGGTGAAGCTGCCGGCGATGGCGAAGGCTTGGCGCGATGCTCATTTCTGAACGCATAGCCGATCGGCATTGTATCAGTGCATTCGGCGTCGTAGACGGAATGCGCTGCAGATGACCGTTGTCATCTGATCGCTGGGGCTTTCAAATGCACATTTGTATCTTGTTTGCGACATTCGTCGCATTCCTCCATATCATGCCGGCCGCTGCCAAGAATTTCGCGGTTCCCGACAAGAACCCGGCCATCACCCTCACCATTCCGGATAATTGGAAGACCGAGGAAATCGAATACGGCTATTCCGCTAGGCCGTCGGATGAAGCGGTCTTCTTCTCCGTCGAGTTTGCCAGCGCGCGCAACATCGACAAGATGATGGCGAACAATGAAGCCTGGATGAAGGAAAACGAGATCAAGCAGGTGAAGCCCATCAAGGCCGAGATGCCGATCAACGGGATTTCCTCAACCGTTTTCCAATTCCGCACGACCGATGCCAATGGTCCGACGACCGTCGAGTTCATCCTGATGCCGGCCGGCAACGAGCGCGTGATCATGATCACCGTTTGGGGCAATGACGAAGAGCGCGAGAAGCACGGCAAGGCGATCGACGGCATTTTCGCCAGCATCAAGCCGATCAATTGAGCGCTTGAAGATCAAGCCCGGTCGCGCTGCAAGCGCGATCGGGTGTGAACCTCAGTTCTCCCGCTCGAAATTAAGATCAGAAAAGCAAACGCAGTTCCTGGGCGAAACCGCGTCTCTGTCGAACCGCAGCTTGTTTCAGATCAGTTGCAGCGCGTTGTCCGCAATTTATCCGTTCGGCATGTTATGCCGTTGCTGCCCCGCGTCGTACCCAGCTTATCGGTTCGCCAGGTGTTGCCGCGATTGTCGCGTGTGACGCCGAGCTTGTTGGTGCGATAGGTGGTGCCATCGCTGCTCCGCGTCGTGCCCAGCTTGTCGGTTCTCCAGGTGTTACCGCGATTGTCGCGCGTGACGCCGAGTTTGTTGGTGCGATAGGTGGTGTTATCGCTACACCGCGTGGTCCCTAGCTTATCCGTTCGACAGGTGAGTGCCAGAGCAGGCGCTGCCGAAACGACCAAGATCACCAACGCGCCAATCATTCGCATGAATGCCCCCCGTGTCCCCAATCGACGCTCAAGTGTTAGCGCTAAATCATGTCGGCGCAAGATATTTGCATCTGGTCGCGCAAGAGAGATCAGGCTTCTATTCGATAGACGGATTGCACCAGCCCGGATGGGAATGCCTTTGTCGTCACGTGGATTAGCGGGATGTCGCTATCGATGGGGCCGAAGAGCTGGCGGCCTTCGCCAATAAGGACTGGAATCTGCGTCACCACCATATCTGCAATCAAACGCTCGCGAATGAAGGATTGCACGATCTGGCCGCCATCGACATAGACGCGCCGCCAGCCTTCCATCGCCAGCATCTCCATCGCCGCCTTGGGAGTCATGTCCACGAAGCGAACGCGATCCGTCAGATGGCTCGGCACCGGAGAGGAAGCCAAGGTTTTCGAGAGGACCACCACGGGCCTGTCATAAGGCCAAGGTTCACTAGCTGCTATTCCTTCGAAGCTGCCGCGCCCCATCACAAGACCGTCGATGTCCTTGATGAAATCTTGATAGCCGTGGTTTTCATTGGGATCATCGCGGCTGAGCAGCCAGTCGATACTCCCATCTCTCCTGGCGATGAAGCCATCCAGGCTGGTGGCGATGAAGACATGCCCGGTAATCATGCTGACCTCAGGTTGCGGGACGGTGATGTTCGACGGGGTCGTAAGACGCGGCACGTAAGCGGACAATCCGTAATGCCCGCAGTGGTCGTCCGCACGGATCTGCTCTGGGAGAAACGTGCAGTTTGGCTTCGTGCAGGGATCTGCCAATCCTGCGAAGCTCGAAGAGAAGTAGGATGGCGGAGACGGAGGGATTCGAACCCTCGATAGGGCTTTACAACCCTATAACGGTTTAGCAAACCGCCGCCTTCAGCCTCTCGGCCACGTCTCCGGCTTCCGGCGCAATATTTGGCGCGGGACGGATCGGCAGGACCGATCCGGCGGGGAAGCATATGCCCGAGGGGGCCGGCCTTTGCAAGGCGCAGGAGGCCGGTTGTTTCAGCAAATTGCGCCTTGCGACCGGATTTTCTGGGGGCATCTGGCGCGGGCCGGTCGAGGTTCCATAAATCCTTGATTCTTGACGGCGAAAGCCGGGCGTGGCCGGCCGCGCGGGGCGAACGACGAAGGCCGTTTCCGTGGATCGGCGGCGCTTACTCAACGCCAGCGTGCTCAGGCCGGATCGGCCTCGGCGACGAATCGGGCGACGCGGGCGATGGTTGGCGCATCGAGCAGCAGCGGCGCGTGGCCCTGGTTTTCGACCACATGCGCCTGGCAGAGCCCATGGCGCTTCTGCATCTCGGCGACCGTCTCGGCCGAGAGCAGGTCGGAATTGGCGCCGCGCAGGACGAGGGTAGGGATGGGACGCAGGCCCTCGAATTGCGGCCAGGCGGTCGGCAGCGGCTTTTCCAGATCGATGCTTTCGAGCGTGCGGAAAAGCGCTGTGTCGTAGCGCGGCACAAGCCGGCCGTTCTTCTCCTCGAAGGTGAGGCGGGCGAAGGCGTCCCAATCGGTATCGGACAGATCGGTGAACTGGGCACTCATCAGGCTTTTGGCGATGTCGACCGCATCGCTCCAATGGCGCGGTTCGGGCAGTTTGCCGATATAGCCGCGCAGCCGCGCCAGGCCCTTGGTCTCGATCACCGGGCCGATGTCGTTGAGTACAGCGCCGTGCAGCAGGGTGGGGCGCATGGCGGCGGTGAGCATGATGTGCAGGCCTCCGCGCGAGGTGCCGATGAAAATGGCACGCTCGACGCCGGCCGCCGTCAGCATGTCGAGGATGTCGTCGTTCTCGACGCGCAGATCATAGTTCTGCCAGGTCTTGTCGCGCTCGGATGCGCCACGGCCGCGATAGTCCAAGGCGACGACGCGGCGCGGCTTGCCGGCGGCGCCGTCCGCCAGCGCCACGGCGAGGCGTTCGAAATCGGAAGCGGTGCGGGCAAGGCCCGGCAGGCAGACGACAGGAATCGTCGTCGTCAGGCGCGGGCCGAAATCGAGCAGATGCAAGCGCAGGCCGTCGCGCGCCGTATAGAAGCGGCTTGCGCCGGTGATCAACTCAGTCATGCGGGAAGGAGCCTCGTGAGGACTGCATGTTAGCGCGGACGAGAACGCCCGCCTATAGCCGCGCTTCGCGGGCGCGCAGATCCGTATCGACCGGGCGGGGCATCGGCGTCGCGCTGTTCAAGCGCACGCGATACATGCCGAGGTTTTCGACGACACGCTGCACGTAATTGCGCGTCTCGGTGATCGGAATGCGCTCGACCCAATCGATCGGATCGACGCCATCCTTGCGTGGATCGCCATAGGCGGCGATCCATTCGCGCACGCGCTTGCCGCCGGCATTATAGGCGGCGAAGGTCAGAATAAGTGACTTGTTATAGTCGTCCATCAGGTCGGCGAGATGGGCGGCGCCGAGCTGCGCATTGAAGGCGACGTCGCCGAGCAGGCGGCTCTCGTCGAAATCGACGCCGGCGCGTTGTGCTGTGCGCCGCGCCGTCGGCGTCATCATCTGCATCAGCCCCTTGGCGCCGGCATGCGACAGGGCATTGCCCTGGAAGGCGCTTTCCTGGCGGGCGATCGAATAGACGATCGGCAGGTCAGCTGAGCGGGCAAGCGGTGTGAAGGTTGGCACGCCGAAGGTCGGGAAGGCGATGTCGTCAAGCGCCACGCCGCGTTGCGAGGCGAGCTTGCCGACGATCAAGGTGGCGCGCGCATCGTCGCCGCGCCGCGTCACATCGGCGAGCGCTGCGATCTGCGCCTTGTCTTCCAAGGTGCGCGCCAATTCCATGGTCAGGCGGAAGGCGAGATCCTTCTCGCCGATCGACAGGAACATTTCGACGGCGCGGATCGGCTCGTCTCGGGCGTCACCCTGCGCCACCGTATCGGCGACGCGCACCGGCGCGTCGGGCAGGCCGAGGCGGGCGCGGGCCAACTGGCCATAATAGGTGCTCGATTGTTCGGCGGCGATGGCATAGAGCCGGCCGGCGTCTTCCGGCTCCTCGCCCTTCTCGGCAGCGCGGGCCTGCCAATAGGCGGCTCTGGCGCGCGAGATCGGCGTCTGTGCGATTTCCAGCGCGGCGGCGAAATGGCCAAGCGCGCGCGTCGGGTCGTTGAGGAAACGCAGCGCGATCCAGCCGGCATGGAATTCGGCTTCGATGCGCGCTTCGCCGGATTCCGCATTATGTTTGGCGGCGACACGGAAAGCGGTTTCGGCATCGCCGGCATCGAGCAGTTTGCGCGCCAAGAGGCGTCGTTCGGTCCACCAATCATCTCCGCTGACGACGACGTTGGGATCGTCGGGAATGGAGTCGAGCACGGCGGCGGCTTCCGTGAGCTTGCCGGCGCGGCGGAATTGTTGGAGACGGGCGAACTGATAGGTGGCGTCGCTGCGCAAGGGTTGCGGCACGGCATTCATCAGCTTGTCGGCACTGGTTTCGTTGGCGACCGCATTGCGCGCCTGGGCCAGCTTCACATAGGCGGGCGAGACGAGTGCGGCGACGCGCATCGAGGCGGCGAGCTTCTCCTTGTAGAAGAGGCGATCGGAGCGGAAGCGATGATCCTGTTCGGTGAGGAGCTGGCCGAACTCCTTTTGCAAGGCATTCTCCGTCCAAGTGCCGATGTCGTCCTGGCGCCAGACGCGCGAGACGAGAGCGGTCGCCTCCTTCACGTGTTTCTCGGCCAGCAGCAGGCGCGCTTGGGCAAGGCGGCCGGAGGAGGAGACCGGTTCGTGGTTGGCGAAATAGCGACGCACGGCGGCGAGGTTCTTGTCGCCGTAAAGCGCGTCCTCGGTGCGGGCGCGCAGGAAGGTCTGCGAGCGCCATTGCGGATTGCCATCGGCGAAGGCCGCCAACCGCGCCGGGCCGGCGAGGCGGGCTTGCAGGCGCAGCGCACTCCATTCGAGTGCCTGGCGTGCCAGTGGATCGGAGACATTTTTCGCGGCCTGGTCGCCCGCGGCCAGATCGCCCTTGCGATAGGCATCGAGCGCATTGCGGATGGCAGCCCCCTCCGGATGCAGCGGGAAGGCGACGGCGACCGGAGCGGCAGCGGGAACGTCAGTTGTCGGAGCTGCCGGGTTCGTCGCTTCGGGGGCATAGGCGGTCACGGTCGGCGCGGCCGCGGGACCCGGGGCAGGCGCGGTCAGGGCGTCGATCGCGGCGACCGCCGAACTGGGCGACAAGGCCCGATGGGCATCGAGATGGGCGCCGAAGCCGATGGCCGGATCGGGCTGGCCGGCATCCAGAAGGCCGGTGTTCAGCTTGGCAATAATAGAGGCGGGCAGGAGAGGCGCGACCGAGCCCGTGCGCTGGCCGTCCGACAGAGGCGGTACGATGCCTGTCACCGTCGGCACCAAAGCGAAGATGGCCGCCGGAGCTATGGCATAGAGGGATCGGGATAATCTCAAGCGCAAAGGCGAAGCTTCCTGGGGCAAAAACTCAGGTCGTTGGTCCTAATCGTGTCGTCCGATGGCAGTTCGCATCAGGCCAGCGTGCCCGACGGTTCTTTACCAATGCTTAACCACGCAGTGCCGGCTGACGCGCCCGGCAGGTCCAGCCGGCTGAAAAGCCGCTGAAATACGCACCGAAATACGCCTGGCAACCGGAATCGGGGCGCCAGGGGCAATCCGCAGCCTCTTTCCACCAAGGAGGCAAAGGGCTATCAATTCAGTTTCAGAGTCGCCTGCGAATGCGGCGACCGTACGGCGGCCCCTGCCGTCCGTACAGCAAGGGAATTCCGGTGATGACCAAGGCCCCGCTCAAGGGATGGATGACAGCTCTCGTGACGCCGTTCCGTGACGGCAAGGTTGACGAGGCCGCCTTCCGTAAACTGGTCGACTGGCAGATCACGGAGGGCATCCATGGCCTCGTGCCCGTGGGCACGACCGGCGAGAGCCCGACCCTGTCCCATGACGAGCACCGCAAGGTCGTCGAAATCTGCATCGCCGAGGCCAAGGGCCGGGTGCCGGTGATTGCCGGTGCCGGCTCCAACAATACCGCCGAGGCGGTGGAGCTGGCCCGCCATGCCGAGAAGGCGGGCGCCAGCGCCGTGCTGGTGGTGACGCCCTATTACAACAAGCCGAACCAGGAAGGCATGTATCGCCACTTCAAGGCGGTGAACGATGCGATCGGTCTGCCGATCATCATCTACAACATTCCGCCACGCTCGGTGGTCGATCTGTCGGTGGAGACGATGACGCGGCTGTTCGAGCTCAAGAACATCGCCGGTGTGAAGGACGCGACCGGCAATGTCGGCCGCATTTCCATGCAGCGCGCCGCCATGGGACCGGACTTCATCCAGTTCTCCGGCGACGACATCACGGCGCTGTCGTGCCTGGCCGCCGGTGCGCATGGCTGCATCTCGGTGGTGTCGAACATCGCGCCCAAGCCCTGTTCGCAATTGCAGGAAGCCTGGGATCGCGGCGATGCCAAGCAAGCGCTCGCCATTCAGGACCGGCTGACGCCGCTGCATCTGGCGACCTTCCTGGAAGCCGGTGTCACCGGCGCCAAGCATGGCCTGTCGGTGCTCGGCCGCATGACCGAGGACGTTCGCCTGCCGCTGGTGCCGATGGTGGAAACCAACAAGGCGAAACTGCGCGAAGCCATGGTCCATGCGGGCCTGATTGCCGCCGCCGCGTCGCGGGCCGCCGAATAGGGCTCGCAGTGACGGCTTACGTTCCCTATGTATGATGCATAGGTCTGGCTGCATCTCGTGGTGCAGCCTTCAGGAGTTTGAGTTTTGGCGCAGAAGCCGGAGCCGCGGTTCAAGATCGCGGCGGAAAACCGCAAGGCGCGGTATGAATTTGAGATCGGCGAAAAGCTTGAAGCGGGCTTGGTTCTCACCGGCACCGAAGTGAAATCCTTGCGCACTGGCAAGGCGACGATCGCCGAAAGCTATGTCGGCGTCACCAAGGCCGGCGAAGTGCAGCTCATCAACGCCAACATTCCCGAATATCTGCAGGCCAACCGTTTCAATCACGAACCGAAGCGGCCGCGCACCTTGCTGCTCAAGCAACGCGAAATCGCCAAGCTGGCTCAGGGTATCGAGCGCGAAGGCATGACCATCGTGCCGTTGAAGCTTTACTTCAACGAGCGGGGTCGGGCGAAATTGGAAATCGCCCTGGGGCGCGGCAAGAAACTGCACGACAAGCGCGAGACCGAGAAGCAGCGCGACTGGGGCCGCGAGAAAGCGCGCCTGCTGCGCGATCGCGGTTAAACTATCCCTCTTTCATTGCGCGTTGGGCTGCGCGGCTTGTGCGAACGCATCGGCGGCCATGAGATCGGCGAGAATGCGCTCGCGAATGGGCTTCGCCATTTCCAGCCGCGCCAAGGCTCCGGGGATATCGCTGGCGAAACGTGGGAAGTGTTGCGTCAGATGCGACTTCCATTTGGCGACCAGATGCGCGTTCTTGTTGTGGTTCGCCATGATGATGCGGGCGATCAGACCGAGCGGCGTGCGGGTGGTCTGGGTGCGCATCACATAGCGCGTGGCCAGTTCGTCATCGTTGGCCATATAGGCATTCAGGAACAGGTAGAACTGCAGCCAGTTGGCGGCGTTCTCGGTGCTCGCCAGCACTTCGTTCAGCAGATTCTGGCTGAGAACATGTTCGCCGCGCAGCGCATAGGCGCTGCCGAGGCGGGCTTTGATCTCGGTCGAGAAGGGATTGAGGGATAGTGCGCGTCGCGCCGACTCGTAGGCGTCGGCGAAACGCCGCTCATGAAAGCGCGTGAGGAAAAGTGCCAGATGCGCGCGGGCCGATTGCGGCGCCAGATCGACCGCTTCGTTCGCGGCGACGGCGGCATGCGTGACCGGCTCGTCGGCCTCGGTTCGATAGCCTTTAACATAGCCATCGATGAGCATGATCGCCAGCATGGCGTGGCCGATACTGGATTTCGGATCGGCCTTGACGGTGCGCTCCAGGCAGGCGGTGGCATCATCGAAGGACTGTCGTGTCGGCGCGTTGAAATAGCGCGAGCCGTAGACCACGCATTCGAACCCCTTCGAATTGGGGCCGAGATCGGGTGTCTGCCGATAGCGATCGACGAAGATCACGCCGTGTGTGCGCGCGAGCGTGTTGGCGAGATCGGCGACGATCTTCAGCCGGTGGTCGGCGGTCAAATCGCTGGGCAGATGATCGTAGGTTTTGCTCCAGATGATCTGGTTGTCAGCGGCCCGGATCAGACGGAACGAAACGTTGTGACGTTCGCCGCCGGCGCGGCCGACACCGCCCGCCAGCACATATTCCGTGCCGGGCGCGGCCGTCGCGTCGGGGTCGACTTCGCGGACGCGGATGATTTCAAACCGGCCGAGCCCCGCCGCCACTTCGCGGGCCAGAGCGTTGGCCTGGAATTGCGATATGCCGCTCTCAGGCGGCAATTCCAGTTGCGCCACGGCCAGCGATGGGGGCTGAGACCAGATCGGGCCGATGGCGATAGGGGTTTCTTCGACATAAGAGGCCTGGCCGACCCGATAGGCGAGGGCCGCGATCGCGACGAACAAGGCGACGAGCGTCGCGGCGGCCAGCAGCCAGGGCGTTCTTGCCGAGGGGGCGATCGGTTGTTCAACGGCGGAGAGTTCGAGGGCGGGGGCGTCGGTATCCACCGCAGCAGGGGACGCCGATCCGGCCCGCTCGATGAATTCTGGCACGTAACTGCCGCGATTGACGCGAATTTCGAGGGGGTCGTCGGCGCCGGGGCCGGCATAATAGGCGGCGAGCTGCTTGCGCAGGCGAGTCGCTTCGACTCGGACGACGGAATTGGTTTGCGGATCGAACTTTTCGCCGCGCGAAAATACGCTGAGAGCGACATTGTAACCCTTCAGTCGGCTGCCGCGATCGGCCAGGGTTTCAGTGACGATATAGCGCAAAAACGCCGACAGGCGATCCGACGTGGCGAACGTTGGGTCCTGTAAAATCTTTTCCAGACAGTACGTTACCGTGTCCGCACACGGTGTCCTGGGTGTTTCCAAACCTAGTCCCTGATCGTTCTATTTATAATTATGATCGTTCTTTTACGGTCGATGAGCAGGAAGAGAGCAGCCTCCTGAAAAAGTGCCTGGACAACAGGCATCGGTTTTATAGTGGGTTGAAGCATTTCGTGCAAAATTTTTCTCGATTGCTCGCCTCGCCATAAAGCAGAGCAAAGCAATATTAAACGTCTCAGGGTAGTTTTGGTCAGTAGCATGCAGCCTGTTGCGATGCACACTCTGGGCCAGGCGGCGAATTTATCTTCCACCAAGCCATTCCTATTCAATATGTACCTATTTGCGACGCCTATGGCACCGGTTATTACTGGAATCCGACGCCGGTACTTGCATGAAAGTTGGCGGCCGTGCGTGCCTTGATGACGAGTTTCGGCCAGCGAAAAAACGCGATGCCGGAGGAGGGGCCCAGGAGGCTCTCTTCGGCGTGGGATTGCCGGGTTTGGGCGCCGGGTAACTTGCAACGCGGCGGGAAGTGGGTTGTGGAGATTCGTGATTTGGAAATAAGCATATAGAACAATATATTAGATTGTTTTCCTCAGCAATTGAATCCGGCGGGTGGCCGGCTGACCTGATTTGTTGCGATTATCAATTGTGGCAATTTCTGCCCGAATTAGAACGCGTTCAAGGTTCGAAAAAGCCTCGATATTGTTATGCTTATCTATCTGTAACAAATGAATTTTCACCGTTACAAACTACTGCGCGCGGGCGTGTAGCCTATAGTCGCCCGTCACAATCCCGTCAAAGTCTCTCTGGCTGCGACTCGATCTCTCTCGGATCGGGCGGGGCATGACTGTGAATATGCCGACCGACACAGACGGGGGCGTGTCTCAGAGGAGAGCAAGAGTGAAACAATTTAAGATGCTACTGGCGAGCAGCGCGGCAGGTATCCTGTCCGTCGCGGCGGCCCAGGCGGCGGACCTGCCATCGCGCAAGGCCGCTCCTGTCGAATACGTGCGAGTCTGCGACGCTTACGGCGCGGGCTACTATTGGATTCCGGGCACCGACACCTGCTTGAAGGTCGGCGGCCGCGTCCGTGTCGATATGTGGTACACCCCGGCGAAGAACGCCGTTGTGCATCGTTCGACGGCGAGCGCCGCCAATCCGGCCAACACGTTCATCTCGTCGAACGGCGTCGACCAGAACGGCTGGTATGCGCGCGGCATCGTCAGCATGGACGCCCGCACGCAGTCCGCTTGGGGCACCGTGCAGACGGTCTTCACGCTGCGTCTGATGGCGGCTTCCGGCCTCGCCAATACCCCGCCGGGCTATACCGGTGGCGTGTTTGCGGCTGGTAACGCCTCGAACGCGACCATCGAAGCGGCGTACATCCGTTTCGCCGGCTTCACCGTCGGTCAGGCGGCTTCGAACTTCACATTCCTGCCGCCGTTCCAGTACCACACGATGTTCACCTCGGGCTTCCCGAACGGCATCCGTCAGTTGGCTTACACGGCCACCTTCGGCGGCGGCTTCTCGGCGACCATCGCTCTGGAAAATCGTGCTGAACTGACCAACTCGAACGCGGTCAACACGCTCGGCGCCAACCCGTTCACCGCCACGGCGGCGACCGCTGGCCCGATCGCGCAGCGTCTGCCGGCTCTCGTCGGTAACGTCCGCATCGATCAGTCGTGGGGTTCCGCGATGCTGTCGGCCGCGGTGCTCGAAAACACCGCCACGTTCGGCAACGCCGCTCTCGCGGTTGTCGGCAATGCCGGCCCGCAGGTCCGTAACACGGGCTGGGCTGTCAGCGGCGGTCTGCGCATCAACCTCCCGATGCTCGCCCAGGGCGACAGCATCCAGGGTTGGGTCGCTTACGGCGTCGGCGCGCTCGACTACGTGACCAACTCCGGCATCAACACCAATCCGCCGGTCTCGGGCAACTACATGGGCGGCTTCCTGCGTGCCGACCGCAACGTGACGCTGTACTGCGTGAACGCGGCCTGTACGATTGGTGGTTCGGAGCAGACCAGGGCTTGGTCGGCTGCGGCGATCTTCACCCATTACTGGACCCCGTCGCTGCGTTCGCACCTCATCGGTTCGTATGCCCGCATCATGCGCGGCAACGTTGCCAAGAACACCGCATGGGCCCAGGGCGGTCTGTCGGATGCCACCGTGTGGGGCGTCATGGGCAGCCTGATCTGGTCGCCGGTGCGTAACTTCGACATCGGTGTCGAACTGTCCTACGCCCGCCTGAGCCAGAGCCTGCCGCTCTCGGTTCCGGTTGGCCTCGGCACGCTGGCTCAGGTCAGCCCGAGCAACTGGACGGGTCGTGTTCGCGTCGAGCGCACCTTCTAATCGCATAAGGTTTCGGCCGGGGGGCGCAATACCCCGGCCGGAACGACCGCACTCCGTAAAACCTGGACAATCGGCAAGATTGAAATTGGCCTCCGTTTCAATCCGCTCCCTCTGAGCAACAGATCCGGGATTATGGAGAACCGGGCGGACTTCGGCCCTGGCGCTGAGCGCCGGGGCTTTTTCATTTTCGGGCAAGCGGGTCATTTTCAGCAGGCTTGTTGCCGTCGAATTCCTCTGCTTGAAATCGATGAGGTTCGAGAGGGATCGCATGCGAGTGAGCAGGAGTTGTCTGGGCATCGTGACGTGTTTGCTGTTCGCCGGATCCGGTGCGCAAGCAGCGGGGCCGCAACCGTCGCGCAAGGCCCCCGCGGCCCAGAGAACCATGAATTGCGATGCCTACGGGCCGGGCTTCGTGCGCGTTCAGGGCTCGGATACCTGCATCAAGGTCGGTGGCCGCGTGCGCGTCGAGGGCTGGTTCACGCCCGGCAAAAACGCCGTGAGCCCAAATGTGGCGCCTGGGCGCTGATCCGCCGGGCTTTGTGCCCTTGTCCACAGGCAATTGACGTCATGATTCACGGGATCGCCACGATTTTCAGCCGTCGAGCGACTGTTTTATGACGGTGGAGCAGGGCGGTTGAATCGCTGCGACTATCGCGATCGTAGAATTACCACCCATCATTTGCTTGGCGCTGGAGCCGCTGTGGGGCAGTCGCGACCGTAAAATTGTGACCTCCTGACAACACAATTCGGGAAACGACATGTTCGGCTCCCGAGAGCATCCAATTGCGACGCTTTCGCCACTTTTAGGTCACACTGCCTAAGCTTTGTCACAAACATTGCACAAAGCGGAGGCTTTAAGCTAAAGCTTGGCAGGTAGCGCCGGAATCAGAGGCCGGCGTTTCGTATTTATGGAGGCTGAATAAAATGACGCTTACCAAGAGCCTACTGCTCGGATCATCGGCGGCTCTGCTCGCCGTTGCCGGCGCCCAGGCGGCGGATCTCCCGTCGCGCAAGGCGGCTCCTGTTGAATATGTGCGAGTCTGCGACGCCTATGGCGCGGGCTTCTATTGGATTCCGGGCACCGACACCTGCTTGAAGGTTGGTGGTCGTGTCCGTGTGGACATGTGGTTCACCCCGTCGAAGAATGCGGTTTCGCATCGTTCGACCGGCGGCGGCGCCGGCACGTTCATCTCGTCGAATGCGGTTGACCAGTACGGCTGGTACGCCCGCGGCATCGTCAACATGGACGCCCGCACCCAGTCCGCTTGGGGCACGGTGCAGACCGTGTTCGCCCTGCGCCTGGCCGCGACTTCCGGCCTCGCCACCACGGGTCCGGGCTATTCCGGCGGCGTCTTCGCGGCTGGTAACGCCAACTCGACGGCCATCGAAGCGGCCTATATCCGTTTCGCCGGCTTCACCGTCGGTCAGGCCGCCTCGAACTTCACGTTCCTGCCGGCTTACCACTACGGCTCGATCTGGAACGCGGGTTTCCCGAACGGCATCCGTCAGCTCGCCTACACGGCGACCTTCGGTGGCGGCTTCTCGGCGACCATCGCTCTGGAAAACCGGGGTGAGCTGACCAACTCGAACGCGGTCAACACGCTCGGCGCCAACCCGTTCACCGCCACGGCGGCGACCGCTGGCCCGATCGCGCAGCGTCTGCCGGCCGTTGTCGCCAACCTGCGTATCGACCAGGCCTGGGGTTCGGCCATGGTGTCGGGTGCGGTGCTTGAAAACACTGCCACGTTCGGCAACGCCGCTCTCGCGGTCGTTGGCAACGCCGGTCCGCAGGTCCGTCGCACGGGCTGGGCGGTCAGCGGTGGCCTGAAGGTCAACCTGCCGATGCTCGCCGCTGGCGATCACGTCCAGGTGTGGGCTGCTTATGGTGTCGGCGCGCTCGACTACGTCACGTCGGCTGGCGTGAACTCGAACACGGCGATCGCTGCCAACTATCTCGGCGGCTTCTTGCGCATGGATCGCAACATGACGCTGTTCTGCGTCAATGCGGCCTGCACGGCCGGTGGTTCGGAGCAGACCCGCGCGTTCAACGTGACGGGTATCTTCACCCACTACTGGACCCCGTCGCTGCGTTCGAACTTGATCGGCACCTATACGCAGATCGATCCGGGCAGCGTCACCAAGAACACCGCTTGGTCGCAGGGCGGTCTGTCCAAGGCCAACGTGTGGGGCGTCATGGGCAGCCTGATCTGGTCGCCGGTGCGTAACTTCGACATCGGTGTCGAACTGTCCTACGCCCGCCTGAACCAAAGCCTGCCGCTGTCGGTTCCGGCTGGCCTTGGCGTTCTCGCCAACGTCAACCCGAACAACTGGTCGGGCCGTATGCGCGTCGAGCGCAGCTTCTAATCGACTGACGTTTCGGCCGGGGGGCGCAATACCCCGGCCGGAATGGCCTGCACGCCCCGAATCCCGGGCGGCTAGATTGAAAACAACCTCCGTTTCAATTCGCTCCCTCTGAGCAGCAGATCCGGATCATGGGGATTAAGGCCTCGGGCCCTGGCGTCGTCGACGCCGGGGCTTTTTCGTGCCTTTTTCTACACCGGAGAGTTCAATTGATGTTCTTGCCGCGGCTCATGCAAACATGGCCGTTAGGGCCGTTGTACTGGGATCGCGCTTCCAGGCGCTGCCAGTCATCCCCCCTCGATCACGTTGTCTCGAGACTAGCGCGACAATTTGGCATTGGTAGAACTACGAGCTTGGCGGTCGAGCTTGTCATATTTGAAGTATTGGTCTGAATATTTTTAAAAATCTAAGTAAATATAAGTATTATATAGTATATATTGCTTTCTGTGTGTCGTTCTGGCCACAATTTTGAATAATCGACCGTTCAAATACTTGTGAAGGGCTGTTTTGGGCGAATAGTGGGCAATATTCGGTTATGTTGATGGCGATCGGAATCGCGGGGGTCAAAGAGGATTCAGGTCTGGGGGAAGTGGGCCCGCCGGTTGCTCAGGTTCCAACCGCTTTCCCAAGTGATCTTGAAAATCAGTGTTTTAGAAGTTTTACGGAGAGAACCGAATGACGCTCACCAAGAGCCTTCTGCTTGGCACCTCGGCGGCGCTGCTCGTCGGCGCCGGGGCGCAGGCCGCAGATTTGCCATCACGCAAAGCTGCGCCTGTCGAATATGTGAGGGTCTGCGACGCTTATGGCGCAGGCTTCTATTGGATTCCGGGCACCGACACCTGCTTGAAGGTCGGTGGCCGTATCCGTGTTGATATGTGGTACACGCCGGCGAAGAACGCGGTTTCGCATCGTTCGACCGGTGGCGGCACCGGCACGTTCATCAGCTCGAATGGCGTTGACCAGAACGGCTGGTATGCGCGTGGCGTCGTCAATATGGACGCGCGGACCCAATCCGCCTGGGGCACGGTGCAGACCGTCTTCTCGCTGCGCTTGGCCGCGGCTTCGGGCCTCGCCAACAGCCCGCCGGGCTATTCGACCGGCGTGTTCTCGGCCGGCAATGCCAACACGGCGACCATCGAAGCGGCCTATATCCGTTTCGCTGGCTTCACCGTTGGTCAGGCGGCCTCGAACTTCGTGTTCATGCCGGGCTACATCTATCACTCGCCGATGTACGGCGGTTTCCCGAACGGCATCCGCCAGCTCGCTTATACGGCGACCTTCGGTGGTGGCTTCTCGGCAACCCTCGCTTTGGAAAACCGGGGTGAGCTGAACCTCTCGACCTCGGCCAATACCCTCGGCGCCAACCCGTTCACCGCCACGGCGGCGACGGCGGGTCCGATCGCCCAGCGCTTGCCGGCTCTCGTCGGTAACCTGCGGGTCGATCAGGCTTGGGGCACGGTCATGGTGTCCGGCGTGGTGTTGCAGAACAATGCGACGTTCGGCAACGCACCGCTTGCGGTGGTCGGCAACGCTGGCCCGTCGATCAATCGTACTGGCTGGGCGGTGAGCGGTAACGTCCGCATCAACCTGCCGATGCTGGCCCAAGGCGACCACTTCCTGGCCACGGTGGCATACGGTGTCGGCGCTCTTGACTACGTCACGGGTATCGGCGCCAACGCCAACTTCCTGAATACGGGTAGCTGGCTTGGTGGCTTCCTGCGTGTCGACCGCAATATGACCTTGTACTGCGTCAACGCGGCTTGCACCGTCGGCGGCGCGGAACAGACCAAGGCGCTCAACATCGTCGCGATGTTCGTCCACTACTGGACCCCGTCGCTGCGTTCGACCTTGATGGGTGCGTATACGCGCATCACTCCGGGCAGCGTCACGCAGAACACGGCTTGGGCGCAGGGTGGCCTGTCGAAGGCTGATCTGTGGCAGGTCGCTGGCCAGTTGATCTGGTCGCCGGTGCGTAACTTCGACATCGGTGTCGAACTGTCCTACGCGAAGCTGAAGCAGTCGCTGCCGCTCTCGGTTCCGGCGGGCCTTGGCACACTCGCCAACGTCAGCCCGAGCAACTGGACGGGTCGCGTCCGCGTCGAGCGTACGTTCTAATCAACTGAGTTTCGGCCGGGGCGCGCAATACCCCGGCCGGAATGGCCGCGCTTCGTGACACCCGGACGTTGGTGAGATTGAAGTTCAACCTCCATTTCAATCCGCTCCCTCTGAGCAGAGATCTGGGACCATGAGGAAACGGGCCGCTCTAAAGCCCCGGCGTCAAGCCGGGGCTTTTTCATGTCCGGTGTGGAGAGCACCTTGCTTTAAGGCGCTGACACTTCGCAGCGGTAGCTTGTCGCTTGCAGGGGATCACCGCCGGCATAGTGCGGATAAGACGGATAGCGGCACATCGGTCTTGCGGCGCGCGTGGCGAAAGGTGTCGTCTTGTCGTTGCGGACTTGGATCAAAGCATCCGGCGGTGGCGTATCGGTGCTGGCCCAGGCGTCGAGCGTCGTAAGCAGATCATGATGGGTGGGCACTTCCGTTCCGGTGGTGAGGCTGGCCGCGCCACCCGCATGAGAAGAAGCGGACGAGACGTAGAGCCGCAGGAACGTGTCCACATCGCTCTGTCCCATACGTGCCACCACGTTCTGGTAATATTGAATGCCGGCCAACGGGCTCTGCGCCCAATCACCCGTATTCTCCTTGATGATCAATTTGCCGCCGCGCTTGAGGAAAGCGGAGAGATCGGGATTGCTTGAATCCATCAGCGCCGACACGTCTTGAATGCGCTGTTGGAACTTGGAGGGATTATAGGTGCGGATGTCGAAATTGGCGTCGCGCGCGATGACGTAGCGGACATAGCTGCTGCCATAGATGACACCGCGACCATCATTGGCGGTCGGCAGCGGCGATGGCATGGCGCCATTGGTGATCCATCGGGCGACACCTTCGCCGCCCAATTGAATCTCGCCGCCATAGAGGCGCCCGGGATAAGTCGTCAGTCCGTTGGCCAGCGCGAAGGGCATCACCGTCGGATTGTAAGCGGCCTTCAAAGTCGTGAGCTGCGCGTCCGACAGGCAGGTGTCGCCCGTATCGGCGCCAGCGGCACAGCGCAGCAATTGCAGATCGATCTTGGCGGGGCAGGCGAGATAGTTGCTGACAACGCCGTCGGCGATCCCATCCAAACCGTCGCAGGCACTGTTGATCGTCTGAGCGAGAAGATTGATCTTGGCGGCGTTCAGTGCGCCGCCGTTGACCTGGGGCAGGGTGTAGTTGACGAAGCCGTTGAAGAGGCCGGTCCAATAAATAACCGGCACGACCGAAACGATACCATCGAAATCGTCAGGATAGCGCTGCGCCATGGTCAGGCCTTCGCGGCCGCCTTCCGAGCCTCCGTAGAAATATTGCTTGGTCGGTTTGCTGAGGTAATAGGCGTACATGACCTCCTGGGCCACGTCGCGCACCTTCTTGTAGGCCTGGTGGGCGAAGTTGAGAAACATCTCATCGTTGAGCGCGAACTTCGCCGGATCGGTGTTCACATAGCTGCTGGCATCATGCCCGGAATCGGTACCGAACGTGGCAAAGCCCTGGGTGATGGGTTGCGGCTGGCCGGATGCCGCGTCGCGCAGAGGCGCTGCCGCATCGGTCAGTGTGCCGTTGAAGCCGCCGCCGCCGATCATCACGGCTTTGCCGTTCCAGGTCGTCGGCAGGTTGATCTGGAACCGGATGGGATCGGCACCTGCCGTCAGCGGTGCGATGGTGCCGAGCACTTGGCAATATTCGGCGAAGGCCGGTGCCGTCGTGACAGCGGCGATGAGCTTCGCCGCGGTGATGGTGGCCGTGCCGCTGGGAAGGCCGATGCGGCCGGCCTCTACAGTCTTGCCCCGCAGGTTCGGACAGGCTTGCGCGAGCGCCGATCTGTCTGCGGTGGGTGTGGCCGCTTGGCTGACGCTCGCCGTTACGATCAGAATCGTGGCGCTCACATGGCGTGACAAACCGAACTTGCGTCCGTCATTGACTCTCATAAGGGAAGCTCCCGGCAGATTTTGCGCGTCAAACGGCGACGTCCGTCCTGTTTCCTCACCTCGGAGCGCAGCAGGCCCCGTGCCGCTTTTAGCTGGCAGTTATGCAATATATTGCTTTATTTTCGCCCCGCGCAACGGCACGTGCTCGAAGATCAGCATTATTTTGCATGGTTTGGCATCGGTCGTCGTGCGGAGGATTCGTCGAGCGACGGCGGCATTTTGGTGGCTGCTGTGGGCAATCGTGGCAATTTTGTGTGGCCTTATGACCACACCTCCCGACGAACTTGGTGCGGGATGCGAACAAATCGCCCACGCTAAAAAACCTTCACAAAACCGTTGTGTGGGCCCCGTACCCGCGCGGTGTGCAGGAGAGACATCCGTGAACCGGGCCTTCTGCATTTATTCCACTCTGGAGGTTTAGTAATGACATTCACCAAGAGCCTATTGCTCGGTTCATCGGCGGCTCTGCTCGCCGTGGCCGGTGCGCAGGCGGCGGATCTGCCCTCGCGCAAGGCGGCTCCTGTCGAATACGTGCGGGTTTGCGACGCTTATGGCGCAGGCTTCTATTGGATTCCGGGCACCGACACCTGCTTGAAGGTCGGCGGCCGCGTCCGTGTCGATATGTGGTACACCCCGGCGAAGAACGCGGTTGGACATCGTTCGACCGGCAATTCCGGCACATTCATCTCGTCGAACGGCGTTGACCAGTACGGCTGGTACACGCGCGGCATCGTGCAGATGGACGCCCGCACCCAGTCCGCTTGGGGCACCGTGCAGACGGTCATGAGCCTGCGTCTCCACGCCGGCAGCGGTCTGTCGACCGGCAACTACACCAGCGGCAGCTTCGCTGGCGGCAATGCCAATTCCACCACCGTTGAAGCGGCCTACATCCGTTTCGCCGGCTTCACCGTCGGTCAGGCGTCGTCGAACTTCACCTTCCTGCCGTCGTTCAACTACCACTCGATGTGGAACTCGTCGTTCCCGAGCGGCATCCGTCAGCTCGCTTATACGGCGACCTTCGGTGGTGGCTTCTCGGCGACCGTCGCGCTTGAAAACCGTGGCGATCTGCCGATGTCGATGGCCGTCAACACGCTTGGCGCCAATCCGTTCACCGCCACGGCGGCGACCGCTGGCCCGATCGCGCAGCGCCTGCCGGCTCTCGTCGGTAACGTTCGCGTCGACCAGTCGTGGGGTTCTGCGATGTTGTCGGGTGTCGTGCTCGAAAACACCGCGACCTTCGGCAATGCCAACCTCGCGGTTGTCGGCAATGCCGGTCCGCTCGTGCGCAGCACCGGCTGGGCGGTCAGCGGTGGCCTGAAGGTCAACCTGCCGATGATCGCTGCTGGTGACAGCATCCAGGTTTGGGCTGGCTATGGCGTCGGCGCTCTCGACTATGTCGTCGGCCCGGGCATGAACGCCGGTTCGACCGCCACCACGGGTAACTTCCTGGGCGGCTTCCTGCGTTCTGACCGCAACGTCACGCTGTTCTGCGTGAACGCGGCCTGCACGATCGGTGGTTCGGAACAGACGAAGGCCTGGTCGATCGCCGGTATCTTGACCCACTACTGGACCCCGTCGCTGCGTTCGAACCTGTTGGCTTCTTACGCGCGCGTCATGCCGGGCAACGTCACCCGCAACACGGCTTGGGCCAACGGCGGTCTGTCGAATGCCACGGCTTGGAACGTCATGGGCGACATCATCTGGTCGCCGGTGCGTAACTTCGACATCGGTGTCGAACTGTCCTACGCCCGTTTGAGCCAGAGCCTGCCTCTGTCGGTTCCGGCTGGCCTCGGCGTTCTCGCCAATGTCAACCCGAGCAACTGGACGGGTCGCGTTCGCGTCGAGCGCACCTTCTAATCAACAAAAGTTTCGGCCGGGGCGCGCAATACCCCGGCCGGACACACCGCACCTCGTGAACCTGGGCTAACCAGTGAGATTGAAATTGGCCTCCGTTTCAATCCGCTCCCTCTGAGCAATAGATCTGGGACAACTAGGATCGGGCGGATCTCGAGCCCCGGCATCAGGCCGGGGCTTTTTCGTATATGCTGCTCACCGAATGAAAATATTCGTCGCGTGATGTGGATCGTGAATGAAGAACGTCTTGTTCGTCTGTAGCCAGAACCGATTGCGCAGCCCGACCGCCGAGCAGGTGTTCGCCAATTATCCAGATATCGAAGTGATGTCAGCCGGCACGAACAACGATGCTGAAACCCCGTTGGATGCCGAACTGGTGCGCTGGGCCGACATCATCTTCGTCATGGAGAAGGCGCATCGCAGCAAACTGCAACGTCGCTTTAAAGCCGACCTGAAGCGGGCACGGATCATCTGCTTGGATATCCCCGACGACTTCGCCTACATGGAGCCGGCATTGGTGCGGATCCTGGAGGAGAAGGTGCCGCGCTTCCTCAAGTCTTCCTGATAAACAGGGTTATCGGGGCAGGGCGGCACGCACGGCGGCGAAGACCTGCTGAAACATTTTTGGTGTCAGCACGCCGGTATTCGTGTTGTAGCGCGAGCAATGATAGCTGTCGTACAGGCGCACGCTGCGTCCGTTCGCCAATCGCAAGTCGTGCTGTGCGCCATGGCCGAAGGGATGCGCCGAGAGCTTGGCGCCCACCGCGCGCAACAAGCTTTCATGGGCGATGCGGCCGAGCGCGACGATGGCCTCAAGGCGCGGATCGTCGGCGATGGTGGTGTTGAGAAAACGCCGACAGGTGTTGATCTCGGCGGGTGTCGGCTTGTTCTGCGGCGGCACGCATCGCACCGCATTGGTGATCCGGCAGTCGATGAGCTTCAGGCTGTCGTCAGGACGTTGTTCGTAGACGCCCTCGGCGAAGCCATAGTCACACAGCGTGGCGTAAAGCAGATCGCCGGCATAGTCGCCGGTGAAGGGGCGGCCTGTGCGATTGGCGCCGCGCAGGCCTGGCGCCAGGCCGACGATCAAGAGCCGTGCATCGGCGGGGCCGAAGCTCGGCACCGGCGCATTATGCCACAAGGGCTCTTTCGCCCGCGCGTCGAGGCGAAATTCCATCAGCCGAGGGCAGAGCGGACAATCCCGCCCAGGGCCGGCGCTTGAGGCCGCAGCCGCAGCTCTCGCCATGGCGAACGATCAGTTGTCGGGGTCGTCCAGCGGATGACTCGCCGGGCCGACGGGCATCGGCCGGCGTTCGCCCATCGGCCGTTGCGAACGTTCGGTCTGCTCGCGTCCCACCTTCTGGGCGAGAGAGAGGAGGTCGATGAACTCATCGGCCTGACGACGCAACTCGTCCGCCACCATCGGTGGGTGGGTGGTCACGGTGGAAACCACCGAGACACGCACGCCACGGCGCTGCACGGCTTCGACCAGGGAACGGAAATCACCGTCGCCGGAAAACAGAATCATGTGATCGATGAAGCCGGCCATCTCCATGGCATCGACAGCCAGCTCGATATCCATGTTGCCCTTGACCTTACGACGGCCGAGGGAATCGACGAATTCCTTCGTCGGCTTGGTGACGACCGAAAAGCCGTTGTAATCGAGCCAGTCGATGAGCGGGCGGATCGAGGAATATTCCTGATCCTCGACCAGCGCGGTGTAATAGAACGCGCGGATCAACCGGCCGCGCGTTTGAAATTCTTTCAGCAACTTCTTGTAATCGATATCGAAGCCGAGCGTTTTCGCGGTCGCGTAGAGATTTGCGCCATCAATGAATAGTGCAATCCGTTCGTCGTTTGCCATCGTACTATATCCGCATTTCTCGGAATTATCGAGTAGTTACAGTTACTTAAAAACTTTGGTCAGGCGAAAAGCCGCTCGCCTACAAACAATCGCAGCCAACGTGCAATATGCGGCCTCACTGACTGCATACACGACATTCGCGGCAATATTTTGCGTCGTACTGGAAGGTATTCGCCGAGCCGCTTATCCCCATACCATTTGCCGGCACGCCGTAAATTCGTATGTTATTGGCCGCGCGGGTAAATTTCCAACCGACTCCGATGGGCAAGATAATTGCCGCCATGATTACTGCAAGCGAAAATTGATCGCGCCGGTCAAATTTACTCAAGCTTTAGAAGATCGCCTCGGCGCTTTAGGGTTGCTTTCGCCGCGCCCAACGTGTACCCGAACTGGAATCTCAGCATTTTTGGCGCTCGTTCGCCCGTTTTTGGAGGCTCTCATGGCCCGCGTCACCGTCGAAGATTGTATCGACAAGGTTGAAAACCGCTTTGACCTGGTGCTCGTCGCCAGCCATCGCGCCCGCATGATCGCGTCCGGCCAGCCGATCACCGTTGATCGCGATCGTGATAAAAACCCGGTCGTCGCTCTGCGTGAAATCGCCGATGGCACGCTGCAGCCCGACGATCTCCGAGAGGACCTGATTCACTCGCTGCAGAAGCATGTTGAGGTCGACGAGCCGGAGGCCGAAGTGGTGCCGGCGCTGGCGCCTGCTGGTGAGCAGAGCGATGCGGCTGGCGACGTTCAGTTCGACCGCATGACCGAAGAAGACCTGTTGCGCGGTCTCGAAGGCCTGGTGCCCCCGGCTGAAACTGAAGAAGACGCCGAATAAGCGTTTTTTCATCGGCTTACGCTGCGCCAAGTCCGTGTTTGGCTTGCCAGCACCGGCAAATGCCCCGATATGTGGTTGAGGCGCGCCTGTGAGCGCGTCTGACTGCTGGCTCGATACCAATGATGAGGCAATACGAACTCGTCGACCGTGTGCGGAAGTATAATCCGCAGGCCGACGAGGATCTGCTTAACCGGGCATATGTCTATGCGATGAAAGCGCATGGTGCGCAGAAACGCGCGTCCGGCGATCCCTATTTCTCGCATCCCCTCGAAGTCGCCGCCATTCTGACGGGCTTGCGCCTGGACGACGCGACCATCGTCGCGGCGGTTCTGCACGATACGATCGAAGACACGGCCTCGACGCGCGAAGAGATCGATCAGATTTTCGGCGAAGAGATCGGTCGGCTCGTCGACGGCCTGACCAAGCTGAAGCGGCTCGATCTGGTTTCCAAACAGGCGGAGCAGGCGGAGAATTTCCGCCGCATGTTGTTGGCGGTGGCCGACGACATTCGCGTGCTGTTGGTGAAATTAGCCGATCGCCTGCACAACATGCGCACGTTGCAATATGTGCCGCCGGAAAAGCGTCGGCGCATTGCCCAGGAGACGCTCGACATCTATGCGCCGCTCGCCGGCCGCATGGGTATGCAGGCGATGCGCGACGAGTTGGAGAATCTGTCTTTTCGCACGTTGATGCCGGAAGCGGCCGCCATGATCGACGAGCGGCTCGACGTGCTGCGGCGCTCCAATGGCGAATTGATCAAGCGCATTGAGAAGGAACTCTCCGACGCGCTGAGTGATCGAGGCATCACGGCGGAAGTAAAGGGGCGCGAGAAGACACCGTATTCGATCTGGCGCAAGATGGAGCGCAAATCGATCGGCTTCGAACAATTGTCGGATATTTTCGGCTTCCGCATCGTCGTGCCGACGATCGAGGATTGTTATCGCGTCATCGGCGTCGTTCATACGCGCTGGCCGAATGTGCCGGGGCGTTTCAAGGACTATATCTCGACGCCGAAGCAGAACGACTATCGCTCGGTCCACACCACCGTGGTCGGCCCCGGCAGCCAGCGTGTCGAGTTGCAAGTGCGTACGCGCGAAATGAACGAGGTCGCCGATAACGGCATTGCCGCGCACGCGCTCTACAAGGACGGCCATACGGTCGACACAGAGCGGCTGTCGGGCGAGAGCCGCGCCTATGCGTGGCTGCGGCGCACCATCGATGCCCTCAACCAGGGCGATACGCCGGAAGACTTTCTTGAGCATACCAAGCTCGAACTGTTCCACGATCAGGTTTTCTGCTTCACGCCGAAGGGGCGCCTCATCGCGCTGCCGCGCGGCGCGACACCGATCGACTTCGCCTATGCTGTTCATACCGATGTCGGCAATCACGCGGTGGGCGCGCGCATCAACGGCCACATCGCGCCGTTGTTGTCGGAATTGCAGAACGGCGATGAAGTGCAGATCGTGACGGCGGAGGGCCAGACGCCGCCGCCGGCCTGGGAATCCCTCGTCGTCACCGGCAAGGCGCGCGCCTCCATTCGCCGCGCCACGCGCGATGCGGTGCGCGAGCAATATTCTGGCCTCGGTCGCCAGATCGTCACCCGCGCTTTCGAGCGCAGCGGCAAGACCTATTCGGACGATCGGCTCAAAGGAGCGCTGCCGCGTCTGGCGCGTCAGAGCGTCGAGGACGTGCTGGCGGCGGTCGGCCGTGGCGAGATGTATTCCGGCGACGTGGTGAAAGCGGTCTATCCAGACATCGCGCTGGATCGTCCGGCCGCGCGCACCGGAAAGCAGTCGGCGAAGGCGAAGAAGACGGCCAATGGGGCAACGCCAGCCGCAGGAGCCGTCGAGTCGGCGACAGGTATTCCCATCCGTGGTCTGCGTGGCGATCTGCCGGTGAGTTTCGCGCCCAATGGCGGCGCGGTGCCGGGCGATCGCATCGTCGGCATTCTGACGCCGGGCGAGGGGGTCGTCATCTACCCGATCCAGTCGCCGGCGCTGACCCAGTTCGACGATCAGCCGGAGCGCTGGCTCGACGTGCGCTGGGATGTTGAAAGTGCGTCGGGCAGCCTGTTCCCCGTCCGACTCCTTGTTTCGGTCCTCAATGAGCCAGGGGCGCTCGGTAATGTCGCCACAGTCATTGGCGAGACTGGCGCCAACATCGATTCCGTCGACATCGCCAAGCATTCCGACGATGTGCGCGACCTACTGCTGGATATCGAAGTGCACGACCTGAAACATCTCAATGCGCTGATCGCGCAATTGAAAGCTCAGACCGTCGTCTCGCGCGTCGAGCGGGTGAATGGCTGATGAGCGCGAACGAGGACGCAGCGGAGGCGCCTGCGCCGACGCGCGCGTCCTATCGGCGCGTCCTCACGTTCGTCACCCATTACTGGCTGCGCTGGCCCGGCCTGCTGGCCGGCATTCTGGCGGCGCGCATCGGCTCGACCCTCGTTGACGTGAGCGTGCCGCAGGCGTCGGGCCATCTGGTCGATGCCATCGTTTCCGGTACGCGGGACAATCCGGCGCCTGCGCTGCATGCGCTGATGATCTTCATTGGCCTCGGCGCGCTGTTCGCGCTGTCGCGGCAGATCGTCGGCTTTCTGTTGAACCGGTTGAGCGCCCGCTCGATCACCGCCATCGGTCGCGATGCCTTCGCCAAAGTGCAGCGGTTCTCCTCGGAATGGCACGCCAATTCTTTCGCCGGCTCCACCGTGCGCAAGATCACGCGCGGCATGAGTGCCTATGACACGTTCACCGACACGATCATCTTCGGTCTGCTGCCGGCGCTGATCGTCATTCTCGGTGTCAGCGCTATTTTCGCTTGGCGTTGGCCGGTCCTGGGGTTGATCCTCGCCAGTTCGATTGTCATCTTCCTGGCTGTCGTCATCACTATTTCGGTCAAATATGTGCAGCCGGCCAATGTGGCGGCGCGCGAATGGGATTCGCGCATGAGCGGTGCCCTGGCGGATTCGATCACCTCCAATCAGGCGGTAAAGACTTTTGCCGCCGAGGAGCGCGAAGACAAGCTTTTCGCCGATGTCGCCGGCAATTGGGAGTGGCGGGCGATCCGCTCCTGGGATCGTGGCGTCCTCAGCGGTATGATTCAGTCGGTCCTGCTGGTGTTCCTGCAAATCGCCATGCTTGGTACGGGCCTGAAATTGTGGATCGACGGTCAGGCGACGCCAGGAGACATCACGACCTTGATCACCACGCAGGTGCTGCTCAACGGCTATTTGCGCGATGTCGGCCAGCATGTGCGCACCATCCAACGGGCCGTCAACGACATGGACGACGTGCTCGAGTTCCGTGACGCGAAGCAGGAGATTGCCGATGCGCCCAATGCGCGGCCGCTGGCCATCACGCGCGGCAAGATCGAATTCGATCATGTGACCTTTGCCTATGCGGGCGCCGGGCGAACCTTATTCCGCGACCTCTCGCTCGTCATCGAGCCCGGCCAACGGGTGGGGCTCGTCGGCCATTCCGGTGCGGGCAAGTCGACCTTCGTCAAACTGGTGCAGCGCCTCTATGATGTGCAAGCCGGCAGCATTTTGATCGATGGTCAAAACATCGCCGAGGTGACGCAGGAGTCGCTGCGCGCCGGCATCGGCCTGGTGCCGCAGGAGCCGATGCTCTTTCATCGCTCGCTGGCGACGAACATCGCTTATGGCCGTCCGCAGGCGAGCCGTGGCGAGATCGAGCAGGCGGCCAAGCTCGCCCATGTCGACCGTTTCGTCGGCGGGCTGCCGAACGGCTACGAGACCCTGGTTGGCGAACGCGGCATCAAATTGTCTGGTGGGGAGCGGCAGCGGGTCGCCATCGCCCGCGCCATCCTGGCGGCAACGCCGGTGCTCATTCTCGACGAGGCGACATCGAGCCTGGACTCGGTGTCGGAACTCTATATCCGTGAGGCCATCGAGCGGCTGTCGAAGGGACGCACCACTTTGGTGATCGCCCATCGGTTGTCGACCATCCAGCGCATGGATCGCATCCTGGTTTTCGACGAGGGCAAAATCGTGGAAGATGGAACGCATGCGGAGCTGATGGCCCGGCCGGACGGTATCTACCGGCAATTGCTGGAAACGCAGATGCGTTCGGGTGAGATCGCAGCGGCCGCCGAATAGACGAGGATTGAGCGTGATGGGGCAAGCGTGATGGGGCAAGTGCGACAAGTGCGCCTTGGGGTGAACATTGATCACGTGGCAACGGTGCGCAATGCAAGGGGCGGGGCCTTGCCCGATCCGGTGCGCGCCGCGCTGGTTGCCATCGCGGCCGGGGCCGACGGCATCACCGCGCATCTGCGCGAGGACCGGCGCCATATCCGCGACGAGGACATGGCGCGATTGAAGCGCGAAATCTCCAAACCGCTTAACTTCGAAATGGCGGCGACCGATGACATGGTCGCGATTGCGTTGGCGACGCGTCCGCATGCGTCCTGCCTGGTGCCGGAGAAGCGCAGCGAACGCACGACGGAAGGTGGCCTCGACGTGGTCGGCGGTCATGATCACCTCAAGGTCGTCACCACCGAGTTGAAGCGGGCCGGCATTCGCGTGTCGCTGTTCATTGAACCGTCGCGCGAGGCGCTGGAGGCGTCGCATTCGATCGGTGCGCCGGTGATTGAATTGCACACGGGCGCCTGGTGCGATGCGCTGGCCCATGGCGAGAGCGAACGGGCCGCTGCCGAATTCGAACGCATTCGCACCGCGGCGGCTTTCACGCGCGAACTTGGCATCGAGTGCCATGCCGGCCATGGGCTCGACTTCGACACCGCCCGCACGATCTCGGCGCTGCCCGAAATCGTCGAACTCAACATCGGCCATTTCCTCGTCGGCGAGGCGATTTTCATCGGTCTGCCCGCCGCCATCGCGCAGATGCGCAAGGCGATGCAGGAAGGCCGCGCCGCAGGCGAGAGCAAGAGATGAGCAAGATATGATTTTGGGCATCGGTTCCGATCTCGTCGACATCAGGCGCATCGAGGACACCCTTGAGCGGTTCGGCGAGCGGTTCACCCGCCGCTGTTTCACCGATATCGAGCGCGCCCGCTCGGACAAGCGGGCGGAGCGGGCGGCTTCCTATGCCAAGCGCTTCGCCGCCAAGGAGGCCTGCGCCAAGGCCTTGGGAACCGGCATCCGCATGGGCATCGCCTGGAAGGACATGGGGGTGGTCAATATGCCGGGCGGCCGGCCGACCATGGTCCTGGCCGGCAAGTCAGCTATGCGTCTGCAGGAGCTGACCCCCATCGGTCAGACGGCGCTGATCCACGTAACCATCACCGACGATTACCCCTATGCCCAAGCTTTCGTGGTGATCGAGGCCTTCCGGCCCTGAGAATCACCCGTGGAATCAGGTGGCGGCGGTTTATTCCTACCCGCGTGACGTGCTCTGGACGGTCCGCTCGGGCAGCTCTTATGTCGTTTCCGGGCTTTCCAGCGCGCCCTACAAGAGCCTGATTTTGGGATCAAATCGCCGTGCATTCGCGGGCGATAACGGGGATTTTGCCAAGGATGAGCCTTGGCGTACCCGGGTTCCAGGACTATACGGACGGATGGTTGGCCGTCCGCTCGTGCTCGGCGCAACAGCCCGCGTCAGCGGCGCGAACAGACGGATAGCGGCATGTCGGACCGGAAGGTGGAGCGGGTGGCAAAAAAGGCCGAAGGCGGCATAGGCGAGACCATCAAGGTCGTCATCGAAGCCCTTCTCATAGCCATCGTGGTGCGGACGCTGCTGTTCCAGCCGTTCAACATCCCGTCGGGCTCGATGATCCCGACGCTCCTCATCGGCGATTATCTGTTCGTCTCGAAATATTCCTACGGTTATTCCAAGCATTCGCTGCCGTTCAGCCCGGACGTCTTCTCCGGCCGCGTACTGGCCTCCGAGCCGAAGCGGGGCGATGTCGCGGTGTTCAAACTGCCGCGCGACGGCTCAACCGATTATATCAAGCGCGTCATCGGCCTGCCGGGCGACCGGGTGCAGATGATCGAAGGCAAGCTCTTCATCAACGGCCAGCTCGTGCCGCGCATGCCGATCGCCAAGATCCGCACCCGCGATGCCTTCGGCCGCGACAGCGAAGTGCCGACCTATAAGGAAACCCTGCCCAACGGCGTCAGCTACACCGTGATCGAGCGCGATGGCGACACCGGCTTCTACGACAACACCAATGTCTACACGGTGCCGCCGGGCAATTATTTCATGATGGGCGACAACCGCGACAATTCGACGGATTCGCGCGTCCCGGCCAACGACGGTGGCGTCGGCTATGTGCCGTTCGAGAATTTCGTCGGCCGCGCCGAAGTGATCTTCTTCTCGGTCGATGAAGGCGAGCCGGCGTGGCAAGTGTGGCGGTGGCCCTGGAGCGTCCGCTGGGATCGCATCTTCACGCCTGTGCGGTGAGCGGATGGCGCGAAAAACCCGGCCCGAATTCGGACCGTTAGAAGAGCGCATCGGACATCAATTCACCAACCGCGATTTACTGGAGGCGGCGCTGACGCATGTCAGCGCGGTGACCACGGCGAAGCGGGCCCAGTCCTATCAGCGGCTTGAATTTCTCGGCGACCGTGTTTTGGGGCTCGCCGTCGCGGAGATGCTGTTCGAGACTTTTCCGAAGGCCACCGAAGGGGAGATGTCGCAACGTCTCACCGATCTTGTGCGGCGGGAAGCCTGTGCCGACGTGGCCACCCAATGGGGCGCCAGCGACTGGCTGCGGCTGGGCGGCGGCGAGGTGAAGACCGGCGGTTCGCAGAAGAAGGCTATTCTCTCGGACGTCTGCGAATCCATCATCGGCGCGGTGTTTCTCGACGCCGGCTATGACGCGGCGCGCGATCTGGTGCGCCGCAACTGGTCGCCGCGGATGATGGCGCCGAAAAACCCGCTGCGCGATCCCAAAACCGTCCTGCAGGAATGGGCGCAGGCGCGCGGCAAGGAGCCGCCGCATTACCGCGAAACCGGCCGTTCCGGTCCCGATCACGCGCCGCACTTTACAATTGCCGTCGAAGTGACAGGCTATCCTCCGGCGGAGGCCGAGGGCACGTCGAAGCGAGTGGCCGAACAGGCGGCGGCGCGTGCTTTCATGACCCGCGAAAAAGTTCGCGACCGCAAGGACAAGGTATAAATTGACCACTGAACCGCAAACGCGCTGCGGCTTCGTCGCCCTGATCGGGGCACCGAACGCCGGTAAATCGACGCTGCTCAACACTTTGGTGGGCGCGAAAGTGTCGATCGTCTCGCGCAAGGTGCAGACGACACGCGCGCAGGTGCGCGCCATCGCCGTGCACGACAAGACGCAGATCATCTTCGTCGATACGCCTGGCATTTTTCAGCCCAAGCGTCGGCTCGACCGGGCCATGGTGACGAGCGCCTGGGGCGGCGCCATCGATGCGGATGCGGTGTGTCTGCTGATCGATGCGCGCAAGGGGCTCGATGACGAAGCACGCGAAATCCTCGCCAGGCTGAAAGACGTGGCACTGCCGAAGGCCCTCGTGCTCAACAAGATCGATACGGTTGAAAATACGACGCTGCTGGGCCTTGCCAAGTCCGTCAATGAATTGTGTGCCTTCGACGAGACGTTCATGGTGTCGGCGCTCAAGGGCTATGGCGTCGATACGATGCTGGCGCGGCTGGCGGGCAAGATGAAGCCTGGTCCGTGGCTGTTCCCGGAAGACCAGATCACCGAAGCGCCGATGCGCGTCTTCGCTGCCGAGATCACGCGCGAGAAGCTGTTCGAGCGGCTGCACGACGAACTGCCCTACAATCTCACCGTCGAGACCGAGCAGTGGAAGGATCTGCCCGATGGTTCGGCGCGCATCGAGCAGACGATCTATGTGACGCGCGACGCGCATAAGAAAATCGTCATCGGCGAAGGTGGCCGCACGCTCAAGGCGGTCGGCAGCGCCGCGCGCAAGGACATCGCCGAGGCGGCCGAACAGAAAGTGCATCTGTTCCTGTTCGTGAAAGTGCGTGAGCGCTGGCTCGACGATCCGGATCGCTATCGCGAAATGGGTCTCGAATTTCCCAAGGAATAATCGTGGGGGAAACGGCCGGGGCAGGGCGCATCGCCAAGGGCACGCCGCAATATCGGCGTACCTCGCTGGCGATTTTTTCCTGCGGCTTTTCGATCTTCGCACTGCTCTATTGCACGCAGCCGATCCTGCCGCTGTTCGTCGATGAATTTCATGTCTCGCCGGCACAAAGCTCTCTTGCTCTGTCGTTGACGACGATCACGCTGGCCGTGGCGATGGTGTTCGCGAGTTCCTTCGCCGAAGCCTTTGGGCGCAAGCCGCTGATGCTGGGTGCGCTCGTCGCGGCCTCCGTTTTGACGCTGCTATTGTCGGTGGCGACCCAGTGGAACCAGATCCTGTGGTTGCGGGCGCTGGCCGGTGTGGCACTCAGCGGTATGCCGGCCGTGGCACTGGCCTATCTCGGCGAAGAGATGGAGCCGCAGGCCGTGGCGCCGGCCGTCGGCCTCTATATCGGCGGCGGCGCGCTGGGTGGCATGTCGGGCCGGCTCTTCGTCGCTGTGCTTGCCGATTATGGCTCGTGGCGCATCGCCATGGCTTTCATCGCCGCGACGGGTCTCGTCTCGGCGGTAATTTTCTGGCGGGCGTTGACGCCGTCACAACATTTCGTGCCGCGTGGACTGCATTTCAGCGGGCTCGCTGCTTCACTATTCCGGCATTTCCGCAATCCCGGCATGGTGCTTCTGGTCTGCGAGGGCTTTCTGCTGCTCGGCGGCTTCATGGTGCTCTACAATTACGTCGGCTTTCGCCTGCAAGCACCGCCGTTCAATTTCAGCCAGAGCCTCGCCGGCCTGGTTTTCGCCTGTTATCCGATCGGCAGCCTCGGCTCGGCGACCATGGGCAATCTGGCGGCTCGCTTTGGGCGCGGGCGGGTCCTTGTGGCGTCGATTCTGATCATGATCGCCGGGCTGATCCTGATGACGCCGGACTATCTGGTCAGCATTGTCATTGGCCTCGCCATCATGACCTTCGGTTTTTTCGGTGCGCATGCGATTTGCAGCGGCTATGCGCCGGCCTTGGCCGAGCAAGACAAAGCGCAGGCGTCCTCGCTCTATCTGCTATTCTATTATGTCGGCGGTGGCATCGCCGGTTCGGCGGGTGGTCTGTTCTGGAGCAGTGCCGGCTGGCCGGGCGTAGCGCTGTTTTCTGGGCTGCTGATGACGGGTACGTTGATCGCAGGTGTGTTGCTGGCGCGTCGCGCGCCATCACAGTGAGGCGCGCATGGAATGGCGCGATGAAGGCATCATCATCGGATTGCGCAAGCACGGCGAGACCAGTCTCATCGTCGAACTGATGACGCGCGCCCATGGCCGCCATATGGGCATCGTCAAAGGCGGCCGCTCCCGGCGCATGCAGCCGACCTTGCAGCAGGGCAACAGCGTGGAGGTGACGTGGCGGGCGCGGCTGGAGGAGCATCTCGGTCTGTTTACCCTGGAAGTGGGGAAGGTGCGCGCCGCCGAGATCATGAGTTCGCCGCTGGCGCTCGCCGGCATCAATCTGATGGGCGAATTGCTGCGGCTCTTGCCGGAGCGCGATCCGCACGAAACGCTCTACGATATGGCGACTGCCATGGCGGACCATCTGGGCGAGCCGGAGCTGGGGCCGGCGCTGATGGTGCGTTTCGAGCTCGAAGTGCTGTCGGAGCTGGGTTTCCGTCTCGATCTGTCGCAATGCGCCGCCACCGGTAGGAATGACGAGCTGATCTATGTTTCACCCAAGACGGGGCGGGCGGTGAGTGCCGCGGCCGGCGAGCCTTACAAGGATCGGCTGCTGCCGTTGCCGGCCTTCCTGCGAGGGCTGTCGTGGCAGGGCGTGCCGGACAGGGCCGAGATCGCCGATGGTTTCCGCTTGACCGGGTACTTTCTCGACCGCGATGTGCTGCAGCCGCGCGGCGGGGCTGAGAAGCTGACGCGCCGCAGCTATCTGACGGCGGCGGGTCTTGCGATGATCGACCCGGCCGGCGGCAAAAGCTGATCTATTCGATCACTTCGCGGGGCGTACCGTCGGCCCATTCCTCATCGGTGGTGAAGACGATGGTGAGCCAGCGATCGGCGGTGTCGCCGCCGATGGCTTCGCTGATTTCATCGCGGATCCTGTCCCATTCCTCCAGCCGCTTCGCCGGCCAGCCGGTGGGGACGATGAAATAAAGCTCGATCTGGCGACCGCGCCCGACCCGGGCGACATAAGAGCGGTAGGAGAGAAAGCCGTAGCGGGCGACGATGACCTCGGCCACTTCGTCGACATGCTGTTTGAGTTCGGCGGGGGTGACGAGCAGGATGTCAGCCAATGCCCGGCGCACCGTACCGAAGGGAATGGGGATTACGACCAGGCAGACGAGGGCGAGGATCGCCGGGTCGACATAGGGCGACATCCATTGTAGGCGCGTGCCCTGAATGAAATAGCCGAAGATGAAGGCGACGAGGAGGGCGGCGGTGAGGGCGGCCGACATCACCCAGGCCTTGGCATCCATGGCGAGAAAATCGGAGCGGATGGTCTTGTTCGCCTTCATGCCATAGAGGGCCATGCCGACGGATAGGGCCACCGTGACCACGGCATAGACGATGGCGAGATCGAAATTCAGCACGCGCCCGCCCGACATCAGGCTGCCAACGGCATTGATCAGCGCGTAAATCGAGGCGCCGATCAGCAAGGTGCCGTTGAGACCCAGCACCATCGGCTCGAGATGCCAGAAGCCCATGGTGAAATTGGCGACGAGCTTGCTCTTCTTTGGGCCGCCGGCTGTCGAGGCGGCGATAAGATTGGTCACCAGCAGGGAGAGGACGGTCATGCTGGCGTCGGTAAGCGCGTAGAGGCCGTCGAAGACGATCGAGAAGGAGCCCGACAAAAGGCCGAACAGAATGCCGAATCCGGCCAGGACGAAGGTCATGATGATGGAGAAGCGCAGGACGCCTTGTTCCGTCGTCATCGTCTCGTCCTCGTCCTGCGTCTGCGGCTTCCCACATTTATAGGCCGAACCGTGATGAGCGCGTTAAGGCCTTTCGTATCAGAGGCGATCGAGCGGCTCGTTTCGTCGGAATCGGGTGGTTTTCGCCAGAGGCGAGCCCTCTGATAGGCGGGAATAGGCGCTGGCCGTGGGCCGGCCTGCAACTCAAGCGATCCAGGAATGTTTTTGAAGAAACGAACGATTTCGCAACCTTTTCGCGGCCATGATGGGGCTCGGCCAAGCATTTCGCCGCCTCCCCACAATGCAAACGTTTGGTATCGATATCTATCCGATACGGATCGTGTCTATTGCTGTTTCGGGCCGAATGGGAGGCCGTCGCGTGACTGATCGCTCCGTGGAAAAGCGCGTCGCCGCTATCGATTGGGTCGCCGCCGCCGGCGATCTCGACGCCCAGGGCTGGGCGATCCTGCCGAAACTGCTGCGCGATGAGGAATGCGATGGCATCGCCGAGCTCTATGGCCATGGCGGCGAGACATTCCGTAGCCGGGTCGTGATGGCACGGCATGGATTTGGCCAAGGCGAATATCGCTATTTCGCCTATCCCTTGCCGAAACTGATCCAGGATTTGCGCACGGCGGTCTATCCGCATCTGGTGCCGGTCGCCAATACATGGCATGCGCGCATGGGCATGCCGGTGCGCTTTCCTGAGGATCACGCCGCCTTTCTGGAGCGTTGTCATCAGGCGGGGCAGAGGCGGCCTACGCCTTTGCTCCTCCAGTACGGACCGGGCGACTACAATTGCCTGCACCAGGATCTTTACGGCGAGCATGTGTTTCCGCTGCAACTCGTGGTGCTGCTCTCCCAGCCGGGCGCCGATTTCGAGGGTGGCGAGTTGGTCCTCACCGAACAGCGCCCGCGCATGCAGACGCGGCCGGCTGTGGTGCCGCTGAACAAGGGCGATGCGGCGATCTTTGCGGTCAACAGCCGCCCGCACAAGGGCACACGCGGCGACTATCGTGTCGCTCTGCGCCATGGTGTCAGCAAGCTGCGGCAGGGGCATCGCCATACACTGGGCGTGATCTTTCACGATGCGACATGATCATGAGTGATCTTTTTGCCAGCGACCTGTTCGAGACGCCGCCGGAGGATATTGTCCTCGATCCCGGCGCCATGTTGCTCGCAGACTTTGCCCGTGCCGAGGCGAAGAGTCTGTTGCAGGATGTCGCGGCGATTGCCCGGGCGGCGCCGTTCCGGCATCTCGTCACGCCCGGTGGCTGGACGATGTCCGTGGCGATGACCAATTGCGGTGCGCTCGGCTGGGTCAGCGATCGCAGCGGCTATCGCTATGACCGCCTTGATCCCGAGTCAGGCCAGCCCTGGCCAGCCCTGCCATCGTCTTTTCTCGACTTGGCGCGACGGGCGGCGATGCGGGCGGGCTTTGCGGATTTCACGCCCGATGCCTGCCTTGTCAATCGCTACGTGCCAGGCGCACGGCTCACCTTGCACCAGGATCGCAACGAGCGTCGGCTCGAGGCCCCGATCGTTTCCGTGTCGCTTGGTCTGCCGGCGACCTTTCTATGGGGCGGTCTCGTCCGCGCCGACAAGCCACGGCGTCTCCGCCTCGTTCACGGCGACGTGGTGGTCTGGGGCGGTCCGGCGCGCATGACCTTTCACGGCGTCGACACCTTGCGCGATGGCGATCATCCGATGACCGGTGCGGTGCGTTACAATCTGACGTTCCGGCAGGCGGGGGATCGGACTTGAACGTTGGAAATATTGATCGTGCCGCCAGAGGCGGCACGACGAGACATCAAATCAAGTGGCTATGCCATATAGCCATGTTCCCGATAGTAGCGTTGCGCGCCTGGATGCAGCGGGGCGCCGACGCCCTTCCACATCGTATAGGGATCGATGGGATAGGTCATGGGCGCAATTTCAGACGGCAGGTGCTTGTAGCGGCCTTCTAGCTCCGCTCTTTGCTCCACCATAATGCCGGTAATGCGATAGGCGAGATCTTCGTCCATATCGTCGCGCACCAAAATCGCCCAGTTCGAGAAATCGATACACGGAATATCCATGGGAGCGCGAAGGGTGCCGGCTGAAAGAGTGGCCCGTCTCAGTCCATAGTCGTTCTCCAATGTTTGGAGAACGTCTTCCTCGAACGCCAGGAAGCGCATGGGAATTTTGGCCACAAGTTCGCGCCATTGCGGAACGACGATCGCTTCATTCATCACCGCGTTGGCCTTGCCGTCGATGACCTGCGGAATACAAATCCTCGGATAGTCGTGCCCAAGCCACTCGCCGCCCCATTCCTCGATCTTGATGCCATGCAATTCCAAGACGCGTTCGGCGATCCAGGTCATCAGATTGTCGGGCGTGCGCGTGGTCGTGGCGAGCCTGAGCGGGAATTTCTTCTCGCGGAGATCTTTGAACGAAGTGATGCCCGTATCTTCGCGAATGGCAAAGACCAATCGGTCGTTTTGAGGCAGATAACCGAGGCTGCGCAGAAAAGGCGCCTGCCTGCCTTTAAAGAAGTGGCTCCCCGCCATGGCCCACTCGGGCGCCACGTCGAAGGGGGTCGTGATCGCCAAGTCAACTTCCTTCGAAGTCAAGGCTTCAAGATTGTCGCCGTAGCCGGTACCGGTCTTGATCCAGAACTCTGATTGCGGAGCCGATTGCCAACGCAGATGCGCTAGAATCCAGCCGGCGATGGTGTGGAAATTTGCATTTCCCCAATCGGCTACAATTTTGAAATCGAGACGCGGGCCTAGACTGGTAACCGACATTTACTGCTCCTGCTTTCGAACTTCGACGTAGACGTTCCCGTCGGCGATCCGCACGGGGTAAGTATCGAGCTTCATGATGCTTTCGCACTGAACCGTGCTTCCGGTTTCGGTGTCGAATCTGAAGAAGTGCCAAGGGCAGATCACCTCGCCATTGACGACGCGCCCGAAGCGGAATGGCGCTTGCATATGGGGACATTGGGCTGAGAAGGCGACGACACCCGTTTGGGCGTTCGGATTGCGCGCTAAAGCAATATTTTTCCCGTTCACGACGCGAGAAAATATTGCTCCGTCTCCTGGAATGTCCGCTTCAGCGCATAGGAGAGCGAGAACGGATGTTGTTTCGCCAACGTGTGACACCGAAGAGCTCCGTTCAAAGAGTTGAGACGAGGGGCTCGTCCTGCGTCATGCCATGGCTGGGTGGATGGGTGATGCCGCATTCCTCGCAGGTTCTAACAGCCGCATCAGCGTTGAAAGCTTCGACCAGCTTGTCGGCAGCGTTTAAGAACGATGGGAGGTCCCGCAGGATATGCTGGAATCTCCTGGAGGAGACGGAGGCGCCGCACTTTGGACAGAGCCAGCCGACGCTTGCATTGCCCTCCGCTTCACTGGATCCCCCGACAAGGAGAACGCAATGTTGAGCAGCGGCCGACGACACGTCGATCCAGATCGAATCCACGTCGAAAGTCAGCCAATATCCCGTCAGCTTCTCGATGGTAAACTCGGTTCCGGCGGTGATCCGGTGCATGAGTTGTCGACCATTCGCCTGTTCGACACGGACGACATTTCGATCCAAACGCTCCAGCAAACGATATTTGGCTTCGCCGGACGAGCGTGATCCCGTCCATATCGCATACTGTCCGCGGACCTCCCATTTGCTTCGATGCTGCTTGAACAGGCGTGCGAAGGACATATCGGGGGCAGGGATTCGCCTCTCCGAGGGAACGTAGCCGAGGTTTACCATACCATCCTCGCTTGGCGTTCTTCGGATTTGTCCGAGGCTTGCATGCCGGAATAAGCCATCTGGTTTTTATGGCCGCAGCTTGGACACATTTGGTGCCTGGGATTGGCGTTGTATTCCCTGACCGCCGCCAATTCCGCTGCCCAGAACTTTCTGAAGTCTCTGCCGCTGACGAGTTCGCGCATGAACAACAACGTCACGCATTTCTCGCAGTACCAAGCGAAGCGATCGGTTTCCTCGCCCGTTGGCATTCCCATGACGATAATGATTTTTCCGGGTTCATCGTCGTCGGGCGGCAAGGTGATGATGATCTCATCCTTGTCGTTGATGTGCCAATAGCCGAACACATGTTCCGTGCGGTGCGGTGTTCCCGCCCGCGTGACATGCAGAGAAAATGGTATGCGGGGGACTTCGACAACACCCTGAGGGCCGATCTCGAAGTTCTTGCGAACGGAGACAAGCGCAACGGGTGGGGCTGAACCGTTCAGCTCGGTGACGGAGCCTGGCATCACCGTTCGAATGCCGACGACGTTATCGCCGACGGCTTTGAAGCCGAAGAAACGCTTGATCACTCGCTCGTTGAGATAGTCCCAATCCTCCGCGATCTTCTCGATCGATTCATTGACGTATAGATCGGAGTAAATCATCGCTGACCTCCCTGGATGTGTTCGGCGCATCGAGGCGCTCGATCATCTCATCATTAGTAATCTAATAATTTGTCAGCTTGCTGTCAATAGAGACCGCGTTACTCCAGACGATCGCCGAGCCGCTTCCTGACGCGGCGTAGAAATGTGTATGCGGACTCAAGTTCCGATGTGGAAATGCCAACTGTCGATCTCTTGATCCAATCATCGCGGATATTGTCGGCTTCCCCGATGGTTTTCCAACCACTTGGTGTGAGGGCGACCAGCTTCGAACGTCGATGCTTCGGATTATCGATCAGCTCCACCAGACCTTCCCGACGTAGCAGATCTATGGTCCTTTGAATGCTTTGTCGTTGGAGCCCCATATAACGGGCTATGTCCGAAACGCTCGCCTTGTTGTGCTTGAGAGAACCCATGACCTGCCAACGGGAACTGGTGAGGCCGATCGGCTGCCCCATAACGTCGCCAACTTTCATGATTCGCCCGTAAGATCGAAAAATCTCGAACACCAGGTCGATGAAGATATGGCTCGCTCGATCCCTGCCGCCTGGGACTATCGAACGCTTCTTGAGTTCGGGTTTCTTGCGCCTAGCAGATTGGCTGTGGTGATGTTCGGATATCGCATCGTTCAATTGTTCGACTTCGCCGAGGATTTTTCGCGCGCCATCAATGACGATGCTGCCAAAAACCGTCGGCTGCATGCCTTCCGATCGCCGTTCGAAGATCTTTTTTCCAAGCTCCTTCTCCAGATTGCTCAGGTTTCGGCTCAGGAGCGGTTGAGGGATTGTCAGATGTCTGGCGGCCGGGCGGATCGCTCCAAACTCGGCTATGGCCACCACATCTCGAAGTTGATTCAGCTTCATAACGTCCTCAATAGTGATATCAAAATGATATCATAAGTGAGCATCGTATTCAAATGAGCTTCTGAATCAATCGCCTCATGCCGCCCTTAAAAAGTTTCGAATCCAGGATTGACGGGCACATTCTCTTTTCGAATGAATTGCGCGCCTGCTCGATTTTCGAGGCGAAAAATATGCCGATCAAACGGAACGAGCCGGGACGGGACCGAACACCGTAAGGGACGCTGTTCGGGTCGAATAAATCAGAACGATGCGAGCAGCACGATCGTGGCGAAGCTCGCTCACAATCCAGGCGAAAGGGGAACGCTAATGGCAAATGCCGAGCTCGATGCGCACCATCAGGGAGCGCAGGCGATCGTTGTGCCGCCAAAATCACTCTCGGATGATCTCATCGATTCGCGACGCGGATGGCTCGTCGTCGCGGCTGCTTTCGTGGGCCTGTTCTTCAGCATGGGCGTCTTGGTCGTGTATTCCTATGGCGTTCTTGGGTCGGCTATGGCGAAAGATCTTGGCTTCAACGCCACCCAGATTTCCTCGATCTTCATGGTCTTCAGCTTGACGGTCGTGGTGGCCGGCCCCATCTGGGGCGTTCTGACGGATAGATTTGGCGGACGGTCGATCACCATCGTTTCATCGATGTTGCTGGCGATTTCGTTTTGTCTGATGTCGGTCATCCCCGGAAATGCTCTCGATATTTATATCGCGTTCGCCGCGATGGGAGTTCTCGGTAGCGGAACGCTACCGGCTTCCTACGCGACCATCGTGGTTGGATGGTTCAATCGCAGACGAGGCCTGGCATTGGGCCTGACGATGATGGGCGTCGGCGCGGGCGCGGCGGCGATGCCGCCATTGTCGGCGGCTCTTCTTTCCAATCTGGGTTGGCGGAACACGTTTCTGATATTTGGCATCGCGATCGCGTTTTTCTGCGTGCCTTTGATGATGGCTGCTTTGAAGCCAAATCCCGCCGCTGCCGCCGATCGAGGGCCAGCCAACGCCGTGCCGCGTTTCGATCTGATTAAATCGGCTGCGGCGGTTCGAACGACATGGGTGTTGGCTTTCTTTGCCTTCATGATGGGGGCCATCCTCATTGCCAGCATCACCAATTTTGTCCCCATGCTTCAGGCGCAGGGCATGACGGTGGCGCAGGCAGCCGCCTATCAGTCCATCCTTGGCGTGGCTCTGGTTGCAGGGCGCATCATCGTTGGCGGGTTGATCGACCACATATTCGCGCCCAGGGTGATGTTGGCCGTCCTGTGCGTCACCGCGGTGGGCTTTCTATCTATGTACTTTGCGAATTCGCCCATTGCCTATGCGCTGTCCGCGTTCGGGATCGGCTTGGCCATCGGAGCCGAAATGGACTTTCTCGCTTTCCTCGTGAGCCGCTATTTCGCCCGAGCGGCATTTGCCACTTTGTTTGCGTTCTTGTTTGCTCTGCATACTTTGGGTGCATCGTTCGGCCCGTTTGCCATCGGTTGGGCGGCGGCGACGTTCGGCAGCTATCAGCCGGGGCTTTTGGTCCTGTGCGCCCTTTCCGTTATACTGGCTCTCTCGACGCTGCTTTTGCCGCGATACAAGGAAGCCTGAAGAGGACGCTTCGACGTTCACTCGGCAACGGCATCTTTGATGGCATCATCGTGCCGCGATCCACAAGATCGCGGCATGGGGGCGTTGGAGTAGAAACGAGATCTTGCCGATCAGCCTGCTACCAGCGCGCGCTTTGCCACTTCGACGAGATAGCCGGAGGCGCGCGGCAGAATGGCGTCATTGAAGTCGTAATGCGGGCTGTGCAATTCGCGCCCGCCGTCGGTGGGGCCATTGCCGATCCATACGAACGCGCCGGGCACTTCGTTTAGAAAGCACGAAAAATCTTCGCCCGTCATGGCGGGTGGCACGTCACGGCGCAGAGCGCCGCCGGCTGCGGCGGCCGCGGCGGCGAGATCGGCTTCTGCCGCATGATTGATAGTCGGCGGAATGATCCGGCGAAACTCCAGTTGCCCCGCCACGTCGAATGTCGCGCCGATGCCTTGCACGATGCGCTGCAAGGCGCTCTCGATGATGTCGCCGTCTTCCTGGCGCAGCCAGCGGGCCGTGCCGCGCAGGACGGCGCTGGCCGGAACCTGGTTCATCGCCGTGCCGGCTTCCATCTTGGTGATGGAGACGACGCCCCCGCCGGCCACCGAATCGAGATTGCGCGATATCACCGATTGCACGGCGACGATGGCATGGCCGGCGGCGATCACCGGATCGCGGGTGAGATGGGGCAGAGCGGCATGGCCGCCATGGCCATCGAAATGGATATCGAAACGGGCGCCGGCCGCCATCACCGGGCCGTCATGCACGGCAATCGTACCGGCCGGCAGGCCCGGCCAGTTGTGCCAGCCGAAAATGCGCTCCATCGGGAAGCGTTGAAACAATCCGTCCTTGATCATGGATTTCGCGCCGCCGGCGCCTTCTTCCGCCGGCTGGAACACCAGATGCACGGTGCCCGACCAGTCGGGATCGTTCTTTAGCAGCGCCGCCGCACCAAGCAGGGCGACGGTGTGACCGTCATGGCCGCAGGCATGCATGACGCCAGAGTTGTGTGAGCGCCACGGCAGATCCTCGGTTGCCTCTTCGATCGGCAACGCATCCATGTCGGCGCGCAGGCCGACGGATCGATTGCCGTCGCGCCGCAAGGTGGCAACGACGCCATGGCCGCCGATGCCCTCGGCAATCTCTTCCACGCCGAGCTGTTTGAGTTTTTCGACGACAAAGCCTGCGGTCTCGCCCTCATGCAGGGAAAGACCGGGATGGGCGTGCAGATGACGACGCCAAGCGGTGAGTGTGTCGACCAAGGATGCGTCCATGGCCGGATGGTGCGCGGCTTTTACACGCTTGGCAAGGACACAACCGTACTCAAGCGTTGGCGTTCGCTGCGGGGCTGGTCGGTCTGATTGCGTTCAGCAGCTTAGGGAATGGGATGCGCGATCAGCGCGGGCAGACCTGCTGCACCACCGTCCCGGAAATGCCGTAGCCTTCGTCGAGCTGCACTTCGACCTGACGGCAGTCGCTGTTCTCGCGCGCTTTGAGCTGCGCCGAGGGCGGCGTCAAGGCGATCAGCGTGAAGCTGGCGAGAAGGGCGAGGCTGAGCGTGAAAGTGACGAAGCGGGTCATGGTCATGCCTGTGGCGACAAACAGCTTTGATCCAGTGGTGTGAAACTAGCCCTCGTGCGACCGGAGCGATGTGTCGAATCGCACGGTGCCGGGGGAGGCCGTGTAACCTCCCGCCGCAGCGCTATCTAGTGCAAGTCTGCAACAGTTTGGCGTCGGTTTTGATGGGCCTGTTTTCATTGTGTTTTTCCTGAGAATTTTAATCCACAGCGGCGAGAACCCGGGCCCGTTCCGTCCGGGCGGCGGCGCGGTGGTCGAGGGCGATCAGGGCGTAGACGGTGGGCAGCACGAAGAGCGTGAAGAGGGTGCCGATGAGCATGCCGGTCGACACCGTGATGCCGATCGCGAAGCGGCTAGCGGCGCCGGCGCCGCTGGCGAGAACGAGCGGCACGAGGCCTGCGACCATGGCGGCCGTGGTCATCAGGATCGGCCGCAGGCGCACGGCGGCGGAGCGCAGGATCGCGGTGTGCCGATCGAGCCCCTCGTCGCGTTGCAGGTCGTTGGCGAAGGAGACCATCAGAATGCCGTGCTTGGAAATCAGCCCGATCAGGGTGACGAGGCCAATCTGTGTGTAGATATTGAGCGTCGCAAATCCGAGATAGAGCGGAATAAGCGCGCCGCAGACCGACAGCGGCACCGAGACGAGAATGACGAGAGGATCGCGCAAGCTCTCGAACTGAGCGGCCAGCACGAGGAAGATGACGACGAGCGCAAAGATGAAGGTGATGGTGAGACGATCGCCTTCCAGCACATATTGGCGGGACTCGCCGAGCCAATCGATCGAATAGCCTGATGGTAGAGGCTGTTTCTGCAAGAAGGCGACCGCATCGCCCATGGTGACGCCGGGGAGAGGTACAGCGGAAAAAGTGACCGCATTCATCTGATTGAACTGGCTCAGCCGGTTGGCCTGGCTGCCTGATGTCACGGCGACGACGGTGGACAGGGGGATCAATTGTCCCGAACCGGTTTTGACGTAATAGCGGCCCAGAGTTTCCGGTGACAGCCGGTCGGCGCGCGCCACCTGGGTGATGACGTCGTAGGAGCGGCCGCTGAGATTGAAGCGGTTGACGTAATTTTCGCCGACGAGGACCGCCAATGTGTCGGCGATGTCCTTCATCGTTACGCCAAGCGTATTGGCTTTGCCGCGATCGATGCGGATTTGCACGGAGCGGCTGTTGAATGTGAGGTTGCTGTCGACGACGGCGAACAGGCCGCTCTTCATCGCATTGGCCTTCAGAGTTTCCATCGTCTTGTAGATGTCGGTGAAGTCGGCGGGCGCACGCAGCGCCATCTGCACCGGCAGGCCGGAACTGGAAGCCGGCAGGGGCGGCAGCAGGAAGGTGAAAATGCTTTCGCCTTCGATCCCATTGACGCCAGCCTGGACGAGCCCCTGCAAGGTGGCGACATCGCGCTTGCGCTTTGCCCAATCGACCAGATTGACGCCGGCGAAGCCGGCATTGGGGCCATCGGTGCCATTGATGATGAAGCTCATCTCGGCTTCCGGCAAAGTGCGAAATACCTGTTCGATCTGCGGCGCGTAACGTTCGGTGTAATCGAGATTGGCATATTGCGGGCCTTTGACCACGGCCATGATCGAGCCCTGATCTTCCGGCGGCGCTAGTTCGCGCTTGGCGCCGGAGAACAGAAAGACGAGGCCGAGCATGACGCCGGCGGCGAAGAGCAGTACGGCGGGCGATGAGGCAAGGGTGGCGCCAAGCGCGCCTTCATAGGCGCTGGTGACGCGGGCGAAGACATGTTCGATGGCCTTGGCGAAACGGCCTTCCGACACATTGGGACTGAGGAGCAGGGAACCCATCATCGGTGACAAGGTGAGGGCCACGATACCCGACACGATCACCGAGCCCGCCAAAGTGAAGGCGAATTCGCGGAACAGCGCGCCGGTGAGACCGCCCATGAGGCCGATCGGCGCATAGACCGCGACAAGGGTGATGGTCATCGTAATGACAGGGGCGGCGATTTCGCGTGCGCCCATCAAGGCGGCGCGTGCCGGCGGCGCGCCTTCCTCGATATGGCGATGGATGTTCTCGACGACGACGATGGCATCATCGACCACGAGGCCGATGGCCAGCACCATGGCAAGTAAAGTGAGGAGATTGAGGGAAAAGCCAGCCGCCAGCATCAGCGCCGCCGAGCCGACCAAGGCCAGGGGTATGACGATGACGGGGATGATGACGGCGCGCAGCGAACCGAGAAACAGAAAGATCACTACGACGACGATGGCAATTGCCTCGATCAGCGTCTTGCGCACTTCGTCGATTGATTGCGTGACGAAGCGGGCGACATCGAAATTATTGGCGATTTCGAGATCGCCCGGCTTGCTGCGCTCCATCGCTGGAATGAGATCGGTGACGCCGCGCACGATATCGATCGGATTGCCCGATGGCGTGGCGTTGACGGCGATATAGACGGCGCGACGGCCGTTCATCATGGCGCTCGACTCATAATTCTGGCCGCCGATATCGATGGTCGCGACATCGCCCAGCCGAACCAGGCCGCGTCCGTCGGCACCGGCCTTCACCACCATGGCGCGGAAGGCGTCGACACTGACCAGATCGGTATCGGCGGCGATATTGGCTATTGTGAGCGAGCCCTTCACCTGACCGGGTGCGGCCTGCACATTGTTGGCGCGAATGGCGGTTGCCACGTCGGCAGCGGAGAGGCCATGGGCGGCCAGGCGCGTCGGATCGAGCCAGACACGCATGGCGAGGTTCTGTCCGCCGAGAATATCCGCGGAGGCGACGCCGGGCACGGTCGTCACCAAAGGCTGCGCCACGCGCACCACGTAATCGGTGATTTCGGGGATGGAGAGACGATCGCTGGCGAAAGCCAGATAGATCACCGCCGTCGGCTCGTCGGTCAGTTTGGTGATGACCGGATCATAGCTCTCGGCCGGCAGCTTGTAGCGAACTTGCTGCACCTTCGCCATCACCTCGGTCATGGCGCGATCGGCATTGGCGTTGAGGCGCAAGCGCGCCTTGACGACACTGCGCCCTTGCGAGGAGGCGGAGGTGAGATATTCGATACCGTCGGCGGTCGCGATCGACTGCGCGATCGGCGTCGTCACGAAACCTTGCATGAGATCTTGCGAGGCGCCGGGATAGAGGGTTTCGACGCTGATCGTCGCGCTCTCAAGCACCGGATATTGGCGCACGGGCAGGGAGAAGAGCGCGCGGGCACCGATCAACAGGATGAGCAGGCTGACGACGAGCGACAGCACCGGACGGCGCACGAAAATATCGGTGAAGCGGGCGTTTTGGTTCGCGTGGCTTGGCTCACTCATTGCAGGCTCCCGCCGCGCGACGTTGCCCGGACGATCTTCTGGTTGCGCACCAGCACCTTCGCGCCGGGCATGATGCGCAACTGGCCCGACGTGATCACCACATCACCTGCGGCAAGTCCTTCCACGATGGCGATACGCTCGCCGACTTGACGACCTGTTTGAACCTGCCGGTGTTCGGCGGTTCCGACATTGCCCTGGATGTCGCGCACCAGCACGACGCTTGGTCCGGCCGCAGAGGCGAGAACGGCTGTATCGGGAACGGTGGGGAGTTGCGGTTCCGACGAGAGCACAAGTTCGGTCTGCACATACATGCCGGGGCGCAGCAGGCGATCGGGATTGGCCAAAGTCGCCTGCAAAGTGACGTTGCGTGTGTCGTTGCCGATCTGCGGTTCGATGGCAGTGACCCGTGCGGTAAAAATCTTGTCCGGGAAGACGTCGGTTTTCACCTCGATGGTCTGTCCCAGGCGCAATTTGCCAAGTGTCTGTTGTGGCAGAGCGAAGTTGACGTGGATTTCCGACAGATCGGTCAAAGTGGCGATGGGATCGCCAGCATTGAGATATTGGCCGACATTGATGCGCCGCAGGCCGAGTTCGCCGGAGAAGGGCGCGCGCACGGTTTTCTGGGCGATCAAAGCTTGCGTGCGCTGGATATCGGCGGAGGCCTGTTCGAATTCGGACTTGCGCTGATCGAGCGTGACGCGGGTCTGCGCACCGGTGGGCACCAGGCTTTCCGAACGTCCGAGCTGCGATTGCGCGAATTTCGCCTTGGCTTGCAGGCTGACGAGATCGGCGCGTTCGGGCGCATCGAACAATTGCACGAGCGGATCGCCCTCGCGCACGCTCGCGCCTGGCGTGAAGGCAATGCGGACGACGCGGCCGGAGACCTCGGGCGCAAGCGTGACCTGACGCACGGCTTCCAGGCTGCCGACAGAGGGCAGGCGCACCGGTTCTGGATCGGCTTCGACGACCGCGGTTGCAACCGGCATCGGTGCAGGCGTGGCGGTTGCCGAGGCGCTGGCAGCCAGGGATTCCCTGGTCTGTTTCCAGAGAAAAAGCCCGCCAAAGGCCACAAGAAGGAGGGCCATCACCACTATCAATCGCCGGATCATCGCCAATCTCTATTTTCCAAATATTTGCTTGGATAATAGGAGGAGCGATAGATATGTCAATAAAGAACTTGGAATAATCAGGCGACACCCGCTCTCCTCATCGGAGAACGACGCTCGCCCGTATAATCATGTTCAAGCTTGGAGGGAGGCGTTTGCGCACACCGAGATCTAAGGGTCTCAAGTGATGGCGTATTCATTGCCTTTCGGTCGCTGCGATATGGTAGCAGAGGATTCGCAACAGCACCGTTCACCGAGCGAGGCACAATTGGTGGCAACGAAGAAACGTCGGGCGGCCGATCGCGACGGGGCGTCGCCGTCGCGGCTCAGCAACCTGTCCTATCAAATCCTGGGCGTGCTGCTGCGCGAGCCGCGCTCGGGGTATGACATCGTCAAGGAGCTGCACAGTTTCCGGCCGGCCAAGACCAGCCAAGTCTATCCGACCTTGGCCGAGCTAGAGGAGGAGGGGTTCGTCACCTCCGTCGACGTCGATCAGAAGGGCCGGCCGAACAAGCGCGTCTATTCGGTGACGGAAACCGGCAAGGCGAGCTTGCTGAGCTGGGTCGGCACCGAGCCCGAGCCACCGACTCAGCGCGACGATTTCCTCACCATGATCTATTCGTCGTGGATGAAGAAGCCGACCGAGGTTGTCGCCATGTTCGAGCGCCGGCTCCTCTATTTCGACAAGCTGGTCGAGAGTTTCGAGCGCTCAGCCGCGGAGTTGCGCGCCAAATTCCCGCAAGAAATCCAGGACATGTCGAACTGGCATTTTTCCCGCTACCTTCTGGTGCTGCGCCGCCTCGAAAGCAATCGCCACGAAGCCAACTGGTGCCGTTCGGTGATCGTGATGTTGCGGGAGCGGATGAAGGACTGACGTGTCTGTTCCCTCGGCGCTGGCATGCTCCTTGCCAGATGCGCGGTGACAGGGAAGGACCTTCACGTGTCAAAGAATCAATCAAATACCGCCGAACCCTTGCAGGCGGCTGCGTCCGACGATGCGGCCAAAACACTGATCGATGTCGGCCGGCGCATTCGCCAGTTGCGTCAGCAGCGCAACATGACCTTGCAGCATCTGGCACAGACCGTCGGTCTGAGCCCCGCCATGCTCAGCCTGGTGGAGCGGGGCCTGGTTTCTCCGTCCTTGACGTCGCTTGCCGCTATGGCACATGGCTTCGGCATCTCGCTGACGGATCTGATCGCCGGGCGCTCTTCAGACGATGATGAGCCCGTCAGTCGCCTTTCCGAACAGCCTGTTGTCGAAACGCCCGACAGGGTACGGCGCTGGGTTCTGCGGGAAGATCAGCTTCGCCGCGTCGACGTGACGGTCAACGAATATCCTCCAGGCGTCGGCAATTCTCCCAATGGTCTTCGTCACTCCGGTCACGAATACGGTTTCGTTCTGGAAGGGGTGCTGACCGTGATCATCGACGGCGTTCATCATGTGCTGAGGACTGGCGATTTGATCTCGTTGCAATCGACGCGACTGCACAGGATTTGGAATTTCGGCACGGCGCCGGCGAAGGCGCTGTGGTTCAATCTTGGTCGCGATGATTGGGATAAGTCAGTTTATCAGAACGGATGAGACGATAAAACGTCGCTCAATTGTTCACTACGAATTAAAAAATCTGCCGAACATTTAAGCAGGTAGTGTTTAGAAATCGGAGATTTCCTCGATATCCGCATAAAAATGATTGGCACGCTCCTTGCTCCAAATTCAGTAGAGCTAAAAATGCGGAGCAGGAGCCATGATCACCAAACGCTTTCCGAGCCCTCGTCTGTCACGACGTCATTTTCTGGCGGGAAGCGGTGCCATCACGATGGCGGTGACGCATCCGGTCTTCGCGCAAGCCAAGGAAATGGCGACGACGAGCTTTGGCGGTGTCTGGGGCACGGCTTATAAAGAGACGATCCTCGATCCGTTTCAGAAAGCCACCGGCACGACAGTGAAACTGAAGATGGGTGCGCCGGCTGAATGGCTGACCAATGGCATCGTGACGCGCCGGCGGCCTGACATCGATGTTCTGATGCTGCCCTATCCGCAAAGCATTCAGGCAGTGATGCAGAATCTCAGCGTGTCGCTGAGCGAAAAGGACATTCCCAATCTCGCCAATGTGGAGCGCGTCTGGATCGACCAGTATGACGGCACGGCCGTCGGGCTCGACTATGTCGCCTATGGCATTTCGGCGCGCATGGATCTGTTGCCGAAGCCGCTGAAGTCCTGGAAGGACCTTTGGGATCCGGCTTTCGAGCAGAAACTGGCGGTGCCGGCGATCACGCAGGCGGGCGCCTGGGAGCTATTGGTGATGGCTTCCAAACTGCATGGCGGCGATGAAAAGAATCTGGAGCCGGGTTTTCAGGCGCTGAAGCGGCTGCGCCCCAACATCAAGAAATTCATCGGTGGCGGCAACGAACACGCGCAGCTTCTGGAAGCGGGCGAAGTGGTTGCCGTGGCGATGTCGACTAATACCACGCCCTATGCGCTGCAGGATGCGGGACGGCCGGTCGATTTCCTCGTCTTGGAGGAGGGCTCGATGGTCGGTATGGTCTCCTACCATGTGGCCAAGAACGCCGCCAATAAAGCGGCGGCGATGGAGTTCATCAATTTCGCGCTGGCGAAAGAGCAGCAGGTCAATTTCTGCAGCAAACTGATCGCTGGTCCGGTGATCAAAGGCGCCGAACTGATCGGCAAGGCGAAGGAGCGGGTGCCGCCACTCGACCGGCTCGTCGTGTTCGACTGGAAGGCGCTGGCGCCGCGCATGCCGGAATTGAGCGAAAGATGGAACCGCGAGGTCGTCGCGTGAAGGTGATGTCCGCAAGGAATACAGCGCTCGTCGTCCTCGATCGCACGGGGCCTGAGGCCGAAGCGGCCTTGGCGCTGGCCCGCGCGGCCGAATTGCTGTGTCTTGTTGCACAGCCTGCGGGCACGGCTCGGGGCGGTGAGACGATGAACGAGCGCATCTTCACCTTGCATTCGGATCGTGCCTTCCACGGCAGCGAGCTCGACTTGTTGTTGCGGAGCAATGCGATCGCCACGGTGCTTCTCGTTGAACGATCGCTCGGCGCCCTGATGCTCGATGCCGGCGAGGCGCTGATGCGCGGCTATCGGCCGGTCCTGCTTTTGCCGAAGGCGGAGATCAGCGAAGCGGAGAAGCTGGCTCGCCTCCTGTTTGCCGACCGGGCGCCGCTATGCTGCACGCTCGATGCCTTGGCCGATCAGCTTGCTGCCGATCCGTCGCGCGAGCGTAGCTGGCAAAAACATATTAAAGCGACCACGCTGCTGCCGACCTTGCAGGAGCGGTTGGATCCAGCCCACACAGCTTTTGTGCTGATCGACGTGCAGAACGATTTCTGCCGTCTGAAGCGCGGTGATGCCGAAACCTTTTCCATCGTCGATGCCGCTCTGCCCAATATCAAGATGCTGTTGGCGGGTGCTCGCGCGAGCGGCTGCATGATCGTTCACATTCAAGCCGAATATGGGCCGATGTTTCGCGCACCGGGCCATCCCTATCGTTATCCCGGCGCCAAACCGAGCGAAGTGGTGTGGACGGCCTCGGCTTCCGAATTCGGCGTCAACGGGCCGCCTTTGCCCGACGACGAGGTGGAGGTTTGTCTGCCGGGCAGTTGGGGCGAGCAGTTCACGGAGGTGGATGTGCAGCCTGGCGAAATCGTGCTGCGCAAGCATCGCTACAGCGCCTTCGTCGATACGGGGCTCGAGGTCATGTTGCGCCAACGCGGTATCCGTACCGTCGTGCTCGTTGGCTTCGCCACCAATGTCTGCGTCGAATCCACCGCCCGCGACGCCTCCATGCGCGATTTTTACGTGGTGGTCGCTGAGGATGGCGTCGGCACGCGCGATAGCGCCCGGGCGCGACACGAGAACGCGCTGGCCGAGATTGCCGGCTGTTTCGGCATAGTCGTTCCGGCGCGGCGGATCCTCGATGTCTGGTCGTCCGACAAGCGGATGGAGACGGCGGCGTGAGCGATATCTCCCTCAATCGCGGTGCGCCGATGACGCTACGAGGATGGCTTGTTGGGATCGTCGACCTATTTCCCAAATCGGGTCTGACGATTTCTATTCCCGCGGCGGCGATTGTGTTCTTCGGCCTGGTCCTTCCGGTCGGCTATCTGTTGCTTCTGAGCTTCAATCCAGCGCAGCTCGGCGTGATCGAGCTGGTGCCGCAGGTGACCTTCGCCAATTATCTCAAGCTCGTCGGTGACGGCTATTACTGGAGCATTCTCGGGCGCACCTTGTGGGTGGCGGCGGCGACGACCGTGATCGCCAGCGCGCTTGGGTTCATTCTTGCCGTCTCGCTCTGGCAGACGTCGCCGAAGTGGCGCGGCCTGTTGACCGTGGTGGTGCTGGCGCCGCTCTTGGTCAGCATCGTGGCGCGCACCTTCGGCTGGATCATCATTCTGGGCAACAAGGGGTTGTTCAATCGGGCGCTGGAGGCGGTCGGCATCGCGCCCATGCAGATCATGTACACGGATACGGCCGTCATCATCGGTCTGGTCCATGTCTTCATTCCCTATGTGGTGCTGACCATCATGGCTTCGCTCGATCGGATCGATCCGCTGTTGGCGGAGGCGGCCAAGACGCTCGGCGCCAGCGGCGCGACCACGGTGCGCGAGATCATCCTGCCGCTTGCCATGCCCGGTGTCGTGGCGGGGGCGACCATTGTCTTCAGTCTGGCCATGTCCTCCTATGTCACACCGGCGATGATGGGCGCGGCCAATTCCTATGTCTTGGCGACCGTCGTCTATCAGCAGTTCGTCATGAACTTCAATTGGCACTTCGGCGCCGTTCTGGTGGCAATCCTGCTCGCCACATCTCTCCTGACCATTCTGTTCATGCTGACGGCGGTGGCTCGGCTCAGCCGTCGCTGGGGGGATGGCGCATGAGAACCGATTTCGGCGCGATCGGCTTCAAAGTCCTGGTGGTGCTTCTCTATCTCTTTCTCGTCGCGCCTTTGCTGATGGTCGTTCTCACCTCTTTCGGCTCCGATGCGGTGGAGAGTTTTCCGCCGAAAGATTTTTCGCTGATCTGGTATTGGAAGGCGCTGAACGAGCCGAGCTTCATGGCAGGTCTGCGCACCAGCCTCACCATTGCCGCTTTGGCGACGCTGATCGCCACGCCGCTTGGCGCGGCCGCCGCCTTCGGCATTCACCGTGGCCGCTTTCCCGGCCGCAATGCCTTGCAGGCCTTGTTGCTGGCGCCGCTGCTGGTGCCGGGCATCGTCATCGGCATCGCGCTGCTGGTCGCCTTTTCGGCGATCGATTTTGGCACGGCCTGGCAGCGGCTGCTGTTCGGTCATGTCTTGGTGATCCTGCCTTATTCGACGCGGACCACGCTCGCCGCCTTGGTGCGGCTCGATCCATCCTTAGAGGAGGCGGCGGCATTGTTTGGTGCCTCGCGCTGGCAGACGTTGGTGCATGTCACTTTGCCGTCGATCGCTCAAGGGATCATGGCGGGCGCCATTTTCGGCTTTATCCTCTCGTTCGACGAGGCCGCAGTGTCGCTGTTCCTCATCGACGTCGATACGACGACCCTGCCGATCGCGATCATGTCGCACATCGAATATAGCGTTGATCCCTCCGTGACGGCGCTGTCGTCGATGCTGATCCTCGCCACCCTGTTACTGACCGTGGTGCTCGAACGTCTGTTCGGCTTGCGGCGCGTCCTTGGAGCCTCCTGATGGTTGCCATTCAACTTCAGAATATCGCCAAGCGTTATGAAGGCGCCGTGGCGGTCGACGATGTGTCTGTTGCCGTTGGCGCCGGTGAGTTCCTGACATTGTTGGGGCCGAGCGGCTGCGGCAAGAGCACGACGCTGCGGATTTTGGCCGGGCTGACGCAGCCCGATGGCGGCCAGGTGTTATTCGACGGTCAGGATGTAACGCCGCTGTCGGCGGCGCAGCGGCGGATCGGTATGGTTTTCCAAAGCCTCGCTTTGTTCCCGCATATGACGGCGGCCGACAATGTAGGCTTTGGATTAAAGATGCGCGGCATCACTGGCGAGGAAAAGAAGCAGCGGGTCGGCAAGGCTTTGGAACTTGTCCATCTGTCGCATCTCGCCAATCGCTATCCGCGCCAGATGTCGGGTGGGCAGCAGCAGCGTGTCGCTCTGGCGCGGGCCTTGGTGATCGAGCCGAGCGTGCTCATTCTCGATGAGCCTTTTGCGGCGCTCGATCGCAAATTGCGCGAGGCCATGCAGCGGGAACTGCATCGGATCACCCGCGAATTGAAGATCACCACTCTGTTCGTCACCCACGATCAGGAAGAGGCGTTGATGCTCAGCGATTGGATCGCGGTGATGAACGGCGGCCGGGTCGAGCAGCTTGGTCGCGCGGGCGAGATTTTCGAAGCGCCACGTACGCGTTTCGTCGCCGATTTCATGGGCATTTCCAATTTCGTCGAGGCGAAAGTCTTGAAGTCGGGCACGGAAAGCACGCAGCTTGCCGTCGCCGGGCTCGTCTTTGCTGGGCCTTCGGCTGATTATGCGGAAGGTCAGCGCGTCAAGCTGGCACTGCGGCCCGATCGGATCGAGCTTGGCGCCATGCCCGACGATACGCTCGCGCCAGCGGTGGTGACCGATATGATTTATCACGGCTTGGCATCGAGCTATACGATCGCTCTGGCGTCGGGCGAAACTCTCATGGTGCGCGACACGAATACGGGGTCTGGCGCAAGTCGGTTTGTGCCGGGCACGCAGGTGTGGCCACGTATCAATCCGAACGCGGTCTGCTATCTCGCTGGCTGATTAAAACGCCAGCCAGCGGCGCAGTTCGGCTGCGGCCGCGGCCGGCTTTTCCATCGGCAGCAGATGGCCGGCGCCGGGGATGACGACAACGCGGGCGTTTGGCGCGGCGGAGGCCGTGCGCTGCATATCAGGAAGCGGCACCAGCGTGTCGCTTTCGCCGGCCATTACTAGCATTTCGCGTTGCAGGTTGGCGAGGAGATGATAGCGCGCCGGCCGATCGAGGGCGGCGCGGCTGTGGGCGACATAACGCTCGGCGCCATAGTCCTTCACCATCGCGTCGCGCCGCGTCATCAGATCGGCATTCGCCAGACTGTCGGCGTGAAAGGCCGAATTGGCATTGGCTTTCACCATGGCTTCATAGTCGCCAGCTTGCGCCCGTGCGATGGCGGCCTCGCGGGCGCCGCGCCGTTCGGGCTTGTCGGCGCCGGGGCCTGAGCCGATGAAGGCGAGCCGTTCGATCCGTTCCGGGTCTTGTTCGAGCATGGCGGCGGCGACATAGCCGCCGAAAGAGAAGGCGCAGAGGCTGAAACGTTCCGGGCAGTGGGCCAACACATCGGTGGCGATGGCGTCGAGCGTGTCGAGCGGCGGATATTCCATGGCGACTACATCGGCATCGTCGGCGAGCAGCCGCCCCATGTCCGCGAAGACAGCACGCGTGTTGTTGAGACCGGGCAGAAGGACGAGGGATGGTTTGGACACAGGCGGATCCTCAGACGTGTGTTGATGTTTATTCGGCGAGCTGGATGTCGCCGTCCTTGATGAGCTTGTCGAAGCGTTTGAGATTGGCCTCCACAGTGCTGCGAAATTCTGCGCCGGTGGTGCCGCGTACCGTATAGCCGATGTTGGTGTAGACCTTGCTGACATCGGGATCGTGAATCGCTTCGCGCATCGCCGCTTCAAGTTTACGGGCGATGGGCGCCGGCACGCCTGAGGGCACGACATAGCCGACCCAGCCTTCGGTGACGAGATCGACGCCTTGTTCGCGCAAGGTCGGAATGTCGGGCAGGGAGGCGCTGCGCTCGCTGCCGGTGACGCCGAGCGGTACGGTCTTGCCCGAGGTGAGATAGGCGCGACCAGCCGCCGCGCTGGTCAGCAGAAATTGAATCTGGCCGCCGGCGAGATCGTTCAAGGCATTGCTGTCGCCTTTATAGACGACATGTACCGTATCGATCCCAAGCTCCTTGCCGAGAATGACGCTGTAGAAATGATAGGACGTGCCGGCGCCGAGCGTGCCGTAGTTGAACTTGCCCGGATTGGCGCGGGCATTGGCGGTAAAATCTTTGAGCGTCTTTCCGGCTTCGGCATTGGCCATTAGCAGCATGAACGTGTCGACAGCTATGGTCAGCGGCGTGAAGTCCTTCAGCGGATCGATGCCGTAGCTCTTGTCGGTCAAGGGTAGCGAGACCATGGTGGCCGGAACGACCGTACCGATGGTGTGGCCATCGTGCGGCGCTTTCAGCATGGCTTGTAGGCCAACCTTGCCGCCGGCTCCTGGCTGATTGACGACGATAACCGGCTTGCCGAGAATCTTGCTGAGCTTGGTCGCCATAGGGCGGGTGACCACGTCGGTCAATCCGCCGGGCGGATACGGTACGATGACGGTCAGCGTTTTGGTTGGCCAGGTTTCGTCTGCCATGGCGGCGGCAGGCAGTGCCGCGACGATGGCGGCACCAATCAATGGCAATAGGCGGCGTGGCATCATGACAAATCCCTCCCAGTCGTTGTGTAAGCCGCCTTAAACGGCGGTCTTGTTTTTCCTCCCCTCATACCTCTGCGTTTGTTTTGGCAGGCGTTTTCTTCGCCATAGCAGCGTTTTTCTCGATCCAGGCGATCACCTCGTCTGTGGAGGCAACATCGCCAAACAGAGCGTAGAACGTGCCGAGCGCTGCGTTATGGGCGTCATCGTCATAGGTGGCATTGGCATCGCTCACCATGACGGTCTTGAAATTCAGCATGGCGGCATCGCGGGCCGAGGATTCACAACAGACATTGGTGACCGTGCCAACGATGATCACCGTGTTGTAGCCGCCGGCACGCAGCCGCGCCGGCAGATTGGAGGCGCCGTCGATAAAGGCGCTGAAGCGTGTCTTTTCCACGCAATCGTCTTCCGGGCGAACATCGAGTCCGGCATAGAGCGCATGGCCCGGCGATCCAGGCTTTTGCGTTTCGAGCGACAGAGCGGTGGCTTCGGGCAGGTTCATGGCGAACCAGTTCGACCAGGATTCGACGGTCTCTGGCGTGAACGTATTCTGAATCCAGTACACCTTTCCGCCGCCGGTACGCACCGCCGTTGCCAGGCGATTGACATTATCGACAATCGAGAGCGCCGTGGGGATCAGCGAGACCGCGTGTTCCTTCACCATGAAGGCGTTCTGCAGATCGATGACGACCAGAGCCGTCTTCCTCGGATCGAGATCGGCATGGGGATGTTCGGCCTTGCGGCGGCGCATCGCGCTCTTATGGGCCCAGGCCGGGAGATTGGTCTTGTTCATCGCATCGCCTCCCGGATTGTTATGTCGCCAGCGGGTAACGCCAGCGCCAGATGATCGGTGTCGCGACAATGGCGACCAGCGCAAAGAAAGCCACATAATGGGCCGGGGTGATCGGCACGATCGGCGCCAATGCACCGAGGATGACGGGTGAAAGGCCACCGACGAGGGCCGCCGCCAGATTGTAACCGACGGCGATGCCGGTATAGCGAACGGGCGCCGGGAAGCTGCGGATCATCACCACGTAAAGCATGGTCTGAAAGCCGATCAGCAGGCCGAAGAAGAAAAAGTAGGTAGAGGTTGTCGCCAAGGAATTCGAGACGTTCAGGTAGAAGGCATAGACGGCGACAATGGCGGCTGCGGCGACACTCATGATCGTGCGCACGGCGCCAAACCGATCGACCAAAAGGCCGCAGACGAATGTGCCGATGGCGAGACCAGCGGACGCCCAGGGTGCGGCGTCATGGATGACATGCCGGTCGATATGCATGAATGTCTGCAGATAGGTGACTGGATAGAGCAGGCCGCCGGCGACGATGGCAGCAGGCACCGTCGCGACGACAAAACAGCCGAGGGTTTCTCTGGGATAAAAGCGTAGCAGATCCCTCAGCGGCATCGTGCTGGCTTTTTCCTTATGCCGGCGCATTTCCTCGAACACCGGCGTCTCGCGTACATAGCGCCGTAGATAAGCCGAGATCAGGCCGAAGATGCCACCTAGGATGAAGGGCAGGCGCCAGCCGTAGGAAAGCTGATCCTGCATGGGCAAAGCGATGATCAAAGCGACGAAGCCGGAGGCGAGAATGCCGCCGATGGCCAGACCCGAGCCCATCAGGCCGCAGGCGATGCCGAGCCGGCGCTCATGCAGATGTTCCGACATGAACACCAGAGCGCCGGGAATCTCGCCGCCGATGGCGATGCCTTGAAACAACCGGCAAAAGAGCAGCAGAAGCGGGGCGAGGATACCAACCTGCGCATAGGTCGGCAGGACGCCAATGAGGAAGGTCGGCACGGCCATCAGAATGAGGCTGACGGCAAACAATCGTTTGCGGCCGAAGAGATCGCCGAGCACCGCCAGGATGATGCCGCCGATCGGACGGACGAAATAGCCGACCGAGAAGATCGCCAGAACCTGAAGTTGTGCCATCCACGGCGGCATGTCGGCGGGGAAGAACAGTCGGCTCAGGATCGGCGTCAGATAGATGAAGACGACGAATTCATAATATTCGAGCATCCCGCCTAGGGTCGCCAAACCCATGACGCGGACCTGCTCGCGACTGAGATCATGCTGCAATCGTGTGTCTTCGCCGCCGGCTGCCAAATCCGTGCTCATGGCCTTCCTCCCGCATGCGTGACGATCAGATCGTGGTGGAGCGGCTTTCGGTGGTGATGCGATCACCCTCCACCCAGCAGGCGTGGGTGCCAGCGGAAATGCGGTGGGGCAGGATGATGCGAGCGATCGGCTCGGCGGCGATATTGGCCGCATCGAGAATGAGACACTCCGACTGATTGGCCTTCATGTCGGTGATATAGGTCAACAGATAGCCGTCGTCCTCGCTCTTGGCATTGAGACGGCGGGCGATCTGCGGTTCGCTGCCATAGCGCCCTTCGCCGAATTCCATCCGCTCCGTGGTGTCGCGGACGAGATCGTAACGTTTCAAGCCGCGAAACAGCCATTCGCCGGGCTGATACAGCACGTTGTAGCTGAACCGATAGGGCCGGCCGACATAGTCGTTGCTGCACACGGGGAATTCGGTGATCTCGTCGTCGATCTGGTGCTCGGTGGTCTGGCCGGTGCGCAGATTGAAGCGCCAGCGATACATCAGGGTCGGGTTGTTGTGCTTGTCGAGATGGGCGCGGATGCGCTCATATTGTTCCTGTTTGCTGCCGCCTTCGCCGACACGCGGCTTATGCGGATTGTTCTGGATGCAGCCGTCCATGACCACTTCGTCGCCATCTTCATAGCAATTGGTCAGATGCAGGATGAAACAGGGTTTTGCCTCGAACCAACGCACCTGCGCATTGTCGCCACGACGCGGGATGACGCCGAAACGTGCCGGAATGTCACGATGGAAGGCCAGTTTGCGCTGACCCTTCTTCAACAGTTCATGGTCGAAGAAGAAGGGCAGATCGTGCAGCACGGTATAGTTCTTGGTGATGCCGAGATCGTGCGGCCAGCGTGGTCCGGGCAGTTCTATCGGTACGTAGTGGACGAGTTGGTTGTCCCGGTCGATGACGCCGTAATTCATGAACGGCGCAACTTCCGGGTAGTTGAAGAACATCATCTCCCCGGTTTCCCAGTCCACCTTGTAGTGAGAGGCAAGGCCATGCACGACCTTGCGCGCCCAGGACGGATCGGCGCCTAACGTCTCCAAGGTCACGGGATCGAGGCGCCAGGGCTCGCTGCCTTGCGACATGGAAGCGATGAGCTTGCCGGCGTGGCAGATCACGTCCGTGCCGGCATTGTCCTTCATGGCGCCCATGGAGCCCCAGCCGCGGCGCTCGTAAAGTTGCGGCGCGAGAATACCGGGCCAGAGCGATTTGCCGGCGCCCTGTTCGGCGAGGAAGCCGGTGGTGCGCACGAAGCGATTGCGATAGGTCGCCTTGCCGTCCTCGAAATGCATGGCATGCAGCATGCCGTCCCCGTCATAGGGGTGATACATGCCGATCGATTCATGCACCTGATTGTGGGTGTTGCGCACATAGATGCCATTGAGATCGCGCGGGATCTCGCCGATCACCTTCAGGTCAGGCGTGCTGGCCGTATATTCCTTGTCGTTGGGCGTGAATGGCCCGTTGAGAAAGGGATGATCGTTGTCGCCGGCGATGGTGAGCTTGATCTGATTGACGATTTCAAGCATGGGCGCTTTCCTTGGCTCTGGTGACGCGGCGTTGAATGAAGTCGAACAGCACGCGATTGAATTCGGGCTGGTTCTCGGCCCAGCCGTAATGGCCGGCGCCAGGAATGACGGCGAATTCGGCATCGGGGACCAAAGCGGCGGCGGCCTTCATGCCCTCCGGCCGGCCGACACTGTCGCATTCGCCCGCGACGAGCAGGGTGGGCACACGCAATTGCTTAAGGGTTTCGCGGCCGTCGTAGGCCATGATGGCGAGGATCGAGGCGCGGAACGTGTCGGCCTTGGTGGAGCCTGCGACTTCGGCGACGAGATCGACCATCGGGCCGCTGGCGCCTGGACCGAACATCGATTTGATGAGCGGCATGGCGGATTCCGCCAGCGTCTTGCCCTGGTCGAGGGGTGCCAGCCGCTTGGCGACATAATCCTTCTGGTCCTCGGCGCTGCGCGTCGCGAACGAGCCGACGGTGGCGGAGACGATCACGCCGTGCACAAGATCGGGAAAGAGCAGAGCCGCGCGCGGCGCGATGATGCCGCCGAGGCTGTGACCGAACAGGATGTTGGTGCGCCCCGCAGTTGCCTTCAGCAGCAGGCCGAAGCTGCGGGCCAGATAATCGATGCTGTAGTCGCCGGCCGGCAGGTCGGGCAGCGGGCTGAGGCCATAGCCTGGCGCATCCCACGCCACGACGCGATAGCCGGCGCGGACCAGTTCGGCGATTTCGTAGCGCCAGTAGTCCTTGGAGCCATAGCCGCCATGCAGGAGATAGACCGTGATATCGCCGTCGCCGGTGATGGAATGATCGGGAAGCCGTTCTCTTTGGGCCATTGTTCTCCCCTCGGATGCCGGGTGCTTGTCTTGCTGAGGTCCCTGGCGCAGATAAGCGTACTTAATGAACATTCTTTCATATGTCAAATATTACATATATAAGCTGGGGCGAAAATGGTGGAACGGATCATGCGGCGAGACGTGACTTTTCAGTCCGAGGGAGATCGGATCAGTGCCTGGTTCTACGAACCGGCGAAAACAGGCTCGGGGCCGGCGCCGGGCATCGTCATGGCGCATGGGTTTGGGGCGACGAAGACCATGCGTCTCGACAGCTTTGCCACGCGCTTCGCAGCGGCGGGCTTCGCGGTTGTTGTCTTCGATTATCGCTGTCTGGGCGAAAGCGGTGGAGAGCCCCGTCAGGAAATCGATCCGGCGACGCAGATCGAGGATTATCGCAATGCCATCACCTGGCTGTCGGATCAGCCCGGTGTCGATGCCGGCCGTATCGGCATCTGGGGCACGAGCTATAGCGGCGGCCATGTGCTCGTTGTCGGCGCGACAGATGCGCGGGTGAAATGCGTCGTCGCGCAGGTTCCGACCATCAGCGGCCATGCGGTCGGCAAGCGGCGCTTTGGCACGGCGGATGCTTTGGCGAAACTCAATGCGGATCTCAACGCCGATCGTCTGGGGCGGCTCAAGGGCGGCACGCCGGAGGTGCGTCCGCTCGTTGCCGCTACGCCCCATGATGTGGGTGCGATCTATTCGGCGCCCGATGCGGTGCAATGGTATGTGGAGGCGGGTGCCGGTGGCGGTTGGGTCAATCAGGCGACTTTGCGTTCCGTGGAATATTCGCGCGCTTACGAGCCCGGCGCCTATGTCTCGTTCATCAGTCCGCGGCCTCTATTGATGATCGTCGCGCGCGAGGATTTCGTCACGCCGACCGATCTGGCGTTGTCGGCTTTCGAGACGGCGCGCGAACCGAAGAAACTCGTGCTGGTTCCCGGCGGTCATTTCGAGCCTTATGGCGCGGCGCTACCGCAGGCCGCCGGTGCGGCGCTCGACTGGTTCGTCGAACATTTGCAACCTTGAAATGGAGATCGCATGGCTGTGGACCTTTTTGATCTGACCGGGCAGACCGCGCTTGTCACCGGAAGTGCCTCCGGCATCGGCAGCGCCATCGCGCGTCTTCTGGCTCAAGCCGGTGCCGATATCGTCGTGCATGGGTTCGATCAGGCTCAGGCGAGTGGCGCGCTCGTCGAGGAGATCAAGGCCATGGGACGTCGGGCGATCGCAGTCGATGGCGATCTGACCGATGCGGCGAAGGTCGCGAGCCTTGCGGACACGATCGGCACGCAGATGGGCGGTCTTTCGATCCTCGTGAACTGCGTCGGCGGTTCGCCGCGCAAGGCCATGTTCGCAACGATGGAGGAAAGCGCCTGGGATCATGTGATCGACAAGAATCTGAAGTCGATGTTTCTGACGACGCAGGCGATGCTGCCGCTGCTGAAAGCGCAGCCAGACGCCTCCATCGTCAATGTCACCTCCTGCGTCACGCGCTCGGGCGGCGTTCCGGGTGGCGGCGCCTATGCGACGGCCAAGGGTGGTGTCGACGTGTTGACGCGGGCGCTCGCCAAGGAGCTGGCGGCCGATGGCATTCGCGTCAACGGCGTGGCGCCGGGCCTGGTCGACAGTCCGTTCCATGACAGCGATCCGAAGGCGAAATATCCGCATCTGATCGGCCGCATTCCGCTTGGTCGCATTGGCGAGCCGGAAGATATCGCGGGGCCGGTGTTGTTTCTGGTCTCGAAGGCGGCGCGCTATGTCACCGCCGAGATCATCGAAGTGAGCGGCGGGACGCGCTTGACCTGATCAAACGAGAAGGGGCGGTGGATTGCGCCACCGCCCCTTCGTGTCATCTGCAATGTTGAAGCGTTACGCCTTCGCCAATTTGTCCTGCGTCTTGGTGTCGAAGTCGCTGGCGTCGTGGCGTTCGTGCAATTGCGTTTCCGGGTCGCCGCTGGTGCGATTGACCATGCGGCCGCGCTTCACGGCGGGGCGTGCGTAGATCTGGTCGGCCCAGCGCTGCAGGTTCTTGTAGTCTTGCACGGCGAGGAATTCGCCGGCGCCATAGTTCCAGCCCTTCGCCAGGCCGCCGTACCAGGGCCAGATCGCCATATCGGCGATGGTGTATTCGCTGCCGGCGACATATTCGGTTTCAGCCAGTTGACGGTCGAGCACGTCGAGCTGGCGTTTGGTCTCCATCGCATAACGGTCGATGGCATATTCGATTTTGATCGGTGCATAGGCGTAAAAATGGCCGAGGCCGCCGCCGACGAAAGGCGTCGCGCCCATCTGCCAGAAGAGCCAGGAGAGAGTCTCGGCACGTGCCGGCTGCTCCGTCGGCAGGAAGGCGCCGAATTTCTCGGCGAGATGAACGAGGATCGCGCCGGACTCGAACACACGGATCGGCGTCTTGCCGCTGCGATCGACCAGCGCTGGGATTTTCGAATTCGGATTGATGTCGACGAAGCCGCTGCCGAACTGATCGCCTTCGCCGATCTTGATCAGCCAGGCGTCATATTCGGCGCCCTTGTGGCCGGCAGCCAGCAGCTCCTCCAGCATGATCGTCACCTTCACGCCATTGGGCGTGCCAAGCGAATAGAGCTGGAGGGGATGTTTGCCGATCGGCAGTTCTTTCTCGTGCGTCGGCCCGGCGATGGGTCGGTTGATATTGGCGAATTGCCCGCCGTTGCCCTTGTTCCAGGTCCAGACTTTCGGGGGTGTGTATTCGGCTGTATCGGCCATGATCGGCTCCGCTCAGGGGATGGATGGCCGATAATCTGGGGGCTCTCCCCGTCAATGGCAATCGGAGAGCTCAACATTTCGAAAGGCCAGTCAAATCAGCTTTTCCAGCGATGAGTCAGGCGCCGAGTTGGTTCGATCGCTGGTCGTAACTTTGCTGGGCGGTGAGCACGGCATCGAAATTGTTCTCTGCCCACAGACGCAAGCTGTCGACGGCCTGCGCCAGGGTGCGGCCGAGCGGCGTGATCGCATATTCGACGGTGACCGGAACGGTGGCGATGGCGGTGCGGGTGACGAGCCCGTCGCGTTCCAGGCTCTTCAACGTGTGCGAGGCCATTTTCTGCGACAGGCCGCCGATCTCGCGGCGGAGCTGATTAAAGCGTTGCGGCCCGCCGTCGAGAAGGCCGAGGATCAGGACCGCCCATTTGTCGGCGATCCGGTCGAGGACCATCCGGGTCGGACAGAGGGCCGAATAGGGATTGGGGGGCAGGACACTGCCGGATGTGGTTTCGGACAGGTGACTTGAGCGCATAGCGGTGCCTTCTTTACAGCAAGATATCCATAGCGCATCTGGTATCCATTGGAAACTATCAAAGGATCCTCCGATGAAAATCGCTCTCATTGGCGCTACCGGCAATGCCGGCTCGCGCATTCTCTCCGAACTTTCCCAACGCGGTCATCAGGTTACGGCCATTGTCCGCAAGCCCGAGGCGGTGCCGGCGCTGCCCGGCGTCACCGCCGTGAAGGGCGATGTCTATGATCAGGCGGGCCTCGCCAAGCTGCTGGCCGGCCATGACGCGGTGATCTCATCGGTCCACTTCACCGCCAGCGATCCGCGCAAGCTGATCGAAGCCGTGCGGGCGTCGGGCGTGAAGCGCTATCTGGTGGTCGGCGGCGCCGGCAGCCTGGAAGTGGCGCCCGGTGTGAAACTCATCGATACGCCTGAATTTCCAGCGATTTATAAGGCCGAAGCCTCAGGCGGCAACGTCTTCCTCGACCTGCTTTACGGGGAAAAAGAGCTGGATTGGACCTTCCTGTCGCCGTCGGCGATGTTCGTTCCGGGCGAGCGGACCGGCAAGTTTCGCCTCGGCAAGAACGCCTTGCTCACCAACGACAAGGGCAGCAGCATTTCCTTCGAGGATTATGCCATCGCCTTGGCCGATGAGCTTGAATCGCCAAGACATTCTCGCCAGCGGTTCACCGTCGGCTACTGACGGGGAAGGGCCGGCGCAGGGCAGAAATAAGCGATTCTCATGGGTAACATGAGCGATCCTCATTGCCCCGACTCGGCCCTTCCTTTACCCGTGCGGCCATGAGTAAAAATGTGACGCCGCCAAGCGCGTCGGGTGGTTCCGGCGCGGATATTGTTTCGCTGAAGGATGCGCTCGAGGAGCGCTACCTCGCCTATGCGCTCTCCACCATCATGGGGCGCGCGCTGCCGGATGCACGCGACGGGCTGAAGCCGGTGCATCGCCGCATTCTCTACGGCATGCAGATTCTCAAGCTCGATCCCGGCACCGCCTTCAAGAAATGCGCGAAGATCGTCGGCGACGTGATGGGTTCGTTCCATCCGCACGGCGACCAGGCGATCTACGATGCGCTGGTGCGTCTCGCCCAGGATTTCTCCTCGCGCTATCCGTTGATCGAGGGGCAGGGCAATTTCGGCAACGTCGACGGCGACAGCCCGGCTGCCTATCGCTACACCGAAGCGCGCATGACCGAAGTGGCGCGCATGCTGCTCGAAGGCATCGACGAAGACGCCATCGACTTCCGCGAGAATTATTCGGGCGATCAGAAAGAGCCGATCGTTCTGCCAGCGGCCTTCCCCAATCTGCTGGCCAACGGCGCGCAGGGCATCGCGGTCGGCATGGCCACGTCGATCCCGCCGCATAACATCGGCGAATTGTGCGATGCCGCCCTCTATCTGGTGAACCATCCGAAGGCCAATTCGGACCAGCTCAGCGCCTTCGTGCAGGGGCCGGACTTTCCGACGGGCGGCATCATTGTCGACACGCCGGAACAGATCCAGGAAGCCTATCGCAGCGGCCGCGGCTCGTTCCGCATCCGCTCACGCTGGAGCAAGGAAGAGGGCGCGCGCGGCACCTGGAATATCGTCGTCACCGAAATTCCCTATATGGTGCAGAAGAGCCGGCTCATCGAAAAGCTGGCCGAACTGATCAACGACAAGAAGCTGCCTTTGGTCGCCGACATTCGCGATGAATCGGCCGAGGACGTGCGCATCGTCATCGAGCCGCGCTCGCGCACGGTCGACCCTGCCGTGATGATGGAGACGCTGTTCCGGCTGACGGAGCTTGAGAGCCGTTTCCCGCTCAACATGAACGTGCTGGTCGACGGCGTGATCCCGAAAGTGGTGTCGCTGTCGGAAGCGCTGAAGCAATGGCTCGACCACCGCCGCACCGTGCTGGTGCGCCGCTCGCGCTATCGCCTTGGCCAGATCGATCACCGGTTGGAAGTCTTGGCCGGTATGATCATCGTCTACCTCAATCTCGATGAGGTGATCCGTATCATCCGCGAGGAAGACGAGCCGAAGGAAGCGCTGAAGACGCGTTTCGAACTGTCGGACGTGCAGGCCAACTACATTCTCGACACGCGGCTGCGTTCTCTGCGCCGCTTGGAAGAGATGCAGCTCAAGAAAGAGCATGAGGAGCTGACAGCGGAGAAGGGTGGCATCGAAGAGCTGCTGGCGGACGAGGCCAAGCAGTGGAAGGCCGTCACCTGGCAGATCCGCGAGATGAAGAAGAAGTTCGCGGCCGATGCGAAGCTCGGCAAGCGCCGCACGACCTTCGAGACGCCGCCGGCCACCGCCGACATCGATCTGACCGAGGCATTGATCGAGCGCGAGCCGGTCACCGTCGTGCTCTCCGAAAAGGGCTGGGTGCGCACCCTGCGCGGCCATCAGGCCGATCTGTCGTCGCTCGCCTTCAAGGGCGACGATTACCTAAAGACCGCTTTCTTCACCGAGACGACGCAGAAAATCCTACTGCTCGCCACCAACGGCAAAGTGTTCACGCTCGATGCATCGAAACTGCCAGGTGGCCGCGGCTTCGGCGAACCGGTGCGCCTGATGGTCGATATCGAGGAAGGCGCCGACGTGACGGCGCTCTTCCCCTACACGGCTGGCACCAAAATGCTGGTGGCTTCTTCCGATGGTCGCGGCTTCGTCGCGCCACAGGATGAGATGATCGGCAATACGCGCAAAGGCAAGTCGCTGCTCAATGTCGACGCGGGCGAAAAGGCCGTCGTCATCGTCGAAGCGGTGGGCGATCATGTCGCCACCATCGGCGAGAACCGCAAGATGCTCATCTTCAAGCTCGACGAAGTGCCTGAGATGGCGCGCGGCAAGGGCGTGCGCCTGCAACGTTACAAGGACGGCGGTATCGCCGATGCGAAAGTGTTCAAACTGTCCGAAGGCCTGACCTGGAAGGACAGCGCCGGCCGCACCTTCACCGTCGAGCGCGGCGAGCTGAAGGACTGGATCGGTGCCCGCGCCGAAGCCGGCCGCCTGCCGCCCAAGGGCTTCCCGAAGACGAACAAGTTTGGGTAAGTGCAAGGCCGCTGTAGCGTACAGCGGCCTTTTTCTTTTCACGTCTGCTGATACGTACTCTTCACGCGATCGAAGCGCCTTGCTGCAAGATCGTCTTCGTGCATGAGCAGAAACGTGTTGCCGTCGCCGGTCATGTCGTGGGGCATCATCCGCGTGCCGCTGTAGAACTCGGCGCCCCAGGAAAAGAGATGGCGCCACGGTGTGAGGCCGGGCCAGGCGATTTCGCTGCCGTCGATTTCCTCTTCCGCGTTGCCTTGAATGTCGGAGGGCCAGCCACCGAGGCGATCGCCGAAATTGGCGGTGACGGTATCGTCGCCGTCGACGAGATCGGCGCCCGGATGAAAGGCGAATTTATAAGCGCCGTCCTGAAACCAATCCCAGATCTTGTTCCATTTGGCGCTGCCGCGCGCGAAGGTATATTTCCAATGGTGCGGCACGGTCAGCGCCGAGAAGGGGAAGAGCACTTCGGCCTGGGTCAGGCGCTCCCATTGCCAACTGCCGTCCTTGCGTTCGGCGCCTTGGCCGAAGCGATCGGAATAGTCGATGAGCCGATGCGGCCACTCGCGGCGCTCCAGAGTGGCGACATTAGGATGCCAGTGAACGGAGAGCTGATCGCCGGTGATATCGTTGAAAATGCTGATAAGGCCGGTGTCGGGAAAATCCGGCGGGAAACCGGCTTCGTGGACGAGCGTCGACAGATTGATCTGCGCAACGAAGGCCAGCGGCATCGGCACGTACATATAAGCGGCCATGCCTTTGTGGCGGGCCACCACGCCGTCGAGATGTTCGGGCGGAATGTGCGTGTCAGGATGATCGCGCTGCAATTGCTCGAGCCCGTCACGGATGGTGGCGCCGCGCTGGTGGAGCGCTTCGGCGCGTTTCGCCGCGTCAGGAAAGGCCGCGCGTTCCGGCCAGACGAAATCCTTGGGCAGATCGGGGTTGCCGCCGATCTTGCTCTGACCGACAGGCAGAGGATCGTCGGGTTGCTGCTGGCGCACGAACAGGATCGAGGGACGGACCGTCGCGGCGATGTCGCGGCTTTCGGCGCCGAGACCGGCGGCCCAAAGCGACTGTTCCAGATCGTGTGTCGAGCGAAAAGCAGGCATGACCGAGGCGTTATGGACGATTTCCAGCCGAGGAGAAACCGGCCTCCGACAAGATGTTCACATGTTCCAGAGCTTGTATCGCCGTGTAAGATGCTGAAATCCGAAGGAAATGGCGTTAACCATCAGCAGGAGCCCTGATCGTGATGGTGAGCGTCGCGCCGGGCTCGTCGCCACCTCTCACTTGATCTTCGGTGTCTTGATGCAGCGATGCAGATCGTCGACTTGCGCTTCGTTGAGCACGCGGCGCGGCAGCATGTGGAAGATGCGCGACGAGTGATAGAAGAGGATCATGTGTCGATCCTCGGCCCATCGGAAGAGATCGCCCCAGGGCAGGGTGGCGCGTCCCTGTTGGTTCTGCACCTCGATGCCGTCTTCGGACCAGCTCAGGGTGAGCGGGTATTGAAAGCCTTTCTGCTCGTGAAATACTTTGCGCGTTTGCCGCGGCATGGTGAAGAAATAAGCGACAAACAAGCTGGCAACACCAACCCAGAACGCGCCATGAACAATGATGCCGATCAGTTCAGGGGGTGGGCGATGCCGCGTCATGACGAAAAAGATGAGATAGGCAAGAATGACGCAGGCGGAGAAGACAACAAAAAGCGGCCTTCGATATTGTTTGCGCACATGCAACTGGTTGGCGGTGACATAGTCTTCCGGGTCAAGTTGGAACGTAACGCTGCGGCTTTGCGCCTGGGACGAAGATGAGGTGATCGGTTCGGTCATGGAAATGGCTGTGCCTTAAAGACAAATCGTTATGCTAGGTGCGGAAATTCTGTTGTCCGAAATGGATTTGACGACATGCGTCGCCTGGCAACTGCGATCGTCAGGCGACGCTGGAAGGGCCTTGTGGCGGATCGTCATTCTTCGAGCGTGAAGCCGACACGCAGCGTCACCTGATAATGCGCAACCTTGTCGTTATCGATATAGCCGCGCGTATTGGTCACTTCGAACCAGCGCATGTTGCGAATGGTTTTGCCGGCGCGCGCGATGGCGTTCTCGATCGCTTCCTCGATTGAATCTTCCGAGGACCCAACAAGTTCGAGAACTTTATAGACATGATCTTTCATGCTCATTCTCCCCAGTTGGCGTAAGCGCGATCAAGCGCTGGCTGTCCAGCGCAATGACTATACGACGTCGAGCGGGATGAGGCTAAGGATTTCGCTTTAAGGCCGTGGACTGGCCTTGCGATCGAAAATGCCAGCGAATGTGGCGATCGCCGCTTCGGATTCAGCATGGTCGGCCGTCTCGTTGTCGATGCCATAGCCCCACATGTCGTTCTCGCCGGCCTGTTGCACGACGATGCCATCGGGGCGCGGGAGCGCCACGACGTTCTTGTAGTAAACGCCGTAACGCGCCTCCGGTTGCGCCGGCAGCCAGGCGATCTGGCCGCGTACCGGAATGATGCTCTCGTCTTTCCATAAGGCCCGCGCACCATAGCCGGTGCAGTTGACGACGACGGATTGCTTCAGGCGTGCAAGATCGGCCGGTGTGTTGAACGTCATGGTTTCGATCTGGCCGCCCTCGCGCAGAAAATCTTCGAGCAGCAGGCGCGACAGTTCGGTGACGTTGAACTGCATGCTGGTGCCATGCCTGACATAGTTCACCGGGAAAGGATGAGTCCCAGGTGTCAGCAGACGAAACGGTGGCGTGATATCGGCGAGCTGTTTCTTCTCATATTCGGCGAAATGAATGGCGCCAATCGCGCGCGGCTTTGGCGCATCATCGGAGAGCGCATAGCGATCGGTCCAGGCGACAGGTTCGCCGGGCAGGCCCAGCAAAGTCTGATAGGTGGCATAGGATGTGCGCGCCATGTCCTCCCATAAAGTGGGGAAGCTCGACGCCACTTTGTCGGCATCGGCGATGCGCGAGTCCGGCGACCATGTGCCGGTGGCGCGGAAGGATCGCGCTTGCTGTGGGCGCTCCTTGGCATAGATGGCGACTTTCGCGCCGGCACGCCGCAGCAACAGCGCCGATGTCAGGCCCAGGGCACCGCAACCGATGACGGCGATGTCGCGCTTGCCGCCTTCCAGCGCATGACGGGCGGCGATCGTGCTAGATCCCCAGGAGAGCGACCAGCCGCTGCCGCCATGGCCATAGTTATGCACGACGCGCTTATGGCCGACGGTCTCGACCTCGAGCCGTGGCCCTGCGGCGCGGAACGGACGCATGCAGACGGTGATGCGCGTGATGCGATCGGCACTGAGCTTGATCGGCGCCAGAGGCGGTACGACGAAGCGCGGCTCGTCGGCTGCGATCGGCCTAGGGCAGCTGTCTTCGGCCAAGGCGCGCGTGGCGATCGCGGTGCCAAGTCCAGTCAGACCGAGCATGAAGGCGCGGCGGTGGTTCGTCATTTGAGTCATTTCAGTCTCGGGATGGCGAGCGGAAGGCGCCGATCTTGGTTATAAAAACGGCAAGATTGCGGGCTCTTCCGCGTTACCCACATCTACCCGAGCAGCCCGCTCGTATGAATAGCGAGCAGAAAGCAGGCGGCTGCGATCGCCAGCATGAACCAGTAGAAGCCGGTCGAATGTTCCAAGGTGGCGTTCGACGGATTGGCTGGATCGTAGTGAACGGCGATGACCTTGCCGATTGGATAGAGGGCAGTCGTCTTCTCGGCGGATTTACGTGAGCCAGACGTAGTGATGCCATAGTTGATCTGGCGGCCGTGATAGTCGTGTCCATTCACTTGATAGACATATTCGATCGCCGGCGTATAGCGGGTGCGCGAATGTCCCTCTGGCGCATTGTTGACGGTCTTCACTTCGCTGACGACGATACGGCCTTGTACCGTGGGCCAATTGGCGGCGATGCGTGAGGCGCGTCGGCCGGTGATAGAGATCAGGAGCAGAAGCAAGCCGAAGCAGGTGGCGAAGACCGTCAGGGGCGGATTGCCCTTCGGCAGATATTGCCCGAGAAGGCTCGTCGCGTTGCTGACGAGATACCAGACGACAATGCCGAACAGGACGAGCGCGGCAAGCCCGATCAGGCAGCCTTTGCCGAGGCCGGCCGGTGGATCGCGCTCCAATACGCAGTCCTTCGGGTCTTTAGGATTGTAGAACACTTTGACGACCGTACCGACCGGATAGCGCTGCAACGTCGCTTCGGTATTGGCGCCGCCGGTGTCGTCGCCGAGGCTGATGCGCTGGCCGGTCCATTTGCGCCCCAGCGCGGTGAATTCATAAGCGATGGCAGGCTCGTTGTAGACTTGAACCGTGTCGCTTGTGCCCTTGCTGCGGCGCGCTCTGATAGCGGAACGGGTGACGCGGCCCATGGCGCTTGGCCATTGCGCGGCCTTGCGCACCGCGATCAGTTTGACTGCGAGAGCCAGGATGAGAAGCAGGACCATAGGCGCGAAGATCAGGCCGATCCAGAAATAGTCCGAGCCGGGCAAGGCGTCGCGCCAGCTATCGCTGATGGCATCCAACAGATTGAAGCCGATGAAGAAGGTGGCGAGGATGCCGACGAAAACGGCGATGGCCCAGGCGGGCGGCTCCGACCGGCTGCTGACGCCAGCGGCGGGCGCGCCGCCGTCGTCCTCGCTCTTCCATTCACAAGCCCGATGCCAGGACGGATCGCGGCGCAGATAGAGCCCGAGAATGTCTTTCAGTTGCGCCGCATCGACCGTGTCGACCGAGCGCCAGCGCTGGTCCTTGCGTTCGCAGTGGAGGCGGAAGGCGCGGTCTTCGGGGAAGGCTTCGATATAGGTGCCGTCATCGGCCTCAAGATTGATGTACCAGCCGGCCGGATAAGGCGCGGCGTCGATCGCGGCCGTGATGTCGTTGAGCGCGGGTTTGGCGATGATGCGGTCGTTGACATTGAGTTCCACGGCCCAGCTCCATGGGTGTCCATGGTCAGCCTATGCCTGTCTCATTGTCGAGGGATGTGCGCGGACACACCGCAAGCACCGAAAGGTTCAGTCGAACACTTCCCAGCCGTCCATGCCAAGCCGTTCCTGCGGCAGGAAGCGCGCCTTGTAGGCCATCTTGCGCGAGCCATCGACCCAATAGCCGAGATAGAGATGGGGCAGGCCGAGGCGGCGGGTGCGCTCGACGTGGTCCAGGATCATGAACGTGCCGAGCGAGCGGGCGGCCTCGTCGGTATCGTAAAAGGAGTAGACCATCGACAGGCCATCGGAGAGCACGTCGGTCAGGCAGACGGCGATAAGCGGGCCGGTGCCGCGGCCGTTGATGGGGCTGTCGGGACCACGGCGGCGATATTCGACCAGCCGGGTTTCGACATGGGTGTCCTCGATCATCATCGTATAGTCGAGCACGTTCATGTCGGCCATGCCGCCATCGCCATGGCGCGCGTCGAGATAGCCACGGAACAGCGAATATTGTTCCGAGGTCGGCCGGGCGGGCAGGGAAGCGCCGATGAGGTCGCTGTTGGCTTCGAGCACGCGGCGCATGTTGCGGGTCGGCTGGAACTCGTTGACGCGGACGCGCACGGAGACACAAGCGCGGCAGTCCTCGCAAGCGGGGCGATAGGCTATTGTCTGCGAGCGACGGAAACCGCTTTCGGTCAGGGCGTTGTTGAGCGCCACAGCCTTGCGGCCAACCAGATGGGTGAACACCTTCCGCTCCTCCCGCCCGGGCAGATAAGGGCAGGGCGAAGGGGAGGTGAGGTAGAATTGCGGGGCGTCGCGCGGTTCGCTCGTCACGCTCCGAAGACTCCGACGTGCATCATTGCCATGAGGTTAGCAAAAAGGCCTGCGAAAGCCAGAACATCTTGGCCGTAGATACTCAATATTGAGTGTAAGGCGCCTCCTGTTACCGCATGGGGACAATAGGGCGCAGCGTCGGTTGATCGTGACGCCGCCGGGCCGACGGTGTCTCGCGATGATCTTGAATGGCGATGTAAATTATATTAACATTAGCGGAATCAGGTCAGCGTCCCGGCTGACGGACTCACTGTCGCAAGCCGGTTCCCGCGATCTGGTTCGGACGCTCCGGATTGGAGAGAACCATGTCGCTTGCGCCGCTGCTGGCTGCGCCGCTTGCCATTCAGATTCACGCTTTCGCGGCGATGAGCGCCTTCGCGCTGGGCGTGGTGCAGTTCGCCGCGCCGAAGGGCACGTTGCCGCATCGAACGATCGGTTGGCTCTGGGTGGGGCTGATGCTGGCGGTGGCGCTATCGTCGTTCTGGATTCACGAGCTGCGGCTGTTTGGACCGTGGAGCCCGATCCACTTTCTGTCGATCTTCACTTTGGTGACGCTGCCGCTCGCGGTCTATGCGGCGCATAAACACAAAGTGCGTACGCATCAGCGGGCGATGACTGGGATCTTCCTCGGCGCGCTGGTCATCGCCGGCTTGTTCACGTTCATTCCCGGGCGTTTGATGGCACGGGTCGTGTTTGGCGGCTAAGCCGGGCAGCGGTGTTCTGGCCTGTCGGCCGTAGGTTTCGCGACCGGGCGATCGAGGCCGAGAAGCGTCAGCAGCGCGCTGGCGAAGAGAAGAACGACAGCCAAAGCAAGCGACAGCAGCATGCCGTGCATGAAGGCCGCCTCGGCGATATCGCGCACCAGATAACCGCAGACCGCCACTCCCAACATGCCGCCGATTTGCCGGGCGGTGTTGAGGACGCCCGAGGCCAGGCCGGCGCGGGAGGGATCGACGGCGGAGAGCGTCACATTGGTGATGGTCGGCACCACCAGAGCGAGGCCGCCGGCCGCCATCAGCATCGGCACGATCAGCATGGCATAAGAGCCCGTCGTCACGGCCGCCAGGAGCAGCAGATAGCCGCTGGCCGCCAGCACTTGCCCCAGCACCATCAGGCGCCGCGCACCCAGTCGGGCGATCAGGTAACCGCTGATGATATTGGCGACCATCAGCACGATGGTCATCGGCAGAAAGGCCAGGCCGGTCTCTTGCGGCGAGAATTTCTGCTGCCCCTGAAAGTAAAGGCTGAACACGAAGATCAGCCCGTAATAAGCGAAATTCAACAGCGCGCCGCTGATGGAGGCGATGGTGAAAGTCCGCGACCGAAAGAGTTTTAGCGGCAACATCGGCACCGCGGTCTTGGCTTCGATCGCGAGGAAGGCGGCGCTGGCGATGATGGCGACCGACAGGGCGATGAGGATCGCCGGATGCGTCCAGCCGAGCCGACCGGCTTCGATCAGCGCCAGGGCCAAGGCGGCCAGCGCGATGACGGCGACGATTTGACCGGGCCAATCGAGGGAGCGATGCGCATTGACCGGGCTTGGCGGCGCGTAGCGCAAGGTGATCACCACGCCGATCAAGCCGATCGGCAGATTGATGAGAAAGATGCTGCGCCAGCCGAAATAGGCGACGAGAAAACCGCCGATCACCGGGCCGGCCGCGAGCGCCATGCCGCCGGCCGCACTCCACCAGCCCACGGCGCGGTGCCGCGCGGCTTCAACCGGATAGGCCTGCTGAACGAGCGACAAAGAATTGGGAATGAGGAGAGCCGCGCCGGCGCCCTGGATGAGGCGCGCCACCACCAGTGCCGGCAGCGTCGGGGCCAGGCCGCAGGCGACCGAAGCGGCCGTGAATAGCAGGAAGCCGGCGAGGAAGATTTTGCGTGCGCCGAAGCGATCGCCGAGCGTGCCTGCGGTGAGCAACAGAGCGGCGAAGATCAGCGTATAGGCGTTCACCACCCATTCGAGGCCGGCGATGTTGGTCGCGAAATCGGATTGGAAGGCGTCGAGCGCGACATTGACGACGCTGACATCGACGACAACGACGACGAAGCCAAGGGCGGCGCCAACGAGCGTGAGCAGTGGACGGGACGTAGGGGAGGACATCGGGACGGATCCAAACGAAGCATTGGGTTTGCCTCGAAATAGGCCCGTGCCTTCCTTGCGAAAATTCGGTATATCTGCGAGCGATCCTTGAGATTTCGCACAGATGGTCGATTGGCAAATGGTCGATTGGGAAGACATTCGGCATTTCCTTGCCGTGGCGCAAAGCGGGACGCTTTCCGGCGCCGCCCGGGCCCTGAAAGTCGACCATGCGACCGTGAGCCGGAGGCTTGCCGCTCTTGAGGCGGCGCTCGATGTCCGCCTCGTCGATCGCCTGCCGCGATCTTGCCGGCTCACCACGGTCGGCCGACAGGTATTCGAGCGCGCCATGGAGATGGAAGCCGGCGCCCATGGCATCGCCCGATTGGCGAAAGCCGCCCATGCGCCGCTGGTCGATAAGGTCGCGCTCAGTGCCGCGCCGGTTCTGGTGACGCATTTGCTGGCGGAACACCTGACGCGCTTCCGCGCCGAATATCCGGATATCCGTCTGTCGCTCTCCTCAGAGGGCCAGCGCATTTCGCTGAGCCGTCGGGAAGCCGATGTGGTGCTCCGCATGAGGCGGCCTGACGAAGCGAGCAGTGTCGCGCGCAAGATCGGAACGATGGTCTTCGGCCTTTATGCGCACCGGGCCTATGTTCATCGGGCGACGCCGGAGAAATGGCAGTTCATCGCCTTCGACGAGAGCTATGCCGACATGCCGCAACAGGTGTGGCTGCTCGGCATTGCCGGCAGGCGGCCGGTGGCCTGCGAATTGAACCTGATCAGCGAACATCTCATTGCCGCGCGTGCGGGCGCCGGTGTGGCGGGGCTGCCGTGCTTTCTCGGTGAGCGGGAGCGCGATCTCGTGCGCATCGATCAGGACGTCCCGCCGTTTTCGCGCGACGTCTGGCTCGCGGTTCATCGCGATTTGCGCAAGGCTCCGGCGGTGCGCGCCGTGATGGATTTCGTCACGGGCGCCGTTTCGGACAATCGCGACTTATCTTTACGCGCTAGTCGCGCCGGCGGGTGATGATCACGTCCGACAGGATGTCGTGCAGGCAGCGCTTGTTGCGGGTGAACAGACACACCAGCAGCGAGAAGGGCGTTAGGATCGTGAAGCTCAGATAGAACAGCACCGCATGGGCGGCGGCGTTGATGAACGGCACCGGATGGCCGTCGGTGAGGCTCGCTTCGAGATCCATGAAGCGCATGCCGGGGGTGCCGTGACGCCAGCCCGAGACCGTCAGGCCGTTGTAGAAAAAAGCGACCAGCGGAAATAGGAACGGGATCGGCAGCCAGGCGAGGCCAAAGGTGACGACGCCGAGAATGCCCAGCACCATGAAGGCAATGGTGACCAGAATGGTGACGAGGATCAGATCCAGGCAAACGGCGATCACCCGGCGCGTCCGCACGCCCTCAAGGGCAGCGGCCGGCAGATCGTTTTCCAGGATCACCGGAGACGGGTTGTTGGGGCCGGAATAGCTCATCTTGGTCCTCTCGAAGCGCCGAAACGCGACGCCTATCATTTGGGGAACGCGTTGCGGCGCGCAAGGTTCAAACGCCGCCAGCATGCTCAAGGCGTGTGAATTATTGTGAGCGAGGGGCGATTTCAGGGATTTTTGCCGTTTACGGGTCTTTTCGATCTCGATTGGCGCCGTCCCATGCGACGATCACGTCCCGCATGGCGTCCGTGAAAGTGGCGACGCCGCGTCCGCCGAAATGGCAGCCGTCCATGCGGTCCTCGGCTGAGATCAAGCGATCCGTATCGACGCCGGCGTAAATGCCCTTGGCGGGATCGGGCATCTGATCCAAGGCGATGCCGACCGGATTTTCGCGGACCCACCGACTGTCCGGTTCGCAAAATGTGGCGCGCGTCACGAAAATCGGGGCGCGCAGGCCCTTGCCGCGCAGGCCGTCGACCAGTGCGAGAAACCGTTGGCGATAGGCGGCCGTCTCCGTGCCTTGGCTGCGATCATCTTCACCTTGCACCCAGACGATATGCGTGGGTTGGAAGGTCGGCGTCAGTTTGTCCAACTGCTGCATGAGCATGGCGAAGAGATTGCCGCCGGGCGCCCAGCGCTCGACCTTGGTGCCGCCGATCGCCAAGGGCACGATGACGACCTTGTCGTAGGTGCCGGCCTCGATGAGCTTGTTGGCCAAGGTCGTCCAGCTCTCGCCGCGCTCGCCGCTGGTGCCGAGCAGGGGCGATTCCGCGATCTGGCATTTGCCTTCGAACCACGAAACGATGTTGGCACCGTGGTGCGACTTGCCGCGTTCGCCGGCCTCGTTGGAGGCATTCGATTGACCGATCGCCAGGATCACGGCCGTGCGAGGACCGGCGGCGGGACAGGCGACGTCGGACTTGCCTGGATAGACAACGAGCCGGCCCAAGTTATCGATCTCGACGCGCCGTTCAGCGGGCGTCCGCCATTCGGCTTCGAAACGCCGGATGGGATTGGCTGGCCACTGTCCCTGATGATCGCGCACGGCTCCGTAAAGGAAGGCGAGGACGACGACCAGCGCAACGACTGTAAAACGCACGAATTTCGCGATCATCGGAATCCCCGGTCCGCGTTTCTGATGGATGTATAGGGACATTGCGGTCGGACGCGAAATGCTGCCTTAAGCGCGGCTGCGTTGACATTATATATTAAATCTATAGTTTAAATATATTATATTCGATGCATTGGCTTGAGATGAGGCCGCTGTATCGCCTTGCACAGGACTTCTCCATGTTTCCAACAATCAACGGTCGGCAAGCCGATCATCCGGTGAGCGGCATTTTCCTCGAACGCTGGTCGCCGCGTGCCTTTGCCGCCGAGGCCATTCCGGACGACGTTCTGCACACGATTTTCGAAGCGTCGCGCTGGGCGCCCTCGGCAACGAACATTCAGCCGTGGCACATTCTCTTCGCGCGTCAGGACACGCCAGAATTCGCGCGCTTTCTCGACGTCATCTATCCGCGCAACGCGCGCTGGGCGGAACGGGCTTCGGTGCTGGCGTTCATCCTGTCGAAGAAAGAGCGGATCGTTCAGGGCGAAAGCGTGCCGTCGCCCAATCGCAATCATGCTTTCGATGCCGGCGCGGCTTGGGCCTATCTGGCGCTGCAATCGAGCATTCTGGGCTGGGTCGCTCATGCGATCGGTGGCTTCGATCACGAGGCCGCGCGGCAGAAACTCGACATATCGGACGACTATCACATCAATATCGCCGTTGCGATCGGCAAACAGGGCGACAAGACGATGTTGCCGCCCGACCTGCAAGCGCGCGAAGCCCCGACGACGCGGCATCCGATCGGCCATTTCGTCAGCGAAGGCGTGTTCAAAAAGCCCTGAGCTTGGCCCATGGGTTGCTTCGCTTCGGTCGCCATGACGGCCGGGTAGAGCTGTCCATCGAGAAAAACCCATGAAAGGTTGCAGCCGTGGAGTTCGGAATATTCTCAAATGGCTTTCGCCCCCATTCGACCGCGGCCGAAAGCTATGCCGAAGACATTCGCGAGATCGTGTTGGCGGATGAGCTTGGTTTTCGCGACGCCTATATCAGCGAACATCATGGCGAGCCGCCGCATATCGGCAAGGTCGATACGATTCCGGTGCCCGATCTCATTATCTGCAAGGCCGCCGGACTGACGCGAAACATCCGCATGGGATCGGCGGTGAAGCTCATTCATCTGCAGCATCCGGTCGATGTCGCCATCCAGGCGGCGGTGACCGATCATCTGCTTGGCCCGGGCCGTTACATCTTTGGTTTCGGCACCGGCTTTTCGGCGCCGCGCTTTTCCGAGGAACGTGGCTTGTCGTTCGATGATCGGCAGGCGCGTCTGTTGGAATCGCTGGAGATCATCCAACGGTGTTGGCAGACCGAACAGCCGTTCGATGTCGATGGCCGATTCTGGAAGGGTAAAGGCATTCTCGCCTTGCCGAAGCCGCTCGCGGCCGAAGGCCCGCCGATGGCGACCGCGACCCATAGCGATGCCATGCTGAAAATTGCCGGCGAGCGCGATTACACCTTGCTGTTTGCATTTCTCGATCAGCCGCAACTCATCCATGCACGTGTCGAGAAATACAATGATTTCGCTGCGGCGTCCGGTCGGCCACGGTCGCGCAAGAATGTCACCGTGTCGCGCTTGGTCTATATCGCGGAAAGTCGCGAACAGGCGATCGAGGATCTGCGCGATGCGGTGGCCTATGAAGTGGGCGTGCAGGCGCAGCGCGGCTTCCTGGCGATGTTGAAGCGCAATTACAATATCGACGTTCCCAACGATCGCAGTGCCATCGACGTCCTCGCCGGCAGCGGCCTGTATGTGCTGGGAACGGCGGAAGAGGTTACACGGCAGTTGGAAGATTTCTATCGCCAGTGCGGCGGCTTCGGCACTTTGCTCATCGTTGCGGGCAAGTCCTGGGCGACGCCGGAAAAACGCGCGCGATCGATGCGTGCCTTCATGCAGAACGTGGCGCCGAAACTGCGCTTGCTGGACGAAGCGCAGCCGCAGCTTGCCGCCGCGGACTAACCGAAAGGACAGCATAAGCGCGTGCGGATGGCGCGCTTATGCGAAGCCTTCTATTCGATGCGAAACTGTTTGGCGGGCGCTTCCCATTGTTCGAACGCCGCCTTCTGAATGTCGCTCAATTCCTGCGGTGTCGAGCCGACCAGATCAAAGCCGAGACGGCCGAAGGAATTCTTCGCCTCAGGGGTTTTGACCGCCGCCGCGACGAGCGCTGAATATTTCTGGACGATGTCTTCAGGTGTGCCTTGCGGCGCATAGAGCGAATACCAGCCGTCGCCCGTGAGCTTGTATCCAAGCTCGCTGAAGGTGGGAACATCGGGGAGGAGGGTGGAGCGCTTCGTGCCTGATGTCGCGACAATACGGATTTTATTGCCTTCGTGCAGCGCCACCGCATCGGAGGTCGGCGTCACACCCAGGGCGACCTGGCCGGCGGCGACGTCGTTGAGAATGGGCATGCTGCCGCGATAGGGCACGTGACGAATGTCGAGTTTGGCCTGTTGGCCAAACAGGATGCCGAGAAACTGCGGGATGCCGCCATTGCCCGGTGAGCCGAAGGCGCCATTCTTGGGATGTTGCCGCAGCCAGGCCACCGTATCCGGCAATTCCTTGGTCGAGGTCAGCGGGCCGGTCGACAGCACATATTCGAAACGCGCGACGAGCGAGATCGGTTTGAGATCGGTGAGCGGATTGTATTGCAGGTCCGGATAGATGGACGGATGGATGACGATCGGCGCGATCGGGCTGAACAGCAGGGTTCGACCGTCGGCGGCGGCGGTGATGCCGGCACGCACGCCGATACGGCCATCGGCGCCGACGCGGTTTTCGACGATGACCTGTTCGCCGCTGTCCTTGCGGATGGCTTCCGCGATGAGGCGGGCGAGACCATCACCGCCGCCGCCGGGCGCGAAGGGGAAAATGATGCGTATGGGCTGTGCGATCTGGGCTTGGGCCGCGCCCGCGACCGCCAGCGAGAACGCGGCAACGAGAACCTTGAGCCCGGTCGTGAATGTCGTCGGCATCGAATGCTCAGCTATTAATATATAATTTATATAGATATTATATATTTTAAAAGGAGTCAATCCAACAGGCCGCTCAATGGCTCGCATTTCCGCGACGATTGCTCGTGGCAATTGCGCTTGGATCACCTTGGCTGTGTTATCGGCTGAGTGGATTCGGACGATCCGGAGAAAATGCCAGATGAAGCGTCATCTCAGACGGGCCGTCATTGCGGTTTCCCTGTCGGCCGCCGCCGTTTTGCCGGCCTCCGCCCAAGGACTTCCGCCGGGTTTCGCGCGGGTTGCCGATGTGGTGCCGGGCATTCTGCAAGACGTGCGTTATGCCGGCAGCGACAATTTCTATGGCCGGCCGGTGCCGGGCTATGGTGCGGCCGAATGTTGGCTGCTGAAGCCGGTGGCCGACGCGCTGGGGCGGGTGGAGGCCGATGCGCGGGCGCGCGGCCTGCGGCTCGTGTTGTGGGATTGCTATCGGCCGCAGCGGGCGACGGATGCTTTCGTGCGCTGGGCCGCCGATCCCAACGATCAGGCGACCAAGGCGCGCTATTATCCCAACATCGACAAGAGCGCCTTGTTCGCCGCCGGCTATATCGCCAAAAACTCTTCGCATTCGACGGGCACGGCCGTCGATCTCGGCCTGGCGACGGCTGATGGACGGGTGCTCGACTTCGGTTCGTCCTATGATCTCTCAGACCCGATGTCGTCGACCGCATCCACCGCGGTGCCAGCAGCGGCGCGTGCCAACCGCGCCGTGTTGCGCTCGCTCATGGAGGCGCGCGGCTTCAAGAACTATCACCGCGAGTGGTGGCACTATTCCTATCCGCCCGCTGGCCGGCAGCCAGCACATGACGTGCCGATCACGGCAGGGCGGTAGGCGACAGCCTCCTTCATGGTGAAATGGCGTCGCCACCCACGGCGACGATGTCTTCCTCGCTCATGCCACGACGCCAATGCGAATGGAGAATGCGGCGGCCAGCCGGCAGGCCTATCTCCTGGCGCAGGAAGTGGTGAATGTCCTTGAAAGTCTGATATTCGAAGCCGCCCCAAAAGAAGGCGGTGGCAAGATCGTCAGGCCATTCGCATGTCCTGATGGCATCGCGCAGCAGCGTCGTGGTGCCAGGGGCCGCGCCGTCCCGATGCAGCCAATGCAGGATGAACTCTTCCGGCTTGATGAGGTTCTGTTCCTCATCCGGGTGATCGATCTCGATAAATGCGATACCGCGCGCAGCGCGCGGCAGGCCTGCGAGGATTCGCGCAATGCCTGGCAGCCCGGTTTCGTCTCCGGCAAGGACGTACCAGCTTGCCGGTTTCGGTCCGTAGGCGGCCGGCCCTAGAATGCCGACTTGATCACCGACACGCGCGGCCTGCGCCCAGCGCCTGGCCGGCCCCGCGGCCTGATGCAGCGTGAATTCGATCTCGATTTCTCCCGCTGCCGCATCGATACGACGGATCGTATAGACGCGCGTGGGAATCTGGCCGGATTTCGGCCAGACAATTTTCCCGTCGTCGTTGAGCAGGGGCCATTGCGGGGCCGTGTTGCCATGCGGCTGGAACAGCAGACGGCAGTGAATCTGATCATCGGCGGCATAGCGTTCGAGATTCTCACCTGTAAAGGTGATCCGGCGTGTGCGCGGTGTGAGGTCATCGATATGGGCGACCCGAAGGACGCGCAGATCGCTGGGAAGAACCGGGCCCGTGCGATCGCCATCCCACACGATGTCTAGATTTTCGCTGCGCGCGATGAAGGTGATGGGGCCGGCGAGAGCGTGTTTCAGGTGGTTCAATGCTGAATACTCATTCGCTTCGACGCTCAATTGCAGTTCGTCGTGGGCTGGAACGAGCCGGGCAGTGCCAAACGGTGCCGAGATCGAAAACGACGTTCCTTCACGCGACACCGTCATATCATGGGAGGCGATCGAGGCGAGGATGTCGTCGAGGAAGTCGTCAACACGGGAGAATGCGATTTTGGCGTTTGCCCGCAGTGGCTGCGAGGTCATTGTCAGCTCCGCTTTGCCATGCGCCATTTTAGATGCTTGCCCAAAGCGGGCCGGCGATGGGGGTGGAGAGAAAGTTGCGGTTGATGTCCGCGAGGGTCGCCGCAGGATCAAGATCGCGGCATTGTTCGGGATGCAGCCACGTTGCGGCGACTTCTACAAAGACTGGATTGAGGGGCGGCGTGCTGATGAGCCCGCTCCAAATGCCATGCACGCGACGATTGCGAACAGCGGGCAGCGTTTCAAAGCCGACCCGTCGCGTCAGGCGCTCCAGGCCGTTGCGTGCGTTTTGAAGATCGAGACCCGGACCGATGGCCGGCCGCGTGCCACCGGCATAGCCGCCGCCGGTGGCAATATAGACCTCGGGCTGTTCGGCCAGGAGATGCTCGAGCGAGATCTGAGCCGTCCAAGGCGCGGAGATGCCATCGAGCGAGCGGCCGCCCGCGGCTGCCAACAACTGCCCCCAGACGCGCGTGCCAGCGGCCCAGCAGCAATCGTCATAAGTCGACATGACTTCAAAGTAAGTCTTGAGCGGCGTGAGAACGCCGAGCCGCTGCGCCACGCGCTCATAGCGACTGGACGAGAAGGCGATAAACGCCTCAGCTTTCTCGCGCTGGTCTAGGACGGCACCCCACATCCTCATCAAATGCGGCAGTTCATCGATCGGAGATGATCGCAGGCTGCCGCTATCATTGCTCGCAGAACTGCTGAACAGGACGGGAATACCGAATTGGCCGAGCCGTTCGATCATGAGCGCCATGTTGGCGCTGGCCTGCATGAAGGGCGTTGTCACGACCAGGTCGGGCTGCACGGCGGCCAGGCCTTCCAGCGAGATCGTGTCGGAGGCCTGTTTTCCGACGATGGCGATCTTTCGGTCGGCGGAGGCCACATAGGCAGCCTGGACCGCGTTGCTGTCGAAGCGATCGGCGGCGGCCCAGCCGACGATGAGTTTGGCGGGATTTGGATGTAGCACCGCCATGGTGATGACGTCGCGGGCTTCGAGGAGCACGATCCGCTGCGGCGCATCCTTCAAGGTAACGGTGCGTCCCAGCATGTCGGTCACCACGATGGCCGGGGCGGCGCGGAGAATGGCGGGCGCTGCGACGAGCGCGCCTGCCAAACCGAGGAATTGACGACGACGCAGGCGTGCCATGGCGCTCACCAGCGATAGCGCAGACCGGCGAGGATCTGCCGGCCAGAGCCGAACTGACAATATAAATTGTAGCTACAGCTCGTGTAATAATCCTTGTCGAACAGATTGGTCACATTCAACGTCGCTTCGGCGCCCTTGAGTGTCGGATGAAGCGCTGCGAGATCGAAGCGTAGCGCGGCGTCGACAACGGTGTAGGCCGCCGATTTGATCGTATTGGCATCATCGGCAAAGCTGGCGCCGACGAAGCGGATGCCGCCGCCGATCGTCAGACCGTTGAAGGCGCCGGATGTCACTTTGTAATTGGCCCACAGAGAGCCGAAATAGGTCGGGACGGCTTGTGGCCGATTGCCGATGATGGAGAGGGTTGTCGAGCGGGTGACGGTGGTATCGAGGAGCGTCAGAGCGCCGATGACCTCGAGGTTGTCGATGACCTGGCCGCGCGCCTCGAATTCGAGGCCGCGCGATCGAATTTCGCCTTGCTGTACATTGAAACCGGGAACGGCGCCTGGAGTCAGAACATTTTTCTGGCGGATGTCGAAGGCCGACAGCGTGAAGAGAGCGTTGATGAATGTAGGTTGATATTTGACACCGACCTCGAATTGCTCGGCATCCTTCGGCTTGAAGGCCGCTCCATTCGCATCCACACCGACGACCGGTTCGAAGGAGGTCGAATAGCTGGCATATGGCGCTAAGCCATTGTCGAACAGATAGAGCAGGCCGGCGCGATAACTGGTCTTCTGGCTCGACTGCGACTGGGAACTGACGGTGAGGTGATTGTCGGTCTTCTGCTCAGTCCAATCGTGACGGACGCCAAGCGTCAGGTGGAAGCCGCCGAAGCGCACCTGGTCTTGCAGATAAATGCCGGTTTGCGACAGGGTCTGCCGATTGTTGATCAATGTCATGAACGGGCCGACCGGCAATCCGTAAACCGGAGCCAAGAGATTGAGTGAACTGGCGGCGCCGTATCTGTAGTTCCATGAACTGCGGCTGTTCTGATAGTCGATGCCGGCCAGAACGGTGTGTCCGATCCCCCAGGTCTGGAAATCGAACTTGGCGTGATTGTCAGTGGACAGGCCGCTGGCATTCTCGATGGAGCCGACGGCATGTCGCGGCAGCAGTCCGGCTGGCGTGATCGCCAGACTGGACATTTGCAGAGACTGCATGTCGGTCTCGACGCCCGAATAACGCAGGCTCGAATGAACGCTGACAAAAGGATTGAAGCGGTGTTCGAAGCTATAGCCGATGCCGTATTGCTCGCGCTTGAAATGATCGAATGTCGGATCGCCGACATTCAGCTTTCGGTTGAGAAGTGATGCGAAGGTCGGCGCGAGGGAGCGCGCATAGAGCGAGTTGAAATAGCCGCCTTCCGGATCGCGCTGATAATAGCCTGAGAGCGTGAGCCTTGTGTCGGCGGTGGGCCGCCAGGTCAGGGCAGGCGCGACGCCAATGCGTTGCTCGTCGACGCCGTTGTAGCGCGTGCCCGAGAGGCGCCCGATGGCGCTGAGGCTATAGCTCCAGCGTCCGTCTTTATCGATCGCACCCTGGCTCGTCACGCCCGATTGCACGCGGCCGTAGCTGCCGGCTTCGACGCGCCATTCGTTGTAGGGGACGGTGCTGGGCTGCCGGCTGATCTGGTTGACCAGGCCGCCGGGGCTGATCTGTCCGTAAAGGAGCGCCGACGGGCCCTTGATCACCTCGACGCGGTCGAGAAGAAACGGATCTATCTGCTGTGTCGCAAAACCTTGCCCGCGCGGCAGTTTGAGGCCGTCGAGGAAGCTTACATAATCGGTCGACGTTCCGAAGCCGCCGAAGCCTCGAATGAACAAGCTGTCGTAGCGCGTCGTGGCGTCAATTTCCGACAGAACGCCGGCCGTGTAGCGCAAGGCATTGCCGACGGTTTGCGGATTTTGATCGTCCAACTGCCGGCGCGTGATGACCGTGATCGATTGTGGTGTTTCGAGAACGGGCGTTTGTGTCTTTGTCGCCGAACCGGAATTTGGCCGGAGATATGTGTCCCGCCCGTCCGTGCGCTGACCATCAACGGTGATGGTGTCGAGGGCGATCGAACTGCCATCCGCGCGGTCCTGTGCGACAGCGATCGTGCCCAGAAGGGCAGGTGTGGCGGCGATCGCCGCGAGTCTTGCGTTCAACTTTCGAACCGACTTCCGAATTGCCATGCCGTCTCTCGTCCCGCTATAGCCACGGGGAGAGCCCATAAACGAAACGGGACGATACTGTCCAGTTAATTAATGAGTAATTTCATGTTCTTATTTAGAATGATTTGAATTATGTAGGTGTCGTGGCTCAGCTGTCAGGGCCATTGATCAGGAACGAAGATGAAAGCTGCGGTTAAGAACAAGCGCTCTCTGAAACGCGTCGGTAAGGGCGGGCGCCCCACCAAAGCCCGGGAGGGCGAAATCTCCGACCAGATTCTGGCGACCGCCGGGGCGATGTTTGCGAACCAGGGTTATGCCGCCACCTCGGTCGAACAAGTCGCTCTGGCCTGTGCGGCCGGCAAGGACACGATCTATCGTCGCTATCCGTCGAAGCGGGCGTTGTTCGACGCCGTCGTCGAGCGTCTGCGGATCAAGGTGCTGGAGCGATTGGAAGATGTGGTTTTGGCCGAAAAGGGTGAGCCCAGGACCCAGCTAGAGCGGATCGCGCGCTGGTTCCTGACGATCAATCTCGATCCGGAGCTTGTCGCTTTGCGGCGTATCGCCTTCACGGAGGCCGGCCTCAAAACGGAATCGTCATCGCCGGCGGCGGGCGATCCGATCTTCCAGCGTCTGGTGGATATCGTCGCCGCGTCTCAAGCCGCCGGCATTTTGCAGGCCGGAGATCCGACGTTCATCGCCATGCAGCTGATCAATGCCGTCGTTGTTGGTCCGACCAATGAAGCGATGCTCGGCCGATCGACTTATGCATCGACCGCCGATCAGGATGCTTATTTCGAAAAGGCATGGGCTTTGTTCATGTCGGGTGCCCAGCCGCGCTGACGGGACCCGCTCATCGGTCGAGGACGGTCGGCGTGCTGCCGTCGGAGATGAATGACGCGCGATATTGACCGGTCTGCGCCGTGGCTTCGCATTCCACCGTGGCTCTGCCTGTATAGGGGTTGGTAAAACGGCAGGAGCCTACGGCTTGCAGCCGTCGGGTGTTGCCCTTGTTTCCGAAAACGATCAGGTCGATCGGTTGCACGACGGCATCCTCACCTTGTTTGATCTGATTTTCTCCCATTCCGCTGAAGGTGACGATCTGCTTGTCGTGGCTGACGAAATAAAGGCCTGAACGGCCATCGGGATAGGACGTGTTCATCAGCGTATCGTGACATGTGCCGCTTTTCAGCCCAGGGCCTGAGAGATGCTGGCAGGAGCCTTTGAGGGTGAGCAGCTTGGTTTGTGCGGCTGCTTCAAAAGAGGCGCCTGCCGTAAGGATCAGAACAATAAAAGAAAATAAATTTCGCATGATCAAAAATCCCCGAAGATAACGATCTGGGTGAACAAATGTTCCCTGTGGGTCGCTTCAGTCCGGTGACGCGCGACATGCTCCTGTCACACGGGCGACGCGTGAGCGTCATGCGACTCGCATAACCGGCTCGCACAATGAGCGGGGCGCAGGCTCCGTCAGTTCGGGAGCCAGCCCTTGTCCGACGTCGCCGCCGCGGTTCGCCGCCACACCACGAGCAATCTCAAACAGGCCGTGCATCGCAACGGTACGTTGTCGCGCGAAGGGGCGATGGAACGGCTGTTCACATTCGCCTTTCGCGGTCTGGTCTATCCGCAGATCTGGGAAGATCCAGTGGTCGACATGGACGCGCTGGCGATACGCCCTACCGATCATGTGGTGACGATCGCCTCGGGCGGTTGCAATGTGATGAGCTATCTCGTGGCCGGGCCCGCCAAGATTACCGCGCTCGATCTCAATGGCGCGCATATTGCGCTTAATCGGCTGAAGCTGACGGCGGTGCGCACGCTGCCAGGCCATAAGGAATTCTACCGCTTCTTCGGCAGTGCCGATCGTCGCGACAATGTTGGTCTCTATGAACAGCATATTCGATCGGAGCTCGACGAGACGTCGCAGCGCTATTGGGAAAAGCGCGGTCTGTCCGGCCGTCGCCGCATCGGTGCCTTCTCGCGCGGCTTCTACCGTACGGGTCTGCTCGGCTCCTTCATCGGGGCCGCTCATCTGGTGGCGCGCCTGCATGGCTGCGATCCCAAGCGCATCCTGAAAGCGACCACGCGCGAGGAGCAGCGGGAGATTTTCGAGAAACATTATGCGCCTGTGTTCGACAGCTTCCTGTTGCGTCGCATCGTCGCCAATCCGGCTTCGCTTTACGGCCTTGGCATTCCGCCGGCGCAATACCGTGCGTTGGCCGGCGAAGAAGGCATGCCTGTTGTCTTGAAGAAGCGGCTCGAGACTTTGTGCTGCGACTTCGACATCGCCGACAATTACTTTGCCTGGCAGGCCTTCGGCCGTCGCTATGACACCGGCAGCAATCCGAGCCTGCCGCCTTATCTACAGCAGCGCCATTTTGAAACGGTGCGGACGCGGGCGAGCCGCGTCGACGTGCGCCATCAGTCGATGACACGCTTCCTGCACACGAGCCCCGGCGCCAGCGCCGATTGCTACGTGCTGCTCGATGCGCAGGATTGGATGAGCGACGTCGATCTCGCTGAACTGTGGGAAGAGATCACCCGCACGGCGCGGCCGGGCGCGCGCGTCATCTTCCGCACCGCTGCCGACGAGCGTCTGCTGCCGGGCCGTATCCCCGAGCGTCTCCTGTCGCGCTGGACCTATGAGGAGAGCCGCAGCCGCGTGCTTGGCGCCCGCGATCGCTCGTCGATCTATGGCGCGTTCCATCTCTACACCTTGCGGGCTGCATGAGATGTCCAGCGCCGCCGAACATATGGATCGCATCTATCGTTGGCAGGCGCCGATCTACGATCTGACGCGCAAGCCTTATCTGCTCGGCCGCGACAGATTGATCGCGGCGCTCGATCCGCCGCCCGGCGGAACGGTGCTGGAGATCGGTTGCGGCACCGGACGCAATCTCATTGCCGCGGCGCGGCGTTGGCCACGCGCGCGCTTCTACGGCTTCGACATTTCATCGGTGATGCTGACCAATGCGCGGCGCGCCGTTCGCGATGCCGGCCTCGACAAACGCATCATGCTGGCGCCGGCCGATGCAGCCCTGTTCGATCCGCAGCAGGTGTTTGGGCGCGGCAGTTTCGATCGCGTCTTCATGTCTTATACCTTGTCGATGATCCCACCGTGGCGGGAAGCCCTGGCGCGGGGCTGCGACGTGCTGGCGCCGGAGGGGGAGCTGTTCGTCGCCGACTTCGGCGATCAGAGTGGTCTGCCCAAAACCTTCCGGGCGGCGCTTTATCGATGGCTGGCCGCCTTTTCGGTGACGCCGCGCCTCGATCTGGAAGACGAGCTTGGCCGGCAGGCCGTGGCGCGAGGCCGTGTGTCGAAGTTCGAACGACCCTATCGCGGCTATGCCTTCCTGGGACATATTGGCCCAGGGGCCTGATGCAACCAAATGAATAAGAAGGCCGTTGGCTTCCTAGATCGTTTTTAGGAAGACTGCCATGCGTTTTCTCATCGGCCTCATCTTCGGCATTGCCCTGACCATCGGTGTTGCCTGGATCATCGACCATACGGGCTCCGGCGGCCCGGAAAGCCGGCTGGTCAATTGGGATCAATTCGAAAAGACCGTCGATGGCGTGCGACAGAGCGTGCGGCGTTTGGCGGAGTGAGGGATAATCTCTTCCCGACCAATTGCCTCGAGCGTTTCTCGCGCGCCATAATGGCCGCGTAAGCAACGAGGCGTGCCATGGGTTGGTCGGTCATGATCGGGCGCATCGCCGGAACGGCGGTGCGCATTCATATCACATTCCTGCTGTTCTTGTTGTGGATCGGCTTCGCCTCGTGGCGCACGGGCGGTTCCGATGCGGCGTGGAATGGTGTCGCTTTCATGGTGCTGCTGTTTGCCTGCGTGCTGGCGCATGAATTCGGCCACATCTTCATGGCGCGCCGTTTCGGCATCGCGACGCCCGATGTGACCCTGCTGCCGATCGGTGGCGTGGCGCAACTTGAGCGCATGCCCGAAAAGCCGATGGAACAGCTTTGGGTGGCCATCGCCGGGCCGGCGGTGAACGTGGTCATCGCTTTGGTGCTGATCTTCGCTTTGGGCGCGACGACCGACGTGCAGCAACTGGCGCAGATCGAGGATGGGCGGCATAATCTGATCGCGCGGCTCGCCAGCGCCAATCTGTTCCTCGCCATCTTCAATCTCATTCCCGCTTTTCCGATGGATGGCGGGCGCGTGCTCAATGCTATCCTTGCCATGCGCATGGACCCGCGCCGCGCCGTGCAGATTTCAGCGCGCATCGGTCAAGGCTTTGCGTTGCTCTTGGGATTTCTCGGCCTCTTCGGTAACCCGCTGCTCGTCTTCATCGCCATCTTCATTTACATGGCCGCTGCGGCCGAGGCGCAGGGCAGTACGTTGCAGAGCACGACGTCCGGTCTTTCCGTTGCCGATGCGATGGAGACGAAGTTTCTCACCATTCCGATCGAGGCCGATCTCGGCCATGCGGTCGAGACCTTGCTGTCGTCATCGCAGCATGAATTTCCGGTGGTCGATCGTTTCGGCAAGCCGATCGGCGTGCTGACCCGTGACGATCTGCTCTCGGCCTTGAAGACCAAGACGCCGGACGCGCCGGTGAGCGAGGCGATCAACGCCGGTGCGCCGAGCGTTCACCCACGCGACAGTCTTGACAGCGCTCTGCGCACGCTGAACGCGACCGGCGCACCGGCAATCAGCGTCATCGACGAACAAGGCCGTGCGGTGGGTATGCTGACGACGCAAAACGTTCTGGAAATGATGATGGTGCGCAGCGCGCGTCCGGAATGGAATTTCGGGCGTAAATGAAGAAGCGCGGCTTTGGTTCCCTAAAACCGCTGAAGTAGCCATCACGATAGAGTGAGGGTCGCCCTGATGATCTACCGGGGTAGGCGCACCGTAATGGGATTCGGTCACACCGGCCGACCCAGAGGGAGCGTTCACCATGAAGACCATCTCCAAACTCGCGTTCGTGGCTGCTTTTCTAAGCTCAGCTTCGCTGTTGCCGTCCATTGCATCAGCGGCCCCATTCAGCTTCGCGCCGATGGCGACGCAAGGGGACGTCGAGATCGTTCCGGCGGCGATGACGCGCCATGAGCGGATGATGCATCGTCGTGCGATGAAGAAACATCACATGATGCGCGGCCATCGGTCGATGCGGCGCACCCCCATGCGCGGCAACCGCGCGATGGGGCGCAAGGATATGACGAATTCCGATGCGGGCGCAGCCACCAATTCAAGGGCGCCGATGAGTGCACCTGGCCGCATGAGCCCGCCGAAGGATATGTCCACGTCCGATGCGGGAGCGCGTAACAACTCGCGGGCGCCGATCAGCGTGCCTGGCCCTCGGACGCCGACGAAAAACATGTCGACGACTGACTCGCCCAGATAAATTGGAATTGGGCTTGTTGCCCCTGGATCCCGGATCACGCTTCGCGTGTCCGGGATGACACGAGGCTCTAAATCAGAGCCCCTTCACCAGCTTCTCGGCGATAAACGGCGCGAAATAGGTCAGTACACCTTTCGCGCCGGCGCGCTTGAAGGCAATGAGGCTCTCGGCCATGGCTTTTTCGTGGTCGAGCCAGCCGCGTTCTACCGCCGCCATGATCATCGAATATTCGCCGGACACTTGATAGGCGTAGGTCGGTACGCCGAACGTTTCGTGGACGCGGCGGATGATGTCGAGATAGGGCAGGCCGGGTTTCACCATCACCATGTCGGCGCCTTCGTCGAGATCGAGCTCGACTTCGCGCAGGGCTTCGTCCGAGTTGGCGGGATCGAGCTGATAGGTGCGCTTGTCGCCCTTCAGCAGGCCGCCGGAGCCCACCGCGTCGCGGAACGGGCCGTAGAAGGCCGAGGCATATTTCGCCGCATAGGCCATGATCTGCACATGCTGGAAATTTTCCGCGTCGAGCCCTCGGCGGATGGCGCCGACGCGTCCGTCCATCATGTCGGAGGGGGCGATGATGTCGGCGCCGGCGCGCGCCTGCGTCAGCGCCTGGCCGACGAGCACTTCGACGGTTTCGTCGTTGAGGATTTCATCGCCGCGCATCAGCCCGTCCTGGCCGTGGCTGGTGTAGGGGTCGAGCGCCACGTCGGTGAGCAGGCCGATTTCGGGAACCGACTTCTTGATGGCGCGGCAGGCGCGGCAGATCAAATTGTCGTCGTTCAAAGCCTCGCTGCCGTCCTCGTCGCGCAGTTTCGGGTCCGTATTGGGAAAGAGGGCGATGGCGGGGATGCCGAGTTTGGCGGCTCGTTCGGCTTCGCGCACCGCCTCGTCCACCGAGTAACGTTCGACCAGCGGCATGGATTCCACGGGAATCCGCTGGCGGGAACCGTCGACGATGAAAATCGGCCAGATCAGGTCGTCGACCGTGACGACATTTTCGCGGGTCAACCGGCGGGTCCAGTCGGTGCGGCGCAGGCGGCGGGGGCGGTGGGTCAGATCGAGGCGGGGCGCATCCTGGCCGATTTTGCTGACGGGGGCTTTCCGGCCTGTTTTCGACGCCATTTCATGCTCCTTGCCGGTTGCCGGCCATTCGGTCGCCATTTTCCAGTTGGAAATCGCTGCTTTAACCGCAGGCAATATCATGTTGCCCAGGTTGGCAAAACCGACGCGTTGACGCGGGGAACCGTCGGTTCTATCCGGAAATCCCCCTTCCGCACCGATTCATGTGGTGCGTCCGGAGTTTGCGCATGCCGATCGTCCAAGCGGACCGATCAGACCCATTCGACGACCGCGAGGCCATCCAGGTCGGGCCGGAGGCGGAACGCCGCCGCCGCGCCTCGCTGCGCTGGGCCATCATGCTGGTGGTTTACATGCGGGCCCTGGCCGCCCTGTGGATGGTCCTCGGCCTCATTAACTGGATGAAGTTACTTTTCCCGGCCGGAGGCACCGCAACCCTGCCGGAAAGCTTAAATACCACCATCGCCGTCCTAGCCGTCGTGGATGTCGTGGCGGCCGCCGGCCTCTGGTTGGCTAATCCCTGGGGTGGGGTTCTGTGGCTGGTGGTGGCTTTGGGGGAGGCGCTGGCGGCGCTTTTCGTGCCCGATTTCCCCAATGCCGGGGGCCTGCTGATGGCCCTCTATGCGCCCCTGATTTTAGTCTATTTCCTACTGACTTATCTGGCTTCTCGGGAAACCGAGGCACGTTATGGAGGCCGTCCCAGACCGCTTATGGGACGCTTCAAACGCTCGGGAAGTTAGGTAATTTTTACTCAAAAAACAGGCGGTTAGTTAAGCATCGCGGAAGCCCAAAGGGTAAATCTGGGATTCATTCTGTTATTTAAACTCGTCTTCATTCGCTCAACCTATGTTCCTTACCAACGAGCCGGCAGAGACCGGCCGGGCAAGGTGTTAACGGGGTGATGAAAATGAGTACGGCTTTGAAGTCTGAACAGTCCCAGAACCGGGCCGAGCGCACCGCGCAGGTGCGCCCCGCCTATCTGGAATCCCTGACGCTGGTGGAACGGCTGCATCGCCGCCTGCTCGATGTCATCAAGGATGAATTCGACCGTCGCGGCCGCAGCGACATCAACGCGGTGCAGGCGCTGCTGCTCTATAACATCGGCGGCAGCGAACTGACGGCGGGCGAGCTGCGCACACGCGGCTATTATCTCGGCTCCAACGTTTCCTACAACGTCAAGAAACTGGTCGAGATGAACTATCTGCATCACGCCCGTTCCCGCGTGGATCGCCGCTCGGTGCGCATCAGCCTCACCGACAAGGGCAAGGAAGTGCACGACGTCGTCGCCGCGCTCTATGAAAAGCATGTCCTGACGGTCGAGCAGATCGGCGGCATTCAGGCGGAAGATTTCGTCCGCATGAACCAGGCCCTGGTGCGTCTCGAGCGCTTCTGGACCGACCAGATCCGTTATCGCCTGTAGAAAATAAACGAGTTCCCCGTGAAAGCAGCCCCCTTGAGGGGCTGTTTTTGCGAGAAGGGGGAGTGATGGAGTTTTAATTTTGGTCGAGGCGGCTCTTGCTATTGGGCGCCGGCTTCTACTTCATCGACGAGGAAAGCCACTCCGGACCTCGATGTCATTCCCGACGCGCGAAGCGCGGGCGGGAATCCAGAGCAACCGCTCGATCAAATGGATACCATGCCACGATCCTACTGGGTCTATATTCTGGCGAGCGGGCGGAACGGCACTCTGTATATAGGCGTGACCAACGATCTCGCGCGGCGTGTCTACGAACATAAGATCAAGGCGGTTCCCAGCTTTACCTCGCGCTATGACGTTTCGCTGCTTGTCTGGTACGAAGAATACGGCGATGTGAACGATGCAATCGCCCGTGAGAAGGCTTTGAAACGTTGGGAGCGGAAGTGGAAACTTCGCCTTATCGAGGAGAACAATCCACGATGGTTTGATCTTTACGAAACACTCAACCAGTAGCTCTGGATTCCCGCTCGCGGCTTCGCCGCGTCGGGAATGACACTCAGGCTGCGGGGACGCTTCAATGCACCAAAGACAGGCTTAATCTTTCAATAAGCTGGTAGGGGGTGAAGTTCATGCTGCCAAACTGGTTCGTTCGTTTCTGGTCTTCCTTTGCAATGACCGGCCTGTTGCTGGCGACACTGTTCTTCGCGGCGTCCCTCACGCCGACCCTGATCCCCCGCAATTATCTCACCCAGGGCGCGCTCTCCGGCGTGGCCGCCGCCGCCGGCTATGGTCTGGGCTTTTTCCTGCGCTGGCTTTGGCGCTATCTGGAACTGCCGGAATTTAACGCACGCACGCAGTACATTTCGAAAATCATCGCCTCGGTCGTCTGCGGCGTCATCGGCCTGGCCTTTCTGTGGCAGGCGGCCGAGTGGCAGAATTCGATCCGCCGGCTGATGCATCTCGATCCGGTGGACACGGCTCATCCCTTCGAGGTCGGCGTCATCGCGCTTCTCACCTTCATCGTCGTGATCGCGCTGGCGCGGTTGTTCAATCTTCTGCTCTATTTCATTTCCGGCCAGCTCAATCGCGTCGTGCCGAGACGCATTTCCTATGTGGTGGGCACGGCGATAGCCGTTCTGCTGTTCTGGTCGGCGGCCAATGGCGTCATCTTCCGTTATGGCCTGCGTGTGCTCGACAGTTCTTTTCAGCGGCTCGATGCGCTGATGCCACCCGACATGCAGGCGCCGACCGATCCGACGAAGACCGGCAGCGCCGCGTCGCTGGTGCGCTGGAAGGATCTCGGCCGCATGGGCCGCTCCTATATTGCGACGGGGCCGAGCGCCGCTGACATCAACGCTTTCACCAAGGAGCCGGCGAAACAGCCAGTGCGGGTCTATGTCGGGCTTGAATCCGGCTCGACGCCGCAGGAGCGGGCGCGCCTGGCCTTGGAAGAGTTGAAGCGGGCGGGGGGCTTCAATCGCAAGACGCTTGTCATCATCACGCCCACCGGCACCGGCTGGGTCGACGAACAGGCGATCGACCCGATCGAATATTTGCACCATGGCGATATCGCCAGCGTCGCTGCGCAATATTCCTATCTCGCGAGCTGGATGTCGCTTCTCGTCGAGCCGGGCTATGGCGCCGAACAATCGCGCGCTCTGTTCAGCGAAATCTATGGCTATTGGCGCAACCTGCCGCGCGATGGCAGGCCGAACCTCTATCTGTTCGGACTGAGCCTCGGCTCGCTGTCGACGGAACTCTCCAACGATCTGTTCGAAGTGTTGGGCGAGCCCTATCAGGGCGAGCTTCTGGCCGGGCCACCGTTCGCCAGCCGCATCTGGCGTTCGATCACCAATCGCCGCAATCCCGGTACGCCCGAATGGCTGCCGCAATTCCGCGACGGCTCCTATGTGCGCTTCACCGCGCAGGAGAACGCGCTTGAAATCCAGGATGCCCATTGGGGGCCGCTGCGCGTCGTCTATCTGCAATATGCCAGCGACCCCATCACCTTCTTCGATCCCGCCTCCTTCTATCGCCAGCCCGACTGGATGAAGACGCCGCGCGGCCCCGATGTCTCGCCGGAGCTGCGCTGGTATCCGGTCGTCACCTTCCTGCAACTGGCGCTCGATCTCGCCGTGGCGACGACCGCGCCTATTGGCTTCGGCCATGTCTATGCGGCGGAGAATTACATCGATGCGTGGAAGGAAGTGGCCAATATCGACTATTGGTCGCCGGTGGAGACGGATCGGTTGAAGGAGTTCTTTATTGCGAAGAGGGCGGTGAAGAAGTGACGGGATAACCGTCATTGCGAGAAGCGTAGCGACGAAGCAATCCAGGGGCGTGTGGTAGAACAAATGCTTACGATGCCGAAGGGCGGGCCTTTGACTCCTGGATTGCTTCGCTTCGCTCGCAATGACGATTGTTCCGCTATCTCCGCTTCACCTCATGCGGCGTCTTCCCGAACGCCGCCTTGAACGCGCGGCTAAAGTGGGAGAGATCACTGAAGCCACAGGTCAGTGCCGCATCCGTCACCTGCTGCACCTTACCCTCGCTCAGCGCGCGATAGCTCAACGCCAGACGCTGCTGCCAGAGCCAGCGGATCGGCGTCGTCGCTTCCGCCGCGAACAGGCGGTTCAGGGTGCGCGGCGCCATGTTCTGGGCTTTGGCAATCGTTTCCAGATCGAGATCGGGATCGTGCAGGTGGGCGCGGATGAAGCTTTTGGCACGTTCGAGGCGCGGATCGCCGCGCGGTGCCTCGGCGACGAGTTCGCTCTCCAATGTGGTGGCGAACATGTCGAGCGCCGATTGGCTCAATCGATCCACCACCGCGTCGGCGATATCGTCGATATCGGTCATCTGGCGAATGAAGCTGCCGCAGAGGGCGCCGAGTTTCGACGCGCGGGGAATGGCGCGCGCCGCCAACGTCTCCGCGTTTGACAGGCGCGCGGTGAGCAGGGGCCTTGGGATCGACACCATCATGGCGCGGGCGCGCGGTCCGAATTCTAAAGCGAACGGCTGCGACTGGTCGTGCAGCACCATGTCGCCAGGATGTAGGGGCGCCTCGCGGCCGCACTGGCTCAAAATGGTTTCGCCGCCGAGCGACAGCCACAGCATGAAATAGTCGCGTGGGTCCTTGCGGATATCTTGCGGGCTGCGGGTAACGTGGATGCGCTCGCCGTCGCGTGTCGCCGACCAGATGTCGTTGATGTGGAGCGCGCCAAACCGGCGGATAGCGACGCGGGCGCGAAAGGCCTGCGGGGCGCGGCGGCATTCGGTGCGCGAGAAATCGCGGCAGGTCACCTGATGCCAGTGATCGAAACCATCGCCGGGCCGAACGGCGGTGACATCCAGGATGGGAGCCGACATGGGCGTTCTCCGACGCGTGAACGGGGTGCATTAAGCCCGCGATGCCGGGCTCTGGCAAGATTCCGGCCAAACGCATTTGGGTGATTTCGCAGCCTTGGTGTCATCCCGGACGCACCGCAGGTGCGATCCGGGATCCAGGGGCAAACGGTGAAACCTTGCGTCGTGACCGCATCGCTGCTTGCATTCTACCGCACGCCCCTGGGTCCCGGATCGCGCTTTCAGCGCGTCCGGGATGACACAGAGGCAGCGGCCTTCCATAAATCCGCCGCCCTCCCTGCCTATATTAAGCCGGAGTGAGTGAGGCGCGCGCCGCCGGGGCGCAAAGGGGAGGGGGTTCAGCGGAATTCTGAGGAACGACCCCATGCAAGTCTCTGTCAAGGGCGCGCCCGAGATCACGTTCCTTTGCGTTGAGCCAAGCGACACAAGGGCTTCTGCATCTTCAACTGAGCTTATGCCATCGTGGGCGAGGCGATCTTTGGCACGCAGAGACCAAAAGCTGGCCGTGGCAGGCAAGCGCGCTCGCGGCGCGCGGTGCTAGGCAAGAGCATCAAAGCGGGAGGTTTTCATGCCTTATCAGGTCAATAGTCTCGATCCGGCCAAGACCGTTTGCATCGTCGTCGACATGCAGAACGATTTCGTCGCCGACGGCGCCAAACTGCAATCGAAACAGGCCCATGACATGGTGCCGAAACTGGCGCAGACGTTGAAGGCTTATCGCGAGAAGGGCATCCGCATCATCTATACGGCGCATGTGCATCGCAAGGATGGCAGCGACATGGGCCTCTACGACGATCTTTATGGGCCGATCGCCGACCGCTCCTCGCTGGTCGACGGCTCCACTGGCGCGGAGATTTACAACGATCTGGCTCCGGCGGCGGGCGAGCACATCATCAAGAAGCACCGCTACAGCGGCTTCTTCGGCACCGATCTCGACATCATCCTGCGTGAATGGGGCATCGACACCGTTATTATTACGGGTACGACGACGGAGAATTGCTGTCACGCCACGGCGCGCGACGCCATGTTCCACAATTACAAAGTGGTCTTCCTGTCCGACTGCACCGGCACGTTCGACTATCCCGATGTCGGGGAGGGCGCGATGGCGGCTGCCGACGTGCATCGTGCGACGCTCACCATCCTCGCTTTCTCCACCGCTCATGTGATGACGGCGGACGAATGTCTGGCCCGGGTCGAGGGCGCTCCGGTGACGCTGCGCAAAGCCGGCTGACATGTGAATGGGTTATGCGATTTGCGAGCGGCCATGCTAGTGTCCTCACCATGCATGGCTTTCGCGATCAGGCCCGACATTGAGCACACCGACCAAGGGTAAACCCGCCGCACGGCGCCAGGTGAGCGCGACCTCGCTCACCACCAAAACCGATAAAGGCAGCGTGCAATCGGCCGAGGTCGGCCTCAATCTGCTCGTCACTCTGGCCGAGAATGGCGGCGACCTGACCTTGTCGGCGTTATCCGCGCATGCGCAGATGGCGCCGGCCAAGGCGCATCGCTATCTCGTCAGCCTCGTGCGGGCCGGTTTCGTCGAACAGGATCAGCGGTCCGAGCGTTATACGCTGGGGCCGCAGGCGATCCGCGTCGGGCTGGTGGCGATCGGCCGCCTCGACATGATGGAGGAGGCGACCAACGCGCTCTATCGGCTGCGCGATCGCATCGACGAGACGGTGCTGCTTGCGGTGTGGGGCGCCCATGGCGCGACGGTGGTGCGACGCGTCGATGCCAGCCAGCCGGTGACGGTCAATGCGCGGATCGGTTCGGTGCTGCCGCTGTTGCGATCGGCGACGGGACTGGTGTTCGGCGCTTTCCTGCCGAAGGACGCAGTGGAGCCGGTGCTGACCACCGAACTGGCGCGGGCGCGCGAAGGCTCGCCGCCGGCATTGGCGACCACGCAGCAGGCGGCCTATCGGCTGTTCGAGGGCGTGCGCCAGCGTGGCATCGGCTTTGTCGATGGTGCGAGGTTGATCGGCATTCAGTCGTTCAGCGCGCCGGTGTTCAACGCCGAGGGCGATCTCGCTTGCGCGCTGACGACGCTTGGCCCCACGGGCAGTTTCGACGATCGCCTCGATGGCCCAACCGCGCTTGCCGTGCTCGACGTGGCGCGCGATCTCTCTGTGCGGCTTGGTAGCTTCAAAGTGTGAAGCGGCCGAGTTTCAGGCCCGGCCGGTGGGGAAGGGGCTCCAGTCGCACATTTCCATCATGGTGCGCGACATCTCTTCAAACAGATCAGCGCGGATTCGTGCGCCCTCAGGCGTGTCGGCGAGATTGGTCTGCTCCAAGGGATCGTTGCGGAGATCGTAGAGTTCGACGAGCGGCAGCTTGTCGTAAATGCTCATGCGATAGCGTTGCGTGACGATGGAGCGCGTGCGCAGCGGGCCCTCGATGCCGGGAAAGGCTTCGTGGCCGTCTTCCTCGATCAGCACCGCTTTGCGCCAATCGGCTTTTGGATCGCGCAGCAGTGGGCGCAGGCTGCGGCCTTGCATGCCGTGGAAGGGCGCAAGCCCCGACGTGTCGAGGAAGGAGGGCGCCAGATCGATGGTGCTGGTCAGCGCATCGATGGCCGCGCCCCCGTTCTTTTCGCCGGGATCGCACCAGATCAGCGGCACGCGCACCAGGCCATCGTAATGCAGCGACGATTTCAGCATCAGCCCATGGTCGCCCATGAAGTCGCCGTGGTCGCTGGTGAAGATGACGGTGGTGGTATCGGCGAGACCAAGCCGCTCCAAGGTGGCGACGATGGCGCCGACCGCGTCGTCGATCATGGTGATCATGCCATAGGTCAAGGCAATGGCCTGGCGGGTTTCCTCGACGTCGACGACGAAAGGCACCGTACCCAAGGTCTTGGCCTTGCCGGCTTCCCGCAATTCGCGCAGGCGCGTGATGATGGGATGATCGGCCGGGTTGCCTGAGATCGCCGACAGCGGCACGTTCGCGGGATCGTACATGTCCCAATAGTGGCCAGGCGGCGTGAACGGGTGATGCGGATCGGGAAAGGAGCAGTGCAGGAAGAACGGCGCATCGCTTTGCGCCAGGCTTTCGAGGCGGGCGACGGTGCGTTCTTGAATATAGCGCGTTGGATAGAATTTTTCGGGCACGCGCGTGCGATAGGCCTGCGGCACCGTATAGCGATCGTCGGGCAAGGCGTTGGCGGGGCCGCGCGCCGCGTCGGCATTGGGCAGGCGCTGCTTCAGCCAGCCGTCATAGTCGCCATGCACCATGTCGCCGTGCATCGTGCACAGTTCGATCTGATCGAAACCGTAGTAGGGGCCTGGGATCGGCTTCGGATCGCTCTGCCAGCGTTTCAGGCTTTCCTCGTCGTAACGGCCGTCGCTCCACATCGCCTTTTCGGTTTCGCCGAGGGCGACGGGCGGTGGCGTCAGCGTTCGATCGGTCTGCGGCGTCACGGTTGCAGGCGGCAGGCCAGTCATGTTCTGCAGATGCGACTTGCCGACGAGCCCGGTGCGATAGCCGGAAGCGCGTAGCAGATCGCCAAAGGTGTTGCTGCGCAGCGCCAACGGCACGCCGTTGCAATGCAGGCCGTGCACCGAAGGCATGCGGCCGGTCATCATCGTGGCGCGGTTGGGCATGCAGATCGGCGAGGCGACATAATTGCGCGTGAAGCGCCGTCCGCGTGCCGCCAGCGCATCGATATGCGGCGTGGCGATCACCGGATTGCCATAGCAGCCGAGATGATCGACACGATGCTGGTCGGTGGTGATGAACAGGATGTTCTTGCGGTTGGCAGGCATGGTCGGTCTTACTGCTTGATCTGGGGCAGGCGTTCGATCTTCTTCGCCCATTCGTCCATGTCGCGGCGGACATAGGCGGCGCTGTCGGCGACCGAAAGGGATTGCGGCGCCAGCGAATGCACTTTCAGATTATCCGCGAAGCCCGGCGAGGCTGTGGCACGGTTGACGGCGCCGTTGAGCTTGTCGATGATCTCCTGCGGCGTGCCGGAGCGGGCGAAAATGCCGAACCAGTAATAGCCGGTGTCGAGATCGACGCCGCCTTCGCGGAAGGTCGGCACATTGGGCAGGACATCGCAACGCTTGGCGGTGGAGACGCCGAGCGCGCGCACGGTGCCTGCTTCGATGGCGCCGACGGCGGAGACGGCCGAGACGAACAGCGCGTCGAGGTGGCCGCTGATCACATCTTGAAAAGCCGGGCCCGAGCCGCTGTAGGGCACTTTCTGCATCTTGGCACCGGCGCTCGCCTGAAACTCGATAGCGACGGTTTCCGCCGGCGTGCCGAGGCCCGAGCCACCATACATGATCTCGCCGCTCTTGCTGCGGGCGAGGGCGACGAAGTCCTTCAACGTGGCGGCGGAGAATTTCGGATTGACGACGAGGACGTTGCAACCGCCGGCGGCGAAGATGGCGGCGGGCACGAAATCGGTCGCGGGATTGTAGGGGATGTTCCTTTGAATATGCGGATTGATCGACATCGGGCCTTCGCCGGCCATCAACAGCGTGTAGCCGTCGGGCGTTCCGCCTTTGACCGAGGTCGCGGCCAAAGTGCCGCCGCCGCCAACCTTGTTCTCGATGAGAACCCGCTCACCGATCTCCTTGCCGAAAGGTTCCGCCAACAGGCGCGCCGCCGTGTCGGCGGGGCCGCCGGCGGCATAGGGCACCACGAGAATGATCGGCTTGCGCGGATAGTCCTGGGCGCCCGCGGCGGAGGCGAAAGCCGTTCCGGCCAGACCGAGCCAAAACGAAAACGAGCGCTGGAACTTCATGGTGTCTTCCCTCCCTGAGCCAGACGCCATGCGGCGGCATCTGTTGACTTCCCGATAAAATCGTAATTGATTACGTATATCGTAAATTGACCTCTGTCCAGTCCGGCGGAAAATGGCCGGCAAAACGAGGGTAGGGAACGCCGCCATGACGCAAACTGCCACGGCCTCTTGTCCGTTTTCCGGTGAGATATCGCCGACCGGCTGTCCGGTGTCCCATCACGCCGCCGCTTTCGATGCCTTCGAGGGGCCGTATCAAATCGATCCGGCGGAGGCGCTGCGCTGGGCGCAGGAGAGCGAGCCGGTCTTCTACAGTCCGAAGCTCGGCTACTGGGTGGTGACGCGCTATCAGGACGTGAAGGACATTTTCCGCGACAACATTCTGTTCTCGCCGTCGATCGTGCTGGAGAAGATCACGCCGGCGCCGCCGGAGGCGCAGACCATCCTGGCGCAATATGGCTATGCCATGGACCGCACGATGGTGAACGAGGACGAGCCGGCGCATATGCAGCGTCGCCGCCTGCTCATCGAATCCTTCGCGCCGGACGAATTGAAGAAGCAGGAAGCGGACATCCGCCGCCTGACCCGCGAATATATGGATCGCTTCATCGACAAGGGCCGCGCCGATCTCGTCGACGATATTTTTCGCGAAATACCGCTGACCGTCGCGCTGCACTTCCTCGGCGTGCCGCAGGACGGCATCGACGAGCTGCGGCAGTTTTCCGTCGCGCATACGGTCAACACCTGGGGGCGGCCGACGCGCGAGGAGCAATTGGGCGTCGCCGATACGGTGGGCCGTTTCTGGCAGGCGGCCAATCGCATTCTCGACGAGATGATGCGCGATCCCTCTGGCACCGGCTGGATGCATTTCTCCATCCGTCAGCACCACAAACATCCCGATGTGGTGACGGAATCCTATCTGCGCTCGATGATGATGGCGATCCTCGTCGCGGCGCATGAAACCACGTCCTATGCCGCGACCAATGCCTTTCGCCTGTTGCTGTCGGATCGCAATGCCTGGAACGAGCTGTGCGAAAATCCGGGTCTCATTCCCAATGCGGTGGAGGAATGCCTACGCCGCGCCGGTTCCATCGTCGCCTGGCGGCGCCTGGTAACGGCGGATACGAAAGTCGGCGGCGTCGATATTCCGAAGGGTTCGAAGCTGCTCATCGTCATGGCCTCGGCTAATCATGACGAGCGGCAGTTCGAAAATCCCTTCAGTCTCGATCTGCATCGCGGCAATGCGATCGATCATCTTTCTTTCGGCTATGGCAGCCATCAATGCATGGGCAAGAATATTGCCCGCATGGAAATCCGCATCTTCCTCGAAGAGTTCATCAAGCGGCTGCCGCATATGCGGATGGAGCCGCAGACATTCGAGTTTCTGCCGAACACGTCTTTCCGGGGCCCCAAACATTTGTGGGTGACGTGGGATCCGAAGGAAAATCCGGAGCGTCGCGATCCAGCGTTGTTGGGCCGGCATCAGGATTTCAAGATCGGCGCGCCGTCGAAGCGCGAGATCGCGCGGCCCTTGTGTGTCAAACAGATCCATCACGAGACGGATCAGGTAATACGGCTGGTGCTGGAAGACCCGCATGGGCGCGATCTGCCGAACTGGACCGCGGGTTCCCATATCGATGTGGTCGTCGATGGTCTCGACCGGCAATATTCGCTGTGCGGCGACCCGGCATCTCCAACCTATGAGATCGCCGTTTTGCGCGAGGAGAGCGGACGCGGCGGGTCGAAGTTCATTCACGATCAGGTCAAGGAAGGGATGATCCTGCGCACGCGCGGGCCGTCGAACCGTTTCCGTCTCGATGAAACGGCTGAGGGTGCCGTGCTGATCGCGGCCGGTATCGGCATCACGCCTATCATTGCGATGGCCGACCGTTTGAAGGCGCTCGGCAAGCCTTATGAACTTCATTATGCGGGACGTTCGCCGGACGAGATGGCTTTGAGCGAACGCGTCCTGCGCGATCATGGCGCGCGCCTGCATCAGTATTGCAAGTCGCAAGGGCGCCGGCTCGACCTTGCAGCCGTCATGAACGCTCTGGCACCGGGCTGGCAGGTCTATGCTTGCGGTCCCGAACGTCTGCTCAGCGAGATCGAGACATTGGCCGAAGGCTGGCCCGATGGCCGTCTGCATGTGGAACATTTCAGCGGATCGGGCCTGCTGCTCGATCCGTCGAAGGAGATTTCCTTTGAAGTCGAACTGCGCGATTCCGGCCGCACGTTGCACGTGGCGCCAGATCAAACCTTGCTGCGTGCGCTGCATGCCGCCGGTGTCGATGTCGCCTGCGATTGCGAGGAGGGTTTGTGCGGCTCATGCGAAGTCGGTGTCATCGAGGGCGATGTCGATCATCGCGATATGGTGCTGACACGCGTCGAGCGGTCAGAGAATCGCCGTATGATGGCTTGTTGCTCGCGAGCACGACAGGGCAAATTGACTTTGTCGCTGTGAGCCAATCGCACAGTCTATGCCTTTGAAATGTTGGTGTAACTGTTTTGTCTCGGCGATGTCGTCTCGAACGCACATTGCAACGTCAATGTCAGGACTGATAGGTTCGACGTGAAGCCGCGCGCAAAGCATGCGTGCGGCAGGATGAAGGCAAGATAGCGCAGAATGGGTATTTTACCGGCCGTTCCTCGACCGAGTGAAGCCGCTTCGCCGGAACCTTTCGCCATCGATGCCACGATCACGCTCGAAGACCGGATCGCAGCGGCGCTTTTTCTCTATCGCGATCTCTTTGCCACCGCGCGGCGCCGCTGGCTGATGGTTCTGGCTTGGATCGTGATCGTCCTGCTCTTCGTCATGGGCTTTCAAGCCTGGGAGGGAAGCGGCAAGGAAGGTTTGCAAGCCTTCGCCACACGATTCTTTTCCGATCTGACCGGCATCCCCGGCTTACCGCTGCCGCTTATCCTGGTGCCGGCGGCGATCTACTATTTTCTTCAGCCTGCTATCGTTCGCCGTCGGTTGCGGCTTTGGTATCGCGACGAGAAGCTCGATCAACCTTTCACAGGACACTATCGATTCGAGGCCGGCGGTCTTGTTTCGGCGACCGCCGATCAGACCAGCGTGACTGCTTGCCGGCGTCTTGGTGGCATCGCGGAAACCGCCGGCCATGTCTTCATTCAACTCAAAGACATTGAGGACGTGATCGTTTTGCCGAAGCCGCAGCTCTCGCCGGATCAGGTGGAGAAGCTGAAGGCCTGGGCATCGCTCTGCCATGTGGACGGTCTAGGCACGACGTTGCCGGCCCCTGAAAGTGAGACATCCGGCGAACCGAACCTGACGATCCGTTTCGTGCCGACGGAAGCCGATCGCGCCGCGACGCTGACGTGGCAGCAGGAACGACCAGGAATGCGACGGCGACGCTGGCGTGGTTTCGCGATGGCCTTCCTTGTCGCCGCGGCGATTCCGCCTCTGCTGATTGTCTTCGCCTGGCTGCTGGATCCGCAGCGCGTCCCGCTTCGTTATACGGCACCGCTCTTTGCCGAAATGTTCGTCACCGATTTCTGGAAATGGATTCTCGGCTTCTGGGCCGTCATCGGCGTGATCATCTTGCTTCATCCCTGGATGAGGCGATCGCATGCCCGTCAGATCAGCAAGCAGCTGCATAAGCGCTTGCGATATTACGAGACGGAATTCCGTTTCTATGTCGATCATCTCGACACGCTGCAGGACGGCCTGCACAATCGCTTTCGTTGGGCCGCCTTCGACGGCCTTGAACGCAAGGATGATTATTTTCTGCTTCGCTTGCGCCTGGGCGAGCCGCTGACCGTGCCGATGCGTGCGTTGGATGGCGATCGTCTGGCGATTTTCGAGCGGCTGGTCAAAGATCACATCGGGACGGCCGGCAACAAGATAGGGGAAACGGCATGAGGACTCTCGCCCTTGTCGTCGCGCGTGTCATTGCTGGTGTCTTGCTTGTCTTGCCGGTGGCGCATGCCGAGACCGTGTCACTGCCTTACGATTTGATGATTGATCTGCCGGAGGGATGGCGTGTCGATGGCCCCGAGCAAGGTAAGCTCGGCACCGATGGACTGCGGCGCGTGCAATTGATTTGCGACACCGAGGCCTGTGAGAAGACCCAGGAGACCTGCACGGTGCTGATGCGTCGCAAGCCGATCGAAGGTGATGGCGATGCGGCCAAAGTGCGTGCGCTTTATGAATCGCCTTTCCAACGCTATTTGCGGCTGCGCGCCGTGCTGCGGAATACGAGCCGCGATGCGGAGATTTTGAAGCCGCTGGAGCTCGTCAAGATCGGCGAGCGGGATTGGTATCGGGTCGAGACCGATGCGCGCCACAATTATAAATCCGGCTTCTTCGCCGAGACCGTCGTGAACGGTCTCTATGTGGGCACCATCTGCAAATCCTGCGAGACCGGCGCGGTTCGCCATCAGGACGGCCTGCGCATTTTGACGAGCTTGAAGCTGCGGGCCTTGAAAGCCGCTGGCGCGCACTGAATGGAGAGGCTGATCGCCGCACGGCTGGCGTCAACTCTGCGATAAAACTGTCACAGACGACCGCTACGGGGGACAAACTCTGTCTCCTACCGGAGTTTCTCATGCGTCGCTCAGTTCTCACTCTGGGGGCGCTGTGCGCCCTTGCGCAAGCCGCCGTTGCCGCCGATCGTCCGCACAATGTCGTGCTCTTCGTGGCCGATGGTCTGCGACCAGGCATGGTGAATGAGAAGACCGCGCCGGCCATCGCCGCGCTGTGGAAGCAGGGCGTGCATTTCACCAACACGCATTCGATGTTTCCGACTTTCACCACTGCCAATGCCTCGGCCATGGCGACCGGTCACAAGCTCGGCGACACCGGCGATTTCAGCAATACGATCGATGCGGGCTTTCAGGTCCCGGGCGCCGGCAACAGCCTGACGCCGTTCCTGGAGAGCGATCCGGTGCTGGCCGATGTCGATGAGCATTTCGCCGGCGATTATCTCAATCAAGAAACCGTGATGAAGGCGGCGCGTCAGGCCGGCATCAGCACGGCGACCGTCGGCAAGCTCGGCCCGGCCTTGATCTTCGATCACACTGAACGGTCCGGCGGACAGACAGTCACCATCGACGACATGACCGGCCGGGCGGGCGGCGTGCCGCTGAGCGCCGAGGTGCAGCAGCGGTTGAAGACGGCCGGTCTTGCGCTCGAAGCGCCGGGCCGTGGCGACAATGGCCAGGTCGGCGACATGCAGAAGCCTGGCACCTTGCAGGCCAATGTCACGCAGCAGGACTATTTCCTCAATGCGGCGACGAAAGTGGTGCTGCCGCTTTTCAAGGAGCGGGCCAAGCCGTTCATGCTGGTGTTCTGGTCGCGCGATCCCGACGGCACCCAGCACAATCAGGGCGATAGCCTCAATCGGCTGATCCCCGGCATCAATGGCCCGACGTCGCTCGCCGCCATCCGCAATGCCGATCACGATCTGGCTGAACTGCTGGCGACGCTGAAGATGCTCGGTCTCGACGAGACGACCGATGTGATCATCACGGCGGATCACGGCTTCTCGACCATTTCGAAGGAAAGCGCGACGAGCTTTGCCGCGACGCAGGGCTATAAAGACGTGCTCCCCAACTTCCTGCCGATCGGCTTCCTGGCGATCGATCTCGCTCACGGCCTCGACATGCCGGTGCTCGACCCCGATGCCAAATATGCGTCGATCGCGGCAGGCGCCCATCCTTCGAAGGGCAATGCCCTGATCGGCGGCGATCAGGCGCATCCTAAGGTGGTGGTTGCGGCGAACGGCGGCTCGGATCTCGTCTATATCCCTGATGGCGATCGCAATCTGGCGCGCCAGGTCGTCGATATTCTCTCGGCGCAGGATTATGTCAGCGGTCTGTTCGTCTCCGACGATCTCGGTCCCATTCCCGGCACCCTGCCGATTTCCGCGATCGATCTGAAGGGCTCGGCCGTCACGCCGATCCCCTCGATCGTCGTCAACTTCCGCAGTTTCTCGACCGGCTGCGCCGATCCGCTGACCTGCGGCGTGGAAGTGGCCGATACGGTGCTGCAGCAGGGGCAGGGCATGCACGGCAGTTTCAGCCGCTCGGATACGGCCATTATCGGCGGCGCCCTGGGGCCGGATTTCCGCAAGGCCTTCGTCGATCCGGCGCCCGTCAGCAATGCGGACATCGGCAAGACCATGGCGCGCATTCTGGGGCTGCGCATCAAGGATGTCGGTAAGCTCGTCGGTCGCGTCACCAGCGAGGCCATGCCGAACGGTGCTATGCCGAAGTGGCAGTCTACCGTCCAGGTTTCGGCGCCGGACGCCCGTGGCCAGATCACGAAAGTGGCGATGCAGGTGGTGGGCACGACCCGCTATTTCGATGCCGCTGGCTACCCAGGCCGCACGCTGGGCCTGCTGGATCAACCGCTTAGCCGGCGCTGAGGGGAGGCGGGAGCAGGATTTGCTGCTGCAGTTTTGTGACAAACGGCACATCTTTTTGCCCTCCTGTCATGCTCTGTCTCTCCCTCAAGATAAGGGAGTGGTGCATGACCCGAAGTGACGATCTCAACCGGATCGCCGACCGCCTCTGGGAGGCCGGCGGCGACGACCGCAAATATGCTGGTGTTGCGCGCGACGCCGCCGAAAAGCTGGCGCGCGACCGCTGCGACGTGTGGCTCGCCGTCAAGGTGGACGTGCTGGTGCGCCGGCTCTGCGCCCAGGGCAAGATGGAAGAGGGGCAGGCACTGGCCGAAGCCGCTTTCATTCTGCGCGCCGAGAAGATGCGCGGCGATCACGCACAGGCTGCCTGATATCGGCAGCCGCGAAAGCTTTTATTTCATATGGTTTTTTCGCGCTTATTTAAGTTCAACACGAGCGATGACTGTCATCAGATTTCCAACTTTTTAGTTGATGGTACCTGCAACGCGCGCTTGAATTGCGCGTTGAATGCAGGGATCGCCAGGGCTGGCCATCAAGAGCCATATCCAAAACCGGCAGAACGCGTCACGGAGAGGCGGAGGCTCATATGAACGACCGCATTACCCGACTGGTGCAATTGTCGCAGCGTTTGAATTCGGCCGAAGAAAATTTCACCGTGGAAGCGGAAGCCGTCCGGACTGCCGCCACCCGCTTGGCCGAGGGACAAGGTGACGCCCGGCTCGCCGGCGTCATGGATCGTCTCTTCAAACATATGCGGGCCCGCGCCCGGCTCGATGACGGCCAGCTCTTGGCCGAGACGTCGCTGCTGCTGCGCCGCCGGGGTGCTTCCAAAGCCGGCTCGGTTTCGGAAGCGGCTTAAGTTCGTCGCGCTTCCAAAAACATCTGGCAAAAACATCTGGATAGGTCAGGTGAAACTGACTATCCTGGGGGCTTCCTGTGTGACATTGGTCACACCGTTGATCTTTAACGGTCTTTCACAAGCTTGTGTTCCGCCTCTGTGGCGCGGTCGCCCTAATTTGGCCCGACTGTTCGTTCCTTTTTAAGCATATCAGGGTACATCACCGTTGTTAGCGGCGGTTTTACAAGTCGCCGGGGCGTTTAACGCACGGCAGACGTACCGGTTCGAGGTTCAGTTCCCGTGTGATCGCGCCCGCTTTTCGCGAGCGTTTTTTATAACGGTGATTCAGGTTTCTGGAGCAAGGCTTTGGGTGACAACATGAAATCAATTTCGCGGCGCGCCTTCAATTTGGGCTTCACAGGCGCGGCGCTGGGGCTTCCCCTGGCTTCCGCCTTCGCGGCTTCCGACGGTTTCGATACGGGCCAGGCCGAATGGCAGCAGAAATTCGATGGCGATGCGCGCCTGCGCGTGCCGCGGTCCGAGACCCCATTGCTGTCGCAGCAGACGATGTCCGGCACCGAACAGGCCATCGCCCAATACCAACAGCTCGCTTCGCGCGGTGGCTGGCAGACGGTGCCGTCCAATGCCACGCTCAAGATTGGTTCGCGCGGCCCCGCCGTCGTGGCCCTGCGGCAGCGCCTGATCATCACCGGCGACCTCGACCGGCAGGCCGGCGATTCCCCGGTGTTCGACTCCTATGTGGAAGCCGGCGTGCGTCGCTTCCAGGCGCGCCATGGCATCGGCCAGACCGGCGTCGTCGCCAAGCAGACGTTCACCGAAATGAACGTGCCGATCCAGACCCGCATTCGCCAGCTCGAGATCAACCTGGTGCGTTTGCGTGCCTTCTCCGGCAATCTCGGCAGCCGCTTCGTGACCCTCAATATTCCGGCCGCCGCCGTCGAGACGGTCGAGAACGGTCAGATCGCCACCCATCACCAGGCCGGTGTCGGCAAGATCGATCGTCAGTCGCCGGTCATGCAGGCGCGTGCGCTGTCGGTGAACTTCAACCCGTTCTGGACGGTTCCTGCCTCGATCATCCGTAAGGATCTGATCCCCAAGATGCAGCAGGATCCGAACTATCTCACCGAGAACAAGATCCGCATCTTCACCCGCCAGGGGCAGGAATTGCAGCCCGCGCAGGTCAACTGGAACTCCAACGAAGCCACGAATTACATGTTCCGCCAGGATCCTGGTGGCGAAATCAATTCGCTCGGCTTCGTGCGCATCGACATCGCCAATCCGCATGGCGTCTACATGCACGACACGCCGGCCAAGGGCATTTTCGGCGACGACTATCGTTTCGTCTCCTCGGGCTGCGTGCGCGTGCAGAACGTGCGCGACTATGTCGCCTGGCTGCTCAAGGACAATCCGGGCTGGGATCGTGACAAGATCGACGAAGCGATCCGTTCCGGCCAGCGCATCGACGTGCGCCTGACGCCGGCGGTCAACGTTTATTGGGTCTATGTCACCGCCTGGGCGAACGAGAATCTCGTTCAGTTCCGCGACGACATCTATCGCCGCGACGGTTTCGGCGGCGGTGCGGTGGCGCAGAGCGCCCCGATCAACAATGCCAATGCGGCTGACGAGGATCTGCTGCCGCCGATCCGCTAAGCTATCCTTGATTTGAAACGACGAAGCCCCGGATCGAGAGGTCCGGGGCTTTTTGTTGGTCGCGCGTTCTCGCGGGCTCATAAAAATCGTATGACGGTCGTATTATTACGTCCGTAAATTCATTGCGAAGCCCTTGCGGGTTGAATAGGCTGACGGCCTGCTTCCCTGAGGATATGCCATTGCTCGCAAGATCAGCGCGCATCGCCATAGGAGCTCTCCCCCTCGCGGGATGCAGTGCCGTGCTCGATCCGCAGGGTCCCGTCGGGGCAGCCGAAAAACTCATCCTCTACAATGCGCTTGCGATCATGCTGGTGATCGTCGTGCCGACGATCCTGGCGACGCTGGCCTTCGCCTGGTGGTTCCGCGCTTCCAACAGCCGCGCGCAATATCGGCCTTATTGGGCGTTTTCCGGTACGTTGGAATTGATCGTCTGGGCGATCCCGGCTCTGGTCGTCATCTTTCTTGGCGGCATTGCCTGGTTCGGCTCGCACGCGCTCGATCCCTATCGCCCGCTGTCGTCGAACGAGAAGCCGGTCGAAGTCGAAGTGGTCTCGCTCGATTGGAAATGGCTTTTCATCTATCCGGACGATGGCATAGCTAGCGTCAACCAACTGGTCATTCCGGTCGGCAAGCCCGTCCACTTCCGCCTGACATCCTCGGGCGTGATGAACAGCTTCTTCGTGCCGCAGCTCGGCAGCCAGATCTACACGATGGCCAGCATGACCTCGCAGCTTCATCTGCAGGCCGATCGCGTGGGAACCTATGAGGGGCTTTCGGCACAGTTCAGCGGCGAGGGCTTCGCCGGCATGCGGTTCGAGACGCGTGCTCTGGCGGCGGATGATTACGCGGCCTGGATCGCCCGCACGAAAGCGACAGGGCCTCGTCTCGATCAGGCGACCTACGCCGATCTGGCCAAGCCCAGCAAGAACGTTGCGCCCAGCACCTACAGCGCTGTCGAACCCGGTCTCTTCGACTGGATCGTGGCCGGTTCCTCATTCGTCGCCGAGAGCGGCATGGGGCATGGGGCTTCCCGATCGATGGAAAGGAAGCCGTGATGCTGGGTAAGCTCAGTTGGTCATCCATTCCGCTCGATCAGCCGATCCCGATGCTGGCATCCCTCGGTGTGGTCGTCGTCATTCTGGCGGTGCTGGGATGGATCACCGTCAAAGGCCATTGGTCTTATCTGTGGCATGAGTGGATTACGTCGGTCGATCACAAGCGGATCGGCGTCATGTATTGCCTGCTGGCGCTGGTCATGCTGCTGCGCGGGTTCATCGATGCGCTGATGATGCGCTCGCAGCAGGCCATAGCCTATGCCTCGCAAGGCTATCTGCCAGCGGATCATTTCAATCAGATCTTCTCCGCCCATGGCACGATCATGATTTTTCTGGTCGCCATGCCTTTCATCATCGGCCTCATGAATTTTGTCGTGCCCTTGCAGCTCGGCGTCCGCGATGTCGCATTTCCTACTTTTAATTCGGTCAGCTTCTGGCTGACCGCGTCGGCGGCGCTGCTCGTCAACATGTCGTTGCTGATCGGCGAGTTCGCGCAGGCCGGCTGGCTCGTCTATCCGCCGCTGTCGGAACTGAAATTCTCGCCGGGCGTCGGCGTCGACTACTACCTCTGGGCCATTCAAATATCAGGCGTCGGAACGCTTCTGACCGGCATCAATTTCGTCACCACGATTCTGAAAGTGCGCGCGCCGGGCATGACCTTGACGCGCATGCCGATTTTTTGCTGGACGGCGCTTGCCGCGAGCCTGCTCATCGTCGCCGCCTTTCCCATTCTGACGGCGACGCTCGGCATGCTCTTGCTTGATCGCTATCTCGGTTTCCACTTCTTCACGGTGGAAGCCGGTGGCAATCCGATGATGTATATCAATCTCATCTGGGCCTGGGGACATCCGGAAGTCTATATCCTTATTCTGCCGGCCTTCGGTGTTTTTTCCGAAGTGGTGTCGACCTTCTCCGGCAAGCCCTTGTTCGGCTATCGCTCGATGATCGCCGCGACGATGGCGATCTGCGTGCTCTCCTTCATGGTGTGGCTGCACCACTTTTTCACCATGGGTGCTGGCGCCGACGTCAACGGCTTCTTCGGTGTCGCCACCATGATCATCGCCGTGCCCACCGGCGTGAAGATTTTCAACTGGCTGTTCACCATGTGGGGCGGCCGGCTTCGCTTCTACACGCCGCTTCTGTGGACGATCGCCTTCATGGTGACGTTCACGATCGGCGGCATGACCGGCGTGCTGCTCTCCATTCCGCCCGCCGATTTCGTCTTGCATAATTCGCTGTTTCTCGTCGCGCATTTCCACAATGTTCTGATCGGCGGCATGCTGTTTGGCTGTTTCGCCGGCTATACCTATTGGTTTCCGAAAGCCTTTGGCTTCAAGCTCGATGAAAGATGGGGCAAGGCGGCGTTCTGGTTCTGGGTCATCGGCTTCTACGTGGCGTTCATGCCGCTCTATGTCCTCGGCCTCGAAGGTATGACGCGGCGCATGCAGAGTTATGATGTCGCGGGATGGCAGCCATGGCTGATCGTCGCCGCCGGTGGTGCCGTCCTCATTCTATGTGGGATTCTCTGTCAGATCGGCCAGCTTGTTTACTCGATCAAGCACCGTGTCGCTTTGCGCGATACCACGGGCGATCCCTGGGACGGGCGGACGCTGGAGTGGATCACGGCCTCGCCGCCACCGGCCTATAATTTCGCCGTTCTGCCCAATGTGATGGAGGAAGAGGCCTATTGGGGGATCAAGCAAGTTGCGATCGAGCAGCATCGGCTCACCGATCTGCCCGACTACACGGAGATCGAACTGCCGCGCAACAGTCCGACAGGCTTCGTGGCTTCCTTCTTCGCCGTGGTCACCGGCTTCGCCTTGATCTGGCACATCTGGTGGATGGTTCTGGCTGGCCTTCTGGGCGCGTTCGCCGTCTTCGTCGTCTTCGCCTGGCGCGACCGTTCGGAATATGAACTGCCGGCCGAGCAGGTGGCGCGGAGCGACCACGAGCGGCGTCAGGCGCGCGTCGCCATGGTCGAGGGCCGCGAACCCGGAATAATGCCGATCGCGCCTCCCGACGAAAGGGAGCGCGATCCCAATCAACTGAGCCTGTGGCCCGGCGTCAATGAGGAATATCGAGGCCCGGCATCAAAGCGGATCATCAGCGCCTATGGTTTCTGGATTTTTCTGCTGTCCGATTTCGTCATGTTCTCGGGGTTCTATGCCGCCTATGCGGTGTTGTCGCATGCGACCGCCGGAGGGCCAGGCCCGAAGGATCTTTTCGATTTGAGGATCGTGGCGTTCGAAACGGCCTTCCTGCTGGTGTCGAGTTTCACCTGCGGCATGGCGACGATCGCCAGCAATGGCCGCAATATGCTTTGGACGCAGGTTTTCTATCTCATCACCGGTCTGCTCGGCCTCGGCTTTCTCTATCTGGAATTCAGCGAGTTCGCGCATATGCTGGCGCAAGGAAATGGACCAGGCCGCAGCGCGTTCCTGTCGTCTTTCTTCGCGCTCGTCGGATTGCACGGCGCTCATGTGACCGTCGGCCTGTTGTGGCTCGGCACGATGATGGCGCAGTTCTGGGCCAAGGGGTTCAGGCCTGACATCATGCGGCGCGGTTTGAGCTTTGCGCTGTTCTGGCACGCGCTCGACATCATCTGGGTCGGCATTTTCACCAATGTCTATCTTCTGGGAACAAGCCCATGAGCCACCATCACGATCACGCCGATTGGCACACGGATACGGCGCCTGGCGATCAAGAGGGAGACCATCGAGATGTTGCGGGCGCTGTCCGCAATTATCTGATCGGTTTCGTCCTGGCGGCCGGCCTGACGGCGGGTTCATTCTGGGTCGCGAGCGGAACGAGCTTTCTCTATACACCTGGCGTGCCGATGGCGCTGGCGGCTCTCGCCATCGGCCAGATGGGCGTGCATCTGGCGTTCTTCCTGCACATCACGACAGGCCCCGACAACACCAATAACGTCATCGCGCTGGCTTTCGGTGTTCTGATCGTCGGTATCGTCATCGCCGGCTCGCTGTGGATCATGTATCACCTCAACGCCAATATGATGGTGCCGGGCAATCTCATGGACATGCGCATGCAGCCGGGATTGTGAAGGCTAGCAGCCGCGGCAAATGTCCTGAATCTTTTTAAGTGTATGGTCGCCGCTGTTGATCAGTTTCTGATAGGCGCGGTCCTCTTCGCGCCGGGCCGCGCTTGTCTGCGTTGGCTCCTGCATGATGGGCAAAGCATTGACGGTGAAGATGCGGGCCCCGGCCTTTTGCGCATCGGCTTCGAAGTCTTTGAACGGTTGCGAGGCGCGCCAGCCGTCGGCTTCCTGAGTGGTGTTGAAGGCGATCAGGAAGAATGTCGTCGGCGGCACGCCATCCACGGCGCTGGGGCTCGTGTCATGGGAGACAAGCCGGCCGTTGAACGTGGGCAGGCTGTCGGTCAGTTTCGTGGTCAGGCCGGGGAGGGCGGCGGCATCCGTCGCGGTCGTCATCTCGATGGCGGCATAGGTGCTGATGGCGATGGCGGAACGGCGTCGTTCGCCGGGGACGTGCAGGCCGTGACGACCATAAACGCCATGAAGGCCGCCATAGGCGCCGTGAAAACCACCGCCCATATGCCCGCCACCTCGGGCCTCCGCCAGCGAAGGACAAAGCACGAGAAGCATGAGAAGGAGAAACGAGACAGGTCTCAACATGATCATTCTCCGGTCGCTCCATGACCTGAAGATCAAGGGCTAACATAGGATTGGAGCAAGACTGCGGGCGGCGGGAAAATCCCGATCACGTTATGCGTGACCCTGACAAGCTTTGTCCTCCGAAGGCATTGGTCCCGTGCCTTTGGTCAATGCGCTACGGGCATGGCTCATCTTCGGCCAGCGGCCTTTTCAGTTCAAATACACCCGGCGCAAAATTGCCCCATCGATGCGGTAGACACGTCGTGAGTCGATGTGCCGACATTTGCGCGGGAGGATCCCGATGCCCAAGGCCATCCGTTGGCTGCTTATACTTCCCTATATCGGTCTGCTGTGGGTGCCGTTCTACAATCGGCATGATCCCGTGCTGTTCGGCTTTCCATTCTTCTATTGGTATCAGCTCGCTTGGGTTCCGCTCTCGGCGCTCCTGACGTGGATCGTCTACAGGAGCATGAACCATGACGACTGAAGTCGATACCACGGCCCTCGCGGTCTTCGTTTTCTTCTTCCTGCTCGTCACCGTCATGGGGTTTGTCGCGGCGCGCTGGCGCCGGCCGCAGACCTTGGCGCGGATCGACGAATGGGGATTGGGCGGCCGCTCCTTCGGCACCTGGATCACCTGGTTTCTCGTCGGCGGTGACTTCTATACCGCCTATACGGTGATCGCCGTGCCGGCGCTCGTCTATGTGGTGGGTGCTTATGGTTTCTTCGCCTTGCCCTATACGATCATTGTCTATCCCTTTGTCTTTCTCGTCATGCCGGTTCTGTGGAAGCGGGCGCGGGATAGGAATTACATCACCGCGGCCGACGTGGTGCATGGGCAATATGGCTCGCGGGCGCTGGAGCTCGCCGTCGCCGCGACGGGCGTGATTGCCACCATGCCCTATATCGCCTTGCAGCTCGTCGGCATGACGGCGGCTTTGAAGGCGCTGGGCCTGCATGGTGAAATCCCGCTGGCGCTCGCCTTCATCGTGTTGGCGCTCTACACCTATTCGGCCGGCCTGCGCGCGCCGGCTCTGATCGCTTTCGTCAAGGACATCATGATCTATATCGCGGTGATTGCCGCGGTGCTGCTGATCCCGTCGCGGCTCGGCGGTTACGGGCATGTGTTCGAAGCCGCCGATGCGGCCTTCAAGGCCAAGGGGGCGGGAAACCTGCTGCTTGAGGGCAATCAATATGTCGCTTATGCCACTCTCGCGTTGGGTTCGGCATTGGCGGCCTTTATGTATCCGCACACATTGACCGGCATTTTCGCGTCGAAGAGCGGCAATACCATTCGCAAGAACGCGGTGCTGCTGCCGGCCTATACGCTGTTGCTGGGTCTGCTCGCGCTGCTCGGCTACATGGGCCATGCCGCCGGCTTGAAACTGTCGAGCCCCAACGATGTGGTGCCCGAACTGTTCAAGACGCTGTTCCCGAGTTGGTTCGCTGGTTTCGCCTTCGCCGCCATCGCTATCGGCGCCTTGGTGCCGGCGGCGGTCATGAGCATAGGTGCGGCCAATCTGTTCACGCGCAATTTCTGGAAGGCTTATGTCAATCCGGCGGTGAGCGAAGCTGGCGAAGCCAGCGTGGCGAAGATAACGTCGCTGGTCATCAAGGTGGGGGCGCTGCTGGTGATCTTGTTCCTGCCGACGCAGTTCGCGCTCGATCTGCAATTGCTCGGTGGCGTGTGGATCCTGCAGACCCTGCCGGCTTTGGTGTTCGGCCTCTATTCCAACTGGTTCCGGGCGCCGAGCCTGCTTGCCGGTTGGTTCGTCGGCTTCTTCGGGGGCACTTATCTCGCCTGGGATGCCGGCTTGAAACCGCTGCATGCGGTGAGCCTCGGCGGCGCGCCGGTGACGGTCTATATCGGGCTGTTGGCGCTGGCGGCGAATATCATCGTGGCCTGCATGCTGAACGTGCTGCTGCCGGGACGGGAGACGGCCAAGGCATAATGCCTTGGTCGCAACCTGGTTATTCGGCAGGCTCGCAAACGGCGGAAGCCATATCGCACTCGGCATTGTTGCCGCCCAGGACGCGTTGACCGAGCAGCACCGTCGTCAGCGCGATGAGGCTGGCGGCGACCGACACCCAGAAACCGTTCTGCGCACCGAATGTATCGACCACCCAGCCGGTGACGAAGGCGCCGAGCGCCATGCCGATGCCGATGCCGGTCATCACCCAGGTGATGCCTTCGGTGAGGAGGGCAGGCGGCACGCGCCGTTCGATCAGACCGAATGAGGTGATGAAGGTCGGCGAGACCGCGACGCCGCTGACGAAAAGCGCCAGCGCCAACACAGGCACCGTGTCGGCGATGAGTAGCGGCAGCGTCGTCACGACGATGACGGTCACCGCGACGGCCAATTGCCGTTGCAGCGGTGCTTGCAGGTTCAGCGCGCCGACGATGATGCCGACGAGGAAGGACCCGACCGCGTAGACACCGATGGCGAGGCTTGCCGCGCCCGGCTGGCCCAATTGCTTGGTGAGGGCGACCGTCGTCACTTCGGCGGTGGCAAAAATCGCGCCGATGAAGATCAAGGCGAAGGTGATGATCTGCACCGGCCGCAGCAGAATGGCCGACTGCCGTTCGCCATGTTCGATCGGCCGCACTTTCGGCTCGGTCGAACGTTGCAGAATGAAGGCGGCTGAGCCCAGGGCCAGGCAGAGGGTGGAGACGAGAACGCCGGCTTCCGGAAAGAGCGAGACGCTCAAGCCGACCGACAGCGATGCACCGGCGATATAGACGAGTTCATCGGCCACCGACTCAAAAGCGAAAGCGGTGTTGAGCTCTGGACGACCGCGAAAAATCTCGGTCCAGCGCGCCCGCACCATGGCCGGCATGCTGGGCATGGTGGCGGCAAAGAGCGCGGCGACGAACAAGGTCCAGGTGGGCCAGCGCAGGTGCGTGGCGAGCATCAGGGTGGTAAAGGCGAGGACCGAAATGAGGGTCGCCGGCACCAAAAGCCGGGTCTGGCCGTAACGGTCGACAAGGCGGGAAATCTGCGGCGCGATCAATGCGTTGGTCAAAGCGAAGGTGGCCGAGACAGCGCCCGCCAGCCAATATTCGCCATGCGTCTGGGAGAGCATGGCGACGATGCCGATGGCTTCCATGGCGATGGGCAGGCGGGCGACGAAACCGGCGGCGGCAAAGCCCTTGGCGCCCGGCGCGCGGAAGATTTCGGCATAGGGATTGGGCATAGCCCTTGCTCCTTGGTTTCCAGAACCCTTGCGAGAGCCCTTGGAAAGTTTACATACGTTGCGTATGTTAGTGAGATAATAACATACGTCGCGTATGTCAACTGCCTGCGACCGGCCTGTGACTGGAGCTGAAATGGCGCATAAACCGCGCAAGGAAATGATCGCCGAGACGCGCGCCAAACTGATCGCAGCGGCTCGTAAGGCGTTTGCCGAAAAAGGTTATGCTGAAGCCTCGATGGATGATTTCACCGCCGAGGCGGGGCTGACGCGCGGGGCGCTCTATCATCATTTCGGCGACAAAAAGGGCCTGTTCGCCGCCGTCGTCATGCAGATCGACGGCGAAATGAACGAGCAGCTCCATGCCATTTCGGCCAAGGCGCCCACGCGCTGGCAAGGCTTTCTCGATGAAAACCTCGGTTATCTCGAAATGGCATTGGACCCGGAAATTCAGCGCATCGTCCTGCGCGATGGTCCGGCGGTGCTGGGCGATCCGTCGCTCTGGCCGGAAACGATGGGCTGTATCACCACCATCACCGCCAGTGTCGAGCGCCTGAAGGCAGAGGGCGTGGTTGCCAATGTCGATGCGGAGGCGGTGGCCCGGCTGATCTGCGGCGCCTCGACCTATGCGGCAAGTTGGATCGGCAATGCGGAGGATCCGCAAGCGGCCTTGGCGAGAGCCATTCCGGCGTTCAAGGCGCTGATGGAAGGTTTATTGCTCCGCCCTTGAGCCTGCTCAGTCGTGGGATGACGGCCATGCCCCGCCGTCGTTGCGGCTGATCTCCTGACGATGCAGGGATTCCGGCGGGAAGATCGATTTCGGTTTGTGATCTCGCGGTCGAAAGGCCCAGTAGAGGGCGCCGCATATAAGGACCAAACCGGCGATCAGACCAAGCAGGATCGAGAGCCAACTGGACATAGACTTCCTTCATCAGCGTGCATCTAGGCCGTAATCGTATCGCGACTTCGCGTTCAACGGTTAGTCAATGTTGAACATGATATCATCCATCAGCGCTGTGGTCTTTCACAGCTCGCTCACGCGTGCGCTGACGTGGAATGTTCCCACGCCGGAGGCGCAAATTCTTGCAAAGATTCCGATTGACGCCACTGGGACCGCCAGTGCTCACTCACGCTTCGCAGAACATCCGCGTTGGGGAGGATGAACATTGCCTATGAAGCGCGTGCTGATCCGTTGTGGTTGGTTGGTAACGCTCGATCCGAACATTGGTGACTTTCGTTCCGGCGAATTGCTGCTTGTGGGCAATCGCATCGAGGCCGTTGGCCGCAATCTCGACGCAACGGCGGACGAAATCATCGATGCGTCCGACAAGATCGTGATGCCGGGTCTCGTCAATGCGCATATGCACACTTGGGAGACGGCGCTGCGCGGCATCGGCGCCGAATGGATGACGCCTGATTATCTGCGCACCATCCATCTCAATCTCGCCACCCGCTACACGGCCGAAGACAATTATCTCGGCAACCTCGTCGGCGCGCTTGGCCAGATCGATGCTGGCGTCACGACCTTGGTCGACTGGTGTCACAACATCACCAGCCTCGACATGGCGGAGCGTGCGGTGGATGGCCTGATCGACAGTGGCATTCGGGCGGTGTTCGCCCATGGCACGGCGAAACCGCCGACCAAGGAAGGCGCGGTGCCTTTCACGCATGTTCCCCATCCGCGCGAGCGCATCGAAGCGTTGCGCAAAGGACGGCTCACCAGCGACGACAACCTTGTCACGCTGGCGATGGCGATCCTTGGTCCGGACTGGGGCGCTTGGGAGGTCGTCGAACACGATATCCGCATGGCGCGTGAGTTCGGCCTCGTCTCATCCTCGCACACCCGGCGGCGCGAGGATTGCGTGGTGCCGGATGGCTATCATCGCATGGCGAAAGCCGGTCTGCTTGGTCCCGACCACAATCTCGTCCACGGCACCAGCTACGACAGGCACGATATCCAGGTCATCGTGGACAACGGCGCATCGCTGACGTCGACCGTGCTGGTCGAACTGCATCATCATATCGGCGATCCCCAAGTCGCGGCGTTCCGGGAGGCCGGCGGCTTGCCGTCGCTCGGCATCGACGTCGAACCGTTCACGTCGGGCCACATGTTCCGCGAAATGCAGGCGGGATTGCTGTTCACGCGCGGCCGCGAGATCCGCAGCAATGCCCTGCGCGGCAACTCGCCGTTCAAGCAGATGCCGGTGCGCTCGCGCGAGGCGTTGGAATGGGCGACCATTGGCGGCGCCAAAGCCTTCCGCATGGATGACAAGATCGGCACGCTGTCGCCCGGCAAGAAGGCGGATGTCGTCATGCTGCGCGCCAACGACATCAACATGGTTCCGATCCACGATCCGATCTATTCGATCGTCGAGATTGCCGGGGCGGGGAATGTCGACACCGTTCTGATCGACGGGATCGTGCGCAAGCAGAACGGCAAGCTCACCTTCCCAGCCGATATGCTGGCACGGCGGGTCGAAGAACTCACGGAATCCGGGGCGCGGATCATGCGCGAAGGCGGCTATCACGTGACCGGAGCATTGCCATAGGGGAGGCGATCATGACGCACTTCACACGCCGTGCCGTTGTTGGGGGATTGTCGGCTTTGGCGGCTGTGCCCGCGCTGGCGCAAAGCGGCCGGCCGATCACCATGCTGCACGGTTTTACGGCGGGCGCGAATGTCGATCTGGTGGCGCGGCTTATCGCTGATCAGTTGAGCCGGAAGCTCGATCAATCGATCGTGGTCGAACCGCGCCCAGGCGCAGGCGGCACGATCTCGGCGGCGGCGGTGGCACGCGCCGCGCCCGATGGCACCACGTTGACGGTGTTGCCCGGCGGTCATGCGGTCTCGGCGGCGATCTATAAACAATTGCCCTATAACACCGCTGAGGATTTCAGCTTCATCAGCATGCTCACGGACTTTCCGTTCATCCTGGTGACCCATCCCAACCATCCGGCGAAGACCATCGCTGACGTGATCGCCATGGCGCAAGCCGACCCCGGCAAGCTGATCTGCGCCACCGCCGGCAATGGAACGGGCATGCATCTCGCTCTCGAACTGTTCATCTCGATGGCGAAAGCGAAAATCCAGCACGTGCCCTATCGTGGCTCGCCGCAGGCGATCACCGATCTGATGGCGGAACGCTTCGACTTCCAGATGGATACGCCGACGGCGCTGCTGCCTTTTATCAACGATGGCAAATTGCGCGCGATTGGCGTGACGGGCCCGCGGCGTTTCTTTGCTTTGCCGAATGTGCCTTCTGTCGCGGAAGCTGCGGTGCCGGGCTATTCGGTCACGTCCTGGCTGGGATTGGCCGGCCCTCCAGGACTGCCGGCGCCGTTCGTAGCCAAGCTTAATGCTGACATCAAGGCGATCCTGGCGGATCCGACCGTGGTCGAACGGCTGCAGAGCTTCGGCAGCGAGGCCATGGCGACGACGCCGGAAGGCTTCAAAGCCCGGGTCGCCGACGACGTCGCCAAATGGACGAAGGTTGTCGCCGAGGCCAATATTCAGCGGATTTAGCAGGTGTGTACGCCACCGGGGCAACGGTCATCCAGTCCCGTTGTTCTGGCGCAGGTATTGAAAAATGGAAAATGATATCATATTTTCATTATTGATATCATTCAAGGAGGCCTGTCATGGCAGCCGTGACCATTCGGAACTTGCCCGAAGAGACGCATCGCGCCCTTAAGGAGCGCGCAGCGCGCAATGGTCGGAGCACGGAGGCGGAAATCCGCGAAATCATCGAAAAGGCGGTGCGCCCGCCGAAGCGCGTCAAGCTTGGCTCTGAACTGGCGGCGATTGGCCGGGAGTTCGGCGGGGTGGAGCTTGATATTGAGCGCGACAAAAGGCCGGCCGGCACCGTGACGTTCAAGTGATCCGTTCTCGATGATCATTCTCGACACCAATGTCGTGTCCGAGCCGCTCCGGCCGGCGCCAGAGGCGGCTGTTCTTGCGTGGCTCGACCAACAAGCCATCGAGACGCTTTTTCTCTCGACAATCAGTTTGGCGGAACTCCGCTATGGTGTTGCGGCTCTGCCTTCTGGGCGGCGCAAGGAGGGGCTCAATGCGGCCCTGGATCGCGTCATCTTATTGTTCGGCCAGCGTGTGCTGCCCTTCGATGCGGCGGCAGCCGAAGCCTACGCGACGATCCGTGCCCATTCTAAAACCGCCGGGAAAGCCATTGCCGCGGCTGATGGGTATATCGCTGCGACGGCTGCGGCCCATGGCTTCGCGGTGGCGACCCGCGATACCGGACCCTTTGAAGCTGCAGGAGTTGCCGTCATCAACCCATGGCAGAGCCCTCCGCAGGTGGGCTGAGCGGTTCTCGTCCCCATTCCTGCCTATTGTGCAGTTCAAATGACACTATATCTGGACGCGGACGGCCATTTTCTCTATTGGCTGGGCGGACCCAGGATCGAATCCGCGCCAGACGCGGGATCAGGAAAAAATCAGATGAGCCAGTCGTCAGCAGCCGTGGCCGGTCAGGCTAGGTCGAACTCTTTCTTTTCCGCCGGGCTTGCCGAAGCCGACCCCGAAATCGCTCGGGCCGTCGAGCTTGAATTGGGTCGCCAGCGCGACGAAATCGAGCTGATCGCTTCGGAAAATATCGTCTCCCGCGCCGTCCTCGAGGCGCAGGGCTCGGTGATGACCAATAAATATGCGGAGGGCTATCCGGGCCGGCGCTATTACGGCGGCTGCCAGTTCGTCGATATTGCCGAATCCCTGGCCATCGAGCGCGTTACGCGCCTGTTCGGCTGCCGTTACGCCAATGTGCAGGCCAATTCCGGCTCGCAGGCCAACCAGGCCGTTTTCCTGGCGCTGCTCCAGCCGGGCGATACCTTCCTCGGCCTCGACCTCGCCGCCGGTGGCCATCTCACCCATGGCTCGCCGGTCAACATGTCCGGCCGCTGGTTCAAGCCGGTGCCCTATGGCGTTGATCGTGAGACGCACCGCATCGACATGGATGAGGTGGCCAAGATCGCCCGCCAGCACAAGCCGAAGCTGATCATCGCCGGCGGCTCGGCCTATGCCCGCCATTGGGATTTCGCCAAGTTCCGCGAGATCGCCGATGAAGTCGGCGCGGTCTTCATGGTCGACATGGCGCATTTCGCCGGTCTGGTGGCTGGCGGCGCGCATCCCTCGCCGTTCCCGCACGCCCATGTGGTGACCTCGACCACCCACAAGACCCTGCGCGGTCCGCGCGGCGGTCTGATCCTCACCAATGATGAGGACATCGCCAAGAAGATCAATTCAGCGATCTTCCCCGGCCTTCAGGGCGGCCCGCTGATGCATGTCATCGCCGCCAAGGCCGTGTCCTTCGGCGAGGCGCTGCGTCCTGATTTCGCGCTCTACGCGCAGCAGGTCGTCACCAATGCCAAGGCCATGGGCGATGCGATCAAGAGCGGTGGCTACGACCTCGTCACCGGCGGCACCGACAATCATCTGCTGCTGCTCGATCTGCGCTCGCGCAAACTCACCGGCAAGGCCGTCGAGGCGGCGCTGGGCCGGGCCCATATCACCTGCAACAAGAACGGCGTGCCGTTCGATCCGGAAAAGCCGTTCGTGACGTCGGGTGTGCGGTTGGGTTCGCCGGCCGCCACGTCGCGTGGCTTCGGCGCGCAGGAATTCCGCCAGGTCGGCGATCTGATCGTCGAAATCCTGAACGGTCTCATCGCCAATGGCGAAGCCAACAATGGTGCGGTCGAGGCCGGCGTGAAGGGCCGCGTCAGCGATTTGACCAAGCGGTTCCCGATCTACGGCTGAGGCCGGCTGAAAAGGAGACAGGATGCGCTGTCCGTATTGCGGCACGCTCGATACGCAGGTGAAGGACTCCCGGCCGACGGATGACTCGTCGGCCATCCGTCGCCGTCGTGTCTGTCCCGATTGCAACGGCCGCTTCACCACGTTCGAGCGCGTGCAATTGCGCGAGCTCACCGTGCTCAAGAAGTCGGGCCGGCGCGTGCCGTTCGATCGCGACAAGCTGGCGCGTTCGTTCGAGACGGCTTTGCGCAAGCGGGCGGTGGCACCCGAGCGTGTCGAGCGCATGGTCAACGGCATCGTGCGTCAGCTTGAAAGCTCGGGCGAGTCCGAGATCGACAGTGGCAAGATTGGCGAACTGGTGATGGAGGGGCTTAAATCTCTCGATAGCGTCGCTTATGTGCGCTTCGCCTCGGTCTATCGCAATTTTCGCGAAGCGCGCGACTTCGGCACGCTCATCGATGAGTTGAACGAAGCAGGCCCGGACGACACGCTCAAGCCTGTGGCGAGCGGTGAGTGAACATGCTGACGGCCGCACAGCCGCAGGATGTGGCTGCCGATCGCGACGAACGTCTGATGGCGGCCACCATTGCGTTGGGCCGGCGGCAGCTGGGTCTGACCGCGCCTAATCCGGCGGTTGGTGCCCTGGTGGTGCGTGACGGGGTGATCGTCGGGCGCGGCGCGACGCGCAAAGGCGGGCGTCCGCATGCCGAGACCGAAGCCCTCGCGCAGGCAGGGGAGCTGGCGCGTGGCGCTACGCTCTATGTCAGCCTTGAACCCTGCGCTCATTTCGGCGTCACGCCGCCTTGTGCCCAAGCCACCATCACGGCTGGTATCGCACGCGTCGTCTCGGCGCTCGAAGATCCAGATCCGCGCGTCGCCGGGCAGGGGCATCGCATGATGCGCGAGGCCGGCGTCGAAGTGGTCGTCGGTGTCGGCGCGGCGCAAGCGCGGCGCGCCCATCTCGGTCATATCCTGCGTGTCACGGAAGGCCGCCCGCAGGTGACGTTGAAATTGGCGGAGACCGCCGATGGCTTTGCCGCCGGCGGCCCGCATGATCGGCGCCTGCACATCACCGGCATCGCCGCCAACAATTACGTGCAAATGCTGCGGGCCACTCATGATGCGATCATGGTCGGCATCGGCACGGTTTTGGCCGACGATCCTTTACTCACCGTGCGTCTGCCGGGGCTCGACGATCGCCAGCCATTGCGGGTTGTCCTCGATTCCAGCCTGCAACTGCCCTTGCGCTCCCGGCTGGTGACAACAGCGGCGGAAGTGCCGGTGCTGGTAATTTGCGCTGCCGATGCGGATGCGACGGCCGAGGCCGCCTTGGCGCAGGCTGGAATCGCGGTCGTGCGCGTGGCGCGTGACGACGACGGCCATCTTGACCTTGCGGCGGCGTTGCATGTGCTGGCCGGCCGGGGCGTGACTCGGGTGTTCAGCGAGGGCGGGCCACAGGTGGCCGGGCGGCTGATCGGCCTGGGCCTGGCCGATGAGTGCATTTTGCTGACCGCCCCCAAACCGTTCGCCCGCGAGGGTGTTGCCTCGTTGAGCGAAACAGCCCGGAGAGAACTCGAAGACGGCCGGCACTATCGCTTGGTCGAGGACGGTTTTTCCGGCGTCGATCGGCTGCGCCGCTACGAGCATATTTCGTAAGTCCCCACAGCGGCTTCTGGCCGCGCTTGCGCCAAGTGGCTCCGGTCTTTAAGGAAACTCTCTCGCAAGTTCGTGATAGGCTGCGCCGCTGGGTGCCGCCGGCACAAGACCTGATTTCAAGAGTTTACCATGGCCGAACCCCGCCGCTCCACGTCGCAGCCGCTGCCGCGCGCCGATGGAGCCCGTTTTCTCATCGTCGAGGCGCGTTATTACGACGCCATCGGCGACATGCTGCTGAATGGCGCCAAGGCGGCGCTGCAAGCGGCAGGGGCAAGCTGGGATATTATCGGCGTGCCCGGTTCGCTGGAAATTCCGGCGGCCGTGCGCATCGCCACGGCCGGTGGTGCCTATGCGGGCGCTTTAGCGCTGGGCTGCGTCATTCGGGGCGAGACCTATCATTTCGAGATCGTCGCCAATGAAAGCTCGCGCGGGTTGATGGACCTGTCGGTGGCGCAGCAGTTGCCGATCGGCAACGGCATTCTCACGGTCGAGAACGAGGAGCAGGCCATCGTGCGCGCCGATCCGAAACAGGGCGACAAGGGTGGTGATGCGGCACGCGCGGCACTCTCGCTCTATCAGCTCAAACGCGGTGCGGTGCGCTCATGACCGTTCGTCGTCAACGCGCCGCCGCGCGCCTCGCCTCCGTCCAGGCGCTCTATCAGATGGAAGTCACCGGCAAGGGGCTCAATGAAATCCTCGCCGAGTTCGAGACGTTCTGGATCGGCGGCGAGATCGAAGGCGTTCAGTACGAAGAAGCCGATGTCGATCTGTTTCGCGACATCGTGCAGGGCGTGCTGAAGGATCAGCGGGCCATCGACCAGGCGGCCGACAAAGTGTTGCAGGAAGGCTGGCCGTTGCGTCGCATCGAAGCGGTGTTGCGGGCCGTGCTGCGCGCAGGCGTCTATGAGTTGAAGAGCCGCGCCGATGTGCCGGCCCGGGTGATCATCACCGAATATGTCGATGTCGCCGCCGCTTTCCTTGCTGACAATGAAGTCGGCATGACCAATGCCGTGCTCGACCGTTTGGCGCGGCAGTTGCGCGCCGATGAGTTTCTGACGCGCGCTTAACTCATCAGGGAGGGGAGATTGGCTGCCGATTTTTCGGAAGACGATCTGATCGCGAGCCTGCTCGCGCCTCTCGCCGGCCGTGCCGGCCTTGGGCTGCGCGACGATGCGGCTTTGATCGATCTGCCGGAGGGCATGCAGGTGGTGGCCACCAAGGATGCTTTGGTGGCGGGCGTGCATTTCTTCGCCGACGATGCGCCAGAGGACATCGCGCGCAAGGCGCTGCGGGTGAATGTTTCCGATCTCGCGGCCAAGGGCTCCGACCCCATTGGCTTTCTTCTGTCGATCGCTTTGACTGAGAATATTGACCGACAGTGGATGACGGCGTTCGTGCAGGGGCTGCGCGAGGATGCGACGCTCTATCATTGCCCGCTCATCGGTGGCGATACGGTGCGCACGAGCGGTCCGCTCGTCATTTCCGTGACGGCGCTCGGCACGGTGCCGCGCGGCCGCATGGCGTTGCGCACGGGCGCCAAGGCCGGCGACATCATCTATGTGAGTGGGACGATCGGCGACTCGACGCTCGGCCTGCGCCTGCGCCTGAAGGGCGAGCGCGATGCGGGATGGGCTGGGCGATTGAGTGTCTCATCGCAGGCGCATCTGTTGCGCCGTTATCTGCTGCCAGCGCCGCGTCTCGCCTTGGCGCATGTGGTGCGCGCCTATGCGCATGGCGCCATGGATGTCAGCGATGGCCTGGCCGGCGATCTGGCGAAAATGCTGCGCGTGTCCAACGCTGGCGGCGAGGTGCGCTTGGCGGACGTGCCGTTATCGCAAGCCGCGCGCGAGGCCGTGGCGCTTGACGGTGCGTTGCTCGATGTCGCCGTCACGGGCGGCGACGATTACGAAATCCTCTGCACGGTGGCGCCGCAGAATGCTGTTGCTTTCGAACAGGCGGCGAAGGGCACGAGCGTGCCGGTGACGGCCATTGGTGTGGTGACGGGCGAGGTGGATGGCTTGCCGCGGTTCATCGATGCGACGGGTACCGCGCGGACCTTTGAGAAGGGCTCTTACAGCCACTTCTAAAGCGGCAGGGCGTTCGTCTCTTTCAGCGTCGCCAGCACGATGGCGGTTTTCACGTGCTGCACGGAGTCGTGTGGCAGCAGCACGTCGTTGACGAATTGCGAGAGTGCCTTGAGGTCGCGGGTGACGACCTTGAGGATGTAGTCCATCTCGCCAGTGAGCGCGTGGGCTTCCTGCACTTCGGGCAACCGCGAGACGAGTTCGGCGAAGCGCTGCGCATTGTCGCGATTGTGGGTGGCCAAGGTCACCGTGATCATGTTGACGAGGCTGAAGCCGAGACGATCGCGATTAAGAACGGCGCGGTAGCCGTCTATAAAACCATCCTCTTCAAGCCGCTGGCGCCGGCGCGAACATTGCGAGGCCGAGAGGTTCACCCGTTCGGCAAGGTCATTGTTGGTGAGGCGCGAGTCGGCCTGGAGTGCCGCGAGGATCTTGCGGTCGAATTCATCGACGCGCTCATTTTCATTCATAGAAATGGCCTTTAATGCATGATACATGCGCAAATATCCCATTTTGAGCGTCAGAATGCAAGCTCAATGCGCGTTTTTCGGCGTAAGCTTGCATCTAACCACTGCTCGACAGGAGGATGTTCATGGGACCGTTTCCGCACAATGCGCCGCCCGCTGCCATCAGCGTTGAGAACCCGGCCGGAACCGACGGTTTCGAATTCGTCGAATTCGCTCATCCGGAGCCTGAGAAGCTGGAGGCCTTGTTCGCCCGCATGGGCTATGCGGCCGTGGCCAAGCACAAGACCAAGAACATTACGGTCTGGCGCCAGGGCGACATCAATTATGTGATCAATGCCGAGCCCGGTTCGCATGCGATGCGGTTCGCCGGCGAGCACGGCCCGTGCGCTTCGGCCATGGCCTGGCGCGTGGTCGACGCCAAACACGCTTTCGATCATGCGGTGAAGCAGGGCGCGACGCCTTACGAAGGCCAGGACAAGGCGCTGGATGCCCCCGCCATTGTCGGCATCGGCGGATCGCTGCTCTATTTCATCGAAAAATATGGTGCCAAGGGATCGGCCTACGAGGCTGAGTTCGATTGGCTTGGCGCGCGCGATCCGCGTCCGGTCGGCGTCGGCTTCTATTATCTCGACCATCTCACGCACAATGTCTTTCGCGGCAATATGGACACGTGGTGGGATTTCTATCGCGAGAAATTCGGTTTCAAGCAGATCCACTATTTCGACATCGACGGGCGCATCACGGGCCTCGTGTCGCGCGCCATCACATCGCCCTGCGGCAAGATCCGCATTCCGCTGAACGAGTCGAAGGACGAGACCAGCCAGATCGTCGAGTTCCTGAAGAAGTATAAGGGTGAGGGCATCCAGCATATCGCTGTCGGCACCGACGGCATCTATGACGCGACCGACAAGCTGGCCGATAACGGGCTGAAGTTCATGCCCGGTCCGCCCGACACCTATTATGAAAAGTCACACGACCGCGTGCATGGCCATGACGAGCCGATGGATCGGATGAAGAAGCACGGCATCCTCATCGACGGCGAAGGCGTGGTCGATGGTGGCAGGACGCGCATCCTGTTGCAGATCTTCTCGAAGACGGTGATCGGACCGATCTTCTTCGAATTCATCCAGCGCAAGGGCGACGAAGGCTTTGGCGAAGGTAACTTCCGCGCGCTGTTTGAATCGATCGAGGAAGATCAGATCAGGCGCGGTGTGTTGAAGAGCGACAAGGCCGCTTGATCAATTGGGAGCCTTCGCCAATTCATGATGGCGGATGACTTCCTTGATGACGAATGCCAGGAACTTCTCCGCGAAATCGGGGTCGAGATGCGCGCCTTGAGCCAGGGCGCGCAATCTCTCGATTTGCAGCTTCTCGCGATTGGGATCCGATGAGGGCAATTGCAGCCGGGCCTTCAATTCGCCCACCCGCTGCGTGCATTTGAAGCGTTCCGCGAGGATATGGATCAGCGCCGCATCGAGATTGTCGATGCTGTCGCGCAAGGCCTTCAATTCAGCCGGCGTATCCGTCATCGCGGTCTCCACTCAAAACAATCGCATCACGTCCTGCGCCGCGGCCTTCGGATCGTCGGCGCCGACGATGGCCGAGACGATGGCGAGGCCGTTGGCGCCGGCCTTCAGCACATCGGCGGAATTGCCGGCCTTGAGACCGCCGATGGCCATGACGGGTTTTGGGGTCAGCGCCCGTAGAGCCGCGAACCCTTCGACGCCGAGTGGCGTCGAGGCGTCGGCTTTCGTCGTTTGCGCATACAGCGGGCCAATACCGAGATAGTCGGTCTGTTTTGCATCTTCGCGCTCGATCTGCGTGCGATTGGTGATCGACAGGCCGATGATTTTCTGCGGCCCGATCAATTGGCGCACCAAGGCCACCGGCATGTCGGTCTGGCCGACATGAACGCCCTCCGCATCGACGGCAAGCGCGATGTCGATACGGTCGTTGATGATCAGCGGCACGTGCAGGGGCTGCAGCAGCGCTTTGAGGGCGCGCGCTTCCTCGAGGAATTGCCGGGTGGTGGCATTCTTCTCGCGCAATTGCACCATGCTAACGCCACCGGCGACGGCCGCGCCGACCACATCGATGAGGCTGCGGCCGCGCGACAGATCGCGATCGGTGACAAGGCAGAGGCGCCAGATTTTCGGATCGAAACTCATGAGATGACTTTCACAATTTCACATGCAGGCGTGCGCTGATGTCTGCGGCGGTGATGGCATCGAGCGCATCGAGGAAGGCGACGCGGAAGCTGCCGGGACGTTGCGCCGTCTCAGCCGCCATGTCGCCGGCGACGCCATAGACGGCAAGCGCCGCGACGGCGGCGTCGAGCGGCGGCGCGATCGCCATGAAGGCGCCCATGACGCTCGACAGCGAACAGCCGAGCGCGGTGACGCGGGTCATCAGTGGCGAACCGTTGGCGAGCCGCACGATCTGCTTGCCGTCGGTCGCAATGTCGATTTCGCCGGTGGCAACGACGACGCAGCCGGCCCGCTGGGCGAGTTCGACACAAAGCTGTTCGGCCTCGGTCGTCGTATTGGCGCTGTCGACGCCTCGCGGGGCGGCGCTGGTCGTCGTCAGGCCGGCGAGCCGGGCAATCGCCATCACCTCCGAGGCGTTGCCGCGCAGAATGGTTGGCCGGTTCTCCATGAGTTCTGTGGCGACATCGTTGCGATAGTCGGTGGCACCGACGCCGACCGGATCGAACAACCAGGGCCGGCCGAGCTGGCGCGCCGCCGTCGTCGCGATCTGGGCCGCGTGGGCTGTGTCGGCCGACAAAGTGCCGATGTTGACGACGAGCGCCCCGGCGAGTGCCACGAATTGCGGCGATTCTTCAGGGGCATGGACCATGGCCGGAGAAGCGCCGACGGCCAGCAGCGCGTTGGCGGCGATGTCCATGGACACGTAGTTGGTGATGTTCTGGACCAGGGGACGGGCGGCCCGCATCTGGTCGAGCAGGGCACCGCAGCGCGCGGCGATGGCCCGGGCGTCAATATCCAAGGGAACCTACCTCCTGAGAATCCTCACACAGGTCTTTGCTGTAGTTCATACCATTGCCGGCTGTTGTCTGTAAAACTCTTCAAAATCAGTGATCTAGCGCTTTGCGAGCTTGGCAATCCACTGCTCAAGGTCCTAAGGTGTCGCCGCGTTTTTTGCAAAGACCGGCTCGCATAATGACAACAACAGCGGCGGCTGCGGCCGACATCGACGATCGTACGGCCAAGAACGCCATCCTGAGGCTGGCCGTGGCGCAGGCCCTGGCGGGCGCCAATTCCACCGTGGTGATGACGACCGGCGGCATCGTCGGCTCGATGCTGGCGCCGCGCGCCGATTTTGCCACCTTGCCCGTGACCACGTTCGTCATCGGCACGGCGCTGGCGACGATTCCGGCCGGATGGATCGCGCGGCACTATGGCCGGCGGGCGTCGTTCATCGCGGGTTCCGCCTGCGGTGTGCTCATCGGCCTCATCGCGGCACTGGCGATCTATCTTGGTTCTTTCGCGCTGTTTTGCTTCGGCACGTTTATCGGTGGCGCTTATCAAGCGGTGGCCCATTCCTTCCGCTTCGCGGCGACCGACGTGGCGAGCCCGTCGCTGCGCCCTAAGGCGATCTCCTGGGTGATGACGGGAGGCGTCTTTTCAGGCGTGCTCGGGCCACAACTCGTCAACATCACCATGGATTGGGCGACGCCCTATCTGTTCCTGGCCAGTTTCATCGGCCAGTCAGTGGTCGCATTGTTGTGCATGGGCATTCTCAGCACGATCGACATCCCAAGGCCGGCCACGGTGGCACGGGCGGCCGGACGTCCGCTCAAGGAAATTGCCTTGCAGCCTCGCTTCATCACGGCGGCGGCCTGCGGCATGGTCGCCTATGCGCTGATGAATCTGGTGATGACCTCGGCGCCGTTGGCGATGAAAATGTGTGGTCTGCCGTTGTCTGACGCCAACTGGGGCATCCAGTGGCATGTGCTCGGCATGTTCGCACCGAGCTTCTTCACCGGCAGTTTGATCGCCCGTTATGGCGCGCCGCAGGTGGTGACAGTTGGGTTCGTGTTCACCATCATCGCGGCGATTGCCGGCCTGCTCGGCATCACCGTTGCGCATTTCTGGGTCGGTCTCATTTTCCTCGGGGTCGGCTGGAACTTCAGTTTCGTCGGCGCTTCGGCCATGGTGGTCGAGACCCATCGGCCGGAAGAGCGCAACAAGGTGCAGTCGTTCAACGACTTCCTCGTCTTCGGCTTCATGGCCATCGCCTCGTTCTCATCGGGCCAGATGCTGGCTCATTCCGGCTGGGCGCTGGTCAATTGGGTGGTGTTCCCGCCGATCGTAGCTGCACTGCTGCTGCTGATCGCCACCGGCGCCTTCAAGCGCCGGGAGCGGACGGTTTGACGGCTATTGCTCGCCTTTCGCGCCGGTAAGCTTGATCAGCCGTTCCATCCGCTGCATGTCGGTGGCGATCAATTCGCCGAAGGCTTGAGGCGTTGAGAAGATCGGCGTCATGGCGCGCGCGGTGACATATTTGTCGCGTACGGCCGGGTCGGCGAAGAGATTGGCGACATCCTTGGCGATTTTCTCCGGCAGGCCGGCGGGTGACCCGCCGGTCATGAAGAGACCGAACCAGGAGACGCCGGGATCGATTTCGCCAAGGCCGGCCTCCGTCAATGTCATCACTTGCGGCAGTTCCGGCAGGCGTTTGTCGCCGACGACCGCCAGGGGCTTGATGCGCCCGGCCTGCATCTGCGGCTGCGCCAGCGCGGTGCCCACGAGCGTCAATTGAACTTCGCCACCCGCCGTCGCGGCGACCGCGGGAATGATGCCCTTGTAGGGCGCCTGGGCGATGCTGGCGCCTGTCGTCTTGTTGAGACCTTCGAAGAACAAATGCGGCAGGCTGCCGGATCCATAGGATGCATAATTGAGCTTGCTTGAATCCTTGCGCGCTTGCTCCACCAGCTCCTTGATCGAAGCCGCCGCGACGCTCGTATTCGCCACGACCATTTGCGGCAGGCTGACGAGCTGGCTGATCGGTGTCAGTTCACGGCTTATATCATAAGGTAGGCTGGCGAAAAGGAATGGATTGCTGGTGATCGTCGACTCGCTGGTCAGGAGCAGCGTATGTCCATCGGGGGCCGCTTTGGTGACCTGCGTGGTGCCAAGAAAGGTCGAGGCCCCCGGCTTGTTTTCGACAATGACCGACTGTCCCCATTTGGGTGACAGACCTTCGGCGATGGCGCGAGCAAAGGCATCAATGCCACCGCCCGGCGCGTAAGGCACGATGATGCGCACGAGTTTGGTCGGATAGGTCTGCGCCGCCGTCAGGCTCGACGAGGCAAGAACGACGAAAGCGGAAAGCCATAATTTTCGCAGGATCATTCATTCCCTCCCTTGGGATTATGCGCGGGATGCGCGCGCTCTTAATTGGGTGACGCTGTCGGTGGCTTTGCGGACGACCTGGTCTTGATCGAGCGCCGTGAATTCTCCCTTGCGGCGCAGAATGCGCCCATCGACCATGACGGTGTCGATATTGGCGGGTTGCGCCGAATAGACGAGCGCGAAATAGGGATCGACGACCGGTGCCATGTTGACGTCGCCCGTGCGCACGAGAATGAGATCGGCGCGCTTGCCGGGTGTCAATGAACCGATCTTGTCGGCGAGGCCGAGGTCGCGCGCGCCGTCGATGGTCGCAAGTGCCAGCAGGCGTTTGGGCGTCAGCGGTTTGGTGGTGCCGAAACGTTGCTTGTGCGACCACAGCAAGGCACGCATGCAGGCAAAGAAGTCGGCGTTGGCCGAGGCGGCCGAGGAGTCGACCGAGAGGCTTTGCTGGATGCCGTCTTCCTCCAGTTCCTGAAACTGGATTTCGCCGCGCGTCGCCTGGGCGTAATGCATTTCGATAACGGGTGAGCAGGAGAAGCGTGTGCCCGTTTCAGCCACGCGTTTTCGTTCCTGTATCGACAGGCCTTGCGGGTGGACGAGCTGCACGTCCTTGCCAAGCAGGCCGTTGTCGTCGAGGACGGAGACCACGCCAGGTCGCGCGTGCATGGTGATCGGCAGGCCCAGCGCGCGTATGGCGTCATATTCGCCGCGCAGAATATCGACGGGTACGATGCCCCGTGGATTGGCAACGGGTGTGCGAACCGCTGCGCCCAACGACAGAAGATCGTCCTCGTTCGACCAGTCGCGTGCCACGCGTGCGAGGTCTGCTGTATTCATCGGCGTGGTCAGCGCAAGGTCCTGGCCCCATCCGTAGGAGAAATGCGCGCGCAGGCCCGTCGAACGTAAGGCTCCGATTTCCGCATCGGCATGATCAGGCGTGCGGATGTTATGGGACCAGTCATGCACGGTGGTGATGCCGGACACCAAGGCTTCGGCGAGACCAAGGCGGACAGAGCGGCGTGCATCTTCCGGCGTACAGAGTGGTCCGAGGCGGAGCGTGACCGGGAAATAGCCGTCGGCCTTGTCGTCGGCCCGCACGAGGGCGCGCAGCGCGCTGTTCCACAAATGCCAGTGCGTGTCCACGAAACCGGGCAGGGCGATCATGCCGTTGCCGTCGATACGTTCGGCGGCCGGCGCGTCGAGCGTGTCGCCAATGGCGACGATGGCGCCGTCGCGGATATGGATATCGCCCTTGGGGAGGTCGGCGATGGCGTCATCCATCGTCAAGACATGGGCGCCACGAACGAGATATTCGCCGCGCGCCGGCAGGCGCTCGCTTGTGTCGCACGCCAGTGCGGCCCCAGCCGCGTCAGCAGGCGCGTGCAAGGCCCATTGGCCATGACACGAACAGATCAGCCGCGCTCTCATGATCGCATGTTCCGGCGTCTTCCATCGACAGGACTGTCCTGCCCACTTTGTCTCCTGACGGTCGCCGCTCAAGGATTTTGTCTGGAACAACTTATCGGGAATCCGAATAAATGGGCTTGTATGTGCGGCGAGGTTGAATCCCATAAGGCGGGTTCTCTAAACTTCGGCGCGATGGGAGGCGAAGGTGAACGTGACGCTTAGACAAGTTCGGGCCTTCTTGGAGATCGCCAGTCTCAAGAGTTTCACGCGGGCCAGCGAACGGCTGAACGTGCCGCAATCGTCGTTGTCGGTTCTCATCAGCGAACTCGAGGCGGAGCTGCAAACCCGTCTTCTCAAGCGCACGACGCGCATGGTCGCCCTGACCGAGGCGGGCCGGGAGTTTCTTCCCTATGCCGAACGTCTTCTGATGGTGCTGGACGAGGGCATAGAGGCGGCGCGCGAGGTCGACTTGCGCCGCAGAGGGCAAATCAACGTCATCGCTTCGCCTCTGGTGGCCGTCGCGCTGCTGCCGCCGGCCATTGCCCGGTTCCAGGATGCATATCCGGGAATCCATGTCACGGTGACCGAATTTCCCCCTCACCAGATTTCAACGCATGTCGCGCAGTCGCTGTGCGATTGCGGCTTTGGCGTTTTCGACGCGCAGGACGATGGGTTGATCTCGGCGCCCATCATCCAGGGGCATTTGATGTTGCTTTGCGCGCCGTCCCACCCGCTGGCTGCCCAGAAAAAGGTGGGCTGGAAAGGTCTCGCCGGCCATCCTCTGATTGCCGTTCGCCAGGACAATGCGGCCCGCCGCAGATTGGATCGTCAGTTCGAGGTCGCCGGACTGGCCGTGAAACCGCGCTTCGAGGTGCGCAACATGGTGACCATTCTTGGCATGGTCGCCGCGAACCTCGGCATATCGATCTGGCCGTCCTGGGCAGCGCCACTGGCGAAATCGTTTCAGCTTGAGCTGCGCCCGCTGGTGCAGCCGCAAGCCCATCACATCGTGTCGGTGATTACGTCGAAGGACAGGTCGCTCTCGCCCGCCGCCACGGCTTTCATCGAAACGGTCAGGGCGCATGCACAGGCGCTCTAAAATCGTGGAGCGATGCCTTTGCTGTAAATATTTGTATTTTAATGGATTTTAACGTTCTTATCGCGCAGCGCCGCTGTCCGCGGTGGGGCGGATTCCCCACCCAAGATTGGATGGGTTCCAAAGCGAGGTTCCTGTTCCTCTTGGCCAGAAAGCAGTGAACAAGCGGCGGTTCTCCACCTTCACCATTGCCTATCATTGCCGTTAGGGCATCTTTCTGGCATAGGCGATTGGGGTTGGCGGCCACCATGCTGACATAAATACGATAGGCCGCACGAATGGGCGGGCGTCTTCTGTCCGCCTCGTGAATGGAGAGGGCGGAGCTAAATGAGTCCAATTCTATGGATTATTATCGGCGGCCTGTTGTCCGTCGTTTATGGCGTTGTCACCGTTTCTGCGTTGATGAAAGCCGATGCTGGCTCACAGCGCATGCAGGAAATCTCTGGTGCAGTGGCTGAAGGCGCGCAGGCCTATCTGAAGCGCCAATACCTGTCGATCTCCATCGTCGGTATCGTCATCTTTCTCGCCCTCGGTTATTGGCTCGGCTGGCTGGTCGGCATTGGCTTCCTCATCGGTGCCGTGCTGTCGGGTGCCGCCGGCTTTATCGGCATGAACGTGTCGGTGCGTGCCAACGTGCGCACGGCCCAGGCGGCGACCAAGTCGCTGGCCGGCGGTCTCGACGTCGCCTTCAAGGCGGGCGCGGTGACCGGCATGCTCGTCGCCGGCCTCGCGCTGCTCGGCGTCTCCGTCTACTACTGGATTCTGACCGGTCCGCTCGGCCATGCGGTCGCTGATCGCGTCGTCATCGACTCCCTGGTGGCGCTCGGCTTTGGCGCTTCGCTGATCTCGATCTTCGCCCGTCTCGGCGGCGGCATCTTCACCAAGGGTGCCGACGTCGGTGCCGACTTGGTCGGTAAGGTCGAAGCGGGCATTCCGGAGGACGATCCACGCAACCCCGCGACCATCGCCGACAACGTCGGTGACAACGTCGGCGATTGCGCTGGTATGGCGGCCGACTTGTTCGAGACCTATGCGGTGACCGTGGTCGCCACCATGGTGCTCGCGGCGATCTTCTTCGCCAAACAGGCGGGCCTCAACGCGGCGTTGCTCTATCCGCTGGCGATCTGCGCCACCTGTATCGTCACCTCGATCATCGGCACCTATTTCGTCAAGCTCGGTGCCAATAATTCGATCATGGGGGCGCTCTACAAGGGCCTGATCGTCACCGGCGTGCTGTCGATCGGCGGTCTCGCGCTGGCGACGCATTGGCTCGTCGGCTGGGGCGAACTCGGCAAGGTCGGCACTTTGTCGGTCACCGGCACGAACCTGTTCCTCTGTGGCCTCGTCGGCCTGGTGGTGACGGGCCTCATCGTCTGGATCACCGAATACTATACCGGCACGGGCAAGCGTCCGGTCGTGTCGATCGCGCAGTCGTCGGTGACCGGTCACGGCACCAACGTCATCCAGGGTCTCGCTGTCTCGCTGGAATCGACGGCGCTGCCGGCGCTCGTCATCGTCGGTGGCATCATCGCCACCTACCAGCTTGCCGGTCTCTTCGGCACGGCGATCGCCGTCACCACCATGCTCGGCCTCGCCGGCATGATCGTGGCGCTCGACGCCTTCGGCCCGGTCACCGACAATGCCGGCGGCATTGCCGAAATGGCCGGCCTGCCGAAGGAAGTGCGTCAGTCGACCGACGCGCTCGATGCGGTCGGCAACACCACCAAGGCCGTCACCAAGGGCTATGCCATCGGTTCGGCGGGTCTTGGCGCGCTAGTGCTGTTTGCTGCCTATACGAACGACCTGCAGGCCTTCATCAGCGAGGGCAGGCCGTACTTCAAGGATGTCGGCGCGGTCTCCTTCGACCTGTCGAACCCTTATGTCGTCGCCGGTCTGATCTTCGGTGGCCTGATCCCGTATCTGTTCGGTGGCATCGCCATGACGGCGGTGGGCCGCGCGGCGGGTTCGGTCGTCGAGGAAGTGCGGCGGCAGTTCAAGGAAATGCCCGGCATCATGCAGGGCACGCAGCGTCCGGATTATGGCCGCGCCGTCGACATGCTGACCAAAGCAGCGATCAAGGAAATGATCATTCCGTCGTTGCTGCCGGTGCTGGCGCCGCTCGTCGCTTACTTCGGCGTGCTGTGGATCTCCGGCTCCAAGGCCAATGCCTTCGCGGCGCTCGGCGCTTCGTTGCTCGGCGTGATCGTCAACGGCCTCTTCGTCGCCATTTCGATGACCTCGGGCGGTGGCGCTTGGGATAATGCCAAGAAGAGCTTCGAAGATGGCTTCATCGACAAGGACGGCGTGAAGCATCTCAAGGGCAGCGAAGCGCACAAAGCTTCCGTCACTGGCGACACCGTCGGCGACCCCTACAAGGACACGGCGGGTCCCGCCGTCAATCCGGCGATCAAGATCACCAATATCGTCGCGCTGCTGCTGCTCGCCATCCTGGCGCACGGATAACGTACGAAACGGGTGCGAAACGCACGGGAAAGGCGGGGGCGACCCCGCCTTTTTCTTTGGTTATTCAAAGATTAACAGGGCGGCTCTCAGGTTCATAAAGCTGTGCTCCAGGCAGTCTAGTTTTGCTTCCGTAACTCCACGGAGGCGGGCTATGACGAATATTACGATGCCGGGAGGCATGGCGACGGAACAGCCGGAACATAAACGGCCGTCGCTCGATACGGGGATCAATCCGCTGACGCTGCTCATTCTGTTCAGCGTCATCGCGGTCGGTCTTTTCTATGTGGCTTGGAGCATCCGCACCGACGTCATCGACGCGGGCGTGCCGGCGACCACCTGGGCGCCGTTCTTGTTGCTCGGCGTGGCGCTGCTGATCGCGCTTGGCTTCGAATTCGTCAACGGCTTCCACGATACGGCCAATGCGGTGGCGACGGTGATCTACACCCATTCGCTGCCGGCCAATTTCGCGGTCATGTGGTCGGGCTTCTTCAACTTCCTCGGCGTGCTGATGTCGACGGGCGCCGTGGCCTTCGGCATCGTCTCGCTGCTGCCGGTCGAACTGATCCTGCAGGTCGGCAGCAGTGCCGGCTTCGCCATGGTGTTCGCGCTGCTCGTCGCCGCCATCGCCTGGAACCTTGGCACCTGGTGGTTCGGCCTGCCGGCTTCGTCTTCGCATACGCTGATCGGCTCGATCATCGGTGTTGGCGTCGCCAATGCGATGATGCGCGGACGCGATGGCACGTCCGGTGTCGATTGGTCGAAGGCGACCGAGATCGGCTATGCGCTGCTGCTGTCGCCGCTGGTCGGCTTCTGCCTCGCCGCGGCTTTGCTGATCGCCATGAAAGTGCTGATCAAGAACGAGGCGCTTTATGAAGCGCCGAAGGGCAATCAGCCGCCGCCGTGGTGGATCCGCGGCTTGCTGATCTTCACCTGCACCGGCGTGTCCTTCGCCCATGGCTCGAACGATGGTCAGAAGGGCATGGGCCTGATCATGCTGATCCTCATCGGCACGGTGCCGACGGCCTATGCGCTGAACCGCTCATTGCCGGAACACGAACTGGCGGCCTTCCACACCCGTTCGGAAGTGGCGGCGAAACTGGTGCAGGAGAAGGGCTTTGGCCATGCGATCATCGGCGATCCGCGTCCGGCGGTGACCGCCTATGTCTCCCAGCACAAGATCAGCGAAGGCACTTATCCGTCGCTGGCCGTGCTGCTGCAGGACATCTCGAAGCAGATCAACGACCACGGCACGATGAACAAGATTCCGGCGGCCGCGGTCGGCAATACGCGTAACGACATGTATCTGGCCTCCGAGGCGATCCGTTTCCTGATGAAGGATAAGGAAAACGACCTCAACGCCGCCGATGTCAAAGTCCTCAAGGAGTACAAGGACTCGCTCGACGCGGCGACGCGCTTCATCCCGACCTGGGTGAAAGTGGCGATCGCCATCGCGCTTGGCCTCGGCACGATGATCGGCTGGAAGCGGATCGTGGTCACCGTCGGCGAAAAGATCGGCAAGACGCATCTCACCTACGCGCAGGGTGCCTCGGCCGAACTGGTGGCTATGGGTACGATTTTCGCCGCCGACAACTACGGCCTGCCGGTTTCGACCACGCACGTCTTGTCGTCAGGCGTGGCGGGCACGATGGCGGCGAATAAATCCGGGTTGCAGATGTCGACCGTGCGCAATCTGGTCCTCGCCTGGGTGCTGACCTTGCCGGTGGCGATCCTGCTCTCGGCGAGCCTGTATTACCTGTTCTCGCATATCTTCTAGTCGACAAGCCGGCGCGGGCGGTTCAGCCGTCCGCGCTGGTGTTCTCCCATGCACGACAAGATCTCCACTCCCGATCGCGAAGCCGTGGTCTTCGCCTATCGTTTCGACGAAAGCGGCCGCGCCAGTGCGCTGACCGGCTGCACAACCGCCGAATTGTCATCGTCGGCGCGCGGTTTCATCTGGGTTCATCTCAACCTCGCTGACGTGCGAGCGCGGCAATTCCTTTCTGATCTGGAGGACGTGCCGGCAGCCGCCTTGCAGGCGATGCTGCGCTCCAGCGATCATCAGCAGATGCATCACGAGGCGGGCGTGCTCTGGGGCGTCTTTCCCGATCTCGCCCAGGATTTCGACGGCGTCCGGGACGATTTCGCTCATCTGCGCTTCCTTCTGTCCGACCGTTGGCTGGTGAGCGGCCGCCATCACGCCGCCCATGCGATCGAGACCCTGCGCCGAACGATCGAGGCCGGGGCCAGCGTCGATGCGCCGGTCACTTTGTTCGAAACCCTGGCGGATCATATCGCCGACGGGCTCGATGGCGCGGTGACGCGGATGGCCGACGAGCTGGACGAATGCGAGGACCGTATCCTTGCCGACGACAGTTCCAAGGAGGCACGGGCTCTCGGCCTCTTGCGCCGCCAAGGGGTGCGGATCGAGCGCAAGCTCGCCGGCGTCCATTCGATCTTGCGCCGCCTCGAAGGGGCGAGGCCGGAAAGCCTGAGCCCTGCGGTCCATGCGGCAGTGATCCGGGTCAGCCACCGTTTCGAGACCCTGCATCACGAATCCCATGCGCTGGTGGAGCGGACGCGGCTGTTGCAGGACGAAGTGTCGAACCAATTGCAGAGCTCGGCCAATGCTCATCTCTACGTGCTGACCATCCTCAATTCTGTGCTGGCGCCGGCCGTGCTGGTGACGGGCTTTTTCGGCATGAACACCGCCGATCTGCCGTTCAAGGATACGCCCGGTGGTACCTGGTATGGGCTCGGGCTTTGTGTCCTGGCGGCCGGGCTGACCGTTTGGTTCATGCGCCGTCGCGGCGCGATCGGAAGTCAAAAAAGATAATTTATAGAATGACTTGTGCTGATTTGATCAGATTTTGAATCGAGTTCTTCCGGCGGGACATGAAATGAAAAAGGCGCGGGCTGGCCGCGCCTTTGAAACTTCGGATGGGGCCGCGACAGATCTTAGCTGAAGCGCAGCAGGTTCTGCATCATGTTACGCAGGAACGACGATTCCGCGCCCGCCGTCGGGGTGGTGCGGGAATTGAAGTCGATGATCTGGCCATCTTCCAGGCCGTAGTTGGCGATGCGCTGAACCCGCTTGTTCTTGTCGAAATAGACCGCGAAAATGCGCTGGTCGGTGACCTTCTGCTGCATGAAGGCGACCGGCCGCTCGACCTTCTGGCTGATGTAGTACCAGGCGTCGCCACCGATGGTAGAGGTGGTGGAGGGGGTGCCGAGCAACACCAGGGTCTGTTCGGCCGAATTGCCCATCTTCACCTGGTTCATGGTGTTTTCGTTGATCACGTAGCCGCGGTAGACGTCGCCGTCATACCCGAGGCAGCCGCCAAGCGACACCGCGAGGGCCGCTGCCAGCGCCAGGCCTACCGATCTTGTCCCGACCTTGAACTTCATCTTCTCAATCCCCTCTGCGCCCGCCGATCCGCCGCCGGAGCGCGCGCAACTGCCGCATCTGCGTGATTTTTCTTGCATCAGCGACCGGCGATGCCTAACCCCCGGAGGCGCGAAATGCAAGAAATGCATTTACCTTGATATCGACTTGGCGCCCGGAATTTGGTGAAGCCAAATTCCGAAACACTACGGTGCAGACAGAAAAAGCCCATGGCATTCAGCTTGTTCCGCCGCTCCCGCAACCGGCCAGTGATCGAACGCCTTCAGGGCGAGATCATGGCGGCTTCGCGTCAGCCGGCGTTTTTCCTCGATTATGGAGTGGCCGACACGGTGGCGGGCCGTTTTGAACTGCTCGTCCTGCACACCGGGCTCGCCGTTTGGCGGATCGAGACCTTGCCGGCGCCGGGGCCGGATCTGGCTCAGGATCTCACGGACGCCGTGTTCCATAATATCGACACGGCCTTGCGTGAGATTGGCATTGGCGATGCCTCCATGTCGAAACGGATGAAATCCATGGCTCAGGGCTATCTCGGGCGCACCTTGGCCTATCGGGACGCACTGCAGAGCGGCGACACAGCGGCGCTGGCCCTGGCTTTGGCCCGCAACGTCTATGGCGACGAGGGCCGGGCAGGGGATTCCGCCTGTCTGCGCCTGGCGCGTTATACCGAGCGCCTCAATGCCGGCTATAGCGGGCTCGACCTGGAACGGGCATGGTCGTCGCCGCTGCCGGTGGTCGATGCCGCCACGGTGATCTGATTTCCTATATCTGATCGTGACCGAATGCGGTCCTGATCGCATTTTCCGGGGACTCCCATGACCAAGGACAGCCACACCGCGCCGGCTTTTTCTCGCCCGACGCTCGTGACCGATCTGCTGCGCGATTCCACGCGCCGTTTCGACATCGAGGCCGATGCGGACGAACGGGCGGCGCTCGCCGCGCTGAACGGGCTCGAAGACATCGCCAGCCTCAAGGCCTCCTTTCAGGCGGTGAAGGCGGGCAAGTTCATCCGCATCACCGGCGAGCTGACGAGCCGGCTGACGCAGCAGTGCGTCGTCACCCTCGAGCCGTTCGAGAGCGAGATTTCCGAGGATATCGACGCCCGCTTCTTCGAGGAGCCGACGGGGCCGGCAATGCGCGCCGCCAAAGCGGCCAGGAAGGGTGAGAAGGGCGACAAGGACGAGCGGCGGCCCGCGCCGGCGGCGGAGCCTATGTCCATGGACGAGGACGAAGCGGAGGCGATCGTCGACGGCAAGATCGACCTGGGAGCGCTGGCGGCGGAGTTCCTGACCTTGGCGCTCGACCCCTATCCGCGCAAACCGGGGGTGAGTTTCGAGGCGATCACCGAGGACGACGAGGAGGAATCGCCATTTTCCGTCCTTGGCGGTCTCAAGAACGGGCCGAATGGAAAAAAATCGTAAGATTTCTTGTCGATGCGCGGATCGCTTCGGGATTGCCTTCCCGATGCAAACGGCTATTGTCCGCGCCTGAATTTGGCCCGCCGGTTTGGTCGTGCAGGGCGGGAGCGTTTACTGGATGGCGAAACCGGTCAGGATTTCTCTGGACGGTATGGGTGGCGATCACGGACCCTCTGTCGTCGTCGAAGGCGCGGCGTTGGCGCATGAGCGCCGCCCCGATACCGAATTTCTCATCTATGGCGATGAAGCGCAGATCGCGCCGCTGCTGGTCAAGCATCCGAAACTGGCGGCCAATACGAAGCTGATTCACGCGGCCGTTGCCGTGCGGATGGACGACAAGCCGAGCCAGGCGCTGCGCCGTGGCCGACGCGTTTCCTCCATGTGGATGGCGATCGATGCGGTGAAGCGCGGCGAGGCCGATGTCGCCGTCTCAGCGGGCAATACCGGCGCGCTGATGGCGATGGCGAAAGTCTGCCTGCACACGATGGCGCAGATCGATCGCCCGGCGCTGGCGGCGCTGTGGCCGACGGTGCGTGGCGAATCGGTGGTGCTCGATCTGGGTGCCTCGATCGGTGCCGATGCGCAGCATCTCGTCGATCTCGCGGTGATGGGCGCGGCGATGGCGCGCATCGTGCTCGACATCGAGAAGCCGACCGTCGGTCTGCTCAATGTCGGTGTCGAGGAAATCAAAGGCATCGAAGAGGTCAAGGCGGCCAATCGCATTTTGCGCACCGTCGATCTGCCGCATCTGAGCTATCACGGCTTCGTCGAGGGCGATGATCTGGGCGCCGGCACCACCGACGTGGTGGTGACCGAAGGCTTCACCGGCAATATCGCGTTGAAGACGGCGGAAGGCACGGCGCGACAGATCGCGCGCTATCTGCGCGAGGCCATGGGCGCGAGCCTGATGTCGAAAATCGGTTATCTGTTCGCCCGCCACGCTTTCGCGGCGCTGCGCGAGAAGATGGATCCGCGGCGGGTCAATGGCGGTGTCTTCCTCGGTCTCGATGGACTGGTCATCAAGAGCCATGGCTCCACGGATGGATTGGGCTACTGCGGCGCCGTTGAAATCGCCTATGACGTCGTGCGTCATGATTTGATGAGCCGCATTCGCGATCTCGTCTCGCTGTCGCAAGATCTGCGCACAGCCGAAACGCGGTCAGCGGCCGCTGAAACTGAAGCGTCTGTCGCCAGCGACGACGCAACTCTCTAGTCGGATAAAATGGTCGAAACTTCTCATAAGACAGCTTCTCACAAGACTTGGCGTTCCGTTGTCGAAGGCATTGGCGCCTTCCTGCCCGAGCGCGTGATGACAAATGCTGATCTGGAGAAGATCGTCGATACGACGAGCGATTGGATCGTGCAGCGGACCGGTATTCACGAACGGCATATGGCGGCTGACGGCGAGGCCACGTCGGTGTTGGCGACCAAGGCCGCGCACAAAGCGATGATGGCCGCCGGCTGCACGGCCGATGACATCGATCTCGTCATCGTGGCGACGTCAACGCCCGACTACACGTTTCCGGCAACGGCAACGCAGGTGCAAGCCGCGCTCGGCATCACACGTGGCGCCGCATTCGATCTGCAGGCGGTGTGTTCGGGGTTCGTCTATGCCGTCAGCGTCGCCGATAAATTCCTGACCACGGGTGCGAGCGAACGGGCACTCGTCATTGGTGCGGAAACGTTTTCGCGTCTGCTCGACTGGAACGATCGCACCACCTGCGTGCTCTTCGGCGATGGCGCGGGCGCCATCGTGCTCGGTCGTCAGCAGGGTGGCGGCACAACGGAAGATCGCGGCGTCTTGACCTCGCATCTGCGCTCCGACGGCCGGCATCGTGAAAAGCTTTATGTCGACGGCGGGCCTTCATCGACGGGCACTGTTGGTCATTTACGGATGGCCGGTCGCGAAGTCTTCCGTCACGCGGTTGGCATGGTGGCGGATGTGATGGACGATGCGTTCAAAGCGACTGACCTCACCGCCGAGCAACTCAACTGGTTCGTGCCGCATCAGGCCAATGAGAGGATCATCGACGCTTCCGCCGACAAGATGGGCATCGCCCGCGAGAAGATCATCAAGACGGTTTCTCTGCACGGCAATACGTCCGCTGCTTCCATTCCGCTGGCGCTGAATGCTGGGGTGACCGATGGACGCATCAAGCCCGGCGACCTGGTCATGATCGAGGCCATGGGCGGCGGCTTTACTTGGGGTTCCGCCATAATTCGCTGGTAAGTCCTTGTATACATTTTCAGTTTGGAGTTACGCTCTTGACATTGGGGCGATTCTTTTAGAGACCGTAGTTTGTTTTTGATAAATTTTTTTGGATGTTTCGATGACTAACAGCAATGGAAAGAGCCCGACTAATATTACCCGGGCCGATCTCGCCGAGGCTGTCTATCGGCGTGTCGGACTTTCCCGTGTGGAGTCGGCTGAGCTGGTGGAACTCGTGATCAATGAGATTTGCGATGAACTCGTGCGCGGCAACAATGTGAAGTTGTCGTCCTTCGGTTCGTTCCTCGTGCGCTCGAAAGGCCAGCGCATCGGCCGCAATCCGAAGACGGGTGTCGAAGTGCCGATCACGCCGCGGCAGGTGATGGTGTTCAAGCCGTCGAACATTCTGAAGGCGCGCGTCAACGGTGAGACGGTCGCCGACGAGGACGAATAAAGCGGTATACCGCTTGCTGCGACCCAAGTTGCAAACTGTCGCGAATCGGCTCCACGCGTTAAACTGACGGTCTCGTTTTCCGACGCGACGGGTTTCGGCGATGGACAAACAGGCGGACGCATTTCGAACCATCAGCGAGGCGGCGGACACGCTCGGATTGCCGCAGCATGTTCTGCGCTTCTGGGAGACACGCTTTCCGCAGATCAAGCCGCTGAAGCGCGGCGGTGGCCGGCGCTATTATCGCCCCGACGACGTGCTGCTGCTGGCCGCCATTCAACGGCTGCTTTACGACGACGGCTATACGATCAAGGGCGTTCAGCGGATATTGAAAGAGCAGGGCGCCAAGGCGGTTATAGCGCTGGGCCAGAAGGAAGGCGGCGGGGAAGCGCACGTTCCGCAGGCCATGCCGGTCCCCGTCGGACGTCTGCATCCTGACATCCTCGACGATGACGAAACCGATGAGCCGATGGCCTATGAGCTGCCGGCGCCGGCCCCGGCGCTCGCCCGGCCGGCAAGCCCTCCGGGCGCCTCGCTCCAGGATCTACGGGCGCTGTTGACCGTGATCGACGGCTGTATCGGCGTGCTGGAAGCGGCCGAAGGCTAGACCAACACATATTGTTGGGATCGTCCGTCTCGCTGTTGCGACCGCCCAACCCTTTGTCTATAGGTGGCGCCGTCGGAGTGTAGCGCAGCCTGGTTAGCGCACCTGTCTGGGGGACAGGGGGTCGTGGGTTCGAATCCCGCCACTCCGACCACTTTACAATCAGTTATTTAGCATCATTTTGCGCGTCGGATTGCGTTCCGGTTCCAGGCCGGCCGCAAGCGGCGATCATTTCCGGCGATTCCCGGCAAAGATGTCAGCGCGGCGCGGCGGCGCCGTTGTCGGTCCAGTTTGGCGGCACGCCTACCGCCGCCCCAAGGAAACCGACGACCCCGTCCGATCTGCCGAAGGTTTCGCAGGCGGGATATTTGGGCGTGCCGCCGAGAAGAAAGCCGATCCGCTCCATGGAAGGCAGCGAAGGCAGGCCGCCACCGAACGGCGTTTTCCCGGTCACCAGCAGCGTGCTGAAATCCCCGCCAAAGGAGGCTGCCAGGCTGTAAGCATCCGCTTCGGAGGCGACCCGACCTTGACCCAGCAGGGCATTGGCGCCGCGTCCCCAAATCATCGCCGCCTTTTGACGTCCCTGCGGGTCGCGGGCCTCGGCTTCCAGCGACAAACTGCCCAGACCCAGCGGGAGACGGGGTACGGGGACGGGCACGCCAGGAAGCAGGACGGATTTGGCGATCGACGCGCTCTTCGACACGCCGACAGCAATCGGATCCGTTGCCGCGACATTGGTGACGACGGCTTGGACGACGAGGTCGGCTGGTTCTGACGGGCCGACGACCTGCAGGCGCTCGCTCAATCCGGCACAGAGAGCCCGATCGACCGCATTGGTGACGAGATTGCGCTGCGCGGCCGTGAAGAGCGTGCGTTGCGCGGGCGCAGAAAAGACGGTCGGGATGATTTTGATGGTTTTCGCGGCCAGCACGTCGTCTCTGCTCACACTGATGCGTGAGCGCGTGAAAAAGCCATCCGATTGTTGGAGGCCGGCATAAGATTGGAGCGTTCCAGCTTCGTCTAAGGGGGCGGTGGCGCAGCCCGCCAACAGAAGTTTGAGCGCGGCTAGGGTTGTGAAAACGCCGAAGGGGCCGCCGATTTTCTGGATTATACGATTGATATAAAAGGGTTCTATTGGGTTTATGCTGGAGGGTGGCGACATCGAACTATCCTGCGGCTGCGCCTTGAGTGAAAATAAATGCACTAAATGCATTTATTGCACTTGATGTATTTTTATTATGGCAGCTTTGTGATTGCCCTCGCGGAAGGAGGCGATAGCGGGCCGATAGTTGCGGAAAAGCCGGGCGTCCGTCTTTGTGCGCGGGCGCAAATTTGTGAGAGAAATGGTCGATGCCGAACGCTGTTGGAAAATCTGAAACCCTGCGCGAGCGCAATCGGCGGCAAACGCATCAGAGCATCGTCGAAGCCGGCATGAAATTGTTTCTCGCTAAGGGATACGAGGCGACGACGGTCGATGAAATTGCGGAAGCGGCCGGAATATCGCGGCGGACGTTTTTCCACTATTTCGCCAGCAAAGACGACATTCTGGTCGCTCATCTCGGTGTCTATCGCGACGCGCTCAAGACAACGATTTTGGAAAGCGCCTCGGCGGGTGGGCCGCTTGAAGTTGTCCGCGAAGCACTGCTGAAAATTGCCGTCCGTTTTCAGTCGGCGCAGACGGTGGCCGTCGCGCGGCTCATTCACGAAATGGATGCTGCACGCGGTCGCCGGTATGGAGATCGCCCAGGGCAGGAGCAGATCGTGTTCGAAGCCTTATGCGAGTTGTGGCCGGCGCAGGACTTGCGCGACCGCTTGCGTGTCGTCGCCATGGTATCGGCTGGCGCCCTGCGTCTCGCGGTCGACAAATGGCTTCAGGAAGACTGCCGGCCGCCGCTGGCGCCCTATGTTCAGGACGCGTTTGATCATCTGAAAGCGGCGATCTGACCGCGAGCATTCGCCATCAACTTCATCACCGGGCGCAATGTACCCCAGCGAGTGCAAATGCGGCCGTCCTGGACGCGGCGCTTGCGAGCGGCGTTTCGCCCGGCCTGAAATTTCTGCCCCATTTCTGCCCACGCGCGGTCTCAACTCCGACCATCTGAGTCAGGCTTTTCGCGTACGACCTGTACACAAAACCGTTGCAGGACTGGCGCTTCTCGTATCACCCCTCGTACAAATCACAGTTGAGCTCGTGACTTAGCTATTGTAGGATTTGTCACGTTCGGCTGAGGAAATCGCTGAAACCACTGGCGCACAATGCATAGGGGAGCGGTGCCGCCAGTTCAGGGATGACGCAGCCGGGCCAATGTGAAGAAAGGACTCGCTTCAGAGCATTCGGCTCAGCAGGGCCGCAATAACAATAAAAAAACGACTTCGTTCGAGTGGAAGGGCAATGACAATGAACACAGCCGTGAACACCGCTGGAAAATCCAAGCGTGGCTTTGCGTCCATGAGCTTGGAAAAACGCCAAGAGATCGCTCGTATGGGCGGCCTTTCGGTGAAGCCTGAGAATCGCGCTTTCTCAAAAGACAAGAAGCTGGCGGTTAAGGCGGGGCGTAAGGGTGGCTCCTCCGTTGGCCCGCAGAACCGCGCTTTCACGCGCGATCCTGCGTTGGCTTCAGCCGCCGGACGTAAGGGTGGTTTGGCGCGGGCGGCAGATAACGAATAGCGCCGACCGACGGGCGCTTTCGCTACGCATGACGCTTCGCGGCTTTTGAAGACGCGCGATCTGCCATGCGTTTACAACGCGCCATTTGCCGTGAATTGATCTGGTCGCCCATGCGCAGCTCGCGCGTGGGCGATTTCGTGCGCTTGTCCGGCGCAGCTTGTCCGTTTGAACGATCATCGTTATCGCTTCATCGATCAGGGGACCATAGCTTGTGACCGGTACGCCGACATCTTCACCTTTCTGGACGTTCTCGTTGCGCTTCTATCGCCTCGACGGCGTAGCGCCGGCTTGCCTTGCTTTGCAGGACGAGCAGGGCGTCGATGTGAACGTGCTGCTCTTTCTTCTGTTCGTCGCAACGCAAGGGCGAAGCCTGACGCAAGCCGACGTGGCTGCGATCGACGTGGCGATGGCCGGTTGGCGGCGCGAAACCGTCGCGCCGTTGCGCGCAGTTCGCCGCGTCCTGCGCACGCCACCGGCCGCCATCGATGCCGCCCAGGCGGAAGCTTTGCGCGAGCGGATCAAGGCCGTCGAGCTTGAAGCGGAGCGGCTGGAGCAGGAGGCGCTGTTTGCCCTGCGGCCCATGGCGGCTTGGGGGCAGGCGGGTGATGCGGCCGCCGCTGCCGGTCATGTCGCGGCCTATGCCGCCCATCTCGGGGCTTCTTTTCCGCCGGCTCCGGTCCAGGTGCTCCTTGATCGCCTGGCCAGTCTTGCGACCACGTGAGCTTGACGGGGAGCGTGCAAGCAGGCACTTCGGAGCCAATCAAGGAGTGAAACGTGGCAAGCGGAGACAGGCAGCGGATTATCGTCGGCATCAGCGGGGCCTCGGGCGTCGTCTATGGCGTGCGCATGCTCGAAGTGCTGCGCAAGGCCGGTGTCGAGACCCATCTGGTGATGACCAAGGCGGCGGAAATGACGCTCGGCTATGAGTCCGATCTCAAAGCCAAGGACGTGCGCGACATGGCTGACGTCGCCCATCCCATCGCCGACATCGGCGCCTCGATATCGTCAGGCTCCTTTCGCACCATGGGCATGGTGATCATTCCCTGTTCGATCCGCACCATGAGCGAGATCGCCACCGGCGTCACGTCGACGCTGATCAGCCGTGCGGCCGATGTGGTGCTGAAGGAGCGGCGCCGGCTGGTGCTGGCGGTGCGCGAGACGCCGCTGCATTCGGGCCATCTGCGCACCATGCTGCAATTGTCGGAGATGGGCGCGATCATCTCACCGCTGATGCCGGCTTTCTACAACAAGCCGCAGTCGGTTGATGATATCATCGATCACAGCGTCGGACGGATCGTCGATCTGTTCGGTCTTGATGCTGGTATCGTCAAACGCTGGAAGGGCGACGGCGATAACTCTTGACGATGATCGAACTCAACTGCGCCGACGCGCGCGCCAGTATCGCGCCTCTGGGTGCCGAGTTGCGGACATGGCGGGCGGGCAAGCGTGATCTGATTTGGAAGCCGGATCCGGCCATCTGGAATGCGACTGCGCCACTGCTGTTTCCCATCGTCGGTTGGGCGCGTGACGGAGCAATCCGTGTCGGCGATCAGCGCTATGCAATCGGCGTTCATGGCTTCGCCGCCGCTTCGCTCTTCACCGTCGAAACGCAGCGATCGGATGAGGTGACGCTGGTCTTGCGCGACGATGCGCGGACTTCAGGCCATTACCCTTTCGACTTTTGCTTGCGCATCACCTATCGCCTGTCGCGCACGGCGCTGCGGATCGATCTGGAGATCGCCAATACGGGCGAGGCGGTCATGCCTTATGCCTGCGGGCTGCATCCGGCCTTTCGCTGGCCCTTCGCGGACGGTGATCCGCAAGGCTATCTGATCCGCTTTGCCGAGGCCGAAGTGCCGGAGGTGCCGGTCATCGCGCCGGGCGGGCTCTTCAGCGCGCGCCGGCGCGCGATCCCGCTTCATGGCCGTGATCTGGCGCTGAAGGCGGAACTCTTCGCCACTGAGGCGCTGTGTTTCCTCGACGCCAACAGCCCGTCCCTCGCTTTCATCGCGCCCGATGGAGAGCGTCTCTCGATCGCTACCGAGGGCTTTCCCCATTGGGCCTTGTGGGCGCGGCCGGGGGCGCCGTTTCTGTCGATCGAATCGTGGAGCGGCCATGGCGACCCGGAAGGGTTCGAAGGCGAGCTCGCGGACAAGCCGTCGATGATTCTGCTGCAGCCGGGCGAGGCGGGCCGCCATGCTGCCACTTACGCTTGGCATCCAGCTCCGGAAGGCGCGCCGTATTGACGCGGTGGCGATGGGCTCGATCACTGTCTGGACGTGCATCAGCTCACATTCCAAGACCTTATGGAGATCGTGGGATTCGCCCACAAAATGTGGGTTCTGCGCATCTGATCCATGGCTCGCTGCGAGGCGTCGATAACCCTTGGCATCGGCCGCCATCTCTGCGAAGAGGGCGCGTCCAGATTTCACCGCCCTGAAGCTGAGGCCGCCGCCATGTCCGAAACTTTATCGTCCAACGCTCCTTCCGCCGCGTCCAAGCCGGCCTTCATCATCGACGGCAAGGCTGTGTCGCAGCGCGTGCTGCAGGAGGTCGCGGCCGAGACCGCGCAGCGCGGCCTGAAGCCGGGGCTGGCGGTCGTGCTGGTTGGCGAAGATCCGGCGAGCCAGGTCTATGTGAAGTCGAAGGGCAAGGCGGCCGAGAGCTGCGGGTTCCATTCGGTGCAGCACACCTTGCCGGCGGACACGAGCGAAGCCGATCTTCTGGCCCTGGTCGCCGCGCTCAATGCCGATCCGGCCATTCACGGCATTCTCGTGCAACTGCCGCTGCCGGCGCATATCAACGCCACCCGTGTGCTCGAACTGATCCTGCCGGCTAAGGATGTCGATGGGTTCCATCCGGTCAACGCCGGCCTGCTGTCGATCGGTGATGCCGCGCGGGCGCTGGTGCCGTGCACGCCGGCGGGTTCCATGGTGCTCATCGATGAGGCGGTGAAGGCGCTGGGCGTGCGTCTGGCCGGCCTCGACGCGGTCGTCGTCGGCCGTTCCAACATCGTCGGCAAGCCGATGGCGCAACTGCTGCTGGCGGAGAATTGCACGGTGACGATCGCGCATTCGCGTACGCGCGATCTACCGGCGACGGTGGGGCGTGCCGACGTTCTGGTGGCCGCCGTTGGCCGGCCGGAGATGATCAAGGGCGAATGGATAAAGCCCGGCGCCATCGTCATCGACGTCGGCATTAACCGTGTGCCGGGGGAAGGGCTGACCAAGGACGGCAAGCCGAAGACGCGGCTCGTCGGCGACGTCGCCTATGCGGCCGCGGTGGCGCGCGCCGGCGCGATCACCCCGGTGCCGGGCGGCGTCGGCCCCATGACCATTGCGATGCTGATGCGCAACACCCTGACGGCGGCGACGCGCGCCGCCTCGTAACCGGCATGTGTTAAGCCGCACGCCGCGAGGGCAGGCGGGGCGGCAGTATAGGGTAGCCCCGCTGGCGGTTCGTGCTAGATTGCCGGAAAACGTGTGTGTTGGGGCCTCGAGCAGAACGCGTTTCGACCGAAATGCGATTTTGCCTTCGATCTTTGTTTTGATGCGTCTTGCAGCGTTCGGCGATTTCGCCGGGCCGCAAAACGCGTAGCAGCGGCAGGGACCCGTTATGCAGACTTTGGCGCGCATACCCTTTTTCAAGGACACGTCGGACATCGATCTGACGGCCTTCGACCGGCGGTGCACTTGGAAGCGGTACGATCAGAACGAGATCGTCGTCGACTTCGAGGACCGTTCGTCCGACGTCTATTTCATCCTCTCGGGCGATGTGCGCGTCCTGATCCGCACGGCCGCGGGCAAGGAAGTGATCCTGGCGGAAATGAAGGCGGGGCAGTTCTTCGGTGAGATGTCGGCGATCGACACTGTCGCGCGCTCAGCCAACGTGACAGCGCTGACGCGCAGCGAGTTGTGCATCATGCCGGCGGCGGTGTTCCGCGAGCTGCTGTTCACCTCCCGCTCGATTTGTGAGAAGGTGCTGCGTCTGCTCACTGGCCGCATTCGCGAAAGCAACGCGCGCCTCACCGAATATTCGGTCTTCGACCTCAAACACAGGCTCTATGCTGAATTGTTGCGTATCTCTGCTCCGCGCACCGGCCATGATGGCCAGCGTATCGTTAGCCCGCCACCGTTCCATCATGTGCTCGCCGCCCGTATCGGCTGCCGGCGCGAACAGATAACGCGGGAACTGTCGGCTCTCGACCAGGAGCATCTGGTCGAGAAATCGCGCGGAGGTCTCGTCCTCCTCAAACCCAAGGTTCTTGAGGCGCGCCTCGCCGAAGCCATGCGCAACGAAGGCTGACCTGCATTATCATGCAGCAGTCTCTCGTCCGCATCGACGGCGTCAGCAAACATTTCGGGGAAACAACCGCTGTCGACAACGTGTCGCTCGACATCGGTGCCGGCGAGTTCTTCGCGCTGCTCGGCCCTTCGGGGTGCGGCAAGACCACGCTGATGCGTCTGGTCGCCGGCTTCGAGACGCCCGACAGCGGTAGTATCGTGATCGACGGCGTCGATATGGCCGGCGTGCCGCCCAATCGGCGGCCGGTCAATATGATGTTCCAGTCCTATGCGCTGTTCCCGCATATGAGCGTCGCCGCCAATATCGGCTTCGGGCTCAAACAGGCGGGGATGGGCAAGGCGGACATCGCGACGCGCGTTGCCGATCTTTTGAAACTCGTGCAGCTCGAAAAGCTCGGTGGCCGCAAGCCCGATCAGCTTTCCGGCGGTCAGCGTCAGCGTGTGGCTTTGGCGCGGGCCATTGCCCGGCGGCCGAAGCTGCTGCTGCTCGACGAGCCGCTGGCGGCGCTCGATCGCAAGCTGCGTGAGGAAACGCAGTTCGAGCTGATGCAATTGCAGCGCGATCTGAAGATCGCCTTCATGGTCGTGACCCACGATCAGGATGAGGCCATGGCGATGGCGCAGCGCATCGCGGTGATGCGGGCCGGGCAGATCGAGCAATTGGGCGGCGCGCGCGAGATCTACGAGATGCCGGCGACCACGTTCGTGGCGCAGTTCATCGGCGAGATCAATCTGTTCACGGCGACCGTGGAACATGGCCAAGTGGTACGCTGCGCTGCGCCCGCGTTCACCTGTCGCCTGCCGGAAGCGATGGCCGAGGGCACGGCCGTTTCACTGGCGGTGCGGCCGGAGCGCATCCGCCTGACACGCGACAGGCCCGCGAATGGCCAGATCGCTCTGCCCGGTCAGGTGATGGACAGTGTCTATCTCGGTGACGTGAAAGTCTGGCGCGTGCGCACGGATGATGGTGGCCTTCTGCGTGTTAGCGCCGTCAATAGTGGCAATGGGACGGACGACATTCAGCGCGGCGAGCGGGTGCATCTCACGTTCGCCGAAAGCGACATCCGGATTTTGCCGCGATGAGTACGGGCAAGGTTAAACCGCATCGGCGCAAACTCAGCATGGGACAACGCGTGCTGCTGGCCGTGCCGTTCCTGTGGCTGCTGCTGTTCTTCGCCGCGCCGTTCCTATTTGTCGCGAAAATCTCGCTGTCGCAGGCGGTGGCGCAACGTCCGCCTTATGAGCCGGTCTTTGCCTGGAGCGAAAGCTGGAATGTCTTCGTCGAGAAACTCGGCCAGTTGTCGCTCTCGGCCTATGGCCTGCTATTCGAGGACGATCTCTATCTCGCTTCCTATCTTGGATCGCTGAAATTGGCGGCGTTGGCGACGCTCATCGGTCTGTGCGTTGCCTATCCCATCGCCTTGGCGATGGCGCGTGCGCCGCGCTCCTGGCGGCCGGCCTTGATTGTGCTCGCCATCGCACCGTTCTGGACCAGCTTCCTCATCCGCGTTTATGCCTGGATCGTCATCCTGAAGGACGAGGGCTTGCTCAATCATCTGCTGCTGTCGTTGCGATTGATCGATCAGCCCTTGCAGATCTATGCGACGGATTGGGCGGTGCTGATCGGCATCGTCTATTCCTATATGCCGTTCCTGATCCTGCCGATCTACAATGCCATTGACCGGCAGGAGCCGCAGCTCGTCGAGGCGGGGCGCGATCTGGGTGCCACCGGCCTGTCGGCCTTCTGGCGCATTACCTTTCCTCTGTCCTTGCCCGGCGTTTTCGCGGGCGCGCTTTTGATGTTCATTCCAGCGGTCGGCGAATTCGTCGTGCCCGATCTGCTTGGTGGTTCCGACACGCTGATGATCGGCCGGACCTTGTGGAACGAATTTTTCGCCAACCGCGACTGGCCGACGGCCTCCGCCGTCGCTGTCGTCATGCTGCTGGTGCTGCTCGTGCCGCTCTTGCTCTACGAACGCAATGAAATGCGGATATCGGAGACGCGGCGATGACCGGTATCTTGCGCAAGCGCGACGTAACGATCCTGCTCATAGGATTCGCGTTTCTTTATGTGCCGATTGCGCTGGTGATCATCTATAGCTTCAACGCCTCGAAGCTCGTCACCGTCTGGGGCGGCTGGTCGACGCGCTGGTACGGCTCGCTTCTGGACAATACCCAGGTGCTCGATGCCGCCTGGCTCAGCCTGAAGGTGGCTTTTCTCTCCGGCGTTCTTTCGACCATTCTCGGCACGATGGCCGCCCTCGTCATGTCGCGCTACGGGCGTTTCCGGGGGCGGCTGGTTTTTTCGTCGCTGATCTATGCGCCGCTGGTCATGCCGGAAGTGATCATGGGGCTGTCGCTGCTCTTGCTGTTCGTGGCGCTCGACATGGACCGGGGTTTTTGGACCCTGCTGATCGCGCATACGACCTTCGGCCTGTGTTTCGTCACCATCGTGGTCAATGCGAAACTGGCGGGCTTCGATCGCAGTCTGGAAGAAGCGGCGCGCGATCTGGGCGCGTCGCCCATCGGCACGTTCTTTCAGGTGACTTTGCCGATCATCGCGCCATCGGTCATCGCCGGTTTCCTGCTCGCCTTCACGATTTCGCTCGATGATTTCGTTATCGCCAGCTTCACCACGGGGCCAGGGGCGACGACCCTGCCGATGCGAATCTATAGCCAAGTTCGTCTGGGCGTCACACCGGAGATCAACGCGATTTCCACCCTGATGATTGGCACGGTGCTGGCCCTGGTGCTGTTCGGTTTCGCCTTGAGCCGGGCTTTCCGAGGCGGGGGCGGGGCGGTTGGACGTGCTTGAAACGTGTCTTCTGCCGCTATATTCTTGAAACTATACCGATCCGCTCCCGTGCTGCGCGCCCAGGGAACGTTCGGGAACGTGGGTTCCTGAAACGATCGTTCTCTATTGCTTTTCCCCTTTCAGGAGGACGCCCTTGCGCGCGCATATTCGGACGTTTTTGACTGCCTTCGCCATTGGCTTCACGGCCCTCCAAGCGCCGGTACGCGCCCAGGAGCCGTTGGTCGTTTTCGCTGCCGCCAGCCTCAAGGATGCGCTTGACGATGCGGCCAAGACGTTCAAAGGCGCCGGCGGCGTCGACGTGAAGTTCAGCTATGCCGGCTCGCTGGCTTTGGCGCGCCAGCTTGAGCAGGGCGCCCCGGCCGATATTTTCGCCTCGGCCGACCAGGAGTCGATGAATTACGCGGCGAGCAAGAACAGCATCAAACCGGACAGCCGTTTCGATCTGCTCCAGAACAAGCTGGTCGTCATCGCGGCGAAGAACAGCAAGCTGCAATCGCTGGCGTTCACGCCGGATGCGTTCAAGACGGCGCTCGGCAGCGGCCGCCTGTCGACCGGCGAGGTCAACACCGTGCCGGTGGGGCGTTACGCCAAATCGGCGCTGGAAAAGCTTGGCCTGTGGCGCGACGTCGAACCGCGTCTTGCCATGTCCGATAACGTCCGCGCGGCGATGAGTTTCGTCGCTCGTGACGAGGCGCCGCTCGGCATCGTCTATGCAACCGATGCGGCGGCTGACGCCAATGTGAAAGTGATCGCCACTTTCCCAGCCGACTCGCATGCGCCGATCATCTATCCTTTCGCCTTGACTGCCACGAGCAAGAATCCGGCAGCGGCCAAATTTCTGGATTTCCTGCGTTCGGACGCTGCCAAGCCGATCTTCGAAAAGCAGGGTTTCACCGTACTCAAAAAATAAGCGAAGATTGTCATGAAGATCAGCGCGCGTAACGTCCTCAAGGGCACCGTCGTGGAAGTCACGAAAGGCGCCACGACGTCCCATGTGAAGATCGACGTCAACGGCGCGATCGTCACGGCCTCCATCACCAATGAAGCGGTCGATGCTCTGAAGCTCAAAAAGGGCAAGAGCGCTTACGCGGTGGTGAAGGCCTCCGACGTCATGGTGGCGGTCGACTGATGCCGATGCGTCTTCGCGCTCTAACACTGACGATCGTGGCGGCGCTTGTCGCCGCCACGACAGTTCATGCGGCGGAGTTCACCGACTCTGCCGGACGCAAGGTCAATCTGCCCGATAAGGTCGGCCGTCTGCTGCCGGCCGGGCCGCCGGCCGACGTGCTGCTTTATGCGCTGGCGCCCGATCTGCTGGTCGGCCTGGTGGAGCCGTGGAATGATGATGCCAAACAGGCCGTCCCACAGCGGTTTCAGGCTCTGCCTGGCGTGCCGCGCCTGACGTCGCACAATCTCAGCTCCGAAGATCTCGAAAAGCTGCGGCAGCTCAAGGCCGATCTCGTCGTCGACTATGGCGACATCAATCCGAATTACGTGGCTCTGGCGGACCGCATTCAGGCGTCGCTCGGCGTGCCTTATGTCTTGATCGATGGCAAGTTGCGGGAAGCGCCACTGGTGCTGCGCCGGCTCGGCGAGGCGATCGGACGGCCGAACCGCGGGCAGGAATTGTCGGGCGCCGTTCAAAGCGCGCTTGCGCTGATCGATGGCGCGGGCACAGCTGCGGCGGACCGGCGCTTGCCGTTCTACTATTCCCGTGGCGGCGATGGTTTGCAGGGCGTTCGCGCCGGTTCCAGCGTCGGTGAGGCGATCGAGCTGGCCGGCGGCCGCAACGTGGTGCCGTCGGCGCGGGGCGCTTTCATCGGTCTGACGGTGGCGGATGTGGTGCAATTGGCGCCACGCATGGTCATCGTCGCGGATGCCGCGGCGGTGCAGCCGGGCAGTGCCTTGCGGGCGAGCTTGCCGGCTGGCACGCGTTTCTTCGTCGATCGCGGTGCGCCCTATGGCATTATCGAGAAGCCGCCGTCGCTGAACCGCATTCTCGGCGCGCTGGCTGTCGCGGCGCTGATCCATCCCGATCGCGCCGAGGCTTTCAATACGGCGGCCGCGCGTCTGGCGACGGTGATGTTCGGCGATAGCGCAAAGTTCGAAAGCCTGCGCGATTAATCCCTGCGTGCCTTAATCTCTGCGTGCTCTCGCGATCTGGCGGATCATGCTGCCGGTCGCCAGCAGCATCTCCACGATGAAGGCCCAGAGCGACACGGAGAGACACAGCAGGCCCATGCCGAAATTCCAATAGAGCCAGTCTTCCTTGATCGCCCGTTCGATCTGGCCGACGAACAGGCCGAGAATGGCGGCGCAGACGAAGACGCCGGTCAGGGCGCCGAAGATGACGGCGATTTCCAGGGCGATAGTCCTGCGCCTGAGAACCCGCAGTTGCGCATTGCGGACATCGCGCGTCACGCCATCGCCGTCCATCTCGTCGACGATCGCGTTGATCCGATCCGAGACCCGCGCCAGCCGCGATGCGAACACGTTCAAGAATCCAGCGGTGCCAGCCAGCAGGAAAACCGGCGTCAACGCCGATTGAATCGTTTTCACGATGCCTTCGACGTCGGGCATGGCAAGCTCACTCATTGATCAGCCTTCTGAAGAATGGTCTGCACACGAGTCGTGCGCATCATTCGCCGTCCCGAATGACTTGGCAAATGGCTAAGTGCTCTAGCGATTTGAAGTGAAAGCCGGCGGCAGCGGCTCAGGCAGATCCGGCGGGCGGATCACCGCGCGCAACAGGCCGGCGGCGGCTTCCGATCTGCGGATCAGACTGTCGGTGTCGATGGAGAAGGCGGGCGCTTCCCAGGGACCCTGGACGTTGAAGTTCAACTGCATCGGCGCGGTCGGATTGGCCGGCATGGCTTCCGGCCGGCGCGGCGGCGAGACGCCGACATCGAGGCGCAGCGTCTGGTCAGGTCCGTTGATGGCGCCGGAGACATTGATCGATGCGCCGGGGCCTGTGATCTGGCCGCGTTCCAGCGACAGGGTGCCCTTGTTGATGGTGCCGCTGAATTCGGCCGCGGTGAAGCCGGTGCTGCCGGCACGCACTTCGCCTGGCACCGACAGGGGCCGCTTTTCCGACCGGCGCAAGGCCTGTTCCGCATCGAGGCCGGCGAGTTCGCCGTTTCTGGCCGAGAGCCGCAATTGGCCCGACAGGCTTTCCATATGTTCGCCAACACTATCGCCCCGGCTCTGCAGATTGATCTCGCCGGTGACGATGCCGGTCAGGCGCGGATGGCGGACGACATCTTTCAACATGGCGCCGGCATCGACATTGGTGAGCGCCAAAGTGCCCTTGAAGTCGCCGTCGTCGCCGATCGGCGTCACCGTCATCTGTCCCTTCATGCGTCCGCCATAGGCCTGAGCGCCGGCCAGCAGCACTTCCAATTTGCCGTCGTTGGCGAGGACGGAGAGACCGGTGGCGGTCATCGTCAATTTGCCGAGGATGGCGCGTTGCGCCGAGAGGCGCAGATCCATGTCGGTGCGGCCGAGCGCGGCCAGAGACAGCGGCTCGCGGCTCCACTGCCGTTCATTGCGTAGCGTCGGTATGAGCTCGGTGCTGGGCAGCATCAGCGACGGCGTGGCGAGTGTCGCTGAAATCAGCGGACGCTCGCCTTCAAGACGCACGCCGACGGAACCGCGGAAGACATTGGCATCAAGCGTGATGCTGGCATCCGACAGAGCGAGCGCCTGCTGCGTGATGCGCAAGGTGCCGTTGGCGGAGACCGTGGCCAAAGGACCCGGCAAAGCGGGCGCGAAACTCAATACCTGCATCAAGGTGCGCGGCTTCGCGGCGGTGCCGGCGAAATGGCCGTCGAACTGCCAGCGCGAACCACCTTGCAGGATGCCGTCGAAAGCCGCGTCGGCGATGGGCGAACGCAGTTTGGCGGTGAAGGGCGTCGCGCCTTTGTCGAAGAGATCGGAGAGGCGGGCGAACAGGACTTCGGCCTCGCCGTTCACATCGTTCCAGAAGAAGCGGCCGGCGAAAGAGAGAGGGCCGGGCAGGCCGCGCGGATCGAGAATGCCGTCGACCTGGGAAATCTGAACCGGCGGACGGCCATCGATTTGCAGGTCGAGCGAGCCGCCGGCGATGGTGAGGGGGCCAAGTTTCGACAGTTCGCCGAGCAATTGCGCGGAGGGGCGTGTCAGACTGCTGGTCGCCGTATGCAGCGAGAGCTGCGGTCCGATCAAGGTCAGCCGTTCGAGTTCGATGCGTCCGCCGAGCAGCGGCAACAGGCGGATATTGCCGCGCACGAAAGGCGTATGCAGCGCCATGGACGGTTGCGTGCCAATGGCGACATTCTCGGCCCTGATCTGCGGGCGCGGCAGGAGGGAGAAGGACAGCCGGCCTTTGATGTCGGTGTCGAGCCCGCTCACCTGGCGCACCTGTTCGGCGATTTGCCGGCGCAGCGCCGCCTCAAAGGCGCTGATGGGAAAAAACGCCCCGGCCGCGCCAAGCAGCAGCAGCAGGCCAAGTCCCCATTTCAGACTTCGGTTCATCGCGGACGGTTGGTTGGGCAAAGGAATGGTTCGAGTGAGGGTGCAAGCAAATGGTACATGCCATTGGCAGCCGCCATCATGACCTGATCAGCTTAGAAAAGAAAAGTTGAGCAAATCCATGGCGGCGAAGGGGATTTTCCAAGCCATCCCCAAGCAAATATAGGGCCGGAAGAATAGCCAAGGTAAGGCTGACGGCGGGATCAGCGGGTGTAGAAGGCCTGGGGGCCGATCATCCGGACGGGTCCACGGCCCTCCCGGGCGAGGGTTGGCTGGCGCAGCAGCGATGGAAACGGCGAGGGGATGGTGGCCGGCGTCAGGTCAGCGCGGGTCCGGTTCGGACCCGCCTGCTGGACGGCGGGGCTGCGTTTGACGATCCCGGAGGCCCGTTCCAGGGCGGCGAGGACGGCCCGCGAGGTGACAGGCAGGCGCCCCGCCTCGTGCAGGCCGGCGAAATCGCGCGGGCGATAGGGCCAACGCTCCGAACCCTTGAAGATGCGGAAGCCGGCTTCGGTCATCACCGGATCGCCGCGCCGCAGGGTGCGGTCGCGGTAGATGTCGGCCGTCTGCAAACCGGGCAGGCCGTCGCTTCGGCAGGTGCAGGTGTTGTCGCGGGTGGAGGCATAGCGGCCGGCCACGGGCAAGGTGCGATAAGTGCGGCCGGTGCGGGCCGCCACGGCATCGTCGATCTTCTCCGAGCGGCTGTAGTAGACGCGGGTCGGCGCGTTGGGGCACAAGCTGTTGCAATCGGCTTCGAGTTGGGCCGGTCCGAGAGCTTGATTGCTCGCCGGGAAATGAAAGCCGTCACAGAGGCGCACGCACATGGCCACGGTTTTCGAGTGGACGACAGGAACGATCGTCGGTGCGGTCTGGCGCGCTACCGTCGGCTGACGCTGCGGCTGCAGCCGTTGCGGTTGCAGCCGCGTTTCGGGCGCCAAGCCGGAGAGATTGTCCAAAGGACCGGGCAGGCCGGCGCGCAAATTGCGCGGCAGGCGGGAGAGCACGGAAGGCTGCGCCGGGGCGTAGGCGGTGACATAAACGGGTTGAACGCGCGCCGGCGTATGACGGGCACGTTCCGCCCGCCAATAGGCGGCCGTGCTTTCATCGCTTTGCGCGAAAGTGCGCAGCGACGGTCCGAAGAGAACGGCGGTGACGGTGACGAGGCAGGCGGCGGCGCCGAAGGCGATCCAAGTACGACGGGGGATGTTGCGTCCGGGAATGCTGCGAGGCGCCGGCTGATCGCTGGCGGAGGAATTTGCAACGCGCGACATCAGCCACTCCATCGAGACGCGGGGAAACTCTCAAATAATCAGTGGCCTCTGTGCTTTATGGTTACTCAAAGATGAACAATGTGGCAAGCGTCCATCGCGCTTCGCCGCTCAGCTTTCGCTGATCCCGTCGACGAGAATGAGATGACGGCTCAAAGCCTCGTCGCGAACCGCCAGCGCCTGGGCATATTCGGGTGAGCGATACCAGAGCCTAGCCCGGTCGACGGTGGGAAATTCGACGACGACGATCGTGCGCGGCGTCCACTGACCTTCCAAAGCTTCAATCGGCCCGCCGCGCACCAGATAGCGTCCGCCATAGCGGGCGATCGAGGCAGCGGCACGCGTCCGATAGGTTTCGAAAGCGGCGGCATCCTTGGCGGTCACGTCGGAAATCAGATAGGCGGGCATGGGAACCCTCGAAGACGGTGAAAAATGAAAAGGGCCCGCGCGGTTGGCGCAGGCCCTCAATCTCTCACTTGGCCGTGGCGTTTATTCGGCGGCGTGGCGCACCGGAACCGGCTCGAGAGCTGGTTCGGCCTCGGCCTGTTGCGAGGCGCCGCCGGAAATGTAGCTGTCGACCTTGTCGAGGTAGTAGTAGATCACCGGCGTGATGTAGAGCGTCAGCAATTGCGACACGCACAGGCCGCCGACGATGGCGATGCCGAGCGGCTGACGCAGTTCGGCGCCGGCACCGGCGCCAATGGCGATCGGGATGGCGCCAAAGATCGCGGCCAGCGTCGTCATCATGATCGGGCGGAAACGGATCAGCGCGGCTTCGCGGATCGCGGGCAGGGCGTCAATGCCGTCGCGCCGTCGTTCGAGTGCGAAGTCGACCATCATGATGGCATTCTTCTTGACGATGCCGACAAGCAACAGCACGCCGATGATGGCGATGACCGAGAGGTCCATGCCAAACAGATGCAGTGCCAGCAGGGCGCCGATGCCGGCCGAGGGCAGGCCCGACAGAATGGTGATCGGGTGAATGTAGCTCTCGTAGAGCACGCCGAGCAGGATGTAGATCGTCAGAATGGCGGCGATGATCAGGGGCACCTGACCCTTCTGCGCTTCTTCGAACAGCGCGGCGGCGCCCGAGAAATTGGTCGAGATCGTCGCCGGCAGTTCGATTTCCTTGGCGATGCGACGGATCGCTTCGTTGGCCTCCGACAAGGCGACGCCCGGCGCGACATTGTACGACAGCGTCACGGCTGGTTGCAGCGACTGACGGTTGATGGTGAGCGGGCCGACGGAGCGGCGGATCGTCGCCACCTGGTCGAGCGGAACAATCGGGAAGTTGAAGATATTGGCGGTCGGCGCAGGTGTTGCCGCCGTGGCGGCGCTGCTGGTCGATCCCGCGCCTGTCGTCGGCGCTACCGGCGCCACGACCGTGCCGCCGGCGCCTGGCTGGGCGCGGATATAGATGCGGCTCAGGGCTGACGGATCGTCCTGGAAGCGGCGGTTGGCGAGCAGGATGACCTGATAGTCGGCGATCTGCGTGAAGATGGTCGAGATCTGCCGGGCGCCATAGGTGTTGAACAGCGCTGTGCGGATCTGGTCGGCGGTCAGGCCATAGGCGGCGGCCTTTTCGCGGTCGATGTCGACGTTGAGTTCCGGATTGCGTATCTGCAAATCGCTCGTCACGTCGCGCAGGCTGGACAGCTCGCGCATGCGGTCGAGCATTTCCGGTCCCTTGGCATAGAGGGCCTTGAGGTCGCCGGATTGCAGGGTGAATTGATATTGCCCGCGCGACTGGCGGCCGCCGGACAGATTCATGTTCTGCACCGGATTGAACACGGTGTTGATGCCGGGCACGGCGGCGGTGGAGCGGCGCAGGCGGGAGATGACGTCTTGAATGTTGCCGCGCTCCGCCTTGGGTTTCAGCGCGACGAAGACGCTGCCCTGGTTGGCGGCGCCGAGGAAGCCGACGTTCGAGGCGACATATTCGACCGCCGGATCCTTCAGGACGATGTCGACCACTTTCTGGTTGAGATTGGATTGCAGCGGAAAGGCGGTGTCGGGCGAGACTTCCGTCGAGCCGGACAGGAAGCCTGTATCCTCGGTTGGGAAGAAGCCCTTTGGCATCCACATGAACATGGCGATGCTGACGCCGATGGTCAGGAAGGTGATGCCGAGCATCAGCAGGCGTGCGCGCAGCACCGCGTCGAGCGTGACGCGGTAGAGCGAATTCATACCGTCGATGAACCAGTCGACGCTGCGCGTGAAACCGTTCGGCTTGGCGTGATGGTCGATCGGCTTGAGAATGCGGGCGCAGAGCATGGGCGTCAGTGTCAACGACACGAAGCCCGAAACCAGAATGGAGCAGGAGATCACCACCGCGAATTCGCGGAACACGCGTCCGACCACGCCGCCCATGAGGAGAACCGGAATGAAAACGGCGACGAGCGAGAAGGTGATCGACAGAATGGTGAAGCCGATTTCGCGCGAGCCCTTCAGCGCCGCCTCGAAGGGACGCATGCCCTCCTCGATATGACGCATGATGTTTTCGAGCATGACGATGGCGTCGTCGACCACGAATCCGACGGCCAGCGTGATCGCCAGCAGCGAGATGTTGTCGATCGAATAGCCGAACATATACATGAAGGCACAGGTGCCGATCAGCGACACGGGTAAGGCGAGCGCCGGAATGAGCGTCGCCGTCATCGTCTTCAGGAACAGGAAGATGACGAGAACCACCAGCGCGACTGAGAGAAGCAGGGTGAACTGCACGTCGTGGACAGATTCACGGATCGATTCCGAACGGTCCAAGAGCACGCGGGCTTCGACAGACGGCGGCAATTGCGCCTGCATCTGCGGGAGCTTTTCCTTGATCGCGTCGACGACGGCGACCGTGTTGGCGTCCGACTGACGGAAGATCGCCAATTGGATCGAGCGGTCGTTGCCGAACCAGGCGGCCGTGCGATCGTTCTCGACCGAGTCATAGACATTGGCGATTTCGGACAGGCGCACCGGCGAGCCGTTACGCCAGGCGACAACAATGTCTTTATAGCCAGCCGCCTTTTCGATCTGGCCGGTGGCTTTCAGTACCGCATCCTTGTTCTCGCCACGCAGACCGCCGACCGGTGCCGAGGAATTGGCGGCGGCGACGGCGGTGCGGATTTCGTTCAAGGTCAGGCCGCGCGCCGCGGCCGCATCGGGATCGGCTTCGATGCGGACGGCGAATTTCTGCTGGCCGAAAATCAGCACCTGGGCAACGCCCGGGATCTGCGAGATTTGCTGGGCGAAGGTGAATTCGGCGTAGTCGTTGGTGGCCGAGAGCGGCAGTACCGGCGACTTGAGACTGAGGAACAGGATCGGCGCGTCGGCCGGATTGACCTTGCGGAAGCTCGGCGGCGCCGGCAATTCCGGCGGCAGGCGCCGCAAGGTGCCCGAGATTTGCGACTGCACGTCGAGGGCCGCGCCGTCGATGTTTCGGTCGAGATCGAACTGGATGATGATGTTCGTTTGGCCGTTCGACGACCGCGAGGTCATCTGCGTAATGCCGGGGATGGTGGCGAAAGCGCGCTCGAGCGGTGCGGCGATCGACGACGCCATGGTCTCCGGATTGGCGCCGGGCAGGGTGGCGGACACGCTGATCGTCGGGAAGTCGACACGGGGCAGCGCGGCCACCGGCAGTTTCGAATAGCCGAACAGGCCGAAGACGATGAACGACATCATCAGCAATGTCGTCATCACAGGACGGCGAATACATAGCTCCGAGATGTTCATCACCCGACCTTCCAGCCCTTTTAGTCCAGCCGCCCGTTACTCAGATATCAACTGTCCGTTTTGCTCGTCTCATTGCGGATGACGATGCGCGCGCCATTGGCCAGCGCCAAGGCGCCCTCGACCACGACGGTCTCGTCGCCCTTCAAGCCTTCCGAAATGATGTCACGACCGTCTTGTGTCCGCGCCACTTTGACCGTGCGCAGGCGGGCCACGCCATTCTCGACCACGTAGACGAAATTGCCTTCCTGGCCGGATTGGGTGGCTTCGCGTGGAATGCTCACCACATCCTGCTCGATGCGCAGAACGATGCGCAGATTGCACAATTGCCCGGGCCAAAGCCCTTCGTCGGCATTGTCAAAAATGGCGCGCACGCTGACGGTGCCCGTCGAGGGATCGATCATATTGTCGACGAAAGCGATCTTGCCCTTGATGGTGCGCTGCGAGCCCTGCGGCGTCGCCTGCACTTCGGCGCCGGTTGCACCGATGGAATCGCGCAGGTCCGGCAGCAGATATTGCGCGAGCGAGAAGGCGACGTAGATCGGCGCCGTCTGGACGATGGTGGCGAGCGTGCCGGTGGCGGTGTTGTCGCCGGAGCGCACGATATTGCCGGCCTTGGCGCTGATCATGCCGACCCGTCCGGTGATCGGGGCTGAAATCGTGTACCAGCCGAGCTGCACCTTCAGGTTTTCGATCTGGGCCTTGTCGCCGGCGATATTGGCGGTGGCGGTCGCCGCCGCCGTCCGGGCATTGTCGAGATTGATCTTGGTGCCGGCGTTCTTCGACAGAAGTTCGGCGTAGCGGGCGACGTCGCGATTGGCCTGTTCGAGGGCGGCGACATCGCGGGCGAGGGTGGCCTCGGCCTGTTTGATCTGTGCTTCGACCTGACGGGAGTCGAGCTGCGCGATGACCGTGCCGGCCTGGACGAGGCTGCCTTCGGCGACACCGATCTTGTCGACCTGGGCATCGACGCGGGTCTTCAGCGCGACGGTGGCCATTGGTTGGGCGGTGCCCAGCGAATTGATCACCAGCGGCAAGGAGCCACGCGAAGCCTTGCCCGTGACCACGGGAACGGGGGGGCGGGCGCCGGGGGAGCCGGCTGGCGCGTTCGGTGCGGCGGCCGGCGCTTGCGCCTGGGCCTGGCCGATGGCGCCGCCATTCGCGTTTGGCGTGTAGGCCGGCAAAATTCCGACAAGAATGGACGGCAGATAGGCGCGTGCGGCATTGCCGCGATCACCCGCCCCTGGGAAGATTGTGTTGGCGGCGCCCGGCCAGATGACCGCGGACGCGATCACGGCGACGGCCACACCGGTGAGCGTCGTCGCGACGCTGGGCCTTTTCATAGAACGTAGTCTCCCTCCGGCGGACGTTTGCCGTCTCGCCCATGTCTGAAGTTTCACTCCCCCGCCGCTCTTTATATCACGCCGGGGGCGAATGCACCTAGATTACATAAAGTTGAGGATGCTTCGAGTTACGATAAGGCAATGTTTGCGCCAGCCGTGCTCAACGACGGTGGAAAAGCCCGCAAAGCCCCGTAACCAGCCAGCCGAGGATCATCAGCACCCCGCCGGCGGGCGCCGCCATGGGAAAAGCCCGCACGCCAGCCAGCGCCCGCATGGCCAGATCGCCCGAAAACAGCACAGTTCCGAGCAAAAGTGTGCCGCCGCCGGCCAGCAGCATGAGCGACGAGCCGCCGCCCAACGCCAGGGCCAGCAGCGCGGCGGCGTGGAAAAGCAGCATGTTGGAGGCCGGATTGAGCAGTTCCGGCGCGCCGGTGTGAGACGCGGCGGCGGCCAAAGCCACGCCGGCGGCGCCCATCAGACCGGCAAGCAGGACGAAAAAGCGGCTGGATGACGCCATTGTTATTTCCCTGGATTGAGCAAAGACCGATTGGGGCGGCGGCCTCAATCTTGAATCAAGATTTCCGGCGCAAGGTACAGGCGCTACGCTGACCGTGCGCCTCGTCTGGACTTATATGCATATCTTCATCCTCGCCGATCACGCCTATATCAATGGCGGCCAATCGAAAGTCGCCATCGAAAGCGCGCTCGGGCTTGCGGCGCGTGGCCGCAAGGTGACCTATTTCGCCGCCGTCGGGCCGGTCGACCCGCGCCTGGAGCAGGCCGGCATCGCGGTCATCTGCCTCGATCAGTTTGACATCGATACGACGCCCTCAAAACTCGGCTTCCTCACTCAGATCATCTGGAACCGGCCGGCCGAGCGGCGGCTGGAGGCGGCGCTGGCGGGCCTCGACCGGCATGAAACCGTGGTGCATGTCCATGCTTGGCCGAAGGCGTTGTCGCCTTCGATCGGCGCGGCGTTGAAACGGTCCGGGCTGCCGTGCGTCTACACCATGCACGAATTCTTCCTGGTCTGCCCGAACGGCGGCTTTTACGACTATCCCAGAGCCGTGACCTGCCACCGGGTGCCGCTGTCGCTGTCTTGCATCGGCACCAATTGCGACTCGCGCAATTACGCCCGCAAACTGGTGCGGGTCGGCCGGCAGGTGGTGCTCGATCACAGCGGCCTGAAAGAAGCCATCGGCCACGTCATCACCATCAGCGCGCTGCAAGACGAGGTGTCGCGGCCCTATATGCCCAAGCATCCGGTCTATCATCGGGTCGACAATCCGATCGAAGCGCAGGATCTCGGCCCCAAGGAGAAGCCGGGCACAGGCTTTCTCTATGCCGGCCGGTTGTCGCGGGAGAAGGGGATCGAACATTTCTGTGCCGCCGCAGACCTTGCCGGCGTGGCGCCGGTGATCGCCGGTGACGGACCGCTGATGGACGAACTGAAGGCGCGCTATCCGCAGGCCAATTTCCTCGGTTGGCAAAAGTCGGAGGCTGTGCGCGCCCATATGCGGGCGGCGCGGGCGCTGGTGTTTCCCTCGGTCTGGTACGAAGGCCAGCCGCTCACCGTCTATGAAGCCTTGGCGCTGGGCACGCCGGTCATCGTTTCGGATGTCTGTGCCGGCCGCGAGGCGGTGGAGGATGGCGTCAACGGCATGTGGTTCAAGTCCGGCGATGCGCAGTCTTTGGCTGAGGCGCTGCGACGCCTGAGCGATGAGGGCGAAGCGGCGCGCATGTCGCGCGCCGCCTATGAGCGCTATTGGGCGCGGCCGCTGACCTTGGATAGGCACCTCGACGCCATCGAGGCGATCTATCGGCAGGCGCTGGCTTAATCGCGGCCCGCTTCGACCAGCTTGTCGGCGAGACCGACCGGATTGGTGAAGATGACTTCGTGGCTGCCGGGCATCTGCACCAGCCGATAGAGGCCGAGGCGGCTCGACATGCGGGGGTGCCAGCCCCATTCGCCGGGGGGGAGTGCGATGTCCTCGGTGCAGTTCAGATAGCTTTTCGGGATTTTCGTTTCGTAGAAGCGTTTGAGATCGAGTTTGTCGATCAGCGGCTGATAGGGTTCCGACGACAGCGTTTCGTAAGACGATTTGGCGAGGGCTTCGTCGGCATCGTTGACGAAGGCCTCGCGCCAGATCGGAAACGGCATCGTCACCGTGCGATCGGCCGAGGCGTCCGAGAGCTGCTTGAACAGCGCGCGATAATGCGGCGGGGTTTCATCGTCGAGGCTGTTGCCGGGCAGGGGCACGAAGGCATTCCAAAATACTAGCCGGCGGATGCGATCAGGAATTTCTTCCGCCAGCCGGGAGATAATCGTGCCGCCATAGGAATGGCCGACCAGGGCGAAATCCTTCAGATCCGCCTTGCTGATCTGGCTCACCAGATCGTCGATCTGCTGGGCGTGGGTGACGTTTTTGTTGACCCCTTTGCCATGGCCCAGCACCGTTGGCGCGGTGACCTTGTGGCCGAGTTGTTCGAGCCGTTTGGCGACCGGCGCCCAATGTTCGCCTGTATGCCAGGCGCCGTGAATCAGAACGAAATGTGTCATCGGTGTTCTCCCTCTCCGCTCCCGGCTCTAGCATGATCGGTGCGTGGCGACTTGGACAGAGGCGCTGCCGGTTTTGGACGCAGGCGCCGGATCCTTGCCTTTGCCCCTCGCGCCGACCGGGCTAAGCTGCCCGCCGCCGTGGCCGATGGGAGATCGTCATGCGGGTTTGGTCGACTGACGATGTCAGGGGCAGGGAGCGCTTCTCCTTCTGGAACGACGCGGTCTGCGATGCCTTCCTGAAAGTGCGGACGGAATGCGATGAGCCCGAAGGTTTTCAGGGACAGATCAGCAGCGTCGCGGCCGGTCCGCTGCTCGTCAATCACGTGACGTCGGGCACCCATCTCGTGCGTCGCAGCCGTGCTTCGGTGAGCGCCGACAGCAGCGACCATTTCCACGTCAATCTGCACACGGGCGGCGTGTGCATTCTGACCCAAGGCGACAGGGAGCAGCAGCCCGCCGTCGATGAATGCCTGTTCTTCGACAGCACCCGGCCGTTCGATCTGAATTTTCCGACGGCAATGTCGTTGACCAGTTTCATTGTGCCACGGGCGATGATCCTGGCGCGCGCCGCCGATGCGGTCGACGCCGTGGCCCTGCCGCTGTCGCGCAGCGGGGCGGGGGCTCTGTTCACCGCCTTCGCCAGGACATTGGCCGCGACGGCGGATCGATTGAGCCCGGCGGAGGCGGCGCAGGCCAGTGAAATCTTTGTCGATCTGCTGGCCTTGGCGCTCGGTGCGACACGCGGCGAAGGTTTGCGTGAGAGCGTGCGGCAGGCGCGTTTCCAAAACGTCTGTCAGCACATCCGCGCTCGCCTTTCAGATCCCGCATTGTCCTTGAACGAGGTGGCGCAGGCGGCAGGCCTGGCGCCGCGCACGCTACAGACTTTATTCCGCGGTGAGGGCACCACGTTCAGCGACTATGCGCTGGAACAGCGGCTGCTGCTGGCCGATAGGCAATTGACGGCGGGGTATCGCCGCTCGTTGACGGAACTCGCCTATTCTGTCGGCTTCGGCGATCTGTCTTATTTCAGCCGTGCCTTTCGTCGTCGCTTCGGCGTGACGGCGCGGGAGCGGCGGGCCATGATGCAAAAGTTGTGATCGTTTGGAGGTTTCATGTCAGCTCAATGCCGTCACACTGACAGCATCAAGACCGTCAAGCCCAGCGCCCTGGGCTGCGAGGAATGTTTAAAGACCGGGAGTTGGTGGGTGCATCTGCGTGTGTGCCGCGCCTGCGGCCACGTCGGCTGCTGCGATCAGTCGCCGAACAAGCACGCGACCGGCCATTTTAAGGCCACTGGTCATCCAATCATCGAAGGCTACGACCCGCCGGAAGGGTGGGGCTGGTGCTATGTCGACGAGACCTTCATCGACCTGCCGGATCAGACCCCGCACAATGGGAAGATCCCGCGCTATTTTTGAGGTGGATTATTTGGAATGGATCTGATGGCGGTTGGGCGACGCTGTTGCCATTGCCAGCGGACACGAGCGGCTTCGAGCCCCCACACCATGCCGAAACCGAGGAAGACCCAGCGCCAGTGATCGATATCGATCTGGAAGCCTTGCAGCAGCAACACCATGAGCGCGGGCCAGCAGACGTGGGCAAGGCTGCGATACGGTGATTTGACGATCATCATGCGGAAGCCGATGAAGAAGGTCGATGCGATCAAGATCAACCAGGCGAAACCGCCGATCCAGCCGTAGGAGGCGAAGGCGTTGATGTAGGAATTGTGCGGATCGAGGAAGAATTCCAAGCGGAAACGGAGCGGTCCGAAGCCGTTCGGGAGATCGAGCAGCATCGGCAGAGAGCGAAGCTGATTGCCGAAGCGGCCGGTGAGGCCTTCGTCATAGTCCTGTGTGACGGTGGCGCGCTGCAAAAACAGTTCACGTGCGGTGTCGATCGAGAGCACGGCGATCACGGCGACGAAGATGATGGCGAATGCCGCAGCGGCCCATAGCAGCATGCGGCGTCGGACGGAAGCTTGTTCTGCCGTGAGAAAGGTTGCGACGAACATCGTCAGCAAAGCGACGGCGGATGCGCCCCAGGAGCCGCGCGAGAACGACAGGAACACGCCGGCGGCGATGATGCCGAAGCCGAGCATGACCAGCAATGTGTTGCGCATGCGGGCGGTGATCATGCCATGGCCGAGATAGACGAGGCCGAGGATCATGTAGGAGCCGAACACGTTCGGGTCTTTGAACGTGCCGCTGACGCGGCCTTCGTACATGGTCGTATATTCGGCGAGACCGAACAGGCCAAGATAGCCGAGAATGCCGAGAATGGAGCTGACCAGACAGCCGAAGGTGAAGGCTTTCAGGCCGAGTTCCAGTCTCTCCTCGGTCTCCTCCGAAAAGAACATGGCAAAGAAAATGCCCATGATGACCAGATAGAGCGACTGGAACTGGAACAGTCGCGGATCGGGCTCGTTCCAATGGGGCATCAGCGCGACGAAGCCGGCGATATCGTAGATGACCCACAGAAAGATCATCGGCATCAGCACGACATTGAGCCGGAAGCCACGCAGCAGCCAGAGCGGAAGAACGATGAACGACAGATAGTCGAACGGTGAGGGTTCGATGATGGAAATGCTGCCGGCGGCGACGAAGACCGCGAAGACGACGCGCAATATCTTTTCGAGATCGACCTTGCGTCGTGTGGTCGGCGGTGCGGCGCCGGCGCTCTGTGGATAGGTCGCGGTATCGCTCATCGGGCCGCGGCCTCCGGTTTGATCGTGACCTTGCGGCGCACCAGCACGCGGTCGGATGTATGGGAACAGCCGTCGACGCGCATCGAGGCATAGTAGAGCCAGGCTTGGTCGCCGACGTCGTCGAAATTGCGCGTCTGCGCCTGCTCGTCAAGCAGCGAGGGATAGGAGTTGAGCCGGCCGGCGCCGCAGGCGTTGTCGAACAAGGTCTTGGTGGCAAACAGCAGGCGCGGCTCGCTCCAGACGATCAGGTCGCGCGAGGTGGCGTAATAGAAGCCGGGCACCGGATAGCTCTTGTCATCCTTCCACGCCTGCACGACGGCGATCCACGTGCCGCTGGAGCGTTGGCGCACGATGGCGCCGGGCGCCACGGGGAAGGGGGCGATGGGCTGGCATTCGGCGGGTGCCGGCTGTTTCGGGCCGTAGGGATCGGCGTAGCGGATGATGAAACCCTTGCCGTCATAAGCGCGCCAGAAGCCGGCTTTCAGCGGCTCGGCACTGCGGAAGAGACAAGCGCCATAGCGCTGTCCGGCCCAGCCCGTGGTGTTGCTGAGAAAGTAATGATTGCCGTTGAAGGCGACGATATTCGACGGATTGAAGAAGCCGCGATGGCGCCCCTGTTCGACATCCTGACGGAAGGGCGCCGAGGCGATCACCGGTGGCGTCTGTTTGGTGAAAGTCGCGCCGCCATCTTGGGAGGCCGCGCCGATCAGCGTGTTGAACCAGCAGCCGAGCGCCGCCTTGTCCTTCGGCACGTTGCATTGGCCGTTGCGATCGCCATGAAATTCGTGATGGACCACGGCGGCAATGTCCTTGCCGTTGTCGGTCCAAGTGGCGGCGATCCAGCTCTGATGATCGTAGGCGGCGGGATCGGCGCTGAACGCGGCCTTGAAGGCAACCTTGCAATCGAGCTTGAGGTGAGAAAGGTCCTGGCCGCGCAGGGGGCGGTTGACGTCGTGCAAAGCGAACATCACGACTTTGTTGTCGGCATCGCGAAAGGCGCGGGCGTTGACGTCGGGCACGTCGTGGCCGTCGCAGGCATCGCGCTTGGGATCGAACATGATCTGCGTGTCGTCGGCCAGGGTCAGCTTGACCCGCGGCGCATCGGCCCATGCCGGCAGGCCGGCACCGATTGCGGCCATCATGGCTAACGCCTGGAATTTACGCGCATGCGGGCTCAATAGGCGTTCTCCGCCTTCAGCAGCGCGAAGGGCGTGACCGCGAGGATGTACATGTCGAACAGGATCGACCAGTTCTCGATGTAGAACAGGTCATATTCGACGCGGCGCTGAATCTTGTCCTGGGTATCGGTTTCGCCGCGCAGGCCGTTCACCTGCGCCCAGCCGGTGATTCCCGGCCGCATACGGTGGCGGGCGAAATAGCCGTCGACCACTTTCTCATATTCGCGGTCGGCGGCCTTGGCGGTCACCGCATGGGGGCGGGGGCCGACGAGGGACAGATTGCCCTTGAGCACGACGTTGAACAGTTGCGGCAGTTCGTCGAGCGAGGTGCGGCGGATGAAGCGGCCGACGCGGGTCACGCGTGGATCGCCGCGCGTCACCATCTTCTTCATCGTCGGGTCGAGCTGGTCGGAATACATCGAGCGGAATTTGAACACTTCGATGAGTTCGTTGTTGAAGCCATAGCGCTGCTGGCGGAACAGCACCGAGCCGCGTGAATCGAGCTTGATGGCGATGGCGATGGCCAGCATCACCGGCGACAGGACGAGGAGGCACAGGGCGCCGACAATGCGGTCAAACGCCGACTTCAACACCAGATCCCAATCGACGATGGGCCGGTCGAAGACGTCGAGCACGGGCACGTCGCCGATCCAGGAATAGGAGCGGGGACGCAGCCGCAATTTGCTGGCATGGGCGGCCAGGCGGATGTCGATCGGCAGCACCCAGAGCTTGCGCAGCATCTGCAGGACGCGCTGTTCGGCGGTGATCGGCAAGGACAGGATAACGAGATCGACCTTGGCGTGGCGGGCGAATTCGGGCAGGTCGTCGACGGTGCCGAGCTTGGGATAGCCGGCCACCACATCGGGCGTGCGATCATCGGCGCGATCGTCGAAGACGCCGTAAATGCGTAGGCCCGTATCCCTCTGCTGGGACAAAGCGGTCAGCAGTTCGGCGCCGGCCTCGCCGCCGCCGACGATGACGGTGCGGCGATCAAGCTGCCCGCGCCGGGTCAGCCAGCGCACTCCGACCGCGACGAGGATGCGGCCGGCGATCAGCAAAGCGAGCCCGAGGACGAAGAAGCCGGCCGCCCAGACGCGCGAGAAGGCGCCTTCGAGCTTGAACAGGAAGGTGACGGACAGGGCGGCGAGGAAAACCAGAAGCCAGGCGCAGGCGAGGCGCAGGCCCCGGCCGATCGGCGCGCGGAAAGCCGCGATCGTGTTCAGTTCGAAGGCCTGAAACAGGATCAGGGCGAAAAAGGCGACGGTGGGAATCGCGGCAACGTAATAGCTTTCGAGGCCGCGCACCGGCTGTACGTAGACCGCGTGGACGGCAAAGCCGGCGACGCAGATCACCAGGAAATCGAACAGGCGCACCAGACCGATGAGGACAATGGGAGACCAGGCTGGCCGCGTGTCGCTGCCGGCCAGGGTTTCGGCGAGCCGCGCCATGCGGACGCGACGCTCCTCCTGCTGCGCCTGCTGTTCAGGCGTCAGCGGGGGCGTCTGTTCAACCCGTTTCATATCGTCGACGGTGAACGTGTTCATGACCGGTCGGTTCAACTGTTCTGCGGTACGATATTAGAACGCCAAGGCCGTGGTTCGGCCATTATCTCCCATGCTGGGCAATTTTCTGGCCAAGGCGGCCCGGTAACCTTCGATCACCGCGTCGACCATTTGATGAATGGTGAATCGAGAGGCGACGTAGTCGGCCAGCAGGCCCGCCTCGCGGGCGATGGCGCCGTCCGATTTGCCAGCCTGATCGATCATGGCCGAGGCCAGGGTGGAGGGCTCGTTGCTGGGAATCAGCCGGCCGGCATAGGGGCCGAAGATTTCCGGAATGCCGCCGACCGAGGTCGAAATCATCGGCAGGCGGGCGGCGGCCGCCTCGAGCACGATATAGGGCAGCGATTCGGCGCGGGACGGGACGATGAGAGTGTGGCCGAGACGGAAGGCCTCGCGTGCCGGCATCGGGCCGGGGAAGGTGACACGCCCGTTGAGCCCGTTGCGCAAGGCCTGCGCCTGCAGCTCCTCCTTGTCCGGGCCGGAACCGACGAGCACCGTTCGGATGCGCCGGTGGGTGCGCAGTTCGAACTCCAGATGAGCGTCGAGCAGGGTGTCGATGCCCTTGGCCGAGCGCAGTTCGCCGACATAGAGAAAGTCGGCGGCATCCGCATTGGCGGTCACGGGCACGTATTCCGCCTCGCTGATTCCATTGGGAATCACCCGGGTGAAGGCGCCGGGCGCATGGACGTAGCGGATGAAGCAGCTCTGGATGAAGGCGCTTTCGAACAGAAAAATGTCGGTGGCCCGGGCCAACACCGATTCGGTCGCCATATAGATTCGGTGCAGATAGCTGCCGGGGCGGTAATTGAAACTGCCGCCATGGGGCGTGTAGGCGCGAATCGCCGGCGCGGCGCCGGGCAGGAACCCCGGCAATCGGGCATAAAGGCCGCCCTTGGACCCGTGACCGTGAATCACGTCCGGCTGCAAATGCCGCATCAATTTGCGGATTCGCGCCAGATTGCCGATGTCGGTGGGATGCGGATTGCGACGCATGGGGAGGCGAACAAGGCCAAGGTCAAGATGAGGGGCGAGCTCCGCCAGCACCGAGTCGGTCCGGTCTCCGCCCGTCAGAGAATCGCAGATGATGCCGACGTGATGGCCGCGTTCGATCTGCGCGCGGGTGAGATCCAGAACATGCCGAAAAAGGCCGCCGAGCGGCGCGCGGAAGACGTGGATTATTTTGAGACGGTCATCCGAGGGCGGCGCTTCCAACATGACACATGCCTTTAGCGCCTGTCCTAGAAGAAGCGCTCCCGGACTGTGATCGTGTCGCCCGGCAGGACCGGATAGGTCAGCGGCACCGATCCCGTGACGGGAGCGCCGTTGATGACTCGCGTCAGATCGGCGCTCGATCTCGACGCGCGTGGCCCGAAACCTCCGGCCACCGCGACGGCATTTTGTACCGTCATGCCGTTAATGAATGGGTACTGGCCGGCGGTGATCACTTCCCCGAGGATGAAGAAGGGCCGGTAAGCCTCGACTTCGACAGAGACTTTCGGCTCGCGCAGATAGCCGCCACGCAGTTTGCCTTCGATGATGCGTTCAAGCTGAGTGGTGGAATGGCCGAAGGCATCGATCGGGCCGATCAGCGGCATGGAAATGCGGCCGGCTCCGTCGACGGCATAGGAGTTCGAGAGCGAATCCTGGCCGAAAACGATGATGCGGAGACGATCGCCGGAGGCCAGAAGGTAAGGGGCCGCCGCGTTCGCCTCGAGGAGCTCGTTTTGATAATGGGTCCTGGCACAGCCCTGCAACGCGATCGCCGCGAGGGCCAGGGCCGCGATGAACGAACGCCGTATCATGCTGCAACCACACGAGACTTTTCCCTCCGGCCATCGGCGGGATCACGGCTTAAGTCTTAGGGTGGTATGGTTAATAAAGCCTAAGCAACTCAGTGCCGTGGGATTGGCGGGTTAACCAGCCCTCAACCATAAGGCGCTCTAATCCGCCCAGTTTCCGAAAGGGCGTTTCATGAGTTCCCAGGCGACCGATTCTAACGATCAAAGATACGACGGCCGCACGCTGGACCTCGATCTGCCGGGCATCTGGCGGACGGTCTGGCGTAAGCGCAATGTTATCTTGGGAACGACGGCTCTTTGCTTCGCGCTCGCCACCGCTTTCGTGCTGGTCGTCAAGCCGCGCTACACCGGCGAAGCCAAGGTACTGATCGAGAATCAGGAAAACTATTTCACGCGGCCGGAGCGGGTGCAGACTGAGTCGTCGGGCCAGGCCCCCGATCAGGAGGCGGTCGCTAGCCAGGTGCAGGTGGTGACGTCGCGCGATCTCGGCCGTGAGGCGATCCGTGCGCTGGGGCTGCGGGGCAATTCCTATTATGATCCGCTGGCCGGCGGCAGCCTGCTTGGCAATCTTCTGTCGCTGCTTGGCGTCAGCCGCACGCCGGCTAATCCGGAAGATCGCATTCTCGACAATTACTTCGATGCGCTGGCGGTGTTCCCGGTGCCGAAGTCGCGCGTGTTGCAGATCGAGTTCAAGGCGCCCGATCCCGATCTCGCCGCCAAGGGCGCCAACACGATCGCCGATCTTTATATCGACATGCAGTCGCAAGCGAAGCGCGAGCGTGCCAAGGCGGCGGCGGAATCGCTGGGCACATTGGTGGGCGAACTGCGCAAGCAGGTGGCGCAGTCGGAAGCCAAGCTCGAAGCGTTTCGCGCTTCGACCGGCCTGATCCTCGGCGCCAACAATATGACGCTGCCGACGCAGGCGCTCTCCGACATCAACGGTCAGCTCGCCACGGCGCGCTCGGCCCAGGCTGAGTCGCAAGCCAAGGCGAAACTGCTGCGCGACGCCATTCGCAGCGGCCGCCTTACCGACATGCCGGATATCGCCAAGGATGATCTGATCCGCCGCATTTCCGAACAGCGCATCAATCTGCGGGCGCAACTAGCGCTGGAATCGCGCACGTTGGGACCGCAGCATCCGCGCATCAAGGATTTGATGGCGCAGCTTGCGACGCTCGATGCCGATCTGCGCACGGCCGCCGAACGCTCGGCGCGCGCCTTGGAGAACGATGCCAAGATCGCTGGTGCGCGTGTCGACAATCTCGTCGCTGCCGTCGATCAGCAGCGCCGCAGCGTCGGCAATGCCAGCGGTGACGAAGTGCGGCTGCGTGAACTCGAACGCGACGTGAAGCTGCAGAAGGATCAGCTCGAATCCAATATCACCAAATATCAGGAAGCAACCGCGCGCCAGGAATCGGCCTCGACGCCCGGCGATGCGCGCGTGATTTCGCGCGCCGTGGCGCCGCAACTGCCGTCGTTCCCCAAGAAGCTGCCGATCATCGTAATGGCGACGCTGGCGGGACTCGTCCTCTCGATCGGCGCCGTGCTGATGCGCGAATTCCTGACCGGCAACAGCTTTGTGCCGAACGGGCCGGAGGGCACTTACGCGCCGCCGGCGCCACGGCACGATCCCGACCCGCGTCCGAGCCGCACGACGTATGTCGTCGATACGGCATCTGCCGATCGCCCCGTGACGCCTGACGTACGCGTCGAGCCGCGGCCCGATCCGCGTCCGACTCGCAGCCTGTTTGCCCTGCCGGCCCTGGCCTCTCTGTTCGCCGGCTGGCGCAAGAGCAAAACCGAGAACGCCAAGCCCGAACCGGAGCCCGATGTGCCGGTCATGCCCGAACCCGTGCCCGTGCCGCCGGCTGAACCGATGGTCGAGGTTGATGTGCCTGCTGATACGCGCCTGTCGGTTGCCACCGTCGCACGCCGTCTGCTCGACACGGCCGAAATCGAATATGCCACGCGGGTCATGACGGTGCCGACCGATGCGGCGCTCGACAGCCGCGAAGCGGCCTATCCCTTGGCGCGGGAACTTGCCAATGAAGCCCGGACGATTCTGCTCGATTTCCGCCGTTCGCCACTGCGCGAACATCGGGAAGGGCTGTCGGATCTGTTGACCGGTGACGCCTCGTTCGAAGAGGTGATCCATCGCGATCGCGGTTCGCGCCTGCATGTGCTCGAGGCGGGCGAGGGCAGCGTGCTTATCGGCGAAGACCTGGAAGCGATCATCGACGCCCTGTCGCAGACCTATGAATTCCTCGTTCTGTCGATGCCGCCGGTGGCGGATGATGGAATCACCAAGGGGCTGGCGCCAGCCGCCGATTGCGTCTGTGTGGTTTCGCCCGCGATGGGACCAGTGGCAACGGCGCTTGGTTCATCGCTGGTGGAAGCGGGCGCTGGCGAAGCCGTCGTCATGCAAACCTCGCCGGCGCCGGAAATGCCGCGGCCGAGCCGTCGGCCGGTGGTCAGCGACGCGGCTTGATTTAATTTCGACGCAGAAAGCCGAGGCTGGCGCGCAGGCGCTTCGCCATCGGCCACGCCCATTCGCTTTGCTTGATGAGGCGCTTGGCGCGGCGGCGGGTCTTTTCCATCGTCACGAAAGCCTTGCCGGCGCCGCTTTGGCCGATCAACGTGTCGAACAGCGGCTCGGCCTCGTTGCACCAGGTGTTCTTGTAGCGGCCTTCGCCGATGCCGAGATCGAAACGTGTCAGACCGTCCTGGCATTTGGCTTCGATCAAGCGTTGCAGCAGCAGATCGCCGGGGCTGAAACGGGCGATCATCGGATCCATGTCGAAGGAATTGATCATGCCATGGAAGCGGCCGCGATGGATGCCGCCGCCATAAATGGCAATGATGCGGGTGCCCATCGCCAGCGCGTGCAGTTCGATCGCGGGTGCTTCTCCGTCACGCGGCAGGCAGGAACGGCGAAAATAAGCCAGCGCCACATCGTTGCGCATGTCGGAAGTGATGTTCATCTGGGCGAAGCGCTCACGCTTCTGCGCCAGATAAGTGTCGATCGTCGCCTCGATCTCTTCGGCGGTCATGGCCTTGTGGTAGGCGACCGGGCCCTGTTCTTCGAGTTTACGCGCCTTGTAGCGCAGTTTCTTACGGGTATCGGCCGACAATCGCTCCTTGGCGAGCGCTTCGAAATCGGCGGTGAGCGTGGTCGAATAGCAAAAGCTCGGACTGTCCTGGCGGCCGAGCGCAGCGAAAGGATTGGGACGGCCTTCCCAAGTAAGAGGCTGGTTGGCCAGCACATAGGCGTCCGGCTTCAGCGCGCTGGCCTGGGCCACCTGCATCAGAATGGCCACGAGAATGTTGCGGGGCGGCTCGCTGCCCGGCCGATACAGGCCGAGATTGGCGTTGGAGTCGCGGCCGCCGAGGAACTGGGCCAGCCGCAGGCCGCCCGCCGTCTGGATGCCGAAAGGCAGCAGCATTTGCGGTGCGCCGCTGCCCGGATCGCGGGTGAGGATCAGGAGCGGGCGGATGCCGGCGGCCGGGCAGACGGTCTCGATCCACGGCAGCAACCAGCGCCGTGTCTGATACATGGAAGCCGGCGCGATCGCCTCCAGTTCGGCCCAGGCGTCGAGGACGCCGGCCGGATCGTCGTGAATCTCGATGCGAGGAAGTATGCTCACGCTCTCGGCCATGGTTTGCGCGACAGGGGCGTCGCGACGATTTGTTCGTAACTGCCGTCTATGATGGACTGTTAAAATAGCCTGCAATTGTCAATGCGGACTTATCCGAGGTTGTGAATCTGCCATGCGCGCGAGCGTCAAGGAAAAGGCCATCGCGGCCGGTTTCGCGGTGTTCCGGGCCACGGGGCTGCACCGGGCGGCGCGCTTTGCCCGTGGCGCGGGCGTGATTCTGATGTTCCATCACGTGCGGCCGTGGGCGGGGCAAGGTTTTGCGCCGAACCGGCTTCTGGAGATCACGCCGGATTTTCTGGAGACGGTGATCGACACTTTGCGCGGCGAGGGCTTCCAGATCGTCAGCCTCGATCAGGCCGTCGAACGGCTGGGGCAGCGTGGGGAAAAGCCCTTTGCCGTGCTGACCTTCGACGATGGCTATAAGGACAATCTCGAATATGCCCTGCCGATCCTGCGCCGCCACGAGGCGCCGTTCACCCTCTATGTGACGACTGGCTTCGCCGGGCGTACGGCAAGGCTCTGGTGGGTGGAGCTTGAAGAGGCGATCCGCGCCCTCGACCAGATCGAGATTGAGATCGGCGGCACGCGGTTCATGCTTGATTGCCGCAACGACACGGAAAAAGCCGAGGCCTTCCGGGCGCTCTATTGGCCGTTGCGCGCTGGTTCCGAACAGGATTTGCTCGATCGCATTGCCGGTCTCGCGCGGCAAGCCGGTGTCGCGCCCGTGAAACTCGTCGAGCGGTTGTGCCTCGATTGGGATGGCCTGCGCCAGATCGCGCGCGATCCGCTGTGCACCATCGGCGTGCATACGCTGACCCATCCGATGCTCGCCAAGCATGATGAGGCTTTCGCGCGGCGTGAACTGGCGGAGAGCCGCGCGATCATCGAACGCGAGATCGGCCAGCCGGCGCGCCATCTGGCATTTCCCGTCGGCGATCCGACCTCGGCGGGACCGCGTGAATTCGCGCTGGCTGAGGAACTCGGTTTCGCCAGCGCGGTGACGACCCGGCCCGGCATGGTGTTTCCCGAGCACGCTAAGCACCTAACCGCATTGCCGCGCCTCTCGGTGAACGGCCATTGGCAGGACCGGGCCTTTCTTGAAGTGCTGCTGTCGGGCGCGCCCTTCGCCCTGTGGAACAGGGGCCGGCGAGTGAACGCAGCTTAGCTGTAGCCTTCACCCGGTACCGCGACTACGATCTTCCGACGAGGAATCGGGAAGCGGTAGATGATGGAACCGGCGTGGACGGAACGATCCTGGCGACCTCTGGCGGTCGTTGCTGGTGTGCTGGTTGTTTATGCGCTGGGCAGCAAGATCCCGTTGCCGGGCCTTGATGTCGAGCGGCTCGCCGCCATGCCCATGCAAGGTGCCATGAGCCGTCTGTCGGTCATGGCCTTGGGGCTGATGCCGTTTCTGAGCGTGCTGATCTTTTTCGAGATCGCCAAACTGGTGATCCCGCCCTTCGCGCAGTGGCAGGCCCGTTCTCCTGCAATGGCCTATCGTCTGCTGCTTATTTTCGTCGTCGTTCTTGCGACAATGCAGGCCTACGGCGTGGTTTCCGCTTTGGCGGGAGCGGGGCTTTTGCAGGCAGACGACAATACGACCATGCTCGCCGTGATCGCCGCCTTGGTGGGCGGCACGCTGCTGCTGGTCTGGCTGGCCGATCGCATCGATCTGCCTGGCATCGGCAATGGCTTCTGGTTGGTTTGGATCGCGCCCTTTCTTGGCGGTTTCGCCGCGTTGGCTGCGACCGTGATCGCGGCAATGCAGGTCGGTGCTTTGGGTCTGGGCGGCGTGTTGATCGGTTTGGCCTATATTCTCCTGGCGAGCGCCGCTGTCGTCCTGGCGAACAGAGTTATCGCGCGGGGAGACTACGGGGTCGCGCCGATCGCGATACAAGCGTTGATCTGGCCGCCTCTGCTGGCCAATGTCGTAGCGGGTTATATTGCCGCCTTCTTCTATCTCGTCTTTTCGCTATCGCCGCGGGCGCTCGCGGTGATCCAACTGATCCTGCTCGTGCCGCTGATCGCGCTCTTCGTCTATGCCTATATGCGCCAGTCGATGCGCGCCGACGTGGCGACGGGGCTCACGGTTCGGGCGGCGCCATGGGTGTTGCTCTGCCTGCTGGAACTGGTCGTCTGTGTCGGTGGCGAGCTGTTGAGCGAATTTTTGGTTTTGCCGTGGCGTTTCAGCGGGGCTTTGCTCATCATCACCGTGACGGTGATGATGTCGCTGCTGCGTCTCTTACCCTTTAAAGCGAGCGCTTAAAATAGTGCGCGATCTCGCCGACGATGCCACGGCGGAAGGTGAGCACGCAGACCACGAAGATTGCGCCCTGCATCACGATCACCCATTGGCCGAACTGGGCGAGATATTGCTGCATGGTGATGATGATGAAGGCGCCGACGATCGGGCCGAAAATCGTGCCCAGGCCGCCGAGCAGGGTCATCAAGACCACTTCACCCGACATCGACCAATGCACGTCGGTTAGTCCGGCATTCTGCGCGACCAGCACTTTCAGGGAACCGGCGAGGCCGGCGAGCGCGCCGGACAGAATATAGGCCATCAGCTTGTATTGATCGGCGCGATAGCCCAGCGAAATAGCCCGCTGTTCGTTCTCGCGGATCGACTTCAAGACTTCGCCGAATGGCGAGTTGATGATGCGGAAGATGAGCAGGAAGGCGAGCAGGAAAACGATCAGAACGAAGTAATAGAGCGTGAGGGGGCGGGAGAGATCGATGAAGCCGAACAGCCGACCCTGCGGCACGCCCTGGATGCCGTCCTCGCCGTGGGTGAACGGCGTTTGCAGATAGATGAAATAGAGAAGCTGCGACAAAGCCAAAGTGATCATGGCGAAATAGATGCCTTGCCGGCGAATAGCGATGAGGCCGGTCAGCACCGCGAGCGCAGCAGAGGCGGCGACGCCCAGGAGAATGCCGAGCGCGGGTTCGAAACCCCAGACCTTCAAGGCATGAGCGGTGACATAGCCGGCCGTGCCCAGGAACATGGCATGGCCGAACGACAAAAGACCGCCATAGCCGATCAGCAGATTGAAGGCGCAGGCGAATAAGGCAAAGCACAGTGCCTGCATGACGAAATAGGGATAGAGCCCGGTGAAGGGGACGACGGCCAGGATCACGGCCATGACGACGAAGACGATGCTTTCGTCGCGGGTGTTGTTGGCCGGGTTGGTGCTCGCGGTGATCGATGTCATGTCAGTTGGCCCGTCCCGTCAGTCCCGTCGGCTTCACCAGTAGCACCAGCACCATCAGAACGAAGACGACGGTGTTGGAGGCTTCGGGATAAAAATATTTCGTCAGTCCCTCGATCACGCCGAGCGCGAAGCCGGTGATGATCGAACCCATGATCGAGCCCATGCCGCCGATTACCACCACAGCGAAGACGACGATGATCAGATCCGCGCCCATCAAGGGGCGGACCTGATTGATCGGCGCGGAGAGGACGCCGGCCAGCGCCGCGAGACCGACGCCGAGACCGTAGGTGAGAGTGATCATACGGGGAACGTTGATGCCGAAGGCTTGCACAAGAGTGGGGTTTTCCGTCGCCGCGCGCAGATAGGCACCGAGCCTCGTGCGCTCGATGAGGAACCAGGTGGCGAAACAGACGACGAGAGAGAAGACCACCACCCAGGCGCGATAGATGGGCAGGAACATGAAGCCGAGGTTGATGCCGCCGCGCAATTGCTCAGGGATGGCATAGGGCAGGCCGGAGGAACCGAAATAATTCTGGAACAGGCCCTGGATGATGAGCGCGAGGCCGAAGGTCAGCAGCAATCCATAAAGATGATCGAGGCCTTGCAGGCGATGCAGCATGGTGCGTTCGAGCACCATGCCGAACAGGCCGATGACGATGGGCGCCAGCAGCAGTGACCACCAGTAGCCGAGCCCGGTATATTCGAGGAAGAAATAGGCGACGAAGGCGCCCATCATATAGAGAGCGCCGTGGGCGAAATTGATGATGTTGAGCATGCCGAAAATGACGGCGAGCCCCAGGCTCAAAAGCGCATAGAAGGAGCCGTTGATCAGACCCACCAGAAGTTGGGCGTAAAGGGCTTGCATCGCGATCGGTCTTTCAGGCTCTGGATCGGAGGGTGGTGCCCGGCGGTGTGTGCCGCCGGGCCGCCGATCTTATTTCTTCAGGAGAGCGCAGGTGCTTTCCGACAGCGGCGTGAAAGCCTGCTCGGCCGGAATGGTGGAGACGAGCTTGTAGTAGTCCCACGGGCCCTTGGATTCCGACGGCTTCTTTACTTCGAAGAGATAGGCCGGGTGAATCTTGCGGCCGTTCGCTTCGATCTTGCCCTTGCCGAACAGCGGATCGTCGGTCGGCATTTCCTTCATCTTGGCGACGATCTTGGCACCATCGTGAGAATTACCACCCATGGCTTCGAGCGCCTTGAGATAATGCAGCACGCCCGCATAGACGCCGGCGTGAACCATGGTCGGCATCTGCTTGTTGCGCATGCGCTCCTGGAATTTCTTGGCGAAGGCGCGGGTCTGATCGTTGGTGTCCCAATAGAAGGATTCGGTGAAGTTCAGCCCTTGCGCCACGTTCAGGCCGAGCGAATGCACGTCGCTGAGGAAGAGGAGGAGCGCGGCGAGTTTCTGGCCACCGCTGACGATGCCGAATTCAGCGGCCTGCTTGATCGTATTGGTGGTGTCGCCACCGGCATTGGCGAGGCCGATGATCTTGGCCTTGGAGGCCTGGGCCTGCAGCAGGAAGGACGAGAAGTCCGAGGAGTTCAGCGGATGTTTGACGCTGCCGAGCACTTTGCCGCCGCCGGCTTTCACCACGGCGGTGGTGTCGCGTTCCAGTGCCGCGCCGAAGGCATAGTCGGCGGTTATGAAGAACCAGCTATCGCCGCCGGCTTTCACCAGCGCGCCGCCAGTGCCGTGCGCCAGCATGTAGGTGTCATAGGTCCAGTGCACCGTATTGGGCGAGCACTGCGAATTGGTCAGATCGGACGCTGCGGCGCCGGAATTGATGTAAACGCCGTTCTTCTCGCGCACGATATTGTTGACGGCAAGCGCGACGCCGGAATTCGGCACGTCGACGATGATGTCGACCTTCTCGACGTCGAACCATTGGCGCGCGATATTGCTGCCGATGTCAGGCTTGTTCTGGTGATCGGCGGAGATGATGTCGATCTTCCAGCCCTTCTGCGTCAGGCCTGAATCCTCCGCCGCCATCTGGGCGGCGAGCGTCGAGCCCGGGCCACCGAGATCGGCATAGAGGCCGGATTGGTCGCTGAGCGCGCCGATCTTGACGGTCTTGTCTTGAGCCAGCGCGGCGCTGCCGGCGCAGGCGAGGGCGGTCGTGAAAAGCAAGGCTGAAAATGCTTTGATCATGGTCTACTCCTTCAACCACTCCCGATGCACGTCCGCTCTCCGTCTTTTAGACGCCGAGATAGACGTGCAATTTCTCCATATTGTCTTGCAGCTTGGCGTTGCTGAAATGGTCGATCACCTTGCCGTGCTCGACGACATAGAAACGATCGGCGACAGTCGAGGCCCAACGGAAATTCTGTTCGACCAGCAGGATGGTGAAGCCCTGCGACTTGAGCCGCGCGATGGTGTTGCCGATCTGCTGGATGATGACGGGCGCTAGGCCTTCGGTCGGTTCGTCCAGCATGAGGAAGCGCGCGCCGGTGCGCAGGATGCGGGCGATAGCCAGCATCTGCTGTTCGCCGCCGGACAGTTTCGTGCCCTGGCTGTTCAGCCGCTCCTTCAAATTGGGGAACAGTTCGAAAATCTGATCGAGCGTCAAGCCGCCGGGCTGCACCATCGGCGGCAGCATGAGGTTTTCGCGCACGTCGAGGCTGGCGAAGATGCCGCGTTCTTCCGGGCAGATGGCGATGCCTTGCCGGGCTATTTTGTCGGAGGCTGTGCGCACGATGTCCTTGCCGCGGAATATGACGGAGCCCGTGCGCTTGCCGATGATCCCCATGATCGATTTCAAGGTCGTGGTCTTGCCGGCGCCGTTGCGCCCGAGCAAGGTCACCACCTCGCCCTCGCGCACGTCGAAATCGATGCCGTGCAAGACGTGGGATTCGCCATACCAGGCTTCGAGATTGCGCACCGACAGAACGAGATTGGCGCTGTCGGTCGCATCTAGACCGGAAACAGGCGTCGCGGTCTCAAGCATGGCCGGCTCCCAGATAGGCTTCCTTGACGCGTTCGTCCTTGGTCAGTTCGGCATAATTGCCTTCCGCCAACACACGGCCGCGCGCCAGAACGGTGATCCGGTCGGAGAGATTGGCGACGACGCTGAGATTATGTTCAACCATGACGATCGTATATTTGGCGGAGATGCGCTTGATGAGAGCGGCGATCTTGTCGATATCCTCATGGCCCATGCCGGCCATCGGCTCGTCGAGCAGCATCATCTCGGGATCGAGCGCCAAGGTCGTGGCGATCTCCAACGCGCGTTTGCGGCCGTATGACATTTCCACCGCCTGCGTCTCGGCGAAGGCGCTCAAGCCGACGTCGTTCAGCAATTCCTTGGCGCGATCGTTGAAGCGGTTCAGCACGCTCTTCGAGCGCCAGAAGTCGAACGAGTCGCCGTGCTGGCGTTGCAAGGCCACGCGCACGTTCTCAAGCGCGGTCAGGTGAGGGAAGACGGCTGAGATCTGGAAGGAACGCACGAGGCCGAGGCGGGCGACATCGGCCGGTTTCATCGCCGTGATGTCTTGCCCCTTATAAAGAATCTGACCGCGCGTCGGAGTGAGGAACTTCGTCAGCAGGTTGAAACACGTGGTCTTGCCGGCGCCGTTGGGGCCGATCAGGGCATGAACGCTGCCTCGCTTGATACGCAGGTTCACGTCATGAACCGCGACGAAACCGGCAAACTCCTTGGTCAGCCCTTGGGTTTCAAGAATGTAGTCTTCTGCCAATCACATCTCTCCCAACCACCGCTCGGCATCGGAGAGGCAACGTCATCGCGACATCGCATGTGCCTTCCCCAGCACGTTTGATGTCGGTTGCTGCTAACGCCGCCCTTCGTCTCCCTCTCGGCCGCAACACCATCTGGCAAGCTATTCGTTCTGCTTTTTTAAAATGGCCTGCTCTGAGACCACTACACCAGCGCCATCGGCGCTTCGGGCTTTGTCCTGCCTCGTCGTGAACCGTTGGCAGTGTGGATGACGAAACTCATCAGTGCAAGGCGTCTCCAAGGTTCCGGGTCCTGGGTTCCCGACCCACGCGGGTGAGGGCGTACCCAGCCTTGGTAAGCCGGTCTTTGGCGGCCTGCGAATTGGCAAATAGTCTGATTGAACCTGACAAAGCTTTTGGGTCGGATCGTTCGTTGGTTCCCATCGGGCTGTCGGCGGCTCTGAGAACGTGTGGAGGGCTCTATGACCGGAAGACTTTTGTCGGCTGTCGCCGCCTGCAGCCTGTTGCTGGGTGGTTCCGCCTGGGCGCAAGGCGTCAAAATCGGCATCCTTAACGACCAGTCCGGCGTCTATGCCGATTATGGCGGCAAATGGTCGGTGGAAGCCGCTCGCATGGCGATCGAGGATTTCGGCGGCTCAGTTCTTGGGCAGAAGGTGGATCTCGTGACCGCCGACCACCAGAACAAGCCGGATCTGGCCGTCAGCATCGCCCGCAAATGGTATGACGTCGATGGCGTCGACATGATCACCGAATTGACGACGTCCTCGGTCGCCTTGGCTGTCCAAGATTTGACCAAGCAGATGAAGAAGATCGACATCGTCATCGGCGCAGCGACCTCGCGCATCAGCGGTGATGCCTGTTCGCCCTATGGGTTTCATTGGTCCTTCGACACCCGCTCATTGGCGGTGGGCACGGGAGGTGCCTTGACCGAGCAGGGCGGCAACACCTGGTTCTTCCTGACGGCCGACTATGCCTTCGGCTATTCGCTGGAAGAAGACACTTCGGCTATTGTCAAAGCCAAGGGCGGCAAAGTGCTGGGCTCGGTGCGCCATCCGCTGAATTCGTCCGACTTCTCGTCCTTCCTGTTGCAGGCGCAAAGTTCGAAGGCGAAGGTCATCGGTCTCGCCAATGCCGGTCTTGATACGATCAATTCGATCAAGCAGGCGTCGGAATTCGGCATCGTCGCCGGCGGCCAGAAAATGGCAGGCTTGCTGATGACCCTGGCGGAAGTGCATGGCCTCGGCCTGCAGGCGGCGCAGGGCCTGGTGCTGACCGAATCCTATTACTGGGACCGCGATGACAGATCACGCGCCTTCGCCGAGCGCTATTTCAAACGCACCGGCCGCATGCCGAGCATGATCCAAGCCGGCACCTATTCGGCGACCTTGCAATATCTGAAGGCAGTCAAGGCGGCCAACAGCAAGGACAGCGAGGTCGTGGCGAAGAAGCTGCGGGAGATGCCCGTCGATGACGATGTGTTCAACGGCGGCAAGGTGCTGGCCAATGGCCGCATGGTGCATGACGTCTATCTGTTCGAGGTCAAGAAGTCGGCGGAGTCGAAGAGGCCGTGGGACTATTACAAGCTGCTCGCCACGGTGCCGGGCGATCAGGCCTATCCGAGCGCGGCGGAAAGCGGGTGTCCGCTGACCAAGTGAAGCGTGATCTAGGAATGAGAAAGCCCGGTCAGACCGGGCTTTCCTTTTTATGCATCACGCTGCGCGCTTCGCTTCTTCGGGCCGCTCCCATTCCTCGCGATGGTCATAGACCCAGGCGAAGCTCGGCGCGAAACGCAGGAAGAGTGGCATCAGCAAACTCTGGATGAAGCTGATCACCGGGCCATGCCGTTTGCTGTTGCCGCTGTGGCGGCCGAAGGCGATCACCTTTTCGGTGCGTTCGCGGCGCTTTTCGAGAAAGGTCGCGAAGGCCATCTCAGTGGTTGGCGCATCGCGTAATTCGCGCGCCATGACGAGGGCATCTTCAAGCGCCATCGAGACCCCTTGGCCCGAATGCGGGCTGACCGCATGGGCGGCATCGCCGATCAAGGCGACCCGGCCCGACGACCAGGTCGCCAGCGAGGGCATGTCGAAAATATCGAGCGGCGGGATCACGCGGGTGGTTTTGGCGAGCATGGCGCGAATGTCGGGCGACCAGTTGTTGCCCGCCGCCAGCAGCGCCTGCATGCCGGCATCACCGATGAGCGCTGCGCGGCTTGCAGCATCGAGCGGCGTGTCGCGGGCGAGCGCATACCACCAGAAAGCGCCGTCGGCCGTGCCGCGATCGCCGAAGGCATAGCCGATGAAGGCCTTGGTGCCATAGACGAGATGCATCACATGTTCGCCGTTGGGTTCGACATTCGGCACGGCGCTATTGGGCAGGAAACCGCCGGCGCCGACGAGGCCGGTGAAGGCAGGCTCCGGCGCGTCGGGTAGAATGCAGCGGCGCACGCGCGAGCGGATGCCGTCGGCGCCAATAAGGATGTCGCCTTGCGCCGCGCTGCCATCTTCGAATTTTGCGCTCACACGCGTGCCATCGTCGTCGATCGCGGCGAGGCGTTTGCCGTAATGAATGGCGATGCCCCGCGCGGCGGCCGCCTCCAGCAGCATCGCGTGAAAGACCGCGCGGGATAAAGCGATAGCGGGACGGCCGGCACCGGCGGTCTGGCCGTAGGCCATGGTGCCGAGCAGGCGACCCTTGGGGGTGTGAAAGGCCATGCTCGTGATGGGCGTGCCGGCGTCGGCAACCCGATCGGCGAGCCCGATCTCAGCCAACACGTTCATACCGTTGGGGGCGATGCAGATGGCGCCGCCAATATTGGCCAACTCGGCATGGGCCTCATAAATCGTCGAACGGATGCCGGCCTTGTCGAGGAAGAGGGCCAGTGCCGGCCCGGCGATACCGCCGCCGACGATCAGGACATGGTTTGGGGGTAAGCTTTTGTGAAAAGAGGGCATTTTGGGCTCCGAAGAAGCAACTGGCGGTTGTGCGGTGGACGAGGTATGCTGAATATCTTATAATTGGATAATCAAACTATTAGAGTGTCAAGCAAAATGCGCGCGGAAACCATTCAGGCTATCGGTACGGCGATGGAGTTGTTTCAGGAGGCGACGGATGCCTTCGACGATACGGCGGCGGCGGCGCTCGGCCTCAATCGAACCGATCTCAAATGCGTCAACATCATCGTCCGGCACGGGCCCGTCGCGGCCGGCGATGTCGCCAAACTTACCGGGCTGACGCGCGGGGCCATGACCACCGCGCTCGATCGGATCGAGCGGGCCGGTTATGCCCGCCGCAAGCCCGATCCCGCCGACCGGCGTGGCGTGCTGATGGAACTGACCGAGAAGGGGCGCGAGGCCCTCGATGCGATCTGGGGCGTTTATATCCGGGAGGCCGATCAGTTCTTTGCCGATTATTCGGTGGCGGAATTGCAGACGATTCACCGCTTCCTCGAACAAGGCCGCCAGGTTCAGGACGCCAATCGCGAACGGGTCAGCAAATTGCGGTTCGAGGCTTAGGCTTTCGCCGCGTCGAAGCGCGTCATTTGATGCATTGTCGTCAGAAGCCGGCGCTAGAGTAAACGCGAACGACAGAGGAGCGGGATATGCGGTTGGTTCTCTTCGTCAGCCTTTTGCTGGGCTTCATCTCGACGGCCGACGCCAGGCCGGCGGATTGTTTACTGGAGGTGCAGGGGCGGCGCGTCATCGATGGCACCTGCGATTTTACCGCTATGCCGGATGGCTCGTTTCAAATCTCGGCCAAGCGGGGGCAAAACATCGAATGGTTTGCGCAGGTCCAGGTGAGTGAGCGCAATGTGGCGCAAGGCTATTGGAACGGTGAGGCTGGCGCGCGCCACGCCCATTACAATCTCGGACAATTGCAGGCTTCAGGAGCATGCTGGAGCAATGCAACGGCGCGCGTCTGCGCCTGGAAGATTGGCGAGCGGCGTATGCCGAGGTGATGGAGACGCCGCAGCAATTGATATTATTAAGGCGTGTTTGCTATATTTTTCGGTGCTGTCCTGCAGACTGGCAAGATGAACTCCACGATGCGTTCAACCAAACAGGTTAAAACACCGGCCCGTCGCGTCGATAGCTACCTTGAAGGGGGGCGCGAAAACCAGAAAGCACGAACGAGAGACGCTCTTGTCGCGATGGCGACGGATTTCCTGCGCTCCGGCCGCGCGATCTCAGTTTCCGACGTTGCCGATGCGGCTCAGATCAGCCGTACGACGGCCTATCGATACTTTCCAAATCCCGAATTGCTCTCGGCGCAAGCCGCGCTTTTTGTCGCCGGCAGTATCGAAAAGCAGCACATCGATCGGATTGCCAGCGGATCAGGCACGATAGAGGACAAGCTCGACGCGATAATCGTTGGCATGCATGACATGGCGACCGCGCATGAAGCGGCCTATCGCACGCTGTTGCGCCTTTCGGTCGATGCCTCCGTTGAAAACATGCCGCGTCGCCCGACCTTTCGTCGTCGCTGGCTGGAAATGGTCCTGGCCGATCTGAAAAAAGAGCTGGGGGCGGCGCGGGTGACCCGCCTGGTCGGTGCCTTGAGTCTCTTATGCGGGATCGAAACAGTGGTCGTTCTGCATGATATCTGCGCGATGCCGAGCAAAGAGGCGCTTGAGGTTAAGCGCTGGGCCGCACGACAATTGCTGCGGGCGGCGCGTGAAGAAGCAACGCCTGCAAAAGCAAAGCCTCGTAAGTCTCGCTAAGCCAGTTCCTGTGCTTTATTTGGCGAGTTCCTTTTGCTGCTTGGCGAATTCGGTATCAGGGAAATTATAAGCCGCTGATGCCTGTACGCCTTGAAAATGAAAGGCCACATGTTCTTCGATGGGGAGCTCGATCCAGGGCGTATTCTTTGCCGGATCACGCACAACACCCAACGGATCCTCGCCACGCTCGACCTTATCGATCTCGTTGAGCAAGGTGCGTCGGTACAGCACAACCCCTTTGTCGCTCTCGCCGAGATTTTCCAAAGTGTGGTCGGTGATTTCGCCTTGCGAGAGCATGACCATCATATCTTGAGCGTTTAATTGCTCGGGGATGTAGCGGCCTTCTTCATTGGCCCAAGGATTATCCCAGATCGGAACTTCGTTTGCCAGAGGCGTACCGGGCCTTCGCGGCCGCGCATTGTACCAATAGGCAATGGTATTGGTGTCGTCGACGGGAACGCGAATCTGAAATTGCACCCAGCCGTCGTGATAGGAGACCATGGCCGTGCCTGGAAACAATTGCGGATGTCCGGTCGTCCATTCGGGTGAATCCTCGGAATCGCCTTCCCACAGCCGCTTTTTGATAATGCCGTATTCAAACAGTTCGAAGGCGAGCTTCTTATGTTTGCGCAGGGGAATGCTCGGCATGCCCTTCCGCTTGCGAACGTAATTCGTATACATCATGTGCAGATATTCGATGTGAACCGGGTCCATTGTGTTTTCGGCCACTTGCAGCCAGTTGCAAGGCATGCGGCTGATGCCGATGTCCTGTTCGTAATCTTCGCGCACGACATATTCCCAGCGCGGCAGCAAAGGGGCGGGCAGGGGACCAAGATAAGCCCAGATCAAGCCGCCGATTTCCTGCACCGGATAGGCTGCGATCCGGATGCGGTCTTTCATCGTGCCAGCGTTTGATTCCGCCGGCTGTTCGACACAGCGCCCGCTCTTGTCGAACTTCCAGGCGTGATAGGGGCAACGAATGCCGTCGTCTTCGACCATGCCGTAGGACAAGGCTGCGCCGCGATGGGGACAGCGTTCGGCCACCAGACCGAGGCTGCCATCTTCGGACCGGAACAAGGCGAGGCGTTCGCCAAGGATTTTCACCGGCATGACCGGCAGATCGGCATCCTTCTTCAATTCGGCGGAGGCTGCGACCGGATGCCAGAAACGGCGCAGGTAATTGCCCATGGGCGTGCCCGGGCCTACGCGCGTCAGTCTTTCGTTTCGCTCGCGGCGCCGGTCGTTTGTCTCGAGGACTGACGGTTCCATGCGGACCTCCCAATTTGGTATATTGATATCATTATGGGACGAACGTACCATTAAGGCAAGCCGAAGAATTCGGCGCCGTCGGCTGGGCTAATTTGGGAGGAGACAATGGGAGCTGTGCGATCGCTTCTTTTTGGCTGGGCTATCGCCGGCCTGACGCTGCCGATTGTTGGCGTGGCCCAGCCTTATCCGGACCGTCCGGTCAAGGTCGTCGTGCCGTATACGCCAGGCGGTGGCTCCGATGTGCTCGCGCGTGTTCTGTCCGACGGTTTGCAGCAGAGGCTCGGGCAAGCCTTTGTCGTGGAAAACAGGCCGGGGGCATCAGGCAATATAGGGCTCGAATATGCCGCTCGCTCCGCGCCCGATGGCTATACGATCGTCCTCAATCCGAGTTCGATCGCCGTCACGCCGACGCTGCTGGGCGCAAAGTTCGATCCGATCCGGGATTTCACCCCGATCGTCATGCTTGGGCGCGCGACTGTTGTCATCGGCGGACATGCGAGTCTGCCGGTGAAGTCCTTGGCCGACTTCATCGCCTATGTAAGGGACAACAAGGACAAACGTTTCTATGCGTCCTGCGGCATGGGCGGCCCGGACAATTTGGCGATGGAGGCCTTAAAGCTCAGAGCCAATATCGAACTCACCCATGTGTCGTTCAATGGTTGCGGTGGGATGATCCCGGATGTCCTGGCGGGACGCATCCCTTTCTATACGGCGGCTTTCAGCGCCGCCGCTCCTTATATTCAGGCCGGAACGCTGCGTCCCTTCGTTGTGGCAAATGCCAAGCGGCTGTCGTTTCTGCCGGATACACCGACAGTGATCGAAAGCGGTTATCCGGATTGTGTTTGAGAACTGGATTGGCATGTTCGGCCCGGCCGGATTGCCGTCTGAAGTCGTCTCTAAGTTGAATATCGAGATCAACCAGCTTTTGAATCGTCTCGATGTTCGCGAGAAGCTGTCGACGCAATTCATTGAAACCGTGGGCGGACCACCCGACGTGCTCAAGAAAGCCCTTGCTGCGGACGTGCCGCGTTACGCGCAAATTCTAAAAGCTGTCGGGCTCGACAAGGCGAAGTAAGTCGCTCGATCGAGAGTCCAAAATCACCCGTGCTTCTCGAGATAAATGGCGATCTTGCTTTTGATGTCGGAGATCGGTCCGTGAAGGTGCCCATTGCGCTCCAAGATGTCGATCATCTGAAAGCGCTGAAAGGGATTTTCTGAATCGATGGCCTCTCCCAAGCGGCTGTAATGGGAGCGAATGAGCTTTTCTTTCGTTTCGATCAGCACCGCCCAATCGGCTTCATTCCACTGATCGCGCCTGAATTTGCGCATGTTCAGGGAGGCGGCATTCTGCGCTGTTCGACGGATGTAAGACGGCAATGGATTGTCGTGCATCGTCAGCCCTCGTCGCCGGCCACGTTAGCAATCCAAAGTTGCAAGCGGAAGGGCTTTGAGCTGCCAACCAAATACTGTATACAGCCCGCGCCTTTTGGGGAGGAAAAGGAGTTTTCAGTATGAGTTTGACCGCTTGGGCTTTATTCGTCGCTGTACTGATTGCCGCCTACACAGTGCTATTTGAAAGTGGGAGCCGATCCGCAAAATATAATGCGGTGGTCATCGAAACGGCGGCTCCGTAATCAACTGATAGCTCATGCAGAAGCATGAGGCGTCGTCGGGTCGCCTCAGGGCGCTTTCACTCGCCGCCGCCTTCCATCCACTTGATGAAGGGGAACATCGGGATGATCCAGCCGATGCCGAGCAAGGCGAAGCCGATGCCGCGCAGCACCGCATGGGCTTCCTGGAACACGCGGGCTTGCGCCAGCGCCATGGCGACGAGCGCGTAGACGACCACGAAGGCCAAAACCACCGCCGCGCCGATCAGTTTCCGCGTCCGCCGTTTCATGATCCACTGCTGTCCAATTGAGGTGCGACGTGACGTCCGTGGACGCCCGCGCGCCAAGGGCTTATCTCTCCGGGCGCTTTAAAGCAAAACGCGTCTCGATAGAAATGCATTTTGCTCTTTCGTATGTCTTTGTTTTGATGCGCCTTTGCAGCGGCCAGGCAGGCCATGCGGCAAAACGCACCCAGCGCGGAATTCAGCCATGACCTCGCAGACGGTCGCTTCGCCTCTTCAATCCACAACCGACGTTTCAGGCGGGCAGACCGCCATGCGGGTCTGGCTGTGGGGCGTCGCGCTGCTGGTGTTCGCCATGGTTCTGGTCGGCGGCGCGACGCGGCTGACGGAATCCGGCCTGTCGATCACCGAATGGAAGCCGGTGCTGGGCGCCATTCCGCCGTTGTCGGAAGCGGCGTGGCTGGCAGAATTCGAGCGATACAAGCAGATTCCGCAATATTCTCAGATGTTTCCCACGATGGCGCTGAGCGACTTCAAGTTCATCTACTACTGGGAATGGTCGCACCGGCTGCTCGGCCGCCTGATCGGCATTGCTTTCGCGCTGCCGCTGGCTTGGTTCTGGCTGCGCGGGCAGGTGAAGGGCAAGCTGCGCTGGCAATTGCCGGCCGTGCTGGCGCTTGGTGGCCTGCAAGGGGCGGTTGGCTGGTGGATGGTGGCTTCGGGCCTCGCCGGCCGCACGGAAGTGGCGCCCGAACGGCTGATGATCCATCTGATCCTCGCCTCGATCACCCTCGTGGCCCTGGTTGCCATCGCCGTCGGCCTGTCGGGCAAGAGCGACCGGGATGCGAGGGCCAAACGCGGTGGCTTGATCTTGCTCATCGCCGTTCTATTGCAGATCGCGCTCGGCGCGCTGGTGGCCGGTTCGCGGGCCGGTCTGTCCTACAATAGCTGGCCATTGATGGACGGTTCCTTCGTGCCGAACTTCATGTTCCGCACCGATCTCGAGCCGACTTGGCGCAATTTCTTCGAGAACGTCACCATCGTGCAATTCCAGCATCGCATGTGGGCCTATGCGCTGCTCGCCATCGCGCTCTGGCATGCCTTCAGCCTGCGCGCCACGCTCGCCGCCGGCCGCGCCTGGCTGTTGCTGGGCATGGTTATCGTCCAGGCGGGATTGGGCATCGCCACTCTGCTGCTGGTGTTTCCTGAAGGCCGTATCCCCATCGGCTGGGCGTTGGCGCATCAGGGTTTTGCCATGTGCGTGCTGATCGTCGCCACCGTACATTGGCGGCGGTTGGCGGTGGCGAAATCCTGAATTGCCAGAGTCGTTTAGCGGCTCGCGTTGAGATTTTGATTCAATCGGCGCCCTGCAGGCCATTGCGATAAGCGGCGATACGTTCCAGCAGCTTGTCCGGCTTCTGGCCGATCATCGACGTGTTCACGGTAATCGCTGGCGGCTTTGGCTTGCGGATGCCGCCTGTGTCGACGGCCGTGCCGGCGATGCTGAGGTTGGATTTCATCACGCTGACATTGCCGATCTCCTGCCAGGGGATCGTCATCTGCTTGAGACCGACGCCTTTGCTGAAACCGGTGATGCCCTGTGCCGACAGGGTGAGCGGCGACAAGCCGCTGAGCCAGCGTCGCAGAAAGATGCCGCCGCCGAAAGCCGTCACCGCAGCCAGCAGACCCCAGAAGCCGACGCGTACCGACACCGGAAAGTCGTGCATCAGCTCGCCGAACCAGGCATGGCGACCGTGCGGATGATCATAGAAATGCGGATTGAGCGACAGCCAAGCCATCCAGGCGAAACCGCCGGCGAGAACCAGAAACAGCAAAAGCCAAAGGGACATACGAAAAGGTTTGAAAGGGAAATGGAGGGCTTCGTTCATTTTTCCTGCTTGCTTGGGATGAAACGTTTCACACCACCGGCACGCCGATCACGTAAGGATGGATGGCGACCATCGCCCCAGCGGCGATGGTGCCGGCGATGACGGCTATGACGTCGCCCTTGGTGAAATTGGCGCTGGCCGGCGCGCCGAGGTCGCCGCGTTTCTTCACGGCGATGCGGTCCCACACCGCCCAGGCGAGCAGCGAGCCGAACAGGAGGATGCCGCCGAGATCGCCATTGGCGAGCAGATGCGCGAAGGCCCAGATCTTGATGGCGACGAGCATGGGGTGATGCAGCCACCCCTTGATCTTGCCCGGCGGCGCATAGGTCGCGACGATGGCGATGAAGGCGAGCCAGACGAGGGGGATCGCCAGATGCCGCGTCCAGACCGGCGGATCCCAGATGGGAATATAGCCGGCAGCGCGATAACTGCCGAAACCATAGACCATGAGGATCAGGCCGACGGCCGAGACGAGGGAATAGAGGCCCTTGTAGCCGTTCTCGCCAAAGCGCGCGATCAGCCCGGCGCGGGTTTCGCGCAAAGTCGTCAGCGTATGGGCGCCGAGAAAGATGATGAGGCCGAGGATCAGGATTGCCATGTCATCACCCTATGGGTTCTATCGTGGAAGAAGCAGGCTCTGCATCGCGGTGGGCGGGATCGATATCCGGCCGACGAATGGCCGATCATGCGCCAGGATGACGAAATAGGCAGCCGATGCGACCAGGACATAAATATACGAGGCGACGATCTGCATCCGGAAGGCGTGACTGTTGCAGACAATGATGGCGAGAAGTGTGGAGGTCGAGATCAGCCACATGGCGATCCATTGCGCCCATGTGATGCCGGCATTGGAGGCGGCGAGGCGGGCCAGGCGGGCGTGGCGGATATCGAGAAGCTGGTTGAGCAACGGTGTGTAGGTCGCCAAACGAGCCAGTGACACGTGCTGTTGCGAGAGAGAGCCGATCGCGTCCAGCAAATGCTTTTCCGACTGGTCGAAGACAGAATCGTCGAGCGGCATGGCTTTGGCCATGGCGGGCCAATCGATCGCGACGACATCCTTCAGATAGGCTTGCAAGTCGCCTTTCAGCTTCGACTGCACATCGTCGGGGAGACTGACCAGAAGAACCATCGCGTTCTCGATCGAGTCGGCCTCGCGTTGCACGGCGTTGCGCGCCGAAAGCGCATCGTTCCATATGCCGGCTGCTGAAAACGCGACGATCAGAGCAAAGAGACCGCCGCAGGCATTGATCAGGGAATCCCGGATCGGTAGGGGTTCGCCAAGCGCGTAACCGAGCCGGGGGATGAGGAAACGAACGAGAGCGATCAAAAGCCCGCAGATGATGATGCTGATCGCCAGGACGACGAAAAACATCAAGATCAACGGCAACTGATGAAAGGCGACGAACATGCGGGACCTACAGTGATTTACGACGCCTGTCGTCGCCGGTTCGTCTTCCTGAAATCGTCGGCGGTTGCCGGATCAACCGGCAACCGCGCTGTTTCTCCGGAGTTTAGGTCGCGGCAAGGCCCTGTTCAAGGTCGGCGATGATGTCGGCCGCGTCTTCGATGCCGATCGACAGGCGTACCACGTCCGGTCCGGCGCCAGCCGCAACCTTCTGATCGTCGCTCAATTGACGATGGGTCGTGGAGGCCGGGTGGATGACCAGCGACCGCGTGTCGCCGACATTGGCGAGATGCGAGAAGAGCTGCAGATTTTTCACCAGCGCGATGCCCGCGTCATAGCCGCCCTTGAGGCCGAAGGTGAACACAGCGCCGGCGCCCTTGGGACAATATTTCTGCGCCAGATTGTAATAGCGGTCGCCCTTCAGGCCCGGATAGGAAACCCATTTCACCGCCGGATGGCCGGAGAGAAATTCCGCTACCTTCAAAGCATTGTCAGAATGGCGCTGCATGCGCAGCGGCAAGGTTTCGATGCCTGTCAGCACCATGAAGGCATTGAACGGCGACAGCGCGGGGCCGAGATCGCGCAGGCTGAGCACGCGGCAGGCGATGGCGAAGGCGAAATTGCCGAACGTCTCGCCTAAAGTCATGCCGTTATATTCCGGACGCGGTGCCGAGATCATTGGATAGCGTTTGTCGGCCAGCCAATCGAACGTGCCGCCATCGACGATGACGCCGGCGATGGAATTGCCGTGGCCGCCCATGAATTTCGTCGCCGAATGGATGACGATGTCGGCGCCATGTTCGAAGGGGCGGAGCAGATAAGGGGTTGCCAGCGTGTTGTCGACGATCAGCGGCACACGGGCGCGCTTGGCGATTTTGGAAATCGCTTCGATGTCGACGATGACGCCGCCGGGATTGGCGATGGATTCGATGAAGATCGCCTTGGTGCGCGGGCTGACTGCAGCTTCGAAGGAGGCGAGATCGTCGGGATCAGCCCATTTGACGTTCCAGCCGAAGTTTTTCCACGAATGGTTGAACTGATTGATCGAGCCGCCGTAGAGCTTGTTGGCGGCGATCACTTCGTCGCCCGGCTGCATCAGCGCATGAAAAGCGAGGAATTCGGCCGCATGGCCGGAGGCGACGGCGAGCGCCGCCGTGCCGCCTTCCAAGGCTGCCACCCGTTCCTCGAGCACCGCATTGGTCGGGTTGGTGATGCGCGTATAGATGTTGCCGAACGCCTGCAGGCCGAACAGCGAAGCGGCGTGATCGACATCGTCGAAGACGAACGACGTCGTCTGATAAATTGGGGTGGCGCGCGCGCCGGTGGCCGGATCGGGCTGGGCGCCGGCATGGACGGCGAGGGTGGAGAAACCAGGGGCAGGCGTATCGGTCATGGCACCTCGCGGGGATTTCATAAAACAGGACGCTTTGTTCTTTTTATAGAACAGATGGCGCGCGTCAATCGCCATCCGGCCGGGTCTGTGGAAGCCGCCCACCTTAGCTGGCGGCCATGACGGGCGGAAGGCGGAGACGTTCTCATGCAAAGGCTTGCAACCTCTTGACCGCGAAGCGGCGACAGGGGAGACCGCTCGGGATAGATTGAGGAGGGACGATTGGCAGAGGGCAAGGGCACGATCGTACTGGTGCACGGCGCGTGGTTCGGCGGCTGGGTGTGGCGTGATGTGGCGCGGCTGCTGCGCGCGGAAGGGTTTGACGTCACCACGCCAACGATGAGCGGGCTTGGCGAACGCCGGCATCAACTTGCTCCCGACATCGATCTGTCGACCCACATCGCGGACATCGTCAATCACATCGAAATGGAAGACCTGCGCGATGTGACGCTGGTCGGCTGGAGCTATGGCGGCATGGTCGCCAATGGCGTTTTGACGCGCGTCAAGGACCGCATTCGGACTTTAGTCTATTTCGACGCCTTCGATCCGAAGGATGGGGAGTCGCTCGCCGATCTTGTGAACAACCAGCTTGCGCACGACTTGGACAAGGCGGGGCAGCCCGTGCCGCCGCCCGATCTGGCGCAGCGCTGGAGCGTGACCGACGAAACCTTGTTGGCTTTGTGCGCGACGCGCATCGGACCGCATCCGGCCAAGACCATGACCGAACCCGTCAAGGGCTTCCGCGAACGTCCGCAAGGGGTGAACTACGTCTATGTCTGGTGCGGGGCCAATCCGGCTTCGTCGTTCGCGCCCTTCTACGCGCGCGCCAGCAAAGACCCGCAATTCGCTTTCGTCGAGCGCCTGCCGCATGACCATGTGGTGGCGCTGACGCATCCAAAGGTATCGGCCGACGTGATCGCCAAGGCGGCGCGTCTCTGACGACGTTTTAGAACACGAGGAATGCAAAGGAGTGGCTGTGGAAATGGATCAGGACGTGCTCGACCGTATCGCCGTGCGCCAGCTTGTCGACAATTGGGTGCTGTGGCGCGATGCCGGCTATTGGGAGAAGTTCCGCACGGTCTGGCATCCGGATGGCAAGATGTTCGCCACTTGGACGCAGGGCACCGGCGATGAATTCATCGCCATGAACAAGAAGGCCTGGGCTGCTGGCGTGAGCATTCTGCATTCGCAGGGCGCGCATACGTCGGAGATCCGTGGCAATCGCGCCATCGCCGAAACCAAGATGCACATTTCCCAGCGCGATACGGTGCATGACATTCTCGTCGACGTGGTCTGCGTCGGCCGTTTCTATGATTTCCTGGAGAAGCGTGACGGCAAATGGGGCTTCGTGCTGCGCCAGCCGATCTATGAAAAGGATCGCATGGATCCGGTGCGGGCTGGCGAGAAAGTGCCGCTCGACGAAAAGCTGCTCAACTCCTTTCCCGAGGGTTATCGCCATCTCGCCTATATCCAGTCGAAGATCGGCTTCCCGGTGAAGACCAACATGCCGGGGCTGAAGGGCGAGCGCGTCGAGGCGCTGTATGCGGCAGGCGAAGAATGGCTGGCTGGCAAGCCGCTATCTTGGGGCCACGATTAATCAGAACACGAAAGAGATCACGTTTCTTTGAGGGGATAGTATGCGCGAGCTCGACGAAAACAGCATTACGCCGGCGGTGATTGAGCGCTTCGCCAATGCGCCCAATGCGCGGGTGAAAGAGGTTTGCACCTCATTGGTGAAGCATCTGCACGACTTCGTGCGCGACGTGCGCCCGACCGAGGAAGAATGGGGCTTCGCCATCGACTTCCTGACGCGCACGGGCCAGATCTGCGACGACGTGCGGCAGGAATTCGTTTTGCTCTCGGATACGTTGGGTGTGTCGACCCTGGTCGATTCCATCAACCATCCGGTGCATGGCGACATCACCCAGTCGACGGTGCTGGGACCGTTCTGGACGGCGCAGATGCCTGACTGCAAGATGGGCGACGACATCCACGGCAATATGAAGGGCGAGCCGGCCTATATCTACGGCACCTTGCGCTCGGAGGATGGCACGCCGCTCGCCAATGCGCAGATGGACGTGTGGCATTCCGACGACGACGGTTTCTACGACGTGCAGCAGATGGAAAAGCTCGGCGGGCCGGGCGGCCGCGGTCGTTTCAAGACCGACAGCCAAGGCCGCTATTTCTTCTGGTCGATCAAGCCGACCTGCTATCCGGTGCCGACCGATGGTCCGGTTGGTGAAATGCTACGCGCGCAGGGCCGTCATCCGATGCGTCCGGCGCATCTGCATTTCATCTTCACGGCAGCAGGCCACCGCCGGCTGGTGACGCATATCTTCGATCCGACCGACAAATACATCGATTCCGATGCGGTGTTCGGCGTCAAGGAATCGCTGATCCGCGAATACAAGGAACATCCGCCGGGCAAAGCGCCCGACGGCAAGGTGATGAACGAGCCCTTCGTCACCATCACCTATGATTTTGTAATGGCGAAGGAAGACAAGAAAGCGGCGTGAAGCCAAGCCTGAGTGTCATACCGGACGCCGAAGGCGATCCGGTACCCAGGGGCAACCGTTTCTGTATAGATCGTTTTACCACACGCTCCTGGATCCCCGATCACCTGCTGCGCAGGTGTCGGGGGATGACACCAAGAGTGCCGCGTTGCTTTACTTGATATCGATCTTCGCCACTTCCGCCACCTTGTTCCAGGCGACGATGGCTTCGTCGAGTTTCTTCGTCATGAAGGCCGCATCGCCCTTCACCGGCACGCCGCCGTTGTTGAGCAGGAAGTCGGCATAGGCTTTCGAGCCGGCCGCCTGCATGAACCAGTTGGCCAGTTTGTCGAGGATCGGCTTCGGCGTGCCGGTCGGTGCCCACATGGCCCAGATCGGCGTCGTGTCGGAGGTGCGGTAGCCGAGCGAGTCCATGGTCGGCACGTTCGGCATGGCAGGATTGGCGGCGGCCGTCGTCACCGCGAGCAGTTTCACCTTGCCTTGCCGCTCCTGGCCGCTGGCATAGAGCGTGTCGACGAAGACGAAATCGAGCTGGCCGGCGGACAGATCGCGCACCGCATCGGGCGTGATCTTGTAGGCGACGGGCGTCATGTCGAGGCTGGCGCCGGAGGTATAGGCGACGGAGGCGGCGAGCCCGACGGTGGTCGCCCAGCCATAGGTGGCGCGCTTGCCTTTGGCTTTGAGATATTGGGTCAACTCGGCGACATTTTTCGAGGGATTGTCCGGGCCGATCGCCAGAGCGAAACCGTTTTCGTGCAGAGCGGCTATTGGTACCAGTTCCTTCTTCACGTCGAAGGGAACGGGCTTATAGAGCGCCGCATTGCCGGCCGTGGTGGCGGTGGAGGCGAGCAGCAGGGTGTAGCCGTCTGGCTTGGCCTTGGCGCCGGCATCAACGGCGATATTGCCGGAGGCGCCGGGCCGGTTGTCGACGATGAAAGTGGCGCCGTTGGTGATCTGGCGAAGCTGTTCGAGCAGGAAGCGGGCGGGAATGTCGGCACCCGATCCAGCGGCGAAGCCAAGCATGATGCGCACGGGTTTGTCGGGATAATTGTCTTGTGCCTGCGCTGACGTCATTTGTGCCGTCAGGCCGGCGGCCATGGCCGCAACAACCGCCGCGATGCGTGCAAATCTCATTGTTCCCTCCCAGGATTTTAGGAAGGATCACAGGCTTCCTGCCATAGGTCAACCGGAAAACCATGGGCCGGTGCTTGTCCATCGCCGATCCGTGCAGAACAATCGCCGATCAGGGAAGGACAACGAGCCGGAGAGGGCGATGGCGAACCTCAGTTTGGTGAGAGGCGCGACCGAAGGGCCGCTGATCGAGGACACGATCGGGCGCTATTTCGATGACGTCTGCGCCCGCCATGCCGGGCGCGAGGCCCTGGTCTCGCGCCATCAGAACATCCGGCTCACTTATGGCGAGCTGCGCGCTAAGGTCGATGCGCTGGCCTGTTCGTTCATGCGCCTCGGCTTCGCAAAAGGCGATCGGCTGGCGATCTGGTCGCAGAACACTATCGAATGGGCGTTGACGCAGTTCGCGACGGCGAAGGCCGGGCTCATTCTGGTCAACATCAATCCAGCCTATCGCCGGGCCGAGCTGGACTATGCGATCAACAAGGTCGGCTGCCGTGGCATCGTCTTGGCCGCGTCCTTCAAGACGAGCGACTATCTGGCGATGCTCTCCGATCTTGCGCCGGAGTTGCGGGACTGCGCGCCGGGTTCTTTGAAGGCGGCCCGGTTTCCAAGTCTCAAATGGGTGTTTCGTCTCGGCGCCGAGCGGACGCCCGGCATGGCGAATTTCGACGATCTGCTCGTTGCGCCCAGCGAGGCCGAGCTGGCCGCGCTTCAGGCGCATGGCCGGGAGCTCAGCGCGCAAGAGCCGATCAATATCCAGTTCACGTCCGGCACGACGGGCGCGCCGAAGGGCGCGACCCTGAGCCATCGCAACATCCTCAACAACGGCCGTTTCGTCGGCGATGCGATCCGTCTGGTTCCCGGCGATCGCCTGTGCATTCCGGTGCCGCTCTATCATTGCTTCGGCATGGTGATGGGCAATCTTGGTTGCCTCACCCATGGCGCGACCATGATCTATCCGGCGGAGGCGTTTGAGCCGCGTGCCGTTCTGGAGACGGTGGCGCAAGAACGCTGCACGGCGCTTTACGGCGTTCCCACCATGTTCATCGGCGTGCTCGATCATCCGGATTTCGCCACGTTCGATGTTTCGAGCCTACGCACGGGGATCATGGCGGGCAGTCCTTGTCCGATCGAGGTGATGAAGCGCGTCATCCATGAGCTGCACATGCCTCAGGTGACCATCGCTTATGGCATGCCGGAGACATCGCCGGTTTCTTTTCAAAGCGGCGTCGACGATCCGCTGGAACGGCGCGTCTCCACCGTTGGGCGTATCCAGCCGCATTGCGAGGTCAAGATCGTCGATGCGGACGGCAAGACGGTGCCGCGCGGCGTCTCCGGCGAATTATGCGCGCGCGGTTATCTGGTCATGCGGGGCTATTGGGACGATGCCGAGCAGACCGCCAAAGCGATCGACGGCGAGGGGTGGATGCATAGCGGCGATCTCGCCGTCATCGACGACGAGGGCTATTGCAACATTGTGGGGCGTATCAAGGATCTGGTGATCCGGGGCGGCGAGAACATCTATCCGCGGGAGATCGAGGAATTTCTCTATCGCCATCCCAAGATCAGGGACGTGCAGGTGATCGGCGTTCCCGATCGCAAATATGGCGAGGAGTTGTGCGCCTGGATCATCGTGCGCGACGGCGTCACCTTGATCGACCAGGACGTGCGCGACTTCTGCCAGGGGCAGATCGCCCACTACAAGATTCCGCGCTATCTGCGCTTCGTCGAAGCCTTCCCGATGACCGTGACCGGCAAAGTGCAGAAATTCATCATGCGCGAGCAGATGAAGAAAGAACTCGGCCTGGCGGAGGATGAGACGGCATAAAGCCCGGTCTGTTTTCAGCAGGACCGGGCTTTAAAACATTTTATTTCTTGGCCTTCGCCTTCTTGGCCCGCTCGATCGCCTCGACGATCAGTTTGCGGGCCGCGTCCGCATCGCCCCAGCCTTTGGTCTTCACCCATTTGCCGGGTTCGAGATCCTTGTAGTGCAGGAAGAAATGCTCGATCTGCTGGAGGGTGATCTCCGGCAGGTCGGTGTAGTTCTTCACGCCCTTGTAGCGCTGGGTCAGCTTGTCGGACGGGACGGCGATGATCTTTTCGTCGCCGCCGGCCTCGTCTTCCATCATCAGCACGCCGACGACACGGCAGCTCATCACGGCGCCGGGGACGATGGCGCGGGTGTTGGCGACAATCACGTCGCAGGGGTCGCCGTCTTCCGAAAGGGTGTGGGGGATGAAACCATAATTCCCTGGATAGCGCATGGCCGTATAGAGGAAGCGATCGACGACGAGGGCGCCGGACTCCTTATCCATCTCATACTTGATCGGTTCGCCGCCGATGGGGACTTCGATGACCACATTGACGTCGTGGGGCGGATTTTTGCCGATGGCGATGGCTTCAATATTCATAATGCTTCCATATGCAGGACCCGTGCCCAAAATGAGATTGCCTCCGGGCGCGGGCCATCGTGATGTCGCCGTTATAGCCGGTGCGGAGCCGGGCATAACGGCGACGTTAGTAGCAGGCGTTACGGCAAGGGATTAGGGCTTGCCGTTCATCTTGATGAGCTGATCCTCGAGCTTGCCGAGGGTCTTCATGGTGGCGAGGGCTTCGGCGACCGAGCAGTTCGGCGTGCGCTTTTCCTGGATCGCGGCGATGAATTCGCGGTCCTGGTTCTCGAAACCGTTCATCGAGGGCGCGACGCCGGCCAGATCGATCTTCTTGCCGAAGCCGTCGGTCAGGTCGTCGTAGAAGGAGACCCAGGTGCCCTTGTCGCACATATAGCGGTAGGGCGAGCCGATCGGGCCTTCGTCGTTAAAGGAGAGCGACAGCACGCAGACCGAGCCCTTCGGCGTCTTCATGATGATGCCCATGTCCATGGCGATCTTCAGTTCCGGATGGTACGGGCCCTGGACCGCATAGGCTTCCGAGACCTGTTCGCCGGTCTGGTAGGAGAACAGATCGACGGTGTGGCAGGCGTGGTGCCACAGCAGGTGGTCGACCCAGGAGCGCGCCTGGCCGAGCGCGTTCATGTTAGTGCGGCGGAAGAAGTGGGTGTGGGCCTGCATCTGCTGCAGGAAGACGCCTTCCTCGCGCAGCTTCTTATGCATCAGCTGATGGCTCGGGTTGAAGCGGCGGACGTGACCAGCCATGGCGGTGACGCCGGTTTCCTTCTGGACGCGGACGATGCGTTCGGCGTCGGCGACGGAATCGCACATCGGGATTTCGATCAGCACGTGCTTGCCGGCGCGCATGGCGGTCTCGGCTTGGTCGGCATGGATCTGGGTCGGGCCGGTAATGATGACGGCGTCGACGTCCTTGCGGTTCACCGCCTCTTCGAACGAGGTGAGGGCGTTCGGCACATTATATTCTCCGGCAACCTTGTCGGCGCCTTCCTGGGTACGGCTCTGCAACACCGTCACGTCCGAACCCTCGATCGCCTTGATGGCTTTCAGGTGAGCGACCGCCATCGCGCCGTTGCCGCTAATGCAAAACCTCATTGTCATTTCCTCGCTTCAACAGGGGCCGTGACGGGGAAACCGGTCGTAACCTGCGAAAAGTCCAAGTTTTCCGTCAAGCTTACCGTCCGGCCGAAGATACAGGCGGGCGGATAGCATGGCGGGGCCGAAATAGGAATGCCGCTTCCGTGCCGTCCTTGTCGCGGCGGCTTGTTCGTTGAAATCGTTCGTATTGTTTCGGCTTAGGTATCGGTCCTTTAACTTTAGTTCCCTTAGAAATGGAGCATGCCGGACGAACGGTCCGGGAGCATGAAGGGCCGGGGTCGTGGCGCTAGCACAGGGTGCAAAAGAGTTCGGCAATCGCAGGCCAGGGGGCGCTGCCGCGCCGCGCGCGGTCAGCAAAAGCAGTGGCGCACGGATCGGCGCCAGCATGACCGAGGTCTTCGAGGAGCAAAATCGCAGCCGCTTGTTCATTTTCGGCGGTGCCGCCGTGGCGCTGCTTCTGGTCGGCTGGACCTATATGACCTTGTTCTCGACCCAGTCGATCGAGAACAAGGTGCTGACCAGCCCCGAGGAATGCGCCTCCTTTGGTTCGGTCGGCCTCGACGAATGTCGCGAACTTTGGCGGCAGGGGCTCGTCCAGCATGCCAATACGGCTCCGGCCTATGAGACCGCCGCCGCTTGCGAACGCAATCACGGCCAGGGGCGTTGTGTCGTGGCTTCGCGTTCGACCATCGCCGACCGGCAGGGCAAGTTTATTCCGGGCATGGTGGCCATCATGCCGGTTAACTCTTCGCACGGCTGGGCGGTGACGCCGCTTTATCGCGATCCGGGCGACGGGCCGGAGCAATGGCGCCAGGTTATTTCCTGAAATCGCCAATTATATTAGCCGGATAATTCCTCTTTCTGATGTATTGAGCAAAGGTTCCAATGCTTGCTTCATGCAGCGCTTGAATCAGCCCTGCACTCGGATTTTGAGGTTTTGTTTACCATATTCGTTGACGCTCATCGCATGCGAGTCCCGCGCGTGAATTCGCCGGCCGCCATTGGAAGACGAGATGAGCCCGTTCAGTCAGCAAGTTCGTTATTTGCGCTCCCGTTTCGGCGCCCCAGCACTGCTTGCCTTGCCGGCCCCGGCCGGTGCGGCCGCAGTCGAGGCCAAAGTCGAAGAGACGTCAGCGGCCGAACCGGCCGCCGAACGTCGCAAATCGGTCCTGGCGCATCCCTCCATGGGGGCGCTTCTCATCGCACTCGGCGCCGTGGTCGGCGCCAAATTCCTGGCTTCGACCGATCGGCCGGAGGTCGTGCGCGAACCGCCGACCATCGCCGCGCCGACGCAGGCTTATAAAATGCAGGTCGCCCAGACAGGAGCAACGCCGCCGATCCAGCAGACTGCGACTAAGCCGCGGATGGAGACGGTCGCCGGCCCGGTGGGGGCAACGGCGATGACGGCACCTGGGCCGGTCCAGGCGGCGAGTAATGTCTATTTCCCGGAACCGAAGGCGGTGAAGTCGGTCATGACCGATTCGCGCGGCCGCATCGTCGATCCGACACCGACCGGGACCGTCCGTCCGGCCCCGGCGCCCGCAGCTACGCCCGGCGTGGCGGCCGTGGCCGCTCCCACGCCGGCGACTCCGAAGCCGGAAGCGGCCAAGGTGGTGGCGCGGGCGGAAGCCATTAGCCCTGCGAGTGCGACGCCCCCCACCACGCCAGGGACACAGGCCGTGCGCGTGCCGATGCCGCCGGATGCGCCCCTGAACATGAGCTATGTCAGTGTCGTCGAGAAGTCGCCGGCTGCACCGCCGCAGCAAGTGGCGGCCGCCGCTCCGGAACAGCGCGCTCCGGCCAATGTGGTTGAAAGTGCGCGTTTTGGCCGTTCCGGCGGGGTTTCGATCCAACTTGCCGCCGCCAGCACCGAAGATGAGGCCCGTGCCCTGGCCGACAAGCTTCAGCATCGCTTTGCCTACGAGCTGGATGGCCGCTCGCTGGAGATCATTCCGGCCAAGCCGCGTGATCGGATCGTCTACCGGCTGCGGCTGACGGAAATCTCCCGCGACGAGGCGGATGCCATCTGCGCCTCGCTACGGGCAAACCGGGCCGGCTGTTTCGTCGCGCGAGACTGATTTCCGCAAGACTTGCGGTCAGCCGCCCAGCGGCTTAGGTCTCCGGCGTTAAAACCGGAGTGATCATGCAGGCCAACAGCGAAGTACGGATCGGCACAGGCGCGAAGTCGGTGGTTTTCGGCAACCAGCGGCCGCTGTCCTTTATCGCCGGGCCTTGCGCGCTGGAGAGTCGCGACCACGCCCTGCGCATGGCCGGGGCCTTGCGCGACATCGCCGACCGGCTCGGCGTCGGCATCGTCTACAAATCCTCTTTCGACAAGGCCAATCGCACCTCGTCCTCGAGCAAGCGCGGCATGGGTATTCACGAGTCCCTGCCGATCTTCGCCGAGATCAAGGAGCGCTTCGGCTTTCCCATTCTCACCGACGTCCATGAAAACGAGCAGTGCGCCATCGTCGCGCCGGTTGTCGACGTGTTGCAGATCCCGGCATTCCTGTGCCGGCAGACCGACCTTCTGCTGGCGGCGGCGAAGACCGGTCTGGCGGTGAACGTCAAGAAAGGCCAGTTCCTGGCGCCGTGGGACATGAAGAATGTCGCCGCCAAGATCACCAGCGCTGGCAATCCCAATGTGCTCGTCACTGAGCGCGGCGCGAGCTTCGGCTACAACACTTTGGTGTCCGACATGCGCTCGCTGCCGATCATGGCCGAGCAGACCGGCGCGCCGGTGATTTTCGATGCCACCCATTCGGTGCAGCAGCCGGGCGGGCAGGGTACGACGTCGGGCGGTGAACGCCAGTTCGTGCCGGTGCTGGCGAAGGCGGCGGTGGCGGTCGGCGTCGCGGGTGTCTTCATCGAAACCCACGACGATCCGGCCAATGCCTTTTCCGACGGACCGAACCAGGTGCCGCTCGGCGAGCTGGAAGGCCTGCTCAAGCGGCTGATCGCCTTCGATCAACTGGCGAAAGCTTAAACGGCTCAACCGACGATCGAGAAAATACCTTCGATCTCGATCGCCATGCCGTGCGGCAGGGATGGCACGCCGATGGCCGAGCGGGCATGCCGGCCCCTTTCGCCGAACACTTCGGCCATCAGGTCGGACATGCCATTGGCGACTGTCGGATGTTGCGTGAAATCTGGCGTCGCATTGACCAGGCAGAGCATTTTCACGACCTGATCGACGCGGTCGAGCGAACCCAGTGCGTGGCGCACCGTGGCGAGCAAAGTGAGGCCGCACAGCCGCGCGGCGGCGATGCCTTGCTCGATCGTCATATCCTGGCCGAGCTTGCCAGCCACCAGATGCCCCTCGGGCGCACGTGGACCCTGGCCGGCGAGATAGAGCATGTTGCCGGAGATCTTGTACTGGACATAGGAGGCGAGCGGCGCGCGCACCTCCGGTAGAATGATGCCGAGTTCGGTTAGTCGGGCTTCAGCGCTCATTTGTCTCTCAACTGGCTTGCAATTGCGGGCGGCCGGTACGCCGTTCGAGGCGGGCGATCAGCCGGTCGAGTTCAGCATGATCGTCGCGGGTAAGGGAAGGGCCAGGGGCGCGGACAAAGGCGCTGGCGATGGCGCCGCGCCGGCGCAGCACTTCCTTGCGTAGCGCCATGCCGAGACTGATCTGCGCCTCATGGCGCAGCAGAGGCAGATAGGCGTCGAACAGATCTTCGCCGGCCTCGCTCTTGCCCTGCGCATAGAGGGCACAGACATCGACCAGCATTTCCGGATAGGCAAAGCCGGTCATCGCGCCGTCGGCGCCGCGCGCCAGTTCCTGCGGCAGATAGAGGCCGCCATTGCCGACGAGGATGCTGACGCGCCGATGCTGGTTCTGCTCGGCATTGCGCCGCAGCCGGCTCAATTTGTTATGGCCGGGGCTGTCCTCATGTTTCAGCATGACGAGTTGGGGCAGCGCGTCGATCAGTTTCTCGATGGTCGCGACCGACATATAGGCGGTGGTCGCCACCGGATAATCCTGCAGAACGATCGGCACGTCGGCGCCAAGAGCGTTGCACGTGGCAAAAAAATAATTGTGGAGCTGCTCTTCCGTCTGATGCGACGGCAGGGGCGCGATCATCACGCCGGCGGCGCCTAGCGCCATGGCTTCATGGGCGAGCCGCACGAGCGGACCGGTGCCGGGATTGCTGACCCCGACGACGACGGGCACGCGGCCGTTCACCTGGGCCAGGAAGCGGCGCAAGGCCTGATCGCTTTCTTCCGAGGAGAGTTTGGCGGCCTCGCCCATCATCCCCAAAATGGTGATGCCGGCGACACCGCATGACAGATAGAATTCCACCAGGCGGTCGATACTGTCGAAGTCGAGCGCGCCGGTATCGGTGAAGGGGGTTGCGGCGATCACATAGACGCCGGTGGCTTGTTCGTTGAGACGAGTCATCGCGGTTCATCCTTAAGGGGAGCGAGCGCGAGGCCTGAGAAAGGCTGTGCCGCACTCACGCCGATGGAGATTTATTTTTGCAGGGCACGCACCGAGATGTGCCAGGGCAGGCTGCGGCGCTCGATATAGGTCATCGCCCAGAACAGCAGCATGCCGACGATGGTGAGCGCGATGATGGCGCCGAACTGACGCGCGATCTGAAAATTCGCGCCGGCGATCATGATGATATAGCCGAGACCGCTGTCGGCACCGACGAATTCGGCGACGATGGCGCCGATGACGGCCAGGACGATGGCGAGTTTCATGCCGGCGAAAATGCTCGGCAGCGCCTGAGGCAGGCGAAAGCGCCAGAACACCTGGGCTGCCGAAGCGCCCATCGACTTGGCGAGATGGATCATCTGCGGCGGCGCGCTGCGCAGGCCGACCACCGAATTGATGACGATGGGGAAGAAGGCCACCAGGAAGACGATGAGCACCTTCGGCATCATGCCATAGCCGAACCAGGCTAAGAGCAGTGGCGCGAGCGCCACTTTGGGCACTGTCTGCGAACCGACGATCAAGGGATAGACCGCTTCGTCGAAAGCGCGCGAATAGGTGATGCCGATGGCGATGGGCACGCCGATGAGGACGCTGAGCAGGAAGCCGGCGAGGACTTCGAAGACGGTGATACCTGTGTGGGGCGCCAGCATGCGCCAGTCGATGGCAAGCTGAGCGAAGATCGCGCTGGGCGATGGCAGAATATAAGCGGGGAGGCCGAATATCCGCGCAGCCAGCTCCCAAACGAGAAGCAGGCCGGCCAGGGTGATCAGAGCATAAGGCACTTTGACATCGCGCCGGGGAGCCGACGCCGTGGTCGCTGCTTCAACTGCCGTGATATCAACCATCACATCGCCTCCTCGGGATCATCGCGCAGGACGCCGAGCGACCGGAACACATCGGTCACTTCATGATTGAATTTCAGAAAGGCTTCGCTCTCGCGCATGGCGAGCCGGCGCGGGCGCGGCAGATCGACGGTGATGATCTTTTCGATCCGCCCCGGACGCGGCGACATGACGACGATCCGGTCGCTGAGAAAGACCGCTTCCGAGATCGAATGGGTGATGAAGAGAACCGTCATCTTGCGGCGCGACCACAGGCGCAGGAGATCGATCTGCAATTGATCGCGGGTGAGAGCGTCGAGCGCGCCGAACGGTTCGTCCATCAGCAGTAGACGCGGCTCATGCAGCAAGGCGCGGCAGATGGAGACGCGCTGGCGCATGCCGCCGGACAACTCATAAGGGTAAGCATCGGCGAAGCGGGCGAGATCGACCATCGCGAGCAGTTCCTTGGCGCGTTGTGTCGCCGCCTTCTTGTCGAGGCCGCGGATTTCGGCTTGCAGCACGATGTTTTCCAGCGCGCTGCGCCATTCGAGCAAAACGTCCTGCTGAAAGACGACCCCCAGTTCCGGATCGGGCGTGGTGACGGGGCGGCCGCCGATCGCCAGCGAACCGCCGGTCTTGGGTTCGAGGCCGGCGAGCAGCATCAGCAAGGTGCTCTTGCCGCAACCGCTTGGTCCGATCACCGAGACGAATTCGCCATCGGCGATGTCGAGATTGATGTCGGTGAGCGCCTGCACCGTGCCGTTGCGTCCGGCGAAGGTCTTGGAGAGCCCCTGGATGAAGATATAGGCATCGCTGGGGCTTGTCGTGGGCACGATGGTTTTCGTGGCGGCGCTGGCACCCGTCATGCCGTCGAGAAACCGTCGCGGAGCAGGCTCGATATGGTGATCCGCCACTTGAACTCCAGCCATGATGATCTCTGTCGCTCCCAAACTAAGCAATCCACATGCCGATCAGGCGGCGATACGCTTCTCGTAACGGCCGACGCCGGGACCGGCGACGATCGCCTGGCCGTTCCAGACCTGTTGTCCACGCACGAACGTGGCCGACGGCTTGACCTTGAAAGTCTCGCCGTCGAACGGGCTCCAGCCCAGACCGTCGAGCGCGTTCTCAGCCGCGAAGGTGAAGGCCTGCGGTTCGAGGATGGTGATGTCGGCATCGGCGCCGGGCGCGATGGCGCCTTTGCGTGGCCACAAGCCGAAGAAGCGGGCCGGACGTTCCGACAGATAGCGCGCGGTGAAACTGGCGGGATCTTCCACATGGGCGCTGGCGCCGGTGAAGAAAGCCGGCACGAGGGTTTCAAGACCGGGAATGCCGGCGGCGACTTTGAAGATGGAATCGGCTTTTTTGCGCGCCAGCGGCCAAGCGCTGTGATCGGAGGAGACGAATTCGACACCGCCTGTCAACATCTCGTCCCAGAGTTCCTTGCGGACATTGCCGCGGATTGGCGGATTGACCTTCAGCAGGCCGCCGAGGCGCGGCATATCGGTGGCAGCATCGAAATGCAGATAGTGGACGCACATTTCCGCCGTGGCGCGAAAACCTTCGTCGCGATAGCGCTGCACCAGTTCGAAGCCGCGCGGCGTCGAAATGTGGACGATATGGACATGCGCGCCGGTGGCGGCGCCAAGTTCCAGGAAAGAAGCGGTGGCGAGCACTTCGGCGACCTCAGGCCGGCTCGGATCGTGATCCTCCGGCCGGGTGCGACCCTGCGCTTCGAAGCGGGCGATCTGCGCCTTGATGATCTCCTGGTCCTCGTTGTGCAGGCCGGTGGGAACATCCGTGTCGGCCAATGCCGAGAGCAAGGCGAAGGCATGTTCGTTGGTGATGCGCGGGAAGCGGGTGGGGTGGTTTTCGAAGGATGAGATTTTGAAGGCGGCCACACCGGCATCGACCAGCGCGCGCACGTCATCGATATTGGGCGTGCTGCTCACGGTGGCATAGAGGGCGACGTTGCAATAGGTGCGGGTGTTGATCACGCCGACCTTCTCGTCGAGCACGTCGACCGCATCGACCGGGCGCGGTTCGTCATAGGGCATGTCGACGATGGTGGTGATGCCGCCGGCGACGGCCGAGCGGGTGGTGGGTTCGAGGCCGGGAAAGCCGAACTGGCTGCCGGCATGGGTCTGGCCGTCGATCAGTCCCGGCATGACGAAGGCCTGGCCCGCGTCATAGCGGCTGACAGCCGGCGGTTCGGCGCCACTGCCGACGGCGGCGATCGTTTCGCCACGCACCGCCACCCAAGAGTCAGGCAGCACGCCATCGGGCGTCACGACATTACCGCGGATCAGCAGATCATAGGACGTCACCAGCAAGCTCCTTCGACGGGCGCTGCCCAGCGGCAGCGTCAAGGAGCCTCAGCACATCCCGTGCCATCTTCGCCGCGCGCCAACGGAATTCTGACGAAAATTGAAACGCATCCGAAATAAATATGCGAATTGGTCGACCCTTGGTATACAAATTGCTGAGCACGCGGGGAGCGCAAAGGCTTGCGCTGCCTCAAAACAAGGAAAGGTGCGTGCTGCTATGATCTATGACCTCGCTATCTTGGGGCTTCGGCCGAACACCCTTGGGCCGGTCATGGCTCGCTTGCCGGAAACGGTTCCGGCTTCGGTGGCGAACGGCAAGCTGCTTGGCTGTTTTATGTGCGAATTCGGCGTTTTGAATCGCGTTGCTGTGCTAACTGCCTACGAAGACGTCAAAGCGATGCATGAAGATCGCCGCGGTATCAGCGGCAGCGACAACGCTTATGGCATTGCCGAATATCTCGGCAGTTTCGAGCGCGGCGCTTATCAGAAACTGCCGTTCATGGCTGATTTCGAAGCCGGTTCTTATGGTCCGTTCTATGAAATCCGCACCTATGGCATCGGCCCCGGCGGTCTGGGCGTGACGAGCGAGGCCTGGTCGAAAGTGGTGCCACGGCGCCGCGAATTGTCGCCGCTGCTGATGGTGATGAGCTCGATCGAGCCGGGCGCCACCCGCATGGTTCACATCTGGCCCTATAAGACGCTGGATGAACGCACCGCCGCGCGGGCCGCCGCCAGCAAGGAGGGCATCTGGCCGCCGCCGGGCGGTTCGGATCACATCACCTCGCTGCAATCCGAGCTTTTCGTGGCGATGAAATTCTCGCCGCTTCAATAACCTGAACGCGACGGCGGCGTCTTGCGGCCGTCGCCTCCGCCCATACTGACGAGCTGATTGAGGATCGCCATGCGGGCATTGTCGATGTGGTTCATCATCAAGGTCCGTGCTTTGGTGGCATCGCCCGCGACGACCGCTTCGAGAATGGCCAGATGTTCCTGAGCGCCGGGCTTCAAGCGGCCGGGAATGCGCTTGGTATTGAAGATATGGGTGCGGCGTCTGAGATCGCGAATGATGTCGGCCATCAGCTTGTTCTCGGCGGCTTCCGCGATCGTGCTGTGCAGTAGATCGTCCACCGCCCAATGTTCGTTGGGGGTCGGGTTTCCCTTGGCGAGCAGGGCGCGGATCGCCTTGCGAATGGCATCCGCCTTGGCTTTGGGGATGCGGCCGGCGGCGGCGGCGGCCGCTTCGCCTTCAAGCAACTTACGGACCTGAAGAATCTCGATATAGGCCTGTACGCTGATGCGGCGCACGGTCATCAAGCGGCCGGCGCCGCGCGTCACTAGGCCCTCGGCTTCAAGTTGCGTCAGCGCCTCGCGCACAGGCGTTCTTGAGATGTTGAGCGCTTCCGCCAGGCGTCGTTCTTGCAGCACGGAGCCGGCGATGAGGTCACCCGACAGCAGCATGTCGAGCAATTGCTCATAGGCGACTTCGCTCAAGCTGCGGCTGCCGCTGTCCTGCTCGTCCTGCGCGCCGTCATCGAACATCAAGTGCAAGGCCTTAGCCATCGATCGCTTCTCCGGATCCGTTCCCGACGCTGCTTCGCCCGAAACAGTCTGCTTAAATTTTTTCCGCTCTAGCTGAATTTTGGGCGTTCGTGAATGGCTGGCTTTCGTTCGGCTATTGATCGCTGGCGCGTCCATCTTCGATCCTTACGTCCGTTACCCTTTGAACTTGGTATTCCAGCGGTCCGCCAACGGGCTTCGCGAGGTTCTTGAGCCGTCCTCATCAGCGTCGGCACGCCTTTTGCTACGTCACTGTGCCAACGGTATGCAATTGGTATTCCATCTAAGACGGAGACACGCCATGATGGGTCGACTAGCTGGCAGGGTAATGGGGGCTTTCATATTGGCCTTGGGGTGCGCCGCGCCGCTCGCCGCGCAGGCGGCCGATACGGTGACCCTGCGTCTGGACTTTCTGCCGCAAGGCTATCATGCGCCGCTCTTCTATGGCCTGGCCAAAGGCTTCTACGAGCAGCAGGGCATTACGTTGCAGATCGGCGACGGCAAAGGCAGCAATGCGTCGCTGCAAGCGGCTGCCGCCGGCAATGACATGATCGTCATCGCCAATTACTCGACGATGCTGCAATCGGTGTCGGAAGGCATTCCGCTGGTCGCCATCGGTGGTCTGATCCAGCGCGTTCCGGACTCGATCATCGCGCTGAAAGGTTCGGGCATCGTCAAGCCGAAGGATATGGAAGGCAAGACGATGAGTATTCCGCCGACGTCGGCCATTTTCAAAATGTTCCCGGCGTTCGCCGCCGCCACCGGTGTCGACATGAGCAAGATCAAGCTCATTCAAATGACGCCGGCGGCAACCCAGACAGCGCTGCTGCAGGGGCAGGTCGATTTCACCACCGGCTGGGCGTTCACCCAAGGTGTGGCGATGGCGAAGATGAAGCCGATCGAAGAGCCGATGATGATCGCCGATTACGGCATCACCTTGCTCGGCGCGGGTTTTGTCGTGCGGCAGGATACGGCGGCGAGCAAGAAAGACGTGCTGAAGCGCTTCATGGCCGCGACCGCCAAATCCTTCGAAGAGGGTTTGAAGAATCCGGTCGAGGCGAATGACGCTTTGGTGGCGGCACGTCCGCAGGTCGATAAGGAAGTCTCGCTCGAAATGCTGAAACTGTTTCCACCCTATCTGACGACGGCGCAGAGCAAGGGGCGGCCGTTCGGCTGGATGGCGCGCGAGGACTGGGACAAGACCCTCGATATCCTGCGCAACTATTTCGATCTCAAGGGCAATATCGATCTGACCAAGGTCTACACGAACGAATTCGTGCCCGGCACCTAAGCGTACGGTGAAATCCCGGCGCCCTGGAGGCGCCGGGTCATCAACATCAAAACATCATCAGGAGATTGAACATGATCTCGCAGGAACAGAACGAAATGATGTGCCGTGTCGGTCGTGGCACGGTGATGGGCGATTTTCTGCGGGAATTCTGGACGCCCGCTTGCCTGTCATCCGAACTCAAGGCCGATGGCGATCCGATGCGGCTGATGCTGTTTGGCGAAAAGCTGATCGCTTTTCGCGACACCCATGGCCGGGTCGGTGTGTTCGATCATCGTTGCCCGCATCGCTGTGCCTCGCTGTTTTTCGGCCGGAACGAGGAGGGCGGTATCCGCTGCGTCTACCACGGTTGGAAATTCGACGTCGACGGCAAATGCCTCGATCAGCCCAATCTGACCGACAAGACCAAATATCCGGCCGGCACGCCGGCCATCGCCTATAAGGTGATCGAACGCGCCGGCCTCGTTTTCGTCTATATGGGCAAACGCGAGGCGCCGCCGTTCCCGGAGATCGAGGCAATTTTCGGCGAGCATCGCGAAGGCACGATCGCCTTGTCGCATCGCGAGTGCAATTGGATGCAGGCGCTGGAAGGCGATGTCGATACGTCGCATCTCGGCTTCCTGCATGTCGGCGGCATCGACGGTCATGCCATCGAGGAGACGAATCCGAACCGCTATACGATCATCAACAAAGCGCCCGAGATCAACGTCACTGAAACTTCTTACGGCACGATGTACTCCGCCTCGCGGGACGCCGATCCCGGCCTGGAACATCACCGCTTCGCCTGTTTCATCTTTCCCTTCTGGGTCACGTATCCCGGTGGATCGCAGTTGAAGGACAGCATCACGCTGAATGGCTGGGTGCCGATTGACGATACCAATACGATGATCTTCAACGTCGATCGCCTGCGCGGCCTGCCGGGTGGCGAGGTGCTGCGCTATAAGGACGGCACGCCGGTCGAAGGATTGGCGCGGCCGCTTGACTATCTGCCGACGACCACCGATTGGCAGGGGCGCTGGCGCGCGGCGGCGAACCGTTCCAACGATTACGGTATCGACCGCGAATGGCAGCGCAGCGGCGGCAGCTATTCCGGCATTCGCGGCATTCCCTTGCAGGACCAGGCGATCCAGGAAGCGATGGATCCGATCGTCGATCGCACCATGGAACATCTCGCGTCCAGCGACCGCATGGTGATGATCACGCGCCGCCGTCTGCTCGATGCGGCTGTCAAGTACCGCGAGACCGGACGTTTGCCGGAGGTGCGGGACAATCCGTCGCTGGCGCGCGTTACGGCCGCCGGCGACGTACTGGCGCCGAAGGGCACCGATTGGCTCGACGTCTACGAAAAGACGATGACCGATCGCTACGGCCCCAACAGCTTTAAGCGCGACGCGGCCGAATAGTGGACATAGGGCAGGCCGGCCCGCCTGGCTTGTCTGTCTGATTTCATCTTTCAGTGTTGGAGCCGCATCGTGCGTAGTGAATTCATGCCGTTCAAATTTCCGGCGCGGTCGCCGGGGCCGCTCGCCATTGCGCATGTCACGGTCATTCCGATGGATGCCAACCGGCGGCTTGAGGATCATACGGTGCTGATCGAGAATGGCCGCATCGTTGCCATCGCGCCGTCCTCGGCGATGGATATTTCAACGCGGCCCGAGGTGAGCGTCGTCGACGGCACCGGCCGCTATCTGATGCCCGGGCTTGCCGATATGTACACCCACTATCGTGAGCCCGCCGAAGCGCCGCTCTATCTCGCCCATGGCATCACGACGGCGCGCACCAGTGGCAATCCGTTTCAGCTTGCGATGGAATGGTCGGCGGAACGGGCCGAATTTCCGAGCCCGCGCGTCATCACGGTGACGCCGGGCTTCGACGGTATCGGCCCGACCGGGCGTACCGACATGCCCCATGGCGTGCCGTTGACGCGGCCGGAAGATGCGGCAGCCTTGGTGAAGAAATATGCCGATCGCGGCTATCACCAGATCATGCCATTTTCGTTGTTGACGCCGGAATGCCTGGCGGCCGTCGGCCGCGCGGCGGCGGAGCGGGGCCTGCGCGTCGTCGGCAATTGCCCCAATGCGGTGTCGTGGGAAGAGGCGGTGGCGGCCGGCATGTCCGGCTTCCAGCAATTGCATCTGATCGCGCGCGACCACATGGGCGATCAATTCGCCGGCCAGACCTATTGGGACAGGTTCGATCCGGCGCCGGGCACAAAACTCGATTTCGAGAAAATCCGTCGCTTGGGTGGCTTTCTGGCGAAGCATCAGGCGTGGAACCTGCCGACGGTGGCTTTCCATCAGCGCGCCAGCCAGCCGGTGGAAGTCTCCTTGGCTCATCCAAGCCTACGCTACGTGCCGCGTTCGGCGATCAACGATTGGGAGACGACCATCGTGCGTTGGGGCCATCGCGGCCGCGTCAATGCCGAGGAATGGCGGCGGCTGGCGCGCGAGCGGGCCATCGCCTTTCATAAGGTCATCAGCATTTTCCATGAAGAAGGCGCGCCGCAGCTCACCTGCACGGATGGTGTCAATCCCTACAACGTTCAAGGCGACACGCTGCATCAGGAGATCGAGAATTTCGCCTCCGCTGGCCTGTCCGCCTATGAAGCTCTGCGCTGTTCGACGAGCGAGGCGGCGCGCTTCATGAATGAGGAGAGCGAATGGGGCACGATCGGTGTCGGTAAGCGCGCCGATCTGATCCTCATCAATGCCGATCCATTGCAGGACGTGCGCGCCACCCGTGACATCGAGGCCGTCTTCGTCAATGGCTATCATCTCAAAAAGAGCGATCTCGACGATCTGCTGCGCCAGCGCGCCGAGTTGGTGCAGGGCGCACCGCCAGTCGCCAGCACGGATTTGCCGGTAGCGACTGGCAATGGCGACGTGACAGATGAAGGGGTGTGGCGCGAGCGTATCTGCGGCGCGGAGTTTGGTCGCGTCACCTATCGCCATACGCGCTTGGCCGATGGCTGGCAGATCGAGGAGCGCCATGCCGGCGCCGAACCACGCCGGCATGCGGTGCGGCGCAGCTCGAAGATCATCGTCGATGCTGATCTGAACCTGCGCACGGCCGACTATGAGCTTGAAACCTTCGCCGGCGTCGAACAGGCGCATGTCGAACATGTGGGCGACGGCTATGCGCTGACGTTCAAGGCGGTCGACGGCCACGAAAGCCAGTCGCATCTGCAAGGCGCGCCACGTCCGCCAAGCGAGCATATGGCGCTCAGCGTCGTGCCGCTGCTGGCCGGTCGGCATGGGGCAGGCACCATCGCGGCGCTCGATGCAGAAACTAGTTTGGGCGCGGCGGAACTGGTCTTGAGCGTCAGTCCGGAGCCGGGCGCACCAGGTGAAACCCATTGGCAGCTCGAGACGAGCCGCCTTGGCCAGCGCGCGACGCAGCTCTACGCATTGGGGGCGGACGGCCGCCTCGCGCGCATGACCGAGACCACCATTCTATTGTGGCCGCGTGAATTGCAGCCGGTCGACGCTCCGGTGCGCGCAACCGAGCCCGCCGGAACCGGCAACGCCTGAACATAGGAACCAGATTTCCACCGCCATCGGAGCAGGCGCGGATGACGCCTGTTCCGGTGGCTGGACTCTGCCCGAATGTAGCCTATGCTACATTTTAGTGTTCAGGCTATGTCAGGAGACGGTGATGGCGGCGCAGAAGGCGGTGGAGGCAACGTGGCGGGTGCATCTCGCCGGCCGGTTCAGGCAGGACGAAACGGAATCCTTTGCCAAGGCTTGCGGTGCCTTTGAAAGCGGCTACGCGGGCACGCTGTATTTTGCCTTCCGCGATGCGACCGAAGCGCGCCGCTTCGCCGCCTATAGCGAGCGGCACAATCCGAAGACGGCTGTCATCGTCGTCAACGTGTGAGGTTCAGGCGGCTTGCCCGGCACGGAACGCCCGCTCCATCTCGTCCGTGCGCACGGTGCTGCGCTGGTCGACGAAACGACAGACGAGATCGCTGAATTCCTCGCGCGCCTGTGGCTGGGTCAGCATGTGGTCGGCGCCGCGCAGAATATGCTTCGAGACGCTGGGCAGAGCGGCCGCATTGATGCCGTCGCCTTCGAGATACGCGCTCATGTGGCGTTCGAGTTCGGCGAGGCCGGCGTCATTCTCGCTGTAGACGAGCAGGATTTTGGTGCCGCGCCCGGCGATGGCATGGAAAGCCGCTTCGACCGGGTTCTGCTGCGCCAGCACGCTGTTGGCCTTGGCGGACAGTGACATCAGCGCTTCCAACGTGCTGCGCGCCAGGCTCTTGGCGATAGGAAAGAGGCGCGCCATCAGTTTGGCGGCTTCGCTCGCCGCCTGTTCGTCGCTGTCGAGCGCCGACATCTTGGTCTGCATTTCGCGCGCCTTCGACTTCTGCCAGGCCGAAAGCTTCATCGCATGGGTGGCGCTCCAGGCGAAGGATACTTGATTGAGCAGCACCAGCCGATCGATGCGAGGGTCGACGAGCGCCGTGCGGAAGGCGTGATAGGCGCCGCTGCAAGCACCGGCGATGGAGATTTCGGAAAAGCCGCGTTCCTTCAGCCAGTCGATGACGGCGGAAATGCGTGTCGAGAGATCCTGGGAGATGGTCGCGACGGTCGACGGGCCGCCAGGCCAGGCGCTGTCGGCAAGCCCCGGCAGATCGATGCGCAGCGACGATGTGCCGAAGCGCGCCAACTTGCGGGCGAGATCGACATGCATGCGGCCCCAGCCGCTGCGCGGAATGCCGCCGGCATTGCACAGCACGATGATGTTGCGACGCTTCTCGCCTCCAGCCGGCCGGCAGAAAATGCCGTTGATCGGTCCGTCGCCGCCAATATGAACGGGCGTTTCGACAAAGTCCGGGCCGTTAAGCGGCAGGCAGGGCGGGGCGGTGGGCTCATGGTCGCGCAAGCTGTTGCCGCGCGCGAGACGTTCGGCAAGCGAAGCCAAGGTGGCGAGCGGCGGTTCGCTGGCGGTGACGTCGCACATCATCGCACCATAGCCGGTGAAGGGTAGCACGTCCGCCTTACCGCCGATGCGCTCAGCCACGGCCTCGGCTTCCTGCGTCTGTTCGCGCGACAGGATCAGCACCGAGGCGGGCAGCGTATCGAACGACGGCCAGGCGAGCGCTTTGATACCAGCGGCGGTTTCGCCGGTCATGCGATAGCCGGCGAGGGCAATCTCATTGTTTGCGCTGGAGCGCGCTTCGGTCTCGCCGAGAGGCGGCGCGATCATCGCCGAAAAGGCTTGTGCCTCACGCAGCCAGGCTTTGCCGCTGAGTGGCGGTGCGATCAGCGTCAATTGGCTGAGGTCGTCGATGGCCGGCGCGGCCTTTGCCGCCAGCAGCGCGCCGAGGCGCAGGCCGACAAGCGAGACGTCGGTGACATGGGCGTTGACCTTCAGCCAGTCGGCCGCGGCACGGATATTGGCGATCCAGGTTTCGACCTGCTGCGGATGCAGGGGGCCGCCGAGCGCATCGCCGGTGCCGAAGTAATCGAACCGCAGCACGTTGACGCCACGTGCCGCCAGGTCATGCGCCAAAAGCACGAGCGACTTGCGCGCGCAAATGTCTTCGAAGCCGAAGCTTGAGCAGATGACGACGCCACGCGTGCCGCGCGCGCGATGAAAACTACCTGAACATCCCTCGAAACTGACCGGAACCATGCCACCCTCGCCGCCATTTCCTGGCTTTGATTGAGCATGGCGCCGTCGAGGTTAGGGGCTGGTGAATCGAATGGATCGAAACACGATCTTGGTTATCCGATCCTCAACCACGGCCTCGGTAGTTCGGCACGTTCTGGTCGGGCGCCCAGGTGCCTGATGGCAGTTTGCCGGTTTGCCAGAATACGTCGATGGGAATGCCGCCGCGCGGATACCAATAGCCGCCGATGCGCAGCCAGCGCGGCTTGATCAGGCCCGCGATATCCTTGCCGATGCGCACGGTGCAATCCTCGTGGAAGGCGCCGTGATTGCGGAAACTGCCAAGATAGAACTTCAGCGATTTGGACTCGACCAGCCAGGGGCCGGGCACGAAATCGATGACCAGATGGGCGAAGTCGGGCTGGCCGGTGACCGGGCAGAGCGAGGTGAATTCCGGCGCGGTGAAGCGCGTCACGTAAACCTCGTCGGCCTGCGGATTGGGAACCCGCTCCAGAATGGCGGCATCGGGATGGTCGGGCATGGTCGCGGGGCGGCCGAGCAGGCCGAGGGACAGGGGTTCAGAAGCGCGCTTTTTCGACGTTTTAGCCATAAATCATCACCACAAGATGGAATTTGCCTTTGAGTAGGCCGCTGCGCGCAAATCCGCAATGCCGCCTGGAAATGGCTCTGCTCTTGCCCGGTGATCAGACTTGCGGCCTACTGCCTTCAAAGCCATGGCGGAAAGCCTCGGCTTGAGGGGGAGGGAGGACAGCTTGATCAATCGTCGCGACGTGATTGTCGGCGCGGGCGCCGCCGCGCTTTCGACCGCCGGTGTGCCGGCTCTGGCTCAGGGGTGGCCGGACAAGCCGCTGCATGTCTATATCGGCTTTGCCGCCGGCAGCGGCGCCGACATTCTCTGTCGCTGGTTCACCTCCAAAATGCAGGAGATCAGCGGCCAGACGGTGGTGATGGAAAATCGCCCCGGCGCCGTCGGCTCGATCGCCATCAATGTGGCCGCCAAGTCCAAGCCCGATGGGACCAACATTCTTTTCACCGGCAATACTTTGATCGCCGGTGGCCGACATCTTCTGAAGGATTTCTCCGTCGACTATCGCAAGGATCTCGATTGCGTCTGCGGTCTGGTCGAGACGCCGTTCGTGCTCGTCGTCGGCACCAAGTCCAAGGCCAATAGCGCCAAGGAACTGTTGGACCTGCTGAAATCCAAGCCGCAGAACCGTTACGGCTACACCAATCCGGCCGCCATGGTGGCGGGCTTTGCCTTGAAGGCCTATGCGGGCGTGCAGGCCGAAGCCGTTTCCTATCGCACCACCGCCGATGCGGTGGGCGATCTGGAGAGCGCCACTCTCGACTACATGATCATGGACGGCACCTATGCCGCTGGCCAGCTTAAGGCGGGCCGTCTGCGCATTCTCGGTGCCACGATGGAAAAGCGCATCAATGTGCTACCTGACGTGCCGACCATGCAGGAGCAGGGCATCCCTGATTTCTTCTTCAGCCCCTGGTGGGCGGTCTGGCTGCCCAAGGGATCGCCGCAGGAGGCCAATGCCAAGCTTGGCGAATTGGTGCAACGCATCTGCAAGATGCCGGAGACCGTCAAGTTTCTCGGCGACATGGTGGCCATGCCGGTGATTGGCGATGCCGAATACGTGCTCTCCAAGCTCGATGCCGACAAGGCGCGCTGGGACAAATTGGCGGCGGCGGCGGGATTGACGCCGCAATAGTGTCAAGGAGCCTTCAAAATCCTGTCAGACCCTTGTTTTCAGGGGAAAATACGCTTGCGCGGGCTACGACCCTCTGCTTTATGACCCCATTCGCCCAGGCGGCGGCTACCGCATCGGGTGCCAGAGGAGAAAAGAAATGGACCGTAGGGACGTCATCAAGGGGATGGGTGCTGGCGCGCTGACGCTGACGGTGCCCGCAGGGGCCTTCGCGCAGGCGGAAAATTATCCGGCGCAGCCGATGCATATCTATATCGGCTTTCCGGCCGGCAGCGGCGCCGACATTCTCGGCCGCTATTTCACCAACCGGCTCGGCCAGATCACCGGCAAGACGATTGTCGTCGAGAACCGGCCGGGCGCCAACAGCAATATCGCGCTGGGCCTCGTCGCCAAAGCGAAGCCCGATGGCTATTCGATCCTGTTCTCGGCCAATTCGAACATGGCCGGTTCGCGCTATCTGTTCAAATCGCTGCCCTTCGACACGGTGCAGGATTTCGTGCCGGCCGGCACATTCGCGCAGATCGTGTTCGTCGTCGTCGTGGCGCCGGACTCCAAGATCAATTCGATCGCCGATCTCACGGCTTTCCTGAAGACGACCGATCGCGCCAAATATGGCTACACCAATCAGATGGGTATCCTGTGCGCCGAACTCTATAAGTCGATGACGAATTCGAAGGCCGAGGGCGTTTCCTATCGCACCGCGCCGGAAGCGCTGCCTGACGTCACCAATGGCACGCTCGATTTCATGATCATGGACGGCACCTTTGCGGCGGCGCAGGTTCGCGCCGGCCGCTTGAAGTGCATCGCGGTCACCACCGGTCACCGCAGCGATTCCTTCCCCGGCGTCCAGACCATGCAGGAAGCCGGCTTGAAGAATTTCGATCTGTCGCCGTGGTGGGGCGCTTACTTCCCGAAGGGCACGCCGCAGCCGATCGTCGACAAATTTTCCGCCTGGATTCTTCAGATCGCGAAAGAGCCTGAGACTGCGAAGTTTCTTGAATCGGTCGGTGCCGTTCCGCATCACGACACGCCGAAGGAAGCTAATGCGCGCCTCTTGGCAGACATCGAACTGTGGGGACCGATCTTCAAGGCGGCGAACATTCAGCCGCAATGATTTGAACGCTTTTTCTTTTTACTTTCCGACCCGCCGGATTTTTCCGGCGGGTTTTTTCATGGCGTTTTGCGATTTGATAAAATCAACAACGAGAAGAGCTTGATTCAAGCCGACATCATGCTGCGATCTCAGAAGGGTTCGAGTTCCATCACATCAATGTGTTTCGGGTTTTATTTGCGACGGAAATCAACTTCATCCATTGGGGTGACGTGTGGTGCGCGCAATTCTGGAGATGGAACATTGAATAATCTGAATGCTGTCAGCCCTTATGTGCTGAGTGTTTTGCGTATTGTTTTCGCGCTTGTCCTTTTCAGCTTTGGAACGCAAAAGATTCTGGGCTTTCCTTTTGCCGCGCGCGTACCGGAAGCGTGGTCGCTTTCTTGGATCGCTGGTCTGCTCGAATTGGTGGTTGGTTTCTCTTTGCTGATTGGATTTCTTAGCCGTCCCGCCGCCTTCATTCTGTCCGGCTTGATGGCGTGCGCTTATTTCATCGGCCACGCGCCCAACAGTTTCTTTCCGTCGCAAAATGGTGGTGTGGCGGCCATTCTGTTCTGCTTCGGCTTTCTCTATCTCGTTGTTGCCGGGCCTGGACCTCTGAGCGTCGATGCGTGGAGAAAAGCGCGGGCGTGATCTTGATGTGATCCGAGCCATCAGCCCGCTGGATTTTCCAGCGGGCTTTTTGTTTTATAGCTCTTTGGCAAGAGGCAGAGAGCGAGCAGGGGCATGCGGCTGATTTTCATCTACGGCGAGCCGGCCGTCGGCAAGCTCACGGTCGCACGGGCGCTGGCGCAGCAAACCGGGCTGCCGCTGTTTCACAATCATCTCATCGTCGATGCCGTATTGGCGGTCTTTCCCTTCGGCTCGGAAGAATTCGTTCGTCTGCGGGAGCAGTTCTGGCTTGAGACCATTGAGGCTGCCGCGCAGTCAGGCCGGTCACTGATCTTCACCTTCAATCCGGAATCGAGCGTTGCACCCGACTTGCCACAGCGGATTGCGGAACGGGTGAAGGCGGCTGGCGGGCAGGTGGTCTTTGTCGCGTTGACTGCGCCGGCTGAAACCCTGGAGCAGCGGCTCGTCGCGGCAAGCCGGGCCGAATTCGGCAAGCTGCGATCGCTCGAGCTCTTCCGTCAGCTCAAAGCGGACTTCGCCTCCTGCATGGCCGCGATGCCGGAGGCGGACGTGACGATCGATACCAGTGAAACCACGCCGGAAGCGGCGGCTGCGATGATCGCGAAGGCCGCCGATCGGCTGTCCAAACCGTGATTTAGGCGTGTTTGGAAATCTTACCTATGCAACGATCAGCAGGTCCTGGACGGCGCGGACACCGGCGACGGACCAGGCGGCGCGTTCGACTGCAGCGCGCTCGGCATAGTTGTGAACCGTTCCTTCGAGCGTCACCTTGTCGTCATTGACGCGGACCTTGATGGCCGATGCTTCGATTTCAGCACTGCGCTGTAAAGCGTCGACAATGCTCTTTTTAACGTCGCTGGTATTTGCATGCAGCTTGATATGAATTCCGTTGGTGACACCGACAACGCCTGCCATGCGATTGACGGCATTCTCAGCTGCTTGACGCTCATAATGCCAATCGACATCACCCGTAAGGGTAATCCATCCCTTCTGGACCGTGGCTCGAACTGTTTTGGGTATGAGCGAATTCCAGGCAATGACATTCGCGACTCGCACGGCCAGTTGTTCATCGGGCGTCAAATCGTTGGGATTCGAATGCACTTCTAGCGCCTGGACGACGGCTTTTACACCTTGCACGCGCAAAGTCGCTTTCTCGGCGGCGATCTTTTCCGCATAAGAGCGAACGTGTCCGCTGAGGGTCACTATTCCGTTGGCTGTTGTCACGGCAATATTTTCAGCTTTGACGCTTGGTTCAAAGCCGAGCTCATCGATGACCGATTGACGGAGACCTTTGTTATCCATGGCCGACCTCCACAGTTGAACAAAGATAATTTATAGCGTCCTTCCGATGCGCCTCATTGACCTACCGCAAAGGCGTCGCCGCGAAGTGATTTTGCCATCTATAAGCGGAGACCATGCGGTGCCGAAACTTGCTTCTCGTCCTCCGGCGATCCCATATACATGCCCGACATGGGCTCGATCCAGCAGAGATGATCGTGAACCTCATGAACGCCGGCCACATTCTCCGTTGCGACGATGGCCGCTTGTCGACAGCGATCATCCGTTATGCTGCCATAGAGATGGACGACACCATTTCGCACGGACAAATTGAGTCCTATCGGTCGCCAATCCTTGCCCTCCATTGCCATGACGATATTATTCCCGATCGCGATGTCGTTCGGATTCGTTGCGGGCATATCTCGCGCAAAATTGGCGACAGCTTGCAGCAGATTTGAACGTGTTACGATGCCGATGACTTGATTTTCCCTGACGACGGGCAATCGCTTGACGTGTTTGCTTTCCATCAGGCGAACGATTTCTTCCAGCTCGGTATCCTCGCTGATCGTATAGGGATCGTCCGTCATAATTTCGGAGATTTTACGTCCTTGCTCGTGGACGAAATCCAAAGCTGCTCGCCCGCCGCCGAGAAAGAATTGCAGCCAACGGCTATGCTTTCGTTGCGTTCCGATTTCCGCGCGACGCAGAAAATCGCCTTCCGAAACAATGCCGATCAGCTGTCCATCAGCTTTGACGACCGGAAGGCCGCTAATGTGCTTATTCAGCATTAGCTTGGCAGCTTCCATGATCGGCGTATCGGGGCCAACCGTAATGACACCGTGGGTCATGATTTGTCGCGCACGCATCGCCGTAACTCCTTTGCACTTAGTCGCTATAGAGTACGCGCCAGGCCGGCATTGGGTTTGATCTGTATCAAGCCTGTCGTGACGTCAGGGCAGGAACATTCTGATGGCGGATAGGCCCATGATCGCTACGCCGATCCAGCCGAGAATGCGGGTGCAATAGCCAGCCGTATAGGCGCCCATGACCGATCTCTTTGACACAAGAAGAATCACTACGATCATCAATGGGACGGCAACAATTCCATTGATGATTGCCGCCCAGAAAAGGGCTTTCATCGGGCTTATCGGTGAATATTGAATCGCGAGGGCTGCAAGAACGCTGAGTGCGATTACGCCATAGAAGCCACGTGCGTCACTGGCGCGTTTGTCCAGGCCCCAGTCCCAGTTCATCGCTTCCGCGACGGCATAAGCCGCCGACCCAGCAAGGACAGGTACGCCAATCAATCCAACGCCAAGGATGCCCAAGGCAAAAACGATAAAAGCGAAGTCGCCAGCGATCGGCTTGAGTGCGCTGGCGGCTTGGGCAGCGGTTTCGATGTTGGTGATGCCTTGCGCATAAAGGGTGACTGCTGTCGCCAGAATGATGAAATACGCGGTCAGGTCGGAATATAACATTCCGCTCCACGTGTCCCATTGGATACGGAGAAGTTCCTTGCCCGCGCTTTGCGCGTCATTGAGCAAGGGTTGGCTATTCGTCAGCTTCATGTCTTCGATTTCTTCCGAAGCCTGCCAGAAGAACAGGTAGGGACTGATCGTCGTGCCAAATATACCGACGATCATTGCCGCGGCATCGGCATTCAGATTGAATGTCGGCCAGACGGTTCTTCGCCATACTTCTCCCCAAGGCACATGGACTGCGAAAAGAACAGCCACATATGCCAGCAGGGAAAGCGTCAGCCATTTCAAAAAGAAGACATAGCGGTGGTAGGGGATGAATATTTGCAGGAGCAGAGTTCCGATGACGAAACAGGGCGTTGCCACGTTGCGGTTAAGGGGCGTTACCAGCTCTGCCACTTCGCCCATGGCTGCAATGTCCGCAGCGATATTGAGAGTATTGGCAATCAACAGGAGTGCGACCACGATACGCAGTACGACCGGTGGAAAGGCCGTCTTGATGTTGGCCGCAAGCCCCTGTCCGGTGACGCGGCCGATGCGTGCGCACATGGACTGAATGGCCGCCATAAGAGGAAATACCAGCGGCATGGTCCAAAGCATATTGAAGCCGAATTGCGCGCCGGCTTGCGAATAGGTGGCGATCCCGCTCGGATCGTCATCGGCCACTCCGGTAATAAGACCAGGCCCGACCCTGGAAAGGGGATGCTCGCGGAATTGTTCCCAAAAGGTCGGGATCGGAGTTTTTAGCTCGGAAGGGTCAGTTGGTGGCGATGACATGGGAGGCCTCGGGTCTTCCAGGTTCTGCATGAGGCACTCGCACGGCCACAATCCTCGGCATTTGAGCAAGATCAATGGTGGTGACAGGGACCTGACAGCGACGACGGGTCGAAAGGGACCTCTAGATTAGAACGTATACAATGTAGAAGCGTTTTTAGTATCAATTATTTGTGCCGGCGCTTCCCGAGGCGTTGCTGAGGCGCTGGGGCGGGGTTATCACGGCGCATTCGGCGCCGATGTTCCGGCGCTGCGGCCACTATGATGACTATGAACGAAGAGATCGATACGCGTCGGCATATGCCGTTGGGGCTGGCCCGACGTGGCTATCGCGGCGTCATTCAGCACCTGGACACGACGGACGTGGGCTCAGCGCTTCCGGGCCTTGAGCTCGAAAGCCGGCTGCTCGAACTCGGCTTCGTCGAAGGCGCCAAGGTGGAAATTCTGCACGAGGGGATCGTCGGACGCGATCCCATCGCCGTTCGCGTCGACAATGTCACGATCGCCGTTCGTCGGCGTGAAGCCATGGCCATCATCGTTTCTGATCTGACGGGCATTTCTGATTTGAATGGATTGTGAACCATGGAACCGCCGTTGATGCATCTGGCCCTGGTGGGCACGCCGAACAGCGGCAAGACATCGTTGTTCAATGCGCTGACGGGCAGCCGGCAGAAGGTCGCCAATTATCCCGGCGTCACGGTGGAGCGTAAGGAAGGCTCGTTCGTCACCCCGACGGGCCAGCAGGTATCGCTGGTCGATCTGCCGGGCACCTATTCGCTGCGTGGCCGCAGCCCCGACGAAGAGATCACCCGCGATTTCGTGCTTGGCCGGGTGAACGGCGAGTCCCTGCCTGATCTCGTGTTGTGCGTGGCCGATTCCACCAATCTGCGCCTGACGATCCGGCTGCTGCTCGAATTGAAGAGTGCGGGCCGGCCGTTGGCGCTCGTGCTGAACATGTTCGACATCGCGACGCGCCGGGGCGTGTCGGTGAACGTGCCGCTGTTGTCGGAACTGCTCGGCGTCCCGGTCGTCACCTCGATCGCCATCCGCAAGGGCGGTACGGCCGATCTGCTGCGGCTGACCGATGATCTCCTGGCGCAAGCCGGGGCAGGGGCGCGCGACAATGCCTGGCAGCCGCAGACGGTTGCGCAATTGCGCGCGCTGCAACGCGATGCCGACCGCATCATCGCCGCGACGATCAGCCAGCCGGCGCGACCCGACACCTGGACCGCGCGCATCGACTCCGTCGTTCTGCATCCGGTCGCGGGCCTGTTGATCCTGGCGCTGATCCTGTTCGTGATGTTCCAGGCGGTGTTTGCCTGGGCGCAGCCGCTGATGGAATTGCTGTCGTCGAGTTTCGATGCGATCGGGCAATTCATTCAGGAGACATTGCCGCAGGGCCTGCTGCAAAGCTTTTTGCAGAACGGTGTGATTTCCGGCGTCGGCAGCGTCATCGTCTTCCTGCCGCAGATCATCATCATCTTCCTGTTCATCCTGCTCTTGGAAGATTTCGGCTATATGGCGCGCGCGGCCTTCCTGATGGATCGCATCATGGGCGGCGCCGGTTTGCATGGTCGCGCCTTCATTCCGCTGCTGTCGAGTTTTGCCTGCGCCATTCCCGGCATCATGGCGACGCGGGTGATCGACAACCGTCGCGATCGGCTGACGACGATCCTGATCGCGCCTTTGATGACTTGCTCGGCGCGCATTCCGGTCTATACGCTGATCATCTCGGCGTTCATCCCGGCGAAGATGATCTGGGGGTGGATCAACCTGCAAGGGCTGGTCATGTTCGGCCTCTATGCGGCGGGGATCACCAGCGCGCTCTGCGTGTCGTTCCTGGTCAAATTCTTCATGCTGCGCGACTATGCGCCGGCGCCGTTCATGCTGGAACTGCCCGATTATAAGATGCCGCGCCTGCGCAGCATTTTGATCGGCGTCTACACGCGGGCGAAGGCGTTTCTGCAACGCGCCGGCACGACCATCTTCGCCATGATGGTTTTGATCTGGTTCCTGGCCTCGTTTCCGCAGCCGCCGGTCGGCGCGACGGAGCCTGCAATCGACTACAGTCTGGCGGCGATGATCGGCAAGGCGATCGAACCGCTGCTCGCGCCAATCGGTTTCAACTGGCAGATCGCCGTCGCGCTGATCCCGGGCATGGCGGCGCGCGAAGTGGCTGTCGCGGCACTCGGCACGGTCTATGCGATCGAGGGTGGCAAGGAGGCGGCCGAACAGATCGGTCAGGTTCTGTCGACCCAGTGGAGCCTTGCCACCGCGCTTTCGCTGCTCGCCTGGTATATTTTCGCGCCGCAATGCGCCTCGACCCTGGCGGTCATCCGTCGCGAAACGGGGAGCTGGAAATGGATGGCGATCACCTTCTTCTACATGCTGGTGCTCGCCTATGTGGCGAGCCTGATCGTCTACAATGTGGCGGTGAGGCTCGGCGCAGGCTGAGAGATTTCACGGTTTGTTCTGGGTTGGTCGCTACGGTTTGATAACCGTGTTGCGCGGGAAACGGCCCCAATCGGGCCGTTTTACCGTTCGGGCAGGCCCACGGCAGCCTCACGGCCGGCGGCAGTCATATTCCCTTAAGGTTGATCGGCTGAGCTTGGCGATCTACCCTTGAGATGTCGACTTCGTGTCCGCGTTGCGTAGGAGTTCGTCGTGGCTGCACCCGCTCGTCCCTATTGGAAGGGCTATCTTCAGCTCTCGCTCGTTTCGTGCCCGATCTCGCTTTACACGGCGGCTTCGTCGTCGGAGCGGGTGGCGTTTCGGCAGATCAACAAGCAGACCGGCAACCGGCTGCGTCAGCAGCTCATCGATGAAGTGACGCAGAAGCCCGTCAGCGCCGAAGACAAGGGCCGGGGCTATGAATATGCCAAGGGCGTCTATCTTCAGGTCGAGGACGAGGAACTCGAGGCGATCGCCATCGAAAGCAGCCATATGATCGGTGTCGACCGCTTCGTGCCGCGTGCGCAGATCGACGAACGCTATCTCGACAGTCCCTATTACATCGTGCCCAACGACAAAGTGGGGCAGGAGGCCTTCGCGGTGATCCGCGAGGCGATGCGCGTTAAGGACATGGTGGCGCTCGGGCGCGTGGTTTTGGCCAAGCGCGAACGGGTCATCATGCTGCAGCCTTGGGGCAAGGGTATTTTGGGCGAGACCCTGCGCTACGACTATGAGATCCGCAACGCCGACGAATACTTCGACGACATCTCCGACATCAAGATCAAGAAGGAGATGCTCGATCTGGCGCAGCATATCGTGGCGTCGAAGACGGGCGACTTCAATCCGAAGGACTTTCGCGACGAATATGAAGAAGCCGTCGTCGAAATGCTGAAGAAGAAACAGGCCGGCGCGCCGATCCCGAAGGATCGTCCGGCCTCGGCGCCGAACAATGTCATCGATCTGATGCAGGCCTTGCGGCGCAGTCTCGGCCAGTCGGAAAAGGAAAGCGCGAAAGCGGAGACGACGAAAACCGCAGCCAAGAAAGCTCCGGCGAAGAAAGCCGGCAAGCGGAGCAAGGCGGCTCCCGGCCAGCGCGAATTGCTGTTGCCGATCGCCGGCAGCGGCAAAGGCAAGGCGGCCGCTGAAAGTGCGGCGGAGCCCAAGAAGGCGTCCGGCAAGCCGGCAACCACACGGCGCAAGGCCAGCTGAGCTGTCATCCCCGACGCCTGCGTAGCAGGCGAGCGGGGATCCAGAGCATGTGGTAGAGCTTAAAAAGACTCGCTGTTCCTTTTACACAGAGGCGTTTGCTCGGGATTCCCGCTCACGCCTTCGGCGTGTCGGGAATGACACCGAGGCTCTTCATGATGGAACGCATCACATCCAGGTCGGTTTGAACAATAAGGGTCAACCGATGAGAGATGTAGATGATGTTCACCAATGGTCGGCTATCGAACGAACCGGGTAAACCGCAACCGCCCGCGCCACCGCCGCAGGAGGTTCCGCCGATGACGCCGGTTCCATCGCCTATCGAAAGGCCGCTGACGGATCCCGATCGCATCCAGCCAGGACGGCGCGAGCCCGATACGGAACCGCCATCGCCGCCCGTGCAACCCCCACCAGCACCGCCGGAACAACCGCCGCCCACTGCAACCTAACCGGGTAAACGCGGCGGGAACCCATCCTGACGCGCGACGTTAGCTTCGTGCCGGGGCGCTCAACCGCAGACATATGGTCTGCGGCAACGTGAGAGAACGACCATGAATACGAAGCATCTAATGGCAACAGTTGTCGTAGCGGCGCTTGCCTTTCCTGTCGTTGCCAATGCGCAAGGCGTTGTTGGCGGCGCGGAAAGCGGTGCCCGTCAAGGCGATAGAGCCGCAGGCCCGGTGGGCGCGGTTGTTGGTGGTGTGGTCGGCGGCGTTGCAGGTGGTGTCGCCGGCTTAATCAATGGCGATCAGCGTCCGCGCTTCCGTGAATATGTGGTCACGCAAAGGCGGCCGTCTTATGTCTATCGTGAGGAGTTGCGCGATGGCGTCGTGCTGCCTTCCGAAGGCATCGAATATTATGATGTGCCGCCTGAATATGGCGTGCGGGACTATCGCTACACCGTCGTGAACGATCACGTCGTCCTCGTCGACCCGCGCACCCGCCGTGTGGTGGAGATCATCGACTAGACGGCTTAACCTTTGATTTCGGCGGACGGCACATGTTGCCGTCCGCTTCATTGTTTCAAGAAATCGACGATCTGCGCAAGCGTGGCATCGCGGCCGCGCTCCGGTCGATCGAGCAGCACATAATGTGTCGCGTTCTTCGGTTCCCAGCGGCGAACTTCTTGCGCATTGACAAGATCGCGCTGCAATTCCTCCACATCCTCGACACGGGAAAAATAGTCCAGCTCGCCGCGAATGATCAGGACTTTGCAAAAGACCTGATTGGCGTGAACGAGCTTTTCGCCGATGCCGATATAGAAACTGTCTTCCAGCATGCCGTTGGGACTGCGGAACGTCGGCGGATCGCGGCTTAATGTCGTGGGGTCGCCATCGCTGAGGGCTTGCACGAAAGCCTTGGCGACAGCCGGGTCACGCCAGTCGTCCTTATTGGCGATCGGGATGGACGTGTCCCATTTCTCGAGCAGGTGATCGAGGGTGTTGAAATTGTAACCGCCGAATTTTTCCGCATGGAAACGCCGGGGATTGGCGGGATCGGCGAGCTGCGCGCCGCGATAGCGCGCATGTTCGGACGAGCCGCCATAGAGCGGATTATAGAGAATGAGATGGCTGACCTTTTCGGGCCAAAGTGCGGCATACATGAGGATGAGCGTCGCGCCGACGCCCCAGCCGAGCAAAGCGACCTTCTCGACGCCGCAAGTTTCGCGCATGGCATTGACCGTGGCATCGACGTCGCGGGTGATTTCAAGGCAGCGCGCCAGCGGGCGTGAGGCGCTTGATGGTTGTGCCATGGCGGCTGGGCGATCGGAACGGCCAAAACCACGGGCATCCGGAATAAAACTGTCGTGTCCGGCGCGCGCCAATGCCTCGGCCACCGATCCGTTTTCGACGGGAAGATCGAATTCGCTGATCCCCGGCACGCGGGTTCCGTGCATCAGCAGGATCGGGGTGTCTCTGGTTTCCTCGCCACGGACTTCACGCACAGCGATCGTGACCTGGTCGATGGTCTTTACCGTGATGTCTCGACGATGGATGCGCGTCACCTGGGTCCTCTGATCAATTGAAGAAGAGTTTTAGTGCGGTCAGGTCCATGGCGCGCCGGACTGCTTCATCGGGGAAATGGGCTGCATAGCGTTCGAGGGTTTGGGCGTAGGTCACCTTGTCCTCGAAGGCGGCAAACGGCCAATCGCTGCCCCACAGCAGGCGTTCGGGGCCGGCATGTTTGAGCAGGGTGGCGGCAAACAGCGGGCAATCCTGCGCGGGCTCTATCCGGAAGGCGGCGGAGGCCTTCACCCAGGTATTGCCGCTTTCGATTGACCGCAGGACGGCCTGAAAGCCCGCCGAATTGATGCCAAGGCCAGGGGTCGGGCGGCCAAAATGATCGATGACCAGCTTGGCGCCGGAGGCCTCGATCTTGGCGATGTGATCGGGCAGGCGCGCGCCTTCGTCGTGCAGTTGAATATGCCAGTCGAGATCGGCGACGCGGCGCATCAGCCGGCGATATTCGTAGCTCGTCAGATCAGGCGGCGTTTTGACGTTGCGGAACTGAAAGCGGATGCCGACGACGCCATCCTCCTTCATCCGCCGCATGGCATAAAGATCGATATCGGGCGAAACGATCACCGTGGTGCGCAGACGCTTGTAGCGGCGCACGGCGTCCAGTTGATAATCGTTATAGTCGCCATAGATGCTGGCGGCGGCGAGCACGGCGAAATGCACGCCATGGCGATCAAGCGTCGCAATATAGTCTTCGATCGGCGCATCGGCTGGCGGGATATGCCAGGCCGTGGCGCTCACTGGCATTGATCTCGTATAGACATGCGCGTGGCAGTCGACGAAAGGGTGGGCAACCAGCATCGTGGGTTCCATTTGGCTCAAGCGGCGGATCAAGGATCGGCCAGTCCTTTGCTGACGAGCCATTTTGCAATGAGATCGGCGATTTCGCGATTGTTCTTATCCATCATCATCATGTGGGAATTGCCCGTGATGCCCATTTTGGGGAGATCGATGAGATCGACGCTGCCGCCGGCGGCCTTGATCGCATCGAAATAGGCGAAGTCGTTTTTGCGGTAAGCCACCCAGCGCGGGTCTTGGTCGATATAGTCGCCGAAAACGCCGAGGATAGGCACAGATTTCAGGAGCGGCGCCTTGTCGAGATTGCCGGCGCTGGCCGCTTCGACGGAGACGATCCCCTTGATCTTGTCGGGACGGGCTTCCGCCGCGCGGAAGCCGAACATGCCGCCCTGGCTGTGGGTGAGGAGAACACAGGGGCAGACCTTGTCGATCAAGGCGACATAGCCGGCCAGAACCGCATCGTCGGTCGAAAGCCAGCGCGGCACGATCTGTTTGGTGAAAGCATCAAAGGCTTCGATCGGGAACTGGTTGCCGGGCAGCAGTTTGCGCTTGGCCGGATCGGCATCGAAGGAGCCGGCGCCGGGGCCGATGCGGAAGCGTTCCCACGGATCGGTCTGGGTGAGGAAGACGGGTTGCGATTTCCAGATATCTGGGGAGGCGAAGCTGGAGCGGCCGCGCTCCACGGCATCGCTGATATAAACGTCCCAGCCCTTGCGGATGAACATGTCGCGCCAGCCTTCGCGGCCGTCGGGCGTCGTCTCATAGGTGACGCCGGTGAGCCCGCCGCCGTGCCACATCAGCAACGGCCATTTGCCCTTGCGGTTCTGCACCAGGAAATATTGCACATACATCTGCTCGACCGGGTAGCGGCCGTTCGGGTCGAGCTTGGAGGTCGGGCCGCCGGGAACACGAACGATGTCCTGCACGGGCAGGCCGGAGAGTTCGGCGATCCGTCCGCCGACATGGAAGGAACCCATGTCGCGCAAAGCGATGGGATCGGCCGCTTGGGAGGCCGTGCCGGTCAAGCACAGCATCGTCGCCAGAAATGCGCTGCGAAATTTCATATCGGACCTCTTACGTCTGAGGGGGCTATTGGCCGAAGGCGCTGCCGAGCGCCTTGAGGACTTCCGGGGGCGCAGCATAGAGGCGCTGGACATAGGCGCGCATGTCGGCGCCCGACATGCCGGAAACGTCGATGCGCATCTTGTCGGCGTCGGCCTTCAATTCGGGGCTGGCCAGCGCATCGAGAAACGCCTTCTGCAGAATTTCGAGCCGGTCGGCGGGCACTTCCGGGGGCGCCACATAAGGGCGGCTCAGATCGTTCTGCGCATAGAGGATGGTCAGCACCTGGCGCTGGATATCGGTCTTGGCGAGGGCTGACATGAGGGGCACGCCGACAGCGTTCAATTCAGGATCACCCTTCATGTCTTCCTGCACGAAGATGCGCGCGAAGCTGTCGCCGGTCAGCAGGCCGGGATATTGCACCTTCAGCGTCGACCAGCCGATGCCGCAGATGCCTTGCACCTCATTCTTCTCGATGGCGCCGCCGACTTCGCGCGTGCCTTGATAGCCGGGAATGAGTTTGAATTTCACGCCGAGAAGATTGCGCTCAACGGTGGGGAAATCCACCACCTGGCTGCCACGTGTGGTGCCGCCGATGGTCAGTTCCTGGGTCAGCAGGTCCTCGATGGTCTTCACGCTGGCATCTTTGCGCAGCATACAGACGGAGGCTTCGACCTTGGCGTTGCCGATGAAGCTGAACTTGCTGGCATCGAGGGCGTTGGCGCCAGGTGCCAGCAGCGCATCGATGAGAACGCTGGGAAAGAAGGTGCCGATCGTCGTGCCGTCCTTGGGCGCGCGAAACATCAAATGACGGGCCACGATCTGGCCACCGGCGCCAGGCATGTTCGAGACCACCACATTGGCGGCGCCGGGAATGCGCGCGGTGAGATGGCGCGCCAGAAGACGCGCATAAGTGTCGAGCCCGCCGCCTGCGGCGGCACCCACTGCGATTGTGATCGTCTTGCCTTGAAAGAACTGGCTCGCCGGCTGTGCCGAGGCTGAAGCGGCCGCGAGGCTGACGAGAAGGCTCGTGCCGAGTGCCGTCCGGAGGGTGCTGGCGAGCAGCGTCATATGGGTCTCCCTAGCTCCATTCGGCCCTATAATTTCAGCTATCGACCTTGGGCCATGGGAGAGGACATTGCGCCAATATGTGCTGAAACGCTTATCAAAAGCATTGTTTCCGATATAAAAAATACGCCACATAATTTCGAATTGGACGATCTCTTGGAACATATTCCGGACCTTCGGCGTCTGCGGGCCTTTCACGAGGTGGCCCGTTCGGGGTCGCTTGTCATGGCGGCGACGACCTTGCGCATCAGCCAGCCGGCGATGACCTATCTGATCAACCAGCTCGAGGCCGATCTCGGCATCAAGCTGGTGGTGCGGGGAACGACGGGCACGGCGTTGACCGAGATTGGCTCCGTCTTCGCCAAGCGTACCGAACGCTGCCTGGAAAAAATCAGTGAGGCCGTCGAAAGCCTGCTCGCCGACGGCACGTCGACACGGCGCAGGCAGGCCATCGTGTCGAAGATGAGCGGCACGCAATATCGCGCCATCCTGGCGCTCTGGCATGAGGGGGACAGCATGGCGGCGAGCCGTTCGCTCGACGTGTCGCAGCAATCCCTGCTGCGGCCCGTGCGCGAATTGGAGAAACTGCTGGCCACCAAATTGGTCCGGCCGCTCGGGGGCCGTGTCATCTTCACCGAAGCCGGACATGAGTTCGCGCGTCATCTGGTGTTGGCGGGACAGGAAATCGGATCGGCGCTGGAAGAGATCGGGCGCGGGCCGACAGGACAGCGAAACTTGCGGATCGGTGCGCTCGTCCTGTCGCCGCGGCTGATCCTGGCCGAGGCGCTCGATGAAGCGCTACGCTTCGCGCCTCGACAGACGGTTGAGATCGTCGAAGGTTCCTATGAGGAACTGGTGGTACGGCTTCGCAATGGCTCCATCGATGTCATTTTCGGCGCCTTGCGGGCGCCGCCGCCGTTTGCCGATCTCGCTGAAATGCCCTTACAGAAGGACCCCTACATCGTCGTTTGTCGTCGCGGCCATCCGCTTGCCCCTTTGAAGCGCATCACGGCGAAGGATCTGTCGAAATGCGATTTCATATTTCCCACGGAAGGCCTGCGCCGCGAAGTGCTGGATGCGCTTGTGCAACGCTGGAAACTGTCGCCGCCATCGCAGGTTTATAGCAATTGGCTGCCGACGGTGGTCGCCATGGTGCGTTCGAGCGACCGGCTCGCGGTGCTGTCGCGCTGGCATATCGAGTCCGACGAGTCGGCCGACCTTCAAGCATTGGATGGATTGCCGGTGCCGCATGAGGCGCGTTATGTCGGCTTGACTAGTCGATCGTCGTGGTTGCCGACGCCGTTTCAGCAGCATTTCATGGATGTGTTGACGCAAGTCGTACAGGCTCGCGCGGCGTAACGCTTCTAGCCCGCCAGAATGCTGGCGCGCCCGAACCCATATTGATCTAATGGCACGACGCGACAAGGATCGCCTTTCTTGGCCGGCGGCGCATGGGGCAGGCGGACGATCAGGCCTTGCGCCTCTGCGAGAATGCCGAGCATGGAGGAGTCTTGCCGTTTGAACGACGTGGCGACGGGCAGGCCGTCGCTGTCGTGGCGCAGGCGGGCGCGCAGATAGTCCTGGCGCACGTCATTGGCCGGCACGTCTTCGCCGAGCACGGCGGCGATGGTGGGATCATGTCCGGCCGTGCTGTCACCGCAGAGCGCGCGGATCATCGGCAGCACGAAGAGCACGCAGCAGACGATGGCTGACACGGGATTGCCGGGCAGGCCGGCGATCAGCATGTCGTCGATGCGGCCATGCATGAAGGGCTTGCCGGGACGCATGGCGATGCGCCAGAAGCCGAGTTCCATGCCCTCGCGCTTCAGCGCCGATTGCACCAGATCGTGATCGCCAACGGAGGCGCCGCCCAGAGTGACGAGCACATCGGCCTTGGCATCGCGGGCGCGGCGGATGGCGGCTTCGAGCGCGGTGAAATTATCGCCTGCGATGCCGAGGTCGAGCACGTCGGCGCCGGCTTGGCGCAGATAGGCGCCGACGGCGAAATTGTTCGACGCGATGATCTGATCAGGCCCAGGCGCGCTGCCGGGCGGCAGCAGTTCATCGCCGGTCGCGAGAATGGCGACGAGCGGCTTGCGCACGACATCGAGCGTCGCATGGTTCATGGCGGCAGCGAGCGCCAGTTCCGCCGGGCCCATCAGGCGGCCGGCTTCGAGCAGCACGTCGCCTTCCTTGAAGTCGAGGCCGGCGCCGCGTACGTGGCGGCCGAGTGGCTCGCTGAATTTCGCGGTTATGGTGTCGCCGTCAGCTTCCGCATCCTCCTGGATGAGGATGGTGTCGGCACCTTCAGGCACGCGCGCGCCGGTGAAGATGCGCACGGTCTCGCCCGGCGCGATAGCGCCGTCGAAGCCGTGGCCGGCGGAGCTGGTGCCGATCAGTTTCAGCTTGGAGGGGATGGTGGCGATATCGGCGGCCCGCACCGCATAGCCGTCCATGGCGGAGAGATTGGCCGGCGGCTGGGTGCGGCGGGCGGCGAGGGGATGGGCGAGCCGGCGACCATGTGCCTGGGCGAGGGGAACCGTTTCGCTGAGGCGCGGCCGTTCCGCGCTCGTCAGCAGACGCCCCAGCGCTTCGTCGACCGATAGCATCGGTTCCTTTGCCACTTTATGCCTCGCGTTTCCAATCGCCGGATTTGCCGCCGGATTTCTCGACCATGCCGATGCCTTCGATACGCATGAAGCGATCGACGGCCTTCACCATATCATAGACCGTGAGGCAGGCGACGCTGACGGCGGTCAGCGCTTCCATTTCAACGCCGGTCTGGCCGCTGACCTTCGCCGTGGCGCGCACGCGCACGCCGGGTAGGCTTTTATCGGTGGTGAGATCGACCTTGATGCTGGTGACATTCAGAGGATGACAGAGCGGGATCAATTCATGGGTGCGCTTGGCGGCCATGATGCCCGCGATACGCGCGGTGCCGAGCACGTCGCCTTTCTTGGCATCGCCGGCGATGACTAGGGCCAGGGTCTCCGGCTTCATCACCACACGGCCTTCGGCCACCGCGACACGGTGTGTCGCGTCTTTATCGGACACATCGACCATATGCGCTTCGCCGGAAGCGGCGATATGGGTGAGCTTGCTCATGCCGGGCGACGCACCAGTTCGCCATGCAGCAGATCGTGCGTGGCCTTGCTGACGTCGGCGTGGCGCATCAGGCTTTCGCCGACGAGGAAGGCGTTGATGCCGGCGTGGCTCAGGCGCACGCAGTCTTCATGCGAGCCGATGCCGCTTTCGCCGACGATGATGCGATCCTTCGGCACGAAGGGCGCCAGCTTCTCGCTGACTTCCAAAGTCGTCTTGAAACTGTGCAGATCGCGATTGTTGATGCCGATGAGGCGCGTTTCCAGCGGCAGGGCGCGGCGTAGCTCTTCCTCGCTGTGCACTTCGATCAGGACGTCGAGATGCAGATCGTGAGCGGCCTTGTTAAGGGCCTTAGCGGTTTCGTCGTCGACACCCGCCATGATGATCAAGATGCAGTCGGCGCCCCAGGCGCGCGCTTCATAGACCTGATAGGGATCGTAGAGGAAATCCTTGCGCAACGCCGGTAGCAAAGTCGCATCGCGCGCGGCGGTGAGGAATTCAGGCTTGCCCTGGAACGACGGTTCGTCGGTGAGCACCGAGAGACAGGCCGCGCCGCCATGCTCGTAAGCCTTGGCGAGCTTCGGCGGATCGAAATCGGCGCGAATGAGCCCCTTCGACGGGCTCGCCTTTTTCACTTCGGCGATCAGGCCGAAGTCGCCGGCGCTGATCTTGGTTTCGAGCGCATGGACGAAGCCACGCGTCGGGGAGCGCTGCTCGATGATCCGCTCCAGAGCGGGCAGCGGCATGCGGACCTTCGCCTCGGCGATTTCGCGACGCTTATAGGCTTCGATCTTCTGCAGAATGTCGGACATTCGCGCGCTTCCTGCTCCCACTATACTGGACGATTGGTCACTTCGATCAGTTTGGCAAGCGTGGCCTTCGCCCTGCCATCGGCGATGGCCTTGCTGGCGATGGCGACGCCTTCCTTGAGTTCCTTGGCTTTTCCGGCAACGATCAGGGCGGCAGCGGCATTCATCAGCGCGATATCGCGATAGGCAGAGGCCTTGCCGTCGAGCACGTCACGCAGCGCCTGGGCATTGTGTTCGGGATCGCCGCCCTTGAGATCGGTAGGATTGGCACGTTTCAGGCCGGCATCCTCTGGCGCGATGTCGAAGCTCTCGATCTTGCCGTTGGCAAGCGCCACGACGCGGGTTGGGCCGGTGGTGGTGATTTCGTCGAGACCGTCGGAGCCATGGACGAACCAGGCGCTGTCGGAGCCGAGATTGCGCAACACTTCGGCCATCGGCCGCAACAGATCGACGGAGAAAGCGCCGACGAGTTGCCGCTTGACCGAGGCTGGATTGGAGAGCGGGCCGAGAATGTTGAAGATCGTGCGGGTGCCGAGTTCAACGCGCACGGGCGCGACATGGCGCGTGGCGGCATGGTGGCTTGGGGCCATCATGAAGCCGATGCCGACACTCTGGAGCGACGCTTCGATCTGCTCCGGCTTCTGGCCGACGGCGACGCCGAGCGCGCCGAGCACGTCGCTGGCGCCCGAGCGCGAGGACAGCGCACGGTTGCCGTGCTTGGCGACCGGTATGCCGCAGGCGGCGACGATGAGCGAGGCCAGCGTCGAAACATTGTAGGAGCCCGAGCCGTCGCCGCCGGTGCCGACGATATCGATGGCGCCCTCGGGCGCGCTCACGCGCAGCATCTTGCTGCGCATCGCTGCCGTCGCGCCGGTGAATTCATCGACGGTCTCGCCACGTACGCGCAAAGCCATCAGGAATGCGCCCATCTGCGCCGGCGTGACTTCGCCCGACAGCAGATTGTCGAAGGCAGCCTCGGCTTCCGGCCTTGTCAGGCTGGCGCCCGCAGCCACTTTGGCGAGGATCGGCTTGAAGGACTCCATTCACGCAGCTCCGCTTGTCCGTTTCGTCGCGGCCCCCGCCGCGCGGCGCGCATTCCAGTCGTGCGCCATGTCGAGAAAATTCTTCAAGATGAGATGACCATGGTCGGAGAGAATGCTCTCCGGATGAAATTGCACGCCATGGATCGGCAGGCTGCGGTGTTGCAGCGCCATGATCAGATTGTCGGTCCAGGCGCTGGCTTCGAGGACGTCGGGCAGGGTATCGGCCTGCACCACCAGCGAATGATAGCGCGTCGCCTGGAAGGGCCCGTTGATGCCGCGAAACAGGCCGGCGCCGCCATGGGTGACCTGCGACAGCTTGCCGTGGATCGGGATCGGCGCGCGCACGACGTCGCCGCCGAAGGCTTCGCCGATGCTCTGGTGGCCGAGGCAGACGCCGAGCAGCGGCACGGTTTCAGCCGCGGCCGCCACCAGATCGAGGCAGATGCCGGCCTCGCGCGGCGTGCAGGGGCCGGGTGACAGGACTAATGCGTCGGGCTTGGCCGCCATGACGGCGGCGACGGAGACCTGATCGTTGCGATGAACGGTCACGGACGCGCCGAGGGAGCCCAGGTAATGCACCAGGTTCCAGGTGAAACTGTCGTAATTGTCGATCAGCGTGACGGAAGGCATGTCGGCCCCTGTTTCCGGCGTTCTTTTCGACTTTGGCAGGGGCAAGGTCAAGCCGGCCGTTTGAAACGCCCATCTGGCCTTTTTTGGCGCGGGCAGGGTGGTTTAGCCGTCATTCTCCTGTGATCTGGCTGTCGCTGGCCCGTCAACGCCCCGTCAATCGGCTGTCAGCGAATCGGCGCATGCCACCGCCATGTTCGACCGGACCGGACTTTTCGTGACGACGCGGCGCGACCTCCTCCTTTCGAGCGCGGCCTTGGCCAGCGCATCGGCCCTGTCTGGCGCGGCGCCGGCCCAAGTGGGAACGGTTCAAGTGGCGGCGGCCGCGGGCCATTGGGCCAGCGGGCGGGTGCTCGACGGCGATCGCGATCTGGGACTGGTTGGCGTTTTGGTCTCGAACGGCGTCGATATCGTCGCCACCGACTCGGACGGCCGCTATGTCCTGCCCGAGGCCGACGACGGCACGCTCTTCGTCATCAAGCCGGCGCATTATCAGGTGGCGCGCGATCCCGTGACCGGCCTCCCGCAACACTATCGCCCCTATGGCGCTTCAGTTGGGCGCACCGATTTCAGGCTGCGGGCGTGGGAAGAGCCGCAGCGGTTCGATGTCGCTCTATTTGCCGATCCCCAGCCGGAGAGCCATCGCCACATCGATCATATCCGTGACGGCGCGGTGCGTGACGCGGCACGGCATCGGCCGGCTTTCGGTCTGACGCTCGGCGACATCTGCGGCGACAATCTCAGCCTGCTCGACCGTCTGAACCGCACCATCGGGCAGGTGGGCGTGACCTGGTGGAATGCCGGCGGCAATCACGATCTCGATTACGACGCGACGACGGCAGTCGGCGCGCGCCGCACGTTCCGGCAGAAATATGGGCCGAGCCATTACGCGTTTCACTATGGCCCGGCGCTGTTCGTGGTGCTCGACAATGTCGAATACGAGGGCGCGCGCCCGGACGGTTCGGCGGGCGGTTATCGTGGCGCGATCGGGTCGCGGCAGCTCGCTTTCGTGCGCAACCTTCTGCAGCACTGGCCGCGCGAGCGGCTGGTGGTGTTCTGCATGCATATTCCGCTGGCCACCGCCTGGAATCCGTTGAGCATTCGCGACAACACCGCCGATGCGCAGGATCTGTTGCGCCTGCTCGATGGCCGCAACGCGGTCAGTTTTTCCGGCCATATGCACACGACCGAGCATGGCTATCTGCCGCAATTCTCCGGTGCGTCGCATCATCATCACGTGCTGGCGGCGGTCTCGGGCTCGTGGTGGAGCGGGCCGAACGATTTTCGCGGCACGCCGCTCGCCATGGGCTGCGATGGCTGCCCCGCCGGTTATCATCGGCTCTCGATCAGCGAGAACTATTATGCGACGACATTTCATGCGCCGGCCGCCGAAGAGCGGTTGCGGATTCATGCCACGCTCGCGGACGATTATGTCGATGTCTTTGCCAATCTGTTCGACGGCGGCCCGCGTTCAACGATGATGGCGATCACGGGCGCGACGCGGGTCGAGATGAGCAAGGTGCGCCGCGCCGATCCCTTCGTCGAAGCTTTGTTTGCCGATCCGCAGGTCGACAAACATTCCTGGGTCAAAGCCGAGCCGTGCGAACATCTGTGGCATGCACGCTTGCCGCTCAGTGCTGGGCTTGCGCCGCAGAGGATCGATGTCGAGGCGCGTGACGAATATGGCCGGCGCGTCGACGATATGGTGTTCGTCGAGCGTGTGATGCCGGAAGTAGCTGTCTCGCACGGGTAATCTTAGTGTCATCCCGGACACGCGCAGCGTGATCCGGGACCCAGGGGCGTGTGGTAGAATCCAAATTATCTGAGCGGGTCTGTGCAGTGTTCAACGCCGAGCGTGTTGCTCCTGGCTCCCGGATCGCCTGCGGCGTCCGGGATGACACCAAGGGCTCGCCTTACTGGCCGCGCCTTGCGTTTGTCGCGAAGCGCACCGCTTCTTCCGCCGCGCGGAACAAGGCTTGTGCCTTGTTGATGCATTCGCGGTGTTCGCTCGCTGCCACCGAGTCATAGACGATGCCGGCGCCGGATTGCGCATGCATCTGGCCGTCCTTGATGACGGCTGTGCGCAGCACGATGCAGGTGTCCATCTCGCCCGATGCACCGAAATAGCCGATGCAGCCGGCATAGATGCCGCGCTTGTCGACTTCCAGCTCGTCGATGATCTCCATGGCGCGCACCTTTGGCGCGCCCGAGACGGTGCCGGCCGGGAAGCCGGCGGAGAGCGCCGTGATGATGTCGTGCTGCGGGTCGAGCTTGCCCTCGACGTTGGACACGATGTGCATGACGTGGCTGTAGCGCTCGACGAAGAAACGGTCGGTGACTTCGACAGTGCCGATCTGCGAGACGCGGCCGACATCGTTGCGGCCGAGATCGAGCAGCATGAGATGTTCGGCGCGTTCCTTCGGATCGGCCAAGAGTTCCTGCGCCAGAGCTTCATCCTCGGCCGGCGTCTTGCCGCGCCAGCGAGTGCCGGCGATCGGGCGGATCGTCACTTTGCCGTCGCGCACGCGCACCAGGATTTCCGGGCTCGAACAGACGATCTGGAAGCCGCCGAAATCGAGATAGCAGAGGAAGGGGGCGGGGTTGACGCGGCGCAGCGCGCGATAGAGCGAGAAGGCCGGCAGTTCGAACGGGCCGGTAAAACGTTGCGACAGCACCACCTGAAAGATGTCGCCGGCGCGGATATATTCCTTGGCACGCTCGACCATTTCGAGATAGCGCGCTTCCGGCGTGTTGGACGTGGCGGGCTGCGCCAGGAGATGCGGATCGGCGGCTGAGGGTGCGTGGGTGAGGGGGGCTTCGAGCAGCGCCACCACGCTGTCGAGCCGGGTCTGCGCGCTTTCCCAGGCGGCGCGGGCGTTGACGCCCTGTTGCGGGCGCACCGGCGTGACGATGGAGATTTCGTCGCGCACCGTGTCGAACACCACCATCAGGGTGGGGCGGATCATCACCGCGTCGGGCACGCCGATCGGGTCAGGCTTGGCCGGCGCCAGCCGCTCCATCTGCCGCACCATGTCATAGCCGAGATAGCCGAAGACACCGGCCGCCATCGGCGGCAGATCGCCCGGCAGATCGATCTGCGATTCCGCGATCAGCGCGCGCAGGCCGTCGAGCGGCTTCTGCTGCATCGGCTCGAAGTGGTCGCGATCGGAAAGCGCGCGGCGGTTGATCTCGCAGGCATCGCCCTGCGCCCGCCAGATGATGTCGGGATCGAGGCCGATCATCGAATAGCGGCCGCGCGAGGCGCCGCCTTCGACGGATTCGAGCAGGAAGACATTGCCGTCGCGGCCAGCCGTCAGCTTCAGGAAGGCCGAGACCGGCGTTTCCAGGTCGGCGATCAACGTGGTCGCGACCAAAACGCTCTTTCCGGCGCCAAACGCCTGCGCGAAATCCTCGTAGGTGATCGCCGACATGAGTGTGCCGCTTAGTTGTTGTCGCCGCCGCCAACCGCCATGCGAACGGCGGCTTCGTTGATCGAAACACCCATGTCGCTTTGCAGTCGCGTCACATATTGCGCCAGGATGTCTTCGGCGAGCGCCGGCTTCAGCCTGTCCTCGACCGCCTTGATGTTGTCGTCGTCGGCATCGAGCGGCGGCGTGATGGAATCGACCACTTTGAAGATGACGCGATCGAGACCATCGGCGACCGACGCGATTGAACCGTTGGCGACGGAGAAGACGCGCGCCACCACGGCCGGCGACAGTTTCTCCGAGCCGGTGCGCTTCACGTCATTGGCGAGTTCGTCGGGGACGCCGAGTTCCTTGGCCTCAGCTTCGAAGCTCGCGCCGCCTTGCAGACGCTTGACGATCTCGCCGGCCTTTTCCTGCAGGATGCGGACGATTTCGTCCTCGCGCCAGCTCTTGGTCACCTGTTCGCGCACTTCGGCCAGCGTGCGCTCGCGCGCCGGATCGATCGCCTTCACCTCGAACCAGACATAGCCGTTGTCCTTGGTGGTCAGCACGTCGTTGTCCATGCCGATGTCGGAGGCGAAGACGGCGCGCAGCACCTGATCGCGCTCAGGAATGTCGGTGATCGGCTGGCCGTCGCGGCCGCGCCCGTTGGCATCAACCGCGTCGACGGTGATGGCCTTCAGCTTCAATGCCTGGGCAGCATCGCCGATCGACTTACCGGCGGTGCGTTCATCCTCGATCTTATCGCGCAGGCTCGAGACTTCGTCACGGGCGCGTGTGGCGGCGAGCTGGTTCTTCACTTCCTCGGCCACTTCGGCGAAGGGCTTCACCGCCTGGGCGTTGATCTTGACGACGCGCACGAGCACGGCGCCGAAATCGCCCTTGATTGGCTCGCTCACGCCGCCTTCCGGCAGGGCATAGGCGGCCTTGCCGACGGCCGCGTCGACGAAATCGCGTTGCGTCAGGGTGCCGAGCGCAATGTCCTTGTCGGACAGTTTGCGCTCCTGGGCGATGGCGTCGAAGGTCGTGCCGGCCTTGATCTTGTCGCTGGCTTCCTGCGCCGCCTTCTCGTCGGGGAAGACGATCTGCTGCACCTCGCGCGTTTCGGCGGTGGTGTAGCGTTCGGCCTTAATGCGGTCGTAATAGGCGGTCGCATCGGCGTCGGAGATTTTCGACGCATCGGCGACGCTCGACGGCGTGATCGCGAGCACAGTGAAGGAGCGATATTCGGGTGCCCGGAAGGCAAGCTTGCGCGCGTCATAGAAGCTCTGCAACTGCTCGTCGGTCGGTGCCTTGATCTCGCCGGCGGCTTTTTCCGGCAGGCGGAAATATTCGACGCTGCGCGTTTCGGCGCGATAGCGATGGATGGCTTCGCGCATCGCCTGCGGCAGTTTCAGATTGGCAGTTAGGGAGTCGGCGATCTGCTGGCGCAGATAGACGCGGGCCTGCTCTTGAATGAAGCGCTGCTCGTTGGGATAGCCGGCTTCACGCAAGGCGTCGTTGAAACGGGCGCGGTCGAACTTGCCGGTGGGGCCGACGAAGTTCGGATCGCCGACGATCGAGGCGGCGATGTCGCTGTCTGCTAGCGCCAGGCCCATCGACTTGGCTTTCTGGTCGAGCGCCGCTTCGGCGATCAGCCGTTGCAGCACGAGCCGGTCGAGGCCGGCGGCGCGGGCCTGGTCGCTGGTAATCGACTGGCGCGTCTGGCGCTGCAGATTGGTGAGCTGGGTCTGATAGGCGGAGCGATAGGCGTCCAGGCTGATTTCCTGGCTGCCGACCTGAGCGACGCGGTTCTGGCCGAATCCCTTGAAAATGTCGGCAATGCCCCAAATGGCGAAGCTGATGATCAGAATGCCGAACATCAACGTCATGATGGCTTTGCCGACCCAATTCTGGGTCATCCGCCGCATACCTTCGAGCATTGTCACCCTTCCAGACCAACGGGCGCCGCCTCCTGTCGCGGCGCCAGAGCGTTTTGCAAACCGCAAAGACGCGTCCAAACAAAGACCGAGGGCAAATCACGTTTCTGGCGAAGGTGATTTGCTTCGGGGCAGCGGTTCACATACCTGCCCCGGCGCGCTTTGCATAGCTTGGAGGCTCTGCTAACCCCGGCAGATAAAGGGGAATTGCGTGTAACTGGGAGTGTCAATGCGCCACAGCCGCCGCCCGCTCGTCGCGGGAAACTGGAAAATGAACGGTCTGAGGGCGTCCCTGGCCGAAATCGCTGCCATTGCAACGGGTTCCGAGACGGCCGGAGCCGAGCTGCTGATCTGCCCGCCGGCAACCCTGGTGGCCGCCGCCGTGGCCCAGACGGCGGGGTCTCCCTTGAGAATCGGCGGCCAGGATTGCCATTGGGCGCCCTCGGGCGCCCATACAGGAGACATTTCCGCCGAAATGTTACGGGATGCCGGCGCCGATCATGTGATCGTCGGCCATTCCGAGCGTCGCGCCGACCATGGCGAGAGCGATGCGGTGGTGAAGGCCAAGGCCGAAGCGGCGCTGCGGGCCGGCCTCACCGCCATCGTCTGCGTCGGCGAGACCCAGGCCGAGCGCGAAGCGGGCAAGACGCTTGATGTGGTCGGCACGCAGCTTGCCGGCTCCCTGCCTGATGGTGCGACCGCCGCCACTCTCGTCATCGCCTATGAGCCCGTCTGGGCCATCGGCAGCGGCCTGACGCCGACGCCGCAGGATGTGGCCGAGGTGCATGGCTTCATTCGCGAACGGTTGATCGCGGCGCTGCGCGAGCAGGGGGAGGCCGTGCGCATTCTCTACGGCGGTTCGGTGAAGCCTGCGAACGCCGCCGAGCTGATGGCGGTGAAGAATGTCGACGGCGCGCTCATCGGCGGCGCCAGTCTTCTGGCGAAAGATTTCCTGGCGATCGCGGGTGTGTATCGCTGAGGAAGCCGCGAACGGGACAGCGAGACATATCATCTCAATTTCCGTTCGACGTGTGCTTCTTCGATAGGACGATCGCTCGTCGCTCGATAAATTTTCTTCGATTGAGTTGATACGTGGCACGACAAGTTGCGGGCTGTTTTCAGTCGTTTTGCGACGGGCGTTTCTTTTTTCATGGCTTCGTCGCGACTTCTGTTCACGAAGAGCGGATGTCGCTTGTTCGTGCAAGCGCTTCTGCTACCAGCGGAGTCGCGCCACATCTTAAATCGGTGTGTCGCTTCTCGAACTATAGTGGGCTGGGAAAGACTATGATCGTACGTATTGCTCTCATGGCTGGCCTTGTGGCCGGCCTTTTTATGACTTCGCTTCCGGCTGCCGCCGCTGACCGGAATGTCGACATCATCAACAACACGAAGAAGACGCTGAAAGAGTTCTATGCATCGCGTGTGAACAAGAACAGCTGGGAAGAAAACATCCTCGGCGGTGATTCAGTGGAGCCCGGCGAAACGCAGCCTGTCGATATCGACGATGGCAGCGGCGGTTGCCGATTCGACTTCAAGGCCGTGTTCTCGGATGGCGATGAAGTCATCAACAAGAATGTCGACGTCTGCGCCGTCAGCACGATGACCTACAAATAATTCATCCGATCGGATCGATGCGCGGTGTCGCGCATCGGTCCGGCATTCTTGGCGCGCATGAAGACGTGTTGTTGACGGGTATACTGTAAAGGCGCACATGCAGGGGAAGCCGCGAGGGCGGCTCGAATGGAGAACCTCATGTTGGCGCCCATCGTCGGCAATCCGGTCGTGCAGGTGAAGGCGCCGGCTTTGCTCAATCCGCGCTATGCGGCGGCGGGCATCGATCTTGAAGTGGTTCCCGTCGAACTGCCGTTGGATGATTTCGACGCCACCTTTTCCGCTCTCCTCAACCGTGAAGATGTGGCGGGCGTGATCGTCACTGTTCCCTTTAAGGCGCAGGCGATCAAACATTGCTCCAGCCGCGATGCGCAGGCCGAAATCGCTGGTGCGGCCAATCTCGTTACGCGCAGTGACGACGGCCATTGGCGTGGTGCGATGACCGATGGCGTCGGCATGGTGCGCGCGATGCACGTGGCCGGCTTCGATCCGAAAGGCCGGCGCGGCTTCATGGCGGGGGCCGGCGGCGCGGGCAAAGGCATTGCGGCGGCGCTTTCGGCTGCGGGCATCGCCGCGCTCGACATCTACGATCCGGCTTATGAGAAAGCCATCGATCTTGCCGTTCGCACCGGCACTATGGCCCTACGCAGGCCGCCCGGCACGCTTGGCGACTATGACCTTCTCATCAATGCGACGGCGCTGGGCCTCAACGAAGACGATCTATCGCCGTTCGATCTGGCGCAGGCGAATGCCGACGCTTTCGTCGCCGATGTAATCGCCGAACCGTCGCCGTCTCGTTTGCAACAACGCGCTGCGGCGCGCGGGCTGCGCAATATCGGCGGCATGGATATGCTGGCGGGGCAGCTCGATCTGCTGTTCGAGGGACTGGCGGCGTCTCTCGTCAATACGCGCAAGATCGGGCGAGTGTGATAGCGGTCCGGCCGCGGCGATTAACTTCTGCGATAAGCCTTGGGCCATGCTGGGCCATGGAGAAGTTCGGACAGCAGACGAAACGGCGTGTTGCTGGCGGCATGGGACGTCAGATGTTCGGAGACCTCGCGTACGTCAATCTCATAGAGGTTTTTCGTGTCGAGAAGCGCAGACGTCACCTGCAGCATGGTCTCGTATTGATCGCAGCAATGCTGAAAGACTCGAGGCGATTGCGAAATGGCGAACTCGATCACCGACAGTCCCAAGAGGAGCGGCATCGCATAATAATATTCCAGATGCGGTGGCTGCAAACTGTCCTCATCTCCATAGTTTAGAAAATTCTCTTTTGCCTCATCCAAATCTGCCGGTGATAGAAGCTGCTTTTGCAAGAATAGGTTGTACGTTCGAATGCAACGTTTCGCGTCATCGTCCCCAGAGTGCTCAATGAGGAGCGACGCTCTCTGCAACAGGATTTTCAAAAAACGAGTTTGGACAGGCCATTCTCTTGATCGAGAGAGGCATAGAGTTGCTCGTAGTTTTGAACACCGTCCATCTGTCGTCGCTTTCAATATCGTCCGGTTGAATGTTGACTGAGACTATCGATAGGCTCGCCGCGCAAGACCAGGCAGGCGTGATCACCCGAGATCCTTGAGATAAGCACACAGCATATCGGCCACCGCCTCGGCGTAGGTTTCGATTTCCTCAGCCGCGCGCGGGCTTGAGGAGAATTGCTTGCCCACCGCGCTCAATGTCGTGGTGATCACGTCGGCGACGAGAATGCGTTTGGCGTCCGGCTGTTGGGGCAGGGCTTCGCGCATGAAATCTTGCATCGTGCGCGCGCCTCTCTCCTTGGCTTCGCGCGCTTCCGGCGCGTCGCGATAGAGCGGGGCGGCATCATCGAGCGCGCCGCGGATGGCGGCCTCTTCGCATTCCGAGTGGATGAAGGCGTGGACGAGGGCGCGCAGCCGCGCCGGCGGCGGCTTGCCGGTGTCTTCGAGAATCGCGCGCAGCAGGTCGCTGGTCTGGCGCCATTCGTCGCTTTGCAGGCGGAAGAGGATCGCCGCCTTGTTGGGGAAATATTGGTAGAGCGAGCCGACGCTGACGCCGGCCTTTTCGGCCACGCGGGTGGTGGTGAAACGCTGCGCGCCTTCGCTCGTCAAAACCTGAACAGCCGCTTCGAGAACGGCGGAGATGAGATCGGCCGAGCGGGCCTGCTTGGGTGATTTTCGCGAGGAAATAGAAGTGCTTGGGCGGTCGGTCATGGGACGGGCGCGGCAATGCGAATGGAAAACCTGAAGGATTATTCGTATTTTCTTCGTCGACGCAAGGCCCTGTTCGGGCCGCCCCGGAGACCTTCTTATGACCACCCTGACCACCACGCCGCTGGCCCCGCTGCTCGACCGGCTGTTCAGCGAAGCCGACGCCACGCAACCGGCGATGAGCGCCTTCGTGAGCGACCTTTCGTCGGAAGAGCGGGCGCGCCTCATGCGCAGCAAAACCGACTATCTCGATCTTTACGGCCGGCTGAAGGACTTGCCGCTGCCGGTGTCGCGTGAGACGGGCGCGCTGCTCTACATGCTGGCCCGTGGCGCGCGGGCGCGTTCGATCGTCGAATTCGGCACGTCGTTTGGCATTTCGACTCTGCATCTGGCGGCGGCGCTGCGCGACAACGGTGGTGGCCGCCTGATCACCAGCGAGTTCGAACCCTCGAAGATCGCCCGTGCCCGCGACAATCTCACGGCCGGCGGCCTCATCGATCTGGTCGAAATCCGTGCAGGCGATGCGCTGCAAACGCTGAGTGTCGATCTGCCTGAGACGATCGACCTTTTGCTGCTCGATGGCGCCAAGGCGCTTTATCCCGATGTGTTGAGCCTGGTGGAAAGCCGCCTCAAGCCCGGCGCCTTCATCGTCGCCGACAATGCCGACTATTGCCCCGACTATCTCAAGCGCGTGCGCGCGCCGGCTGGCGGCTACATGTCGACGGCCTTCGGCGAGGACGTGGAGCTGTCGATGCGGCTTGCCTGATCTCGTCTCTTAAATTCACTGCTGCCCCGCAGCCGTAAGCGTTCACGTCAACCAACGCATTGACCGACCTCGTTCGGCAGTGCGTTGGCTTGTCCGCGCACTCCATCGAGGGTCTTTTTGGAGTGCAGACATGTCTGCGATTGTTCAGCCTAATCTTGCCTATCGTCACGTTCTCGTTCTGACGGGGGCGTTGTTTCTTTCTTATCTGGCGGTGGCGATGTCGCTGCCGGCCGTATCGCTTTTCGTTGTCAACGATCTCAATCTGAGCAATGCCTATGGCGGCTTGGCCGTAGGTATTGCTTTTCTGTCGACGATCATCACGCGCGGCCAGGCCGGCGCGTTCACCGACAAACTCGGCGGCAAGCTCGTCATGCAACGCGGTCTCGTCCTGTATGCCGTCGCCGGCCTGATCTGCCTGCTCGCCGGCTTGCCGCAACTGCCGGTCGCCGGTCGTTACGCGGTGCTGATCGCTGGGCGGCTGCTGCTGGGCCTGGGTGAAAGCTTCGCCATGGTGGCCATGGTCGGTTGGGCGATCGGCCTCATGGGCCATGGGCGCTCCGGCCAGGTGCTCTCGCTCGTCGGTATGGGCATGTATGGCGCTTTCGCTGCCGGTGGCCCGCTGGGGCTGGCCTTGCTCGATCACATCGGTTTTGCCGGTTTGATGATGGTGTGCACGGCCTTGCCGCTGGTCGGGCTGATCGGCATCCATTGGCTGCCTGCGGTGGCGCCGCAGGCGGGTCAGCGCGAGCCATTCTGGCGGATCATCGGCCGCATTTGGCGTGCCGGTGCCGCCGTCAGCCTGCAAGGCGTCGGCTTCGCGGCACTGGGCGCTTTCTTCGCGCTTTATGTCTTGAGCCACGGCTGGCCCTATGCCGGGCTCGGCCTCGCCTTCTTCGGTGTCGGTTTCGTTGGCATGCGTTTGCTCTGCGGCCACTTGCCCGATCGCATCGGCGGCACCCGCGTCGCCGCGGTCTCGCTCGCGGTGGAAGCCTGCGGCCAGTATCTGCTCTGGCTGGCGCCCGGGCCGGAGCTGGCGCTCGTCGGTGCCCTGCTGACTGGGCTTGGCTGTTCGATGGTGTTTCCGTCGATGGGCTCGGAAGTTGTCAAGCAAGTGCCGCCGCATTTGCGCGGCATGGCGGTCGGCGGCTTCGCGGCCTTCCAGGATCTTGCCTATGGTGCGACCGGGCCGGTGGTGGGCGTGCTGGCGGATTATTCCGGTTATTCGAGCGTGTTCCTGATCGGCGGTCTGGCGGCGACGCTGGGCGTGTGGCTGGCGCTGGGGGTGCGCAGATCGATGGCGCAGCCGCAACAAGCTTGATGCCAGAGGGGCAATGCGCGAACGTCTTTCCGTCATTGCGAGCGTGAGCGAAGCAATCCAGGAGCCAAGGTGTAGAGTGATCGACGCGAAGCCTGTGTCGCAGGCGCTTCTTGATACTCTACCACGCGCCCCTGGTTTGCTTCGTGGCTGCGCTCCCCTCAATTGTGCATGTACATATGCACAATTGAGAGCAATGACGGCGAGAAACGTGATTTTGCTTAAGCGCGTTTGCGCTCCCAATTCAGAGCCGCGATGCGCTGATCGGCCGCGAAGGCATCGCGCGGAAATTCCAGCGCCTGTTGCGGAAACTCGCACAGAGCTTGGACGCCTGGTGTGTTCAGACGAATTCGCCAGGTCTGGCGACCGACCGGCGCGGTTTGAGAAAATGTCCGGCACGTTAGGATCGCTAGATTGGAACCTCGGGCGGGATCGCGCATCGACTGGTAGCGGATCACATCGGCATCGGCCGTTCTCGCGGCATCGGCGAAAGCCTGGCAGCCTGCGTAGTCGATAGGGTCTGTCCAGATCGCCGCGTCGGCCGACAGCGGCACGCTGGTGAGATCGAGAAGACGGGCCGTTGAGATGCCGGCGGAAAACGCGGTGTATTCGGCGGCATTGGAGGGCCAGGGCGTGGCCGGCGACTCGGCGAAGAACAGGAGGCGGTAGAAAGCCATCTCGGCAACCGCCGTCGTGGCGCTTTCGGATGCATAATAAAGGCCGGGTGTGCGCCCGGCGCGCCGGAAGCGCGAGCCGCGGGGATAGAGGGCGCCATAGCGGAAGGGTGTCGCCAACAGGAAGTCGAGGTGCCGGCATTCCGGCGGGATTGCCGGCTTGGTCGCTTCGATCAAATCCTCCAGCAGAGCCTGCTCGGCGAGCGTATCGGTCAGCTTCAGCGTGGAGACGCGGTGCTGCGCCTCGACGAGCCGCCAGCACACACCCTCGAAGCTGCGAAACTCAGACGAGAGCGCGACGCGCGTCCAGATAGGAGATGACATCGAGGAGTCCGCTGATGGTTTGCACTTTGTCGATCGGCCGGGCGTCGAGCGCGGTGTTGGGATTGGCCAGCCAGCGCGCGGCCACTTGCGTGTCGCCGCCGACGATGGAATCGAGCGAACGAAACAGGCGCACGAAGAGGACGGCCAGCTCGAAGGGTTTGGTGCCGGGTTCAAGCCCGAACTCGCCCCGTTTCATGCGCGACACCGTCGCCTCGCTGACACCGATGACGAGCGCCAGGACACGGGCGGTGACATCCAGTTGATCCGCCGCACGGACGACGGCCCGGGTGATGACGCCGCCGGCTTTTGGCGATGCGGAGGGCGAGAGGTCAGGGGCAGGCATGGATAAATCCTTTCTTTGGAAAGAATATATCAATTAAATGCCTAAAGAAAGAAAAATTCCCCAGAGTGCCAATAGCAAAGCGAACGGCGCTTGTGGGCGCCGCTCGTTTGATTTTGCTGCGTAATTTGCTTCCGCTCTCAGCCGGCGCGCGCCAAGGCCACGGCATCGGCGCCGGCCGGGAAACGCAATTGTCCTGAGACATCATTGGCGGCCTCCCACACGGCCTCAGCAACGTCCGTTTCCTTCGTCACCAGCGCCGGCTTCGCAAATCCGGCGAAGATCGGTTGCGCGAAGGCCGCATAGGCCTGGGGGATCAGGTCCTCGACGCGCACGTCGGTATTCTCAGCGAAGCGGGTGGTCGGTGCGTAACCAGGTTCCACCAGTTTGACGCTGACACCGAAGGCTTGAAGCTCGTGCGCGAGCGATCCGGTGAAACCTTCGATGGCCATTTTGCTCGCCGTATAGGCCGCCGCCAGCGGCATCGGCGTCAGGGTCACGCTGGAGGTGACGTTGACGATCACGCCCGAGCGGCGGGCGCGAAACTGCGGGATCACCGCCTGGGTCATCGCCATTACGCCAAACGTATTGGTCTCGAACACTTTGCGCACATGCGACATCGCCGTTGCCTCGAAAGCGCCGACCACGCCGATCCCTGCATTGTTGACGAGCACGTCGATCGGCCCGCTGCGCTCGAGCGCCGCCGCTATGCTCTCGGGCTTGGTGACGTCGAGCGGCAGCACCAGCAGGCGTTCTGAGGCAGGCAGAAGGCCATCGCGCGGGGTGCGCATAGTGGCGATCACCTTCCACCCCTGGGCATGGAAGTGGCGGGCAGTCGCGAGGCCATAGCCGGACGAACAGCCGGTGATCAAAACGGTCTTCATATGAAAGCTCCTCTCTGGGGTTGACGAGAGGGAAATAACCTTCAAGATCAGGACTATCATCAATCAGAAGTCCAAATTTAATTGGCAATAGTCCTGAAATGACCGATCCGCTGTCTCAAGTCATCGAACTGCTGCGGCCCCGCGCGGTCTTCTCAAAAGGGATCAGCGGCGCCGGGCGCTGGGGCGTGCGCTATTCGGCGTTCGATCAGCCGGGCTTTTGCGCGGTGATTGAGGGGCGCTGCCGCCTGGCCGTCGATGGCGAGGAGCCGATCAGCCTGGAGGCGGGCGACTTCGTGCTGCTGCCGGCGACACCCGCCTTCACCATGTCGAGCTTCGACACTGTGTCGCCGCGATCCATCGATCCCAAGGTCGCGCCGGCACCGACGGAGGAAGTGCGCCATGGCCGGCCTGACGGGCCGCCCGACGTGCGTCTGCTCGGTGGCTATTTCGTTTTCGACTCTCCCGATGCAGCGCTTTTGGTGTCGCTGCTGCCGGTGATCGTTCATGTGCGCGACGCGCAGCGGCTCTCGGTGCTGGTGCGCCTCGTCGGCGAGGAGGCGGCCGCGCAACAGGCCGGCCGCAATCTCGTGCTGACCCGTCTCGTCGAAGTGCTGCTGGTCGAAGCCTTGCGCGCCACCCAAGGCAAGAAGGCCCCGCCCGGGCTGCTGCGCGGCCTTGCCGATGCGCGGATCGCCATCGCGATCAGGCGGATGCATGGCGATCCCGAGCAGGCCTGGACGGTGGAGAAGCTTGCCGAAGATGCCGGCATGTCGCGCTCGGCTTTCTTCGACCGCTTCACCCGCACCGTCGGCCTGCGGCCGATGGAATATCTGCTGACGTGGCGCATGGCGGTCGCCAAGGATCTTTTGCGGGGCAGGGACATGGCGCTCGATGAAGTGGCGCGGCGTGTCGGCTATGGTTCGGCGAGCACCTTTAGCACCGCCTTCCGCCGCCATGTGGGACAGCCGCCGGGCCGTTTCGCGCGGGTTGGGAGTTTCGCGCCGTGAGCTATGACTTGATGGTGTTCGATCCCCATGTCGCGCCGCGCGAACGAAGCGCGTTTCTTGAGTGGTATCGGGTGCAAACCGAGTGGTCGGAAGGCCATGCCTATAACGATCCCGTCGTGACCACGGCGCCATTGGCGGCATGGTATGCCGACATGCGGCGCGATTTCCCGAACATGAATGGTCCCGGCGCTTACGAAATCGCCGATGACGAGGACAATCCGCGCCTCACCGATTATTCCATCGGTCAGTCGGTCATCTACGCTGGCTTTCGTTGGTCGGAGGCGGAAAGCGCCTATGCTGCCGTGCGCGCTTTGGCGGTCAGGCATGGTGTCGGTTTCTTCAATGCCAGTGCCGACGACGGCGAGATCTGGTTCCCGCCAACCGATGCCCTCGATACAACGGCGATGTCCGGTCTCACGCTGACCCTCGAAGGGCAACAGGCTTTCGTATCGCCGTCAGTGGCCTTGATCGAGGCGGCGGTCGATTGGCTCAATCCATCCGGTGGCCCCGGGTTTCTCGTTCTGCAGAACCAGATGGGAGACTATGCCCAGGTTGGTGGCGGCAAGGGCACTTGCACGGTCGAATGGCGGCAGCATTCGAACACGGGCTTTCAGCATTGGGTCGTTGGAAGGCCAGGGCCGGGTTCCGATACGAACATCACCATTCCTGGGAACGGCACACATTTTTCGATCAGGGCGAACGAACGGCTTTCGAATGAAAGCGTTAAGCTGATCTTGCACGACTTTGTTGAAGGGAAATCTCGGCCGACAAATTTTGTCTGGCGCGATATGACGGAGGAACTCAGCGACGAGATACGTCGCGCAGCCTCTAAGCCGTGGTGGCGGTTTTGGTGACTGAATTTTCGCTTGGCGAAGGAAACTCGGAGTTTAGAAATTTATATACCCGTTGCAATGTAACGGCTGCACTATGTTGGAAAATTCCGATGGTATCTTCGGTGTTGCCGTATTTGCCTTCAAGTCGCTCTACAACAACTCCGACGAGCGCGCCTTTTCTATCTATGAGAGGACCACCCGAGGAGCCCGGCGAAGCGTAGTTAGAAATGAGGCAAAGTTGTTCGCCTGCTCGCGTATCGAAATGGGCGTTAATTTCTCCGCTATGCACTGTGAGCAAAGGAGTATTTGATCCAGGGATACTCGGATAGCCAAAAAGTAATACTTGCTGCAACAAGTGCGACTGATGGCTGATAAAAAAATGAGATAATGGTAGTTTGTCGGAAATTTCTGCGACTGCGAGATCGTCGGTTGAGCACAGGCGGAAATGCAAATTACTGTGCGTGATCGATGTTTTTCCGGCAGAGAGAATCTCTTTGATTGTAACTTTTTGAGGATCGACTACGTGTCGATTGGTCAAGAGCAGTGATTTGCCTTGCCAGTCGATGATGGATCCAGTTCCTATCGATTCTGTACCGTTCGCTGCACCGACGACAATTGCGACAATTGCCGGCGCATACCGCTCGGCTATGAAGAGAGGTCCCTTGATTATGTTTTCGAGGAAGCCTCTCGCTTCATAGTATGCAATGTTTTCGAAACTAAGCTGCAGCTCGGGTTGCAATCCAAATCCGAAAGATGGGATTGCGCAGAAGCAATCCCAATCGGCTAGTGCTCGTACTATTGCTGGAAGTTGATTGCCAATTCGCAGGGGGGTGCCAGCTTCATATAAAAGAAGTGAGATCAGGGTTGCTCGGTTGAGAAAGCCCTCCTTGATCAGTTGAGGGTTTAGCTGTTGCAGGCTTTGAGAGGGATTTTTCTCTAAATATGTTTGGTAGAAATCCCCAAAAGCGGTTCTGTTGAGGCAGTATTTTTTTAGAAGATTGTATGTCGCCCGATGTACGTCGTCGATATCAAGTCGACTACCTGTGATCATTTTCCATCTCTGTTCGTCCATATAAAAACCCCGCCTTTAGAGGCGGGGCTGTATGTGGGCTGCTTCTATCGTTCAAGAACATCCCGTCGTTGAGCCGCACGTGTCGCACTTCAGACACGTCCCGTTCCGCACCAGCGTAAAGTTCTGGCACTCGGGGCAGGCTTCGCCGACATAGCCTTTCATGCGCGCTTCGGCGCGGCGGTCGGCGACGGAGGGCGCGGCGGCCGTGGTGTTTGCTGCTGATGGCGCCTGCCAGTTCAGCGTTTCGATCACTTCGGCGGTGTCGCGCAGCGCGGTCGTGGCTTCCGCGTTGTGGGCGCGGGCGGCGGGTTGGTCGGCGTAGTCGTCCTTGCCGGTGCCGGTCTTCACCAGCATTAGGCGGTCCTGCTTGCCGCGCACGAAGCCCGAGGAGACGAGCGGCGCCGCCTGATTGCGGCCCTGGTCTTCGCCGCCGCCGATGACGGTCGAGCCGATGTCGGAGGGTTCGACATGGGCGAGATCGTTGCGGTTCAGGTAGGAAATGGCGAGTTCGCGGAACACGTAGTCGAGGATCGACGTGGCGTTCTTGATCGCGTCATTGCCCTGCACGAAGCCGGCCGGTTCGAAGCGGGTGAAGGTGAAGGCGTCGACATATTCTTCCAGCGGCACGCCATATTGCAGGCCGACCGAGATGGCGATGGCGAAGTTGTTCATCAGCGAGCGGAAAGCGGCGCCTTCCTTGTGCATGTCGATGAAGATTTCGCCGATGCGGCCGTCGGCATATTCGCCGGTGCGCAGGTAGACCTTGTGGCCGCCGACCACGGCCTTCTGGGTATAGCCTTTGCGGCGATCGGGCAGGCGTTCGCGCTCGCGGGTGCGCTCGACCCGCTCGACGATGCGCTCGACGATCTTCTCGGCCACCTGGGCCGCGCGCGCCGCGTTCGGCAGCTGCACGAGCTGCTCGACCGCATCCTCTTCGTCGTCGCTGTCATCGGCGATGAGCTGCGAGTTGAGCGGCTGCGACAGTTTCGAGCCATCGCGATAGAGCGCATTGGCCTTGAGGCCGAGGCGCCACGATAGCATGTAGGATTCCTTGCAATCCTCCACCGTCGCGTCATTCGGCATGTTGATGGTCTTGGAGATCGCGCCGGTGATGAAGGGCTGCGCCGCCGCCATCATGCGGATGTGGCTTTCCACCGACAGGTAACGCTTGCCGGTGCGGCCGCACGGATTGGCGCAGTCGAACACGTTGTAATGTTCGGTCTTCAGGAAGGGCGCGCCTTCCAAGGTCATGGCGCCGCACACGTGCGTGTTGCAGGCCTCGATCTCGGCGCGCGAGAAGCCGAGGAACGCCAGCAGTTCGAACGACGGATCGTCGAGCTTTTCCGCCGGCACTTTCAGCGCGCCTACGAGGAAGTCGGCACCCAAGGTCCACTTGTTGAAGACGAACTTGATGTCGAAAGCGCCTTTCAGCGACTTCGCCAGCACGTCGAGCTTTTCGTCGGTGAAGCCGCGCGCCTTCAACGTCGCATTGTTGATGGCGGGCGCCTGGGCGAGCGAGGCATGACCCACCGCATAGGCTTCGATCTCGGCGATCTGCGAGGGCGAGTAGCCGAGCACGCGCAGCGCTTCCGGCACGGCGCGGTTGATGATCTTGAAGTAACCGCCGCCGGCGAGCTTCTTGAACTTCACGAGCGCGAAGTCAGGCTCGATGCCGGTGGTGTCGCAATCCATGACCAGGCCGATCGTGCCGGTGGGGGCGACGACGGTGGTCTGGGCGTTGCGATAGCCGTGCTGTTCGCCCTTGGCGAGCGCGCGGTCCCAGGCGGACTTGGCGCTGTGCGAGAGCGCGCTCCAGTTGGTGCCGAGCTTGATCAGTGAGGCATGGTCCAGCGGCACAGGGGCGACGGCGACAGTCTCGTAGCCAGCCGCTTCGCCATGGGCGGCGCGGCGATGGTTGCGGATGACGCGCAGCATGTGGTCGGCGTTCGGCTTGTGGCCGGGGAAGGTGCCAAGCTCCTTGGCCATTTCGGCCGAGGTTTCGTAGCAAACGCCGGTCATGATGGCCGAGAGCGCACCGACGATGGCGCGGCCTTCGTCGCTGTCATAGCCGAGGCCCGACGACATCAAGAGACCGCCGACATTGGCGTAGCCGAGGCCGAGCGTGCGATAGTCGTAGGAGAGGCGGGCGATTTCCTTGGACGGGAACTGCGCCATCATGACGGCGATTTCCAGCACGATGGTCCATAGCCGCACGGTGTGTTCGTAGCCGGCGACGTCGAACGCGCCGGTCTCCGGATTGCGGAACTGCAGCAGGTTCAGCGAGGCGAGGTTACAGGCCGTGTCGTCGAGGAACATATACTCGGAGCAGGGGTTCGACGCGATGATCGGACCCGAGGCCGGGCAGGTGTGCCAGTCATTGATGGTGGTGTGATATTGAATGCCCGGATCGGCGGAGGCCCAGGCGGCATAGCCGATCTTCTCCCACAGGTCTTTCGCCTTGAGGGTCTTGTGCAGCTTGCCGTCGGTGCGGCGCGTCAGGTTCCAGTCACCGTCCTTCTCGACCGCGCGCAGGAATTCGTCGGTGACGCGAACCGAATTGTTCGAGTTCTGGCCGGCAACCGTCAGATAGGCTTCCGAATCCCAATCGGTGTCATAGGTGTCGAAGGCGATGTCGGTATAGCCCTGACGCGCGAACTGGATGACGCGTTTGATATAGCTGTCGGGCACGGCGTCGCGGCGGGCGAGCTTTACGGCCTTCTTCAACGCCGGGTTCTTTTCCGGGTTGAAGCAATCGTCGCCCGGGCCTTCGCAATTGACGCAGGCCTTCATGACCGCGGTCATGTGCTTCTTGACGATCTTCGAGCCGGTGACGAGGGAAGCGACCTTCTCCTCTTCCTTCACCTTCCAATCGATATAGGCCTCGATATCCGGATGGTCTGCGTCGACCACGACCATCTTGGCGGCGCGGCGCGTCGTGCCGCCCGACTTGATGGCGCCGGCGGCGCGATCGCCGATCTTGAGGAAGCTCATCAGGCCGGAGGATTTGCCGCCGCCCGAGAGCTTTTCGTTTTCGCCGCGCAGGCGCGAGAAGTTCGAGCCGGTGCCCGAGCCATATTTGAACAGGCGCGCTTCACGCACCCACAGGTCCATGATGCCGCCTTCGTTGACGAGATCGTCGGCGACGGACTGAATGAAGCAGGCGTGGGGCTGGGGATGTTCGTAGGCGCTCTTCGACTTGGTGAGCTTGCCGGTGAACGGGTCGACATAGTGATGGCCCTGGCCCGGGCCGTCGATGCCATAGGCCCAGTGCAGGCCGGTGTTGAACCATTGCGGCGAATTCGGCGCGGCCATCTGGCTCGCCAGCATGAAGCGCATTTCGTCGTAGAACGCCTGCGCGTCGTCTTCACTGTCGAAATATTTGCCCTTCCAGCCCCAATAGGCCCAGGTGCCGGCGAGACGGTCGAAGACCTGGGTCGAGGTCATTTCACCGCCATAGCGGGCGTCCTTGGGCAGATCGGCGAGGGCTTCTTCGTCGGCGACCGAGCGCCACAGGAACGAGGGGACGTCGTTCTCTTCAACCTTCTTCAGGCGGGCGGGGACCCCGGCCTTGCGGAAATATTTTTGCGCGATGACGTCGCACGCCACCTGGCTCCAATCGGCAGGTACGTCGATACCGTCGAGCGAGAAGACGACCGAGCCATCCGGGTTGCGGATTTCACTCTTGGCCTTGCGGAATTCGATCTCCGCGTATGGCGACTGATGGGCTTTGGTGTAACGACGTTCGATCCGCATTTTAGTCCCCCGGTATGCGCGGGCAAAACACGCCCGCTGAGGCCACGCGTGGCCCCTGTGTTCTGTCTGACTTGGTCCCCGAAACTGGCGGTCCGCTGTGCGGTTCCGTCTGCACGCAACGGATCAGGCTCTCCGGCGCTTCAAGGCGTCCGTGTCGTGCGATCCATTGAACAGAAAAATGCGCCTCTGTCGTGGCAACGTCAAGGATTAGTGGTGGGGTTGACGGCTTAACCCAAAATGTAGTGGGGCGCCTGTGAAGAGCGGGGATTCGTCCCGGCCGCAGCCCAAGTCTCTGACGAGTCGCGAAATTCTGCAATGGGCCAATACCGGTCCTGTGGGAGAATCAGTCGGTCATACTGGTTACGATCGATTCACCATCCTGTTGATCGTCCCCATCAACCACAGGTTGATGACAGGGCGTGTCATGAGCCGGCCCCTGGGTAGTTTGGGACTGGTTTCGGAGAGCTGCCGGAAATTCAAAACCTTGGCCGAGAATCGTACGGCCAAGGTCGCTGCGCGGTCCAGGCGGGCTGTGGAGACCGTCCGTCCGGAGAAAGAAAAAATTTTACGGATCGATCGGCGCGCCCATGTCCTCGGTATTGCGCGCCGGGCGCAGCCCCTCGGGCCACACCAGGAGGCCATCCAGATAGTCATGAACGACCTGACCCATGCCCAAGGTGAGGTCGGCGAGGATGTGGGTGGCCGAGAGGACTTCGAGCACCGGCAGATCGGCCACCGGCGCCAAGGCGTGGGCGTGCAGATCGAGGGCGGCCGGGCCGTTCCAGGCGCCTTTCAGCACCACGTCCTGCAGGTCGAAGCTGACCAGTTCGCAGATGCGGGTGCTGCCATCCACATGCGGGATGATCTTCAACAAGTAGTTCGGCAGAGCGAGGGACTGCTCGATGGCGCCGCGATCGGCTTCCACATGTTTGAAACCCATCGTGCCGGTGGCGACCCGCACCGGGCCATAGTCGAGGGTGCCGACCAGGGTGTCGCGATGCACGGCGAGCGTCGGGTGGGCGTATTTCTTAGGGAAGCCCCAGATCTCGCGGCCGCCGAAGATCGGCGGGCCGTCATTGAGGTACATGGCATGGGTATAGTTGCCGGCCTTGCCCTCGAACCGGACCGGAATCACTTGGCCGGCCTCCGTGTAATCGCCGAAGCCGGTGGAATCGGGCATGCGAATGAATTCGAATTTGACCACCGGTTCGGCCATTTCCAGCGGTTCGGGGATGACGGCGCGCAGCTTTTCCGGGTCGGTCCGGTAGGTGATGATCAGGTATTCGCGATTCACAAAGCGATAGGGGCCTTTCGGGAAAGCCGGATTTGTCAGGGGCATGGAATAGGCATTTTTTCTCACGTCGCTGGCTTTCATGACCGTCTCCGTCGTTACGGGTCTCCTTTCTGCCCAGGGCTGTGTGGCAGTTGTTCCATGCCCGTCGCGGTTTTTGCGGTTTTGGGCAAAATATTTAGCTGATCAGGACATATGTGGAGCCACGGTCGATCGCCCGACCGTGGATGTCGCTATTTCCGGTGGTGGCCAGTCGAAAACTTACAGGCAAAACTTACAGGTAAGCCGCATAGGACTTAGCCCAGAGCAGGATGCGCGAGATCAGCCCAATGACGCCGGCCGTATCGGAGAATACGGTCGCCGTGCCCGACGTTCCAAGACGAAGCACGTCTGGATGGGCATCCGGCGGGATCGAGATGACAGCGGGGTAGGCGCCCGTACCGCCGATCGATCCGACCCGCGCCAGCGTCCCTGAAATCGCGATTTCGCCCTGGCCGACCCCCTTTGGAATGGCCAGAATCGTCGCCTCATAGGTGCGGCCGGGCTCGGCATCGAAGAACAGTCGCACGGTTGCGCCCGGCTGAATGGTGCGGAACCCATTCTGTAAGAACGTGCCGACGATCGTGATATCGGACGCGACGATGAAGGACATCGCCGCGCGGGCCTGCAGGGCCCGAGCCCCGACCGCGAGAGCCATGGTGCTCACATAGCCATCCGATGGCGCCCTGACTGTCGTCTGCTCAAGCTCCCATTTGACCTCATCAAGCTGGGCGCGCGTCTGAAGGACGGTCGTGTTGGTGCCATTGATGGAGGAATCGAGCGCTGCGCGCGCGCTCTGTTGCTGGGCCTTCGCGGCCTGCAACTGCGCCGTGGCGACGTCGAGCTGTTGGAGCGTTTCCTGCTCGCGGAACGCTGTTGCCGATCCGCTCTTCGTCAGCTTCGCGATGTCCGCCAGCCGCTGTTGCTGGAAGGCGACCTGTTTCTCACGCCCCGCAACATTCGCACTCGCCTGATCGAGGTTGGCCTGAAGGACGTCGGTCTGATGCTGCGCGGCGACGAGCGCCGCCTCGAGCTGCCGGACCTTGTATTGAAAAGGAGCCGGGTCAATCTGGAAAAGGACAGTGCCGGCCTTGACGGACATGTTGGGTTTGACCGGGACCGCGATGACTTCGCCGCTGACGTTCGGTGTCACCTCGACCACGCGCGATCCGACAACGATGGGACCTGTCGGCGTAAGCGAATTCAAGAGCGCTGCGAAAACGGCAACGATGAAGATGCCGATCACTGCGGCCACGCTTCCGCTCAACCACGTCAGCCGAAGCAGCTTGAGCTTGGAAAATATGAGCCAGACCAGGACAAAATAGCTTCCGAAGATGATGAACAAGGGCCAGTCTTTCTCAATGCGCCTAAAGGCAGCGGCGAAACAGTCCGCCCGATGCGTGCGCCCCACCAAGGCATGCGCCGCTGCGGCCGGCACAGTTCGCGCCAGTTTGCTTAGCTTCCTGCAGTAGCGAGATCAGTCGGCGAGTCTTGCCATTCCGCGCCAATCCATTTGTCCTCGGATATTCCATTGGGCGGAATACTCGAATTTTGCAGTGTCCGGGCCCGCCGGCAAAGCGGTAGCTGATGCCGTTACAATGACGTGGCCACTGCTGAACTTGCCGTCCTCGCAAGTGGATTAGGCTTTCGCAAGTTCCGCGCTGGGACAGTCCAGGCAGCTGTCAAAAGACAGCGGATAATCGAGCGGGGAGGCAGGGCGCGTGAGCAAAAATCGCACATTCTGGTCCAAGGTCAGTGGGTTGGGAATGGTCGCGGCATTGATCGCGGCGCCGGCCCGGGCAGATGAACCGCTCAAGGTTGTCGGCTCCTTCAGGGTCATGGAAATGGCGCCCTTACTGACCGCAGCCGAGGCGATGCCCGGATTGGTGACCGTTTCACACGGAGGCATTGCCAGTCTCTGGCCAGATGCGGTCGAGACCGCTGCCACAGCAACAGGCCCAAAAGGGACAGTGGCGGATGTCGCCGGCAATGCTGAAACGCAGGCCTTGCTACAGTCGGTGCAACATACGGACCTTCGCATCATCCTGACGGTCACCGAAGGGAATTACCGCATGATGGCGCGCAGGTCGTCGGATATCCGGAATTTGGCGGATCTCAAAGGAAAGCGGATTGCTACCTCGGCTTCAACTTCGGCGGCTTACTACCTGCACAAGATGCTTGCCCGCGCCGACCTCACCGCAACTGACGTGACTATCGTGAGCTTCGCTCCCGCACAGCTAAAAAAGGGCGGGGATATGTTGATAGACGGTGGAATCGATGCGCTGGCTCTGTGGGAACCTGAGCCCGAGCGCGCGCGTCAGGCGCTTGGCGACAACGCGATCGAACTATTTGAATTCGGAGCCTATCGCGAATTGTACAATCTTAACGCGACCGCTGCCACGCTCGCTGATCCCGTTAAGCGCAAGCAGATTGTCTCCTATGTCCGTGCATTGCTAACCTCCTGTCACGACGCCACCTACAGACCGGCACGAGCGCAGGAGCTGGTTGCCAAAAACACCGGCTATGATTTCAAACTGATCGAAGCGGCGTGGCCACATCACCGCTGGGCTTGCAACTTGCCGACCGATTTGGCGGATGTGTTGGCCGAGGAGGAGAAATGGCTCGCAGCGCAGGACAAGCGTCCGCCCCGCGATCGGGCGCAACTCGCTAGGTTGATTGATCCGTCGATTCTGGTGGAGGCTCAGAAGAAATAAAGCCGCCGCGCGCCAGGCAGGCGGTACGCCCGGCCATCATCCCTCACGCCAGATAGTCATGCACCACCTTGCCCAGGCCCAGGGTGAGATCGGCGACGAGATGGGTGGCTGACAGCACTTCCAGCACCGGCAGTTCCGATACCGGCGCCAGGGCATGGGCGAAGAGTTCGAGCGCGGCTGGCCCATGCCAGGCGCCTTTCACCGTGACATCGACGAGATCGAACGTCACCAGCTCGCAGATGCGTGGGGTGGCGTCGACATGGGGGATGATCTTGAGGAGGTAATTCGGCACGAGCAGTGATTTGCGCACATCTTCCGGGGCGGCGGTGGTGTGTTTGTAGCCCATCGTGCCGGTGGCGATCCGCACCGGGCCGTAATCGAGGGTGCCGACGAGGGTGTCGCGGTGCACGGCGAGGGTAGGTTGGGCGTATTTCTTGGGAAAGCCCCAGAGTTCGCGGCCACCGAAAATCGGCGGCCCGTCATTGAGGTACATGGCGTGGGTGTAGTTTCCCGGCTTGCCGTTGAAACGCACCGGAATGACCTGGCCGGATTCGGTGTAGCTGCCGAAGCCGGTCGAATCGGGCATGCGAATGAACTCGAACTTGACGATCGGGTCGGCCATTTCGAGCGGCTCCGGGATGACGGCGCGCAGCCGCTCCGGATCGGTTCGGTAGGCGATAATGAGGAATTCGCGATTGAAGAACCGGTAGGGGCCTTTCGGGAAGGCGGGGCTCGTCAGGGGCATGGAATAGGCGTTCTTCTTGATGTCGCTGGCTTTCATCTGCGCCTCTTTGCCGGGTAAAAATCCCTCGGACCCTTTGTGCCGCGTCATTTGTGACAAATTTGGAGCCGATTTAGGCAGCGAGGCGATCCTATTGGCGATAATATTTCTGTGAGGGGCGGGAGGCTGGCAACGGATTGCCGCTTTCGGGCCGGCGCGGCAGGATATCGTCGCTGGACATCGCGCTTGGGCATCGCCATAGTCCGCGCCAAATCAGCACCAAATTCTCTTGGATTCAGCCGATGAAGTGGCTTCTGCAATTTTTTACCTGGTGGCATGGGCAGACGCTCAACACCAAGTTCAATACGTGGCGGACCGGCGAACTCGTCGGCGAGGACGAATTCGGCAACCGCTATTTCCGGACCAAGGGCGGCCGGCTCGATCCGGCGCTCGGTTTCGAGCGGCGCTGGGTCATTTATCCGCATATCAGCGAGGCCTCGAACGTGCCGCCGGGCTGGTATGGCTGGCTGCATCACACGGTGAAGGAGCCGCCGACCCGCGAGACCTATAAGCCGCGCGACTGGCAGCTGCCCCATAAGCCCAATATGACCGGCACGCCGGAAGCCTATCGTCCGCCGGGCTCGACCTTGAGCACGGGCGTGCGTCCGCCCGCCACCGGCGATTACAAGGCCTGGACGCCAGGCACCTGAGACTTGGTACTTAATACTTGGCGCCGAACGCCATACCGTTGCTGCAATTTGCGGCGAATCGTGGCTTGAATCACAAGGCGCCCCAGGCAGCGTCGGCGGAAGCGATATGAGACGTAGGCCCATCAAGATCGAAAATGCAGCGGCGGTCCTTCTGGCCGGCGCTTTGACGGCTTTGGCCGCTTCACCCGCAGCGGCTGACCGGATCAAGCATCCGACCGCTGTTTTCGCTGGTCTCGATAAGATCACCGGCCGGATCATTTCCTTCGACGTGGCGATCGACGAGACGGTGCAGTTCGGCACCCTGCAGATCACGCCGCGCGCCTGCTACACGCGCCCGGCGACGGAAGCGCCGCTGACCGACGGCTTCGTCGAGGCGGAAGAAATGATCACGCCGACGGAGACCAAGAAACTGTTCGCCGGCTGGATGTTCGCCGCGAGCCCTGGTCTGCACGGCATCGAACATCCTGTCTACGACGCCTGGCTGACCGACTGTAAGGGCGGCAAGGAAGTCATTCCCGATCCGACGCCGGCCAGGCTCGACGATCCAGGCGCGACGATCGCACCGCCGCCGCCCAAGCCCGGCACCCAGCCGCGGCCGCGCCGTCGCGAGACCGCACCGCCGACGCGTGAAGTGCGCCCGAGCTTGCCGCCGGGGCAGGAGACTTTGTCGGAACCGCAGGTTCTGGCGCCGCCGCGTCCCTCGCGCAGCGGTCCGCCGGGCCTCGTGCCGCCGGGCGACATTCCTTTCGACAACCGGCGCTGAGCGTTCAATAGCGTTTCACAGCTCGACTTCGTCGAGCGCCATGAAGACGCGTCCAAATAAGAGTATCTAAGCAAAATCACGTTTCTACCGAAACGTGATTTGCTCTAACGTCCGAGCACGGCCAGGGCTTCGCAGCCTGACACTGCTTGTCCCTTCGGCCAGCCATAGAACTGGGCTGGACGGCCGATCGCTTCGTCGAGACGGGCGTGGTATTCGGCGCGCGGAATTTCGATGGCGCCGAGCGTGATCAGATGCGGCGTGACGAATTGCGTGTCGAGCAGTTCGAAGCCGCCTTTGTTGAGCCGCGCCACCAGATGCACCAGCGCCACTTTCGACGCGTCGGTCTCGTGGTGAAACATGCTCTCGCCGAAGAACGCCCCGCCGATGCTGACGCCATACAGTCCGCCGACGAGATCGCCGGCGGCGTTATAGGCTTCGACCGTATGGACGTGGCCCTGATCGAAGAGATCGCGATAGAGCTTCCGGATGCGCGCGTTGATCCAGGTGCTTGGACGGGAGAGGCCCATGCCGGCGCCGGAACAGCCGTCGATCACGGCATCGAAATCGCGATCGATCTGGATGTCGAAACGATCCGAGCGCACCACTTTGGCGAGCGAGCGTGAGATGGCGAGGCCGTCGAGCGGGAAGATGCCGCGCTGCTCCGGATCGACCCAGAAGATCGACGGATCATCGGCGCTTTCGGCCATGGGGAACATGCCGACCGAATAGGCGCGCAGCAGAAGCTGCGGCGTGATCTCAAAAACCTGTCCGGCTTCGCTCATGATGCCTCACACACGGGCAAAGGGTGGGTTCGCTGTTCGTCATCGTCAAGTGGTCGCCGGCCGTTCCCCGCCGGTTTTGCGGCTGCCCAGGCATGACCTTTGCCGGGCTGCATTGCAATGTTTGCTCATCTCGCCCCGTCAAGACGCGGTAAAATGCAGGCCTTAAGTCAAATCGGCCCTATCGAAGCACGATTTTTCGAGAGAGCGGCCGCAGCGAGGAGCAGCGCAGTTCCATGACAAACGTCTCATCTTCAATCCATCAGACAGCGGCAGGCGGCTATGCGGTCGGGGCCGATTTCTACACGAAGGGGCGGCCGGAATATCCAGGCGAAGTGTCGGACTGGTTGCGCGACAGCCTTAGCTTGCAGCCGGGGCGAATGGTGGTTGACCTCGGCGCCGGCTCCGGCAAGTTCACCGGCTATCTGGTGCGGACCGGTGCTTCGGTGATCGCGGTGGAACCCGTGCCGCAGATGCTGGAGAAGCTGTCGCAGGCGTGGCCCGATGTTATCAGCCACCTTGGTACTGCCGACGCCATTCCGCTTCCCGACGCGTCTGTGGACGCTGTGGTCTGCGCGCAGGCGTTTCATTGGTTCGCGCATGCCGGCGCCTTGGCGGAAATCTGCCGCGTCTTGAAGCCGGGTGGCCGCCTCGGCTTGATTTGGAACATGCGCGACACATCCATCGGCTGGGTTAAACAGCTCAACGCGATCGTCGATCGCTACGAAGGCAACACGCCGCGTTATGCCAATGGCGATTGGCGGAAAGCGTTTCCCTTCGCCGGTTTTGGGCCGATGCAGACGGAGCATTTCCGTTACGGTCATACCGGTGCGCCAGAAGACGTCATCGTCAACCGCGTGCGCTCGACGAGCTTCATCGCCGCGCTGCCGAAAGATGAAGAAGCCAAAGTGGTGGCCGATGTCAGAGCCTTGATCGAAGCGACACCGGAGTTGAAAGGTCACGATGTCGTGACAACGCCTTATGTCACCGACGCCTATAGCATGATCAAGGTTGCAGGCTGATCAGCGCCGATTGTTGCGTCGCCGAAGCGCCGCGCGTTGTCGAGCGATGTGGCGGTTTTCATGTCGTTGTTTAGCTCCAGGATGAGCGGACAACGGCAGAGCGAGCCGCTTCATCTTGAAAAGAAAGACGAGCGCGAAGTCGCTGGGTGCAACATCTTGCATGGTGGACGCGGCGACGATCTTGCGATGCGTGTCGCGGTAATTGGTTGACAGCTTGGAAACCAATCGTCAGTCTCCTGTCTTATAACGAATAGAACCCGCTTGGGGAGGTCCGATGATTGAAGCGCCGCGTCGCTCGCGCGTTTTTGGTGTTATAGCGTTTTGCAGTTTGACGGAATCGTCAAACGCCACAAAGACGCGTCAAAACAAAGATCCCAAGGCAAAATTGCGTTTCTATCGAAACGCAATTTGCTCTAGGGCGCTATCGTGACGGGGGCGACGGTTGGGAGTATCAACCTCGGTCGCCAAGTTCCCCTCGGCCTGACGAAGCAACGGCCACCATCGCGCTTCACGCGTCTCTTCAGCCTGGAATATCTCGTCATGGGCGGCGCGATCGTCGCCCTGTTCGTGCTTGTGGTCTTACCGCTCTGCTTTTTGCTGATCGGGAGTATCTGGGGGGAGAATGGCTTCACCCTCGAATATTTCACCGAGGCTTTCTCTGGCCGGCTTTATGTTCAGGCGCTGCTCAACTCGCTGATTTTGGGCGCTTGGACGGGATTGTTCAGCCTGCTGCTCGGACTGCCACTGGCCTGGGCGGTCGCGCGTACGAACATACCGGGCAAGCCGCTCATCACCCTGACTGCCAATCTATCCTATCTCTCGCCGCCTTTTCTGACCGCGATCGCCTTCGTCAATCTGTTCGGCCCCAACGCTGGCCTGATCAACGCGTTCTCTCGCGACGTCCTCGGTCTGCCTTGGCTCGGCTTCAACATTTTCTCGATGTCGGGCCTCGTCCTCGTCACGGTGCTGCACACGTTTCCTTATGTCTACCTGCTTGCCTCAAGCGCACTGCAGTCGGTCGATGCGTCCTATGAGGAGGCGGCTCAAATCTTGGGGGCCAGCAAATGGCGTACCGCGCTGCTGATCACGACACCGCTGGTGATGCCGGCCATCCTGTCGGGCGTTCTCCTCGCCTTCGTCAACGCGATTGCCTTGTTCGGCTCGCAGGCGATCATTGGCTTGCCTGGCCGCATCGTGACCTTGCCAACGCGCATCTATTCGCTTTTCGATTATCCGCCGCAGTATGGGCTGGCTTCGGCTTTATCGTTGCTCTTCGTCTTCATCACGATCGCGGCGCTCTATCTGCAACGTGCCTATCTGGCCAAGCGCTCCTTCGTGACCTTGGGCGGCAAAGGCGCGAGGCCGCAACTGATGGATCTTGGCTGGGCCAAGTGGCCGCTTTTTGGTTTTTGCCTCCTGGTCTTTTTCATCGCCATCGTGCTGCCCTACATGACCTTGATCGCGGTTTCGCTCTCGAAGTCCTGGGGGCTGGCTTTCTGGAAGGGACTGACGTTCGAACATTACCGCTTCGTGCTGTTCGACTATGATGTGACGCAACGCGCCATCCGCAATTCGCTCGGGTTGGCGACTGTGGCCGCGACCGTCGCTGTTTTTCTTGGCGCGATCATCGGCTGGATCGATATCCGCACGCATCTGCCAGGCCGAAAATTCCTCGACTATGCGGCCTTGGTGCCACTCGGCTTGCCGGGGATCGTCATGGCGGTGGCACTGATCCAGTTTTGGCTGTCGATGCCTATAGCGCTTTACGGCACCTTGGCGATCCTGCTGCTAGCCTATGTCGGCCGCTATATTCCCCTGGGCGTGCGCGCTGCCAATACGTCGCTGCGCCAGATCGATCCGACCTTGGAGGAAAGCGCCCGCATCCTCGGCGCAAGCTGGGGCCATACGCTTAAGGAGATCACCTTGCCGCTGATGCGGCCCGGTCTCTTTGCCGGTTGGCTGCTTGTCTTCGTGCCGGTCATTCAAGAACTCAGCGCCTCGATCCTGCTGTTCTCGTCGAGTTCGATGACCTTGGCGGTGGCGATCTATAACCTTTACGAAACCGGCTATACCGAGCCCGTCGCGGCGCTTGCCATGATCAATATGGCGATCATCGTCGTGGCCATCGCGCTGGCACGCAAGATCGCGGGCGGAGGAATCGGAAAAGATCCCGACAAAAACCTCACTGCGCAGGGAGGAACCGCCTGATGGCCGGTATCACGATCGCATCGCTGTCGAAAAGCTATGGTGGACGTCATCTGCGGCTGACGGCCGTGCAGGACCTCAATCTGGCGATTCAGGACAACCAGTTTGTCACGCTGCTCGGTCCCTCGGGTTGCGGCAAGACCACGACGCTGCGGCTGATCGCGGGTTATGTCACGCCCGATACCGGCTCCATCCATGTCGGTGACAGGTTGGTCTCGTCGCCATCCGGTGTGATCTCGCCTGAACGGCGCGGCATGGGCATGGTCTTCCAGAACTATGCGGTCTGGCCGCACAAGACGGTCTACGAGAACATCGCCTTCGGGCTGAAACTCAGGAAACTCTCCTCGACGCAGGTCCGCGACAAGGTTGAGGGCGCGCTCGCGCTGGTCAATCTGAATGGCCTCGCGGAGCGCTTCCCCAACGAGCTGTCCGGTGGCCAACAGCAGCGCGTCGCGCTGGCGCGTTCGCTCGTGGTCGAGCCCGACATCCTGTTGTTGGACGAGCCTCTCTCGAACCTCGATGCCAAGTTGCGGGAGAAGATGCGCGGCGAACTCAAACAACTGCAACGGCGCACGGGCATCACCTTCATCTATGTTACCCATGATCAGGCCGAAGCCTTGGCTCTCTCCGACCAGATTGCCGTGATGCATGCTGGCCGTTTGCAGCAATTCGGTTCGCCCTTCGAGGTCTATACCACGCCAGCGAACCGGGTCGTCGCCGACTTCATGGGTCTGGTGAACTTGGTTCCGGGCCGCATCCGCTCGGTCAGTGGCGATACGGCCGAAGTCGAGGCCGACGGTGGACTGGTCCTGGTGGCGCCACGCCCGACCGAGATGACATTGGGTATGGAGATCGACATCGCGATCCGCCCGGAAAACATCCGATTGAGCGCCACACACGAAGCCTTTTCCGGTGTCGTCAGCGAGCGAACCTTCCTCGGCAATCTTTGCGAATATGTCGTCGTCACCCCCGGCGGACAGGCGCTGCGCGTCCAGACCCATCCCTTGCAGCAATTTTCTGTCGGCGAAAGCGTCGGCATCCTCATCGAGCCAAGCCAGTGCAGCCTGTTCGCGCGTGAGCCAGATGCCGTTGCTTCGGCCGCATGAAACCATCAGAGACGGAGATTGATATGAACCAGCATGCAACCGTGCAAGGCGCCATTAAGAGCGAAGAGCACTGGACCAAGAAGGGCGATGTCGATCTCTTCCTCTTCGAAAAGTATTTGAAGCAGCCCAGCGACGACAAGGGTACGATCTTGTTCGTGCATGGTTCGTCGATGGCCTCGCAACCGACCTTCGATCTCCAGGTTCCTGGCCGGCCGGATTCCTCCGTGATGGAATGGTTCGCCAAACAGGGCTACGATACCTGGTGTGTTGATATGGAGGGTTACGGCCGCTCGACCAAGACCCGCGACATCACCAGCAATATCGCCGACGGCGCCGACGATCTGGCGGCGGCTTCCGAATATATCATGAAGCTGCGTGGCAACCGTCCTTTCCTGGTCTATGGAATTTCCTCCGGCGCGCTGCGTGCCGCGAGCTTCGCCGAGCGTCATCCCGAGCGGGTGCGCCGGCTGGCGCTCGATGCTTTTGTGTGGACCGGCGAGGGGAGCCCGACGCTGGAAGAGCGCAAGAAGAAGCTGCCGCAGTTCCAAGCGATGAAGCGCCGGCCGATCGATCGAGCCTTCGTGCATTCGATCTTCGAGCGGGACCATCCCGGAACAGCCGACCATGCCACGATCGAGGCCTTCGCCGATGCGATCCTGGCGCTCGACGATTCCATGCCGACCGGCACCTATGTCGACATGTGTTCCCGCCTGCCGCTGACCGACCCGGCCAAGATTACCGTGCCGACGATCATCATGCGTGGCGAATATGACGGCATCGCCAGTTTCGAGGATCTGATGGCTTTCTACGCGCGGCTGCCGAATGCCGACAAGCAATTCATCGTCATGCCTGGCATCTCGCATGCCTCGTTTCAGCAGAAGAATTACAAGCTGGTTTATCACATCCTGAAGAGCTTCTTCGAACAGCCGGAGCCGCTCTATCGCGGCGAATGAGCTGCGTGTTGAAGCGGGCCGTAGACACGTTCTGACTGCAAAGGAATAGATATCAACGAACCAGGGAGGATCGCATGCGCAGACTGGCTTACACGATTGCGATGGGCGCCGTGATATCGCTGGGCGCGGTCAGCGTCACGCTTGCACAGGACAGGGCCGACCTGGAGGCCGCGAAAAAGGAAGGCAAAGTCGTCTGGTATACGTCGACGCCGGTCGAGACCGGCCAGAAGATCGCGAAAATGTTCGAGGCCAAATACGGCGTCAAAGTCGAGGTCTTCCGCTCCGGCGGTTCGGCGATCCTGCGCCGTTTCCTGCAAGAAGCGCAGGCCAAGCGCATCAACGCCGATCTCCTCACGACGTCGGATCCGGCAGCCGCGGCGGAACTGGGCGATCAGGGCATGTTCGTCCCGTTCAAACCCGTCAATTTCGATAAGATCCCCGACAGCGCGAAAGATGCCAACGGCAATTTCATTGCTCAGCGGCTCAATCTCATCACGATCTATGTGCGCAGCGACAAGATGCCGGCGGCGATGGCGCCACGCACCTGGGATGCCTTGCTCGATCCCAAATATAAGGGGTTGCAGGTGATGACCGATCCTTCCTTCACGTCGCTGCAGCTGACGGTGGTCGGCATGAACGCGAAGGAGAAAGGGTGGGGGTATTATGAGAAGCTGCGTCAGAACGACATTATGATCGTGCAGAGCAACCAGCAGGTCTCGGACATGATCAAGCGCGGCGAACGTGTCATCGCCGCCGGCGCGCTTGATTCCTACGCCGCCGAGGACCGCAGGGACGGCCATCCGATCGAGACGATCTATCCGACCGACGGCACCTATGTGATCCCGTCGCCAACCTCCGTGGTCAAGGGCTCACCCAATCCGAATGCCGGCAAGCTCCTGGCTGAATTCATGATCAGCGACGAAGTTCAAAAACTCTTCCCCGAGGAGGGCGCCTATTCGGCGCGTATCGACATGCCGCCCCCGGCCGGCAGTCCCGCCATCAAGGACATCAAGGTGATCGGCGTCGACTATGCCTTCCTGCGCAAGCAGGGGCCGATCGTGAAGAAGAAGTTCAATGAGATCTTCCAATAGGGGCGGAGCTAACCGTCATTGCGAGGAGCGCAGCGACGAAGCAATCCAGGGGCGTGTGGTAGAACTCAATACGTGCCTGTGGCGCAGGCATATTGCGTTTATGGCTCTACACCTTGGCCCCTGGATTGCTTCGCTGCGCTCGCAATGACGGTTATGCCACTATGACTTGATCAGCGCGTAACAGGCGATGAGCAGGATCGGCAGCGCCAGCGCGAGCCAGGACAGCATATCCCAAAATCCGTCGCCGAGCAGGGCCGACAGCAATCCGAAAGTGACCACGCCGCCGACGATCGTAGGCGCGCCGAAGATGCGCTTGAGCGGCCAAAGCTTAGACGAAGATGTCATCGGCGGCGCGATCACGCCCCGGAAATCGTCGACGTGGTCGATTTGCGTGCCGCCAGCATGGATCATCCCAGTGACACGATAGAGAAATTCGCCGGTGGGACCGAGGGGCCACCGACGTCGAAGGCTGCCTGGCCGCGGCCAAAGGTATTGGCTTGAACCTCGACGGAGCAGATCGGGGTGGACGGCGGCAGCAGGCTGACGAGGTTGATCAAGCCGCCGGGCGCGATCTGGCCATAGAGCGAAGACGATGGTCCACGTAACACTTCAACCCGTTCCAGAATGGCCGGATCGACCTTTGGTCGCCCGAACTGGCCAGCACCAAAGGGCAGCAGCATGCCGTCGAGATAAATGACCGATTCGAAGCCGCGAATGCGGATCGTCTCGAAGCGCGTATCGTTCGGATTGGAATTGACTGAGACACCGGCTGTGTAGCGGAGAGCTTCGATCACGGTTTGAGCGTTCTGGTCGCGCATCTGATCGCGCCCCACGACGGAGATGGCTTGCGGCGTTTCCAGCAAGGGCGTGTTGGTCTTGGTGCCGGCGAGGCTGCGACCGGCGACATAGCCGTTGATGGGACCGTTGCCTTGCTCGAAGGTGGTCGCGTTCCGCGAAAGTTCGGCGGGGACCGGTGTCGCGGCCTGAACGACAGGGCGAGGGCGGGCGCGTTCACCGGCAATTGCGCGCCGTCCGGCTCGCGGCCGTGAAACGTTAGCTTGTTGTGTGTGCCGTGGGGCGCGCGGCGCAATCCGCCTTTGCACCGGTGCATCGACGGTGACGGCGGGCAAACTGCTGGCGCCATTGGTCGATTGTGCGGAAACCCGGTCGATGCCGAAGGCGAGCGTGGCATAAGCCGTTGTCAGCATAAGGATGCTCTGCATTCGGAACGTCATCAAATTCTCCCGCTAAGGTATTGATCACGGCTAGCGGGCCATCGACAATTTGGTCAAACGTGGCGCCGTGCATATCCTGCGCATGCCAGTCACATCCTGCGCGCATCGACTATTCTACTGTCAAATAGTTGCTCTGCGTGACGGCCTATCCGGCAAAAGAAGGCGAGTTCGCGAAGCGTTCCGATACATGGATTCATCTCTGCCGTGATGGCGGCGGCCATCTCTACAGAAGCACGGATCGCAACCGGCTCGATGGACAAATGCGGCCGGGCATTGTCGCGCTGGCCGGTCCCGATGCGCGCGTCGTCGGTTCCTGGCCGTCGATGAGCCTCTTAAGCCTGGGCATATCAAGCAACAAGCTCGCTGCCATTATGGCCGATCTGCATCGGCAAGGCAGCGGCGGTTCGATCGATTACTCGCGTTTCTATCAAGACCCTTTGCTTGAGCAGCTTCTGGTCGCCATGGCAGCCGAGGCCGAAACACATGCGTTGTCGACGCTCTTCATCGAACACGCTTTGACACTACTGGTGTTGCGGCTCACCTCGATGCCACGCAAGAACAACGAGGGTGCACTGTCGTCGCGGCAATTGAATCATGTTTGTGATTTCATCGCCGAACATTTGTCGGATGACATCTCCCTGCCGGCTTTGGCCTCCATCACGGGGCTGAGTACGGCCGAATTCAGCCGGCGCTTCAAGACGAGCACCGGTGAGGCGCCCTATGCCTATGTCACGCATCAACGTATCAGACGCGCCATGTGGCTTCTGCGCGACGCATCGCTCAGTATCGACAGCATCGCCAAGCGCGTTGGCTATCTGAACGGAAGCCAATTCGCGCGCGCATTTCAAAGAATGGTTGGACGGTCTCCAACGCACTGGCGTCGAGAGGATGCAGCGAATTCTTGATCGCGCGTGTTCAATGCCGGTTCGTCGCGTCGTCGAAGCGCAGCACGTTGCCGAACGGATCGGTGAGGTTCATGTCCTTGGCGGTCGGGTTTGGCCGGGCGAAGCGGGCCTTCTTGGCGTGCAATTCCGCCGCGAGGGCTGGAACGTCATGACCGCGTATATAGACGGCGCTGCCAGGTGTGCCGTCGCCGTAGTGTTCGCTCAGATGCAGTTTTACGCCGGAGCGTGACACCTGCATGTAGAGCGGCGCATTGTCGTCGAAGCGATGTTCCCAATCGATCTTGAAGCCAAGGAAGTCGATGTAGAATTCCTTGGCTTTCGCGATGTCATAGATGCGCAAGATCGGTATGGCGGCGTCGAGTTCAAGACGAGACATGCGGTGTGACCCTTCTGCTCGCGACCCGACGCTGCTTTAGCGGGATGGATCCATCCCGCCGGTCGCCAGAAACTTTTCCAGCCAGTGAATGTCGTATTCACCGTTCTGCATGTCGGCGTTGCGCACCAAGGTGCGGAACAGCGGCAGCGTCGTCTCGACACCATCGACGATGAATTCGTCGAGAGCGCGGCGCAGGCGCAGCAGCGCCTCGTTCCGGCTGCGGCCGTGGACGATCAGCTTGCCGACCAGCGAGTCATAATAGGGCGGGATCGAATAGCCCTGGTAGACGGCTGAATCGACGCGCACGCCCAGGCCACCCGGCGGGTGGAAATAGCTAATGCGGCCGGGCGAGGGGCGGAACGTCGCGTGATGTTCGGCATTGATGCGGCATTCGATGGCATGGCCGGAGATGCGCACGTCGTCCTGCGTGATCGTCAGCGGCGCGCCGGCGGCGATCTTGATCTGCTCGTTGACGAGGTCGATGCCGGTGATCATTTCGGTCACCGGATGTTCGACCTGAATGCGCGTGTTCATTTCGATGAAATAGAACTCGCCATCCTCGTAGAGGAATTCGATCGTGCCGACGCCAAGATAGGCCATCTCGCGCATCGCCTTGGCGACGATCTCGCCGATCTTTTCGCGTTCCTCGACGTTGAGCGCCGGCGAGGGGCCTTCTTCCCAGACCTTCTGGTGCCGGCGCTGCAAGGAGCAGTCGCGTTCGCCCAGATGGATGGCATTGCCCTGGCCGTCGCCCAGCACCTGGATTTCGATGTGGCGCGGTTTCTCGAGGTATTTTTCCAGGTAAACCGCATCGTCGCCGAAAGCGGCTTTCGCCTCGGTGCGTGCGGTGGCCAGCGCATCGACGAGATCGTCTTCGGTGCGCGCCACCTTCATGCCGCGGCCGCCGCCGCCGGCAGCGGCTTTGACGAGCACGGGGAAGCCGATCTCCTTGGCGACCTTCATCGCCTCGACGTCGTCGGTGACGCCGCCTTCGGAGCCCGGCACGCAGGGAATGCCGAGACGGCGCGCCGTCTTCTTGGCTTCGATCTTATCGCCCATGGTGCGGATATGTTCCGCCTTGGGGCCGATGAAGGTGATGCCGTGATCGGCGCAGATGTCGGCGAAGCGGGCGTTCTCCGACAGGAAGCCATAGCCTGGATGCAGCGCATCGGCGCCGGTGATTTCGCAGGCGGCCAGCAGGGCCGGAATGTTGAGATAGCTGTCGCGGGCGGTCGGCGGGCCGATACACACCGATTCATCGGCCAGCTTGACGTGCATGGCATCGGCATCGGCGGTGGAGTGAACCGCGACAGTGGCGATACCCAGTTCCTTCGCCGCGCGCAGAATGCGCAGGGCGATTTCGCCACGGTTGGCAATGAGAATCTTATCGAACATCGGCTGGGCCGCCTGTCTATTCGATCACGAGCAACGGCGCGCCATATTCAACCGGCTGGCCGTCGTCGACGAAGAGCGCGGTGATCGTGCCGGCGCGCGGCGCGACGATTTCGTTAAAAGTCTTCATCGCCTCGACGAGCAGGATCTTCTCGCCTTCCTTCACGACGCTGCCGATTTCGACGAAGGGCTTTGAATCGGGGCTGGGGCGGCGATAGGCGGTGCCGACCATTGGCGACTTCACGGTGCCGGGATGTTCGACGGGAGCCGAAGCCGGCGTCGCGGCGGCGGGCGTGGCGATCGGGGTCGGCGGCGGCGCGACGACCGAGGTTACGGCCGGAGCCGCGGCGATCACGGTCGCGGGCTGGCGCGAGACGCGCACGCGCATGTCGTTATGTTCGACCTCGATCTCGGACAGATCGAGACGCCCCAGGATCGCGCCCAGTTCCTCGACCAGCGAGGTATCGAACCGGGGTTTGTCGTCTTCGGGCTTCTTGGTCATACGTTCTTAGCTCTTCTTCTTTGCCGCGAGCGCCACCAACGCATCGACGGCCAGGTCATAGGACAGGGATCCAAACCCAAGGATGACGCCCCGTGCCACTGGCGAAATCAGCGAGCGGTGGCGGAAGCTTTCCCGGGCATGGACGTTGGAGAGATGAACCTCGATCACATGGGCGCCCGAGCCGGAAATGGCATCGCGCAGCGCGACGGAGGTGTGGGTATAGGCGCCGGCATTGAGAATGACGCCCGCATCGGCGCGGCCGGCTTCCTGAATCCAGTCGACCAGATCACCTTCATGGTTCGACTGGCGGCATTCCAAGGTCAGACCGAGGGCCTTGGCCTTGGCAACAAGCCGCGTCTCGATGTCGGCCAAGGTCTCCGAGCCATAGATCTGCGGCTCGCGCGTGCCGAGCAGATTGAGGTTGGGTCCGTTGAGGACATGGATGGCTTGCATCGGCGGCTCGACAGGACGGTTGGGGAACGGCTCGGAAACGGAGGAACAACCCACGCGAACGCGGTGCGGGAGCGCGCCCGCCGGGGTGCCTCATAGCCCGGTTGTCCTTGGGATGGAAGGGTTTGCACGATCCGGACCGGCTTTGCGCACCGAAAGGCGGGCTGGGATTCTGGTTGCCTGAGAACAAAAGAGAACAAAAAAGAACAAAACATGAAAATTCTTCGTGCAATGGGATTGCGCTTCTGGCAGCATCACGCCGGATCGCCGCATGGGCGGCGCCAAGTTGGGAGTTGGCGATGGTGACGAAGACGATCGTTCTGGCTGTGGGATTGGCTTTGGTCGCGGGCGCGGCGGTGGCCAAGGAAACCGTGGTGCGGCGCTCGACCGATGCCGGCAAGGCGGTTGACGTGTGGAGCCATTCGTCGATGCGGCCGGACTGCTCGACCAAGGCGCCGGTGGTGACCATCGTGCAGCAGCCGGGCAATGGCACGGTGACGATCAATGAGGGACCGCGTTTCCTCTCCGGCAATCGCGGCGATTTCGCCAAGTGCAACGGTCAGACCGGCTTCGGCAGCCATATCGTCTATCAGCCCAAGGCTGGCTTCGAAGGTCAGGATCGATTGCGCTATACCGTGCGTTTTGACTCTGGCACCGAATTGACGGTGACGGCACAGGTGCGCGTCGGTACGGTGGCGCGCAACGACGAGGGCTGGCATCCGGCGAGCAGCGCCGACAATGCCACAGCTGCGCCGCAGCAGGCGGCGGCCCGGTAAGGCTGGGGTTCCAAGTCTCTTGATTTCCAGGTCTCTTGAGGAGTGAAGCCGATGATTGGTTACACGATGGTCGGCACCAAGGACTTGGCGAGAGCTCTGCGCTTCTACGATCCCGTCTTCGCTGAAATGAGCTTGGAGCCGTGTTGGCGGGACGAGCAGACAGCCGCGTGGGGCGACGCTGCGGATGAGTCCGTCCCGCGTTTCTTCGTCGGCTATCCGTTCGATGGTCAGGAGGCGACAGTCGGCAACGGCGGCATGACGGCATTTCTTGCCGCAGATGCCGCCGCTATCGATCGGCTCTATGCATTGGCGATGCGCCATGGCGGATCGGACGAAGGTGGGCCGGGATTTCGGCCGCAGTATAGCGAGACCTTCTATGCTGCTTATGTCCGCGATCCTGATGGCAACAAGCTTGCTTTCGTTTGCTACGAGGCCGAAAAGCCGTAGGGCTTTCTCTTAATGTTGCCGCATCGCTCGGGCATTTGCGTGGTCCCTGTCACGTGGTCACGAGTCGATGCGGAAAATTGGGCGTTGGGCAATCGCAGGCGTTATCGTTGGAACACTGCTTTATCTCAATAATAGCGCGCTTTTGGCTTCGCGGCCGTCCGGTGATCCGGTGTTGCTCGCCCATCGCGGCATTTCCCAACAGTTCGATCGGCGTGGAGCAGGGCGCGATACCTGTACGGCGAGCCGCATGCTGCCGCCGACCCATGCATTTCTGGAAAATACGATTGCCTCCATGCAAGCAAGTTTCGCTGCCGGAGCCGATGTCGTCGAACTCGACGTTCATCCGACGACCGATGGGCAATTCGCCGTCTTCCACGATTGGACCATCGATTGCCGCACCGACGGTCAGGGTGTCACGCGCGAGAAGTCGATGGCGGAATTGAAGCGCCTCGACATCGGCTATGGCTATACGGCTGACGGTGGGCACACTTTTCCGTTTCGCGGCAAGTTCGTCGGCATGATGCCGAGTTTGCAGGAGGTGCTATCGGCTTTTCCCGGTCGCGCCTTCCTGATCAACATCAAGAGTAACGATCCGAAGGAAGGCGAATTGCTCGCCGAGGTGCTGAAAGGTCTGGCACCGGGCGAGCGGAGCTCGTTGATGGTCTATGGTGGCGATCAGCCGATCGCCACGTTCCGGCAGCTCATGCCCGACACCAAAACGCTGTCGCGGGCCGCTTTGAAGAGCTGTCTCTATTCTTATCTCGCCTATGGCTGGACCGGCATCGTGCCGAAGAGCTGCGCCGACATGATTGTCTTCGTACCGGCCAACTGGGCGCCCTGGCTGTGGGGCTGGCCGGACCGCTTTCTCAATCGCATGGCCAGCGTGAACAGTGCGGTCTTCCTGATCGGCCCCTATCACGGCGGCGATTATTCGACCGGCATCGACACGAAAGAACAAGCGCTCGCTCTGCCGAAGCGCTATTCCGGCGGCGTCATGACCAATGAAATCGAGCTGATCGCGCCGCTGATCAAACCTCAAAAATGACAATCCCCGGAGCAGGGCTCCGGGGACATGGAATTCGGCTCGTCGCTGGGCCGATCAGATGCAGTCGGTCTTGCCGCATTTGCGCAGGTTGCTGATCTTGTCCTGCAGCTTTTCAGCGCCGACGGCGCCGACGACGATTTCAGTGCCGACGATATAGGACGGCGTGCCGTTGAGGCCGAGGGTCTCGGCGATGTTCATGACTTCGCCAAGGCCGGCCCGGACGTCCGCGCCAGCCATGTCGGCTTGCAGTTTGTCGAGATCGGCACCGGCCTCCTCGGCGACGGCGAGCGCCTGCGCCTTGCCGACCGGGCCACGGCTGCCACCGAGAAGTTTCTGGTGGAACTCCCAATATTTGGCGGGATCGATCTGTTTCTTGAGGGCCATGGCAACCTGGGCGGCCTCGACGGAGCCAGGTCCAAGAACCGGAAATTCTTTAAGGATAATACGTAGATCCGGGTTATCCTTCATCAGTTGCGAGAGATCGTTGAGGGCGCGTTTGCAGTAGCCGCAATTGTAATCGAAGAATTCCACGAGCTGGATCTTACCGTCCGGATTGCCCAAAACGGTCTGATACTTGGACTGGAAAATCTGCGGGCTGAGCTTGGCGACCGATTCCTGCTTGCGGGTCTCTTCCTGCGCCTGGGTGTGCCGCTCCATTTCCTCGAGCGCCAGGCGCATCACATCCGGGTTTTTCAGCAGGTAGTCCTTGATGATGGCCTCGACCTGCGCCCGTTCGGTCGTCGGCGTGACGACGCTGGGGCTGCGGGCGAGAATGCCGACGCCGAAGGCAAGCAGGGCGACGACCGCGAAGGCGGCGATCTTACCGGCGGTCGAATCGAGAAAACGCATGTCCACATCCAGAAAGAGGGCTTTGACCTTAAGCTATAGGCCGAAAGCGGCTGAATCGCGAACGCCGGCGAGACACTTTGACGTGAATTGCCGCAATTCGGGCGGCTTCAATCCTTCGGCGGGCGATATTCGAGGATGTCGTCGGCCTTCAGCCAGCCGGGCGAATTCTCCTTGAACTGCCGTTTGGCTCGATCGGCCTGGGTGCGGGCCTCGACGAATTTGCCGGCCAGGAACAGGCCTTGGGCGGCGCTCAGCATGGCATTGGCCTGGTCGCCCTTGCGCTCATAAGCCATGGAGAGGAATTGGAAGGCGTCGGCGTTGTCGTCTTCCTCCTGGGTGACGCGGGTGAGAATCTTGATCGCGTCATTGGCATAGGTCGGATTGTTGGTCGCCACATAGGCATGGCCAAGCATGACGCGGATCGGCACGCCGCGCGGCGCCAGTGCCGCGGCTCTGCGCAGTGGCTCGATCGCCTGGCCGGCGCGCCCGGCCTCGAGCAGGGTCTGGCCTTTCAATTCGTGAAAGTAAGCATTGTTCGGCTGGGTCGCGATCAAAGCGTCGATCTGCGCCAGCGCGTCGGGCAGGCGGCCGTTGCGATAGGCGGCGACGGCGCGGGCATAGCGCGCGGCGAGCGACGTATCGCTCAAAGGATAGCGCCGGCCGGTCTCGGCCGTATTGCCGACGAAGGCGATGACCTTGGCGCGCACCAGATCATGTCGCGCCTGCAGGGCCGGATTTTCCGGCTTGTCGAAATTGGGGCTGCGGCGCGCTTGTTCCTGCAAATTGGAAATGCGCTCGGCCGGCAGCGGATGCGACAGCAGATAGGGATCGAGCGCCTGTGACTTGAACAGCATTTCGTTTTGAAAGCGCTCCAAGGTCGTCAGCAGGCCCTTCGGCGATTGGCCACTGGCGTTGAGATATTTGACGGCGGCGATGTCGGCCGCCTGTTCCTCGCCGCGCTGATAGGAGAGCAGGGCGCGGCGCACCATTTCCTGGGGGCCGAGAATGGCGCCCATGGCGCCGCCGGAGTCGACGCCAACCTGGCGGTTGCGCGCCGTGCCGACCACGGCGCCGGCGCCGAGCAGCATGCCGGCCACCGCATAGATCTGCGCATTGGCCAATTCGAGGCGCTGGCGCACCAGATGGCCACCGGCGATATGGCCGGTCTCATGGGCAATCACGCCGATCAGCTCGCTCGGCGTCTTGGCTTCCATGATCGTGCCGAGATTGATGAAAATCTTGCGGCCGTTGGCGACGAAAGCGTTGAAGGCACGGTCCTGCACCAGGATGATCCGCGTCGCGCCCGCATTGACGCCGGCCGCCTTGAAGATCGGCGTGGCATAGTCGCGCATCAATTGCTCGGTTTCGGCGTCGCGCACGATGATCTGGCTGGAACTTTGCGCCAGTGCCGGCCGGCCGATCGTCTGGCCTGCCATGATCAAGGCGCAACCGATCAGCGCTAGGCGCCTCGCGCGATACGCGCTAGGGCTGCGCCGCGCGGGTGATTTCGATGGGTTTGGCATCGGCACGTCCGGATTTGGTTGGTCCGGCAGGCGGGTCATTGGCAGCTCTTGGGCAATTCTGGGACGTATTTCGGTTTAGCTAAGGCAAGGTAGTATGGCGACAGAACGGCGGCAGGGACAAGAGCGGTCTGGGATGCGGAATGAAGCTGCGTTGCGCAGCCGGGTGGCGCCGTTTCTGGCGATGGAAGTGTTCAAGGAGGCCGCAGCCCTCGAAAGTGCCGGGCGGCGTATCATCCGGATGGAGACGGGCGAGCCGTCGGCCCCGGCGCCCCGCATGGTCCGCGAGGCGGCGATCCAGGCGCTGCAAAATGGCCGCATCGGCTATACGCAATCGCTGGGCCTGCCGTCGCTGCGCGCCCGCATCGCCCGGCATTACCAGGAGGCCTATGGCGTTCACGTGCCTATGGAGCGGGTGGCGGTGACGACGGGCTCTTCCGGTGGTTTCATTCTGGCGTTTTTGTCACTGTTCGATGCCGGCGCGCGTGTGGCCGTTGCCGCGCCCGGCTATCCGGCCTATCGCAATATTCTGGAAGCCATCGATGTCGAGGTGGTGACGCTCGAAACCACGGCGCGGGACCGTCACGTGGTGACGGCGGCCATGATCGAGGCGGCGCATGCGCAGCGGCCGCTCGATGGCGTGCTGCTGATGAGCCCGGCCAATCCGACGGGCACGATGATGAGCGATGCGGCGTTGGCCGAGATCAGCGCCACCTGCCAGCGGCTCGGCATCGCCTTCGTTTCCGATGAAATCTACCACGGCCTGACCTACGAGAGGACGGCGCAGACGGCGCTCGCCTTCTCCGATCAGGCCGTCATCGTCAATTCTTTCTCCAAATATTATTGCATGACCGGCTGGCGCATCGGCTGGCTGGTATTGCCGGACTGGCTGATCCGTTCGGTCGAACGGTTGTCGCAGAGCTTCGCCATTTCGCCGCCGACCTTGAGTCAGATCGCCGCTGAGAAAGCTTTCGACGCGCTCGAGGATCTCGAAACCGTCAAGGCCGGCTATGCCCGCAACCGCGCCTTGCTGATCAGGGAATTGCCGCGCATCGGCCTCGGCGATTTCCATCCCGCCGACGGCGCCTTCTATCTCTATTGCAACGTCAGCCGCTTCACCAATGACTCGCTTGATTTCTGCAAGCGGATGCTCAGCGAAGCGGGCGTGGCGGCGACGCCGGGCGTTGATTTCGACCGCGAGCATGGATCAAGCGCCGTGCGCTTTTCCTTCGCCGGCGCGCATGACGATATCGTCGAAGCGCTTGAGCGCTTGCAGCGCTGGTTGCCGACGTCATGAAAAGACAAAGCCGGGCGTGAGCCCGGCTTTTCTAATAGTTGAAGCGATTGGGCGAAATCGCCTTCGCGATTTGCCCTAGCTGCCGCTCAGGGTCGACTTGGCGCGCTGCCACCAGCCGCCGCGCTTTTGTTGCGGGGCGGGGGCCTCGGGCAGCAATTCGACTTCGCGATGCGCCGGCTTGGCTTCTTCCGGCACAATCTCTTCGGCAGCGACTTCCTTGACGGCGATCGGGGCCGACGGCTGTTCCGCCTCGTGATGGGTGTGCACCGGCTCGGTCGGGGCCAGCGAAGCCGGGCTTACATCATGCACGGCTTCGAGATGATGCGTCTCGGTCTCGCCCGCGGCATAGGGCGCGAATTCGGGCTCGGGCTGGCCATCGTCGGTTTTCACCCACGAGCCTTCCTGGGCACGGCGCGTTTCGTACTCGTCGCCGTCGTTGTTGCGCGGCAGGCCATAGGGGCCACGGCGATTGTTCCGGCGCGTCCGGCGGCGTCCACGTCCTTCGCGATTCTCGCGGCCCTCGCGCTCCTCGCCATTGACGGTTTCGCCGTTTTCATCGGCGGCCTCGGCCTCCGTCTCGCCATTGAAGGGCGCTTCGAAGCCGGCCGCGGCGGCCAGGCCTTCGTCGGAAGGCTGTGGCGCGGACGGATCGATGCCGGAGGATTCGCGGTTGCGGCCACGACGGCGGCGGCGACGGCGACGGCCGCCTTCCTGTTCGCCGTCCGAACGGGCTTCCTGCGGGCTCTCGCTCTGCTCGTCGCTTTCGTCTTCTTCAATCTCCTCGCCTTCGACATCATAGGGCGAGATCGAGTCGACGCGCACCAGTTGGCGTGGCGCGGCGGGCACGGGCGTGGCCGTTGCCGGCTCGCCGCGTTCGAGCGCGTGATAGACCGAACCCGACAGGGTGTCGTCGGCGAGTACGGTGATCGCGACGCCGAAACGCTCTTCCAGCTCTCTGAGATGGGCGCGCTTCTGGTTGAGGATGTAGAGGGCGACGACGCTGCGCGTCTTCACCGTCATATTGTGCGAGGCGTTGCGGATCAGCGCGTCTTCCAGAACGCGCAGCACGTGCAGGGCGATCGACGAGGTCGAGCGCACCGTGCCGGCGCCGGCGCAATGCGGGCAGACGACGCTGGAGCCTTCGAGCACGCCCGGGCGCATGCGCTGGCGCGACATTTCCAACAGGCCGAAATGCGAGATGCGGCCCACCTGGATGCGGGCACGGTCGGCCTTCAGCGCTTCCTTCAAACGCCGTTCGACGGTGCGGTTGTTGCGGTGCTCCTCCATGTCGATGAAGTCGACGACGATGAGCCCGGCAAGGTCGCGCAGACGCAGTTGCCGCGCCACTTCGTCGGCTGCTTCGACATTGGTGCGAAGCGCCGTGTCCTCGATATTGTGCTCGCGGGTGGAGCGGCCCGAGTTCACGTCGATGGCGACGAGTGCCTCGGTTGAATTGATGACGATATAGCCGCCTGACTTCAGGGTGACCTGGGTCGAGAACATGCCATCGAGCTGCTGTTCGACGCCATATTTGGCGAAGAGGGGCTGCGGCTCGTTCCACAGGCGCACGTTGCGCACGTGGCTTGGCATCAACATGCCCATGAAGCTGCGCGCTTCCTCGAAGCCGGCGTCGCCCGAGACGGTGATGTCGTCGATGTCTTTATTGAAGAGGTCGCGGATCGAACGCTTGATCAGCGAGCCTTCCTCGTAGACGAGGCTGGGGGCCGTGGATTCGAGCGTCAGTTCGCGCACCGATTCCCACATGCGCAGCAGATATTCGAAGTCGCGGCGCACTTCCTGCTTGGTGCGCGAGGCGCCAGCCGTGCGCAGGATCACGCCCATGCCTTCCGGCACGTCGAGTTCCTGGGCGATTTCCTTGAGGCGCTTGCGATCTTCGCCGTCGGTGATTTTGCGGGAGATGCCGCCACCGCGTGCCGTGTTCGGCATCAGCACCGAATAGCGGCCGGCGAGCGACAGATACGTGGTCAGGGCCGCGCCCTTGTTGCCGCGCTCTTCCTTGACGACCTGGACGAGCAGAACCTGGCGGCGGCGGATGACTTCCTGAATCTTGTACTGGCGACGGCTGCGGGCGGCCCGGCGCGGCATTTCTTCCAGCGCATCGCCGCCGAGCATTTCGACATGCTCTTCTTCTTCGTCCTCACCGGCGCCGTCTTCGTCGTCCTCATCCTCGTCGTCGGAGGCGCCTTCGGCATGGTCGCCGTCTTGATCTTCACCGACTTGATCTTGGTCGCTCTGGCTTTCGTCGGCGTCGCCTCGGCGGGCTTCGACCGGCTCGCCGTCGGGCGTGCCATCATGGGCGGTTTCGGTCGCGGCCGGAGCCTGCTCAGCCTGCGGCTCGGCCGTTGTCTCGGCGGTCTGCAGGGCTTCGATCGGTTCAGGTGCGCTGACTTCCGATCCTTCGATCAGGCGCGCCGGCTCTTCGACGACGGCAGCCTGGTGCTCGTCCTCGCCGTGATGGGGCAGGAAGTCCGCGTCGGGCTGTTCGGCCGGAATGTCGAGAGCGGCCTCGCCGTTCTCGCCATTGGCTTGCAATTCGCCGTCTTGCAGTTCGTTCTCTTGCAGTTCGCCGGACACGGTCTCGTCGCCATGGGCGGCGCGACGTTCCGAGCGATCGCGGCCACGCCGGTTGCGGCGGCTGCGGCGGTTGGAACGGGGTTCTTCGTCTTCCTCTTCGCTGTGCTGGCGGGCTTCCTCTTCGAGGAGCGCCTGCCGATCGGCGACGGGGATTTGATAATAGTCCGGATGGATTTCCGAAAAGGCGAGGAAGCCATGGCGGTTGCCGCCATATTCGACAAAGGCCGCCTGTAGGGACGGTTCGACCCGTGTCACCTTGGCGAGATAGATATTGCCTCTGAGCGGTTTCTTATTGGCTGCCTCGAAATCGAAATCCTCGATGCGGTTACCACGCAGCACCACAACCCGGGTCTCCTCCGGGTGCGATGCATCTATAAGCATCTTGTTGGCCATAGGGGTCTCTTGTGACTCTGTCTTGAGGGGCCCGCGACGGCGGCGACGCGGAAAATCCGCGTGCTGATGCGCGCTCCGCCGCGAGGCGGGGCGAGGGCGTCGGAGCCGGATGGATGGAAAAAGCTGTTAATGTCGGGACAAGGTCGATCGCGTTTCGCAGCGAGGCCGGCGATGGCCGGTCGGTGACGGGACGGAGCGAATTCATGGGGGAGGGAGCGGCGCGTCTAACGACGCGACCGGGATCGCCTCTCCGGGGAAAGGTCGTTGCCTGGATGTTTCGTCTGCGCTGTCCGGGCCTCTCGCCCTTCGCGTGACGGATCATTGCCTACTCACCTGTGCACATCAGCGTGCGCCGGCGCCGGATGGGCCGGAATGCCTGACCGCGGGCCACATGACCATTCAAGTGGCAGCCGCGCCGGAGTTGAAACCGTCTCATGCAAACCCCGTAAAACTCGGGAGGCACTTCGACTGGACCGCGACGCCCCTCCTGGGTGCGCCGTCAGGCTGGCCCGCGTCCGGCAGGCAATTGATACATATGACGGTTGTGAGAGTCTGACAAGTTTCCTGACGACTGTGGCGAAAGAGCCACAGAGTTCGGTAACCGCGTGCGTCCTCGTTACCGGGCGTTAACCCCTGCGCGACTATGGCTTACAAGAGATTAATACCGGTCACACTTGGCGGATTCCGGGCCAAATGCGTTCCAGCACTGCATTTTTTCATGAAGGTTCCCGTCGGGCCAGCCGGTCCGCGGTCCTGGCGTTGACCCTGTTCGCGGGCTGTCTTTATCCGGCGGCGGGGCAGCAGGGGAGCGAAACGCCCCGAAACCTCTCCACAGCCACGGTCAAGCCTGTGGGAACGCCCATTGTCACGGCGGCGCGGATCGTGCGCCAGGACGACCTGACACGGTTGGTTTTCGATATTTCCGAGCCGGTTACGCCCCGTGCCTTCGTCATGAGCGGGCCAAACCGGGTGATTCTCGATCTTCCGGAGGTCGCTTTTCAGATCGACCCGTCGGTTGGGCAGCTCAAAACCAGTCGTGGCCGACCGGGAAGCCATGGGCTGGTTTCGTCGTTTCGCTTTGGCCGATTGGCAGCGGGCAAGGCGCGGGTGATCATCGATTTGACCGATCCGGCGCGGATTGTGCGGGCCGAAACAGAGGCTTATGACGAAGGCGGCCAGCGGTTGGTGGTCGAACTGGCACGCACCGACGCGGAAAGCTTCGCCCAGGCGGCGCGCGATTCGGTGCAGGATGTGGCGGCACCGCAGCCATTGCGCGTGGAAACCGATGCCGCCAAGCAGATCGCTGCCGGCGCCAAACCGGTGGTGGTGATCGATCCGGGACATGGCGGTATCGACACCGGCGCTATCAGGCCGGGTGTGCCTATCGAAAAAGACCTGGTTCTCGATTTCTCGCGGACGCTGGCCGAGCAACTGCGCAAGACCGAGCGTTATCAGGTGGTTTTGACCCGCGACGAGGATATTTTCGTGCCGCTGGGCGAGCGGGTGCGCATCGCCCAGATGGCGCAAGCGCAGCTTTTGGTTTCGGTGCATGCCGATACGATGCGGGCGCCGGGCGTTTCCGGCGCCACCGTCTATACGGTTTCTGAAAGGGCATCAGACCGTTATGCGGCGAAGCTCGCGGAACAGGAGAACCTGGCCGACCAGATTGCCGGCTTTGACGTCAAAGGCGACGAAACCAGCGGCGTCACCGACATTCTGTTCGATCTGACGCGGCGCGAAACGCGGGCCTATAGCCATCTGTTCGCCCGCACCTTGATGTCGGTGTGGAAGGAGGCGGGCAATCTCAACAAGAATCCGATGCGTTCGGCCGGCTTCCACGTGCTGAAAGCCCCGGATGTGCCTTCCGTTCTGCTCGAAATCGGCTATCTGTCGAGCGCCCATGATGCGGCGCAGATGCGTACGCCCGAGTGGCGGGAAAAGGCGGCCAGCGCCGTCGCGCGCTCGATCGATTCGTTTTTCGAGCCACGGTTGCGCGGGCGCACCGCCAGTGCAGTTCCGCAAGCGGAACAGGCAAGAGACGAGAATGCTGTGGCGGCGCCCGTTGCAGCGGCCGATAAGTGATGTAATAAGCGGTATTGTATTGCGTTTGCCCTTTGGTTTTTTGCGGCCTCGCCGCCAAATGAACACAAAATGACGCGAGTGGTCTTCCGGCGGATGTCTTGCCGCGGGTGGTCTCGCGGATGACCTTTGGCCGAGAAGGCCTTGTTTGAGTTAAGGTCATGGTGAAGGCATAGAGTCCCGCTGGCCCGGCGAAGCCGGCTGATTTCCGAAAGCGGTTGCGGAGCGACGATCAGGATGCGCGGTATTGGCAGGTTTTTCGGGTTTCTGTTTGCCACCGGCGCGATTCTATTCGTGCTGGGCGCGGCTGCGGCTGGCATGTTGATCTGGGGGTACGAGAAGGACCTGCCGGACTACACCCAACTGCGCAATTACGAACCGCCGGTGATGACCCGCGTGCATGCGGGCGACGGCAGTATCTTGGCCGAATATTCGCGCGAGCGCCGTCTGTTCCTGCCGATCCAGGCGATCCCGCCGCTGGTCAAGAACGCTTTCATCGCGGCCGAAGACAAGAATTTCTACAGCCACTCAGGTATCGATCCTGAAGGTATCGTCCGCGCCGCCGTCATCCTGATTCAGGGCAATCGCAGCGTGCAGGGCGCCTCGACTATCACGCAGCAGGTCGCCAAGAACTTCCTTTTGACCAACGAGCGCACGTTCGAGCGTAAGATCCGCGAAATGCTGCTTTCGTTCCGGATCGAGGCGGCTTATTCGAAGGACAAGATCCTCGAGCTCTACCTCAATCAGATCTATCTCGGCCTGGGTAACTACGGCGTCGCTGCCGCGGCGCTGAACTACTATGGCAAGTCGGTCAACGAACTGACGCTGTCGGAAGCCGCTTATCTCGCGGCGCTGCCGAAGGCACCCAGCACGCTGCATCCGTTCCGCAATCGCGACGCGGCGATCGCGCGCCGCAATTACGTGCTCGACCGTATGGCCGCCGACGGCATGGTCAAACCGGCCGATGCGGAGAAGGCGCGTAAGGAGCCGCTCAACGTCAATCCGCGCTTCCTGTCGCCGAATCATTATGTCGCCGGCTTCTTCGCCGAAGACGTGCGGCGCGAACTGCTCGACCGCTACGGCGAAAAGAAACTCTACGAGGGCGGCCTCTCGGTCCGCACCACGCTCGACCCGCAGATGCAGGTGCAGGCGCGTAAAGCTTTGACCGACGGTCTGGTGCGCTTCGACGAAGCCCAGGGCTATCGTGGTGCCATGCGCGTCATCAGCGTCAACACGGGCGACTGGGGTCCGGCGCTGGCGGAAATTCCGGCGCTCGGTGATATCAAGCCTTGGCGCCTGGCCGTCGTGCTCGACGTGTCCGATGGTTCCGCCCGTATCGGCCTGCAGCCGCCGCGCGAGTCTTCGGGCGAAGTCAGCCGCACCCGCGAGACGGGTTTGATCACCAACGACGGCGTCAAGTGGACGCGCCGCAGCAGCGTGCGCGCCGCGCTGTCGCCGGGCGACGTGATTTATGCCGAGCCGATGAGCGATCGTCCGGGGCAGTTCCGCCTGCGCCAGATTCCGGACGTCTCCGGTGCCATGGTGGCCATGGATCCCTATACGGGCCGCGTGCTCGCCATGGTGGGCGGCTTCTCCTACGATCAGTCGGAATTCAACCGCGCGTCGCAGGCCTATCGCCAACCGGGCTCGTCGTTCAAGCCGTTCGTCTATTCGACGGCGCTCGACAACGGCTATACGCCTTCGTCGATCATTCAGGACGCGCCGATCGAAATCGATCAGGGCAATGGTGAAGTGTGGCGGCCGGAAAACTACGGCGGCTCGACCAACTACGGCCCGCACACCCTGCGCTACGGTATCGAACATTCGCGCAATCTGATGACCGTGCGTCTGGCGCGCGACGTCGGCATGCCGCTGATCGCCGAATATGCCAAGCGGTTCGGCGTCTATGACGACATGCTGCCGGTGCTCGCCATGTCACTGGGCGCCGGTGAAACCACCGTGCTGCGCATGGTCACCGCCTATTCGATGTTCGCCAACGGCGGCAAACGCATCCGCGCATCGCTGATCGACCGCATTCAGGATCGCTGGGGCCGCACGATCTATCGTCACGACCAGCGTGTCTGCCAGGGCTGCGACGCCGAAGGCTGGGACAATCAAGCTGAGCCGCGCCTGATCGACAAGCGCGAGCAGGTGCTCGATCCGCTGACCGCCTATCAGATCACCTCGATGATGGAAGGCGTCGTGCAGCGCGGTACCGCGCAAATCCTGAAGGCCCTTGGCCGCCGCTTTGCCGGCAAGACCGGCACGACCAACGATGCGAAGGACGTGTGGTTCGTCGGCTTCTCGCCGGATCTCGCGGTGGGCGTCTACATGGGCTACGACCGGCCGCGCTCGCTCGGCAATTCGGCGACCGCCGGCCAGTATGCGGTGCCGATCTTCCGGGACTTCATGGCGCAGGCGCTCAAGGGCAAGCCGGACATTCCGTTCCGCGTGCCGCCGGGCATCAAGTTGATCTCCATCGATCCGCGCTCGGGCCTGCGTTCGTCGGGAGCCGGCTCGATCCTCGAAGGCTTCAAGCCGGGCACCGCGCCGCCGGACTATATCGCGGGCGACGGCATCTCGCGCGCCTCGACCTCGCCGGCTTCGGACCGCTCGATCGGCTCGGGCACGGGCGGCCTTTACTGACCCACGTCTATCAGCGCGAACGGCGCGGCAAAGTCGCGTTTCTAGTGAAACGCGATTTGCCGTAGGTTTACACTTGCGGCGGTCGTCGATATGACGACCGCAGTTTTTCACTCGTAATTGAGAGCACTTTCATGCGCGCGGAGGCGGAAGCCCTCGTTGAACAGATCAAGCAGTCGGTGGGACTGCTGAGGAGGCATCTTTGACGTCGAGACAGCCACGCGCCGCCTCGCGGAACTGAATGCAAAGGTTGAAGACCCGTCGCTCTGGAACGATCCGGATGCGGCGCAGAAGATCATGCGCGAGCGCACCGAACTCGAGGAGCGCCTGAATGCGTTGTCGCGGTTCGAACGCGATCTCGAAGATGCCATCACGCTCGTCGAACTCGGCGAATCCGAGAATGACGCCGACACCGAGAAAGAAGGCGTCGCCAGCCTGAAGGCGCTGCTGGCGGAGGCCGAGCGGCGGCAGATCGAGACCCTGCTGTCGGGCGAGGCCGATGCCAACGACAGCTATCTCGAAATCCATTCCGGCGCTGGTGGTACGGAGAGCTGCGACTGGGCGCGCATGCTGTTGCGCATGTACACGCGCTGGGCCGAGCGGCGGAAATACAAGGTCGAGCTGATCGAAGAGACGCCGGGCGACGAGGCCGGCATCAAGTCGGCGACCTTGCTGATCAAGGGCCACAATGCCCATGGCTGGCTGAAGACGGAATCGGGCGTGCACCGCCTCGTGCGCATTTCGCCGTTCGATTCCAACGCGCGCCGGCACACGAGTTTCGCCTCCGCCTGGGTCTATCCGGTCATCGACGACAAGATCGACATTCAGGTGAACGAAAGCGATTGCCGCATCGACACCTATCGTTCGTCGGGCGCCGGCGGTCAGCACGTCAACACGACCGACTCGGCGGTGCGCATCACGCATATTCCGACGGGCATCGTCGTGGCCTGTCAGATGGAGCGTTCGCAGCACAAGAACCGCGCCACAGCTTGGAACATGCTGCGCGCGCGCCTCTATGAGCGCGAGCTGGAAATCCGCGAAGCCGCTGCCAATGCGCAGGAATCGGCCAAGACCGATATCGGCTGGGGCCATCAGATCCGCAGCTATGTGTTGCAGCCCTATCAGATGGTGAAGGACCTGCGCACCGGCCATGTCTCGGGCACGCCCGACGACGTGCTCGACGGCGACCTCGACGACTTCATGGAAGCCTCCCTGGCGCAGCGCGTCTATGGCGGTGGTCCGGACGAAGTGGCCGACGTCGACTAGAGCAAATTGCGTTTCGATAGAAACGCAATTTTGCCTAGGCTCTTTGTTTTAACGCGTCTTTGTGGCGTTTGCCGATTCCGTCAAACTGCAAAACGCTATGAGCTGATCGATGAAGATGTTGAATGGCGTCGCGATTGTCGCGGCGCCATATCCGTTCTCAACATCCCTTCTATCGGAACGCGATTTAGATTCGCGGCGTTGACGCTGCTCCGCAATTGTGCGGAAATCCTCTCGAGCCATTTCGGTTGGGAGGATCGAATGTTGGCAAGACATCTCTTTTCAAAGCATCTGTTGTTTTGCGGGGCCTGTGTCGCGGCTCTGATGTCGCAGGCAGCCCACGTCTCCGCGCAAGTCTCCGATGACATCGTGAAGATTGGCGTATTGACCGACATGACGGGACCGTCGGCCAGCGCGAATGGACCGGGCTCGGCGGCCGCGGCACAGATGGCCATCGACGATTTCGGTGGCAAGGTGCTTGGCAAGCCGATCGCTCTCATCACCGGCGATACACAGAACAAGCCCGACATTGGCGCCGGCATTGCACGGCGTTGGTACGATACCGAGCAAGTCGATGTGATCCTCGACGTGCCTGTCTCGGCGGTCGGACTGGCGGTGCAGAACATCGCCAACGACAAGAAGAAACTCTTCATCACGCATGCGACAGGCACTGCGGATTTCCACGGAAAATACTGTTCGCCTTATGCGATCCAATGGGTGTTTGACACGCATGCGCTCGCCGTCGGCACGGCACAGGAAGTGGTCAAGCGCGGCGGCGATACGTGGTTCTTCATCACCGATGACTATGCCTTCGGCCATTCGCTGGAGCGCGATGCTTCCGAGGTGATCGTCAAGAACGGCGGCAAAGTTTTAGGGTCCGTTCGTCCGCCGTTCGCGACCTCCGATCCCTCATCCTTCATCTTGCAGGCGCAGGCGTCCAAGGCAAAGATCATCGGCATTGCCGGTGGTCCGCCCAACAACATCAATGAGATTAAGGCAGCGAGCGAGTTTGGCGTTTTCCAGGGCGGGCAATCCCTTGCGGGCCTTTTGGTTTTGATCACGGATGTTCATGCGTTGGGCCTTCAGGCAGCGCAGGGGCTGTTGCTGACGACGTCGTTCTACTGGGACATGGACGACAAGACGCGGGAATGGTCGAAGCGCTATTTCGCCAAGATGAAGCAGATGCCGACCATGTGGCAGGCCGGCGTGTATTCGGCCACCATGCACTATCTCAACGCGGTTCAGGCCACGGGCTCCGATGAAGCTTTGAAGGTCACGGCGAAAATGCGTGAGGCGCCGATCGAGGATGCTTTCGCGCGCCACGGCAAGCTGCGCGCCGACAATCTCATGGTGCACGATCTCGTGCTGGTGCAGGTCAAGTCGCCGGCCGAAAGCAAATATCCGTGGGATTATTATAAGGTGCTGACGACCATTCCAGGCGAACAGGCCTTTGGTCCCCCTAATCCGGAATGTTCACTGGTGCGATGACGCGCGAGGCGCTTCAGCGCGCCTTGCTGTCACGCGAGGCGATCCACACGCCGGCGAGAATCAAAGCGCAGCCGATGATGTGGAACCAGCGCAGATGTTCGCCGAGAATGCTCGTCGCCAGCACCGCGCCGTAAAAGGGGATGAGGTGCAGGAAGACGGCGGCGCGTGAAGCGCCGATCGCTTCCTGGCCGCGGTTCCAGAAGACGTAAGCCAAGGTGCCCGAGAACAGCGTGACATAGGCCATCACGCTGAAGGTCAGCCAGGTGAATTGAATCTCCAGGCCGCGCACATGTTCCCAGATGGCAAAGGGGGCCATTGAGAGACCGCCAAGCAACGCGACGCAGAAGACGAAGGTCATCGGATGCACGGGCGGGCGCAGGCGCAGGCACGTGCAATAGGCCGCCCAGATGCCCATGTTCGCCACCAGGATGACGTCGCCCCAGTTGAACTCGACCGATTGCAGCACTTCAAGACTGCCGCGGCTGACGATGAGCATCACGCCGATGAAAGAGACGACGATGCCGGCATAGTTGATGGCGGCCAGACGGTCGCGGAACAGGACGGCGCCAGCCGCCGCGATCATCGGCGGCGCGAAGGAATTGAAGATCGAGGCGTTGAGCGCCGAGGTGTAGTTGAGCGCCACATATTGCAGCGTCGAGAATACGCCGCCGCCAAACACGCAGAGCGGCACGACGACCTTCCAGCTCTTCTTGAGCATCGGCCAATCGGCGATGACCTGCTTGCCGACGAACGGCCACAGGATCAGAGCGCCGAGCAGCCACCGGCCGCTGGCCATCGTCACCGGTGGAATATGGCCGGCACCGGCTTTGCCGGCGATGTGATTGCCGCTCCAGAACAGGCCCGCGATCGCCAGGTACAGATAGGGGCTCGTGACGATGCGCCACCACAGGCTGGGCGCCGCAACGTCTGGCGAAGGATCGGTCTGGGCAGTCATGGCATCTCCTCGCCCGATCCATGCGTGGTTTTTAGGCAGGGAGCAATGAGCCTGATCGCAGGGCGGGGTTTACCGCAGAGCAGGACCCCTCAACGTCGCTTTGTTTCAACGCTGTGCAAAGAATTGCGCCCCGGCCTTGAGAAAACGGACGGGATCGACGGGTTCGTCGTCGATGCGCACTTCATAATGGAGATGCGCACCGGTCGAGCGGCCGGTGGAACCGAGCCGGCCGACGACGGCGCCAGCCGCGATTTGCTGGCCTTCGGACACGAGGATCGCCGACATATGGGCGTAACGGGTCGTCACCCCATGGCCGTGATCGATCTCGACCATATTGCCATAGCCGCCGGTCCAGGCGGCATTGGTGACTTTGCCGGCGGCGGTGGCGACCACGGGCGAGCCATAGGGTTCGCGCAGGTCGACGCCGGTGTGCATGGCGGCACGGCCCAGGAAGGGATCGCTGCGGGCGCCGAAATTGGAGGTGACATCGGTGACGGAAGACAGCGGCTTGCGCAGTGGAATATAGGGCAGGGCCTGGCGCAGGCGCTCGGCGAGCAGAACTTGATCTTGCAGGCGAGCGACTTCGCGCTCGAAGGGCGAGCCGTTGCTATCGGCCTTCAGCGGCACGAAGGGGCCGCCGACGGCGGGAGCTTCGTTGGCGCCTGTTTTCCGTGGCGGGGCAAAGCGATCGAGCGAGACGCCGGCCGAGCTGAGGGCCGTGCGCAACTGCGTCGTCTTGCGCTGCGCGCTCGAGGCGATCTGGCCGACGGAGCGGATTTGCAAATGCTCGACACGATCGAGCTTGGCGGTGATTTCGGCGAGATGCAGCGCCAAGGGGATAGCCGAACGGTCGCTCGGGCGCAGGATGTCGGAGGCATCGGAGGTCTTGCCGGAGCGTAGCGGCATCTCGTCAGCAACGGGTTCTGGTCTGGGCTTCTGCGGGGCGATGGACCGCTCAAGCGCTTGCAGGGCTGGTGCGTCGCGGGTTTCGAGTGGCGCGAAAGCCGGTGCCTGAACGAAGCCGCCGCCCACGGCTTGCCGGTTCTTGCCATTGGTCGAACGGCCGATCGACGGCAGGGACAGGCTGGCGGTCGCGCTCGCTTCGATGCCGGCGCTTTCGGCCAGATTGGCGACGACCACGGCGCGGTTTTCGAGCTGCGACTGACGGGCGACGAGTTCATGTACGCGATTCTCGATCGAATCCTGATCGAGCAATTGCCGCGAGGCCATCCGGTCGACATGGGCGCGCATGGCGGCCAGCCGATCCTCATAAGCCGCCTGCATTTCGGCCTGACGGGTCATCAGTGCCTGCAACATGCGGTCATGGAAAATGGAATAGGCGGCGGAGCCGATGGTCAGAAGGGCGACGAATGGGACGATCCCGCCGACGAAATAGAGAGCCCACGGCCGCACGGCGACGCATTTGATGTCGTCCCCGCGCGCCAGCGTCAGGAAATAGCGGGAGGCGAGACGAGGCTTGAGCGGGGCAGTCTTAGGAGCCGTCTTGGGGAACGTTTCGCGCAAAGACATCAACCAAACTCCGGCGCCTAACGGAGGCGCGATCAGCGAGTTTGATTAGACATTGTTAGGGTTAATTTTTGAGAAATGGGTCTAAAACAAGGGATTAGCGAGGGGCCTAGATCGTTTAGGCCGTCAGGTGGGTGAACAGGATGTTGCCGCCGATGGCGATTAGGCCGAAACCGCCCAGGCGTTCAGCCCAGGCGCCGGCGCGGCGACCGATCTCACGGCCGAGATGCAGGCCGATCCAGGTCATGGCGAAGGTGACGAAGCCGATCGCGAGCAAGGTCAAGGCGATATTGGTCTCGACCAAAGCCAAGGTAACGCCGACGGCGGTGGCGTCGACGCTGGTGCCGAGCGCGGTCGCGAAGGCGGCGGCGACCGACAGGGGCACCGCGACACTGGTTGGGGTTTCGGGCTTGAAGCTCATCCAGATCATGCGCAGGCCCAGGACGCCGAGCCAATGCCGAAGGCGATCCAGTGGTCGATGCTTTCGATGGTGCCGGCGAACTGGCGGCCAAGCAGATAGCCGATGAGCGGCGCCAGCGCTTCGAGCACGCCGAAGCTCGCGGCGATGCCGGTGGTGCGCACGATCGACATTTTCGGCGCGCGCGCGCCGTTGGCGACCGAGGCGGCGAAAGCGTCCGTGGAGAGGCTGAAAGCGAGGAGGGCTGTCTGCAACATGATGCGTCGAGGCCTACGCCTCGAACGCAAAATAAGCAAGTAAAAACAAATAGATGAAGCGTTTACTGCATGTTGTAGCGAGAGCTACGCATTCATGCCAAACCTCCGGACGGGTGCTCTTAGCCGAGCGCCTTGGCGGCGGTTAGCACCTCCTTGGCATGACCATCTACTTTCACTTTCCGCCAGATGCGGGCGATCTTGCCCTTACTATCAATCAAAAAGGTGGAACGTTCGACGCCCATATATTTGCGGCCGTACATGCTCTTTTCCGTCCACACGCCGTAGGCTTCGAGCATGGTCTTGTCTTCGTCGGACAGGAGCGCAATGCCAAGATCATGCTTGGCCTTGAACTTGTCGTGGCTCTTCACCGAATCGGGGGACACGCCGATGACTTCGGCGCCGGCCTTGGCGAAGTCCTTCTTCATGCCGGAGAAATCGATCGCCTCGCGGGTGCAGCCGCTGGTGTCGTCCTTGGGATAGAAATAGAGCACGACCTTCTTGCCGGCGAGGGACTTGAGCGAGACCTTGCCGCCACCGTCGCTGGCCAGGTTGAAAGCCGGGGCTTTGTCGCCCTCCTGTAATGCTGCTGTCATTTCGCCATCCTTTCGCTCAACTGAGCTTGCACATGGGCGGGAAGCTAGCGAACCCCTCGTGTCAGGTCCATGCCAGACAAATGCAGGATCAGGGTACGAATCGTGGCGAATTCCTTTATCTTCACAGTAAGCCGCAACCGAGAGACGAGAGCTATTGTCTGAACAGGCGAACACCGCCACTGCCAGCGATGTCGCTCCTGCGAACCCGGTGCGCTGTGCGCGGCCGAGTCTGGCGCGGCGCTGCGTGGTGTTCTGTGCCGGTTTGGTCACCTTGCTCGTCGTTCTCGTTCTGGGCGCGGGCGGCTATTTCTACTGGCGGCTGAGCCAGGGCCCGATCCAGGTCGAGTGGCTGGCGGGGCGTATTCAAGACGAGATGAATGCGCGGCTGCCGGCGGGCTATGCCGTCGAACTCGGCAATACGGTCATCGAGAGCAGCGACACCGGACCGGTCCTCTCGGTCAATCGCCTGGAATTGCGTGGCCCGGATGGCGGCCTGGCGGTAAGCGCGCCGCGCGCCACGGTGTCGATCGATCCGCTGCGACTGGCCAGCGGCGAAGCGCGGCCGCGCCGCCTCGATCTCTATGATCTCAATCTGCGCTTGGCCGTGCTCAGCGATGGCACGGTGGCGCTGTCGGCCGGCGAGAAGGAAATCGTCCTACCGGCCAAACCGCCGACCATGGACGATCCGGCCCTGACGACGCCGCAGGCGCGTCTGGTTTCGGTCGTCGCGCATATCATCGCGGCGGCGACGGCCGGCGCCTCGCCGTTGGGCGATCTCGAACATGCCGGCATCGTCGGCGGTCACATGGTCTTCGAAGATCAGCGCACCGGCGTGAAGAATCGATTCAACAACCTCTCCTTGTCCTTTGATAAGTCGAGCGAAGGTGCCGATCTGCAAGTCAGCGCCGAAGACGGGCCACGGCAGCGCGAAGTGCGCATCAAGGCCGCCGGCTTCAGTGGCGACGGTGTCGATGGGGCCGCGCGCCTCGAGATGGCGATGCGCGATATCTCGCTCGATGACATCGCTTTAGCTGCGGGCCTGCGCGATCTGCCTTTCGATTTCGACATGCCGCTCTCGGGCAAGGCGCGTTTCGCCATCGGCAAGGATGGCGCGCTTTACGAGGCGACGGGTGAATATCAGACCGGCGGCGGCTTCTTCGTGCTGCAGCACCCCGATCATGAGCCGATCCCGGTGAGCGCGATCAATGGATCCTTCGCCTGGCAGCCGGATCAACAGAACTTTGCCTTGACCGGCACGCGCTTTCTCGCTGGCGGCACCAAACTGGGCTTCTCCGGAACGGTCGTCCCGCCGAAGCCCGGCGAAGACGCTTGGCGCGCCAATGTCGACATTGCGCCCGGCCAGTTCGGTCCCGAACGGCCGAAGGAAACCGACATCGTCATTGAGCGGGGCCAGTTGGCGCTCACCGTCAGTCCGGCCGCGCAGACATGGTCGATCGATCAGTTCAATGTCTCCGGGCCTGCGCTGTCGATGGTGCTCACCGCCCAGGGCGGTTGGCGGGAAGGCGAGCATCGGCTGGCGCTCTCCGCCGACATGCAGAAGACGCCGGTGCGCACGGTCATGCGGCTGTGGCCGACGTTCGCGGCGCCGGAAACGCGCACCTTTCTGCTGCAACATTTAATCGGCGGCCAACTCGATACGGGTTCGGTGCGCGTCAATCTCGATCCGGATGCGATGGAAGCCTTGCGTGCCGGCCATCCCGTGCCCGAACAGGCCTTGAACGTCGAGTTCACCGTCTCCGACGGCGTGTTCGATTATCTGACTGGCGCACCGCCGTTGTCGCGCCTCGTGGGAAGCGGCCGCGTCACCGGCAAGAGCACGTCGTTCGCCGCGAACCAGGGACAGGTCGATCTGGCGCAGGGCCGCAAGCTGACACTCAATTCGGCGAAGTTCGAGATTCCCGATCAGACCAAATGGGTCTTTCCCGCCTCGGTGAACCTGCAATATAGCGGCACCGTCGATGCCGTCATGGATTTCATTTCGCGCGATGCGCTGAAATCCTACGGTGGCGTGCCGATCGATCCCGCCACGATCAAGGGACATGTCGATGGCAAGGCGGTCATCGACATGCGCCTGGGGCACGAGGCGCCGGGTGGTGATCCTGAGATCCGCGTCTGGCAGCAGGTCAGCAATCTCACCATCGATAAGTTCGTCGGCAAAGAACGGCTGGATCAAGGCACGCTGACGGTCACGGCCGACAGCAAGGGCATGACGGCTTCCGGACAAGGCCGCCTCTTCGGCACGACCGCGAAGCTCGACATGCGCCAGGCCAATCGCGGAGCAGCGGAAGCGACGGTGTCCTTCGTGCTCGACGACGCTGCCCGGGCCAAGCAGGGATGGTCCACCGATGCCTATCTCTCGGGGCCTGTGGGTGTGCGTTTGACCGCCTTGCTCGGTCAAAGCGACAAGCAACGCGGCAGCGTCGAACTCGACTTGCAGAAGACCGCGATCAACCTGCCGATCCCCGGTGTCGGCAAGCCGGCGGGGCGTGCCTCCAAGGCGACCTTCACGCTCACGGGCGATCAGGACAAGATTCAACTGCAGCAACTGGCCTTCGACGGCGGCACGTTCTCGGCGCAAGGCCAGATCGATCTCGATGGCGGCGGCAGCTTCCAGGGCGCCCGCCTGAGCCAGATCAAGCTCTCGCCGGGCGATGACATGCGCGCCGACATTCAGCTTGGCGATGACGGTCTCAAGATCGTCGCGCGTGGCAATGTCTTCGACGCGCGCCCCTTGTTGCAGCAGGCGAACGAAGGGCAGGGGCGCAGCAGCGGCGGCGTCGATCTCGATCTCAAGGCAGGACTGGTGACCGGCTACAACGGTCAGTCGCTCGCCAATGTCGATCTGCGGCTGATCCGCAAGGGCAACACCCTGCGCGATCTCAAGATGACGGCCCGCTCTGGCCGCGCGCCGGTGACGGTCGGCATGAGCCGTGACGAAGGCGAGCCGCAAGTCACCGTGCGCACCAATGACGGCGGCTCCCTGCTGTCTTTCTTCGACTACTACAAGCGCATGGAGGGCGGTCAGCTCACGCTCGTCACGCAGGGCTTTGGCGAGAATGTCGCCGGGGCGCTGTCGGTGCGCGATTTCGTTCTGCGCAACGAACCGGCTCTCGGCCGCCTGTTGCAGGAAGGCGTGCCGCAGCGCGGTGAGGAACGGGCGGCGCAGCTCGATGCGAGTGCCGTCGGCTTCAACCGCCTCGCTGTCACCTTCCGCAAGAACGACGGGCGCATCGACGTTCGCGAAGCGATTATCAACGGTCCCTCGATCGGCATGACGCTGGAAGGCATGATCGACTATCCGCGTAATCGCGTGAACATGAGCGGCACGTTCGTGCCGGCCTATGGCGTCAACAATCTGTTCTCGAAAGTGCCGCTGTTCGGACCGCTGCTCGGCGGCGGCACGAACGAAGGTCTGTTCGGCGTCAACTTTCGCGTGTCGGGGCCGGCCAGCGCGCCGACCCTCAACATCAATCCGCTGTCGGCGATCGCGCCCGGGTTCATCCGCAAGATATTCGGCGCCATCGACGGATCGCAGACGCCGGCACCGCCAGCCGCTGTGCCGCAGCTGGGGCGTCAGCCATCCATGCCGATGTCGATCACGCCGGGGCAGTAGCGGGCTTGTTTACTCCGGCCGCAGCAGGACGTGCTTCTTCTTGCCGAGCGACAGTTTGACGGCGCCATTGACGAGCTGATCGCGCGTCAGGACCGCGCGTTCGTCGCTGACGGCCACGTCGTTGACGCGCAGGCCGCCCGCCTTGATCTGGCGGCGCGCTTCGCCGGTGGAGGCGACGAGGCCGGCCTTCACGAAAGCTGTCAGCACACCGATGCCCGCGTCGAACTCCACCGCTGACATCGCGACCGTCGGCAGTGTGTCGGCGGCGACGCCTTCCTCGAATGTCTTGCGTGCCGTCTCGGCTGCCTGTTCGGCGGCGTCGCGGCCGTGCATCAAGGCGGTCGCTTCGTTGGCGAGGATTTTCTTGGCCTCGTTGATCTCGGCGCCGCCGAGTTTTTCGAGGCGCGCGATCTCGTCGAGCGGCAGGTCTGTGAACAGGCGCATGAAGCGGCCGACGTCGCCGTCTTCGGTGTTGCGCCAGTATTGCCAGTAGTCATAGGGGCTCAGCATGTCGCCGTTGAGCCAGACGGCGCCAGAAGCGGTCTTGCCCATTTTGGCTCCTGACGCGGTGGTCAGCAGCGGCGCGGTGAGCGCATAGAGCTGCGGCGTGCCCATGCGGCGGCCGAGATCGATGCCGGTGACGATATTGCCCCACTGGTCCGAACCGCCCATCTGCAGGATGCAGCCGTAGCGCCGGTTCAGTTCGACGAAGTCGTAGGCTTGCAGGCACATGTAGTTGAATTCGATGAACGACAGTTCCTGATCGCGTTCGAGGCGCATGGCGACGGAGTCCATCGACAGCATGCGGTTGACCGAGAAGTGGCGACCGACATCGCGCAGGAAGTCGATGTAGTTGAGCGCCGTCAGCCATTCCGCATTGTCGGACATGTAGGCGTCGGTCTTGCCCTCGCCGAAGGTCAGGAAACGGGAGAAGGTCTTGCGGATCTCGGCCTTGTTGGCGTCGATGGTCTCGATCGGCAGAAGCTTGCGGCTTTCGTCCTTGCCCGAGGGGTCGCCGACGCGGGTGGTGCCGCCGCCCATCAAGGGGATCGGCTTGCCGGCGCCGGTCTTTTGCAGCCAGTGCATCATCATCGTCGGCAGCAGATGGCCGATGTGCAGGGAGGGGGCCGTGCAGTCATAGCCGACATAGGTGACGAGTTCACCTGCCTTCGCCTTTTCGTCGACGCCCGCGAAATCCGAGCACTGGTGCACGTAGCCGCGCTCCAGCAGAACGGAGAGAAAATCGGATTTCGGACGGAATTCGGCGGACATGGGAACCTCTTTGGCGCTCACTTTCAAAGATTAGCGCGCGAATGCGGGTGTTTAGGCGGCAAAAGGCCCGAGTGCAATGGTGTTGGCGCGGCTCAGGCCGGGGTGGGGGCAGGGGTCGATGCTGGCGTTGGCGCGGGGTTCGGCGCCTGCGCCGCCGGCTGATCCCGGTCGGCGGGGAGGTGCCGTTTCGAGGGGCCGGCGAGGCCCTCGCCGGCATCGGGCGGCAGCCGCAGGTAGATCACGATCGACAACAGCATCAGCACACCCAACCCCAGGAAGGCGGGGGCGAAAATATCCGGGGTGAGGGCGCTTTCGCCGCGGGCGAACTGGGTCATTTCCACGAAGATGGCGCCAAGTGCGATCCCGCCGGAGGCGGCGATCTGCTGGCTGGTGGCGTTGATGCCGGTGGCATTGCTCATGCGGGCGCTATCGACGTCGGAGAAAACCAGGCCGTTGAGCGTGGTGAACTGCAGGGATCGGAAGAAACCGCCGACAAGGAAAATCGACAGCAGGATCACATGCGGCGTCGCCGGGGTGAACAGCGCGTTGACGGCGAATGTGGCGGCGCAGACGATGCCGTTGACGATGAGCGTGTTGCGGAAGCCGAAGGTGCGCAGCACCCAGCCCGAGGCGACCTTCATGAACAGGGCGCCGATGGCGCTGACGAAAGTCAGCAGGCCGGAATGAAACGGCGACAGGCCAAAGCCCAGTTGCAGCATCAGCGGCAGGAGGAAGGGCACCGCGCCCATGCAGAGGCGGAAAATCGTGCCGCCGAGGATGGCGCGGCGAAACGTGACCAGTTGGAACAGGCTGAGGTCGAGCAGTGGATTGGGATGGGTGCGGGCGTGGCGGACGTAAAGGCCAAGAAAGCCGAGGCCGGCCAGCACCAGCAGGATGTTGGGACCGGCGGAGATGAAATGGCCGCCGGCGAGCGAGAAGCCGAAGACGACGCCAGTGAAGCCCAATCCGGTGAGAATGAAGCCCTTGAAGTCGAAATCGCCGGGCTTCTCCTCGCGCACGTCGGCGATGTACTTCGTCACCAGGATCGCGCCGAGGATGGCGATGGGAACGTTGATGAAGAAAATCCAGCGCCAGTGGAAATAAGTGGAGATGAAGCCGCCGACCGGGGGCCCGAGCATCGGCCCGACCATGGCGGGAAAGGTCAGCCAGGTGAACGCCTCGATCATCTGTGAGCGCGGCACCGAGCGCAGCACGATGAGCCGTCCCACAGGCGTCATCATCGAGCCGCCTATCCCCTGGATGACGCGGCATACGACCAATTGCTCCAGCGATTGCGACAGCCCGGACAGGATCGAACCGACAATGAAAATGACGAGCGCGACCCGGAAGACGTTGCGGGCGCCGAAACGATCGGCAACCCAGCCGCTGGCTGGAATGAACACCGCCAGGGACAGCATGTAGGACGTCATCGCCAGCTTCAAGGAGAGGGGGCTGGTCCCCAGATCGGCGGCGATCAGCGGCAAGGACGTTGAGATGACCGTGCTGTCGAGATTCTCCATGAGCAGCGCCGAGGCCACGATAAGCGCGGTGAGTAGGCTGCGGTCCAAAACGGAGAATCCTCAATGTCGGCACTGTAATGCGCCGGCACATTAGACCGCTGTGCTGCCCACGTCCAAAGCGTTAACCGCGTATCAGGACGGCGAGAAATGCGGTTTTTGCAGAGGTCGGGGTGGCGGTGCCTCGGTGCTTTCGCGTTTGGCTTTGGCGCGCCGCTCCTGCGCCAGGACAAGCGTGACCGTGTCCTGCAATTGTTTAAGGTTGAACGGTTTGCACAGGAAGTCGCTGGCCCCCGCCGTGATGGCCGTCTGCCAATAGTCGAGCGACATGTTGGCCGTCATCATGATGAAGGGTTTTTTGGCCAGCACCCGATCGGCCCGCACCGAGCGCAACAGGTCGATGCCCATGGCGGGCTCCATGTTCCAGTCCGAGATGACGATGTCGACCCGGGACTTGGTTAAAATATCCCAGGCCATTTCCACATCGGAGGCCAGGGAAACGCGCTTGAAGCCCATTCGCCGGAGCATGAAAGCCATGACTTCGCGGAAGCTTGAATCGTCTTCGACGACAAGCGCAACCATTGATTTCGTTATCATTACTGCCACTTTTCGCGGGGTGGATAGTCCGAATCGCGAGAACGACGCAACTGCGATTGAGGGGCAGGTTTACCGATTCAGGTAAATCGTACCTTGCTCAATTCATTAAGATTTTAGCGAATTTACCGGTCTTTTGTGGATGGGGACGGCTTTTGCAAATCATGGGTATGTGAGTGTGAAATTTGGCGATTTTCACCCGGACGCCGGCGACGCCGACGTCCTATTTCAAGTCCATCCAGCGGTTGACCTTGCTCAACACGTCCGGCGAGGTGGCGTATAACCGCTCGATCAGCGCCTCCACCTCGCCGCCGCTTTTCGCCCCGGCGGAATCGAGATTCATCTTGCCGAGGTCCGCCTGGAAAGCGGGATCGGCCATGGTCTCCTGGAAAGCCCGACGCCACAGATCGACGATCTGCGGCGGGGTGCCGGGCGGTGCGATATAGGGCCGGGCGATGTCCTGCGACGAGAACACCAATTGGATCGCGGCGCGCTGTTCGTCGGTCTTGGCCAGATCGGTGACGAGCGGAATGCCTTCAAGGTCGGGATGGCCCGTCAGCGCCAGTTGCAGCAGGATCTTGATCTGCCCGCTTTTGACCCAATCGAGACGCGCCGCCTTGATGCTCGACCAATTCCAACTGGCGACGCCTTCGACCTCGCCGCGCTCCATCGCCAAAGCAATGTCCTCGGAGGATTTATAGCCGCGTACGATGTCGAACTTGGTGCCGAGCAGGCCGTTCAAGATCGAGGGGAAGACGATATTGCCCGATGTCGGCCCGCCGCCGCCGACCAGGATCTTGCGGGTAAAAGCATCCTGAATGGAGGAGACGCCGGACTTCGCGGTGACGGCCACCACGCCCGCTTCGCTGGCCAGGCTGGCGAGCCAGATCAGGCGGCGTGGATCGAAGCGCACGTTCGGCACTTTGTAGAGTTGCACGGTGGCGACTGATCCGCCGACCGCGCCAATCTCGGTGCCGTCCTTGCGCGCCGCTTCGGCAATGTAATTCGCTGACATGAGCGTGCCGGCGCCCGGCAGCTCCCGGATGATGATGGTTGGCGTTCCCGGCAGGCGTTTGCCGATATGAATTGCGAGAGCGCGCGCGTAGAGCGCATATCCGCCGCCGGAGGCGTAGATCGATATGGTCTTTCCCGCGAAGCTTGGCTCCTCCGCGCGGCTTGCGGTGGTGAGAAAGATCGCAAACAGTGCGGTGCTCAACACAAGCAATTTCGCCATGCGTCCCTCCCGCTGGCCAAACTGGTGATACAAACTACGGATAGCCCGGCATGTTGGCGGTCGAGCCCGAGCCAAAACCCCAATAGTTGCGCAAGGTCTCGGGGCCATGCTGTTTCGGCCGCAGCGGTGTTTCTTGATGCCACGGTCGCGGATCAAAATAGCCGAGCGCCTCGTCCTTCATCTGGTCCATTTCCGTATAGAGTTCGACGCGCACGCCATCGTGGTTGCGATGGTAGGCGGCGATGTTATGGCCGATGATGTGCCGCCCCGGACCCCAGACGAGCAGCAAATTGTTTTTGGCGAGATAGTCGCAGGCGCGGTGGATTTCCGGCCAGTCTTTGACCTCGAAGGCGATGTGATGCAGTTGCGCCTTCGGATCGTTGACGAAGTTAACGGCGTGGTGATCGGAATTACAGCGCAGGAAACAAAAGAAATCGCCGCGAATGTCCGACAGCCGGAAGCCGAGCACATCCATATAAAACTGCATCACCGGCTTGATGTCTTCGCAGCGATAGGCGACGTGGCCGAGTTTGAGGGGCATGATGCCGATGGGCTTTTCCATGTCCTTGGCGAATTCATATTCGGCGTAGACATCGATGGCGGTGCCCTTGTTGTCCTTGAAGGTGATGGCCTCCTTCACGCCGGGCGAAATTTCGCTGCGCCGCTCAGCCTTCACGCCATGTTTGGCGAGGGCCTTGATACAGTCGTTGAGATCGGTGCCGGGCGCGACCTGGAAGGAGAGGCGCGCCAGTTCCGCCTGATCGCCCTCGACGAGGGCAATGGCTTCGAGGCCCACTTTGGTGGCCAGGATCGCGCTCTTTCTGTCGCGGGCCACCACATTGAGACCGATCACTTCGTTATAATATTCGATCGCCCGATTGAGATTGGGCGTCGTCAAAGTGGCGTGGCCAAGGCGGCGCACATTGATCATGAAATCCTCCCGATCGTCTTTTTATGTGTAGGTAGGCAGCGCTCGGCCTACTTTGTCATCACCACGTTCAGAATGGCCGTCTGGCCTTTCTTCGTTGCGGCGAGCGCATCGGCGAAGCCTTTCTTCAGCTCATCGGGCGTCGAGACTTTGGCGCCGAAGAAGCCGTAATGGTGGCCCAGTTCGTGATATTCGGGGCCTGCGATATGGACGCCGTGGTGATGGGTGGTCGAGGCAGCCGCGCCGCCTTCGTAATAGATCACGTGGCCCTTGCGCATGGCTTCGTATTTGGCGTTGTTGCAGACGACGATGATAACGGGCAGGCCGTAGGTCTTGGAGGCGCCGAGCGCCTGGATGACCGGATTGTAGAGGAACGAGCCGTCGCCGACGAAGAGCACCACCGGCCGGTCGGGGGAGGCGAGCTTGACGCCGAGCGCCGCGCCGATGCCCTGGCCCAAGGCGCCGCCGGTGACGCGGAAGAAGCTCTGCGGCCGGTTGAAATTGAGATGCGAGCGCATCAGCGGCATATGCGTGATGGTTTCATCGCAGATGATCGTGTCGTCGGGCAGGGCGCTATTGGCCACGGCCGCGACGGCGACGGCATCGAGCGCGCCGGCGGCAAGCGACTTGTCCTCCGCCGTCTTCAGCGCCGCGAGCAATTTCTCGTGTTCGCCGGTCCAGCGTTTGCGGCGTTCGTCGACAGCGGCGCCTGAAAGAGATTTCGTCGCCTCGACCAAAGCACGCAGCGCCAGCGCCGTATCGCCTTCGAGATATTGATCGGCGAAGAGCACTTGATAAGCGAGGTGGGCTTTAAGCGGATTGTCGCTGATGGCGACGATACGGCCTTTGCCGGGACGCTTGGTCGGCGGATACCAGGGTGCCTTGCCGGCAACGACGAGAATGAGATCGGCGTCGTCGAGCAGGCCGAGCGTGCCATAGCCCATCCACATCGGATGGGATTTGGGGAAATTGGTGTAGGTGCTGCCACGGCCCGAAATCACCGGAATGGCGAGATGCGTGGCGAGGTCGACAAGCGCGCGAAAGGCGTTGGGATCGCGGCCTGATGTCTCGGTGACAATGACGGGGTTTTTCGCCTTGGCGATGAGATCGGCGACCTCCTTCACGTCCTGCGCCAGCGGCTGCGTCTTTGGCGCCGGCGGCACGGGTTTGAGATCGTCTGGCTTCTTCCACTCGTGCAACATCGCTTCGAGGGCGCAATTGAGATAGACCGGGCCTTGCGGCACGCGCTGCGCCATTTCGCCGGCGCGGGTGATCGTGTGGTAGACGGTGGCGTGGCTGGTGATCTGCGTCGACCATTTGACCAGCGGCGCGACATAGCGCTGCGTGCCGCCTTCGCTGACGCCGCCATACCATTGCGGTTCCACTTCGACCTCTGGATCGGCGCCGAAGGTGAAGGATTCACCCGACATCACCACTATCGGCATTTCCGCCTTGGTGGCGGAGAGCATGGCCATCGACCCATGCATCAGGCCGACGCCGGCGTGGATCAATACCGCCTGCATGCGGCCGGTGACGGCGGTGTAGCCGAGCGCCATGTCGATGGCGACGGTTTCGTGCCAGCAGTCGATGAATTTCGGCCCGGCGTTCTTTTCGACCGTCTGGCGCGACATGGCCTCCCAGACCGGGCTCCATTCGGAGCCGGGGGAAGACATGATGTAATCGACACCGAGATTGCGAAAGGCCTCGACAATGGCCTCGCCGCCGTCCTGATAATTTTTCATCTTGTCCTCCCTTATGTTGGTTCAGTGCTTTTTATGGGCACCTATCAAGCTTGCCGCCGCATCGAGATCGGCCTGTTCGCGGGTGCGCAGGTCAGGCAGACCGACCAGACTTGTGAAGGCATCGAACGTCACCATGCGATCCTGCTGGCTTTTGCTGCTGCCTTCGGTCGCCAATGCCCGCATGAAATCCTGCAGGGTGCGGGTGACGGCCAGCAGCGCTGAGACCGGCCAGATGGCAGCGCTGAAACCGATGTCCTGCAATTCGCGCGCGGTGAGTTCCGGGGTCATGCCGAAATCGACCATATTGGCGAGATGCTTGCCTTCGACCTCGCCGCAGATGCGGCGCATCTGTGCCAGGGTGCGCGGCGCTTCGATGAAAAGCAGATCGGCGCCGGCCTCGCGGAACAGATTGGCGCGTTCGATCGCCGCCTCGATGCCTTCGACCGCAATGGCATCGGTGCGGGCGAGAATGATGAAATCGCCGTCTTCGCGCGCATCGACGGCGGCTTTCACTTTGGCGACCATGTCTTCGACCGAAATGATCGCCTTGCCCGGCGTATGGCCGCAGCGCTTCGGAAACACCTGATCTTCGATCAAAATGCCACCGGCGCCGGCGCGTTCGAACTGTTTGACCGTGCGGCGCACATTGGTGACATTGCCGAAGCCAGTATCCGCATCGGCGAGAATGGGGATCGACACCGCATCGCAGATGCGTGCGGTGTGATCGGCCATTTCGGTCAGCGACAATTGCGAGGAGTCAGGTTCGGCCAAAGTCGCGCCGGTGGCGGCGAAACCGCCGAGAAAAGCGGCGCGATGCCCGGCCTGTTCGGCGATGCGCGCCGACAGAGCATCGTAGACACCCGGCATCGCGCAAATGTCAGGCGCATCGATCAAGGTTCGCAATTGTTTGGTCGGCTTCATTAAAGTTTTCTGCCCTTCATTGGGTTGCAGGTTTACGTCAAATATGTCCGGTCGATTTTGCCTGTCGCATCGACATACCAGCGTTCGCTCGTGGTCATGGGCTTGCCGGTCAGGCGGGCCTGCATCCAGTCGGCGACCAGGGTCGTTGCGAACGGCCCCAATGTTGCTGATGGCACCGTGCCGATGGCGTGGCGGGAATCCTGATAGATGACGAGCTGGCGCGGGCCGCGCACCTGGCTCATCATTTCTTCAGCGAAATGCAGCGGGCTCAGTTCGTCGGATTCGCCGGTGAGGCAGAGCAGGGGCGCCTCGATCTTCTCGGCATGGCCGCGCCACGTGAGGCTCTGCGCGAAGCGATCGAAGGCGGCTTCGTCAGTATAGTTTGCCATGAACATGAAGCGCATTTTGAACGTCGGCGATGCCTCTTCGAAGATCGTGTGGCAGCCGGGTTCGAGGCAGGGCGCGTTGAGGGCGATGGCCTTGATGCGCGGTTCGTTGGCACCGGCGAGCGTCGAAAAGAACGTGCCGAAACTGGTGCCGGACAGGCCGATCTTGTTGCCGTCGATCTCGGGTCGCATGGTCAGCCAATCGACGCAGGCGGTGCCTGTGGCGGCCCAGGCTTCCGGCGTCACATAGATGCCGAGCAGGGGGCTTTCATATTGGCCGGGACCGTCGATGGCGAGAACGGCGATGCCGCGATTGAGCCAGCGGTCGCCGTAAAGGGAAACGCCGCATTCCTTGAAACTGTCCATGCCGGGCACGGAGATGATGGCCGGCACGGGTCCCCCCGCATAGCCATAGGGCAGATGCAGCCAAGCCGGCAGTTTCTTGTCGCCCAGGGGAATCCAGACCTCCTCGACCTGATGATCGGCGAGATCGGCGTATTTGCGATAGCAGGCGCGTTTCGAGGCATTGTAGCGCAGGTTGGTGGCGTCGGCCGCGTCGATCGGCCATTGCGCCGCGCCCCAATGGATGGCGGCGATGAAATAATTGTCACGCGCGGTGACGAGTTCGCCTGCGGCCTCCGCCGCTTCGGCGCGGGCCTGTCGCCGCTTGGCCAAAGCCTCGAAGGCGGGCGCCGCGTCGGCATATTTGCGGATGCGCAGGCGCGCGGCGGCGAAATCCGCATTGGCCTCCGGGCCGCACGGCGCCGAGAGATAAATCGAGCGCGGTTGATCCCAATCGATGCCGTTGGCCTGGATGATGTTATCGAGAAGCCAGCGCTGTTCAGTCCAGCGCTTGGTCGACGGGTGGCCGGCCGAGGCGGGCGCTCCCTCCCGGGTGGCCGAAAGCGTGTCAAAGCCCGGGTTGTGAGCCATTTTTCCTCCCGTTTATTGTTCGCCGACGGCGCGGCGATCCATTGATATCGCCTTCCGGTCACGTCGTCATCTGTGCCGTCATACGGGCCGGTTTTAAGGCGGAGGCGGCTCGGCTTCGGTGATCCGAACCCTGCCGATGCTGCGTTTGTCGAGCGACAGAATTTCGAACCGCAATCCGGCCGCATCAAGGACTTGACCGACGGTCGGCAGATGACCGAGCTGCGTCAGGATATAACCGCCCAGCGTCGAATAGCGGTTGGCGTCGTCGACGAGGTCGCGGCCGATGGCACCGCTCAATTGGCGCACGTCGATAAAGCCGTCGACCAGCCACGACCCATCCTCCAGTCGCTCCAGCGAGGCCGCTTCCTCGTCGATATCGGGGAACTCGCCGGCAATGGCCTCGAGGATGTCCGTCGGTGTCGCGATACCGACCAGCGATCCGTGTTCGTCGACGACCATCGCCGTCTGGACCGGCGAGCGGCGCAGTTGTTCGATGATTTTCAGGACGTCGGTCGTCTCGTGGACGATCGTCGGCTGGCGCGTGAACCGGGTCCAGTCGATCGTCTGTCCGGCGATCAATGCGTCGAGCAATTCGCGGGTGATCGCGACGCCCATGAATTCGTCGACATCGTCACGGGCGATGACGACTTTGCTGTGGGTCAGCTTGCGGATGGCGGCGTGCAATTCGTCCGGGCTTTTATTGAGATCGAGCCATTCGATTTCGTTGCGCGGCGACATGATCGAGCTGACGGGACGTTCGCTCAAGTCGAGCACGCCGCGGATCATCTCCTGTTCTTCGGGCTTGAAGATCGCGCCCTGGGCGGCGTGTTCGGCGATGACATCGACGGTTTCGCCCAGCGAGCCTTCGCCCGAACGGCCGCCCAGCATGCGCAGAACCGCTTCCGACATCCGGTCGCGCAAATCGCCCGTCGTGATGGTTCGCTCGCGGTTGCGGCGTCCCAATTGATTGGCCGCCTCGATTAGAACCGAGAAGCCGATGGCGGCGTAGAGATAGCCCTTGGGAATATGGAAACCGAAGCCTTCGACCACCAGGCTGAAGCCGATCATCAGCAGGAAGCCGAGACAGAGAATGACGACGGTCGGATGTTTCGCCACGAAAGCCATCAGCGGACGCGAGGCGGCCATCATGACGACCATGGCCACGCAGACGGCGGTGACCATCACCCAGAGCTGATCGACCATGCCGACGGCCGTGATGACGCTGTCGAGCGAAAACACGGCGTCTAGAATGACGATTTGAACGATCACCTGCCAGAAGAGGGCGTGAACGACACGTCCTGTCTTCTGCTTATGCGCGCCTTCGAGGCGCTCGTGCAGTTCGATCGTTCCTTTCGCCAACAGAAAGATGCCGCCGAAGATCAGGATGAGATCGCGGCCGGAGAAAGAGAAGCCGGCGACCGAAAAAAGCGGCCGCGTCAGCGTCACGATCCATGAAATCGAAAACAGCAGCGCGATCCGCATGACGAGCGCCAGCGCCAGGCCGATCACGCGGGCCTTGTTGCGCTGATGCGGCGGCAGCTTGTCCGCCAGGATCGCGATGAAAACGAGATTGTCTATGCCAAGGACGACTTCCAGGACAACGAGCGTGAGAAGGCCGATCCAGATGTTTGGATCTGCGAGGAATTCCATGGATTGGGTCCTGTTGCAGGATAAGGGAAGGGGATGAACGCTTTCAGACGAGAAGCGTATTGAAGGCGATGGAGAGGGCGCACATGATCGAACAGGCTCTGCCAATGCAAAGCCCGCGTAGGTCGGCCAGAACTTTCGCTGGTACTATCGCCTTCGTCCGGCATGAGATTTCGGATTATGTCTCGGCGCGCGGCAACATGATGCGATCAAGCTATCATATCTGCTGCGAATGGAAAAGAACGCGGCCTGCGGCGCAATGCGTCATCTCTGTCGCCGTAGGGATTACTGCGTACTTTTGCTGATCGATGTCCTCTGCGTTGGTTGCCACGCATATTCGAGTTGCAGCGCGACGAAATCAGCGGTGTTCTTGCCGTATCGAGCGGCAACGTTGCGTAGCGTCCGGTCCAATGTTGGTGCTGGTGAAACATTCTCGAGCGCCGCAATTTGCCGCTCGGACGGCCAGTGTGTCACAATCTTGTCAGGCAGAATGCGCAGGCCGTTGCGGCTTTCGCGGGCTTCCGGTGAAGCCGCATAGGTGTAAGCCTGCGATCTGTAGGTGCGCGACCAGGCATCGATGACGAGTGCGAGCGAGACTTCATCGACATCGTGCGTGAGTTCCAACCCCAGCTCCTCGCGATTCCAGAAGGCAATGACGTTGCTGATCGCGGTGAGGGCGAAGGGGCGGGTGAACGTGAAGGCTGCGCTGTCGTGGCGCGCATCCCAATCGGCGAGGCCGAGACCTTGCGCGACGCTCTCAGCCTTCGCGCGGCCGGCGATGGCTTCGATCAGTGTCAGCATCATCGGCATGGAGGCGGTGATGCCGGTTGTCGTTGCAACGCCGTTGTCGATCACCATTCGCCGGTTGGCCACGTAAGTGATGCTTGGATGTTTGCCGCGCAGTTCTTTCAGATAGTACCAGTGCGTCGTCGCGCGTTTGCCATCGAGCAGGCCTGCGCTGGCGACGACTTTGGCGCCGGCACAGACGCTGACGATAATAGCGCCTTTGTCCGCCTGGCTTTTCAGCCATGCCATGATGCCGGGATCGTCGTCGCGAACCATGGCGGGAACGATGACGTAGTCCGCGCCGCCGGAATGGCGCGCGTCGAAATCGGCTATCGTCGCCTCCGGTTCGATCTTCAGCGTCGGATAAAGCGTCATCGGGCCGGGCTTGGTGGCGAGCGCCACCACATCGGCGACATCGGCGCGCTTCAGAATGCCATAGGGCATCAGATAGTCGGTGACCTCCGTGCCCTCATTGGCGCCGACGATGGCGATGAGCGGGCGAGGGCGCTTCGGTTTCAGGGCGGCGATCATGGCGGCGGTTTCCGCCTGGGCGATCGGCGCAGGAACGGTTGCGGCTGGCGCGGGCGGCAGGGAGAGCAGCCAGGCGCCGCCGCCCAGGGCTGCCAGCACCCCGAGGCCCAGGGCGCCCCACACCACCTTGTTCATCTTGGCTTCTCCCCTTGGATCGAGAAATTGACATAACTAAATGAAATATAATGATTATTTATAATTATAGCACAGGTTGCCGTGGGTTCGCAGGTCCGGCCCATAGCCATGTTGTTGTGGTCTTGAAACGATCGCACGCGATATTTAGTTGCGCATCGTCGCATGCATGCTATGAGCCGCTGCCAACCCTGTTCCCCATGATCAAGCGGAAACGAGTCGCCCGGCGGCCTCGTACCCGTTTCGTATCCGAAACATATTCCAGGAGTTTGGCAGATGGCCACCATTGAACGTCCGACCTTCGAAACCGCGCTGACGTTCGACGACGTTCTGCTGAAGCCCGGCCATTCGGAAGTGATGCCTTCGGGCGTTGATCTCCGCACCCGGCTGACGCGCTCCATCAGCCTCAACCTGCCGATCATCTCCTCCGCCATGGACACGGTGACGGAGGCGCGTCTCGCCATCGCCATGGCCCAGGCCGGCGGCATCGGCGTCATCCACCGCAATCTCGACCCGGAAGCGCAGGCCGAGGAAGTGCGGCGCGTGAAGCGCTATGAGAGCGGTACTGTCATCAACCCGATCACCGTCTATCCGGACCAACCGCTGGCCGACGCGCTGGAACTGATGAAGATGAATGCGATCTCCGGCATTCCGGTGGTCGAGCGCGGCAATCCCGGCAAGCCGTCGAAGCTTGTGGGCATTCTCACCCATCGCGATGTGCGCTTCGCCGCCGATCCGGCGCAGCCGGTGTCCGAACTGATGACCAAGAAGGTCGTCACGGTGCGCGAAGGCGTGACGCAGGACGAAGCGCGCCGCCTGCTGCATCAACACCGCATCGAAAAGCTCGTCGTCGTCGATGACGAAGGGCGCTGCGTCGGCTTGATGACCGTCAAGGACATCGAGAAGGCAACCTTGCATCCTAACGCCTGCAAGGACGAGCAGGGGCGTCTGCGCGTCGCCGCCGCCTCCACCATTGGCGACAAGGGCTATGAGCGCGCCATGCTGCTCATCGATGCTGGCGTCGATTGCGTCGTCGTCGACACCGCCCACGGCCATTCGCAGAACGTGCTCGACCAGGTGACGCGTATCAAACGCGTCTCCAACAAGGTCGCCATCATCGCCGGCAATGTGGCGACGGCGGAGGGCACCAAGGCTTTGATCGACGCGGGTGCCGATGCGATCAAGGTCGGCATCGGTCCGGGCTCGATCTGCACGACGCGGATCGTCGCTGGTGTCGGCGTGCCGCAGCTCACCGCCATTCTCGAATCCGCCGAAGAAGCGCGCAAGAAGGACATTCCGGTCATCGGCGACGGCGGCATCAAATTCTCCGGCGATCTCGCCAAGGCGATCGCCGCCGGCGCCGAATGCGTGATGATCGGTTCGCTGCTGGCGGGCACCGATGAGAGCCCCGGCGAAGTGTTTCTCTATCAAGGCCGCTCGTTCAAATCCTATCGCGGCATGGGCTCGGTGGGCGCCATGGCGCGCGGCTCGGCCGACCGCTACTTCCAGCAGGACATCAAGGACACGCTGAAACTGGTGCCGGAAGGCATTGAGGGCCAGGTGCCTTACAAGGGGCCGGTCGGCGCGGTCGTGCATCAGCTCGCCGGCGGTTTGCGCGCGGCCATGGGCTATGTCGGCGCGCCCAGCATCACCGAATTCCAGAAGCGCGCCCGCTTCGTGCGCATCTCCAGCGCCGGCCTGCGCGAAAGCCACGTGCATGACGTGTCGATCGTGCGCGAAAGCCCGAACTATCCGATGGGTGGTGGCTAGTTAAAGCCGCAAGCTTCGTGTCATCCCGGACGCGCTGAAAGCGCGATCCGGGAACCAGGAGCGTGTGGTAGAGTTCTGCAACATGACAGCTGTTGCCCCTGGTTCCCGGATCAGTTGCTGCGCAACTGTCCGGGATGACACGAAGGCTTGCGGCGAAGACGATTGAGCCTCTAACATCCCGCCTCAATCACCAGCGGAGGTGCGCTCATGTCGGTCCAGGCCATTCTGCTTCCCGTCTTCGCCTACGTCCTGCTGGTGCTGATCATCTTGATCGAACTGGGCCGGCGGCGCGGGCAGGCCGTGAAGGCGGGCGAGGTCGGCCAGGATGCCACCTTGCGCGAAAACGCCTGGCCCAATTACGTCACCCAGGTGTCGAACGATTTCCGCAATCAGTTCGAGATTCCGGTGCTGTTCCTGGCGCTGGTGGCCTTTGCCATGTTCACACGCAAGGCCGACCTGCTGTTCGTGGTCCTGTCCTGGGTGTTCGTGATTTCGCGCTATGTCCACGCTTTCATTCACACCACCTCCAACGGCATGGTGCCGCGCCTCTCGGCCTATTTCATCGGCGTGGTCGTGCTGATGGTGATGTGGATCATCTTCGCCGTGCAGATTCTTCTGGCGGTTTAGCTGGACTTTTGGGCCGGGATCACCACAACAGGCCCCATGACACCCGCAGCCCGCATCGCCGCCGCCATCGAAGTTCTCGATGACATCGAAACCCGCCGCCGCCCCGCCGCCGAAGCCCTGAAGGATTGGGGCCTTGGCCACCGTTTCGCCGGTTCGAAGGACCGCTCGGCCATCGCCAGTCTGGTCTACGACGCCTTGCGCGTGCGCGCCTCCGCCGCCTGGATCATGGGGGAGGACACACCTCGCGCGATCATGCTCGGCGCCCTGAAACGTGGGCGGGGGATGGAGACGCAGGCCATCGCCGCGCTCTGCGGCGCGGGCCCCCATGCGCCGCCCGAACTGACCGAGGCCGAGCGCCAGCGGCTCGACGCCGACGATCTGACCGGCGCACCCGATCATGTGCAGGGCGATTATCCGGAATGGCTGGCGGAAGCCTTTCAAGCCGCCTTCGGCGACAACGCCGTGGCCGAGGGGCGGGCGCTGGCGGAACGCGCGCCGGTCGATCTGCGCGCCAATCTGCTGAAGACCAGTCGCGACAAGGCGCTCGCCACCCTGGCGCATCTCAACGCGCAAGCCACGACGCTCTCGCCCTGGGGGCTTCGTATTGCTGTCGGCGCCGACGGACGCGGCCCGGCGCTCTCGGCCGAGCCCGCCTATGCCAAAGGGCAGGTGGAGGTGCAGGACGAAGCCTCGCAGCTCGCCGCGCTCATCGCCGGCGCCAAGCCCGGCTGGCAGGTGCTGGACCTGTGCGCCGGGGCCGGCGGCAAATCCCTGGCGCTCGCCGCCATGATGGAGAACAAGGGCCAGGTCTTCGCCACCGACAGCGACGGCCGCCGGCTGATGCCGATCTACGACCGGCTGGAACGGGCCGGGGTGCGCAACGTGCAGGTGCGCGCGCCCAAGGCCGGCAAGATGGATCTCGCCGATCTCGAGGAGCGCTGCGATCTCGTCTTCGTCGATGCACCCTGTACGGGCACCGGCACGTGGCGGCGCAACCCGGACGCCAAATGGCGCACGCGCCCCGGCGCGCTGGAACAGCGTCAGAAGCAGCAGGACGAGGTGCTGCAACAGGCGGCGCGCTATGTGAAGGCCGGCGGCCGGCTCGTCTATGTCACTTGTTCGGTGCTGCGCGAGGAGAACGAGGCGCGCGTCGCCAATTTCCTGGAAAATTCCGACGGCTTCCTGCCGCTCGATGCGGCGCATATAGCGCGCGGTGTCGGCATCGAGGCCCTGGCGGATCATGCCTCGCCGCATGGCGCGGGCTTAAGGCTCTCGCCGGCCAGTGCTGGCACGGACGGGTTCTACATCGCGGTTATGCTGCGCGTGTGATCGGCTTCAAGCTCGCCGGGCACCAGCGGCCGGGGCGGCCGCCGTTCTGGCAGGCGATATTGAGCAGCAGGAAGGCTTCGCGCTGCATCGGCCGGAAGCCGAATTCGGCCGCGCGGCGGCTGCGCAGGTCGTGCAGCTGAAAATCCCACTGGGCGAGCTGGGCATCGAGCGACGCGAGCGCGAAGGCGATGGCGCCCGGGCGCTTCTCGAACAGGCTTTCGGTGACGAAGACGCGGCCCGAGGCCATGCCGAAGCCGCCGGCGACGAGATCGCCGGCCTGATCGCGCACGGCGAAGCAATGGACAAACCCCTGGTCGAACAGGTTGGCGAACACCTGCAAGGCGGCCGGGCTCAGGCCGAAGCCTTCGCCATCGCGCGTGGCGGCGGCAGCGCAGGCGCCGGCCACCTGCTCAAAGTTCTGGTCGAGTTCGAAGACAAGGCCGGCGGCGGCCACGGCCTTCGTGGCGGCGGGCTTGCGCACCATGCGTGCCTGCGGCGACCACCAGGTCGCCTTGCCCAAAATCCAGCGCGGAAAGAAGCCGACCGCATAGCCCCCGGCGATGGCCATGGGGGTGACGTCGTCGATGACGCCGGCGATGCCGTCAGGCCGGCGGCGCACCTCTTCCAGCGCCGGCAGGCCGGTATGGCCGAGAAAGGGCGCGCGCAGGAAGAAATCGGCCGTCTGGGGCAGGTCGCGGATATGGCGCAGCAGATAGCCGACATCGGCGCCAACCCTGGCAAAGCGCGCGAAAACCGTCTCGCGGAACATCCGCTCCCGGTATTTGCGTCGCTCCGTGCGGGTCATGTCGGTGCCCCAGTCGGATCCATCCGAAAAGAGTGTCCCAAACTGCGCGATTCGATAATTCAGCATAACCTGTCCCTGCCGGTTCGGCACATCCGACCCCGGTTGCTCACAGGGCTTACCGGGCGGGCGTTGCGGCGGGCGTAAGCAAATCGTTCAAAACCCGGTTAAAACCGGTTCACCATGAGGGCTGCGGCGGGCTTTATAAGGCTTGTCCCGTTGCACCTTTTCGGGGGGTGCCGTAATCGATTTCCTTAGCCGGAGACCCGAAATTTCATGACCGCCGCTCACACAGACATCATCGCCAACCACGACAAAGTGCTGATCATCGACTTCGGCTCGCAGGTGACGCAGCTCATCGCCCGCCGCGTCCGCGAAGCCGGGGTCTATTGCGAGCTGGCGCCGTTCCAGAATGCCGAAGCTGCCTTCAAGGAGCTGAATCCAAAGGCGGTTATCCTTTCGGGCGGGCCGTGCTCGGTGACCGACGAGGGCTCGCCCCGGGCGCCCCAGGCGGTTTTTGACGCCGGCATTCCGATCCTCTCCATCTGCTACGGCCAGCAGACTACGGCCGTGCAGCTTGGCGGTGTGGTGGAAGGCGGGCACGCGGCCGAGTTCGGCCGGGCCGATATCGAGATCAAGGAAAAGAGCGCGCTCTTCGACGGCCTGTGGGAAATCGGCCGCCGCTACCCGGTGTGGATGAGCCACGGCGATCGCGTGACGCGGTTACCGGAAGGTTTCTCCGTCAAAGCCGTCAGCGAGAACGCGCCCTTCGCCATCGCCACCGACGAGAAGCGCCGCATCTACACCACCATGTTCCACCCGGAAGTGGTGCATACGCCCGACGGCGCAAAACTGATCGCCAATTTCGTCCATAAGATCGCCGGGCTGAAGAGCGACTGGACCATGGCCGCCTTCCGCGGCGAGGCCGTGAAGTCGATCCGCGCGCAAGTGGGCGAGGGCCGGGTGCTCTGCGGTCTCTCGGGCGGTGTCGACAGCTCGGTGGCCGCCGTGCTGATCCATGAGGCGATCGGCGACCGGCTCACCTGCGTCTTCGTCGACCACGGCCTGATGCGCCAGGGCGAGGCCGAGCAGGTGGTGAGCCTGTTCCGCGACCATTACAACATCCCGCTCGTCCATGTGGACGCGAGCAACCTGTTCCTCGGCGCGCTCGACGGCGTCACCGATCCGGAAGTGAAGCGCAAGACGATCGGCAAACTGTTCATCGACGTGTTCGACGCCGAGGCCAAGAAGATCGCCGCCGACGGGCGCGGCGCGCCGCAATTTCTGGCGCAAGGCACGCTCTATCCGGACGTGATCGAAAGCGTCTCCTTCACCGGCGGCCCCTCGGTGACGATCAAGAGCCACCACAATGTCGGCGGCCTGCCCGAACGCATGAACATGAAGCTGGTCGAACCCTTGCGCGAACTCTTCAAGGACGAAGTGCGCGCGCTCGGCCGCGAGCTTGGCCTGACGAAAGCCTTCGTCGACCGCCACCCCTTCCCAGGCCCCGGCCTCGCCATCCGCATCCCCGGCGCGATCACGCGCGAGAAGCTCGACATCCTCCGCAAGGCCGACGCGATCTACCTCGACGAAATCCGCAAAAGCGGCCTCTACGACAAGATCTGGCAAGCCTTCGCCGTGCTGCTGCCGGTGCGCACCGTGGGCGTGATGGGCGACGGCCGCACCTATGACCACGTCTGCGCGCTGCGCGCGGTGACGTCAGTGGACGGCATGACGGCGGATTTCTTTCCGTTCGACATGAACGTGCTGGGCCGCTGCGCCACGCGGATTATTAATGAGGTGAAGGGGATTAATAGGGTGGTTTATGATGTGACGAGCAAGCCGCCGGGGACGATTGAGTGGGAGTGAGGGGGCGTAGAGCAGTCTTTAGAATCATCACTGGCAAGCTTCGGAAAGATTAGTTCCTAGTTGCCTCGAAGCTCTAGCGAAATGGCTCAGATCAGGGCATATTCTGCTGGGGGGCTGCGTGAAGAAAACTAAGAACGACAAATCGGCGAGCGAAACTGAACACCTAAAGGCGCCCACGCCGTGGCCGGGCGCTAATGCTCGCCTTTTGGGGTTAGGGCAGGGGCTTCCAGTTGCTCCGCTTGATAGGCTGGCAAATTTCAGTGCTGCCGATTTTGAACGTTTCACTCTCGAATGGGCCTCGGACTATCTTGCGGTCAAGGTGCCCGGTATAATCGAGGTTCAGCAGCGTGGAGGAGCCGGTGATAAAGGGCGCGACGTTATCGCGTGGCTCGACCCCAACACCGTACCCAATCGCAGGTGGAGGCTCTATCAGTGTAAACACTATGCCTCCGCATTGGGTGCTGGACCTGCGGTCGCGGAAATCGGTAAGGTTCTTTTTTATAGCCATCGCGGCGACTACAGTTTTCCGCAGGAATACCATTTTATCACCCACAAAGGGGTAACATCTCCCTTCCAAGATCTTTTAGACGAGCCTGAAAAACTCCGAAAATTTGTCATCGACAATTGGGATAAATATATCAGGACGGAAGTACGCAACGAGCCTGTTGATCTCACGCCAGAACTTAAAATTCATGTGGAGACTGTCCCGTTCACCGTTTTCCGAGCAAAGCAACCGCTCGACCTAATTAACGAGCATGGGCAGACGCGATACCATCTTACCGTTTTCGGGCTGCCTCTCATCGAACGACCAAAGCCCCCTGAGCCCCCCTCCGAAGTTGCGCCGGGGGAGATTGAATATGTGACGCAACTCCTCGCCGTCATCTCCGCTGATCTCGGACAACCGGTGTCGCAATTGACGGACTTTGTACATTCCGAGAAACACAGGCGCTTATTCGATCGTTCCCGGCTGACGTTCTATCATGCCGAGGGACTAAAGGAGCTTGCGCGAGACCAAATGGCTGACGAGGGCTTCTTCAATACCCTTCTGGGTGAGTTTGTAGATGGCCTTTATCATTGGCACACCGGCGAGCCGGAGGGTTACGACCGACTGATTTCCACCATCAAAGCCTCGCAGGTTTTGCAGTTGAGCAAGCATGTGCTGGAGCCTCACGTCTTACCCAACGATCGTGAAGGTATGTGTCATCAGATGGCGAACGAAGGCCGGGTTCATTGGTGCGAGACATGAGTTCGCGCGGTCATCAAACACGACCTTTTAACACTCCGATCGAATATGGGTTAAGGCTTCTGTTCGCACTGAATCAGGCAGGCGAGCGCTCACTCGATCTCCAACGTCTCGTGTCGTACGATTATCTGCTGGTGCATTCCGGCGACGTGGAGGATGGCCCGGCTAGTCTTCATCCCGCCGTACCGTTTCGCGGTAGCGAACTGCTCGTGAAGCGCGCGCTGGTGCAGGCTGGTCTTGATGCGATGTTCGCTAAAGAACTATTGGAAAAAAGATTTGAGCCTACTGGTATCTGCTATCGTGCAACCGCACTGACGGGTGCTTTCTTGAAACTGCTTACCTCCTCCTATGCGTCCGCTTTGCGTGCTCGCGCAGAATGGGTCGTGACCAGATTTTCTGATTATTCGGATGCAGAATTGGAAAGCTACATGACCGAGAATGTTGGTCGGTGGGGCGCAGAGTTTGAGCGACTAACGATCATCAAGGAGCTCGAGTTGTAATGTTCCAGGTCAGAGAAATCCTTCTCAGCGGTAAAGGGCTTCCGGATGCTTCCGTGAAGTTTGCGTCGGGACCTAACGTGATTGCCGGCGAGTCGGATACTGGGAAAAGCTATTTGCTACATTGCCTAGACTATATATTCGGGGCTGATGAGCTGAAGAAGCGCATTCCTCAAGCTGAGTCATATGAGAAACTTTCGGTCGAATTTCAAAACGCGGCAGGTGAATATCTCTCTCTTGTTCGAAGCCTCTCAGGCGGCGATCTTTCCGCTTTTCGCTGCCCCATCGCTTCGATCAGTGGGGACGGCGAAGTTGTCGTTAATCGTCGACGTGGGCTTAGCAAGGCCGCTGATGTGACCTCCGTCCTCTTCCCGTTTGCGAGCATCCCCGAAGCTCAATTGCGTAAGGATAACGACGGGAAAACCCAGCGCCTCACCATTCGGACATTTCTCCCTATTCTCATCGTTGATGAGGTGTCCGTGATCGAGGAGCAGTCGCCGGTTCTCGGTCGGCCGGGTTTTGATGATACTGCGCGGAAGCGCATGTTAGCTTACATGCTATCTGGCAAAGATGATTCTAGCGTGGTTGCGACGGAAAAGAAGGCAATTGTTGCAGCTCGTCTAAATGCTCAGGTGGCGCTAATCAACGATCTTCTCGTTCCGCTGGAGCAACGCCTCCGGGGCAATTCGCCTGACGAGACTGAGGACTCTATCGATAAGATAGATGAGACAATTGCTCGGGTATCCGATGAGCTTTCGACGGTTGAAAACGAGCGCGTGATGCTCATGAAGGATCGAGTCGCCGCAGTCGATATCAGGGTGAAAGCCGAGACACAGGTTCTGGCGATCGATCAGTTGCTGATGAGGTACCAACTTCTCAGCGAGCATTATACGTCAGATTTGAGTCGATTGGATTTCGTATCGGAAGCGGCGCATTACTTCGATGGTTTGCAGGATGTTACCTGCCCACTTTGCGGTCAGAACATGGACGAAGAACACGCCCACAAAGCCGCTCAGTCCAGTGGGGGTATCTACGCTGCGGCCCGCGCAGAAGCAGCCAAGATACTTGCTCAACGTCGTGACCTTGATGATGCTATCGCTGGATTGAAGCGTCGCCGCGAAGTGCGCGCTGCCGAACGTTCAAGTGCAGACGAGACGATTCAAGCGGCTGAGCGGCAGTTGGTCAGCATCGTTCAGCCTTCAATTACTACCGGCACTGCTCAACTACGCCGCCTTAATGCGCGGCGCTTGGAGCTTGAAACTGTCCGCAATGACAACGAACAGGTGGAAGCTCTGCGTTCTCTAAAAGCGCAGATTGAGCAGACTACAGCCGGCGGCAATCGCGGCAAAAAGCAATGGGAAGAATTGCCGGGCAAGTCCCTCACAGGCCTATGCAAGGAGATCGAAGCCGTTCTTGAGGAGTGGAAATGGGATGGTGAAGGTCGGGTTGAGTTCGATGAAAAGGCGTATGACATCAAGGTGGACGGCCAAGCTCGACAGTCTCACGGCAAGGGTGTGCGCGCTGTCCTCTATTCAGCTTTCGTGATCGCCCTCGTTCGGTACTGCCAAAGAGAAAGCTTGCCTCACCCAGGGTTTGTGGTGATCGACTCTCCTCTGACAAGCTATAAAAAGCGAGGAGCTGGTATCGGCGGTGCGGATACTACTGTAAGTCAGGGTGTAGAGGCCGCTTTCTGGGAATCGCTCACCAGCATCTCTAGCGACGTTCAGGTCATAATCGTCGAAAACAAAGAGCCGCCGCCTGATGTCGCTAGCGCTGTTCACTACGAGTGGTTTGCCGGGGATGAGGCTGGCCCCGCAGACAGGGTCGGATTCATACCCGCGCAGGATAGGTTAAGCATGGCATACTGATATCTTGGAGGTAGAATGCGCCCCAGATCGGAGGCTTCAGACAGCGTACGTTTCTCGCGACGAGGACGAACCCCGAGGCTGACGCGCTAACGGGGTCAGGGCGCTGGACGCTGGCATGTCCATGGGCGCGAACATCGTCTTGCAGCCGAAACGCGCGGACGCTTGCTCCGGCGGCACCGAGACGGCCATGATCTTCAACCTGCACGTACATCCTTATCAAACCGCGACCTTCTGCTCCCGCCGCTCCGCATAAATCGGCGCCACGTCGATAAACACCCGCAGCTCTCCCACCTTATCTCCGTCCGGTTTTAGGATGGCGACGCTGGGCAGCGTCAGGGTTTGGCCGTCCTGGCGGGTGTAGGTCACGGCGGCTTCGAGGATCGTTTCGTCCGGGTGGTCCCAGCGGTTGAGGAAGGTGTGTTTGAGGCCGCCGATGGTCGACCAGAAGTGGCCGATGGCGCCGGCGATCTGGTCGGGGCCAACGGCTGCCGGGAAATTCGCGAAGGTCATCCGTGCGCTCTGGCTGTGCAGGGACCTGAAGGTTTCGAGGTCCATCGCGTCGACCGCTTCGTAATAGCGCTTGATCAGCGCGTCGCGGGTGGTCTTGCCGTAATCATCCCGCGCTTATTGAGAACATATCTCCAACACCGGCCGGATCTCCATTGTGCCGTGCGCGGCGCCGGGGCAGCGCGCCGCCCAGGCAATCGCCGTGTCGAGATCGGGCGCTTCGATCAGGTAATAGCCGCCGAGCTGCTCCTTGATCTCGACATAGGGGCCGTCGAGAACGTGCGTCTTGCCATCGGCGATACGCACGGTCGTGGCTGATGCGACCGGCTGCAAGCGGTTGCTGCCGATCAGGGCGCCGGCTTTCTCCAGCGCTTGGGTATAGGCGGTGTAGGCCGCGAGCGTCTGCTCGGCCTGGTCCTTCGGCAAGGCGGCGAAGGCGGCTTCGTTGGCATGAATCAAAAGCATGAATTGCATGCAGCTCTCCTCATCTCCAAGTCTCTTAGTCTCATGGTCTCCTCATCTCCAAGTCTCTTAATCTCATGGTCTCCTCATCATTGCTGAAGGATCGACTCTGTTATTGCAGGATTGCTTTGGCGCTCGGGCGGGCGCTGACGCGTTGGAACCACTGGGTGAGTTTGCTCTTGCCGGCGAGGATCGTCTCCCCTTCAGGCGTCAGGCGCAGCCAGTCGAAGTGCGGCAGGAGGCGCAGGTCGGCGAGGCTCAGGGTTTTGCCGGTGAGGTAGGGCGCGGCGATCAGGGCTTCGAGGGCAGCGGCGCAGTTGCGCGCCAGCGGCACGGCGGCTTCGACCCGTTTCGTGTCGGTTGGGCGGCCAAAGAAGGTGGGCGCGATCAGCCGCTCGAAACCGATATCGCTGATCCAGGATGGGGCCAGGTAGCAATCGATGATGCCGATGATCTGGGTCATACGCGCCGCCTCACGCGCATCCGCCGGCTGGAGCGCGGGACCGGGAAAGGCCTGGTCCACATAGCGCAGGATGGCCTGGGTTTCGTAGACGTGGAAGCCGTCGTGATCGAGCACGGGCACTTTGCCGAAGGGGTCGCGCGCCAAATGCTCGGGCGCCTTCCAGGCCGGCGGCATCAGGCTGACCAGTTCGTAGTCCACGCCTTTCTCGGTGAGGCCCAGCATGGCGCCGCGGACGTTGGGGCTGCTCGCCATCCCATAGAGTTTGACACCCATCTCGATCTCCTTCGTGGGCCTTGCGGCTGAATTTGTGCCGCTAAAACGCTGTCGTTCGGGCGGGCGAGATTTCGACAGGGTGGGGAAGAAATTTTGCGAAGCACGGCGAAGGGAAACCTGATTGGCTCTTGAGCCGTCAGTCTGTTGAGTGGCGTCTTCGACAAGAACAAAATAAGAACAAAAATCCGCCGCCCTTGCTTCGTATTTTACGGCTGGAGCGTTTTCGGGCGAAGGGGGCAGCGGTTTGTGTGGGGAAAACACATCGAAACAAGATTTTAGGACGAACCCACGGTGCGGGGCGCCTTTGGGGCATCGATGTTCACGTGGCCGCCGAGAGGGGGTGTCGGCGAAAACTGGGGAACAACCCCATGCAAGGGGCATTTCTTCAGCCTTTCGGCAGGAACGTTCGGCGGCGGCGCGGGTCGCGGCTTGGGAGGCGATCAGCGCAGTTTTCCCGCCGCATGCGTCAGGCGTAGCGCATCGCTTCGAAATCAGCGATCAGGCCCGAGCCTTTTGGGCGCCAGCCGAGCTTGGCCTGGGTCAAGGTGCTGGACGCCGGCATGTCCATGCGCGCGAACATCGTCTTGCAGCCGAAACGCGCGGACGCTTGCTCTGGCGGCACCGAGACGGCCATGATCTTCAGCCCGCACGTGCCGGCCTATCACACCGCGACCTTCTGCCCCCGCTGCTCCGCATAAATCGGCGCCACGTCCATAAACACCCGCAGTTCTCCCACCTTATCTCCGTCCGGCTTCAGGATGGCGACGCTGGGCAGTGTCAGGGTCTGGCCGTCCTGGCGGGTGTAGGTGACGGCCGCTTCGAGGATCGTTTCGTTCGGGTGGTCCCACCGGTTGAGGAAGGTGTGTTTGAGGCCGCCGATGGTCGACCAGAACTGGCCGATGGCGGCGGCGATCTGATCGGGGCCAACGGCGGCCGGGAAATTCGCGAAGGTCATCCGCGCGCGCTCGCTGTGCAGGGACTTGAAGGTTTCGAGGTCCATCGCGTCGACCGCGTCGTAATAGCGCTTGATCAGTATGTCGCGGGCGGTCTTGGCTGTGCGGATCGCGGCGAGCGTCGCATCGACGGCCTTCAGATAATCCTGCTCGACGATTTTGCCGTAGGCGATTTCTTCCGCGCTGCCGTCGGCAACGCCGGCAAGCTGCAACTTGAAACTGAAGCGCAGGCCGAGGCCATCATCGTCCTCTTCGATGAGGTTGAGAATGGTGCCCAGCACCGAACCGTCGAGCCGCACGAATTCCACCTGCCGTTGTGGCGTCATGGTGATGCGCTCGCGGCAGCGCTCGCCGCGAAACTCGATCTCGCGTACGAAGACATTGTCGTCTTCACGGGTGAGCACCTTGCAATGGGTCATCGCCGGCACGAAGGGCAGGGCATTGTTGGCCTTCAGGACAAGGCCCTGCCAGACGTCGCCGCGCGTCAGGGTGGGGTGGCCAGGCGCGTTGACCGGGATACGTTTCGACACTTCGATCATGGGTAGCCTCCCTGCATTTATGTACCGTAACGAACGGTACGGTAAAAGCCGGCCGGTGGCCAGCTAAAAGTTTTGCGCTGGCCTCAGGCGATGAGCTGGCTTAGCTTGGGCTATGGAATCACGTAAGAAATCAACGGCGCGGCCTGCGGCGTCCGGCACTCGGCGCGGTGCTGACACGCGTACGCGCACCGAGGTCAAGCGCGAGAAAATCGTGCGCTCCGCCGCAAAACTGTTTTTGGAGCGCGGCTATGACAGCGTGTCCATCAACGAAATCATCGCGGTCGTCGGCGGCTCGAAGGAAACCATCTATTCGAATTTCGGCAACAAGGCGCAGCTGTTCGAAGCCGTCGTGCGCCAGCTCTGTTCCGACGTCACCATTCACATCGATACACGTCCCGAGGGCACGCTGGAGGAGCAGGCGACGCGCCTGGCCCGCTCTTTCGTCGCGATCGTGTTGACCCCGCAAATCATGGCCTTTCATCGGCTGGTGACGTCGATCGGGCGGGCCTTTCCGGAGGTTGGCCGGCTGTTCTATCAGACCGGCCCGGAGACGATGTATCGCATCTTCGCGCAGTGGATCGCGCAGCATCAGGCGAAGGGCAATATCCGCGCCGATGCGGACCCGCGTCGCCTGGCCGTCTTGTTTCACGACATGCTGATCGGCGAACAGATGCTGAGCTGGCTCACCGCCGCCGCCAGCCAGAAGGACCGGGCCAAGCGGATCGATCAGACGGTCGAGCTTGCCGTTTCGGTTTTTATCGGCGGCTGCGCAACGGAAGCCGGAACACGGGCGGCGTCGCAAAAAGCGAAAGCGCCGCGCTCGAAAAGCGCCTGAGCGCTGCCTAAAGCGCGGCCTGTCGCACCGCTTATATCTGCCTGAAAAATCGATCGTTGCAGCGCTGCAAGCCCGGTCGTTGCGGCCGGTGCAGTCGCGCGCGCCCGCGCTCCGCGATGCGAAAAATCTCCCGCGCATAATCGCCATTGTAAAAATTTCCAAAGATGGGCACACTACGTACCGTAACGGACGTTACGCTTTTGGGAGGGAGCAGACATGCAACAGGAAGCGACACGCGTCGTCGCCGTTCACCCGCTGGCCGCGCGGCCTGACTTTTCCGACATCATCGCCCGCATCCGAAAGCTCGCGCCGGAGATCGATGCGCGGGCTTTGAGCACGGAGAAAGCCAAGCGCGTTCCGGCGGAGACCATGGAGGCGCTGCGCGACGCAAACGTGTTTCGCACGATGCAGCCCAAGCGCTTCGGCGGCTACGAATATGGTCCCGCCGAGCTGGCGCAGATCGGCTTCGAGCTGGGCCGCACCTGCGGCAGCACCGGCTGGTGCGGCACGCTCGCGGTGTGCTTCGGCTGGATGACCGCCTTCTTTCCGCTCGAAGCGCAACAGGAGGTTTGGGACAACACCGACAATCTGCTCGCCGTCTCCTACACGCCTTCGCCGAAGGTCGAAGTGGTTGACGGCGGCATCAGGATTTCGGGCAGTTGGCCCTGGGCGAGCAGCGTCGACAGCGCCGCCTGGCTTATCCTAGCCGCCTTGATCCCGAACCGGGAGGGGCCGCCGGCCATCGCCTGGTGCCTCGTGCCGATCGGCGACGTCACCATCGATCACGAGAGTTGGAATGTCAGCGGCCTGCGCGGCACGGGATCGAAGACCGTTCACATCACCGAGCCGGTCTTTGTGCCGCAGCACCGCGTGCTGCCGCTGAGCGTCGTCTTCTCCGGCCAGGTGCCGGGCCTTGCCGTGCCCGACAATGCGCAGGCGCGCTTCGGCTATCCGACCTTTGGCCCGACCGCTCTGGTCGCGCCCATCGTCGGCATGGCGCAAGGCGCGCTCGATGCCTTCACTGAGAATGCGCGCGACGCCAAGCGGATGACGCGGCCCGGCGTGTTCGAAAAGGTTGCGGACCAGCCGATGACCCAGAGCCTGATCGGCCGCTGTGCCGCGCGCCTCGACGCCGCACGTACATTAATGGTGACCAGCCTCACGGAGGGCCAGGAGGTGGTGAGGCGCGGCGGGACGCTCGAGATCGAGCAGCGCGTGCGCATCCGCCGCAACCATGGATTTGCAGCCCGCACCTCAGCCGAAGTGGCGAGCGACATTTTCACCAAGTCGGGCGCCTCGGCGGCCGATGAGCGGAATCGCGTTCAGCGTTTTTGGCGCGATGCCACCGTCGCCGCCCAGCACGCCAGTCTCGACTGGGACGCGCTGTCGGCGCTTTATGGCACGCAGCAATTGGGCCTGCAGCCGCAGGGGGTGTTTTAAGGAAGGGCGATCACGGCTCCTTCTTGAACACATCCTGGAAGATGAGCGGGCCCCAGATGCGGCCGCGGGCGTGCACCAATGCGCCGCCCTCGTTGAGCTTCCCGAGCTTGATGGGGGCGAAGCCGAGTTGTTTGGCCAGGGTCGCCACGGGGGCGACCGCGTCCTCGTCGTCAGAAGACAGAAAGACGACGCGGTGGCCGCCCTCGACGATCGGATCGGCCGCCAGGGTGGCCGCGATTAGGTGATTGAAGCCTTTCACGAGCCTGGCGCCGGTGAACGCTTTCGCGACGAAGGCAGAGGACAGCAGGCCGTCCTGTTCCTCAAGGGGAGCCAGCGAATTCATCGCGTCGATGATCGTCTTGCCTTTCCAACTCGGCAGGGCCTTCGCAATCTCGCGATGCTCGCCGAACGGCACCGCCAGGATAATCGTGTCGGCCGCAAGCGCATCCCGCAGCGGTTTGGCTGTGACCGTGGGGCCGATCGCCCGCGCCTGCGGCGCCAACGCCTTGGCCGGCTGGCGGCTTGCGACTGTGACCTCGATGTTCTTGCGGGCAAAGGCGTGGGCGAGGGCCTGGCCGACCTTGCCGAAGCCGATAATGGCAGTGCTCATAATGTTTCTCCGATCCGTGTTGATATTGATTTGTCGGCCTTCGGGGCGGCCCGAGAACTGCGAGATGGGTCCGCCGGTGTCGGGCGTGGAGTGTGGAAGCGCGCACAGCGGTGGTGCGAAATCGATCCGGCCGGAGCTGCGACGATCGCCGTACTGCTATTCGATGTGATAGAAACAGGCTTTGGCAGACGCGCCATGCGGTGCCGGATTGCACCATGATCGACTGGCATGATTGACTGGGACGACGTTCGCTATTTTCTTGCCGTCGCGCGCGCAGGCTCGGTGCGGGCTGCCGCCGAACGCCTGGGGGTGAATCACTCGACCGTGCTGCGACGGATCGCCCAACTGGAGGAACGGCTCGGGGCGCAGATGTTCGAAAAGCTGCCTTCGGGCTACCGCCTGATGGCCGCCGGCGAGGAGGTCCTCGAACTCGCGGAGCAGATGGAAGCCTCGTCACACCAGCTGGAGACGCGCGTCTTCGGCCGCGACCAGGGCGTGCGCGGGCTTCTGCGGGTGACACTGGCGCCGCCGCTCGCGACCCATCTGCTCATGCCTGATTTCGCCGAATTCGCGCGGCTGCATCCCGACATCGAGATGGACATTTTGTCGTCGGGCGAGCTGGTCAATCTGACCAACCGCGAGGCCGACGTGGCGATCCGCGTCGTCTACGACCGCAAAACCCTGCCGCTCAATCTGCACGGCCTGAAAGGACCGGAGCTGTTCGGCGGTGTCTACATGTCCCGCGACCGGCTCGTCGCGTGGCGTGCGGGCGCGCCTGATCCCATCCGGTGGATCGTCATCAGCATGCATGGCATTCCCGATTGGGCCAGCGCGGGTGATGTCCGCACCACGGGGGTTCCGTTCAGGGTCACGGACGCCGAGGCGCAGATCGTTGCCATAAGGCAAGGGCTCGGGATCACGACACTGCCGTGCTTCGTCGGCGACGCCGACCCTCTATTGGTGCGGGTGCCGGGCACCGACCTGCATATGTACGGAACGCTCTGGCTGCTCACCCAGGGGGAGAGCCGCAAGACGAAACGCGTGCGGCTCTTCACGGAGTTCGTCTCCGGCAGGCTCGCCGCCTACGCGCCGCTTCTCGCGGGGCTGTCCTTCTCGGGCGACTGACGCGCACGTTACGTTCGAGAATTCCGGTGTCGGTGGCGGTGGCTCTCCGCCGCTTTCATGCTGAATTTACCCGCGCGGTATAGGGATGAGAGATCGGGTGTGGGGGGATGCAGTGCTGGGAAATTCGAACGAATACGATGCCGTCGCCATCGCCGCGCGCATCAATAAGCTGTCACGGCGCCAATGGCTCAAGGGCAGTGTCGGGGCCGGCGCACTGTTGCTGACGGCCGGCGTGGCCCGAGCGCAACACGCCGGTCACGCCGACCATGGCACTCGAGGGCAAATGGACATGTCGCCGGCGCTGGGCCGGGTGGCGGACACAGTGGTGCCCGCCTTGGATCAGCCGCTGGTTGAGCCGCAGGTGCGCCGCTCCGTCAATGGGGTGCTGAGCACGACCTTGCGCGTTGCTTATGCCTATCGGCACATTGGCGGCGTCAGGCTTTATGTGAGGTCTTATGAGGGCGGCAGTCCGGGGCCGACCTTGCGCATGAAGCCCGGCGAAACCTTGCGCATCAAGCTGATCAACGATTTGCCGCCGAACCGCGATGCGATGCCAGCCGACATGAGCCGGCCGCATCAGTTCAACAACACCAATTTCCACTTTCATGGCGGCCATGTCAGCCCGAGCGGCATCGCCGACAATGTCATGCGATCTATGGCGCCGGGCTATAGCTACGACATCGAAATCAAAGTGCCGAAGGATCACACCAAGGGCACCTATTGGTATCACCCGCACCACCATGGCAGCGCCGATGTGCAGATGTCGAGTGGCATGGTTGGCGCTCTCATCATCGAGGGCGATTTCGCCGATGTGCCGGAGATATCGGCGGCCCAAGAACGCCTGCTGGTGATGACCCAGGTGGTGCACGACGCGCATGGCATGATCGAGAATTTCGAGACGCTGTTTCCAGAAACCGCGACACGCTTTCTGGCAATCAACGGACAACGGCGGCCGATGATCGCCATGCGGCCTGGCGAAGTGCAGCGCTGGCGTATTCTCAACGCGGGCTATCAAGACGACATGCTGCTCGATCTGGAGAAGCACGACCTGCATGTGATCGCTTATGACGGCATTCAACTGGGCGCGGTGCAACCCCTCAAGCAATTGCTGATCGCGCCGGGCCAGCGCGCCGATGTTTTGGTGCAGGCCGGTCCCGCTGGCACTTATGCGCTGGAGGCCATGCCTTACGATCAGGGTCATCCTTCGCCGACGGGGTCTCTCGCCCGGGTGGTGATCTCGGGCGCGCCGATGACCATGAAACTGCCGGGTGCCTTGCCGAAACAGCCGTTGGAAAGCATCAAGGCTTCCGAAATCACCAACCGTCGCACGGTGACTTTTTCAGCCACAGCGCCGGAGGCGGATGCCGCCGGCCATTGGCAGGAATTCGAATTCTTCATCGATGGCAAGAAATTCGATCCGCGCCGCATCGATCATCGGGTCAAGCTCGGTGCGGTCGAGGAGTGGACGATCGTCAATACGCACGAGCATGACGATCATGTCTTTCACATCCACACCAACCCGTTCGAAGTGGTGTCGATCAACGGCAAGCCGCTCGCCGTGCCGCAATGGCGCGATACGGTGATCGTCGAGCGCAAAGGCGGCGAGGTCGTGTTGCGCTCGCGCTTTGTCGATTTTACCGGCATCTTCATGGTCCATTGCCACATGATGAACCATGAGGAGATGGGCATGATGCAGACGGTCGAAGTCTACGAATGAGAAGAATTTCGTAGGTCATGGTAACGGCGGCGGCTGCCGCGCAGGTGCCGACCATCGAGCAGGTGCAGCAGCCGCTCGATGCAGTGAGGCCGGGTGGGGAGCAGGTTGCTGCTATGGCGGGCTGCTTGCCGGGCCCTGGCTGCTCAGAAACGAATAGGACAAATCAAGAACAAAAAATCGCCACCCTTCCTTCGTATTTTCGCAGCGAGGACGAACCTGCGGCATGAAGCGCCGGCGGGGCGATCGCCACCCTCATGATCTTCTCCAGCAGGGGCTGGGGAGGGGGTGGCGGGCGAAACTGAGGAACAACCCCATGCAAGGCGCATTTCCTCTGCATTTCGGGAGCGGAGATCGAGCCGGACCGGCGCTGCCTTCCGGCGTTCTATTTCGCGCCGGTGCCCGCCACCGCCGCCGCGACATCGGCCAGGAGAGCACCGGTCGTGGGATAGATCACACCGTCGACGCAGAGGTTTTGCAGCGCTTGGCTCAGCTATATTTTACGCCGCTGCATTTCGGCGACGGGCCGGCGCTGTCGTAGGCGTAGAAGAAGACGTGGCTGATGTTCATGGGCTTCTGCGCCGTGCGCAGTGTCGCCACCACGTCGCGATTGAAGGCTTGGATGGCGCCGGCGCGGTTCATGGCTGGCGTGCGGCCGCGCGCGTCGGCCTTGTTGAGATCGCCGGCGCTCTGGCCCTGCGCGTCATATTGAAAGTACCAGGGCTTACCGTTCCACCAGCTCGAACTCGACGGATTCCATTCGGTGATCCAGATGGTTTTTTTGTCGAGATGCGGGAAATACGCGGCGGCGTTGCGCAGCATGCCGGTGGCGTCCGCGATCATGTCGAACGTCGTGTCGGCCACGGGATAGAGATGGGTGCCATAGCCGTCGACCCATTGGGTATAGTCGATGCTCTTGCCACGGATATCGCGCGCCTGCGCCAACGCCGCGATGAGCGGCGTCGCGGCGGGCAGGGAATTGCCGTAGGTAATGATCTGAGCCTGCGGAAAAGCGCTGCGAATAGCGGCGGCCGCCGTGGTGAGGAACGGGCCGTAGCCGTTGACGAAGGTCTGTACCTGCATAGGGCTCAAGAACCATTGCCAGTGATGCTTGGCCCATTCGGCGCTCGTCGGGCTGTCGGCATTGTTGCAATGGAGATCGAGTTCATTGCCGATCTCGAAGGCCTCGATCGTCTGGCAGTATCGAGATGGCACGCGAGGCGGCGCTGCTGGCTCAGAAGCCGCAATTTCTCTGGCCTTGCGCAGGCTGATGGCCGAGCCCGTTTTTGTCTCGACCTCGCCAAACTGCTCGACGCAGTTCTCCAGAACAAAAGCTGGTCGAGCATCGGCGTGTCCGATCTCTATGGCAGTGCGCGCCTCCTTTCGACGGATCCCAATCGATCCAATTCCGGTTTCATGTTCGCCGGCCTCGCGGCCAATCTCTTGGGTCGCGAAGTCGCGACTTTGACTTCTCTTGGCAAGGTCGGAAGCCAAGTCGAAACCATATTCGCCCGCATGGGGTATAAACCGAGTTCTTCGGGCAAGATGTTCGAAGATTACCTGGCCGGCGGTCCTGGCGCTCAGCCTTTGGTGGTCGGCTATGAAAACCAGTTGATCGAATGGGTGTTGGAGGATGCCGCACGCTGGCGGCGGCTCGATGCGACGGCGCCCGCGAAACCCGTCATCCTCTACCCGCAGCCGACCGTTTTTTCCGCGCATCCGCTGATCGCCGTGGACGAGAAGGCCGAAGTCTTGATCGAAGCGCTGATGACCCCTCGGGCCCAGGAGATCGCCTGGAACATTCACGGTTTCCGTGGTCCACTCGGCACGTCCGGTGAGTTGGACAATCAACTGATCGGCGACCGCATCCTGCCGCACATCGACTCGTCGACGCCCATGCCGGATTTCCGAACCATGCTGGCCTTGATCGATCGGCTGGCAGGCTGACCGTCAAGGACGCGCCGGGTTTGGATGATCGTCTCAAGCCGCCGAGCCGATCGCTACGTTCGTGGCGGCTTTATCTGCCGCTTTCATCTTCGTGGCCACCTCTTTCAACGCTTCCGGCGTGATCAGCGTGAGCTGGCCCTTGGCGACAAGATCGGCGAGGGGCGCCGGGCGGCCGAGCAGATAGCCTTGCGCTTCGTCGCAACCTTCGTTGGAGAGCAGCGAGAGCTGTCCGTCGGTTTCGATACCTTCGGCGAGCACGGAAATGTCGAGGCTTTTGCCGAGCGCCATGACGGCGCGGACGATGGCCCGGGCCTGCGGGCTCGACTCGACTTCGCTGACAAAGGAGCGGTCGAGTTTGATCTTGTCGAAGGTGAAGGTGCGCAGCGTGTCGAGGGAAGAATAGCCGGTGCCGAAATCGTCGAGCGCCATGGCGACGCCGAGCGCCTTGATCTGGTGCAGCATGCGCAGTGCGCGCTCCTTGTCGGCGAAGATGGTCGACTCGGTCAGCTCCAGTTCGAGGCGGTCGGGCGACAGGCCGGTTTCGGCGAGCACGTCGGCCACCAGTTTCGGCAGATCGGCATGGGTGAATTGGGCGGGCGAAATGTTGACCGCGATCTTATAAGGCTGGGCCCAGGTGGCGGCCTGGGTGCAGGCGGTGCGCAGCACCCACTCGCCGATCTGCAGGATGAGACCGTTGTCCTCGGCGATTGGAATGAATTCGGCCGGCGAAATGTCGCCGCGCTTCGGGTGTTTCCAACGGGCCAGCGCCTCGAAGCCGAGGATCTGGCCGGTGGGGATCGAGGTCTGCACCTGATAGTGGAGACTGAGCTGGCCGGTCTTGATCGCCTTGTGCAGATCGTCGGCCAGGGCGCGCCGCGCACGGGCGGTTTCGTCCATCGACTGGTCGTAGAAGCAGATCACTTTGCCGAGATCGGCCTTGGCGCGATACATGGCGAGATCGGCATTGTTGATCAGCGCCGCCTGATCGGCCGCATTGTCGGGATAAAGCGCGACGCCGATGCTGGCACCGGTGACCACTTGATAGCCGTCAATGGAAATGGCCTCGAACAGAGCCGTCTGCAACCGGGCGAGGAAATGGGTGAGGGTGCCGTCGTTGCGGATGCGCTGCACGGCGGCAAATTCATCGCCGCCGAGCCGGGCGACGAATTCGCCCTCGCGCAATAGCTCGTTCATCCGCTGGCCGAGAATCTTAAGGACCTGATCGCCGGTGCTGTGGCCGCGCTGGTCGTTGATGTCCTTGAAGCGGTTGAGGTCGATGCCAACCAGCGCCAGTTTGCCGCCGCTGCGGTCGATATGTTCGATCTCCTGTTCGAGCCTTGTGTTGAAACTCACGCGATTGGGCAGATTGGTCAGGCTGTCGACCATGGCCATCTGGCGCAGGCGTTCGTAGGATTCAGCCCGCAGGCTGTCGTCGATGAAATAGCTGGTGATGCCTGCGCCCAGAATGACGATGGCGACGCCGGCAATGGCGAGCGCCAGCGCCTGCATGGCATCGGGGTTGGAATAATCGCCGTCGATCAACAGCGGATAGACCTGAAAGGCCGTCATCGCGGTGAAATGCAGGCTGACGATGGCGGCCACCAGAATGCCGGCAGCGAGAAACTGGCCGCTGGGCGTGATCTTATTCATGGCGACGCGCAGTGCCAGGCTGGCGAAGACGACCGACAGAACGATGGACACGATCAGATAAGGCATGTTCCAGGAAACGAGACCCTGAACGCGATAGCCCATCATGCCGGTATAGTGCATGGCGACGATGGCGAGGCCGATGAAGGCGCCGCCCAAAGTCGGCGCGGCTCTGACGACGTTGCTGGTGGAGGCGACGAGGCCGATGGCGCCGCCGATGATGGCGACGAGCAAGGAGACGATCGTCAGGACCGGATCGAAGCCGATGGGTACGCCCGGATCGAAGCCGAGCATGGCGATGAAATGCGTGCACCAGATGGTGGCGCCGAGCGAGACGGCGGTGAGGACATGCCAACCCAGCCTCTGCTTGCCGCTCGAGGTGGCCGCGCGGTGAAACAGACGGATCATCACCCAGGAGCCGACGACGCAGATGGCGGCGGCAATGAGAACTAGCCAGACGTTATGGCTTTCGGTGATGCATGAAAGAACAGTCATCATGCGAGGATCACGCTTATTGAGTTTTGTTGAGCCAAGCGGTTCCGGCTGACATGCCAGGTGGTCTCAAAAGTCTGAGCAAGGCGACACTGACATCAAGAGATTGGCCGCACCCCTGCGTCATCTGATCCGGAATCCCTTAATATCCCATTGCGATTGCTGTTCTAATTGTGAGGAGGGCGCTTGGTCTGCTTGGCATTGTCACGTATTTGCGACGTTAGGTTAATGCGCGTTAATCCTGGTGCGTCGGCTGACTGGTGGATGTCCGGAGCTTGCCCAGTGATTGCCCAGGCGGATTGCTCGAGTTTGGCGGCGAGATTTTGTCTCGCCGCCATTTGCAATTCATCCATGCGGCATGCGTTCGAAAGCCTGCAAAGCGGGATCGACCCTGTCCCAGGCCTGGGCCCTGACGGCGTAGGTGACCGCCTGCGGCTTGAACTGGCTTGGGTCGTCGAGGCTGGCCGCGTTGATGGCCACGAATGGCATGGCGGCGAAGGTCAGATAAACTGGCGTACCGCAGGTCGGACAGAAGGCCTGGAACTTGTCGTTGCCGCTGTCGGCGGTCATCCGCCAGGTCTTAGCTTCCCCGGTGATGGTGACGCCGGTGCGATCAGGAAACGTCAGATAGGAGCCATGGCCGGTGCCGCTGCGTTGCTGGCAATCGTGGCATTGGCAGTGGTTCTGGAAGATCGGTTCGCTGCGGGTTTCATAGCGCAGCCCGCCGCAGGCGCAGCCGCCGGAATAGCTTTTGCTCATGGCCACCTCCCGGCTATTTCGCGGCACGCGGACGACGCACGACCCGTACCTTGCCGGTGGTGCCGCCACCGCAGAAGAAGCGGCCCTCGCCGTCGGATTCGAGGCCGGACATGCCTATGCCTTCCGGCAGGTCGATCTGCTCGATCATGTTGCCACTTTTGGGATCGATACGGCATAGCGCGCATTCGTCGCCCTCCCATGTGCCGTGCCAGAGTTCGCTGTCGACCCAGGTGACGCCAGTGACGAAGCGGCTGGTTTCGATGGTGCGCCGGATGGCGCCGGTCTCGGGATCGATCTCATGAATCTTGCGGTCGCGATATTGGCCGACCCAGAGCGAGCCTTCCGCCCAGGTGAGGCCGGAGTCGTTCCCGCCGCCCGGCGCCGGGATGGTGGCAAGCACTTCGCCGGTTTGCGGATCGACCTTCTGAATGTGGCTCTCGGCGATCTGATACAGATGCCGGCCGTCGAATGCGGTGCCGGCATGGGCTGGAATGGCGAACGTGCGCACCATCTTGCCACTGTCGGGATCGAGTGCGTTCAATGCATCGCCCAAGGCGATCCAGACATGACGGCCATCGAACGATACGCCATGCACTTTGCCGAAGCCGGGAAAAGGCCCGTATTCGCGGAGGATTTCGGCGGCTGATCTTTTCATGCGTGATCCTGGGCTGTTTGCATCCAATCGTTTCGGAATCAGCTCCAGCTCCCTTGTGTTGATGAGGCGAAGGCCAATCCTTCGCTGGTTTCTGTTTTAGTCGCCTGGCAGTGGGGCTGGGAGTAACAAGGTTGTCGTGAAACCGGGCACAGGCGGCGTGAGCCAGCGACGGGCGCGGCCGCGCCCGAAGAATTGCACTTTGTCGGTGGCGGCCAGCGCATCGAGCGCGCGCTGTACATTGCGCTGGCTGACGCCGAGCGCCAAGGCAAGCGCGGAGCTCGACCAGGATTCGCCATCGGCTAGGAAAGCCAGCACGGCCGCATGGGTTTCCTCGACGGGCCGCGCCAGGACGACGACCTTCTGGTGACGTCGTGTCTGTAATTTGAAACCGCTTGCCGTCGCGTTGATATCGGCGAGCGGTTTGAGCAGGCGCCGCAGCCGACCGATCTCGACACGCAGGCGCGCGCGATGCGATTCATCGGCCTCCTTGGCGCGGAAAGCTTGGGCGACGAGTGCATCGCGCGAGACATCCGCCGGCCAGGCTTGGGCCAGAGCGCGCACAAGTGCGAAAAGAACCGGGCGCGTGGCGAGCGAGACGATGATGTCGCCGCTGCGCACCGCGTGGCGGCAGGCATCGACGACACAGGCTTTTGAGGCAAAGAGCGCTTCGACATCGTCGAGCAGGAGCGGGCGTTCCTCGCCATCGGCGATCAATCGCGCAGCGGGCGCGTTCAACAGGCGCGTAGCGCTTTCGACCTCCGCCGTTAAAGCCGGAATATGCGCTCGCCGCGTTGCTTGTTCGGCGGAGGCGAGGGCGGTGCGGGCCGCTTTGGTGTTGAGCCGCCGCATGGCGATGCCGGCGGCGACCAGTTCATAAGTGGCGCGCAGCGCCGGCTGCAAGGGTTTGGGGTCGAGACCGGCAAGCGCCTGTTCGGCTTCATCCAGCCGTCCGAGGAGCAGCAGCCGGCGCAGAGTCAGCAGACGCGCATGGGCGGCATTAATAGGGTCGTCATGCGCTTCGAGCGTGGCGTGCGCGCTATCGAGCGCCTTGACGGGCCAGGAGAGATCGCGCGCGGCAAGCGCGATCTCCGCTTCGGCGACGATGCAGCGGGCGCGGGCCATGGCCTCGCGTTGGCCGAAGGCGCGGGCAGCCCGGCGCACCAGCGCCTTGGCGCGGGGCAGGTCGCCAAGTTGCGCCATGGCGATGCCGCGCAGTGCCAGAGCTGGGGCATCCTCGCGCAGCGCCACGCGTTTGAGCGCGCCAAGCGGATCGCCGGCGGCCAGAGCCCGTGCCGCCGCCGTGATCAGCGAGTCCATTCAGGTTCCAGTCCCGCTTGCCGCAGAAATCCCGCCAAACTTGTCACTCCCACCGGTCGTCGCTTCGGGACTACCACCCTTTCAGGATGCTGGTTCAAGCGCCAGCAGGGTTCCTGACAAGAGGAGACAGCGATGACGACACGCAGAACCGGAACACGTCAAGAGTGGCTGAAAGCGCGGGTGGATTTGCTGGAAGCCGAGAAGGAGTTTTCGCGGCGTGGCGATGAGCTGGCGCGGCGCCGGCAGGAATTGCCATGGGTGCGCCTCGACAAGGATTATCGCTTCGAGACGGAGGCCGGCAGTGCTTCGCTGGCGGATCTGTTCCAGGGCCGCTCGCAACTGCTCGTCTATCACTTTATGTTCGGGCCCGACTATAAAGCCGGTTGCCCATCCTGTTCGGCAATCGCCGACGGATTCAATGGCATCGCGGTGCATCTTGCCAACCATGACGTGATGCTCTGGGCCGTGTCGCGGGCGCCGCTCGCCAAGCTGCAAGACTATAAGCAGCGCATGGGCTGGACGTTTTCCTGGGCTTCCTCATCCGACACCAGTTTCAACTTCGATTTCGACGTCTCCTTCACCGAGGAGCAGCAGCGGCAAGGTGTCGAATATAACTATCGACGGCAAGGGATACGGGATTGGCGCAATGTCGGCGGTGCCGAATCCCAGTTCGCGTCGGCGTGTGGCGTCGACGTGCCGACCTATCATCGCGAGCGGCCAGGCCTCAGTGCTTTCGTGCGGGAAGACGGAGTCGTCTATCACACCTATTCCGCCTATGCGCGCGGCGTTGATGGCGTGTGGGGTATGTATTCTTGGCTTGATCGTGCGCCCAAGGGGCGCAACGAGCCGGGCGTATGGTGGCGGCGCCACGATGAATATGCCTCGGTCTGAGGGCGCGATGGTCCTCGTTCGTCGTCCTGACGACAAGGACTGCGACGCGCCGTCGTGGCGATGGATATTCCTTGTTGTCTTCGCGCTGCTGTTTATCGCCAATGTCGCTTTGATGGTCGTTTGGTGCTCGTCGATGTCCGGCATGGGTGTCATACCCATGCCGGGCGATTGGGCTGTGTCGATGATGTGGATACCGACGTGCGGGCAGACGTGGCTCGATGCGGCTGCGTCCTTCGTCGCCATGTGGATCGTCATGATGATGGCGATGATGTTGCCGTCTTTGGCTTGGACGTCGTGGCACGCAGAACTGGACGCCATTGATTTAGCTCTGCTGTGCTTGGGGTATTTTTCCGTTTGGGCTTTCCTCGGACTGACAGTCTTCATGGTTGGCACAGGACTGGTTGCGGTCGCGATGCGACTGTCAGCCTTCGCGCAATTCATGCCATTTGCAGCTGGCGTGTCCATCCTGCTGGCGGGTATCTTTCAATTCAGCGCCTTGAAGGTGCATTTTCTCGCCGATTGTCGTCAGGTGCTGCGAAGTGCGCCGGCTTTTCGTCAGGGCTTATCGCTCGGCAGCCATTGCTGTTGCAGTTGCGCCGGTCTGACAACGGTTCTTCTTGTCTTCGGTATGATGGATCTGCGGACAATGGTGGCCGTGACAGCCGCCGTTACCGCTGAACGCGTCGTGCCGGCGGGCATGCGCATCGCCCACGCGACCGGCGCCCTTGCCATCGGGGCAGGGGCATTGATGATCGCGCGGGCGGTGGCGGGATAGCCGTTCGCTTTAGGCCGCCTTGGCACGGTAGCGTTCGGCGGCGTGGCTTTGCGCGAGATTTGGCAGCATGGCTTGGCGGGCTGATTCCAAGGCATTCCACTGATCGGCATTGGGTAGCGGCGGGATCGTGATGAGTTCGCGGCGGTCGAAACCGACCAACGCCGCATCCACCAGCTCATCTGCTTCCATGACGCCGGTGAGGGTGTTCACATCGCGGCCGGAGCGTTCCCAGATTTCGGTGCGGGTGGCGGCGGGCAGAACGGCCTGTACGTAAACGCCCTTGGGGCCGAGTTCGAGATGGAGACCCTGGGTGAGAAACAATACGAACGCCTTGGTCGCGCCATAGACGGTGAGGCCGAGTTCCGGCGCGAGCGCGACGACCGAGGTGATATTGATGATCGCGCCTTCGCCTGCCTGGGCGAAACGCGGTGCGACTGCATTGGCGAGCCGGGTGAGGGCGGTCACGTTCAGAGCGACCAGATTCGCCAGCTCATCGCCGGTCTGCTGCAGGAAGTTGCCATGCGCGGCGGCGCCCGCGTTGTTGACGAGTATGCCGATGTGCTTGTCGTCGCGCAGGCGGGTTTCGACCTTGGCGAGATCGGTATCCTTCGTCAGATCGGCTTGCAGAATATCGATTTTGACGCCGGCCTCCGTGCGCAGGCGCTTGGCAAGCTCCTGCATACGGGCGGCATCTCGAGCCACCAGGACGAGATCATGACCGCGGCGGGCGAAACGGTCGGCATAAATGGCGCCCAGGCCCGTTGAGGCACCTGTGACGAGAACGGTTGGCTTCTGGCTCATGGATAAGCTCCTGCTTGCTTTATTGATGATGATCATCATATAAACTAAACATGATAATGATCATGTTTGCAGTCAAGGGGTGATCAAGGCGGAAGCCGGAGAGAAAAATGAAAGTCAGTCGTGAACAGGTGGCGGAAAATCGGCGGATGATTTTGGACGCGGCCGGCCGGCTGTTTCGGGAACGGGGCTTTGAAGCTGTGACGGTTGCCGAAATCATGCAGGCGGCTGGGCTGACCCATGGCGGCTTCTACGGCTATTTCACCTCCAAGGACGATCTCATCGCCCAAGCCCTCGCCGAGGCTCTGGCGAATTCCTCCATTCGCGCCGATGATCTTGCCGGCTATGCGGCCAGCTATCTGTCGCCAGGTCATCGCGACGATCGCGCTTGTGGTTGCGCGACGGCGGCGCTTGCCGCCGATACGATCCGTCAAAAAGACAGTGCTCGCAGTGTGATGACGCAGGCCCTCGAACAGCAGATCGAGCGCTTAAGCCGCATCGCTCCCGGTCGCACGGCGGCCCAGAAGCGTAACGCCGCCGTCGTCAATTGGTCGACGATGGTCGGTGCACTTATCCTGGCGCGTGCCAGCGACGATCCCGTCTTGTCGGATGAAATCCTCGCCGACACGCGGGCCTGGCTCGCGGCGCAAAGTGAGGTCCAAGGCAAAGTTCGCGCGCCGCGCAAGGCGCGCGAGAAAACGGCGGGTGCGCGATAAAGTCGCTTGTCACGCCGCTTGCGCGACGAGGGATTTGCCGACGTTTTGGATTTCACCCGACAGAAAATCAGGGAGCTCATTGAACGTGAGCGGCCCGCGGCCGGAGTGCACCGCTGCGCTGAGTTGCCCGAGGGCGGCGGTCGTTGCCGTCAATTCGGCTTGTGTGAGCGGCGGCTTTTCGGCCTTGCCTTGTTCGGCCGCCTGTTCGATGGCCCAGCAGGCGGCAAGCGTTCGATAGGCGAGGCGCTGCGTGGCAACGACCGTCGGCCATAGATCTTCCGCTGCGTCCTGCTGACGGGACAGGCCGCCCATTTCCGTCTCGGTCGATGTGACTAGCACGAAGACGTCGTGCTGGATCGTGCTGCGGGCGCGCCGTGCAGCCGGCGTCGTCACCTGGCCGGTGGCGACATGTTGAAGAACGTCCTGCAGAGCTTTCAGGGTTTCGGCGATCTCCTGGCGAATGGAGGCGGCGGGGCTGCGGGGGGCCGTAAGGGCATGGACGATCAGCGCGATCAAACAGCCAACGAGCGTATCGATGCCGCGCGCCCACAGCAGGTGACTGTCGTCTGCCATGGGTCGGCCGCCGGAGGCGATCAAAAGCGCGATCGCGGTGATGAAAACCACGGCCAGGGCATAGTTGCGCGTCACCGTGACCTCGATGATGTATTGCAACAGCATCATGGTCGCCACGAGCCAGAGGCCTGTCGGGTGCAGCGTCAGAATGGCGGCGGCGAGGCATAGGCCGACGAGCGTGCCGCTCATGCGTTCGAGGCCACGCTGCAATGTCCGGATCCAGTCCAGCCCCTGATGCAGCATCAAGACGGCAGAGGCCATCACCCAATAAGCATGTTCGAGACTGAAGGCCGCACCAACTACACCGGCCACCGCAACCGCAAGGCCGACGCGCAGGGCGCTGCGTAGGGCAGGCGACCGCGGACTGAGATTTTCACGCAGCAATCCCTTGAGACCGGGGCGGCCGAGGGGCACTTGCGGCGGCTCGGTGCGTTCGCGATCGGCACGCAAGGATCTGGCGGCCGTACCGATCTCGCGGGCGCGGCTCGCGACAGCATCGAGTTTCTCTCTTGGCTGGCCGGCGGCATTGATGCAGGCGGCGAACAGCAGATGCAGTTCGCGATTCAAATCCCGCAAGTGGGCCAAAGCGCCATTGGGGCGCGGCTTGGGCGGCTGCAAACTGACGAGCATGGCCCAGGCCTCATGCAGCGCGAAGGCTGCGCCATGACGGGCGTTGTCTTGTCCGGCGGTACCGGTGGCTTGGGCAAAGAGGGCGACGGCTTTGGCGGCATTGGCGACGGCCGCCTTTTCTGGTCCGCGCGGCGAAAACAGGGCGCCGGCCATGTGCAGAATCCACGATAGCGTGCCGCCCGCCAAGACGAGCAGGCCGATCTGCCAGACGGCGATATGGGGCGCCGGCAAAGCGGTGCCCGCAGCGCAAGCAAGCACGAACATATAGGCGCCGGGCGGACCGATCCGGAAAGCATTGCAGATGAACGTGGCGGCGACCGAGAGCACCACGACCAGAGGCACCACGAGCCAGGGCTCGGCCTGGGCCCAGGCGCCGAGGCTGACGACGAGACTGAAGGCCACCGCGATCCAGGCCACGACAGCTGCGCGGTTTTGATAAGGCCGGTCGGTGGCATAGAGCGCGGTGAAGGCGCCAATCGTGGCGAGCATGCCGGCCGGCACATCGCCGGCGAGCCAGCCGGCGGCGACCGGCAGGCCCATGCTCAGCGCGGCTCGCAAAGCCGCCGGCCAACGGGGCGGGGAAGGGCGCAGCTTGAAGAGGGCGCCCATGCGCAGGACGGATTTGGGCGGCGGCGGCGTATCCGGCAAAGCAGAAGCAGGAGGACTCATGAGCGCATCGTAGGGGGCATGACGAGGCTTGCAAGACAGACCACAGGGAAAACAGAGCGCTGAAAAAGCCGTGAGATCATCGGTCTCCAGCGTTTTGCTGCGTTCGGTCTTGACTTTTATATTGCTATTTAGCTATATAGCTAAATGGCAATTTTAAGCAGGCCGACCGAACGGCTCGACCAAACGTTTTACGCCCTGAGCGATCCGACGCGGCGGGCCATCCTTTCACGCCTCGCTTCTGGTGAGGCAACAGTTTCTGAACTGATGGAGCCGTTCGCGCTGAGTCAGCCGACGATTTCGAAACATCTGAAGGTTCTTGAGACTGCCGGTTTGATCGAAGGCGGTCGAGATGCGCAACGGCGTCCGCGCCGGCTCGCACCCTTCGCCATGAAGGAAATCGCCGAGTGGATCGAGCCTTTCCGGGCGCAGTGGGAGGCGCGGTTCAACCATCTGGAGGCTCATCTCGCTAAGAGAAAAAAGCAGGAGAAGTAACATGCCGGCTCAGACACAAATCCAAGCTGCGATGGATCTTGAGATTGATCGCTCCACCCATACGATCAGGCTGACGCGTGCCTTCAAGGCGCCGCGAGAGCAAATCTTCGAAGCATGGACCCAGCCGGAGCAGGTGACCGCGTGGTGGGATCCAACTGGCCAACCACTGATCGTCTGCGAGATCGACCTGCGGCCCGGTGGTGCCTTTAAGTTTTCCACCAAGGGCCATCCCGAGATGCCTTTCACGGGGACCTATCGCGAGATCGCGCCGCCCGATCGGCTGATATTCGAGGCGATGGGCGCTTTAGGCCGCGTCATTCTGCAGAACCTAACTGGCGGAACCCACATGGTGGTCGAAATTGAGTGCCGCTCCGCCGAGCAACTGGAGCAGTATCTGAAGATGGGCATCGACAAGGGCACATCGCAGACGCTCGATAATCTCGTCGCCTATATGCGACGCTGACAGTCTTACCACACGCCCGGCACCAGCCGGTATTTCACTCGCTGACGATATGTATCGTAATCGGTGAATTGCCGGCGCAGGGTTTCCTCCTCTCCGACCGATCGCCAGGCGAGAGCTAGGCTGAGCAGAACGGAAAGCCACAGGCCGTGCCAGGAGCCGAGGAGGAGCGGCAGGCCGAAAAGGAACAGTAACGCGCTCGTGTACATCGGATGGCGCACCAGAGCGTAGGGGCCGGTGTCGATGACTTTCTGACCTTCCTGAATCTTTACCACTGGCGCGGCGAAGGTGTTGGCATTGAACGTCCAGGTAACGCCGGCGAATTCCAGCAAGATGAGCAGCGTACCGATAGCTTGGAGCCACATGGGGACAGCCGAGAAGCCAGAACGCGCCGCATCCCATGCCATGAAGGCGAGCCAGCCGAAAAAGAGGACCACGAACACACTGAGGAAGATCTTATCCCAGGTCGCCTGACCGCGCTGGATCGGCGAACCCATGCGTTCGCGCAGCAATTGCGGGCTGCGCTTCGACAGCCAGAGAACCATTGCCAAACCGCCGCCTGCGAACAAGACCAACATCACCCAGGCGCCGGGATAAGCGAATGTGCCGGCCGGCCAGAACAGCAACGCCGCCATGAAGACCGTCCAGACGATCAACTGCAGGAAATAGCGGATCATGGATCGCTCCTTTCAGTCTTCGCTAGGATCGGCGATCCATCCGACATAGGTCAGATAGAGACCGATCAGCGTGAGGAGGCCGAAGCCGAGACGCAACAAGGTCTGATGCGGCATCATCGCTTCGCCACCACGGATGATCAGATTGGGCGCGATAAGCAGCACAGCGCCGCGCAAGGCCAGAAACCAGCCGAACAGCGACACCAGAACCGCGGCTAGCGTGCGCCAATATTGGTGAAAGGCGATGATGATCAGGCCTGACAGCAGCAGCATGGCGCCGGTGATCCACACCATCGCTTCGTTGGTGAAGAAGTCCGCGAACGTCTCGGCCATGGTGGGGAGGCGATAGATGATCAGGGCCGTCACGATGGTGAGGAAAGGTCCGAGAACTCTCGCGAAGGCACGGGTGCGTACCTGGGGTAAAGCGGATTGGAACATGGCGGCCTCCAATATCAGCGGGTCGGCCGCTGGAGCGAGGCGAAGTCCAAGCGCGGGCTAAAGACGCAGGCGCAGTGGACTTTCTAACAACATTTAGTATATTCGATATATGCCGAATATGTCAAATATAGAGCCGGATCAACGACGTTTTATCGACGGGATCGCGCGCCTGTTCGTGCCTTGGGGTGTGCCGCAGACGGCCGCCAGTCTCTATGGCTATCTGCTGCTCTGTCCGCAGCCTGCCGACCTCGATAAAATCGCGCGCGATCTCGAAATCAGCAAAAGCAGCGCCAGCGTCGCCGCACGGCTACTGGAGCAATATACGCTGGCGCATCGTCTGCGCGTGCGCGGCAGCAAGCGTATCCTCTACGAAGTCTCGGAAAATTACGAGGAAATGCTGACCCAGCAAAACCGTCTTCTGGAAGCGCTGGCCAATCAATTGCTGGCAGGGGCGCAGATGAGCCGGTCGAAGAAGATCAAACAGCGGTTGAAGGAAATCGCCGCGTTCAATTTGGCGGCGCGTGACGCGATGGCGGAGATGTTGCAGGCGATGAGCGCCAAGCGCCGTGGCGGCGCCGGGCAATAGAGTTGCCCGGCGCGTGAGCGGCTAGTTGAGCCGGATGTTGTTCTTTTGAATGACGTCGCTCCATTTGCGACCTTCATTCTCCAGGAAGCGGCCGAAAGCCTCGGGCGGCTCGTCGACGGGCACGAGCGACTGTGCGTCGAGCCACGATTTCAGATCAGGCGTCTTCAGCGCGGCGCGAACGGAGGCGTTGAGCTTTTCGACGATCGGACGCGGCGTGGCGGCCGGCGCCAGCATGCCGACCCAGGATTGCACCTCGAAGCCCGGGTAGGTGGTGGCAATGGTCGGCACATCGGGCAGGACCGGAATGCGCTGCGCCGTGGTGACAGCCAGCGCCTTCAGCTTGCCGGCGCGGATATGTTCCAGCACCGACGGCACGCTGACGAACATCACCTGCACCTGACCGGCGACGATATCGGCGATCGCGGGTGCGCCACCACGATAGGGCACGTGGGTGATCTTGATGCCGGCGATCGTATTGAACAGTTCGGCGGTGAGCTGGTTAGAGCTGCCGATGCCAGTCGAGGCATAGTTCAAAGCGTCGGGCTTGGCCTTCGCCAGCGCGACCAGTTCGGCGACCGAATTGGCGGGGACCGACGGGTGCACGACCAGCGCGAGCGGCGATGTCGCGATCAAGGCGACCGGCGCCAGATCTTTATGCGGGTTGTAGGAGAGTTTGTAGAGCTGGTCGCTGACGGCATGCGTGTCGAACGTGGTCAGGAGCGTATAGCCGTCGGGGGCGGCACGGACGACTTCGACCGTGCCGACGGTGCCGCCAGCGCCGCCCTTGTTCTCGATGAGGAACTGCTGATTGAAGGCGGTGGAGAGCCGGGCCGTCAACGCGCGGGTGGTGTTGTCGACGATCCCGCCGGCCGGGAAGGGCACGATCACGCGGATCATCCGCTCCGGATAGGTCTGTGCCGCGACGGACTGTGGCAAAAGGGCGGTGCCGAGGCCGGACAAGGCGAGAGCTGCGGCGCGGCGACGGGTGATCGAAAACTTATGAGACACGGGCTTCAGCCTTCCAGAATGGCGACCGCACGGCACCAGGCCGCCGATCCGTTTTTGATTTTGATGGGGAAGCAGCTCACGGTGAAACCGTGCGGCGGCAGTTGGTCCAGATTGGTCAGTTTTTCCATCTGGAAATAGCCGATGTCGCGGCCGGCCTTATGGCCCTCCCAGATGATCGCCGGATCATGGTCGCGCCGATAGCGTTCGACCACGAATTTGAAAGCCGGATCCCAGCTGTAGGAATCCGTGCCGACCACGCGCACGCCCCGTTCCGTGAGCCACAAGGTCGCGTCGCGGCCAAAGCCGCAGGCGCTTTCCCAATAGTCTTCCAGGCCCTGGCGGGCGCCGGCGCGGGTGTTGGCAAGAACGATGTCGAGCGGTTGCAGGGTGTAGCCGATGCGCTTGAGTTCAGCCTCGATATCGGAGGGTGTTACCACATAGCCGGCGTCGAAATGGCGGAAGTCCAGCTTGACGCCGGGCCGCTGACACCAGTCAAGCGGCACTTCGTCTATGCCAGGCGCCGGACGGCCGCCGGTAACAAGGGCATGATCGGTCGTCGGGTGGTAGTGCCAAGGCGCGTCCATATGCGTGCCGGCATGGGTCGACAGTTCCATCTGTTCGACAGCCCAGGCCTTGCCTTCCGGCAGATCCTGCGGGCCGATCCCGTCAAAAAGTTTCGAGAACAGATCGAACGATTGATCGTGATCGACATAATGGATTTTCGGCCGATGGTGGGGCGGCGAGGTCGGCTTGTCTTCGAGAGTGACGGAAAGGTCGATAAAGCGGCGTGCCATCTGTTCAGCCAAGTCTGTTCAATCATGTCGTTGATTAGGAGCCGGCTGGAATCCAGGCCGCCGCGATAGCCGCTTGTGGCCTCCGCGCGCGTCAAGCCCATCCCCGCGTGTCCTCGTGTTGGATTGCTTATTCATTCATGGCGTTACGGTTGTCAACGGCGCTTTGGACGCATGCGTTGCGAAAAGGAGAATTCGGAAACAAATAAGTGCTATGCTGCACTGATGTCGCAGGAGAGCCATCATGTTGCCCGCGCAGCGAAATTAATATCCGATCAGGTTCCGAAATCGTCTTTTCCATTCCTCGCGGGTTGACGTGATGACAAGCGCCGAAGTCGAGAAGCCGCTTCCCGCCGAACAGGTTTTTCCGCCATTCGCGCCACCGATCGCGCCGCGCAATGCCTTGCGAGAGGCGATTACCGCGCATACGCGTGCGCCCGAAGCCGATTGCCTCGCGCCGCTTCTCCAGCGCGCCACTTTCAATGCCGGGACGCAGGCTGAGATCGCCGATCTAGCGCGTCGGCTGGTCGTCGCGGTGCGCGGCAAGCCGAAGGCCTTCAGCGTCGGCGAGCTGATCCAGGAATATTCGTTGTCGAGCGAGGAGGGCGTCGCCCTCATGTGCTTGGCGGAAGCTCTGTTGCGCATTCCCGATGACGAGACGCGCGATGCCCTGATCCGCGACAAGATTTCGACCGGCGATTGGCACGCCCATCTTGGCCACAATCGTTCGTTGTTCGTCAATGCGGCGACCTGGGGGCTTCTCGTCACCGGCAGGCTCACCGCCACGGGCCTGTCAGCGTCGCTGCGGCGCTTGCTTCATCGCTTGGGTGAGCCGGTCATCCGGGGTGGCGTCGATGTGGCGATGAAGATGATGGGCGAGCAGTTCGTCATCGGCGAAACCATCACGGCCGCGCTGCATCGCGCACGTCAGCAGGAAAGCGTGGGGTTTCAATATTCCTATGACATGCTGGGCGAGGCGGCTCTGACGGCGGCCGATGCCGCGCGCTATTTCAGGAGTTACGAGCAGGCCATCCACGCCATCGGCAAGGCGGCGGCGCATCGTGGCGTCTATGCGGGACCCGGAATTTCGATCAAGCTTTCGGCGTTGCATCCGCGTTATCAACGTTCGCAGGCCGGACGTGTGATGCGCGAACTGTTGCCGCGCGTGAAGGCGCTGGCAGTTCTGGCGAAAAGTTATGACATCGGTCTGAATGTCGATGCCGAGGAGGCCGACCGGTTGGAGCTGTCGCTCGATCTGCTCGAGAGCTTGGCGACGGATGCGGAGCTTAGCGGCTGGAACGGCCTGGGCTTCGTCGTCCAGGCCTATGGCAAGCGTTGCCCCTATGTCGTCGATTTCGTCATCGATCTGGCACGGCGCAGTCAGCGCCGGCTCATGGTGCGCTTGGTCAAAGGCGCCTATTGGGACGCGGAGATCAAGCGCGCGCAGGTGGATGGGCTTGAAGGCTTTCCAGTCTTTACCCGCAAGGCCCATACGGACATTTCCTATATCGCCTGCGCCCGCAAGCTTTTGGATGCGGTCGATTGGGTCTTTCCGCAATTCGCCACGCACAATGCGCAGACATTGGCAACGATCTTTCATCTGGCCGGGCCCGAATTTCATATTGGCAAATATGAGTTCCAGTGCCTGCATGGCATGGGCGAGCCGCTTTATTCGGACATCGTCGGGCCGGACAAATTGAACCGGCCTTGCCGCATCTATGCGCCGGTGGGGACGCACGAGACCTTGCTGGCTTATCTCGTGCGCCGCCTGCTGGAGAATGGCGCCAATTCGTCTTTCGTCCATCAAATCTACGACGAGCATGTCGCGATCGAGGATTTGATCCGCGATCCGGTCGTGATTGTTCAAAGCGAAGAGAAGCCAGGCGAGGGGCATCCAGCCATCGCGCTGCCGCCTCATCTCTATGGCAAGACGCGCCGCAATTCGCGCGGCCTGGACCTGTCGAACGAGGATGTCCTGGCGTCGCTTTCTGATGCTTTACAGGTGAGCCGGCGGACGCGATGGAACGCTCGTCCCTTGCTGGTGCGGGATGTCGTTGCCGAAACGGCGCGGCCCATCGTCAATCCAGGCAATCAGGCGGATCATGTCGGCTGGATCGTTGATGCGTTGGAGGAAGACGCGCGTCTGGCCGCGAAATCCGCGGTCGAGAGCACCTGGCCGTCGGTACCTTTGATGCAGCGTGCCGCCTGCCTTCAGCGTGCCGCCGATCTCTTGGAAGAACGGCGCTTGGAGCTAATACCGCTGATCATGCGGGAGGCGGGAAAATCGGCGGCCAATGCGGTGTCGGAAGTGCGCGAGGCGGTCGATTTCCTGCGCTATTATGCGGAGCAGGCTGAGGCGACTTTGCAAACTGGGAGCAAGCCGCTTGGGCCGGTGGTCTGTATCAGTCCATGGAATTTTCCGCTGTCCATTTTTACAGGCCAGATCGCGGCGGCGCTCGTCGCCGGCAACGCGGTGCTGGCAAAGCCGGCCGAAGAAACCCCTTTGATTGCCGCGGCCTGTGTCGGGCTTTTGCACGAGGCGGGGGTGAGCCGGGACGGCCTGCAATTCATCCCGGGCGATGGGACCATCGGCGCAGCCCTGGTGGCGGCGCCGCAGATTGCCGGTGTCGTCTTCACCGGCTCCACCGAAGTCGCCAAACTCATCCAGGCGCAATTGACCAGCCGGCTTTCGCCGGAAGGCCGTATCATTCCGTTGATCGCCGAGACTGGCGGTCAGAATGCGATGATCGTCGATTCCTCGGCTCTGCCGGAACAGGTCGTCGCCGACGTCCTGTCATCGGCTTTCGACAGCGCCGGCCAGCGTTGTTCGGCGCTGCGTGTGCTCTGCTTGCAGAACGATGTGGCCGAGAAAACGATGGACATGTTGCATGGCGCTTTGCAGGAGCTCGATGTCGGTACGACGGAGCGGCTTGCCAGCGATATCGGTCCCGTCATCACCGAGGAAGCCGCGCAGACGATCGGCAATCACATCATCCGGATGGGCGCGCGTGGCCACGAGGTCCGCCAGGCCGGGCTTGATCCATCGACCGAGAACGGAACCTATGTGCCGCCGACCGTCATCGAGATCGACGACATCGAGGAATTGCAGCGTGAGGTGTTCGGCCCGGTGCTGCATGTGGTGCGCTATCATCGCGATGACCTCGACGCTTTGATCAAGCGGATCAACGAGACGGGATATGGGCTGACCTTCGGTCTGCACACACGCATCGACGACACCGTTGCCCATGTGTCTGAGCGCGTCGAGGCCGGAAATATCTACGTGAACCGCAATATCATCGGTGCCGTGGTCGGGGTGCAGCCCTTCGGGGGAAGAGGATTGTCGGGCACGGGGCCGAAGGCCGGCGGCCCTCTTTATCTGCATCGTCTGGTTTCCCAAGCCGGCGTCTTGCCGAAGCTTGTCACGGCGCTGCCGAATGAGGTTTTGCATCAATTCGTCTCATGGCTCGAACGCATGAGATTGATCCGTGCTGCAAGGATCGTCGGAGATTTCGTAGATCGCTCGCCTTTGGGTTTCACGCAATCGTTGAAGGGGCCGGTTGGCGAAAACAATCTTTACAGTCTGCGATCACGCGGTCGTGTCTTGGTGGTTCCCCAAACCGAGCTGGGCTTGCTGTGTCAGATCGGCGCCGTGCTGGCGACAGGTAATGACGCCGTCATCGATAGGCAATCGGGCTTGCAAGAGAGGCTTGCGAACTTGCCGGCGGTGGTTGCCAGCCGTTTGTCCTGGTCGAGCCAATGGGGAAGCGACGGACCATTCGCAGCGGCGCTCATCGAGGGCGAAGCGGACATGGTGCGTGCTATTAACGCGAAAATCGCCGCTTTACCTGGCCCGATCCCCATCGTCCAGGCGGCGACGTCCGAGGAAATTCAGGCCGGCCCGAAGGCCTATTGCCTGCATTGGCTGGTCGAGGAGACGGCCACGTCGATAAACACGGCGGCGGCGGGTGGCAATGCCAGTTTGATGGCGCTGAGTTAAGTGCTTCAAAGTGGGATATCCGTCATTGCGAGCGGAGCGAAGCAATCCAAGAGTCAGGGTGAAGGGCCTTGAACACAAATGAACGTGCACCGCAGGTGTTTCTGACGCAACCACACGCGTCCCTGGATTGCTTCGTCGCTCCGCTCCTCGCAATGACGGAGCTGCGAGATTTCGCCTAACTGTGTAGTGCTATAGATCGACGCTATTTCGGCGGCTTGGACGGTTTCAATCCGATCGCCTGTCGGCAGAAGGCGAGCGTGGTGGCCACAAGGGCCTTGCGGCTCATCTTGGAATTGTTCGAAACGGTATCGTCGACTGCGCCGTGCAGCGCGTAGAACAGCATGGTCGCGGTCAGCCGCCCATCCTTCACCGCCCAGGCGCCTTTGCGCGCGCCGTCCTGCAGCAAGGTTGCTAGCTGCAGAATGATGGGATTGTCGTGCTGGATGCGATGATGAATCGGGACGGATTCATGGAAGACCAGATCGTGCAGCGGCACTTGATCGAAATAGCCGCGCATGGCCGCTTCGATCCAGGCGTCGAACCGCTGATCCCAATCGTCAGGCGCAAAAGGTTTAAGAGCATCCTCGAGGCTTTGACGGAAATCCTCGATGAAGCGGGCCTGCAACGCCAGAAGCACGTCATCCTTGGTCTTGAAATGCAGATAGAACGTGCCCTTGGCGACGTCGGCGACCTTGACGATTTCATCGACGCTGGCGGCCGAAAATCCCTTTTCGAGAAAGAGCGCCTGGGCAGCATCCATCAGCTCTTCGCGGCGTATTTCCGCAGGCTTGGTGCGCGGCCGTTTGGCGGTGATTTCGGTCATTGTTCAGGCTGATCCGCATGGCGTTTGCGATGGATTCAAAACTAACGCAGATCAGCCTGAATTGAAAGGTTTAAACGATGTCCTGCGATCACCACTATGCGAACGTTTCCACGGATGTGATCAGGCGGGTATAGGCGCCACCTTTCTGCACGAGATCGGCATGCTGTCCGTCTTCGACGATACGGCCATTTTCCAGTACGAGAATGCGATCGGCGCTGCGGATGGTCGACAGCCGATGGGCGATGACGATGACCGTTCGATTGCGGCGGATGTCGTCCATTGCCTTTTGCAGAGCCTTTTCATTCTCGCTGTCGAGACTCGAAGAGGCTTCATCCAGGAGAAGGATGGGTGCATCGAGCAGAAGCGCTCGGGCGATGGCGATGCGCTGGCGCTGGCCACCGGAGAGGCGGGCGCCACGTTCGCCGCAGACCGTGTCATAGCCCTGTGGCAGTTCGGCGATGAAGTCATGCGCTTGCGCCAGGCGAGCGGCGCGTTCGACCGCCAGGGGCGAAGCATTGGGCATCCCCAGTCGAATATTGTCAGCAATGGTCTCGTTGAAGAGATGGATGTCCTGCGGCACATAGGCGACGAGCTTGCGTAGCGCGCCGATCGGCCGGTCGCGAATGTCGCAATCGCCGATGGCGATACGCCCTTCGTCCACGTCCCAGAATCGCAGCAACAGATTGCTGCATGTGCTTTTGCCGGCGCCCGAACGGCCGACGAGAGCCACGGACTCGCCGGGGCGGACGGTGAAACTGACGCCGTTCAGCACGGCGCCGCGCTCCTTATTGCCATAGCCAAAACGCACCTGCTCGAAACGCACGGTCGTATCGGGCGTGGGGCCTTCGCGGCCGGTGTCTGACACGGCCGGCTGTTGATGAAAAATGGTCAGGATGCGCTGCGCGCCCGCCCGCAGCTCGCCGAGCTTGCGGGCGGTTTGCGTGACTTCGACGATCGGACTCAAGGCTGCACCAGCAAGAACGATGAGCAGCGGGAAATGGGCGCGGTCGAGAGCGCCGCGCGCCACAAGCCACAGGCCTACGATCGCGGCGGTTAAGACGGCCAGCGCAACGAGACCGTCGATGGCGGCATGTTCGAGACCGGCCCGTGAGCCATAGCGCTTTTGCGCGGCGGCGAGATGGCGCGTCTGCCCGATGAGACGATCAAGCATGTCACGCGTGCGGCCAAAGATCGCCAGTTCGCGCTGACCTTGAATCATTTCCACGTTCTGGGCGTTGAGGGCGCCGAGTTCATGCATGACCTGACGTCCCTGTTCGCCGGCGCGGCGGGCGAGCCAGAAAGGCACCGAAGCAACGAGCGGCAGGAAGGGCAGCAGCGCCAGGGCGGCCAGCGGCGAAAGCAGGAAGATGACGATCAGCGCGCCCAGCGGCACCACGACGGCGCCGACATAATCGGCGACGGTGTGCGCATAGAAATGCTCCATCAGTTCCGCGTCGGCCGTGGCGACGGAAGCCAGTTCACCGGTGCGCTGTCCCAGAACATAACCGGGCGCGGCCCGCTCCAACCCATCGTAGATGCCAACCTGCAATGTCTCGATCAGAGCGAAAGCGAGGTCGTGCGAAATATAGGCCTGCCACCAGCGGGCGATGGCGGCGAGGAGGGCAACGAGACCGAGTGCGACAAAACCCGGGATGAGGCTTGCAGGCGCGGCACCCGTCACGGCCTTGCCGGCGAGCCAGGCGCCGATGGCGAGGCTCGCCAAAGTACCCGCCTGCGCGAGAATGCCTGACAGAATGGTCAGGGCTAGCACAAGGCGGCGGCTTTTCAGCAGGGGAATGAGCCCGAAAATGCCAGCGGATTTTTGCGCGCTTGTGGAAGGCAAGGGCAAGGTTGCGTCGGTCATGCTGCTTCTCCTTGCGCCGCCATCAGGCGGGAATAAATCTGGCCGCTTTGTTCGAGGCTTTGGTGATTGCCTTCCTCGACGATGCGGCCGTTTTCGAGCACCAGAATGCGATCGGCCTTGCGAATGGTGGATAGGCGATGGGCGATCACCAGAGTGGTACGCCGTCCGACCAGGCCATCGAGCGCATCCTGGATGGCGCTTTCGCTGCGCGGATCGACGTTGGACGTCGCTTCGTCGAGGATCAGGATCGGCGCATTCTTTAGAAGGGCGCGGGCGATCGAGAGCCGCTGGCGTTGGCCACCGGAGAGATGGGCGCCGCGCTCACCGATTTCGGTGGCATAGCCCTGCGGCAGGTTGAAGATGAATTCATCGATATGGGCGGCGATGGCCGCGGCGTGGATTTCATCCTTCGTCGCGTCCGGCTTGGCGATGCGCAGATTGTCTTCGATCGTTCCATGGAACAAATAGGTGTCCTGCGAGACGACGCTGACGAGCGAGCGCAGGTTTTCGAGCGAGAGATCGCTGATGTTGGTGCCGCCGATGCGGATATGGCCGGAGGTCGGATCGAAGAACCGCAACAGCAGCGAAATGACCGTCGATTTGCCGGCGCCCGAGGGGCCGACCAGAGCGACGAATTCTTTCTCCTTGATGGAGAAGGAGACCGACGACAAGGCCTTGGTGTCGTTCGTGTCGTAAGCGAAGCTCGACATCGTCGAAGGCGATGTCATGCGCGATCGGTTTGGCGGCGCTTGTCGCCGGCTCTTCGATATTGGGCTGCAAGGCCAGGAAGTCCGATACGGAGGTTGCCGCGCCGCTGGCGGCCCAGGCGGTGTGGAATTCCTTTTCCAGCCGGTCGAGCGGCCGAAAGGCTTCGCGCATGAGGAACAAGGTCGTGAACAAGGCGACAGGTGCCAGAATGCCGGCTGCGGTGCGCCAACTGTTGAAGGACAAAACCAACGCCATGCCGATCAAGGTGATGAAGCCGGTGAGGCCGGTGCGCATCAAGGTCACGGCCAGGGTGTTCATGGCTTCCTGGCGCAGGTTGGCGGCGCGCAACGCCAATTCCTTGCGTCGCGCGGCGGTGGCGTCGAACGCCTTGAGGGTGACGATGCCTTGCAGGCTGTCGAGTAGATAGGCGCCGAAAGCGCCCATGGCAGCAAAGACGCCGGAGCTTTTGGGCATGCGCCAGCGCAGCCACAGCCGGTCGGCGATCGGGAAGGCGATGACGAAGGCGCCGAGCAGCAAAGCGGAGGGCCGATCGATCCAGGCGAGGACGGCCAATACGCCGGCGCAGCCGAGAATGGCGATGAAGATCGCCGGCATATAGCGGCTGTAATAGCTCTCCAATGCTTCGACGCCGGCCACGAGCACGGCCTGCAGATCGCCGGTCTGCTGGCGCAAGGTGACGCCGGGGCCAAGAGCCGCAAGATGCGCGAGCAGGCGGGCGCGCAGATGTTCCTTGGTTTGTTGCGCCGTGGTCTGCGCCGCCATTTCGGCGCACCACAGCAGGAAGCCGCGCAGGATAACGATGCCGGCAAAGGCGATGATCCAGCGCATGACGTCGGCCATTGCGGCGCCAGTAAAGAGGGCGGCCAGCGCCTGCGCCAGGAAGAGGCCCTGCAGCACATAGCAAGCGGTGATCAGCAGGCCGATGGCGGTGCTGATGGCGACGCGGGTTTTGAGCGGTCCGGCCAGTGCCAACAATTGTCCATTCATCGCAGACTCCTTTGGGTCTCGTTGTTCCAAATATGACTGACTATCAGTCATAGTCAATCCATCTCTGTATACTTAGGGATTGACCTTAGTATTTTTCCACGCTACCTGACCAGCCTGAGAGGAGGCGCCGTCGCGATCGGGCACGGATCAATCGAAGGGGAATTGCAGGTGATGATGCAGGGCATGTCCGCTGAGCCGGCGCTGATCGACGGCATCTTTCGCGCTCTGGCCGATCCGACCCGACGCGATGTCGTGGAACGGTTGAGCGCCAAGCCTTCATCGGTCAGCGAATTGGCGGCGTCCTATGACATGGCGCTGCCATCCTTCGTCGAACATTTGAAAATGCTCGAAGGGGCAGGGCTCGTCCGCTCCGCTAAGGTCGGTCGGGTGCGAACCTACGCACTCGTGCCCGAACAATTCGACATTCCGCGAGATTGGCTCAGCCGCCAACGTTCCATGTGGGAGGGCCGGCTCAATCGCCTCGACGCTTATCTCTTGTCGCTTAAAAAGAAGGAGAAGCCTGAATGATGTTGCCTTTGGGAAAGCCTGATCCGACGCTGGATCTTGTATTGGAACGCGAGATCGACGTGCCCGTCGAATGGGTCTGGCAAGCCTGGACGGATCCGGAAAGCATCAAGCACTGGTTCGTTCCAAAACCGTGGACGGTCACGGAATGTGAAGTCGATCTGCGTGTCGGCGGGGGCTTTCGCTCGGTGATGCGCTCGCCCGAGGGGCAGGAGTTTCCGAACCTCGGCTGCTATCTGGAGATCGTGCCGAACAAGCGGCTGATTTTCACCGATACGCTGCTGCCTGGCTTCCGTCCTGCGCCTAAGCCTTTCTTCACGGCCGGTCTGTTTCTTGAGCCTAATGGTAAGGGCACGCGTTACACGGCGATTGCCGTCCACGGCGACGCCGCCAGCCGCAAAACCCATGAGGACATGGGCTTTTACGATGGCTGGTCGACGGTGGTCGATCAGATGGTGGCCCATATCAAGGCGACGCACTGATCGTTTCCGGCTGCGGGTATCAGGAAACCTCCTGGCCCGCAGCCGATGAGCGGCTTCGAATAATTTCTCGCCCGCTGTCGGAATGGCCTAGGTTGGCGCGTCCTTGGTTTAGTCTCTTGGAAACCTGAGGATAGCCGGACATGAGCTCTTATCGTTGGGTGATCGTCGGCGCGGGCGCGCTGATGACCTGTGTCGCGCTGGGCGCGATGTTTTCGCTGGCCATTTTTCTTGAACCGGTTGCAACCGACACCCATTGGTCGCGGGCCGGCATATCGAGCGCCATGACGTTGAATTTCCTGGTCATGGGCTTTGGCGGCTTCGCCTGGGGCGCGATGACCGATCGGTTCGGTCCGCGTATCGTGGTGCTGAGCGGCGCGGTCCTGCTCGGCCTGGCGCTGGTTCTGGCGAGCCGGGCGGAAACGCTGACCACGTTCCAGTTGATCTACGGCATTCTGGTCGGGGCCGCCGCCAGTGCCTTCTTCGCGCCGATGATCGCCACCACCACCGGCTGGTTCGAGACCAATCGCAGCCTGGCGGTTTCGCTCGTCTCGGCCGGCATGGGCGTGGCACCGATGACGATCTCGCCCTTCGCGCGTTGGCTTATCTCGGCTTATGACTGGCGCACGGCGATGTTCGTTATCGGCGTGATGGCTTGGGTGCTCCTGATCCCGGCTGCTGCTCTGGTGCGCCGGCCGCCGCCTGTTGCCGCTCCGGGTGGATCGCAAGCGGTTAGCAGCGGCATGTCGGTGAAAGACGCCCTGCGTTCGCAACAATTCTGGATCTTGGGGCTGACGTTCTTTGCCTGCTGCGCTGCTCATGCCGGGCCGATCTTCCACATGGTCAGTTATGCGACGCTCTGCGGCATCGCGCCGATGGCGGCTGTCAGCATCTACAGCGTGGAAGGGCTTGCGGGTCTGTTTGGACGCGTCCTGTTCGGCGTGCTGGCCGATCGGGTTGGTGTCAAACGCGTGCTGTTGACCGGGCTCGCACTTCAGGCCGTAGCCATCGCCGCCTATCTGTTAGTCAGTCGGCTTGGCGAATTCTATCTGCTCGCCGCTGTTTTCGGTACGATTTACGGCGGGGTGATGCCGCTCTATGCGGTGCTGGCGCGGGAATATTTCGGCCAGCAGATCATCGGTACGGTATTTGGCGCGGCGACTCTGTTGTCGAGCATCGGGATGGCGTTTGGTCCGGTGGCTGGCGGCCTCATCTTCGATACTTACGCCAGCTATATGTGGCTCTACATCGGCTCCGCTCTGGTCGGATTGGGAGCCGTGGGGATTGGGCTGGCTTTTCCGCCGATCGTGCGGCGGCAATTGCAGCCGGCGTGAGAAGTCCGCGTCATCCCGGCGCCGCATGCGATCCGGGATGACGCCAACACTTAGAAGTTTATCTCGGCGAGGAAGCGGACGATCTTCGGTCCGGCGAAGCCGCCGAAACTGGTGTCATCGACGGGATCGGTGACGAAGAAATGGCCGGCCCCGGGGACGACCACGGTGCGGACGTAGAAGCCGGCTTGTTTCAGCGCCAAGAGAAAAGCCGTCGATTGGGTGGCGGGATCGACGATGTCGTCGTCGGTGCCGTGGATCAGCAGGAAACGGATGCCGTTCTTGTCGACCGTGGCATAGTTGATGGGCGAGGAGTCGAAGAAGACTTTTCGGTTGGCATAGGGCGCGGCGCCGAGAAATTTTTCGGCGATATTGTCGCGCGGGCGGGTGACGAGGTCATGCTGCCACTGCGCCTGCATGTCATAGACACCATAGAAGCCTACGACCGCTTTGACCTTGGCTGAAACGCTGGCGTTCGGATCGGAGCGATAGTCAGTGGAGTAGAGCGGCTCCTCGCCGGCTAGCGCGACGAGAGCTGACAGATGGCCGCCGGCGCTGTCGCCGATCAGGCCGATGCGGTCGGGATCGATGCCGAGGCTTGCAGCATTGGCGCGGACATATTGAATGGCGGCCTTGGTGTCGTAGATCGCGCCGGGATAGCTCCGCGCTTGCGGCTTGTTGAGCCGGTATTCGATGGCGAAGACCGCATAACCGTTCTTTGCCAGATAAGGGCCAAGATTTTGATAGATTTTACGGTCGCCGACCTGCCAGCCGCCGCCATGAACGGCGATCAGGATCGGCGCTTTCTGAACGCCTTGCGGCATATAGAGATCGCCGACGAGTTTCACCTGATCATGTTCGGCGAAGGTGATGTCGTTGCGGGTGGTGATAGTCGATTGCGCTCGTGCTGCAACGGTGTAAGCGGAAGCGACGATGGCAACAGCCAGGGGCAAAATGCGCCACGATCTGAACATGAAAGCCTCCCTGAGATGTCGGACCAAGCGATTATTGATCGCCAACGGTCTTGACTCTTTTATCTTAAGGTCAATTATCTTAATCTCAAGATAGTTACTCATAGACTTTGCGGTTATAGACTTAAGGAGAGGGCACATGGGCTCCGATGTCTCGTTCAAAGCGGTTGCCGACGAATTCGAGGCGGCGTGGAATGACCCCAGCCACAGCCGCTTCGAGCTGCCGGCGGTCGCGGTCAACAGCAAGCTGCGCGAGAAATATACCGTGGCGCCACCGGTGCGGATGTCGCGCGCGAAGCTCTGGGACATGGAGCGTCAGAAGGCCTGGGATCCCGCGAGCTTCATTCCTTATGTGGTGTCGACGGGGAAGTCCTGGGGACGTCACACCTTGAAGGATGGCACGGACCGCTTCTTCCGCTCGTCCGAACAGGTCGGCTGGATCGATCCCAACGTGCGCGGCACGGTGCTGGAAGAGGTGCTGATCGACAACAATACGCAGCGGATTTTCTTCATGGGCCGTGCTGCGTTTCCCGATGCGGCGGGCCAGCTTTTAAAAGCGGGCGACTTTCAGCCTCTCTTCCATGTCGAACATGCTGCCGCCGGTGACGACAATGACCCGCTGAATCTCTGGCGCATCGTCGTTCTCACCGAGACCTATGACGAGCGCTATACGGAGCCCTTCAAGGACATGGTGCGCCAGGGCTGGCTGCCGGGCTTCGTCGAAATCTACATCGAACGCGAGTTCAACTGTAAGCTGACGCGCAAGGCGGCTTGATCGCCTTCTTTTAGAGGAGCAGTTTGCTGCCGGCGACCTTGACGCGCGGCAGGCTTTCCAGATCGACATCGTCCAGGCAGCGCACGTTGATTGCCCAGCCTTTGAATGGTTCGACGCTTGCCGCTCGTTCGGCCGCAGTCGGTGCGCTCGGTTTGCGGAACGGCAGGATGCCGCACGTCTTGCAGAAATAGTCTTCCGCCGTTTCGCTTCCCCACCGATAGACCGTCATGTTCTCGCGCGGCGTCAACAGGCGCAGTGCCGTCTCGGGCACGCGAAACGTCAGCGCGCCCCGCCGCCGGCAGATCGAGCAATCGCAGGCGCGTACATGATCGATTTCAGCCTCGATCTCGAAGCGAACCGCGCCGCAGTGACAGGAGCCAGAGTGAATCGCCATGGCGGGAGTTTAGCACTGCTGAGCGGGAACGACTTGCTTGATGTTCCTATTTTGTTCTAATCTGGGTTTAAGGGGACCTGCACGCGGCGTGGAGTTAGCGTCATGCAGGATGCGTTCGATTTTTATTGGGACTTTCCGGGCCGGCCGAGTCGTCCTGACCGCATTTTCTATGCGTTATTTCCTGACGCTGAAACAGCAGTTAAAGCGGAAGAGTTCGGACGGCTTTTTCGGAAAACGCATCGCTTGATTGGATCGCCGTTGCTGACCGAACGGCTGCATATCTCTTTACAACACATAGCCGACTATAGACGGGTGCGGAGCAAGTTCCTTTATGCCGCGCAACGGGCCGGCAATAGGATAGCCATTCCTCCATTTGAAGTGATCCTATCAGCCATCGAGACATTTCATGAAGGGCGCCCAAATTGGCACCCACTCGTTCTACGAGCTGAAGGTCAGCTACTATCTGATTTGCAACGTCAGCTTGGTTTAGCCATGACTGAAAACGGGCTGAAGTTGCAAACTTCTGGTGCTTTTTTGCCCCATATGACCTTGTCCTATGGCCCTGGGATGGTTCGCCTGCGCGCGATCGAACCGATCCGTTTCGTGGTGAAAGAGTTCTGCCTCGTTCACAACGAGCGCTGGCTCGGTCGGCTCGGCACTTATCATCTGCTTGAGCGTTGGCCTTTGATGGCATCCGCAAATTTCACGGGTTAAACACCGGCCTTCAGCATCGCCTTGGCATTGACCTCGTGACAAGCCCAGGGATAGAAGGAACGGCCCGAAACGAGAGCTGGTCGGATGGTTAGCCCGGCCGCTTCCAAGAGGAAGCATTCTCGACCCGAGCAAATCGCATTTCGAAGAAATGCGATTTTGCCCATGCTTTTGACGCGTCTTTGTGACGTTTGACTACGTCAAACTGCAAAACGCTATAGAGCGGATCCAGGACAGGGCATCGCTTATGCCGATGCATCCGCTTCTCTTGTCAAAGCTGACCCTATGAACGTTCAAGACAATAACGACCTTCGCCCGGACGAGAGGCTCGGCCGTAGCGAAAAACAGGCAATCGTGATCGGCGTTCTCGTCGTCATGCTGTTGGCGGCGATTGATCAGACCATCGTCACGCCAGCCATGCCGACCATTGGCAGCGCGCTTGGCGATAGCGAATATCTGCCCTGGATCATCACGGCCTATCTGTTGACCGCCACCGCTTCGGCGCCGCTCTATGGCAAGATTTCGGACAGCTACGGCCGGCGGCCGGTGATCGCCGCCGCGGTCGTCATTTTTCTCCTCGGCTCGGTGATCTCCGCGCTTTCGCCGACAATGCTCATTCTGATCGTCGGTCGTGCCGTGCAGGGCTTGGGGGGCGGTGGCCTGCTGGTTCTGGCGCAAACCGTCATTGGCGACACGGTGCCGCCACGCGAGCGAGCCGCGTATGCCGGCTATATTTCGGCGACCTGGGCAATCGCCAGCCTGGCCGGCCCGCTGCTCGGCGGCTTCTTCGCCGAGCGTTGGCATTGGTCGCTGATCTTCTGGGTCAATATTCCGCTGGGCATCGGCGCCTTGTTCATCCTGGCCGGACCGCTGAAGAAACTGGCGGTGCCGACGCATCGCCATCGTCTCGATTTCGTCGGCGGCCTGCTGACGCTCGCCGCCACGACGACCTTGATGCTGGCGCTGACCTGGGGCGGCGGCATTTATCCGTGGCTCTCGCCTGTCATTCTATCTCTGCTCGGCGCGTCGTTCATTCTCTGGCTGCTGTTCGTGTTCTGGCTTAATCGGGTGGAAGAGCCGTTGATCCCGCTCGAAGTGCTGCGCAACCCCATCGTTGCGGCCGCTACCCTGGCTTGTTTCTTCGGCATGGGCGGCAGTCTGGCCATTGCCGTTTACGTGCCGATCTATTTGCAGTCGCATCTCGGCCTGTCGGTGGCGGCATCCGGCGTGGCGCTGGTCGCCTATATCATGGGGACGACCGTCGGCAGCGCCGTCATCGGCAAGATGGTGCAGCATGTGCCGCGCTACAAATATCTCGCTGTCGGCGGCTATGCGCTCGCCGCCGTCTGCCTGACCGTGTTGGCGTTGCAATCCACCACGGCCTCTCTGCTGCTGACGGAAACGCTCCTCTTCGTCGCCGGCTTCGGCATGGGCTCGATGTTCCCGATCGGCACGGTGACGGTTCAGAATGCCGTCGACTATCGCCATCTGGGCGTCGCCACCGCCGTGCTGAGTTTCATGCGCAATCTGGGCAGCGCGCTCGGTGTGGCGGCCGTCGGTGCCATCGCATTGGCGAGCGGCCTGCCGGGCTTGCGCGAGGGCGTCACCGGCAATGCCGCCGTGGAGCTGGCGACCGCGAGCGCCTTTCGCGACATCTTCCTGGCGGGCGCGGTGATCTCGGCGCTCGCCGCGCTCTGCTTCCTCGCCCTGAAGGAAATCCCTTTGCGAGCGACGGTGCGCGGCGAATAACGGGCTTTTACGAGGAGTATTCCGGCCGGGTCGGGGTGAAGACGTCGAGATTCATCACCGGCTCGTCGCCGATCACTTCGCCCCAATGTTCGACATTCGGCGGCACGACGAGAACGCTGCCGGGCCCGAGGATATGTTCCTCGCCGCCAACGACGAATTTGATCTTGCCGCTGATGATATAGGCGATCTGTTCGTGCGGATGTGAATGCGGCCGCGGTTCGTGGCCGGGCATCAGCCGATTGATGGCGATGGTGGCGCCGGTGCCGGAAAAGCCCTTGCGGTCGACGCCGGTGCGCACATGCGTCCAATCCGTCTTGCTCCAATCGATTTTGGCGATGTCCATGGCGTATCCTTTCTTCAGGTCTCGTAGATCATATCACTTACTGGTCACTTGCTGGCGCCGACGATGCCGCCGGGGCGCAGGAACAGGAAAATCAACAGCATCGACAGGGCCGCGACATTTTTGAGCCCGGAACCGAATCCGGCGATGGCGGCGGCTTGTACGACGCCCAGCAGCAAGCCGCCCAGAAAAGCGCCGGACGGTTTGCCGAAACCGCCGACAATGGCAGCGATGAATCCCGAGATGGCGAAAGGCACGCCGACATTGAAGGCGGTATATTGCGTCGGCGTGATCAAGACGCCCGCGAGCGCGCCGAGGCCGGCACTCAGCGCGAAAGAGAGAGCCAGCATGCGCTTGACCGGAATACCCTGCAGCGCTGCCGCCTCTCGATCGATGGCGCAGGCGCGCATCGCCTTCCCGGTCTTGGTTTTCTGAAAGAAGACGGCGAGGCCGGCGACGATCAGGCAGGAGGTAACGAGAATCCAGATCAGTTGCAGGCTCACCGCGACGCCGCCGAATTTCAGCGGCGGCAGATCGGTGAAAACGGGCAGGGTGCGGGGCTGGTCGCCGACGGCGAGCAAAGTCGCGCGCTCGACGACGATCTGCGCCGCCAGTGTCGCCAGGATCATGACGAACATGGTGGCGTTGCGGTCCCACAAGGGACGCACGACGACCCGTTCCAATACCGTGCCCGAAATTGCCACTAAAAGAATGGCGATGATGGCGGCGATGGGAAGCGGTAGGCCCAACCGGGTCAGCGCCACTTGCGTGATCATGCCGCCCAGCATGACGAAGGCGCCCTGGGCGAAATTGACGATGCCGCTGGCGTTGTAGATGACGCAGAAGCCGATGCCGATCAGGCCGTAGATGCAGCCGGTGCCGAGACCGCTGACCAGAACTTGCGCGAAATAGGTGAAGTCAGACATCGGCGATCTCCACGCCACCGAGATAGGCTTCGAGAACCGCCGGATGCGCCCGCACTTCCGCCGGCGTGCCTTCGGCGATCTTGCGGCCGAAATCGAGCACGATCACCCGATCGGCTACCGACATGACGAGCGACATGTCGTGTTCGATGAGGAGAACGGTGACGCCGCTGGCGGCGATCTGCCGGATCATCGCGGCGAGATGTTTGGATTCGTTGGCATCGAGCCCGGCGGCCGGTTCGTCCAGCAGGATCAGGCGCGGCTGGGCTGCCAAGGCGCGCACCAGTTCGAGTAGACGCTGCTGGCCGTAGGACAGAATTTTGGCGGGTCGGTCGGCGAGAGGCGTCAACCGGGCCAGATCGAGTAGTTCGCGCGCTTTGGTTTCGATTTGCTTTTCTTCCTCGCGTGTCGCGCGGGGCCGCAGTACGGCGGCAAGCAGGCCGCTTGTCGTATGCAGATGCTGGCCGACCTTCACATTGTCGAGCACACTCATTTCGGGAAAGAGCTGTACGAGCTGAAACGTCCGCACGAGGCCGCGCGCGGCGAGCTTGTCCGGCGTCAGGCCGACGATATCGTCACCCTCGAAACGGATCGTGCCTTCGGTGGGCGGCAGAAAGCCGGAGATGAGGCTGAACAGGGTTGTCTTGCCGGCGCCGTTCGGGCCGATGACCGCCGTTACACCGTCAACGGGAACATCGAAACTGACCTCGCCCACGGCCACGAGGCCGCCGAAGCGCTTGGTCAGATTGTCGATCGACAGGCGCGTGGTCATGACGCGCTCCCGGTTCGTTCGCGGCGTTCGAAGAAAGCCGCGAGGCCGCGTGGCGCGTAGATCAACAGCAGGATCAGTGCCGCGCCATAGAACAGGTCCTGATAGTCCTTGAAGCCGCGCAGCACTTCCGGCAGCAGGCTGATCAGCAGCGCGCCGATCAAGGGGCCGGCAATGCTGCCGATGCCACCGACATAGAGCATGGTGAAGCCGAGGATGACCATGTGCAGGCCGAAGACTTCCGGGCTGACATAGCCGACCACATGCACGAACAGCGCACCGGCCAGCGCGGCGAAGGCGGCAGCGGTGAGAAAGGCGATCAACTTGGTGCGCGACACGTTGATGCCAAGCGCCAGGGCGGCATTCTCCGAAGCGCCCAGTGCCAGAAAGGCTCGGCCCATGCGCGATGATTTGATGCGCGCGGCGATGAAGACGGCCAGCAGCGCGACGATGGAGAGGATGGCAAGTTGGCCGCGATCGGAAATGATCTCATAGGAGCCGATGCCCAAAGGCGGAATGCCGGAGATGCCGAGATAGCCTTGCGTCATCGACTGCCATTCGACGGCGATTTCATAGGTGATGAGGCCGATGGCCAATGTCGCCATGGCGAGATAGTGGCCTTTCAGGCGCAAGGTCGGATAGCCGATGATGAGTGCGATCACGACGGCCAGCACGATGCCGGCGATCATCGCCGGCAACACGGGCCAATTGTAGGTCGTCGACAGGATGGCCGAAGCATAGCCGCCGAGCCCGGCGAAGGCGTTCTGGCCGAAGGACACCTGATTGGCGAAGCCCATGAATAGGTTCAGCCCGGTAACGAAGACCACATAGACGAGGGCGAAGGCGATCACCGTCGCGATATAGCCGCCGACGACGAAGGCATAGCCGACGATGGCGGCTGACACCGCCCAGGGCAGGAGCTGCAAAGGCAGAGCGCGCGGCAGCAGGCCGGCGCGCTCAGTGGAAGTAGTATTTGGCAAGGTCATCATGCGAGCTCAGGTCACGGGGATCGAGACAGGCCACGATGCGGCCGAGGACGAGCACATAGGCGCGCTGCGCCAGCTTCAACGCCGCCGGTGCTTTCTGCTCGACGAGCAGGATCGGCAGGCCTTCATCGCGTAGAAGCGCCAGCTTTTCCATGATCTCGGCGATGACGCGCGGCGCCAGGCCGAGCGAGGGTTCGTCGAGCAGAAGGATTTTCGGGTCGCTCATCAAGGCACGGCCGATGGCCAGCATCTGCTGTTCGCCGCCGGACATGGAGCCGGCGGTTTGCGACAGACGCTCGCCAAGACGCGGAAACAACGCCAGCACGCGCGTGAGCCGGCGCTCATATTCGGCCTTGTCGCCACGCAGGCGATAGGCGCCGAGCTGAAGATTTTCAGACACGGTCATCGGTCCGAAAATGCCGCGTCCTTCGGGCACCAGCACCACGCCGCGCGAACTGACCGCTACCGGATCCTGACGGGGCAAGGGCGTGCCATGGAAACTGGCCGTGCCTGTCGTCGAGGCAAGACCAAGAATGGCGCGCAGCAAAGTCGACTTGCCGGCCCCGTTGGGGCCGAGCACGGCGACAAGCTCTCCGGCACAGACATGGATGTCGGCGGCGGAGAGCGCCCGCACATGACCATAGCGTGCGGTCAGCGCCTGCGTCTCCAGTATCCGCGCGGGGGCGGCTGTCATTCCACGACCTTGGGCTGACCGTTGGCAATGGTGGCGATGAAGAACGGATTGACCGTGAGGCCCTGATGCACGGTGGCGCTCATATTGTAGACGCCCGTCGTGCCCTGGAAGCCGGTCAATTGTTCGAGCGCATCGCGCACCGCAGGCCCCTCGAAGGATTTCGCCTTCTCGATGGCCGCGACCGTCAGCATCACGCCGTCCCAGCCGCGCGAGGCCCAGTTCGGATCGCGGTCCGTGAACTTGGCGTGCCAGGGCTTGAGGAAGCGGCCGATCTCGGTTTTCAGTGCGCCATCGGGCAGGGCGTCGAAGACCTGCGACGGCGAGGCGACGAAGAAGAACTTGTCGCCGAGCACATCGGCCACCGGCTTGAAGACGGCAATGTCCTCGAGGCTGGTCAGCAGCAACAGGTTGGAGCCGAGCTGTTTGATATTCTTAGCCGCCGTCAGCGTGGTGCCGCCGAGGCCGATTTTCAGGATCGCGCCGGCGCCCGCCGCCTGCATCTTGGCGATCTGTACCGAAAGGTCCGCATCGTCCTGCTTGTATTGTTCGACGCCGACGACCTCGATGCCATATTCGGCCGCCGCTTTCTCTGCCACGCCCTTCTGCAGATTGGCATAGGGGGTGGGGTCATGCAGCACGCCGACCTTGCGGATGTTGGTCTTGTTCTTGAGATATTCGTAGCGCTTGGTGATTTCGAAACCGGCCGGCGGCAGGGTCGAGAACGCCCATTTCACTTGGTCGGGCTGCTGCGGTAGGATCGAGCAGAGCACCATCGGCACTTGCGCGCGCACGACGAGGCCGGCGGCGGCGAAATTGCCGGCCGAGACGCAGCCCGAGATGAAGACGTTGACTTTGTCGGAGGTCAACATCTTGCGATAGACCGTCACCGCTTCCTGCGGTTCGGAGCGATTGTCCTCGACGATCACTTCCAGCTTGCGGCCCATCACGCCGCCCTTCGCATTGATAGCGGCAGCGGCCAGCTCGACACCATCGCGCCAGGCGCGATCGACGGTCGCGGCATAGCCGGTGAGGCCTGCGGAAATGCCGATCTTATAGGTTTCCTGCGCGGTGGCGCCAGAGGCGGTGAGGACGGCAGCAAAGCCGGCGGCAGCAAAAGCCGCGTAGTGTCTCCCTTGCATATTCTTTCTCCCTCTCCTGTTTACGCGTCGATTAATAGTTGGACGATCCGAATCCGCCCCCTCCGGGCGTTTCCAAAAGCACCACATCATTCGGCTGCATGGTCAGCTTACGTGGTTCGCTGACATCGCGGCCATTGACTTGAAACACGCCTTTCTGGCCGGCCGTGCCGCCACCGATACCATCGGGACCGTGGCCGAGACGGCTTGGCACGGCGTTGAGCAGCCAGGGGTCTTGGGTGAGCATATGGAACTGGATGATCTGGCCGTCGCCGCCCGCCGTGCGGCCCTGACCACCCGAACCGCGGCGCAATTCCTTGCGGTCGAAGACGATCGGCATGGCCGCTTCGAGGATTTCAATCGGCACGGCAGCAACGCCCGTGGGATAGCAGGTGGCGCTGGGGCCAGGCTTGGTGGCGCGTGCACCCATGCCGCCGGAATAATTGAACATGGACGAGGTGAAGGCGTTGCCGTCGGCCTTCTTGCCCTGGATCTGCATGGTCCACACCGCGCCGGAGCCTTCCGCCAACACGCGCTCAGGCATCACCTGATAGAGCGCCTTGAGGATCGGCATCGGCACATACATCCCGACAACGTGGCGGGCATTGACTGGCGCCGGATAGCGGCAGTTCACGATCGAACCTTCGGGCGCCTTGATCTCGATGGGCGCCAGGCTGCCGGTATTGTTGGGCAGTTCCGGGTTCAGGCAACTGCGGATGGCGAACGTTGAATACGCGTGGGTGTAGTTCAGCACCACGTTGATACCGGTCGAAGTCTGCATCGAGGAGCCGTCGAAATCGACGGTGATGCTGCCTTTGTCGGTATCGACAGTGAGGGCGGTTTTCAGCGTGATGATCTCACCGCCCGGCACATCGAATTGGCTTTCGCCGTGATAGACGCCGGGCTTGAGCTTGCGGATGGCTGCCCGCGTCGCTTCCTCGGAACGGGCGATGATCTCGTCCGACAGGGTTTCGATGTCTTCGAGGCCGTGGCGACGGCACAGCGCGATCAGATGATCGGCGGCGGCATGGCCGCTGGACACTTGGGCCGCGAGATCGCCGAACACGGCATCGGGCGTGCGGACATTACGGCCGATCATGGCATGCAGCACCGCATTGGGCACGCCACGTTCGTAGAATTTGAGCGGCGGAATCCACAGGCCTTCTTCATGCACGTCGCGCGCGCCGGCACCGATGCCATAACCGCCGATGTCGGTGTGATGGATGGTCGAGCCGATATAGGCGAGAATCTTGTCGCCGTCGTAGATCGGCGTCAGCAAAGTGATGTCGAAGAAATGGCCGGCCGAGAGCCAGGGATCGTTGGTGATCAAGACGTCGCCCGGCTCGCATTTGCCGTCGAACAATTTGACCAGATGAGCGCCGGCGAAGGCGAGCGAATTGATGTGGCCTGGCGTGCCGGTATTGGCCTGCGCCACCATGCGGCCGCGCCGATCGAACAGAGCGCAGGCGAGGTCGCCCGCTTCGCGCACGATCGGGCTGAAGGCGATGCGTTGCAGGGCTTTCGACCGTTCGGTGACGATGCCGATGAGATTAGACCACAGGATTTCGAGTTCGACGGGATCCATGACGTTATCCTTTTGTGGCGACGATGCAGCCGTAGCTGTCGATGACGGCGCTCCAGCCCGGCGGCAGCGCTGTCGTTGTCTCGCGTTCTTCGATGATGGCGGGGCCTTCGATCTTCTGGCCGACCGCAAGATCGGCGCGGGCATAAACGGCGACCTGCTGATTGTCTTCCCAGGCATGCACCGTGCGATGCCGTTTTGGCGCAGCCACTTTGCCGGCCGCGTTGGCTGGAGCTTTGAAGGGAACGAGTGGTCCCCGCGCGGTCACGCGCCAGGTGACGATCTCGATGCCGACATGGGAGGGGGTGACGCCGTAAAGCGTGCGATAGGCGGTCTCAAAGCGGTTGGCGATACCGGAAATATCGTGGTTGCTGCGCGGGTCGGCCTCGAAAGTGACGGGCACCTCATGCTGCTGGCCGACGTAGCGCATGTCGGCGCCGAATTCGAAGCGCACGTCCTGCGGTGTGCAGCCGGCTTCTGCCAGCGCCTCGGTCGCTTCCTTCGTCAATTCGCCGAGGATATGGTTGACACGCTTCCAATCGAGATCGTTGAGGCGGCCGAGATCGCTGCGCACCAGATCGAGACGCACCGGCGTCACCAGGGTGCCGAAGGCCGACAGCACGCTCGATTGCGGCGGTACGATCACCGAGGCGCTTTGCAAGAGCGCAGCGACGCCGCAGGCATGCAGCGGGCCGGCGCCACCGAAGGCGAAGAGCGGCAGGCCGCGATAGTCGATGCCGCGATCGGTGGCATGGGCGCGGGCGGCGGAAGCCATGGCTTCGGTGACGACGCGATAGATGCCGCGCGCCGCCTCGACAGGTGATAGTTTCAATTCGCCAGCCAGCCGATCGAAGGCTTTCCGCATGGCCGGGCTGTCGAGCTTCATGTCGCCGCCCAGGAAGTTATCCGCATCGATCAGGCCGAGCATCAGATCGGCGTCGGTGACGGTGGGATTGGTGCCGCCACGGCCATAGCAGGCCGGCCCTGGCATGGAGCCGGCACTTTCCGGGCCGACTTTCAAGAGACCCAGATCATCGACATGGGCGATCGAGCCGCCACCGGCACCGATCTCGATCATATCGATCGAGGGCACCGTCACCGGCAGGCCGCTGCCATCCTTGAAGCGGTAGCGCCGGTCGACCTCGAACAGACCGGTGACGAGGGGCACGCGGTTTTCGATGAGGCAGGCCTTGGCGGTGGTGCCGCCCATGTCGAAGGACATCAGCCGGTCGATCTTGAGCAGTTCAGCATAATGGCAGGCGGCGAGCGCACCGGCGGCTGGTCCGCTCTCGATCATCCGCACCGGATTGCGGCCTGCGGTTTCGGCGCCGACCACACCGCCAGACGACAGCATGATCAGCGGCGTATTGGCGAAGCCCTCGGTTTCAAGCCGTTCGCTCAACCGCTTCAGATAGGGCTGCGAGATCGGCATCGTATAGGCGTTGACCGTGGTGGTGGAGGCGCGTGGATATTCGCGGATCTGCGGCGCCACGTCCGACGACGTGCAGATGAAGAGATCGGGCAGGGCCTGGCGCAAAGCAGTGGCCACCTGCCGTTCGTTCTCCGGATTGGCGAAGCTGTTGAGGAAGCAGATGGCGACGGCCTTGGCGCCGCTAGCTTTCAATTGGCTGACGAGGCTGGCGATGTCCTTTTCCGCCGGCTTCGCCAGGATCTGCCCGTCGGCCAGGGTGCGCTCGGCGATGGAAAAGGTGAGTTCCTGCGGCACCAAGGGCTCGGGAAATTCGATCTGCGGATCGTACATTTCGTAGCGGTGCTCGTTGCGGATGAAGAGCACGTCGCGAAAGCCTTCCGTCGTCACCATGGCGGTCGGCTGGCCTTTGCGCTCGATTAAAGCATTGGTGACGACCGTGGTGGCGTGGACGACGACACCATCGACATTATTGGCGTCGATGGCGGCCTTCGAGAGCACGGAATGGACGCCGTGAAAGAAGCCCTCCAGCAGGTCGTGATGGGTGGTGAGCGTCTTGTCGACCGTCAGCGCGCCGGCATCGTTGCGTAAAACGATGTCCGTGAAGGTTCCGCCGATATCGACAGCGAGCGAATAGGTCATGGCGTTACGATCTCCAACCTAATGTTCCGGAAATGCGGGCGGCGGTCTCGAGCGTCGCGGTGATCTGGGCGGGCTCGGGTGTCGCCGGAATGAATTGTTTGGCGCCGACGATGGCGATGGAGGCGACGAGCGTGCCGTGATGGTTGCGCACCGGTGCCGCCAAGGTGTTGACGCCGCTGATCACCTCGTCGGGAGCCGTCGCCCAGCCGCGCGCGCGGGCTTCCTTGACGTCGCGGGCGAGTTTCTTGGGATCAGTGATCGTGTCCGGCGTCCAGGATTGCAGCGGGGCGCTCGTCACGTGATCGAGCAGATGGTCGGGGCCGAAGGCGAGCCAGACCTTGCCGTGCGCGCTGGCATGTAGGGCCATGCGCGTGCCGGGGCGGGTGGCGAATTCGATGACAGTTCGCCCTTGCATCAGTTCGAGAACGACGACTTCGTCATCGATTAACGTGCAGATCGTCACTGCCTGGCCGGTGGCATCGCGCAAGGCGAGCAGTTCGGGGCGCGCTGTCGTGACGATGTCGAAGCGGCTGCGCGAAGCTTCGCCCAGCACCATCATTTTCACGCCGATGTCATAGCTGCCGGTGGCTGGATCGTGGCGCACGAAACCGTGGCGCAGCAGCGTTTGCAGATGGCGATAGACGGTGGATTTGGACGCGTCGAAGGCGGCGGCGATCGCGCCAAGCGGTGTCGGTCCGCTCTGATAGGCGAGGTGTTCGACAATCCGCAGCGCGAGATCGAGCGTGCTCGTCCCCGGCTCGGTGTTGACGCTCTCCGCCTTGCTCATGCGGTTCCCTCGCGGCGCTCTGTCGTTTCATTATTCAAAACGACGTTTTATTATTTGGATCATGCGCCGTCGTCTTGGATTTCGTCAAGAGGGGGCTTGGCGTGTTTGCGGTGCGAAAATAAAAAGCCGCCCACAATTGAGGACGGCTTTTGTCTCTTTGCAGTGAGTGTCGCGTCAGACGAGAGCGATCTTTCCCGTTGCCAGATCATACTGTGCGCCAACCACTTTTATCTTCTTCGCCTGCACGAGATCGGCAAGGATAGGCTTGGCTGTCTCAAGGCGGCGGACACCATTGCGAATATTTTGGGTGATGGACGCTGCGAGCAGGTTGGCTGGTTTCTCTTTCTGCGCTGCAGCGACGGCAGGTTTGATGTCGCGCACCAATTGCTGCAAATGGCCGGGCAGGGTGGCGCCATCGTTGAGCACCTTGATGGCCGCGTCGACCGCGCCGCAGTTGGAATGGCCCAGCACCATGATCAGCGGCGTGTTGAGAATTTTCACTGCGTATTCGAGGCTGGCCAAGCCGTCGTCATTGACGAAATTGCCGGCGAGACGAACGACGAAGAGATCGCCGGGCGCTTGATCGAAAGCAAGTTCCGGTGCGACGCGCGAGTCGGCGCAGCTCAGGATCGCGGCGATCGGATGTTGCGCCGCGGCACGGGCGGCGCGGCCGACGGAATAGTCCTGATTGGCGGATGTATTGGCGGTGTAGCGCGCATTGCCGTCCATGATGCGCTTCAGGGCGTCATCGGGAGAAATGGCATTCTGCGGTGTCGCCGGCTGCGCCAATGCCGCCTGAAATGGTGCCGTGGAAGCTGTGGCGAGCGCCGCGCTGGCCCCCAGCAGATGGCGACGAGAGAACCTTAATCTATTGCTCGGGTTTGGCGAGGAACACTGATCGCACATGAATAGCCCCCTTAAGAATGAACACGCACATAATCAGAGGAGCCGTTGAGGAACGTTTAAGCGCGATTGTTCTTATTTTTCTGTGTGATGCAAGCCTAAGGCTCGCTCGTCGGATGTGGGCGGGAAGCGCCAAAATTGAGTTGACGCACATATTCGTCAAAAAGCCCATCGAGCGGTTTGAAGCGTTGATTAGGCGCCGTTGAAAGCTCACCGCGCGCTTGATTGGGGGTTAAGGAAAAGCGCGTCCGGAAGGCGCGGTGGAATTGCGTGGAGCTGGAAAAGCCGAAGTCATGGGCGATCTGTGTCACCGAATGGTTTTTTCCGTCGGACGAAGCCAAAGCATGAAACGCTGCATCGAGCCGCTTTTCACGGATGATCGTCGCGACGCCGCCCTCAGCCTCGAACATCCGATAGAGGTGAGCGCGCGAGACCTGGAAACGCTGCATAAGTAGAGCCGGTCCAAGGGCGGGATCGGCGAGGTGGGTGTCGATAAAATGAAGCAGGCGGTGGCGCAACACATGGGCCAGAGCCGGATCTTGTGGCAGCGGCGCCTGGCGAGCCAGGCATGCGCCGATGAGGTCTATGGCCGCGTCCTCGATGGCTTGCAGGTCCTGTCCATCGGAGGTTGTTGAAAGCGTCGCGAAACTGATCATGAACTCAGTCAAGAATCGCGTCGTCGGCTCGCTCTTCTTGAGAACGAGGCCATGCAGGTCGCGTCCGCCAGTCACTTTGTCGACGGCGGCTCGTGGCAACATCAATGATAATATGGAGCCATTTCCGACCTCGCCGTTGAACGTACGGCTGAGATCGAAGACGATGATATCGCCAGCGGCGGTCGGCGTCGTGCGCTCTCCGCAGACGCCGTTATGCTCGCCGGTCAGCATCAGGCGAATGAAATACTGATCCATTCCGCCGAGCACATGGCGGCGGTCGCGCCGATATTGCTGCTGTCCATGCCGCGACGCGATGACGACCGTCCGGCCGAACAGATGTGTCCGCAGCGACAGTTCGAGAGCGCCGGGATCGTCGGCCAACATGGTAGGCTCGAACAGCAAGCGGCGATCTATGGGCTGATCAAAGGTTGGTGGCTAGCGGCGCGGTGATCCTCTGTCACGGGCTGTTGACCGCGGCGGGGGCGCGTGAGGGCACCGCTGATCGGCTGGGCACGAACTGATCGATGTAACCGCGGGTCAGCGGCACCACGTCATTGCGATGGGTAAGCTGAATCTGAAACACCATCAGCTCCTGCCAGCGGAAGGCGGCTTCCGATGCGGCCAGATAGAATTCCCACATGCGGCAGAAGCGTTCGTCGTAGATTTCCTTGGCGCGATCGCGATGCGCCTGGAAGCGCTCCTGCCAGGCCTTCAGTGTGTCGGCATAATGGAAACGCAGGATTTCGATGTCGTTGACCATCAATCCGGCGCTTTCGATCACCGGCAGGACCTCCGACAGCGAGGGGATATAGCCGCCTGGGAAGATATATTTGCGGATGAAGGCGCCGGTGGCGATCGGCGGTCCGTTGCGGCCGATCGAATGCAGCACCATGATGCCATCTTTCTTGAGCAGTTTTGCCGATTGTTCGAAGAAGGTGCGGAAGTGATTGACGCCGACATGTTCGAACATGCCGACCGAGACGATCCGGTCGAAGGGCTCAGTCAGGTCGCGATAGTCGGTCAGTTCGAAGCGCACGCGCTTGTCGAGGCCAGCCGCGCGGGCGCGCTCCTCCGCCACGCCGTGCTGTTCCGTCGACAAAGTGATGCCGAGCACGTCGGCTTCGCACTGGCGTGCCAGATAGAGGCCAAGACCGCCCCAGCCCGAACCGATGTCGAGCACACGCTGGCCGGGCTTGATCAGCAGTTTAGCGGCGAGATGGCGCTTTTTGGCGAGCTGCGCTTCTTCCAACGTCATGTCGGGACGTTCGAAATAAGCGCAGGAATATTGCATGTCCTCGTCTAGGAAGAGTTTGTAGAGCTCACCCGAGAGATCGTAGTGCCGGTGGACGTTTTCTTTCGCCCGGTTCGTCGTGTTGAGCTGCTGCAGGCGTTTGAAAAGGTTGCGCGTGCCTTCGATGATGCGCGTCAGCACGTTGCCGTGGACACTCAGGCCAACGTTTTTATAGACGATCGACAGGAGCCGCAGGACATCGCCTTCGAGGAAGTCGACCTCGCCGCTCATGTAAGATTCGGGGAAGGCCAGCATTGGATCGCGGGTGATCGCCCATTCCGCATGGCTGGTATGAATGACGATATGCGCGGGCGGCCCGTTACCGTCACCGAATGTGTTCACCTTGCCATCGGGGTCGGTGATCAGGAGATTTCCGTTTCGTATCACGCGCTCGAGCGTGCGCTGCAATAGAGTGTTCATGGCAACAACCGTCGTTATCGGCAGTACCGCCTCTTATGGTCCGGCACCTAATTAACGACAGATTTGCGCGCAGGGCCAGACCGGAGGCGAGGGGCTGGCCCGCCATGCCGGCATGGCTTTGCCGATTAGACTTAAGGCGCAGGCCGCAGGTCGTGGGCTGGTCGGCACAGATCGGCGATGCAGGGCGAGACGAACAGGTGGCCGCGCCAGGCACCGGCGATCGTGCGCGTGGCGACCACAGCCCACATGATGGCCAGGACGAGCGTGAGCAAACTGCCCACGATGCCGAAGAAGGAGAGATTCAACGTCGTGCCCAGCTTGAAGGTTGCGACGGCATAGACGCCGATCGGGAAGGTGTAGCCCCACCAGCCGAGATTGAACGGAATCCCGGAGCGCAGATAGCGGCGCGTGATCAAGGCGGCGAGGAAAAGCCACCACAGGCCGAAGCCCCACAAAGCAAGTCCCGCGACGGTGCCGATGCCCTGGGCGACCTCGCCGGCGCCAGCCATGTCATGGCCGGCGAAGATCGCCGGCGCATCGCTGCCCAGGACGAGGAGGCCAAGAGCGCCGGTGCCGATGGGGCCAAGCGCCAGCCAGCTCGAAGCGGCCATGCTCTCATGGGGCAGTTTATGCAGGGCCATGCGCAGCATCAGGATGGCGAGAATGGCAAAGGCGGCGGGCACCGAATAGGCCCACAACACATAGCTGGTGACGAGCGTTGCATATTGCGCCGTCGGGTCGGCCAGGTGCGGCGCCAAGAGGCCACCGCTGACGGCGGCGACCTCCGCCGCCACCACGGGCAGCAGCCAGATCGCGGTCATCTGATCGATGCGATGCTCCTGGCGCGTGAACATCAGATAGGGGATCAGCACGCCACAGAGGATCGACAAGACGCAATCGAGCCACCACAAAACTTCGGCAATACCGATAGCGACCGCGCCGAACCGGGGAATGCCAAAGGTGAGAAAGCCGTTGACGATGGTGGCAAGGCCCATCGGAATCGTGCCGATGAACATCGATACCGAATTGTGCCCGAAGATGCGTTTGGCCTCATGGCCGAACAACAGCCAGCGGGCGCCGTAAAGCGCGCTGAACAACAGGAACAGCACGATGTTGACGAGCCACAGGGCTTCGCCAAGGCCTTGCAGCGACGGGCCGATGCGCGGCACTTGCGGCAGTGCCAAGGCCAGAATGCCGGTGCCCATGGTGGCGGCGAACCAATTGGGCGTGAACTGGCGGATGACTTCGCGTGGATGATCGAGAGCGGCCAAAGGGCTCAGGCCGTTCAGCACGCGGATGATCCGCGCGGGCGTTTGCGTTCGGCTCTGAGGCGCCATCAGTCGTTCTCCTTGATAAGGTCGAGCAGGGCTTGGGCAGCGCGGCTGCTGTAGCGTTCCTTGTGGCGCAGGCCGAAGAAGGGCCGGCGCGGCAGATCGAATTTCAGTTCCGTCAGCATGCCGGCGCGCACGGCCCGTAAAACGACGAGCGAGGATAAAGCGGCGATGCCGGCGCCAGCTTCGACGGCGGTGCGCACGGCTTCGTTGGAGGGCAGGGTCAGCGCGATCTCGAGCTGGGCCGGGTCGATGCCGCGCGCCCGCAAGACGTCCTCGAAGCTCGATCGCGTGCCGGAGCCCTGTTCGCGCATGATCCAGCGCGCCTGTTGCAGCCAGGCTTTGTCGATCGTGCGTGCGGTCGTGCCGGGCGCCGCGACCAGGGTCATCTGATCCTGCGCCACCTCCCAACTGACGAGTGCCGGTTCGTCGATCGGTCCTTCGACGAAGCCCAGTTCCGCTGCGCCGTCGCGGACGCGCTCGGCGGCGCCCCCGGTATTGGCGATGTCGAGATCGACTGCCACGGCGGGATAGCGCTGGCGGAAAGCGGCGAGATGGCGGGGCAGCCAGTAGCCGGCGATGGTCTGGCTGGCGACGAGTTTGAGGGTACCGCGCTTGAGGCCGCCGAATTCAGCCAGGGCCAGTTCGGCGCTGGCGGCGCGGCCGAGAACGGCGCGGGCTTCCTCCAGAAACAGCCGTCCAGGCTCGGTCAGTTCGATGCGGCGGCCGACCCGGTGGAAGAGGGCGATGCTATGCTGGGCCTCCAGGGCGGCGATCGCCGCGCTGGCCGCGGATTGGGTGACGTTGAGGGCCTGGGCCGCCTTGGTCATATGTTCCCGCTCCGCGACGGCGACGAAAATCCGCAATTGTTCAAGGGTCATATCGATCTCCGCCGCCTTGATGGGCCGATCTAATCAATCTGTCTAACGGATTGTTTTTATCATAATGATCTATTTTTATGATTATTTATTGCCGAGCGGCAGTTGATGGCGCGACGTGCTAAAGCGTAGGTGACGTTCGCGGGCATAACGAAGGAGACGGCCAATGGCGCGACTGAGGCATTTCGCGATCAGCGTGAAGGATCTGGAAGCGTCGGCACGCTTCTATTCGCAGGTTTTCGAACTCAAGGAAGTCGGCCGCGAGAGCAACGAGATCGGTTCGGGCATTTATCTGAGCGACGGTGTGGTCAATCTGGCGCTGTTGAGCTTCAACGGCGAGCGCGGCTCCGGCCTGAAAGACGCCAAGAGCTTCGCCGGCCCGCACCATTTCGGCTTCCAGGTCGATGATCTCGTCGACGCGCAACAGCGCATCGAAGCAGCCGGCGGCACGTTCTTCTTCGATTTCGGCGAAGAGCAGAAAGGCAACTTCGAACGCAAGTTCAAGGATCCCGACGGCGTCATCTTTGACATTTCGGAACACGGTTGGGTCGGGACCGATGGTTTCTCCTTCGCTCAAAAGAGCTAAAGTCTGGTTGGGAGACAGGGGTGAGCGAAGCGACGGAGGGCGGTTCGACGAAAGGGCGCCGCCGCGAGGCGGTCAAGACTTTTCTGATCGGCGACCGCACGCCGATGTGGTTTTCCCTCTTCGTGCTGCTGCTGGGCGCGGGTGGCACCTATTTTCTGGCGCCCCGGGTGAACGCCCAGTTTGAAGAACAGAAAATCAAATCCGATTTCGTCATCAGGAACTATGGCGACCTGCGGACGAAAATGGAGGAGTTCCAGGGCCTCTATGCCGTCGTGACGCAAAGGCTCGCGGCCGGAGAGGACATTCGTACGGATGTTTTCAAACTGCAGGAGCTGACGGCACGGATCAGTGCCCAAAACCTTTCGCTTCTGCCGATGTTCAATACTGAGGCGGGACCCAAGGCGGCTTCTGAATTGAACGCGGCTCTGAATGGCATGATCCAGGTGATCTTTGCTAATGCGGGGAAGAAAATCGAGAGCGATGCCGAGGTGGCGGCCTACCAGTCGGAGGTCGCCGCGGCGACACAGAAAATGGTGCCGCCCTTGCTCGAACTTTATATCCGCATCGGCGATGTCGGCCGCTTGCGGCCTATCGAGAAAAATCAAGAGTTGGCCAAGCCCTGACATCTCGTGACCCGAACAGGTCTTTTACCCTCATTGGAACCGTAGCGCCTCTGGCATAGACTGGCCGCGAGACTCACGGGAGAACGGACGACGTGGCCGGTTTGCGCATTTTGCTGGTGGAGGACAATTCCGAACTTGCCGCGTTGATCATGTCCGGTCTGCGATCGTCGGGCTATCTGGCCGATCATATGGCCAGCGCCGCCGATGGCCGCCATGCGCTTCGTCTGGGCCAATATTCGCTGCTGGTCCTCGATCTGGGCCTGCCGGATGCCGACGGCCTCACCTTGCTGCGTGAGTTGCGCCAGGCCAATGACGCGGTGCCGGTGTTGATCCTCACGGCCCGCTCCGGTGTTTCCGATCGGGTCGAGGGGTTGCGAGCGGGGGCCGACGATTATCTCGCCAAGCCTTTCGCCTTCGAGGAATTGCTGGCCCGCATCGAAGCGCTGCAGCGGCGGCCGCGGCAATTGGCCGATACGATGCTGTCCATCGCCAATCTCAAGCTCGACGTGCCCAATCGCCAGGCTTTCGTCGATCAGGAGCCGATTACTCTCAATGCGCGCGAAATCTCCGTGCTCGAATTGCTGCTCCGGCGCAAGGGCCGGGTGGTGCCGAAACAGGTTTTCGAGGACCAGCTCTTTGGCCTGTCGGGCGATGGCTCGCCCAATGCGGTCGAGGTCTATGTCTACCGGCTGCGTAAGCAGCTCGTCGACCACGGCGCCACGGTGAAGGTGCATACGGTGCGCGGGGTGGGTTATCTGATCTCTGAGGCCAACGCGTGATACGCCGTATAGGCCGCAATTCGATTGTCGCGCGTATCGTCTGGCTGCATATTCTGGTGGTCGGCAGCGTCTCGATCTTCATGCCGGTGGCGCTGTACTTCCTGCTGGCGTCGGAAACCAACGAGATCCAGCGTCAGTTCATCACCAGCCAGGTCAACCAGATCGGCAAATATCTGACGCGCGATGACAATGGGGCCTGGCATCTGGATCTGCCCGAGGGCATCCAGGACATTTATTCCGAAGCTTACGGGCGCTATCGCTACGCTATTCTCAATGCGCAGGGGAAAGTGCTGTTCTCCTCGCTGGCCGACAAATCCGCCGTCTTTCCCGATGGCGTGCTGACCGATGAAACGCAATATCTTGAGCGCCGCGATAGCGGCCTGACGGTTCAAGGCGCGCGTATTCCCGAGACGATCGACGGCGAGCCGTTCTGGGTCGAGGTGGGCGAAGACCTGTCTCACCGCGACGTCATCATCGACGATATTCTGGGCCGGTTTCTGCAACGCGTTGCCTGGGTGACGCTGCCGCTGTTGCTGCTTTTGCTGGGCCTCGACATCGCCATCGTGCGTACCGTTTTCCGGCCGGTCATCCGCGCTTCGGAAGAGGCGGAAGCCATCCGACCGTCGCAGCCGGGCGTGCGCCTGCCGAGCGCCGAACTGCCCGGCGAAATTCGGCCGCTGGTTCTGGCGATCAACAATGCGCTTGAACGTCTGGAGGCGGGCTACAGGCAGCAGCATGAGTTCGCGGCGGATGCGGCGCATGAATTGCGCACGCCTTTGGCGATCCTGCGTACCCGCATCGACACGATGGCGGATCGCGAAGTGTCGCGGCAATTGCGCAGCGACGTTGAGCGCATGTCGCACACGGTCAATCAGCTCCTCGAAATGGCGGAATCGGAGATTTTCGTCGTCGGTCCTGAAGAGCAGGCTGATTTGCATGCGGTCGCGGTCGATGTGGTGTCTTTTCTCGCGCCGTTGATTTTCGGCGAAGGGCGGTCGGTGTCCGTCTCGGGGGTGGATGGGCCGGTGCCGGTGAATGGCAACGTGGAGATGATCGCGCGGGCCCTGCGCAATCTCGTCGAGAATGCCGCGAAATATTCGCCGGAGGGCAGCGAAATTGAGGTCATCGTCGATCAGGCTGGGGCGCTGCGCATCACCGACGAAGGTGCGGGCATCAGCGATGACGACAAGCAGTTGCTCTTCCAGCGGTTCTGGCGACGGGACCGGCGGCGCGGCACCAACAGCGTCGGCCTCGGTCTTGCCATCGTGCAGCGGATCATGGCGGCGCATGGCGGCGAGATCGAGGTGCATCGCCGCTCGCCGCGCGGCACGGAGTTCGTGCTGCGCTTTCGGTCCTTCGCGCCGGATGCTCCGGAGGACAGCGTCGGAGCAGTCTGACGTTTATAGCGAAACGTGATTTGCTCTAACTCGCCTTGTAGCGACGATAGCCGTCGGCCCGCAGTTCGCAGGCTGGGCAGGTGCCGCAACCGAAACCCCAGGGGTGGCGCGTGCCGCGTTCGCCGAGATAGCAGGTGTGGCTTTCCTTGAGGATGAGATTGACCAGCGCCTGGCCGCCGAGCCGTTCCGCCAGACGCCAGGTCTCGGCCTTGTCGATCCACATCAGTGGCGTTTCCAGCACGAAGCGCTTGTCCATGCCGAGATTAAGGGCCACCTGAAGCGCCTTGATCGTATCGTCGCGGCAGTCGGGGTAGCCGCTGTAGTCGGTTTCGCACATGCCGCCGACGACATGTTTGAGGCCGCGCCGATAGGCCAATGTGGTGGCGAAGGTGAGAAACACCAGGTTGCGGCCCGGTACGAAGGTGTTGGGCAGACCCGCTTCGGTCATTTCAATGCCGACATCGCGCGTCAGCGCCGTATCGGAGATCTGCCCGAGCACGGCAAGGTCAATCGTGTGGTCGTCGCCAAGCCGCTGCGCCCAGCGCGGATTGAGTGCGGCCAGGCCTTTGCGAATGCTGTCGCGGCAATCGAGTTCGATGCGATGGCGCTGGCCGTAGTCGAAACCGATGGTTTCGACTTGGTCGAAGCGATCGAGCGCCCAGGCGAGGCAGGTGGCGGAGTCCTGTCCACCGGAGAACAGAACGAGGGCACCGGTGTTCAAATCCTTGTCTCCTTCACGCTTCACTCTTCGCCGGCGCCTTGCCGACGGTGAAGTGATAGACGATGAGGAGCAGGAAAAGAACGCCGAAGGCGGAGAGGCCGAGCGACCAGTGGATGCCGATCCAGGCGCCGAGCAGGCCCACCGATAGGCCACTGAAGGCGCGCATGCCGAGCCCAGCCATGTTGTAGAGGCCGACGACCCGACCGCGGCTCTCGGGCGGCGCATTCAATTGCACCAAGGCCTGCGCGATGGTGTTGAACGACAGTTCGCAGAAGCCGGCGATCATCAGCAGCGCAATCGCCAGGGCGAAGCTGCCGGAGCTGGCGAAGCCCAGCAGCGCACACGCCCATACTCCCGCCAGGATCATCGCGGCCTTGGCGGTGGAACGGATGACGTTCCAGCCTTCCAGCAGAATGCCGGCCAGCACCGCGCCGGCGGCGTCGGCCGCCAGCAGCAGGCTGTAGGAAATGCCGGGATCGCCATGGCCGAGATCTTGGGCGAAGCCTGGCATCTGCGCGCTATAGGCATTGCCGACCAGGAAGGAGGTGAGGCCAGCCAGCAACGTCATGGAGGTGAGCACCGTGTTTGGCCTGATGTCGCGCATGGTCTGGATGATATCGCCGAAGCCGCGCACGGCGCGAGCCAGCGGCTGCGCCGCCTTGCCCGGCGCCCAGAACAGCCACAACAGCATCGGCAGGTAGAACAAGGTGTTCAGCATGATGCCCTTGATGGGCCCCAGCGTGTACATGATCAGTCCGCCGACGGCTGGGCCGACCAAGACGCCGAGATAGCGCGCCATGGCATTGAGGCGCACCGCCGATTGCAGGTCGTTGGGGCCGACCATGTCGTAGAGCAGGAGCTGGTTCGGCGTCTGCCACAACACGCCGGCGCAGCCATGGATGATCAGGATCAGCATGGCGCTCCACATCGTCAAAGTATCGGTGACGAAGAAGAAGGCCCAGCCGGCCGACGCGATGATGAACAACAGCATGCCGCACTGGATGATGCGGCGCCGGTCCATGCGATCGGCGAGGCCGCCGACGGAGACGGAGAATAAGAGGAAAGGCAGCCAATGGGACAGAATGGCGAAGCCGCCAAGCGCCGGCGACTGGAATTTTTGATAGATGAACCAGTAGCTGATCACGTGCTCGATATTGTCGGCCATCATGGCGACGACATAGGAGACGAATTGCAGGCGGTAGGCGGGGTGCCGCATGGCGGCGAAGGAGGTTTTGGGCAGGCCGGTTTTGACGGGGGTCGTTGCTGGGGCAGTCACGAGATATGTTCCAATACGGGTGCGGCCGCATAGCATGGATGCGGCGACGGGTTTTTGACCTTGTACATGACCGTACACTGGATCGTGTACTTTGGCTGCAATTGCCGCGCCATTTAAGATCCCCGGCTGTCCCGCGCTTCGATACGGCTGAGTTCGGCATATTCGGCAGCAAGAAAATCCATCAGCGCGCGCACCGAAGGCAGAAGGCCGCGTCGGGACGGAAAAGCAGCATGGATGATGCCTGTGCGCGGCGCCCAGCCCGGCAGAATATCGACCAGCCGACCAGCTTTGAGATCGTCATGCACCACCAGGGTCGGAAATTGGCAGACGCCGATGCCGGCGAGAGCTGCTTCGCGCAGCGCCACCATGTCCTCGGTCAAAAGCCGGGGCCTGTGCGGGATTTTCGCCGTCGCGCCATCGGGGCCGTCGAGGCACCATTCGTGCTCGCTGTTCGCCGGCCCCCAGGCGAGGCTCGGCAGGGTGGTGAGGTCGGCTGGGACGAGCTGGTGTGAGAGGTCTTTGACGAGGGCCGGGCTCGCCACCAGCCTTTGGGTGCTGTCGGCGAGTTTGCGGATGACCAGATCGCTGTCGTCGAGCGGCGGAAAGCGCACGCGGATGGCAAGATCGAAGCCTTCGCTGATGACATCGACCCGGCGATTGGTGCTGTCCAGCATGATTTCGACATGCGGGCAGGCGGCCATGAAGCGGGCGATCATTGCGCCAACCTGAAAGTAGATCATCGACGCCGGGCAGCTCACCCGCACGAGGCCGCGCGGTTCGCCATGCATGCGTTGGACGGCTTCGGTCGCCGCTTCCGCTTCCACCACCATGGCCAGGCAGTGGCGATAGAATTCGTGACCGACGTCAGTAACGGCGAATTGCCGGGTCGAACGCTGGATCAGGCGGACACCCAGGCTTTCCTCGAGCAGGCCGATGCGTCGGCTGAGCCGCGAACGGGGCATGCCGAGCTTTCGAGCGGCGGCGGAAAAGCCTTTTTGCTCAACCACATCGACGAAGAGCCTGAAGTCGTTTAGATCCTGCATGGATTGTCCTATCCTTGGGACAGTCTAGCGCAAAATCGCCCTCTACAGGATTTTTGGTGCGGATTTAACTCTTTGCCAACATTGGCGCCTGAAGCGCCGCGACAAGGAGCGTAAGATGAAAAAAGTTCTCGGAACCTACAGCAGCCCGCGGCCGCATTGGGTCGGCGACGGCTTTCCCGTCCGCTCGCTGTTTTCCCACGGCAGCCACGGCCAGCATATCAGCCCGTTTCTGCTGCTCGACTATGCCGGCCCGGCCGACTTCACGCCGGCCAAGACGCCGCGTGGTGTCGGCACCCATCCGCATCGCGGCTTCGAGACCGTGACCATCGTCTACAAGGGCGAGGTGGAGCATCGGGACTCGACGGGCCGTGGCGGCGTGATCGGACCGGGTGACGTGCAGTGGATGACAGCCGCCGGCGGCATCCTGCATGAGGAATTCCATTCCAGGGCGTTCACCGCCAAGGGCGGCACGCTGCAGATGGTGCAGCTCTGGGTCAATCTGCCGAAGAAGGACAAGAATGCCGAGCCCGGTTATCAGAGCCTGCTCGACGCCGATATTCCCGCCGTCGATCTGTCCGAAGGGGCAGGCACATTGCGGGTAATCGCTGGCGAGTTCGAAGGTAAGCGCGGCCCCGCACACACTTTCACGCCGATTGAGGTGTGGGATGTGGCGTTGAAGCCGGGCGCGACGGCGCGTCTGCCAGTGCCGGAGGGTCACACCGCCGCTGTGGTCGTGCTGGAAGGCACGGTCGAAGTGAACGGCGAGGCCATTGCGCGCGAGGCTGAATTCGTCCTGCTCGATCAGAAGGGCAGCGAAGTGACGATCGAAGCCAATGGCAACGTTCGTCTGCTGGTTCTGGCCGGTGAGCCGATCGACGAGCCGGTGGTCATGCACGGCCCGTTCGTGATGAACACCAAGGACGAGATCGTGCAGGCGATCACCGACTTCCAGAGTGGCCGCTTCGGTGCCATTTCGGCCTAAAATGAAAGGGCCGCCGCTCGGATGAGTGGCGGCCCTTTTTTCTAAGGGTCGATGAATTTCTTCACGTCGACGGCCGGCGGCCGCGACGACAGGTAGGCGTGGATCGCCTGCAAATCCTGGTCAGGGAGAACCTGCTCACGGAACGGCGGCATCTGCCGCGAACTGCTTCTGACGAAAGCCGAGAAAGCTTCGTAAGGCAGCGGCTCCGGAGCGAGTTTCGGGCCGGCCGAAGTGCCTTGGCCCTCGGTTCCGTGACATTGCCAGCAGCCATATTTCAGAAACTGCGCATGGCCGGTGTCATCAGCCGCAGTGGCTTGCAAAGACGAGCCGACGAGGACGGCAAAGCTGAGGGACGCGAATTGCAAAAAGCTTCTGGTCATCAGCTTACCTCGGCTGGCACACGACATCGACGAGCGCCGGCTCGCCACTTTTGACGACTTCGACGGCCCGCTTGAGCGCCGGCGCCAGATCTTTTGGATCGGTGATCGGCCCGGCTGACCACATGCCCAGTGAAGATGCCAGCCGGGCGTAGTCGATGTTGGGATTTTCGATGCCGGTGCCGACGGGCACCGAGCCGCCGCCGAGATTGGCGACGCGATCATGCCGGTTCGACATGCGTTGCACGTGCATCACCTCCTGGTGATAGCCACGGTTGTTGTGCATCACGTTCAAGAGCGGGATCTTGTGATGCGCGGCGGTCCACAACACGCCGGGCGCATACATCAGATCGCCGTCCGACTGGATGTTGAGCGAGAAACGGCCGAAGGCCCGGTTGGCAAGCGCCGCGCCAACGGCGGCCGGTGCGCCGTAGCCGACGCCGTATCCGCCCGAAGCGCCGATGAATTGATAATACTTGTCGAAAGGCCAGAGCCGTGTCGGCCAGGAGCTATGGAAGGAATCGCGGCTGACCATGGACCAGTCTTCGCCTTTGATCTGATTCCAGATTTCGGCGCAGAGCCGCGCCGTGCTGATCGGCTGGGCGTCCCAGGCGATGCCGGCCGCGGCGATCGAACGGGCGCGGTTTTCCGCCCAGGCCTTTTTGTGGCGTTCGGCACGCTGGCTAAGCGCATCTTTCTTGCCCGCCGGCAGAGCCGATTTGACATATTCGATGAGCAGGGGAAGCGACGCCTCGGCATCGCCAGCCATGCCGATGTCGACCGGCTGGAAACGCTGGAAATCCTGAAAGTTGGATTTGCTGAGCAGTTCCGTCGCGGAAATCGAAATCAGTTTGGCCGATGGTTTGGTCCCACGCTCCTGTATGCCGTGGCCGTGATTTTCCTCGTTGTCGATATAGCCGTTGACCGTGCCCCAGAAGTCCGACAGCTCCAGGCCGAGCACCACGTCGGCTTGCGCCACCAAGGCGCGGCCGCGGGACGATTGATTGAGATAATGATTGGTCGCGATATTGAGGCGGCCGAGCTGATCGACCACCGGCGCTTGTAAGGTTTCAGCCAACTCGGTGACGAGGCGCATGCCGGCTGGTGTGCGGGCCGCGCGGTCGGCGATGATAACCGGATTTTCCGCCTCGGCGAGCAGTTTGGCTGCTTCGCGCAGCGCCGCCGCATCGGCCTGCGGTGGGGCGCTGGCCACATATTTCGGGATTTGTAGCTTCTCGCCTTTCGGATAAGGCACTTCCTGCAAGCCCGCATCAAGGGAGATCGCCACCGGTTCGTAAGGCGGCGTCATTGCGATGCGATAGGCGCGGACCATCGATTGCGCGAAGTGATTCAACGAAACCGGCTGGTCATCCCATTTGGTGAAATCGCGGATGATGGCATTGGGATCCTGCGCCGCATGGAACGTCGGCACGCCGGGCGGCCGCGTCGCGGCATCAAGATGATTGCCGCCGATGACGATGATGGGAACGCGATCGCACCAGGCGTTGAAAATCCCCATCGTGGCATGCTGCAATCCGACCGTCCCGTGCACCAAAACGGGGATCGGCTTGCCGGTGATCTTGAAATAGCCGTGCGCCATGCCGATCGCCGACTCTTCATGCATGCAAGTCAGCATCTCCGGCATTTTGTTACCGCCGTAGTTGATCAGCGACTCATGAAAACTGCGAACGCTCGAAGCCGGATTGGTCAGTAGGTAGTCGAAGTTGAGGGACTTCATGACATCGACCATGAAATCGGAGCCGGGCTTGCGGCTCTCTTCCGGCGCGTTCGGCACCTGTCCGACTTCGGCGGCGGCCACCTGGGCATTCGGCGGCAAAGCACTGGGCTTGGGAGGCGGCAGGTCGAGGTGATCGGCGGGTGCCGCCGCATTGGCGACCGATGCGCCGGCCACCGTTCCGGATGCCCCTGCGGCAACCACACTTTTCAAGAAGACGCGACGCGAACTGCCCCGAGTATTGGCCATGTAAGCCTCCCTGGTTCGGATCATCCCATCACTGCGCACCGTAATTGTGCGTCGGTATATTTGTGAGCAGGGTGATCCGAATAATGCTCGGGATCAAGCAGGAAAAGACGCGCTTAAGCTGCAATATTTTGCAGTTCTTGAATGCGCCTCGCATCGATCGAAAGACGATGCGATGTGGCGAGGTGTATCGTGCTGAATGTGAACGAGTTGTCTTAGAGGTCGATCTTCTCGAACCGTCCGGCGCCTTGCGGCGGGCGATGGGCGATGAAAATGAATGTTGTGTGTGGAAGCGTCATGCGCAGGTTCTGCAACAGCGTAGTCTCGCTCTCCTGATCGAGTGCGCTGGTGGCTTCGTCGAGGAAAGCCCAGTCCGGCTGCTGTAGAATCAATCGCGCGAGCGCTAGCCGTTGACGTTCGCCGCCGGACAGGCCGCGCCGTGTCTCCTCCCAGGCCGTGCCTTCCAGACCGCTCAGGCGCTCGAGCCCGACCAGTTTCAGGGCTTCGAGGAAACGCTCTTCGGTGATTTCATGCGGATCGAGCGGATAGGCCAGAGCGGCATGCAGGCTGCCAAGCGGCAGATAGGCTTGCTGCGGCATGAAAGCGATGTCGGCTTCCGGTTTGTCGATGCGGCCTTGTGCATGCGGCCACAGGCCGGCGATCGCCTTGGTCAACGTGCTTTTGCCGCGACCGGATGGACCCGACAGCCAATAGGATGTGCCGGCTTGCAGGTCGAGACGTTCGAATGGCGGCAGCATTTTGCCTGACGGTGTCGAGAGACGCACATCATCGATCGTCAAGCGACTGTCCGAGGCCGTGGCGATCTGCGGCTGCGCGATCTGCCGCCCGGCGTTTTCCGCGGCATCGAGGAAGAAGGCGAGGCGATTGGCGGCTGCCGCCAGTTCCGCCAGGTCGCGATAGGAGAAGATGAACCACGAAAGCGTGGTGACGACATTGGAAAAGGCGGAGCTGATCTGCATCAAGCCGCCGAACGTGATCTTGCCGGCGAGAAAGGCCGGCAGTGCCAGGAACAGCGGAATGCGCAGCACCGTCTGCATGTAGGGCCGGGTGAAACAGCCGAGGATCAAATCGCGCCGGGCCAGCAGGCGCCAATTGTCGAGCACGGCGCGGAAGCGATCGCGCAACAGGCGGCGCTCGGCCTCCTCGCCATTGGCGAGCGCCACCGCCTCGACATGCTCGCGAAAGCGCGACAGCGCGAAACGGAAATCGCCTTCGCGGCGCTGTTGCTCGAAATTGATGTTCTTGAGCGGTGCGCCGAGTAGATGAGTGGCCGTACTGGCGATCACCACATAGATCGGGGCGGCCCAGACCATGTAACGCGGGATTTCAATGCTCAGCCCGAACAACGAGAAGGAAAGCGGAAAGGTCGAGAGGCCCCAGACGATGCTGACATACCAGACGATCGCGACGATATTGACCATCAGTTCGACGGCTTCGCCGGTGAGCTTGTCGACATAGATGCGGCAATCTTCGGCGATGCGCTGATCGGGATTGTCGATGCCGCCATCCTTGCGGTCGCGCAGATGCCAATAGGCCTTGCCGGTGAGCCAGCGGTCGAGCACGGCCTCGGTCAATGTCCGCCGCCAGCGGATGATCAGCATTTTACGCAGATAAGTGGCCGTCAAGAACATGGCGGCGCTGGCGCCGATCAGGCAGAAGAACACGCCGATCTGCCAGACCGCGGTGTCGACATCGAGCTTTTGCAAGGCGTTGTAGAAGACGGCGGTCCAGCCGATGATCTGCACCGTGATCCAGATACCGCCAAGACCGAGCGCGAACAGGATGAAGACGTAGAACAGGCCGATCCGGCCGCCTTCGCCGGCGATGCAAAGGCGGGTGAGGCGGATGAACTGGCTGGCGAGGGTGCTCATGCATTGGCCCTCGGCGCGACAGGCCGCCGGTCGGCGGGCGGTTCCGGATAGGCGAGCCGGAAGAGGCCGTCGGCAAGGCCGGAGAGGGCGTTCACATCATGGCTGTCGTTGTCGGTCGGCAACAAGATGCCGATGCGATTGAGGCCGAGATCGCGCAACTGATAGGGCGTGCCATGGCCATATTCGAGATGGCCGCGTCCGATGATGCCGACGACAAGGGGATCGTCTGGCTGCCCTTCCAGGCAATCGGCGATGGCACAGGCGAAGGAGCGGTCCCAGACCTGTTGCGCCCGCACGAAACGATCGAACCGTTCCGGCGCGGCGAAGGAGGCATCGCGGGCCGTGACGCCAGCCATCAATCCCAGCAGGTAGTCGCGATAGGCTTGTGTCGCCGGGGCCGAAGGGGTGACGCTGTCGCGTTCCTCGACGGGAATGGCGTCCCAGCCGAGCTGGCCGACGCGGGTTACCAGCGAGCGTGTGCAGTTCAGCGCTCGCATCGGCACGTTCTGCTGCCGGCAGAAATAGAACAGCGGCAGATAGATGGCCGGATCGAAACCCCACACCTTTGCCCATTCGCTACGTTCGATGAATTCATCTGTCGTCAGCTCCTGCGCCACCCAGGCATCGAGGACGGGCTGCACGCGGCGCGGAAACATTTCGAAACCGACGACCATGCGTGGACGCAGCAGATGCAGGCAGGTCAAGACCTGCAATTGCCAGCGGTGGATTTCGGCGATGTCGTGGGTTTCGCCGAGCAAAATGACCTGTTGTGCGGCCATGCGCGCCATCAGCTCGCTTGGGGCGATTTCACGGCGGGTTTGCGGGTCGATCCAGCGGGCGCGATGGTGCGGGATCGATGCAGGTATCGCTTCAACCATGATGGATCGTTTCCGTCAGATGGACGAAGGCCTGCGGTGTGCCGCGCAGCACCAGGCCGGTCAGCGCCCCATCGGCCGTTTCAGCATGTAGCTCAATGTCCTTCCCGTCGCTGAGTTTGCGCCAGCGCGCGACCGCGCCGACCATCAGGTGCAGGTGAAAATCCTTGGTCATGACGTTGATGAAGCCCATGGCCGGCTTCGGTTCGGGCACTTCGCCGGTCCAAGCCTGGATGAGGCCCGGGCGGTGCATTTCGATGGTGATGGGCTCACCGCTTTCGCGCGCCGCCTGGAAGGTGACGATTGCCAAATCGTCGGCCGACACGTCCTGCGCTGGAGATGAGGTTTTTTTCTCGGGTGGGGCGACGGGGCGGCCGGGACCGAAGGGCGCTAATGCTTTGTCGAAAGGCTCGGGGCCGTCGAGTGCATGCAGGCTGAATAAAGTGACGCCGTCGCGGTCCTGCATTTCGAGTTTCGGCAAAATGCGTTCACGCATCCGTCCGGAGCGATCGGCGATGACCGCCGCGATCCGAGCGAGATCGATCTGGCTGTCGTGGCATGGTCCCGACAGTCGCGCCGTTCCATTGTCGATGGTGATGGATGCAACTTCGCCTATTCTCTCGTGGGTGGCGCCGCCGGCCTGTGTGCCGAGCATGATGCGTCCCATCTGGGGCAAAAGGGCGAGAATGGCTTCTGCCGCAACATCGAGGATTTCGCGGTCGGTGGTTTGATCTAACATAAGGCTACTCCTGAACGGCGGAACGGTGCCAGGCGCGAGGCCGGCACCGTTCGCATGTACGGTTTCTTAAAAATCGATCGTCGCGCCGATCTTGAACGTACGGCCCGGTGCGGTCTGCAGTTCAAGCGGATTGACGGCACGCACACTGGCTGACGGTGCGATGTCGTAGCGGAAGACGTTCGAGAAATAACGCCGGTCGAACATGTTCTGGATGCCGGCGCGCAAAGTCACATTCGGCAATGGCTTCCAGTTGAGATAGGCGTCGAACACGCTGTAACCCGGCGGCTTGAACGTGGTCGATGTGGCAGCACGCGTCACGGCCGAAGCGAAAGTCGCGACGAATTCGGCTTCGAGACCATGTTCGGGCATCTGATACTTGAGACCGGTAACAGCGGTCAGCGGGCTGATGTCCGTATAAGGCGTCTGCGCCGCGCCGGGCGTCGCGCGTTGGTTGCCATATTGATAGCTGACCGAGAGATTGGCCAGCCAGCGCTCGTGGAAGCGCCATTCAGCGGACGCTTCGACGCCGGAAATCGTCACCGACGACAGATTGCGCGAGGTGATGTCGCTGGCGTTGACCTGATAGAGTTCCTGGATGAAGTCCTTGTAGCGGGTGTGGAAGACGCCGATCGAGAACCAGCCCTGGGCGAACTTGCCGCGGATACCCGCTTCATAGGATTGCGCCTGTTCGGGACGCAGATCCGGATTGGGGATCACGACCTGATTGCCGGCGGGCAGGGAGGTGAAGAGCTGCTGCGCCGTCGGCATTTTGAAGCCTTCGGAATAGCGTGCGTAGACCGAGTAAGTATCGTTCAGCTTGAATATGGTGCTGAGCTGCGGCACGAAGCGGTGCGCAGCGAGATCGCGCGGCAGCTTACCGGGAATGTAGATATAGCCCGGACCCGGCTTCGGATTGATCTCGTAGTTGGCGTAACGAATGCCCGGTGTCACCGTCCAGCGGTCGCCGAACAGCTCGATCTCGTCCTGCAGGAAGAAGTCGTAACGCTTGGTGGTTGAATTGGCGAAATTGAAGCCACCGGCGATGGTGGTCGTCAGCACATTGGTGGTGAGATTGCGGATATCGTCACGCCGATTGTAGTCGGCCTGCATGAGATCGCCCTGGAAACCGTAGGTCAGCTTGTGGCGGCTTGGCCCCAGTACGAAAGTTGATTTGGCCTGGATGTCGAGCTGCGTGAATTTTTCCAGATAGCTCAGATAGCCGTGGGTGTAGCGGAGCTGATTGTTGGCGAGTTGTTGGATACGATCGCTGATGAACTTGCGCTGTTGCTCCGAATGCGAGATCTGCCAGCGGATGCTGTCCAGATAAGGTGCGCCGACATTCCATTCGTGTTCGAGCGATATGGTTTTGCGCGTCAATACCTGATTGCGCAGGTAAGGCCCGTTGCGAATGCCAAGACTGACGACGTTGTAATCATAGATCTGATTGACCGTGCCATCGCGATCGTACCATTCGCCCGAGAGCTTGAACTCGTGATCGGTCGTTGGCCGGTAGACCAGTTTGGCGAAGCCGTTCAGGGTCGATTGCGAGACCGGGTTGAGCTGATTGCAGGGCAGGTAGCGTAGCGAAGGAACGGGGCAACCGTAGATGCCGCCGTCGGCCCGGGCCTGGCTCAGCCGCGCCTCGTTGTTGCTGCGGTGGCTGATGCCGACGAGGGCTTCGAGCGAGGGATTGATGCGTACCGCCGCGATGGCCGTCTTGACGAAGGAACGGTCGAAACTGTCGAAGGCCGTGTCGAGCTTACCGCCGTAGGATTTGGCCGGGTCGCGCAACAGGTCGGACGGGTCGAGCGTGCGGTAGGCGACGATGCCGCCCAAGGCGTCGGCGCCCCACAGTACTGTGCCTGGACCGCGCAGGATTTCGACGCTCTTCATGAAGGGCATGCCGACGAAGTCGCGCGTGCCGTCGGTGATGCGCTCGATGACGCGTACGCCATCCACCCGCATCTGCACCCGATTGCCACCGACGCCGCGGATGGTGAAGCCGCCGAAATTGCCGAAAGGATCGGTGCCCGACGTCTGCCGATTGACGCTGACGCCCGGCTGATAACGCACGAGATCCTGCATGTCGCGGATGCCGTGGTCTTCGATTTCCTGGCGGGTGATGACGCTCACGTTGGCCGGAACGTCGAGGACCTGCTGCGGACTGCGGGTCGCCGTCACCGTGATCTGGTCGAGGTCGATAGCCGATTCAAGCGTCGTGTTTGTGGATTGTTGGGCAGCCGCGCCAGTTGTGAGAGCGGATGCCGCGGTCAGTATAATGACCGGAATATTCCATTTAGAATTCATAAAAGCGCCCCCATTCTTTGGTGTGGCGCCTTAGATTAACAATATAGTTCGGATCAAGCAGAATATAGCGGAAGCATATACTATATATTTTGAATATATATAGATTGTAATTCTTACAGAGATAGCTTGGCCATATTCCTGAAAAGAGTCAGTGGCTTCCCTGAAGCGGCGTGGCATTTTGGGGCTGTGGAGACCGGATATGGCTATTCTCGGCGTCTTCCCGCAAATGGCGTCAAAACACTCCGTAGAATCACGGGTTTTACTGACCTTCGTCCTTCAGACCTGTAGCTCGTACCTGCTTGGATCGGCGCAGCGTGTCGAAGCAATTGTGACGGATAAAACTTATAATATTTAAAAAATACATTTGTTGCGCCAAGGAAATACTTGGCTATAGACGGATCGATGCCGGCCTTCGCGTGAATTCGCTTGCCGCCCGTCGAATGAGATCGCCATGGACAGCTACGTTTTTGGACAGCCCGCAGATGGGCAGAACATCTGGGGCTTGCGCCTGCGCTGGGCGACAGCCGGATTGCTGGTGACGTTGGCGCACGGAGCGGTGGTCTGGCTTGCCGTGAGCTGGCGGCCGGCGCCGGCGGAAGCCGCCGAACCGGCACAAGGCATGGTCATCGAACTTGCCGCCTTGGCGGTCGATCCTGAGCTGGCCGAAGTCGATATCCCACCGTCGCCGGACATGGTGAAAACCGAACCGACGCTCCCCGAAGAGACGTCGCAACCCGAAGTGGCCGAACCGCAGGTGCCCGAACAGGCGGCTCCGGAACAGACCGTGGTTGCGCCATTGCCGAAGGTCGAAGACAGCGACGTGGTGATAGAAACGCCCAAGCCGAAAATCGAGCCCAAGATCGAGCCTAAGCCGACGCCGAAGGTCGTGCCGAAGCCGGTGCGCGAGGTGAAGCCGAAGGAACCGAAGCGCGAAGTGAAGCATGCCAAGACCGACACGCATAAGCCGGAGCGGGTCGCACCGCCACGCGCAGCAGCCGCCTCGCGTCTTTCAGCTCAAACCGGTGCCGCGGCGCCGGTGGCGGCGTCGGCGCCGGTTTCGGGAGCCTCGATGGCCTCCTGGCGCGGCAGCCTGATTGCGCATCTTAATCGTTACAAGCGCTTCCCGGCGGGCGCGAATAGCGCCGGCTCTGCCTCCGTCGCTTTCACCATCGATCGGTCGGGCCGCGTACTATCGTCGAGCCTGGTGCGCAGCTCTGGCGATGCGGCGCTGGACGGCGAGGCGGTGGCGATGATGCGGCGGGCGAGCCCGGTGCCGCAACCACCCGAAAACATTGGCGGCCGGACGATTTCGCTGGCCGTGCCGATCCGCTTCAATCGATAAGCGGATAACGAATAGGCGGCTTGTTGCCGCCTATGTTTCGTCGGGTTTACGCAGCCTGTCCCGAAGACGCGGACTTGCCGTCGATCACCTGCAGCACTTCGAACCCCTCGAACTGCGACGGGCCAATCGTCATGGGCTGCTGCTCGGACTTCTGATCGCTGCCCGTCTTGCTCGCCGCCGCTTTATGGGCGGAAGCGAATTGCGGTGATTTCGTCCAGGCCTCGAAGGCGTCGCGTGAAGCCCATAGCGTGTAGGAGGAGAACAGGATGTGATCCTCACGCTGTGGCCCGCGCAGCATGTGGAACGACAGGAAGCCTGGAACTTCCGGCAGCCGCGTTTCGCGCTTCAGCCACATCTGTTCGAAGGCCGTCGCCGCCTCGGGGCGGACTTGGAAACGGTTCATGGCGACATACATGGAGCGACCTCTTTTCTATTGATCTGCCGGCGAACGAACACCGGGCGACAGCAAAGGTCAACGGCGAGGAGCCTAGATTTGGTTTTCTACAATCTGATGTCGCGTTCCGTACGAGCGCTTCACGCGATCCGCCGCTGTTCCTCCGGCAAGCGCTGTGCCGCCGCTTTGCGGCCGGCTAGACGATAAGCGACGCGCCGGTCCTCGCCGGGGAAATAGCAGCGTTCGAGCGCACCGATGGTCATGAGGTCGATCAGCGCCTGCAAGGCGTCGAGACTCATCGGCGTCTCGTCGACGACGGCGTCGGCGGCGCTTTTGAGAACCAGGCGCGGTTGCGTGGGATGCGGGATTTCCTCGATATAGTGGCTGGGATCGTTGGCCAGTTGGCCGAGGAGATCTTGGTGTCGCGAGGCGAGGTGGGGCAAATCGTGGTCAAGATGAATGGTCATTGGCGTTAAACTGTCGCGCCCTTGAGCGGTTTATCGTTGAACAATCAATTCGGAAGATTTGAAATCAATAACGCTAAAGAAAGATCGCCGCGATCGTTACAATTTGAACGATCGCGGCGATGGGTGTGGATAGCTTGGCAGTTATTTGTAACGTTTGTGTGCCCTAACGCAGCGGCGGCGCGTAGAGAATGCCGCCGTTCGACCACAACTGGTTCAAACCGCGCGGAATGCCGAGTTTGGACGCTGTGCCGACATTGCGTTCGAACATCTCGCCGTAATTGCCGACGGCGCGCACCGCGCGCACTGCCCAATCAGGCTCGAGCTTCAATTGCGCGCCGAAACCACCTTCGGCACCGGTGAAGCGGCGCACGTCCGGTTTGGTCGATTTCAAAGCTTCGTCGAGCGTCGCCGTGCTGATGCCAAGATCCTCGGCATTGATGAGGGCGAAATTCGTCCATTTGATCAGGTTGAACCAGGCGACGTCGTCGCCACGCACCGCGGGGCCGAGCGGCTCTTTCGAGACGACGTCGGGCAGCACGATGGCGCTGCCGGGCGGCGACAGTTTCAGGCGCTCGCCGTAGAGTGCCGACTGGTCGGCGGTGAACACGTCGCAATCGCCTTTCTCCAGCGCCTTGATCGCATCGCTCGGCGAAGCGACGAGCACTTCGCGATAGGTCATGGAATTGGCCTTGAAGAAATCGCCGAGATTGGCGCGGGTGGTCGTGCCATCCTGTACGCACACCGAGGTGTCGTTGAGTTCGAGGGCCGAGATCACTTGCGGCTTACGCGCCACAAGGAAGCCCTGGCCGTCGTGATATGTGATGCCGGCGAAGAGCAGGCCGAGGCTTGCCTCGCGCTCAAAGGTCCACGATGAGTTGCGTGACAGCACGTCGATGCGTTTGGCGCGGAGGGCTTCGAAACGGTCGGCGGCATTGAGCGGTACGTAGCTCACTTTCGAGGGATCGTTAAAAATAGCAGCGGCTATGGCACGGCAGAAGTCGACGTCGAAGCCGCTCCATTGTCCCTTGTCGTCGCGCTCGGAAAAGCCGCCGAGGCCGGTGCTGACTCCGCACGAGAGCGTGCCGCGCTGTTTGACGTCGTCGAGGGTTCCGGCATGAACGGGCAGGGCGACCGTGGCGAGAGTGAGCCCCAGCGCCAGACCTGTAGTGCGAATTGGATCGAGCATGGATTGTCCTTGCGATCGGATTAGAGCTGCGCGGAATGGCGGATGATGACTTTCGCACCGACATTGGTGCGAGAGAAAAGATCGATCACGTCGCCATTGGCGAGACGGAAACAGCCAGACGAAATCGATTGACCAATGGTCTCGGGCTGGTTGGTGCCGTGAATGCGATAGACGGTCGAGCCGAGATACATGGCGCGCGCGCCCATCGGATTGCCGGGGCCGCCAGCCATGAAGCGCGGCAGATAGGGCTGGCGCGTGATCATTTCGGGTGGCGGCGTCCAGTCGGGCCATTCCGCCTTGCGACTGACCTTGACGAGGCCCGACCATTGAAAGCCTTCGCGGCCGACACCGATGCCGTAGCGCAAGGCGCGGTTGTTGCCGAGGACGTAATAGATGAAGCGCTCGGACGTGTGGATCACCAGCGTGCCGGGTGGTTCGTTGGAGCGGAAGAAGACGAGCTGGCGTGCATAGGGGCCATCACGGATGATGGTTTCCTCGGTGGAGATGCGGCCCGGTTCGTCGCCGACGTTCATGGTCTCGCGCTGGGCGGCGGCAGATGCCGCCTGTGCCTGCGCGAACGAGGGCGCGAGCAAAGTCACGGTGGCGACCATCGCGGCTGCCAGCCAGGGACGCATCGATCTGCGCGTCGAAATCGTGTCTTGCGTGGTCATCGTAGCTCTCTCAGCACCGCACATAGATGAAGGTTCCGTAACGCGTATTGGCATCCGGATCGACGAAACGCATGATCATCTCCTTATCGGTCATGGAGACGATCTCGCGATCCTGCGGGTCGCCCGGTGGCGTGGCGAAGCCGAGATAGGTCTTGCCATCGCGCGCGCGTTTCAGCGCGAGTTCATATTGTTGCGAGTCGTCGGCGACATGCATCATCACGCCATCGGTCGGTCCTTTGGCGATGACATAGGGTTGGCGGCACTGGCGCGCGATGCGCTCCGTGCGTGCACGATCCTTTTCTTCGCGATAGGAGGCCATGCCCCATTTGCCGATTAGTCTGTCGGCGGGCAGCGTTTCGTAGGAACCCGTGGCCGGCGCGCGGGCCGCCGTCGGTGTCAGGTTTTCGACTGTCGCACAGGCAGACAAACCGAGAGCCATCGCCACACAGGCGAGCTTTTCGACGCGATGCTTCATGTGACGTATTTCCTCCGATGTCGCAAAGAGTAAGATAAGGCTCTGCTTATGTCTAGCTACGCTTCCTTGCCGAAGCGTTGACCGCGTCGGATGGTAAAGGTTATGCACGCGGGCAAGTGCCATCGAGCACGTCGAGGGAGAGGAAGAAGACCATGGAGTTTCGGACGGTTGGCCGATCGGGCCTGCGTGTTTCAACGCTGGGCGTCGGCTGCAACAATTTCGGCGGCCGTCTCGATGAGGAGGCTTCGCGCAAGGTCATTCATGCGGCGCTCGATGCGGGCGTCAATTTCTTCGATACGGCCGATGTCTATCCGATGAATCGTTCGGGCGCCTCTGAGGAGATTCTGGGTCGTGCGCTCGGGGCGCGCCGGGCCGATACGGTCATTGCCACGAAATTCGGTCTGCCTCTCGATCGCAGCAGCCATCATTCCAATGGCTCGCGCCGCTATATGATCTCGGCCGTCGAAGCGAGCTTGAAACGCCTCGGCACCGAGTGGATCGATCTCTATCAATTGCATTTCCCCGACCATGTGACGCCGATCGAGGAAACCCTGCGCGGGCTCGACGATCTCGTTCGCCAAGGCAAGGTGCGCTACATCGGTATGTCCAACATGCCGACCTGGCAGCTTGTCGATGCCCTGCATGCCTCCGACAAGCTCAATGCCGAACGCTTCATTTCGAGCCAGAACCAATACAGCCTGCTGGCGCGTGACGTAGAGGCCGAGCTGCTGCCGGCGCTCGAACATCATGGACTTGGCTTGTTGCCGTTCTTCCCGCTCGCCAGCGGTTTCCTCTCCGGCAAATATCGCCGCAACCTGCCGTTGCCAGAAGGCCGTTTGACCAAGAGCGAAATGCTCGCCGATATTTTCCTGCGCGACCGCAACTATGAAATCGTCGAGCGGCTCGATGAATTCTGCACGGCGCGCGGTATCACCATGCTGAAATTGGCTTTCCGTTGGCTGCTGTCGCGCCGCGCGGTGCCGAGCGTCATCGCGGGCGCTTCAACGCCGGAGCAGGTGTTGCAGAATGCCGATGCGGTCAATGGGCAGTTGAGCCAAGACGACGTGGCCGAAATCGAACGGCTCGCCGGCAATGCGCCAAGTCTTTTCTGGGTGCATTAGACGGGCCGTCTCGACCGACACAAGGTGAGCAGGAGCACACCTGCCAGCAAGGCGATGGCGGCGGCGGCTTGCGACAGATAGAGCGCGCCGCTGTTGCCGAAACGTTCGATGACGAAGGCATAGACGACCGGTGCGGCAGCCGAGAAGATGAAGCTTGGGGCGATCAGGCGGCCAACCAGCGTGCCGTAGCTGCGCGGATCGAACAGCACGAGAGGCATGGTGCCGCGTGTGATGGTGAGGAGCCCGTTGCCGGCGCCATAGAGAGACGCGAAGACGATGGCGGCGGTAAGAGATGTGCCGGAAAATAATCCGGCGGCGAAAGCGATCGGCAGCACCAGCGTTGCCAGCAGATTGAGTTTGAGTGGATCGATCCGACCACCGAACAAGACTTCGCAGAAGCGCGACAGGGATTGGCCGACGCCGCGCAGAGCGGAGACCCAGACGGCGGTCGCGGCGGTCAGCCCCACGCCCGTGAGGACGCCGACCATATGCGCCGACATGCCGGCATTAAGAAAATTGGCCATGCTTGCAATGACGGCGTAGAGCGCGCCAAGAATCATGACATCGCGCGGGTTTTTCGCCAGCGGCGGTGCGAGCGAAACAGTCTTGATGACGTCGGTCGGCTTGGCACTGGCGGTTGGGATCGTCAGATAGAGCGGGATGGTCAGCAAAGCGAAGCCTGCATAGGCGACGACTGCGCCACGCCAGCCGAACTGTTCGGCAAGCGCGTGGCCGACCGGCCAGAGCACAGTGGAGGCGAGACCGCCGAGTAGGGTGATCTGTGAAATCGGCCGCCGCGCTTCTGCGCCGCCGATCCGTGCCAGAGTTGCGAAAGCCGCATCATAGAGCGTCAGCCGCATGGCGATGCCGAGGCAGATCCAGGCGGCGTAATAGCTGATCAGCCCGCCACTCAGCGCCAGCCCGATGCAGCCGATGGCGTTCAGGAGAGCGCCGACGATCATCACTGGCCGGCCGCCATTGCGATCGATGAGCCGGCCGATCAGCGGCGAGGTCAGGCCCATCACCAAGAGCGCGGCGGCGAAGCCGCCATAGACGATCTCGCTGCTCCAGCCGAAGTCGGCGGCGATCAGACCGCCGAAGACGCCGATGAGATAATAGGAGATGCCCCAGGCGACGAGCTGGGAGATCGCCAGGCAGAGGACGGTCTTGCGCGCGATCATCGCGACTTATTCCGGCTTGGTGCGGTCGCCTTCACCGAGCGCGCGCTGCATCAGGACCGTGTCGACCCATTGGCCGAGCTTGAAGCCGACCGACACGGATGTGCCCGTGTGCTCGAAACCGAACCGGCGATGCAAAGCGATGGAGCCGGTATTGCCGCTGTTGCCGATGACCGCCAGCATTTGCCGCCAGGGGCCGCGCTCGCAGCGGGCGATAAGTTCACCCAGCAGGGCCGAACCGATGCCGCGTCCGTCGAGGCCGTGAGCGATATAGATCGAATCCTCGACCGCATAGCGGTAGGCTGGGCGGGGTCGGTAGGTGGCGCCATAGCAATAGCCGACCACTTGGCCGTCGAGTTCGGCGACCAGATAGGGCAGGCCCGAATCCAGGACGGCGGCGCGGCGGGCCAGCATCTCCGCGACGGTCGGCGGCACTTCCTCGAACGTGGCGAGGCCATGCAGGACATGGTGGGCGTAAATCGCTTGCACTGCGCTCATGTCCGCTTCCTGGGCATCGCGGACGAGCGGGCGGGTTTTGGGGGTATTTTCAGTCAAGTCGTCGTTTTCCATGGCCTATCGATCTCAAACATACGATTCCGCTCGCTGGCGGAACTCTTTAGCGCGGGATCATGACCGATGGCGAAGCATAAAAGAAGCTTTGGCTGATTATACCGATCATGAGAAAATCTTTGGATGCAGACCTTCAATCTCACGACGCTTTCGACCTTCGTCACGGTGATCGAACAGGGCAGTTTTTCGGCTGCGGCCGAGCGGCTCGGGCTCAGTCAGCCGGCGGTGAGCCTGCAAATCCGGCAGTTGGAACAGCGATTGGGAACAGCGCTGGTCGAGCGCGTCGGGCGCAAGGCGCGGCCGACGGCGGCGGGGGCCGAACTGCTGGCGCATGCCGGCCAGATCGATGCGGCTGTTTCCTCGGCCGTTGAGGCGGTGGCGCGTCATGCCAGCGGCAGTTTGGGGCGGGTGCGCCTCGGCACCGGTGCCACGGCCTGCATCTTTCTGCTGCCGCCGCTGCTCGGCACGCTGCGGCAGAAACATCCGGGGCTCGAGATCACCGTCGCCACCGGTAACACGGCTGAGATCGTTAAAGCGGTCGAGGACAATCTGCTCGACATTGCTCTGGTAACTCTGCCGGCTTCCGGCCGCATGCTGGAGATCACGCCAGTAATGGACGATGCGTTCGTCGCCATCGCGCCGCGCGGCACGGTTTTGCCGGAGAAAGTGACGGCGGCGGCAATGGCGACCTTGCCGCTGCTGCTGTTCGAGCCCGGCGGCAATACGCGGCTGATCGTCGATCGCTGGTTCGCCAAAAGCAGCGTGACATTGAACCCCGTGATGTCGCTTGGCAGCGTCGAAGCCATCAAGGCGATGGTTGGCGCAGGCCTTGGCTGTGCCATTCTGCCTGAGATGGCGGTGCCCAAGGAAAAGCGGTCGGATCTGGTGATCCGACCGCTCTCGCCGCGCCTTCATCGACAATTGGCCGTGGTGGTTCGTCGCGACAAGCGCCTCAATCGGGGCCTGAAGGCCGCGCTTGATGCGCTGCTTGCGATTACGTCGCCTTCTCATTCACCGGGGCAAACGACCGCAGCTTCGCGATAGGTCTTGCGGCGTTCCAGCCGCAAGGAGAAAAGCGCGACGGCCAGAGCCAACAGCGGCACGAAGCCCGCGACCAGAGTCACCGCGCCGAGGCCCGGACCGTGATCGATGACGAAGCCGCCGAGCCAGGCGCCAATGGCATTGCCGAGATTGAAGGCGGCGATGTTGAAGCCCGAGGCCAGGCCCTGGCCGGCGCCTTCGGCCTTTTCCAGCACCCAGGTTTGCAGCGGCGGCACGGTGGCAAAGCCCGTGGCGCCGAGCAGGCCGATGGCGATCACCGTCAGCACCTGGTTATGCAGGCTGAAGCTCATGGCGATCAGCACGACCGAAAGCGCGAGCAGACTGCCGAGCAGCGCCGGCACCAGACGCTTGTCGGCAAGGCGGCCGCCCAGCAGATTGCCGACGATCAGGCCGCCGCCGAACACCAGTAGGATCGGCGATACCGCTGCGTCGGAAAAGCCGGTGATGCGGGTGAGGATCGGCGCGATATAGGTGAAGGCGGCGAATACGCCGATCCACGACAGCACGGTGGTCAACAGGCCGAGCAGAACCGGCACGCGGCCGAGCACGGCGAGCAGATTTTCCGAACCTTCTTCTTCGCCAGCCGGCTTCTTCTCATCCTGCGGCACGAACAGCGCGATCACCGCCCAGGCGATGATGCCGACGAGCGACACGGCCCAGAAGGTCGAGCGCCAGCCGTAGTGCTGGCCGAGCCAGGTGCCGAAGGGCACGCCCAGAATATTGGCGACGGTCAGGCCGGTGAACATGATGGCGATGGCCGAGGCCTTGCGATCTTGCGGGACGAGGCCGGTGGCGACGACCGAACCGATGCCGAAGAAGGAGGCGTGGGCGAAGGCGGTGAGAACACGCGCCGCCATCAGGCTCCAATAGCCGGGTGCGAGCGCACAGGCGATGTTGCCGATGGTGAAGACCACCATCAAAGCCATCAGCAGGGATTTGTGGCTCATCCGGCCGGTGATGGCACCGAGGATCGGCGCGCCGACCACGACGCCGAGCGCATAGCCGGAGATTAGCAGGCCGGCGGCGGAAATCGAGACATGGAGGTCGGCGCTCACGTCGAGTAGCAGGCCCATGATGACGAATTCGGTGACGCCGATGCCAAAGGCACCGGCGGTGAGGGCATAAAGAGCGACAGGCATGATTTTTCCCGAATCTGAAGCGGGTTGAGCTTCACAAATAGGGGCAGGGTGCCTGTGAACCAGTCTTGATTTCGGCACAGTTTTTGTGAATTGAATTCACAATGGCCCGATCCGATATCAACCGCTCCGGCGAAATCGAAGTTTTTGTCCGTGTCGTCGAGGCGGAAAGCTTTTCGGCGGCGGCGCGCAGCCTGCGCATGACACCCTCGGCGGTGAGCAAGCTGATCGCCCGGCTGGAAGACCGGCTCGGCGCCCGCCTGATCCGCCGCTCGACCCGCAAATTGCAGGTGACGCCGGAGGGGTCGGCTTTCTACGAAAGCGGCCTGCGCATCCTCGCCGACATTTCAGCGGCCGAGCGCGAGGCCTCGCTTGGCGCCACGCCGCGCGGCCGACTGCGCATCAATTGCCTGGTGCCGTTCGGCCAGCATCACCTTATTCCGCTGATCCCGCGCTTCCTTGACGCCAATCCCGAGATCATCGTCGAGCTGACGCTCACCGACAAAGTGGTCGACCTGATGGAGGAGCGCGCCGATCTCGCCATCCGCGCCGGCCAGCTCACCTCGCCCGGTCTGATCGCCCGCCGCCTTGGTCAGAGCCGCATGGTGATGGTGGCATCGCCCGCTTATGTGGAAGCCCATGGCGTTCCGAAGACGCCGGCCGATCTCGCCAAACATCATCTGCTCGGCTTCTGCTTCCGCCGCACCAGCGAAGGCTGGCCGTTCCGCGATGCCAAGGGCAAGATCGTCAACGTCGTGCCCGAGGGATCGCTCGTCAGCGATGGCGAGCAGATGCGGCTGATGCTGTTGGCCGGCGCCGGCATCGGCCGTCTGTCGTGCTGGCATTCCGCGCCGGACATCGCTGCCGGCAGGCTCGTGCCTTTACTGGAAGATTTTAATCCTGGCGATGAGGAGGCCGTGCATGCGGTTTATGTCGGCCAAGGCAAACACCTGCCGGCGCGCGTGCGGGCGTTTCTCGATTTTCTGGTGGCGAATGTGAAGATGCAGCAGGGGTGGTAGCCCACCTCTGGATCACTGCACCTCGATCTTGCCAATCCGCACCGCTTCCTTCCAAGCGCCGAGTGCCCTTTCGAAGCTCGCCTTGTAGTCCGCAGTGTTCAAGGGAAGCGGCGTGGCACCCTGATCGCCGAGAAATTTCTTCGTGTCGGGCATGTTGGTGATGTCCAAGGTCCAGCGTTCGAGCTGGCGCAGGATATCCGGCGGCGTGCCGGTGGGCGCCCAGACACCCCAAACGGCGACGATGTCGCCGGTCTTCGCGCCGGTGGTTTCCTTCAACGTCGGGACGTCAGGCAGGGTGGGCGACCGCTCGTTAGAGGAAATGGCGAGCATTTTGATGCGGCCCTGTCGCGCCTGGCCGGTGGCATAGACGACATCGGCGAAGGCGAAGTCGATCTGCCGGCCTGTCACGTCCTGCACTGCATTGGCGGTCGCCTTGTAGCCGACATAGGTGGCTTCCGCGCCGATGGCGTTGAGATACAGCGCCGATGAGGCGACGCCGCTGCCGGTCGCCGCGCCATAGGTGGCGCGGGCGCCTTTCGCCTTGATGAAGGCGGTGAGGTCGGCGACCGTGTTGATGCCGGCATCCGGCGCCACGACCATGACGAAGGGCGTTTCGGCGAAGCCGACGATGGGCACGATGTCCTTTTCGACATCGATCGGCATTTTGCGAAACAGGGCGGCATTGCCGGCCGTGCCGACGGTGGCGGAGAACAGCAGCGTCAGTCCGTCCGGCTTGGCGTGTCCGGCGGCATCGAGCGATAGATTGCCCGAGGCGCCGACCCGGTTCTCGACCAGAAACGTGCCGCCGGAAAGCTGGCCGAGCTTCTCCGCATACCAGCGCGCCATGATGTCAGCGCCGCCGCCGGCCGCGAAGCCGAGCATGATGCGCACCGGCCGATCGGGATAGGCGGCGGCCGCGGGCGCGGCCGGGGCAAGGAGGACAGCGGTGGACAGGCAGGCGGCTGCGATGCGGGCGAACATGGCGTTTCCTCTTGTATGCCTGGCCGTCTAGCGCGGCCATGACGTGAGGATGACATTGGCGCGGGCAGGGACGCAAGAGCACCGCATTCGTCTATTGCGCCGACCCACGCAGACAACGCTGGCGATATTTATCGATATCGTAGGAGGAGATCGCTCGGCTTGTCGTCTGCCCCTTAACGTCTACTTGGTCTGCAAACTGAAATCCGTGTGATCCCGTCAGAATGCGAAACGTCAGACAGGAGGCGCCTGGTACGAGACGATCCGCGAAAGAACTTGGTGCGATCATGATGAGTTGCGTCCCATCATTGGTCTGCATTTTTATCTCGGGAACGAGGCGCCGGTTTTTTCCGAGTCCTTGTGGGGTCACGCCCTCGACGAACGATATCGTTGCTCTTTCCGCTTTGGGCGAGAACAAATCGCTAAAATATTGATATTCCAGCACTAGGAAGACAGTACATCCAAGTGCGAAAAGAGCGACGGCAAATCGCCCATATATCGTTTTGGCTTTCACGACATAGGCGGCCACGACGGCCACGCAAATGCCGAGTATGAGGGGTGGCCCGGCATCCCTGGAGGTTGAGAGCAGCAAGGGCGATCCGGACAGTGACCACATCAATGGCCGGCCGCAAAAAAATAGAAGACCAGTGCCGAATAGGCTTCCGACGAGAGGAGCGACGCCCTCCGTTGAAGTGTCAGGCGAAGACTTGTCTGGGGTCCGAGAATAATCCCCCGTCCATTGCCGGCTATCGAAACGGGGAGGATCATGCATTTTGTTTGTCAGGTGCTATCGCCAGTTGGATGCAGACACCTTCAGTCTATCGGCCAATCTTTGCCAATCTCTGAAATTTATACTTCCATTCTCAAGCTCTGCCTCAAATCATCCATCAACCTCGGCAAGTCCGCCAGCCTTCGTCCGGCGCCAAACAAATAATAATCCGGCCGCTTCACCAGCACGTCGGCCCCATATTCATCCATCAGACGCAGGATGCGGCCGTCGAGATCGACGCATTGCGTCGGGCTGGCGTTGCGGGCGCTGGCCATTTCGAGGGTGCGGCCGCCGAGGGATTGCCAGAAGGCTTGGTCATCCTTGCTCAGCACGCTTGCGGCATCGCGGCCACGCGTCACGATGAGAAAGCCGCGTCCAGCCACGTCATCGAACAGGCCCTCGCGGCCGCCAATGCGCACGCGACCCTGCGGAAACGCATCGCCACGGCCCAGGGTGTCGCGGTGTTTGCCGGCGATGACGCCCGATGAATAGCCGGGCACGCGAAAAGCGATGAGGGCTTTGTCGAACGTGCCAGCGTCCTTCTGCGCCTGAAGCGCCATCAATTGCGCATCGTGGGCGCGCACCTTGTCGGGATCGCGCTCGTTGACGTTGAAGCCGACCTTCATGCTTTCGATCACCGTGGCGCGGGCTGGCGGTTCGCGCTCGATGACATAGTTGTCGAGAAAGCTTTGCGGTGCCAGGCCGCGCAGCGCCAGGTCGAGCTTCCAGCACAGATTGAACGAGTCGCGGAAGCCGGAGCACAGGCCCTGGGCGAGGAATGGTGGCATCAGATGCACCGCATCGCCGACCATGAAAATGCGGCCGTCCTGCCAGCGTGTGGCGAGGCGCGACTGGAATTGATAGGAGGCGACGCGGATCAGCTCGAACTCGTCCGGCGTGGCGCCTTCCTGCCGGTCGAGCCTCTGTCAGACATTTTCCGGTTTCATGGCTTCCGTGCGGGATTCGCCCGGAAAGATCATGAACGACCAGCGCCGGTGCTGCGGCCCCATCTGCATGGTCATGCCGGGCTGCTGCGGATCGCAGAACTGGCGCAGATGCGGCAGGCCGGGGCGGCCGCTCTTGGCCTTGGCGTCGATCACCAGCCAGTCCTGATCGAAGCCAAGATCTTCCCAGCCGACGTTCAAGCTTTGGCGCACGAAACTGTTGCCGCCGTCGGCGCCGATCAGAAAACGCGCTTCGATGTTCCGCGTGTTGCCGTCCTGTTCGACGGTGATGCTGACCTTGTCCGGCGTCTGTACGATCGCGGTTGCCGTCGCGCCCAGATGAAGATCGATGTTGGGCAGTCGGCGTGCTTCGACATCGAGCTCCTTTTCGAACGCCGGCTGATAGATCGAGGTGAATTCCGGCCAGCCGTGGATGGCATAGGGTTCGACATCGTTGGACAGCAGCACGCGGCGGTCGTGGGCCAGTTCATAGTTCGGCAGAAAGCGGGTGGCAGGCGCGACACGCTCGGCGATGCCGATCTCTTGGAACATGCGCAGGATGTCGTCGTGGACGATGCCGACGCGCGGCAGATTGTAGAGCGAGGCGTAACGCTCGATCACTGCGACGCGATGGCCGGCACGGCCCAGCAGGATCGCGGCCATCATGCCGCTTGGGCCATAGCCGATAATCGCGACGTCATAGATCGCCGATTGGACCGTCCCTGGGGGCGCCATGATATTCCTCCCGCCGACGCCTTTCCTGGCATCTGGCGGGGTTATGGTAATAACTATTTGGAACGCCGGCTATAGGCTTCGGGGGCTAATAGCTGGGCTAGCTCCCATCTCAGCCATCGAGCCGGCAGGCCTCATGGCTTCGCTCGGTTCATGCCAAAAAATCCCAACAGCTTGTCGAGCGGGCGTTGCTTCTCAATGATCAGAAGAAACGATGTGCTGGCGTAGCCGCCGATGTCGAGCTTTAAGTGTCGCACGCCTGGCTGCATGTAGGGTTCGGTGTCACATGCCAGATCGAAGGGATGGTTCCCGGTATCGAAATCGAGGCGGGACAGCCGCAAACCACGCGCCTTTAGAGCTTGCGCCAGTTCAACGAAGTCTTTGCGTCGATAGATGACGCTTGGTCCCGTCATTATTGTGTCGGTGTCGGATTTGACGTTCATTTCGGTTGTATGGACCGCAATACCGCCCGGACGCAGATAGCGTGTCGAGTTTAGAACGAAATCGATGCCATGCTGCAGCGATCCCAAATGTTCGAAGGCGCAAGAACTCCATAGAAAATCGAATTGACCGGAAATTCCTTTCAGCGTTCGCATATCGGCCGGTTGGAAAACGACACGTGTGTCGAACGCGTCCTGTGCAACCAGGGGCGGGTAGAACAAGGCGTTTTTCGAAGCTGCATGCTGGTTCGTGTCGAGCCAGCCGCTGACAGAAGCTTCTGCCGCCAAATCCGTTGCCAGCACGTCACATCCACGACTGGCAAAATAAGATGTTAGCGGCTCGGTGCCGACCGCAAAACCAAGGCCGCGCATGCCAGGCCTTAGTTTACCGCGCTCCTCCAATGCCTGAGCGATGACGCACCATTCCCAAAACTTGCGATTAATGAATTCAACTTGCGCGGCGGAATGGTCATGGAAGATTTCGCGAATCTTCAGTTTGTCTTCCTGGTCGCGATACCAAGCTTGAGCGAAATCCCCATATTTACACGCCATGGAATTGAGCACGTTACCTCCTTATTTGTCGGTCCAGCCATAACAAGGGCGCAGCATGAAGTCGCTCTTATTCTAACGGACTCCCCATTTCGAGTGCGTGAGCGAAAATTTTCCAACCGTGCCAGGGCTCAGCCTGGTTTTTAAAAAGGTCAACCGCCGGGTAGCGCAGTCCGATCCGACGGATGCCGGGCACTGGTCGATTCACGATGAATATTTTACGCCCGTTCGACGGCGATGACGAAATCGTGGAGTTCCTCGGGAATGGCCTTTCGGGCTTCGTCGATCGCTTCGGAGATGAGGCGCAGGAGATCGGCATCCTGATTCACCACGCCCACGGTGGAGGCCAGGGTATCGCCGTCCATCATCACCGTTACTTTTGTGGGCATCCGAACTCTCCCTGACAAAATGAAACAATAGTCACGCGCCTTGCGGTTTCTATGAGAAGCCGAAGATACAGGTGACATTAAGGACGTAATCGGCGAATGCGACAGATCTGATGATGATTGGATCATTTGGCGGGAGGAAACATGGAGATTGCCATCGATCGCGTCGAGCGTGCGCCCGTTCATGGCGGTAACGGGCAGGTCGATGCCAAGCGCGTGCTGATTTCGACGGCGGATTTCGTTTCCATCTCGCCGTTTCTGCGCTTCTCGGAAGATTGGTTCCAGGCGCCTGGCGGTTTCGACACCCATCCGCATCGCGGCATGCAGACGGTTACGCTGGTGCTTGAAGGGGCCTTGCATCACCGTGACCATACGGGCGGGGAGGGCGTGCTGCAGGCCGGCGACGTGCAATGGATGACGGCCGGGCGCGGTGTCCTGCACAGCGAAAAGCCCTGGGGAGCGAATCCGGTCCACACACTCCAGCTCTGGCTCAACCTGCCGTCCCGTCTCAAGATGTTGCCCGCGCGCTACACCGACCAACCTTTTAGTGGTGTGCCTGTGCATCGTGAGCCTGGTGTCGAGGTCAAGGTTTTCGCCGGTCGGGCCGGCGAGGCGGAGCATCAGCATGGCAGCGACTGGCCGCTGATCTTCCTCGATATCCAGCTCGATCGTGAGGCGATCTATCGTGCTGAAGTGCCGGCTTCCTGGCGTGGGTTCCTTTATGTCGTCGACGGCGAGGGCCTGGCAGGACGCAATGAAATCAAGGTCATGGCGCCCGATATGGCTTGGTTCGAACCGTCGTCCGACGCGCCCGAGGCGGTCGCTAACATGACCATAACAGCGTCGAGTTCCCTCCGATTGCTGCTCTTCGCCGGCCCGCCGATCGACGAGCCGGTGGTCGCCTATGGCCCATTTGTGATGACCACAGCCGAGGAAATTCAGCGGGCTTTTGATGACTTTCGGCATAATCGTCTGACAGACGGTTGATTTGACTGCGAACCGGCGCTTGCGCATATAGGCGCAGTTGTTGCGTTGCGTGATTGAGTGGGCCGGGGGACCAACTTTGCACTGCGCGGTGAGGCAGGCGCTTCCGCCGGTTCATTTGATATTGAGTGAGGCTATTGAAATGCGGATTGATAGACGGGCTTTTGTGATTGGCGCGCCGTTGGCGGTTGCCGGCTGTGCCTCTCAGAGAGAGATGATCGTCGCTCAACCTGGTCCGACCATCGATCCACATTATCGTGCCATGTACGACGACATGCCGGACGAAAAGCATCCGGTGGATGCGGTGGATCTGACGCAGATCGACGAACGTTTCCTGCGCCGCGAAGTCAATTTTCCGACGCCAGAGCCTGCCGGAACGGTGATCGTCGATCCGAACGCGCGCTACGCCTATCTGGTGCTCGGCGGTGGCAAGGCCATTCGCTATGGCGTCGGCGTCGGCAAGACGGAGGCTTTCAATTTCAACGGCGTTGCCACGATCGGCCGCAAGGCCGAATGGCCGCACTGGACGCCGACCGCCAAAATGGTCGCCCGCGAGCCGGAACGCTATGGTCCGGTGGCCGCCGGCATGCAGGGTGGCGAGGACAATCCGCTCGGCGCCCGCGCGCTCTATCTCTATCGCAACGGCAGCGACACCTTCTATCGCCTCCATGGCACCACGGAGCCCTACAGCATTGGCACCATGGTTTCATCGGGTTGCATCCGTTTCCTCAACCAGGACATCATCGATCTCTACAACCGCGTTCCTGTTGGTTCGCGCGTGATCGTCCGCCCGGCCCGGGCCACTGCCGCGGCGTGATGGCGCCGGCATGATTCGGCCATCCGTGGTATAGGCTGGCGTCGCCTCATCGCGCGACGCCAGATTGTGAGTCGGCACGTCGGTAAGCCATGCCTCAATTCCAGACCACGCGGCGCGTTCGCCATTCCGCCGCCGATATGTTCGCCCTTGTCGCCGATGTGGAGAAATATCCGCTGTTCGTGCCCATGTGCACGGGGCTGCGCATCAGGCGCCGGCAGACCGACGCCAAGGGCAACGACGTGCTCGTCGCGGAAATGTCGGTCGGTTACAAGGCGATCCGCGAATCCTTCACCAGCAAGGTGACGCTCGACCGGCCGGGCCAGCGGGTTCTGGTCGAATATATCGACGGGCCGTTCAGCCGCCTGGAAAACGTCTGGACTTTTCGCGATGTGGGCGCCGACGGCAGCACGTCCGACGTCGATTTCTCCATCGACTATGAATTTCGCAGCCGCATGCTCGGCATCGTGATGGGCGGTCTGTTCGACACGGCTTTTCGCCGCTTCGCTGAAGCCTTCGAGCGGCGCGCCGACCTTGTCTATGGTGTCGCCTCGCGCCGTTCCGCGCCCGCTACCTAAAATCCCCCGGATTTTCGCAGCCGTGACTGCTCGCGAAACCGGCTTGGTGTAACGCCAGAAATGCGGCGGAAGGCACGACTGAAGTGCGCTGGATCCGTATAGCCGGCAGAGAAGGCAACCTCGATAATCTTGCAATCCGTGTCACGCAAAAGCTTGCTCGCACTTTCGTATCTGACGGTATCGAGGACATCTGAATATGTGAGACCCACATGCGCGAGCTTGCGTTGGAAAGTTCGAGCGCTGACACCCGCCATCTCCGCGACGTCCGCAAGACCTGGAATTCCTGCGTCCAGATAGGACGGCAACATCAGTTTAAGGAGTTCGACGATGCCATAGCCAGAAGCGCCATCGTCGTCATCGGGCGGCGGAGGGCTTAATTCGGTCGAACGGTTGGAGAGGGCGAGGAGGGAGATCGGCAGACTGATCCAGGCGGAGTGCTGGTCTGACAGGAACCGCACATTGGGCCACGCATACTGTGTCGTCAGACTCGGTCGGTAACGACCTTCAAAAGCAATCGCCGTCGGCATCCAGTGGAGCCCCGCGAATTGCCGAACGATGTATATTGAGAAGATGTTCTGAATCCATTGCGCATGTTCCAGGTGCAGGACCCCGTGCGTCCTGGCGAGCCTGCTGCAAATCCGCACGTGGTCATAATCGTATTCGATCCACATGCTTAGGATCGTATCTTCCCGCGATGCCCAGTGGCAGGCATGTCGCAATGCAACAAGCAGGGTCGGGGAGTGAGCGATGAGAAGCCGCGTCTTTTCTCGCATATGGGCGTAATGCAACCGCTGGCTGGCGAGAAAGCCGAAATCTTCAATACCCTGGGTCCTCTGCGTGGTTTCCACGAAATGGAGGGCCGGCAGGAGAGGAATGTAAAGATTGCTCTTGTCCTGGAGAGCCGAGGGGAGCCGGCACTTTTCCAGAAGCGCCTCCGTCGGCGCACCGATATCGTCAAGAATTCCGACGAAAGGCAGAAGAAACTGGGCGCGCGTCAAAGGAATGCTGGCCATTGGATCCCGCCGCGATCATGTGCTGACGCTTTCTACCCGGAAGTTTCAAGGATTCGCTACTGGCAAGCCGTGCTTGGCGCGAAATGGCAAGACGGACGCTCTGCCTATGCACGAAATGATCCAGACAAAGTTCGTCTCACGGCGTCCTTGAATGAAGAGGTCGGTTTATGTTCCGCTTGGTTGGGATCAGTCTCGCATTTGCTTCCGTTGCTCTGGCCGGGGGAGCATTTGCCCAGGCGCCGAGCGGTAAAACGCGGGTCACCGTTGATAATTTCGTCCGCGCCGAGACTGACAATTACTTTGCGGCGAATGCAAAGACGGTAGGCGGGCTGGGTAAGTTTCAGCACTCCCGGGAGCCAACGGCGATCGATAAGCAAACGGTCATCCGTATGAACCGAGATACGCTTTACTCGTTTGCCGTGTTTGATCTTGCCGCCAGCCCGGTCACGCTCACGATGCCGGACACCGGCAAGCGCTATATGTCGATGATGGTCGTCGACCAGGACCACTATCTACCGGTCGTCGCCTACGGGACCAAGCCGGTAACATTGACGCAGAAATCGGCTGGCACCAGGTATGTCTTCGTAGCTGTCCGGACGTTGGTTAATCCGAACGATCCGAAGGATATCGAGGAGGTCCACAGGCTTCAGGATGCCATCAAGGTCAGCCAGAAGGAGACAGGGAAGCTCGAGCTTCCAAACTGGGACGAAGGCAGTCTCACGGATATCCGCAATGCGCTGCTCGCATTGGCAAAACATCAGACGTCTTTTCGTGGCGCTTTTGGTGCGCGTGGTCAAGTCGATCCGATCCAGCACCTCATGGGTACGGCCTCCGGATGGGGTGGAATTCCGGAGAAGGACGCTACCTACCTGAGCTTCACGCCCGCGAAGAACGACGGCCGTACAGTTCACACCCTCACCCTGCCGACGAATGTGCCGGTGAAGGCGTTCTGGTCGGTCAGCGTCTACAACGCAAAGGGCTTCTTCGAGAAAAACGCCTACGACGCCTATTCGATCAACAACCTGACCGCGAAGAAGAATGCGGACGGCTCGGTGACACTCCAATTCGGCGGTTGTGACGGCAAAATTCCGAACTGCTTGCCGATCGTCGAGGGCTGGAATTACACCGCGCGGCTTTATCGCCCTGAGCAATCCATTGTCAGCGGCAAGTGGAAGTTTCCCGAGGCCAATCCCGCAAACTGAACCTCAAGCGATTGTTCTAGGGAGAAGCCAGTTGCGTTCCGTCTCGCTCGAAAGCGGAGCGGAGCATGCTGGCGGCTGTGGGACCGCAGTGTGATTCAAGGAGAAACAGTGCGCTATTTCGCAATCGGATTGATGGCGGCAGCATTGCACACGCCCGCTTGGGCATCCGATCTCCCGCAGCCTGGCCTGCCGCGCGCGTCTGTCGTGGCATCAGGCCCCAGCTTTTCCATCACTAGCTATATCTGGGCGACTGCCATCGACGGGAAGAGCGCGACCTTTCCGCCGCTTCCCGCCGCCGACATCAGCTTGCGCTTTCGCGACGTGCTCAAGGAGCTCAACGGCGCGATGATGGGCTCCGCCGAGATGCGGGTCGACCGGTGGAGCTTTCTGGTGGATGGTCAGTTCTCGCAGGTGACGTCTGGTGGCAATCTGCCCGGGCCCTTCTTTTCTTCTCTGAAGGTGCGCTCGCAAAGCACGACCATCCAAGGTTCCGTCTTTTATCGCGTTTATGAGAATGCGGTCGTTTCCTTGGATGCGGGTAGCGGCGTTCGGTTCTGGAATCTGAACAACAGGCTTCAGATTCTGCCCGGCCTCGCCAATCTTCGCATCGACCATCGCGTATCCCAGACCTGGGCCGACCCCATCGTCGGTGCCCGACTTGGCATCAAGCTCAGCGGCCCATGGAGCTTGACGCTGGCGGGCGACGTCGGCGGCTTCGGCGTTGGCTCACGCCTGACCTGGCAGGCTTTGGGCAGCGTCAATTACGCCTGGAACGACCATCTGACATTAAAGGCCGGCTACCGGGCGCTTCATGTCGACTATCGCCGTGGCGGCTTCTCCTACGACGTCACTCAGCACGGCCCGGCTTTGGCTGCGACGTATCGGTTCTGACCAGGCCATTTATGGCTTCAGCGATGTTGAAGGGAATGGGGATGTCTATGATTACGAATGCAGCTCGGACCGCAGGTGTTTCCGTGTTTGCGCTGCTCGCGATCTGTGGACAGGTCTTCGCGCAATCGGGTGGGGCCCAGCCGAATGTGACCGATCCGCATTTCAAGATCGCGCCGGGCTATCTGAAGCAATCCGATCTTCCAAACAGCTTACTCCTGTTGGGCGCTCCGCCCGAGGCAGGCTCTGCCGCGCTGGCCCGGGACGAGGAGGCACGCAAAACGACGATCCCGCTGCGCGGCACCGCCCGCTGGAAGCTCGCCACCACCGATGCCGATCTTGCCTTTCCGCAGGCGGCCGATAATTTCTCGTGCGCGATGGGTATCAATATCGACGAAAAGCAGACCCCTCGGCTCTATGCGATGATGCAGAAAATGCTATCGGATTTCGGCCTGTCGACCTATGGCGTGAAGAACAAGTACAATCGCGTTCGCCCTTTCGTCGTTCACAACGAAGCGACATGCAGGGCGGATCAGGAGGCGATCCTGCGGGGAGACGGTTCCTATCCGTCCGGCCATACGGCCGCGGGCTGGGGATGGGCTCTTGTCTTCGCCCAGATCAATCCGGCGCGCGCGAATGAACTGTTCCAGCGCGGTATCGCTTTCGGCCAGAGCCGTGTGATCTGCGATGCTCATTGGCAAAGCGATGTCGACGCGGGGCGCATCATGGGCGCGGCGACCGTTTCGCGGTTGCAGACCAATGCGGCTTTCCTGGCTGATCTCAAAGCGGCGAAGGCGGAAGTGAAGGCGGCGCTGGCGAAGCGATCCGGTCCAGCACCCCATTGCGCGGCCGAGGCGGCTGCTTTGTCCGAGCCATAGGGCCAATCTGGTCGGGTGCCGGCCGATGGGTATCGGGAAATTGGATATCTCCGGATCGGCAGAAAAGTCATCGCATTTTGTTGAAATGCGATGACAAGAAACCTTATTATCGAAACGAAAATAACGGCGCCCACCTAAACCTATTGTCTTGCCTCTTCCCGCTAGAATCGGCAGCTTAAGCTCCAGCAATCCTACGCCGACTTAGCGCTGGATGGGGGAGGGAATGCGATGCTCTGCGATGGCGACGGAAGGCCGTGCTGAATGGCGGTCGATCTGAAATCGCTGCGTCTGTTCGTTGCCGTGGCCGATCTGGGCAGTATCAGCGAGGGCGCCAAGCGCTGCCATCTGGCGCTCGCCGCGGCCAGCAAACGTATTGCCGATCTGGAGGAACGCACTCGCCTGCCGTTGTTCGTGCGTCACGCGCGTGGTGTCGTGCTGACACCAGCGGGGCATGCGCTGCTGGTGCATGCGCGCACCGTGCTCTCGGCCATGGATAAGCTCGGCGCCGAGCTCGACGATTTTCAGCGTGGCGTCGCCGGCGTCGTGCGGGTCAGCGCCAATGCCTCGGCCATCGCCCAGTTCCTGCCCGTGCCGATCGGTTCGTTTTTACGTACGCATCCGATGCTGCGCGTCGATTTGCAGGAGCGATCGAGCGCCGAGGTGGTGAAAGCCGTGCAGGGCGGTCTGGCCGACATCGGCGTGTTCGAAGCCAGCACGCCGGCGCCGGACCTCGACTGCCTTCCCTTCGCGCGCGACGAACTCTCCGTAGTGGTCGCGGCAGGCCATCCGCTGGCGCGCCGGCGTCGTGTCGGCTTGGCGGAGGTTCTGGACTGCGAACATGTGATCGTGCGCGAAGGAACGGCCGTTCATCGCGCGTTGCAGGCCGCCGCGCAGGAGGCGCAACGCCCGCTGCAGGTGCGTATGCAGGTCGGCAGTTTCGACATGGTTTGCCGGATGGTCGAGGAAGGGGTGGGGATCGGCGTAGTGCCGCGCGCTGTCGTTCTGCAAGAGTCCGCATCGGCCAAGCTGCGCTGTCTCACGCTCGATGCGCCTTGGGCTTCGCGCCAACACGTGCTGGGTGTGCGATGGCTCAACGGACTGTCGGTCGCCGCGAGCGCTCTGCTGCAACACCTGCGCGCGGCGATAACGTGAGGCGTTGAGCCTTCGTCTCCCGCGAAACCTGGGGCCTGTCAGAAACGAATTGTTCCCCGCCGGACGGCGCACCACACTCGCGGCGTCTGGAGAGGGGAAACGCTTTGAAGATTGTTCGTGTCGGCGCCACGCCGCTCAACGTGCCTGTCGTCATCGATTTGCTTGGCTTACACAAGGAAACCTCGCTTTCGCTGTGCCTGACCGAGATCGAGACCGACACCGGTCTCATTGGTCACGGCATGACCGCTATCACCGAGGAAGAGGTCATCGCCACGGCCGTGCGTGAAGTCGCCGGTCCGGCCCTGATTGGCGAGGATCCGCTGGCCTCCGAGCGGCTGTGGAACAAGCTTTATTGGCTGCTCTCACCGCGCGGCCAGACGGGCTATGCGAGCCATGCGATCGCAGCGCTCGATATCGCGCTGTGGGACCTCAAGGCCAAAGCGCTTGGCCTGCCGTTATGGCGCCTGCTGGGTGGGGCGCGCTCGCGCGTGCCGGTCTACGCCACATTCGGCTTTGGCTTCTTCGATCGCGACCAGCTTGCCGAGGCGGCGAAGCTGTTTGTGTCGCAAGGTTTTCGGCGTCTGAAGATGACGGTCGGCGATCATGCGCTGGCGCGGCGTGACGAGCCACGGCCGATCGATAAGGTCATCGCCGAGGACGAGCGTCGCGTTGCCGCCGTGCGCGAAGCCGTGGGCGCGGACGTCAATCTCTATGTTGATGCCAATTGCGGCCTCGATCTGTTCCACGCGACCGAACTCGCGCAGCGGATCGAACCCTATGGGATCACCTTCTTTGAGGAGCCGCTGACGCAAAACGACGTGCGCCAGATGGCCGAACTGCGTCGCCGCACGCGCATCCCGCTGGCCTGTGGCCAGAATGAAGGTCTGGCTTTCCGCTTCCGCGATCTGCTCGTGCAGCAGGCGGCGGACGTTCTGCAACCCAATGTCGCTATTACGGGCGGCTATTCGCAATGTCTGAAGATCGCCGGCATGGCCCAGGCGTTCAATGTGCCGATCGACAATGGCGGCGCCTGGCCTTTCCATAACATGCATCTGCATGCCGGCGTCGCGAATGGCGGTCTCGTCGAATACCACTATGTCGCCGTTGCGCTGCTGCGCCAGATCTACGACGGCCTGCCGGAGCCCGAGGACGGCTGGCTGACCTTGCCCGAAAGACCGGGCCTTGGCTTCGAACCGAATGTCGACCGCGTGAAGGACATCGCGCGTCGGCCATTATCGCGCGGAAAGGGCAAAGCATGAAAACCTCTGCTTCAATCCTGAACGTGATGCACCGCCGCGCGTTGCTTGCTTTTGCATTCGCAGCAGGTGCCACTCTGGCTGTGCCAGCGATCGGCCAGGCTCAAAGCGATTATCCGAACCGTCCGCTGCGCTTGCTGGTCGGCTATTCGGCCGGCGGGGGCGTGGACCTGGCGGCGCGGCTGCTGGCCGCCCGTCTCTCCACGGTGCTCGGGCAGCAGATCGTGGTCGAGAACCGGGTGGGTGCTTCAGGCCAGATCGCGGCAGATGCCGTGGCCAAGGCACCGCCCGATGGCTACACGTTGATGATGGGCGAAAGCGCCATGTTGATCGCCAAAATATTGCAACCCAAGACGGCGCTTGATCCGCTGACGAGTTTCAGTCCCGTGGCGGGTGTCTTCGTCTCGCCGCTGGTGATCATCGCCGGCAACACCTTTCCGGCCAAGACGCCGGCTGAACTCGTGCAGCACCTGAAGGCCAACCCGGGCCGTTACTCCTATGCGTCTTCGGGCGTGGGCACGGTGCAGCATCTCGGCTTCGAAGTTCTCAAGGCGGCGACGGGCGCCGTCGTCGTGCATGTGCCCTATCGTGGCGCAGCGCAGATCGTCACCGACGTAGCCAGTGGGCAAGTGCCGCTGGGTGTCGTCAGCGTGACGTCCGCGGTCGCCCAGGCCAACGCGGGTGAGTTGCGCGCGCTCGCACTCATGAATCCGGGGCGCGTCGAAGGGGCGGAAAGCGTCGCGCCGCTCGCGGATGCCTTGCCGGGCTTCAACGTGGCGCCGCGTCTGTTTGTGCTCGCGCCTCCTGGTACACCGGCTGACGTGGTGGGCAGACTCACTGCCGCGATCAAGACAGTGCTGGATCAGCCGGAAATGGCGACGGCCGCGACGGCCCAAGGCACGGCAACCGCGTATCTGGCCTCTGACGCACTCGGCAAAGAAATGGTCGCGGAGACTGCGCGCTGGCGCCGCATCGTCGCGGAACAGCGCATTGCGGTCGAGGGCAATTAACAAGGTCGATGCGACCGCTTTGGCCTGATCGCGCCAGAATATAAGACAGGGTCCCTTATCCTCGCGACGAAATAATCGTGCGGGTCGCGATTGTTATCTTGCCTACGCGTGCAAGAAGCGGCAGCTTAAGCGCAATGGCGCCGACAGCAGCGCCGACGCGGGGGAGGAAGATAATGGTCCGCAAGGGAGGGGCCGTATTCGGTCTGTTGACGGCCTTCATTGTGTTGGGCGTGCAGTTCCCGGAACAGGCGTTCGCGCAACAGAATTATCCTTCTCGACCCATTCATATTCTGCTCGGCTTTGCCGCGGGCAGCGGCGCTGATATCGGCGCGCGTTTCGTCTCGTCCGAATTGCAGAAGCGCGCGGGGCAGCCGGTCATCATCGAGAACAGGCCGGGGGCCGGCAGCAATATCGCTATCGGCCTTGCCGCGAAGGCCAAGCCAGATGGCTATACTTTGTTGCTGGCGGCGAGTTCCGCCATGGCGGGCAGCCGTTTTCTCTATGGCGACTTCAAGATCGACACGGAAAAAGAGTTCGCGCCCATAGCCGTTCTCTTCGACGCCGCCTTCGTCATCACCGTCGCGCCGGATTCGCCGTTGCAGAGCGTCTCGGCATTGACCGAGCGGCTCAAGAGCAAGACACGCAACCGCTACGGCTACACCAATCAGACGGGTCAACTGGCGGCCGCTTATTATCTCGCGCAGGTTGGCGCGAGCGCCGAGCCGGTATCCTATCGTACCGCCGCCGATGCGGTGGCCGATGTGGCGAGCGGCACGCTGGAGTTCATGGTGCTGGACGGCGGTTTCGCCGCGGGTGTCGTGCGCAACAACAAGATCAAGGCTCTGGCGGTGACGACGGCGGAGCGTTCGGTGAGCCTGCCGCAAACTCCGACCATGGCGGAAGCGGGCGTGAAGGATTTTGTCTTCGCGCCGTTCTGGGCGGTCTATGCGCCGCGCGGTACGCCGGGAGACATCGTCAAGAAACTGCAAGGCTGGTTGCGGGAGATCTACACGTCCGACGCGGCACGTCAGCATCATGCGATCACTGGCAGCAATGTGCGTTTTCAGGACGACACGGTTTTGCGTCAGCGTTTGCGTACGGAGATTGAAGATTGGGCCAAGGCGGTCAAAGCCGCCGGGATCGAGCCGCAATAAGCGGCCATGTGGGAGGACAATATGGATCGACGGCATGTTCTAGGACTGCTCGGCGCAGCGCCGATCGCTTACGCAACGACCGGCTTTGAGGGAGTTCGTGCTGAAAGCGATTATCCGACACAACCGATCAAGGCCTTGGTCGGCTTCGCGGCTGGCAGCGGTGCCGATATCCTGGCACGCTTCTACAGCAAGAAACTGTCTGATTTGTGTGGCCGCCCCGTACTGATCGAGAACAGGCCTGGGGCAACGAGCAATATCGCGCTCTCGCTGGCCGCCAATGCCAAGCCCGACGGTTATACGATCGTCTATTCGGCGAATTCGAACATGGCGGGCAATCCGTTCATGTTCAAGGATCTCTCCTTCGACGTGGAAAAGGATTTTGTACCCCTGGCCCTGCTGTCGCAGACGACTTTCTTTCTGGTGGTGGCGCCAAACTCACCATTCAATACGGTCGAACAACTGACCAAACATCTGCTCGGCCAGCAGGACAAGAACAAATACGGCTATACGAACCAAACGGCACATATCGGCACCGAATATTATATGTCGCTGACAGGCATCAAAGCCGTTCCGGTGGCCTATCGTACCGCCGTGGATGCGATGGGCGATCTCGCCAACGGCGGTATCGATTTCATGATCATCGACGGCACGTTTGGGTCGGGGCAGGTGAAGGCCGGAAAATTGAAGCCGCTGGCGGTCACGGCGGTGACACGCCATCCAACCTTTCCGAATGTTCCCACCATGGCGGAAGCCGGGGTGAAGGATTTTGAATTCACTTCATGGTGGGCAGCCTGGGCGCCGAAAGATACGCCGCGCGAGATCGTCGATAAGCTCGAAGGCTGGTTCGGCAAGATCATGGCGCAGGATGAGACGCGGGCGTTTCTCGAACCCAATGCCGGCACGCCGCTGAAGGGCGGGTCCAGGGAGGCGCGCGAGAAGCAGCGCGTTGAAATCCAGAAATGGAAACGCGCTACTGAGGCTGCCGGCATCAAGCCGCTTTGATCGTCACTCTGCCAGCTCGCGCATGACCTTGATCAGATCGGATTTGCCTTCGAAACCGATGCCCGGCAAATCCGGCATCGTGATGTGGCCGTCTTCGACCTTCACGCCGTCGGGGAAACCGCCATAGGGCTGGAACAGGTCGGGATAGCTTTCATTGCCGCCGAGGCCGAGGCCGGCGGCGATGTTGAGCGACATCTGATGACCGCCATGGGGAATGCAGCGCGATGGCGACCAGCCGAGCTGGCGCAGCACGTCGAGCGTCCGCAGATATTCGACCAAGCCATAGGAGAGGGCGCAATCGAATTGCAGATAGTCGCGATCGGCGCGCATGCCGCCATAGCGGAGCAGGTTGCGCGCATCCTGATGGGAGAATAGGTTTTCGCCGGTCGCCATCGGTGCGTCGTAAAATTCCGAGATGGCGGCTTGCAGCGCATAGTCGAGCGGATCGCCGATCTCTTCGTACCAGAACAGTGGATAGTCGCGCAGCATCTTGGCATAGGCGATGCCGGTCTCCAGATCGAAACGGCCGTTGGCATCGACGGCGAGCTGCGCTTGCGAACCAATCTCTTTCAAGACCGCTTCGATCCGTGCCCGATCCTCGTTAATAGACGCGCCGCCGATCTTCATTTTGACGACGGTGTAGCCGCGATCGACATAGCTACGCATTTCGGCCTGAAGGGCGCTGTTGTCCTTGCCCGGATAGTAGTAACCGCCGGCGGCATAGACGAAGACTTTGGGATTGGCGTCTTTACCCTTCATGTCGGCGAGCAGCCGGAACAGCGGTTTGCCTTCGATCTTGGCGACCGCGTCCCAGACCGCCATGTCGAGCGTGCCGACGGCGACGGAGCGTTCGCCGTGGCCGCCCGGCTTTTCATTGGTCATTAGGGTCGCCCAGATCTTGAACGGATCGAGATTGGTCCCGGCATCGTTCAACAGGCTTTCGGGCGCGGCTTGCAGGATGCGATCCCTGAAGCGTTCGCGGATGAGGCCGCCCTGGCCATAGCGGCCGTTGGAGTTGAAGCCATAACCGACGACACGGCGACCATCGCGGACGACGTCGGTGACCACCGCCACCAAGCTCGCGGTCATTTTACTGAAGTCGATATAGGCATTGCGAATGGGCGAGGCGATCGGCTTCGTCACTTCGCACACATCAACGATGCGCATTCTCATCTCCCGTTTGCCTGATTTGGCGATGAGCCAGCTTTGGGGGAAGTGGGCCGCCAAGTCCAATGCCGGTCCGGGCTATTTTAGTGCCTTTTCGGCATAGGTGATTATTCTATATGGCTGTATAATAGCCTAGAAGCTCACTTCGGTCCTGCTCAATGAACACTACCAGCCTGGACAGTACCTGGCTCGCCGACCTCCAGGCCCTGGCGGAGACGCTGAACTTTTCGCGGGCGGCAGAGCGGCGGAACGTGACGCAACCGGCATTCGGCCGGCGCATCAAGGCGCTGGAAGCCTGGTGCGGGATGGACTTGGTCGATCGCACGACCCATCGGCTCAGTTTCACGCCTGCCGGTGCGATCATGCTGGAGGCGGCGAAGGACGTAACCCGTCGGCTGGAGCGGGCGAAAAGCGAGCTCGAACATCTGCGCGCCAGTACCGCCACTTTGACCTTCGCGGCGACCCACGCGCTTTCCTTCATCTTCTTTCCCGAGTGGGTGCGGCAGATCGGTAGCGATGCGCTGGCCATGCCGATGCGCTTGCTGTCCGACAATATGAAAGAGTGCGAGAGGCTGATGGTCGAGGGGCGGGCGCAGTTCCTGCTCTGCCATTACCATCCTGACAGCATGATCGGTCTCGATCCGTCCCATTTCCTGCATGTCGAGCTGGCGACCGATCAACTTGTTCCGGTTAGCGCTAGGAGCGATGCGAGGCTGCCGCTTTATCAACTGCCGGGTTCGCGCGACGCGCCGGTTCCGCATCTCGCCTTTGAAGAGACATCGGGCATGGGGCGCATCCTGGCGTCCAATCTGTTTCAGCACACCGATCTATTGCATCTGACAACGGTTTTTACTTCGCATCTCGCCATGGTGCTGAAGGCGCTGGCCGTCGACGGCAAAGGTGTGGCGTGGATTCCGCAAAGCCTGGCGCGTAACGAATTGGGCGAAACTGGCCGGCTGATCCTAGCTGGTGCCGATCAATGGTCTGTGCCGGTTAAGATCGCGCTCTTTCGGCCGCGCGCTCGTATGGCCGATGTGGCGGAAGCGTTTTGGGCGCAGGTGCAGAAAAGCCATCGTGGGCTTTAGCCGGCGGGTGGCGCCGCGTAGCCTAGTGCCTGGGATAGAAGTTCGGCGGCCGAGAGCAGTTGTGGCACGATCTTGTCGTCGATCTCGCTTTGATCGGTCAGCGTCGAGGCGGCCGAAACATTGATCGAGGCGACGACATTGCCGCTGACATCGCGCAGGGCCGCGGCGGCGCTGGCGACACCGGCCTGAAAACCGCCGATATGGACGACATAACCGCGCGCGCGATCTTGTCGTAGCTGCTCGAGCAGCGCTGGCAGATCCGAAATGGTTCGTGGGCCCGCCGCGTTGAGCGGCGTATCGCGATAAAGCGCGATGACCTCGTCTTCGCTCAGATGTGCGAGTAAGATGCGGCCCATGGTGGTGGCATAGGCTGGAAGGCGGCTACCGACATGCACGATGCTCGCAAGTCCTTGCCGGGTCGGCACACGCAACAGATAGACGACGTCCTTGCCCTCGAGCACGCCGAGATGGGCCGACCAGCCCGTGCGATCGCGCAGCACTTCGAGATGTGGCAGTGCCACCTGGACGAGATCGCGCGAGGCCAGATAGCCGTAGCCGAGCCGCAGCACCGAAGGGCCAAGTGTGTAGCTGCGCGTTTCGGGCTGATGGTTGAGAAAGCCGAGTTCGGTCAGGGTATAAGCGATGCGGAACACGGCCGAACGGGTGACGCCGACTGCATCGGCCAGTTCACGCAGGGTCAGGCGCGGCCGTTCCGGCGAAAACGCCAGCAGAACGGCCAGGCCGCGCACCAGGCCCGGTACGATATAGCGGTCGGTTTGTTCGCTCAGCAGCCGGGTGAGATCGGCCGTATCATCGGGGTGTTTGCCCATAAAACGCTATATCGCATATAAAACGATTTTTGGGTAGAGGTCATTCAGCATCAGCGGAGACACCAATGAACATCATGGTCCCGAACCCCACCTCGCTGGAAGCCGAGCTGCAGCGCAATGTCGGCCGGCATGTCGCCAAAGTGTTCGACTGGGATGCCTTTCCCAGCAATAGCGGCTTTCCCGATCTGCTGCGGGCGCAGATGCGCTACATCGGCGCCGGCGGCTCACCGAAGGTCGGCGATACCTCGACCCTGAAGCCCGAACATTTCACTGTCAGCCTCATCTATAAGCCGGTCGGCAAATATGCCGCCTGCCATGCCCACGAAATCGAAGAGAGCTTCCTGATCCTCGACGGTGTGCTGACCGTCGGCTGGGAACGCGATGGCGAAGTGGTCGAAGTTCGCCTCGGCCCGAAGGACATGATCCTCAACGCGCGCGATGTCGGCCATGGTTTCCGCAACGACGGCGTCGAGCCGGTGTTGATGTCGATCAGCGTCGACGTCGGCAAACCACTGCCTCCGCGCTACCTCTATCACCCGAAGAACACGGCGCCGGAACTGGCGCGCAGCTTCGGCGCCGCGCCGGGCAAGACCTTGCCGTTCGATGTGGCCGGTTCGCATCCGTTGCAGAAGCAGATGGCGCAATATGTCATCCGCTACAGCGAGCAGCCGACGCAGTGGGATCCGGCGGGCTTCACCCGCAAGGTTTATGTCGGGCCGGGTGGCGTTCAGTCCGATACCTGCCGCAAGGAAATGCTCGGCATTCCGGTCGGCGTTGGCGTAAAGCCCTACGAGCGTGACGTGGAGGACGCGTTCCTCGTGGTCGACGGCAGCCTGACGGTCGGGTGGGAAGAGAATGGCGTGAAGACCGAGGTGGAACTCGGGCCGCGCGATCTCGTCCTCAATCCGGCGGGCCGGCGCCACTGGTTCCGCAACAACAGCGCGGGGCCGTGCAACGTCTGGTCGGTGATCGGTACCGAAAAGCCCGAGACGGTGGTTTTCGAGCGCGCCTAATCAAACACGCCTAGTCATTTGAAGCCCGGCTTATCAGCCGGGCTTTTTGCAACCAGCCGATGGATGGTCTTGCCGGACGAGGCGCTGACCACTTCTTCATCTAGCAAGAAAGCCGTGCCCGAGAGCGCTTCGCGCACCAGAGCGGCATCGAAAGCAGCGTAGAGCCGGCCATGCGGGTCGCGCACGTCGGCCGCCGGCGTAACGCGCCAACTCAGATAAAGAATGCCGCCAGGGCGCAAAATATCGAGCAAACGCCGGACGGACGGTGCGATTTCAGTGCGATCGAGATGCATGATCACGGTTTCGCACAGCACGTTGTCGAAACTGGCTGGGGCGATCTCCGCCAGGTCTGGCAGTTCGGCATGGTTGAAGGTGAGTTGCGGATAGCGATGCCGCGCTTCCGCTAACAAACCTTCCGACGCATCGAAGCCGTGGGCTGGAAAGCCATTGGCGGTGAGCCAGGCCGTGTCGCGACCGGAGCCGCAGCCGATATCGGCGGTCGTTCCCTTGAGAAAATAGTTTTGGACGATCGCATGCAGATCGGCCGGTGGCGGCTGATCGTGCCAATCCTGCGCAAAGGACGCAGCATCGTCGTCGTAAGCGGAGAGCGTGGCGCGATCCATAAGTGTCAGCGCGGCGCGGTGACGGTTCCCGCCTGCCGTTCGAGCAAACTGAAAGCGAAGTCGACGGCGGCGAGGCGGATGGCTCTACGGCTCAGTTCGCCGAAATGTTGCTCGGAATGAAAGGTTTCGCCATTGCGTCGAGCGGTGGCGAAATGGACGAGGCCGACCGGCTTTTCGGCGGTGCCGCCGCCCGGACCGGCGACGCCGGTTACGGCAACGGAAATGTGAGCTTTCGAATGGGCGAGGGCGCCTTCCGCCATGGCGATGGCGACGGGTTTGCTGACCGCACCGTGTTTCGCGATCAGATCGGCTGATACGCCGATCATCTCGCTCTTGCCGGCGTTGGAATAAGTGACGAAGCCGCGTTCGACCACGTCGGAGGAACCGGGGATTTCCGTGAGCAGACCTGCGATCAGGCCGCCGGTGCAGGATTCAGCCGTGACCACCTGCAATTTGAGGGCGCGCAAGGTGTCGAGCAGGGCCGCTGCGCGCTCCATGCGCTTTTGTGAAAACGGCTGTTCCGACATGCTGGCTCCTTATCACGCGTTGAAAAGCTTTAGCAGAGCCTGCCAATGATGGAAATTATTGGGCCTATCCGGTCGCGAAATCGAGCTGTTCGCGCTGAAAATCGTTGCCGCAGAGGTGGTAGTCGATGCAATGCCCGGCATCAGCGGTGATCGCCGCGTCGACACGGCCTGCCGCTGTGAACAGGGCGGCGAAACCGTCGATCATGGCCTGATCCAGCAGCCAGAGCTTTTCGTGCTCGCCTTGCCGATAGTGGACTGGCACGCGGACCTTGGGAGCCAGAAACGGCAGACGTTGCTGCCACCCGCCCGTGATATCGGTTAGTTCGGAGCGGGGTACCGTTGTATTGGCGATGTGACTGGCTATCGGCATATCGTCGGCGAAAGTGCCTGCTGGGCCGAACATCACCTGATCCTTCATCGGTGTGGGGAGTTCGACGAAGTACTGCTGCGGAAGATGCGCATAGTTTTCCGCGTGATCCGGCGGTGTTTTGAGGCCGACACCTGAAATAGCAATTCCGGTCAATGTCCAAGACGGTTGGAGCGCTGCCATCGTCACAGTGATCGCTCCGCCAATGGAATGCCCGATGAGAAATACGGGCGCGTTCGGTCGGCCAAGATCGCTCAATA